>Ga0209692_10000062_pt1 | contig 400964 bp, 376 predicted proteins | sample tdDd472_FD_187129 | JGI IMG/M metagenome (GOLD analysis project Ga0209692, IMG submission 187129) | Marine sediment microbial communities from the Atlantic coast under amendment with organic carbon and nitrate - tdDd47.2 (SPAdes)... | ecosystem: Environmental > Aquatic > Marine > Coastal >... | reverse complement strand
AGGAACGTGTGCAGTGGAGGAACTACCAGTCCCGCTACGAGGCGCAGCAGGACATTTTGGAATACATTTCCATGTTCTATAACAGTCGCCGTCTGCACTCATATCTGAATTACATGAGTCCCAATGATTATGAACGGCAATTTAATGGAGCGGAAGGAAGCGGCTTAACTGGGGTGTAACAAAACCCTTGACCACGTCAGGTTCATGCGTATTCGCCATTTTGGCTACCTCGCCAACTGCTGTCGCAAGCGTCGTTTACCGCAGATCCAGGCGGCGATTACCGAGGCCAATGCAACGGAAGCCGAACCGGAGAGGGTGGTGAATCGATCCGGTCCAGTGGTGGAAGTATGGCCCTGCCCGGCATGCAAGGGTGGGCGATTGCGGATGGTGGCGGAACTGCCACCCCAACGCCCCGGCGGTGGGTGACGTCAGCACCGTTACACGGGGGAAGAGGTATAGCACCAACAGGCCCGAGGGGCTTGACGGGCAGGTAGTAGTCAAGGGCTGGAAAATGAGGCATTATGAAGAAAAATCGCCATAAAAACCGACTGATAGCCTTCAGGAAGCGGGGCCGGACAGCACAACACGGATACCCTTCCTGCGCGATCAGCACCAATAGCGAACGACCGGGCGACCGGTAATAAAACAATTTCTTATTAATAGAGTTGGGCAACCCTATCGAGGGCGGCTCAGTTCAACGGACATTTATGTCTCATGCGTTGCACGAGGCATAAATGCTTAGATGTTAGAACTTAGACATGGTCAAGACACATTTTTCACAAATTATTATCTGGGTGCTTATCCTCACTGGATTAGTACTAGTGGCGATGCATGTCGTCCCAGATAAAGAGAAGCGGTTAAGTACTTATTATCACGACGCGACAATGCCGCCTCCTAAAAGCGAGCGCCATAGAAAGTTGGAAATATTGATGAAAGAAAGGGGGTTAATAGATCAAGAAATGGATGAACTGATAAACGAAGTATCTAAGCGCAACGACCTTTGGGACTCCCAACCTATGATCAGCGAAGTCCTTAAGGGAGTCACTATGAACAAGGAGAAGTATTTGAGAAATAAATTGATGACAGGTAATTTAAGTAGTGAGGAAGTTGAAAGATTTATTACTTTTTTGAAAACAGATGTTCCGATGCTGCTTGAAGAGAATTAGTAAGTTGAATGGTTCTAACAAGAAGCACCAGCATCGCTCGTTACACTCGCTGGACGCAGCAGAGCTGCGCCGCTGTGCAAGACGTTAAATGCCTGTAACCAGAAAGTCTATCGCGGCAACAATGTCATCTCTGCTTGAAGAGAGTGAGCCTTCCTTCTTATTGAGGAAGTTGGCGGATGCGCTTGTGAGCTGGTGAGTAAGGAGAGCAAATTTTTTATTTTTAATTTTTACAATGGGGCAAAGGTTATCGGGGTAGCTCTTGTCGGATTTACTTATAGGCGTTAGCGGAATTACCACCCTGCTATTAAGCGTATCGAGTAGGTCATTCTGAATATCGACAAAATAGGGGTATGTCTTGTTGGTGTCGTTGTCCGTATTAACGTAGAGGTCGAATTGATCCATCAGAATACCCTGTGCTTGTCAGAGAAAAGACCGTTTTGTTCTGCAAGTTGATTGCAGGCTTCAATGGCTTCTCGGTTATCCTGTAGCCATTGCTTGCGCTTCTCTTGGCGCACCTTTTCAGTTAGCGCCTGCTCAAGTGTTGCTGAAAGGTTTATGTTTAGGTTGCGTGCCTCTTCCAGTAACTCTTTGTTTATACTAAGATTAGTGGCTTTCTTTGGGGCTTTGCTGTCAATTGCAGGTTGCATTATATTCGCTCCCAGGATAGTTTATGCGCATTGGCAGTGCGCATAATGGTAGTTGGGCGCTTTTAACAAGTCAAGCAACCAGGCGGCTTCGCCGCCGGTTCTTTCCGGGTTATACGTAAAAAATGAACAACACCGATAAATGGCTGAATCTTCGGCACAGCATTAAGTCTTGTCAAAAGTGCGAGGGATTGAATTCTAAGGAACTCGGTACTGAAAATGCGCCTGGCTATGGAAATACTAACTCCCGAATCATTTTTATTGGCCAGTCTCTTTGCGGAAAGCCCTGCATAGAAGCCCAAATACCCTTTACTGGCGGTTCTGGAAAATTGCTTGATCTAGCGTTTGAGCAGGCAAATATCGAGAAAAAGGACATTTACATAACCAACGTTGTTAAATGTCACCCGGATGGAAATCGCAAATCCGAGCCACACGAAATCGCTAATTGCAGTCCTTACCTCGAAAAGGAATTGTCTTGGTTATCGCCAAAAATCATTATTTGCTTGGGAAAAGACGCATGGGCGCACATCGACCCAACTGTATTCCGTCCTTGTGTGAAACCAATGCACTTCGCGAATTCAGTCACTCACGTACACTTTGTTTATCACCCTTCATTCATTATGAAAAAGCCCAAGGCCGTACGTGAGGAATACATCCGGAATTTGTCCAAGGTCATCGTGGAGGCAAATACATAATGAATAAGGTTAGATCGTGAGAGCGAAGCGAGCCACGATCTGAACCGTTTGTTGGAACAAGCGATTCAAGTCGCCCCTACGACGGAATATCCGAAAATGGCAGTCCGCTGTTACTGTCATTAAACACCCAGGAGGGAGCATGCCGATTACTGGCGAATGTTTTTGCGGAAGTATTAAATATCGAATTGATGGCGATCTTAAAGATGCCCGGTCATGTCATTGTTCGCGTTGTCGCAAGGCGTTTAGTTCACAGGCCTCCTCTTACGCACTGGTAGAGCCAACTGAATTTAGTTGGTTGCAAGGCGAGGAGCTTTTAACAAGCTTCGAGACGCAGGCCGGTTTTGGTTTGCAGTTTTGTAGTACATGTGGTTCGACGTTGTGTGGGACTCAGCATGGCATTGTCCATGGTATTACATTGGGGTGTCTTAATGATGATCCGAAAATCGAAATTGGGTATCACATTTTCATCGGGTCTAAGGCTGAATGGGAGTTACTTCCTGAAGGCATTACTGCCTATGAAGAAGGGCTGCCGGAAAATGCTTAACAATCCAATACAGATGGAGTGATCCTTAAAATGAGGATGCTCGATGCCAAGATACAATCAACCTATAATTAAACACCCATTCCGGATCATCAAGGTTGACGTTAGCCTACCGGGTTGCCAGCAATGGAAAAAAAATCATGGATGATATCAAGTGCTATCCCATATCACTTACTGAAGTGATCCGAGCCTCTAGAACTGTTTACGAAAAACTCACGCCGACTCCCTTAATAGAATACAAAGGGTTGTCTGAGTTAATCGGCGCCAATATCTATGTAAAGCATGAAAATCATCATCCAACCGGGAGCTTCAAAATTCGTGGAGGGGTCAACTTATTGGCTCATCTGAAAGCCAAAGATGCAAAAGGGGTGATTACATTTTCGACGGGCAATCATGGTATTTCCGTTGCCAGTGCGGCGTCATGGTTTGGGATGAGGTCAGTAGTGGTTGTGCCGGAGAATAATAATCCGACAAAGAACCGAATTATCCGGGAGTCTGGGGCCGAGTTGATTGAAGTGGGTAGGACATTTGAGGAGGCGGCGAAAGTGGTTGAGAGTTTGTGTGAAAGCAGAGGCTTATATTATGTGCATCCTGCCAATGAACCACACCTGATTAATGGAGTGGGCTCGGAGTTTTTGGAAATAATGGAAGATCTGCCTGACGTTGATGCTGTTATTGTACCAATTGGTGCGGGCAGTGAAGCGGCTGCCGCAATCACAACCCTGAAAAGTATCAAGCCGGAAATCGAAATTTATGCGGTTCAATCGATGAATTCGCAAGCAGCATACCTTTCCTGGAAAAAAGGCGCGATTGTAGAGGCGCCCAATTTAACTTTTGCTGGCGGGTTTGCAACCGGCAGGGCGTACGAACTGCCATTCAGCATTTACAAGGAAAACCTTGCGGACTTTATCGTTCTTTCCGAAGAAGAGATTTATCAAGGCATTGCACTGGCAGGCTTCTATACACATAACCTGGTTGAGGGGGCAGGGGGAGCACCGATTATGGCGGCGTTGAAATTGCAAGATAAGTTGAAAGGAAAGAGAGTGGTTTTGCAGTTTAGTGGCTGTAATGCTTCTCCTGATGAAATCAGATTGGCTTACCAACATGCGTATTTTTCGAATGGATACAGGAATTGATACTGGATTCGCCATGCCTCGCGCAGGTTCCAACCCAGGCCAAAGTACATACCCGTCGGAGGTATCAACTTGAAAGGACCAGACCCGGAAGACAGGGAACCAATGAAAGGCTTCCCTCAAGTCGGATACTTGAAGAACTTTATTACTTCAAAGAATATCATCGTCGGAGATTATACCTATTATGATGATCCTGAAGGGCCGGAGCGATTTGAAAATAATGTTCTCTATCATTTCCCATTCATCGGCGACAAGCTGAAAATCGGCAAATTTTGCGCTATTGCAAAGGACACCAAATTTATAATGAATGGCGCAAATCATAAAGTGTCGGGATTTTCCACTTATCCGTTTCAAATATTCGGCAACGGGTGGGAAAGGGTGATGCCGAAAGCGGGAGACCTGCCCTACAAAGGTGATACCAAAATCGGTGATGATGTGTGGATCGGGTATGACGCTACCATTATGCCGGGAGTTAAGGTGGGTAGTGGCGCAGTCATCGCCAGCAAGTCAGTCGTTACGAGCGACGTACCGGCTTACAGTGTTGTCGGTGGCAATCCGGCAAAAGTCATTAAGTATCGTTTTGATGAGAGCACAATTATGGAACTGTTAGCGATCTCCTGGTGGGATTGGAGCGCAGAGAAAATCACTGCAAACCTTGAGGCTATCGTTGGTAGTGACCTCATTGCACTGCGAGATGCAAAACAGTTTTGACTGCAGTGACTCAGACCTGCTCCGTGGATATGCATTTTTATCGGTATCCCCGCATCGCTTTTTAGCCCCCGAAAGTAGAGTCATATGGATTCGTCAGGCGGCCGGCAACACTGGTCGTCATCTACTATTATTCGTACTAATGGCACAGAGGAGAACTATCATGTCCGTTACCGTAGTAAATGACTACGACTTCAAGCCGGACGCTGATGTATCAGAGGCAAAATCGGCAGCGGTAGAGTTGGTTAAATACTTCAGGGCGGAAGTTCCCGGGGTGCAACTATCATTATGGCTTGAAGATCACGACAACCCGCTGCATCACTATCATGTCACGGTATTTGAATCGTTGGCGACACTCGAGCAGGTTCGCGAGTCTGCGGCGATTAAACGATTTGTCGATCGCCTTTTTCCCCATATAGCGCATAGTACCTATATATCGCCAGTGGCCGAGGTCTGGTTAGCGGATGGGGCGGGGGTTAAGCCTGTTGCCTATCCGTAACGGTCGTTTTTGGTCAAAGTGCCGCGGGAACCAACTCTTTTACTCACCCGTTGGTAAAGTTTCACGGATGCGAGTGCAGCGAAAGGAGGATTGCCATGCAAGGCCACAAAATCGTAACAAGAGACGAGTGGTTGATTGCTCGAACGGAACTTCTGGTAAAAGAGAAGGAGTTCACTCGACTGCGTGATCAATTGAGCAAAGAGCGGCGTGAACTTCCCTGGGTAAAGGTGGAGAAGGCGTACCTCTTTGATGGTCCGAAAGGTCAGGAAACGCTTGGGGACCTGTTCGAAGAGCAGCGTCAGTTGATTATTTACCATTTTATGTATGGCCCTGACTGGGAGGATGGTTGCCCCAGCTGTTCCTTTTGGGCGGATAATTTTGATGGCATCAATATTCATTTGAACCACCGTGACATCAACCTGATTGCTGTCTCCAGGGCGCGCTTGGAGCAGTTGGATGCCTACAAGAAACGCATGGGCTGGCGCTTTAAATGGGTGTCATCCTACGGAAGTGATTTTAATCGTGACTATCATGTGTCATTCACGGCTGACGAGATGGAAAGGGGTGAGATGTTCCACAATTTTCGCATTGAGGGGTTTCCGAGTGAGGAGGCACCCGGCGTCAGCGTGTTCTACAAGAACCAACAAGGCGATATCTTTCACACCTATTCCTGCTATGCACGCGGACTGGATATTCTGAACGGTGCCTACCACTATATGGACCTTACGCCTGGGGGGCGTGATGAGGACGATTTACCGTCCACCATGGCATGGCTTCGTCGCCATGATCAATATGTTAGATAGATTATGGTCTCTCGGGTGGCGAGGTAACGGCGTCATGGGAACGGGGCGCTCCTGCTATCAGGAGTCTGACAAATTATTGGAACCAGGCGGGGCTGCTTGGCTCGTTTTTCAAACGTATGACATAGCACTAGTGGCGCGTTGGATGGCAACCAGATACTTCTCGTCGGACGCAATGCAAACTGACTTGCAGAGGATATAGTGTTTATATGGACAATGCCAACGATAGATCGTCTCAATACAAAGCGAACAGTTTGACCTTAACCGGTGCCGTCGCCATGGGTACTGGCGTGATGATCGGTGCAGGTATTTTTGCGCTCACCGGGCAAGTCGCGGAACTGGCCGGTGAGTGGTTTCCACTGGCGTTTTTAACTGCGGCAATCGTGGTGTCGTTCAGTGCTTATTCCTACGTAAAAATGTCAAACGCCCATCCTTCTGCCGGCGGCATTGCGATGTTTTTGGAGAAGGCATATGGCAAGACCACGATGACGGGCGCCGCTGCGCTGCTCATGTACTTCTCTATGGTGATTAATGAGAGCCTGGTCGCCAGGACCTTTGGTACCTATGTTTTGCAACTCTTTGACGTCGACAGGGATAGTTGGTTGGTGGCTGCACTGGGTGTCGGACTGCTCACGTTTGCGTTTGTTGTGAATGTTCTGAGCAATCGGTTGATTCAAACGTTCTCATTTTTTATGGCATTCTTGAAGATTGGAGGTATTATCGCATTTGCAATCGGAGGGCTATGGTTTTCTGGGCTTTCGTTTGAGCGCTTTGCCGTTGCTCCCGCAGACTCAGGCATAGGGGGATTTCTTGGGGCAGTGGCGCTGGCAATTCTTGCTTATAAGGGTTTTACCACCATCACCAATAGTGGCGGAGAGATAGTAGATCCCCATAGAAACGTGGGGCGTGCGATTATTATCTCCATCGCACTGTGCCTGGTCTTGTATCTGTTAGTAACGCTGGCAGTCGGTGAGAACCTTACTATTGATGAAATCATTCGGGCAAAAGACTATGCGCTAGCCGAAGCCGCTCGTCCCGCGTTCGGTACTTACGGTTTATGGTTTACGGTGCTGTTTGCAATAATCGCCACCGTTTCGGGCGTAATCGCCAGCGTTTTTGCTGTGTCTCGCATGCTGGCAATGCTCACTGAAATGAAACTGGTTCCGCACAGCCATTTCGGCATGCCGGGAAGCATCCAGAAGCACACGCTGGTTTATACCATCGTCATTGCCAGCCTATTGACAGTTTTCTTTGATCTAAGCCGGATTGCGTCGCTTGGTGCTATCTTCTATATCATTATGGATATTGCCGTACATTGGGGGATATTTCGACACATACGGGATGAGATCGGCGCCAGTGGTTTTGTTTTAATCATGGCAATTGTTTTGGATGTCATTGTCTTGATGGCCTTTCTGATAATAAAGGCCCAAACGGATATGCTGGTGATCTACACATCTGCTATCGGCTTGGTGTTGATCTTCTCGGGTGAGAGATATTTTCTGAGACATTATCGAAAAACGGCCTAATGACGGCCCCAATCACGCTGCATATTGACTGGAAAGCGGCCATTTATCCTTTTCGGGTTCTATAACGCACGACATGATTAATCTCTGGCGCATGCTGTGTCAGGATGTCGGGTTATCGAACCGTGAGGCAGCGGTGACTGGTAAGACCATCCGTTTATTTATGCCGTGAATCCTTACTATTAAGGGTGCCCACGGCGTCACGGCGGTATTTTTACGCCCGGGACGCAGGTCGACGGTATTACTGCGCTGTGAACCGGATGCAGGTGGACAAGGCCTATCATCTCCGATGACCCACAAGATTTGGAAACGCTTGCGGAATTGTTCGCAGAACAAAATCAGTTGATCATTTACTATTTCATGTACAACCTGGACCAGAGGCTGCATTTGCTGTTCTCGTTGGACGGATAATGGGAATGGTGTCAATATTCGTCTGAATCATCTTGGCAATAACCTGGTGCTGTCTCCAGGGCACTTTGCCGATGCGGCATTCAGAAGAGATAATCCAATGAAGACCATCCTGCGAACAGGTTGGTTCTTTTAAGCAAGAAGGGCGATTAGCAACTCTGTGGCTTTTGATGACCGCATTCTCCTTCTCTACGCCGAGGGAAGGAATGCCAGTCGATTGAAGTAGCGAAGTCGGGTATATTTGAATACAGTGAAATCTTCTACTACCGCTTACGTAGGTACGCTGTTTTCGGCTGCATCAATCCGGCAGAATTCGGTACATTCGTGTATTACCCATTGTCTGCTTTTTTACGGATGAGAAGAACACAAAAAAATCACCAGTATGAGCCAGATAATCGAATGAAAAATATTGAGTATGCAATAAAGGGGTTAAGAGCACCGTTTTTCAAATTATTAAACAAGGGCAAGGAGAACTTTCTTTGTCCTATTTGTAATTACGCAGGTCCATTTAAGGATAAGAATGTAAGGTTGCACGCCAAATGCCCCAAATGTGGTGAGTTAGAAAGGGCAAGGCTTCAATATTTGGTTCTGAAAAATATATTCGAAAGTATCGATTGCTCTTCTCAAGGTATTTTACATGTTGCGCCTGAAAATGCGTTTAGAAAATTGTTCAGGAAAACATTTAAAACTTACGTATCAGGTGACTTGTACCGCAAGGATGTGGATAAGAATTTTGATATCCAAGATATACCTTTTCCAGATGCCAGCTTTGATATGGTTTTTGCTTCTCACGTCCTTGAATACCCGGATGATGACCTAAAAGCGATATCTGAGTTTAGAAGAGTCTTGAAGCCGAATGGTATCGCGGTATTGCCGATTCCTTTAGTGCACGAAAAGACTATAGATAGAAAAGACAGAGATAAAGTAACAAGAATGATGCATGAGCCGGGTTTGGATTATGTCAATCGGTTCGAAGCTGTTTTTACAAGAGTAGATATCCATAAATCGGAAATGTACCCTAAGGAACATCAGCTATTCGTATACAGGGGAGGTGACGGAGAGGGGCATCCCCTGGCGATTGGTGACGGATGGTATTCTGATATCGTACCTGTTTGTTACGTTTAGTCGGGGGACTGATAAACGGATATTGCCGCGCCCCGGTCGCGGCATCCCTTCGTTATGCGCTTTCGTTTTCGGGACAATAACGGTCGACCTTGTCGAGCTATACTTGAGGCATCAGGTCGCCCGATCGCTTCCCGCAGTCGGGTGGTAGTGGTTGCAATTATGTTAGGGTGTTGAAAATGGCATCGGATAATTCCACGGATAAACTGGATCGGGTAGTCGCGGAGGCCCGCCGTGCCCGCGAGGAGCGGGAAAAGGGCTACCGTGAGCGGGCTCTGAAGCTGTATCCCTGGGTTTGTGGCCGGTGCGCGCGCGAGTTCACACGTGACAACCTGCGGGAACTGACGGTGCATCATCGTGATCACAACCACGATAACAACCCACCGGATGGCAGTAACTGGGAGTTGTTATGTATCTATTGTCATGACAACGAGCATTCGCGCTATATCGACTCCGATTATGGTGATGCCTCGGCTGACGCGCAGAAAAGCGGTGCAACCCATAATCCGTTTGCCGATCTGGCGTCCCTGCTGAAAGATGAAAAGTGACGGGGGTTGTCCGGGATGCGGTGGTGAGGGTTAGCGGTGGATCGGGTTTCAGATAACCCTTACAGCGGGCTAGTCGTTTATTTCTATTGTCTCTTTCGCTTTCTTGGCTATGCTGGTCGGGTTCGCCAGTTGTACCCGATTCCGCCCGGACTCTTTGGCTAAGTAGAGTGCACTATCCGCGGCGTCGAGTAATTGCTCGGCAATCGACAGGGTGTCGTCGTCACCGTCTGAGCGTAGCGCTGAAACCCCGATCGAGACAGTTACCTCGACGCTTTCGCCGCCATGAATGGCAATCGGTTTGGCTTGAATTCGGTGGCGTATTCTTTCAGCCAGATTGCCTGCCTCGGTGGCATCGGTCTGGGGCAGCAGCAGGGTAAACTCTTCGCCGCCATAACGGGTGGCGATGTCGGACAGGCGCAGGCACTCCTTGACCCTGAGGGCCAGTTCGCGCAGAACGCTGTCGCCTGCGCCATGTCCATGCAGATCATTGATCTGCTTGAAGTGGTCGGCATCAATGAACAGGCAGCTCAAGGGGTGCTGGTAGCGCAATGCGCGGGTGACCTCTTCTTCGAGCCGGCGTTCGAGGTAGCGGCGGTTGTGCAGGCCGGTCAGGGCATCAGTGAGTCCGGCGATCACCAAGTGCTCCCGGTTGGCGGTATTTTCCAGGCAGATGGCGCTGATGGTGGCCAGGCGGTTGAGGAAGTCGCTGGCGTGATGACGGGTGAAACGGTTGGGATCGTGACTGCCAAGACCAATAAAGCCGACCGGTTTGCCGCGTCGGAGCATGGGCAGGATGGCTATGCTCTGCAGGGTCTCGGCGGCAGGAAACAGGATGGCGTGTTCATGGTCCAGGTAGGGTCCCAGCCAGGGGGCCTTGTAGCGGGCATGTTTGGGCGAGAAGGTGGCGATCTCATCGACGAAACGGATATCGGCCAGACTGCCCGGCTCTATTCCTGAATGGAGCAGCAGGTGCCTGAGTTCATGGTCCGGGTCATGCAGTATCAACTGAATGTTGGGCAGGTCGAACGAGGATTTCATGCCATCGACCAGGCAGCCGAGCAGTTGGGGTAGGGATTCCGTCGCCAGCAGGGTCAGTTCGCGGTCGTGGAAGCGTTTTAATACCTCCTCGTTGTGGTTGGCCTCGCGGGTGAGGCTGTTCAACCGTTGTCTTAACTGACGGTTGATGAAGGCCAGATCCGTCGGCGAAGGGTTGGGAGGCGTCTTGGGCATGCTGATAACTGTCGACCATCCAGGGTTGGGCGTTAGTTTTTCCATGTACATCATACCCGGCGCAGCGGTTTGTGCCAGTAACGGAATGTGACCATATTATAAAAAGGAGTATCAGGGATGAGACATCGACAGGGATGGGATTGCCTCAAAATGCGTAGCCAGGCCGTTATAGTTGGGGTTTGGGTCACATTTTTAATCAGCAGCATGACCTCGGGTCCGGTCGTTTCGGGAGTGTTTCGCTGTCCCGATGGTTCGGATGGGGTGATTTTTCAGCAGATCCCCTGCGCCCAGGGCGTGGAGGTTGAGCTGGATATTCGCACTACGGAGTGGGTGGCGAGTCCCCAGGGGAGGTCGGGCCAGGGGCGGGGTTCCGCCAAGGCGGGTTCCCGAGACCAGGCCGCACTGGCAAGGGCGGCTCGTGCAGAACGTAAGCAGAAACAGGCATGCTGGAAAGCTGGCCAGCGGATTGAGCGGATCGAAGCAGAGCTGCGCCGGGGATACAAGCCCTCACGGGGCGAGCGGTTACGCCAACAACGTCGTGAACAGAGCGATTATCTGCGAGAGTTTTGTCGTTAGGCTCCTTGTGACTCCCCTGCCATGTTATAGGGCGCCCTGTGGGCGCCGCGCATGGGGTTGAGTTGAGGTCACCGGTTACCTGTGCCGCAACCTTTCCCGGGCCAAAAACAGGGCCAGTTGCGATCTGGCCTCGGTGAAATCCGCCTGGGCCAGCAGTTGGTCGAATTCGCTCAGCTTCCAGGGGACCACCTCGATTGGTTCCGGTTCGTCACCCGGAAGCGGTTGCGGGTAGAGATCCCGTGCCAGCACGATGTGGGTGGTATGGTAGATGTAGCCCGGGGCCACACTGACCGAGCTGAGCTGTTCCAGCTGATGGGCTGCATAACCGGTCTCTTCCTGCAGTTCCCGGTTGCCGGCGGTGAGCGGCTCTTCACCCGGTTCGATATGACCCTTTGGAAAAGCGAGTTCGTACCGGTTGACTCCGGCAGCATACTCGCGGATCAACAGCAGCGTCTCGGCATCCAGCATCGGCACCACCAGCACCGCGCCCTCCTCGGAGCCGACTACCCGCTGATATGTGCGCTGCTGGCCGTTGGCAAACTCCAGATCGATCGCTTCAATATGAAACACGCCGGTTTCGTTGAGGGTGCGGCGATTGCTGATACGGGGCGGTTTAGGCATGTCGGTTTCTTCTGTTGCTATCCGGTCGGGTTCCACTGTAACTTTACCCCATGATTGACTGGAACCAAATCGACACGATCCTGCTGGATATGGATGGCACCCTGCTGGACCTCCATTTCGACAACTATTTCTGGCTGGAGCATGTGCCTCGGCGCTATGCCGAGAGCCGTGGCTTTTCACTGGAGCAGGCCAAGGATGAGTTGCTGGGTCGATACCGCAGCGTTGAGGGTACCCTGGAGTGGTACTGCGTGGATCACTGGAGCCGTGAACTGGGACTGGATATTGCCCTGTTGAAGGCGGAGGTGGATCATTTGATCGCTGTGCATCCCCATGTGGTGGATTTTCTGGAATCAGCGCGATCCTGGGAGAAGCGGATTGTTCTGGTGACCAATGCCCACCAGAAGGCGCTGGCGCTGAAAATGGAGCGCACCAAGCTACATGGCTATTTTGACGCCGTGATCTGCTCCCATGACCTGGGGCTGCCGAAAGAAGAGCCAACCTTTTGGGATAAGTTTCAGCAGATCGAGCCGTTTGAAAAATCACGCGCGCTGTTTGTCGATGACAGCCTGTCGGTGCTGGAGTCGGCCAGGGATTACGGGATCGGTTATCTGCTTAGGGTGCTAAAACCCGATACCCGGGGCCCGGCGCGGGATTCAGAGGGATTCATGGCGATCGACGATTTTTCCGCCATCCTGCCAGGCTGACAACGGATACCGTTGGTGGGTGCACCATTATGTTGGGGTTCGTTCCTCGCCCCAACTGGACTTCTTCATTGCTGGATGTAGGGGCAACCCCCTGTGGTTGCCCTGGCGGTGATGGTGCGGCTTCGTAGGGTGGCACGCTGTTTGTGCCCACGCGGATACTTACCTGCCCCAGCTTTTGAAGCGTTTTCTGCAATAGCTGAGTAGCTCCGCGTAATTGCGGAAGTGGAGTTCAAAGCCCGCCTCGGCCGGGGCGTCATATTCGCACCAGTCGTTGGCGTAATCGCGACAGATCTGCGGTCGTTCGTCATAGATGCCACAGGCACCGCCCGGCTGCAGGTGTTCACAGCGTCCCAGGAACATCAGGTACCAGTCGCCCTCATCCTTGTAAAGCTCCACGCCCTGGTGGGAGACCTGCCACAGCAGATGGTCGAAGTCGGCCTTGGAGCGCGGTGCAACCCCCAGTGCCTCGGTGGTATAGGTGCAACAAATGGATTTGAGGCAGCGGCTGCACTTGTTGGTGACGGCCAGATCCATTTTTTATTCAGTATTGCTGGTCTGTTTCGGCTTTCTTCTGCGGCGACGTTTTTTCTTTGGCGCCTCGGCGCCGGCTGCCTGGGGTTTGGCTGGTGCTGCGTCAGTCCGGCGGGCGGGGCGTTTACCGCTGCCGCTGCTGCGGCGTTTGTCCCGTTCCGGGCGATCCGGGATGATCCGGCTCTTCGGGTCGACCTTGAACAGCAGTTCCGTGGTCACCGGCTCCATCGGTATGCGATGGCCGATGTAGGCCTCAATGTCCGGCAGGGCGAAGGCGTGGGTCTCGCAGGCAAAGCTGATGGCGTCGCCGCTGGCACCCGCCCGGGCGGTGCGACCAATACGGTGCACATAGTCCTCGGCATCGTCCGGCAGGTCGAAGTTGAACACGTGTGAAACATCGGGGATGTGCAGGCCGCGGGCGGCCACGTCGGTGGCGACCAGTACCGGCAGCCTGCCCTCCTGGAAGTCGCTCAGCAGGCTCATGCGCTTTTTCTGCGGCACGTCACCGGAGATTACCGCGGCGCCGATACCGTTGCCTTCCAGATAGCCCCAGACCAGGTCGGCCCCGCGCTTGGTGTTGACGAAGACGATGGTGCGATGGGCGTCCATGTTTTTCAGCAGGCCAAGCAGCAGCGAGATCTTCTCGTCATTGGCGGTCATGTAGCAGGTCTGCTTCACCTTGTCGGCCGTCACCTTGTCGGTTTCGATCTTGACCGTGGTCGGGTTGTTCATGTGCTCGTAGGCCAGCTCCAGCACCCGAAACGAGAGGGTGGCGGAGAACAGCAGGCCCAGCCGCCCCTGCGGTGGTGGGCAGCGCCGCAACATGAAGCGGATATCCTTGATGAAGCCAAGATCGAACATACGGTCGGCCTCGTCCATGACCACTACCTGGGTAGCCTTCAGGTTGTAGATATTCTGCTTCAGGTAGTCGATTAGGCGGCCGGGTGTGCCGATCAGGATATCGACCCCGTCTTCCAGCTGTTTGCGCTGCTGCTCATAGCCGGTGCCGCCGAAAACCAGTCCCAATGTAAGGCCGGTATGTTTGCCCAGAACCTCGGCATCCTTGTGAATCTGCACCGCCAGTTCGCGGGTGGGGGCCACAATAAGGGCCCGTGGCTGGTTCTGTTTGCGCCCTTCGGGCGCCGGATTGGTCAGCAGATGCTGGTAGGTCGCCAGCAGGAAGGCGGCGGTTTTGCCGGTGCCGGTCTGCGCCTGTCCGGCCACATCCTGCCCTTTCAGGGCAATGGGCAGGGTTTCTGCTTGAATGGGGGTGCAGAAGGAAAAGCCAGTATCTTCAATGCCTTGTGCGAGTTCTTTACACAGCCCGAAGCTGTCAAAACGGATATCCGTGAGGTGTTTGTCTGTCATGGTGCGCTAGGATACAGCAATTTACTGATGGTTTGGACTTGAAATGGTCAAAATATTGGGATCAAATAGATCCCTGGTTTTGGAGATTCGAACAACAACAGATCCCAGATGTAACGATAAGCACCGGTGCAGCCCCGTACTTCGTGGTGCGATATCCCAACTGAATTTTGTGGAGAATGCTAGTGAGTGAACAGATTGTTCATGTGACCGACGATAATTTTGAGGCGGAAGTGTTGAAGTCAGATCTGCCTGTGCTGGTGGATTACTGGGCTGAATGGTGTGGTCCCTGTAAGATGATTGCCCCGGTGCTGGATGAGATTACCGGTGAATATGCCGGCAAGATCAAGGTCGCCAAGCTGAATATTGACGAAAATCCCAACACCCCGCCCCGCTACGGCATTCGTGGTATCCCCACTCTGATGTTGTTCAAGGATGGTGAAGTAGAGGCCACCAAGGTCGGTGCTGTGTCAAAATCCCAGCTGATTGCATTCATTGACAGCAATCTCTGAAACAGATCAAAACACAATTAGTACTGGACGTACTCCGGGATGGTGCTAGAATTCGCTTACTAGCCCTCCCGTGAGCGCTAATACCAAGAAACCAATCACCCCAGAGCGATATTCCAATAACTCTGTTCCAAACGGGAACCCAAAGCCCGTTCCGTTCTTTTTTCAATCACGCATAACATCATGAATCTCACCGAACTTAAAAAGATGCCGGTTACTGAACTGGTCGAACTCGCCCAATCCATGAAGCTGGAGGGTATGGCACGATCCCGCAAACAGGATCTGATCTTCGCCATCCTCAAGGCCCACGCCAAAAAAGGCGAGGATATCCATGGCGATGGTGTCCTGGAAATTCTCCAGGATGGTTTTGGCTTCTTGCGCGCCGCGGACAGCTCCTACCTGGCGGGGCCGGATGACATTTACGTCTCTCCCAGCCAGATCCGCCGCTTCAACCTTCGCACCGGCGACACCATTTCCGGCAAGATCCGCCCCCCCAAGGAGAGCGAGCGCTATTTCGCCCTGCTCAAGGTCAGCGAGATCAACTACGATAAGCCGGAAAACGCCAAGAACAAGATCCTGTTCGAGAACTTCACGCCGCTGTTCGCCAACGAGAAGTTCAATCTTGAAAAAGGCAACGGCAGTACCGAGGACATCACCGCGCGTACCATTGAGCTCTGTGCGCCGATCGGCAAGGGCCAGCGCGGCCTGATCGTCTCCCCGCCCAAGGCGGGCAAGACCATGCTGATGCAGAACATCGCCCAGTCCATCGCCTACAACCACCCCGAGGCCCAGCTGATCGTGTTGCTGATCGACGAGCGCCCGGAAGAGGTGACCGAAATGGCTCGTTCGGTGCGGGGTGAGGTGATCTCCTCCACTTTCGACGAACCGGCGGCGCGTCACGTCCAGGTGGCCGAGATGGTGATCGAGAAGGCCAAGCGTCTGGTGGAGCACAAGAAAGATGTGGTGATCCTGCTCGACTCCATCACCCGTCTGGCCCGCGCCTACAACACAGTGATCCCGTCATCCGGCAAGGTGTTGACCGGTGGTGTGGATGCCAACGCGCTACACCGTCCCAAGCGCTTTTTCGGTGCGGCACGCAATGTGGAAGAGGGTGGTAGCCTGACCATCATCGCCACCGCCCTGGTGGAGACCGGCTCGCGTATGGATGATGTGATCTACGAAGAGTTCAAGGGCACCGGCAACATGGAGATCCACCTGGACCGGCGGATTGCCGAGAAGCGCATCTTCCCGGCGATCAACATCAACCGCTCCGGCACCCGCCGTGAGGACCTGCTGATGAAGCCGGATGCGCTGCAGAAGATGTGGATCTTGCGCAAGATCCTGCATCCGATGGATGAGCTGGCGGCGATGGAGTTTCTGTTTGATAAGCTCAAGGATACCAAGACCAACGAGGAGTTCTTTACCTCGATGAAGGGATGATGCTCAGATCAGCGGGTTAGGTTGTAATAACAAGGCTGCCTCTTAGTAAGTAAGGGTGGCCTTTTTAATGGCTTTGTCCCAATTATGTGTTGGTGGTGTTTTAGCTTAGCTTGGCGATTCGCCCGGTAGGAGCGGCGCCTCGCCGCGAATTCGGCCCGGCCCGGGGCGGGCCTCCTACAGGTCAAACCCCTCTCCGGGAAACAAGCGTAGCGGTAGGAATGGCTTCAGCCGCCAATTTCGCGGATAAATCCGCTCCTACTAAAGAAGGTCGCTTCTCATGCAACAGGTAACTGGGACATAGGATTTTTAATTGTCTGAATGGAAGAGGATCAATATCAACAGAGCGGTCCGACTAAAGTTTGCCTAAGCGTCGTTCCAATTGACGATAGAGATTGATATATGGATAGCCGCTCGAACAGACCATTGTCACCAACCCACGCCATGATCCTGGCTGCCGGACGCGGTGAACGTATGCGCCCGTTGACGGACATCATCCCAAAACCGCTGTTGAAGGTGGCGGGAAAACCGCTGATTGAATACCACGTAGAGGCACTGGCCCGGGCCGGTGTCCGCCGGTTGGTGGTAAACCATGCCCATCTCGGCGAGCAGCTGGTTGGTTTTCTCGGGGATGGGGCCCGATGGGGCGTTTCCATTGCCTATTCGGCGGAACCGGAGGGGGCGCTGGAGACCGGCGGCGGTATCCACCACGCTCTACCGCTGTTGGGACCGGAACCGTTCTGGGTGGTCAATGGCGATGTATGGACCGACTATCCCTTCTCGCCACCGCAAATGCCGGCCGATTCACTGGCTCATCTGGTCATGGTGGATAATCCACAACACAATCCCCGGGGTGATTTCATGCTTGCTGATACCGGTCTGCTGTCAGACGCCGGGGGCGAGCGCCTGACCTTCAGTGGTATTGGCGTTTATCGGCCAGAGCTGTTTTCCGCATGCGCCCCTGGTGTCTTTCCCCTGGCGCCGCTGCTGCGGCAGGCGATGGCTGCCGGCAAGGTGAGTGGCGAGTACTATGCCGGACGCTGGCTGGATATCGGTACGCCGGAACGGTTGCAGACGCTGGATGCGGAAATCAGGGGGCGTGATGCTGCAGGAGCTTGACTCCCTGCCGGCGGGGCTGCTGGCCCGGGATGCCCATGAGCTGGCAGTCGCCCTGGGCGCACCCACCCTGATCCATCTTCAAGGCAGGCGGTCGCCGGCGCTGTTTGTCTCTGTCCTGATGCACGGCAATGAGACCACGGGTTGGGAGGCGATACGTCAGTTGCTGAGTGACTACAGGGTGGGTGGTGGCAGCCGGGAGCTGCCGCGGTCACTTACGCTCTATATAGGCAATGTGGCGGCCGCTGCCCAAGGGGTGCGCCGACTGGCCGGGCAGCCCGATTACAACCGGGTTTGGCCGGGCGGCGATGACCGGGATTCGCCCGAGGCCCAAATGATGCGGCAGGTGGTGGAGTGCATGCGGTCGCGCGGCCTGTTCGCCAGTGTCGATGTGCATAACAATACCGGTCTCAATCCCCATTACGCCTGTGTCAACCGGCTGGATTATCCGTTTCTTCATCTCGCCGCGCTGTTCAGCCGCACGGTGGTCTACTTCACCCGGCCGACCGGGGTCCAGTCTCTGGCCATGTCCCGTCTCTGCCCGGCGGTGACCCTGGAATGCGGCAAGCCGGATCAGTCCTTCGGCGTCTCCCATGTGCGGGAGTACCTGGATGCCTGCCTGCATTTGTCAGCGCATCCGGATCACCCGGTGGCGGCCCAGGATCTCGACCTGTTTCACACCGTTGCCACCGTCCAGGTGCCGGAGTCGGTCAGCTTCGGCTTTGGTGATGCCGGTGTGGATATCTCGCTGGCAGCCGATCTTGAACTGCTGAATTTCCGCGAGTTGCCACGGGGAACGACACTTGGGCGGGTGGCGCCGGGGTTGGGTACCGGGCTGACAGTGCTGGATGAGCAGGGAGCGGAGGTGTCCGAGCGTTATCTGGAGGTGTCTGGCGGGGAGCTGCGCCTGCGGCTGCCGGTGATGCCATCGATGATCACCTGTGATCGCCGGATCATCCGTCAGGACTGCTTCTGTTATTTAATGGAACGTTACAACGACCATCTTCCCTGAGTCGACATCAACGGGGCGTCGCCCCGGTGCGACTTTTTTCTGTCTGTCGCCCTTGACTCTGAACAAATCGACCCTATTATTAGCACTCAGTCGCGGTGAGTGCTAACGGCCTCGCCGGATAATAAAACACCATTTGTGTAAACAGCCAAATCAGGAGAAATCGGTAGATGAAAATTCGTCCGCTGCAAGACCGTGTGGTCATTCGTCGTATGGAAGAGGAGCGCACCAGCGCTGGTGGCATCGTCCTGCCGGACAGTGCAACCGAGAAGCCGGCTCAGGGTGAAGTGATTGCTGTTGGTAACGGCAAGGTGCTGAGCAGTGGCGAGACTCGCCCACTGGACGTCAAGGTCGGTGACAAGGTCCTGTTCGGCAAGTACTCCGGCAACGAGGTGAAACTCGGTGAGGAGAGCCTGCTGGTGATGCGCGAAGAAGACATCATGGGTGTGATCGAGGGCTGATTCAGCACCTCGGAGCCACTTAAATTTACTGAATTTCAAAGGAATACGTATCTATGTCTGCAAAAGAAGTGAAATTTTCCGATGACGCGCGCCAGAAAATGCTGCGTGGTGTCAATATCCTGGCCGACGCCGTAAAGGTCACTCTGGGCCCGAAAGGCCGCAACGTGGTGCTGCAGAAGAGTTTTGGTGCACCCACCATCACCAAAGACGGCGTCTCCGTCGCCAAAGAGATTGAGTTGTCCGACAACTTTGAAAACATGGGCGCCCAGATGGTGAAAGAGGTCTCTTCCCAGACCTCCGATGTGGCCGGTGACGGCACCACCACCGCGACCGTCCTCGCTCAGGCCATCGTGCGTGAAGGCCTCAAGGCCGTGGCCGCCGGTATGAACCCGATGGATCTGAAACGTGGCATGGAGAAGGGCGCTGCGGCGGCCGTTCAGGCGTTGGCTGAAATGTCCAAGCCCTGTACCGATGACAAGGCGATTGCCCAGGTGGGTACCATCTCAGCCAACAGCGACGAGAACATCGGTGGCATCATTGCCGAGGCGATGCAGAAAGTCGGTAAAGAGGGTGTTATTACCGTCGAAGAGGGTTCCGCCCTGGAGAACAGCCTGGATGTGGTCGAAGGCATGCAGTTCGACCGTGGTTATCTCTCCCCCTATTTCGTGAACAACCAGCAGAGCATGTCTGTCGATTTGGAAGACCCCTACATCCTGCTGCACGACAAGAAAATCTCCAACATCCGCGATCTGCTGCCGGTGCTGGAGGCTGTCGCCAAGGCTGGTCGTCCGCTGCTGATTATCGCCGAGGATGTGGAAGGCGAGGCGTTGGCTACCTTGGTGGTTAACACCATCCGTGGCATCGTCAAAGTCTGTGCCGTGAAGGCCCCCGGCTTTGGCGACCGTCGGAAGGCCATGCTGCAGGATATCGCTATCCTGACCGGCGGCACCGTGATCGCTGAAGAGGTTGGCCTGACCCTGGAGAAGGCCACCCTGAACGAACTGGGTACTGCCAAGAAGATCCAGATCACCAAGGAAGAGACTACCGTCATCGATGGTGCCGGTACGGAAAATGACATCAAGGCCCGGGTCGAGCAGATCCGTGCCCAGATCGAGGAGACCTCTTCCGACTACGATCGTGAAAAACTGCAGGAGCGTGTTGCCAAGCTGGCCGGTGGTGTGGCCGTGATCAAAGTGGGTGCCGCAACTGAAGTCGAGATGAAAGAGAAGAAGGCCCGCGTGGAAGATGCCCTGCATGCGACCCGCGCCGCGGTTGAAGAAGGTGTGGTGCCTGGCGGTGGTGTAGCCCTGATCCGTGCCCTGGCGGCGTTGGAGAATCTGACCGGTGACAACCATGATCAGGATGTCGGTATCAAGATCGCCGCACGCGCCCTGGAAGAGCCGATGCGCCAGATCGTGAGCAATGCCGGAAGCGAGGCCTCCGTGGTCGTGAACAAGGTGGCAGAAGGCGAGGGCAACTACGGCTTCAACGCCTCCAATGGTGAGTACGGCGACATGGTGGAGATGGGTATCCTGGATCCCACCAAGGTGACCCGCACTGCGTTGCAGAACGCCATCTCTGTGGCGGGTCTGATGATCACCACCGAGGCTATGGTAGCCGATGAGCCTGCCGATGAATCCGCCGGCGGCGGCATGCCGGATATGAGCGGCATGGGCGGCATGGGCGGAATGGGCGGCATGATGTAATCGTCAGTAGGGGCAGGCCCCTGTGCCTGCCCTTTTCCATCCGTGGACAAAACCCCACCTGGTGCTGCCAGGCGGGGTTTTTTTCTGTAGATTTTCTTTAGGGCAACCATAGGGGATGCCCCCACTCGCGGGCATTGCCCGGCGAAAAAGCGTGTACGCATCCGCCATTCACCTTTGCCGGGAGTGGCGGTACGATGGGCGGTGCCCACTTCCGTGAACAATCCGACCAACCAGATTTTTGAGAAACCTATGCAGCCGTCTGAACACCCCGCACAAGAAGCAGAAAACAAATGGCGTCACTGGCAGTCTGTATCGCCTGAACTGGGCGCCGAGCTCTGTTCGGTGGCGGGATTCGAGGCGGAGTTGCTTCGGGTCTGGGAAGGGAGTGACTTCGTCGCCCAGCACTGCCTGAGACAACCTGAACTGCTGATACGGCTGCAGCGTTCCGGAGTACTGGCGCATAGCTATAGCGACGGAGAAATGGATCGCCTGCTTGGTGACAGACTGGCCGAGGTGGCAGATGAGCCGGCATTGCACCGGGAGTTACGGCGTTTTCGCAATGAGCAGATAGTGCGGATCATCTGGCGCGATCTGACCCAGGCGGCAGCCTTGGCTGAGACCCTGGAGGATCTCTCAGCGCTGGCCGATGCCTGTGTGTCACAGGCCCTTTCCCTACTCTACGCCTGGCTGACTGCAAAGCAGGGCATCCCCCGCAATGCGGCGGGTAAGCAGCAGTACCTGGTGGTGCTGGGCATGGGTAAGCTGGGTGCCCGGGAGCTTAATCTCTCTTCCGATATCGATCTGATTTTTGCTTACCCGGAGCCGGGCGAGACTGACGGCACCCGCCCCACATCCAATGAGCAGTTTTTTATCCGTCTCTGCCGGCAGTTGGTCAAGGCGCTTAACAGTCAGACCGCGGATGGCTTTGTCTTCAGGGTGGATGCCCGGTTGCGTCCCTTCGGTGATGCGGGGGCGCTGGCCTTGTCATTCGATGCCATGGAGACCTATTACCAGTCCCATGCCCGGGAGTGGGAGCGCTACGCCATGATCAAGGCCCGGGTGGTGGCTGGTGATGTGCCTGCCGGCCGGGAAATCATGGCCATGTTGCAGCCGTTCATCTATCGCCGCTATCTCGATTTCGGCGCCATCGAGTCGATCCGTGACATGAAGCGGTTGATCAGTCGTGAGCTGAAACGCAAGGGTATGGCCGATAACGTGAAACTGGGTCCGGGCGGCATTCGGGAGATTGAGTTCATTGGCCAGGCGTTCCAGCTGATTCGCGGTGGCCGGGAACCCGAACTGCAGATCCGGCCTATCCTGCCGGTGCTGCAGGTATTGGGTGAGAAGCAGCAGCTCTCTCCCGAAGAGGTCACGGAACTGACCGGCGCCTACCGGTTTTTGCGTTTGGTGGAGAACCGCATTCAGGCGTGGAAAGATCGGCAGACCCACCTGTTGCCGGAGAGTGAATCCGGCCGCCTGCGTATTGCCCGCGCCATGGGGTATACCGACTGGGGGCAGTTCTTTGCAGTCCTGGAGCGGCATCGGGTCAAGGTCCAATCCCACTTCGATAATGTCTTCGCGCTCAGCGAGGAGGTAACGGCCGATTTGCCGTTGCAGGCGGTCTGGGATCAGGATCTGGATGACGAACAGGCCGCCATACTGTTGGAGCAGTCAGGCTTTGCCGAGGGTGCGGCAGTGCTGTCCCGGCTGGAAAGTTTCCGTCAGGGACATGCCTGTCGCAGCCTGGGCACCCGTGGTCGCCATCGCATGGAACAGTTGATGCCGGTATTGCTGGAGGCAGTGGCACAATCTCCGGCTCCGGATGTGACGCTGGAGCGGATACTGCGGATTATCGAGTCGATTGCCCGGCGTACCTCCTATCTGGCGCTGCTGGTGGAAAATCCCACCGCACTCACTCAGCTGGTCAAGCTGGCGGGCATCAGTCCCTGGATCGCCCTGCAGGTGGCCCGGCATCCCCTGCTGCTGGATGAGATGCTGGACCCGCGCAGGCTCTATACCCCGCTGAAACGCAAGCGCCTGGAGGTCGAACTGGAGACGGCCCTGGCCGCCGTCGACAGGGATGATCAGGAGCAGCAGATGGAGCGGATGCGCCAGTTTACCCAGAGCAACATGTTGCGGGTGGCGGCGGCCGATCTGACTGGCGTGATCCCGTTGATGGTGGTGAGTGATTATCTGACCGAAATTGCCGAGACCATTACTTGCAAGGTGATGGAGCAGGCGTGGGATCTTCTGGTCGCCAGACATGGCCGGCCCAGCAATGTCAGCGGGGACGGCAATGGCTTTGCGGTGATCGGCTACGGCAAGCTGGGCGGGATTGAGCTGGGTTATGGCTCCGATCTGGATATGGTGTTTTTGCACGGCAATGACAACCCGAACCTGATGACGGACGGCGAGCGCCCGGTGGCCAATGACCTTTTCTATGCCCGTATGGGCCAGCGCATGATTCATCTGTATACCACCCGCACCCCGGCCGGCACGCTGTACGAGGTAGACATGCGCCTGCGTCCCAACGGCAATTCCGGCATGCTGGTCAGTTCGCTGGAGGCATTTGAGGAATACCAGAAAAATGCTGCCTGGACCTGGGAACATCAGGCGCTGCTGCGGGCGCGGGCGGTGGCCGGTGATCCGGTGGTGATCGAGCAGTTTCAGCGCATCCGCCGTGAGGTGTTGTCGCGCGAGCGCGATCCGGAAAAGCTGCGTGCGGATGTGCGGGAGATGCGCGAGAAGATGCGTGGGTCGCTGGATAAGAGTAACGGCCAGCAATTTGATATAAAGCAGGGTGTCGGCGGTATCGCCGATATTGAATTTATGGTTCAATACAGCGTTCTGCGCTGGGCGTACAAACACCCCGATCTGCTTGATTGGACAGATAATATTCGTCTGCTCGAGTCACTCGCACGGCACCGTCTGTTTGAAGGGGAAGTGGCGGAACTGCTGGCTGAGAATTACCGTGCGCTACGTGCCGTCTATCATCGCAAGGCGCTGAGTGAGCTGCCGGGACTGGTTCCTGAGGATGAGTTGTTACGGGAACGGGAAGCGGTGCAGGCGTTGTGGCAGCGGCTGATGCTGGCGTGACTGGCCAGGTCTTGAGGTTGTGGTTCTGTTCCAGGTGTTGATGCCTAATGCCATGCCCTGTAGGAGCGGTGCGCCCGCCGCGATAATCGACCCTATGGTGGTGCGCTGGCCAATCGGCCCGGGGGCGGGCCTCCTACAGGTGGGGCAGGAGCGGCTTCAGCCGCGAAATTAGCGGGCAGACTACGCTGTAGGGTGGATAAGCGAAAGCGCATCCACCACGGCAATGGTGGATGCGCCTACCGGCTTATCCACCCTACGAAACCCAGGTAGCCCCCTGTCGGGCAGATAGCTGATTATTTACAATATTGAGTTGAGTGGAGAGAATAAATGGCAAATTTCGCGGACCGTGACGGCTGGATCTGGCTGGATGGCGAGATGGTGCCCTGGCGCGAGGCCAAGGTGCATGTGTTAACCCACACCCTGCATTACGGACTGGGGGTGTTCGAGGGGGTCCGCGCCTACAAGACGGAGCAGGGACCGGCGATTTTCAAGTTGGGAGAGCACACCCGGCGGCTGTTTCAGTCAGCCCACATCATGGGTATGAAGATGCCCTACGATGAGGCCACCCTGAATCAGGCCCAGATCGATGTGGTGCGGGAGAACGGGCTTGATTCCGCTTATCTGCGGCCGCTCTGTTTCTACGGTTCCGAGGGCATGGGTATCCGTGCCGACAGCCTCGGCGTGCATGTGATGATCGCGGCCTGGGAGTGGGGCGCCTACCTGGGCGAGGATAATCTGAAAAACGGCATCCGCATCCGCGTCTCCTCCTATACCCGCCATCAGGTCAACTCCATGATGTGCAAAGCCAAGGCGACTGGTAACTACATCAACTCCATGCTGGCGCTGCAGGAAGCGGTGAATGACGGCTACGATGAGGCGTTGATCCTGGACGCAAGCGGTTATGTGATGGAAGGCTCGGGCGAGAACTTTTTCCTGGTCAAGGATGGCGTCATCTACACCCCGGATCTTACCTCGGTGCTGAACGGCATTACCCGCAAGACCATCTTCACCTTCACCCAAGAGCTGGGAATCCCGATTGTTGAAAAGCGCATTACCCGGGACGAGGTGTACATTGCCGATGAGGCATTTTTTACCGGTACGGCGGCCGAGGTGACTCCGATTCGTGAGGTGGACAACCGCACTATCGGCAACGGTGGCCGTGGACCGATTACCGAAAAGCTGCAGACGCTCTATTTCGATCAGGTGCATGGTCGCCGGGCCGAGCATCCGGAGTGGCTGACCTACGTGTGAGGGCTCCTCAGAAACAGAAGACAGCTGTAGGTCGCGTTAGCCGAAGGCGTAACCGGACCGATAGCGCGGATGCGTCGGATTACGCCGTGCTGATCCGGCCTACGATCTTGCGAACCGCATCCTACCAATCCGGAAGTTGGTGACGGGCCCGCCCGATTGCCCGAGGTCGGAGTCAATATTGCCAGGTTTTTTGGATTTCATCACGACGCAGCGGATTCAGATTTGACTCCCACTCTTCAGCAACAGAAAGCACGCAGCGACAAACCGCTGGTCATCTGGCGGCTGACCGATGGCAAGCCAGGACATGAAAATCAGTCCCTCGGTCTGTGTCTGGCCCTGGCCCGACAACTGAGGGTTGATCGGCACGATATACCGGTAGGCGGCCGGCTGGGCCAGCTGACGCAGTGGCTGAGCGGCTGTTTTCCGCCAGGCCGCCAGTTGCCGTCACCCGACCTGATCCTGGGGGCGGGGCACAGGACCCACGTGGCGCTGTTGGCCGCACGACGGGCTTTCGGTGGAAGAGCCGTGTTGATCATGAAACCCTCCCTGCCGCTTAGCCTGTTCGATCTCTGTGTGATCCCGGAGCATGACGGCGTGACTGGAGACAACGTATTCGTCACCAGGGGCGTGATGAACACTATCTCTCCCCGTAGGAGCGGCCCCCCCGCCGCGAAACAGCCGGCTGGAGAAGTTGCTCCAGAGCGGGGTGACGCTTCGCAGGCACTGATCCTGCTGGGCGGAAACTCACCCCACTATATCTGGCGGGATGAGGCGGTACTGAAGCAGCTCGGGGCTATTGTACGGCAACAGCCTGAAGTGCGATTTGTCCTGAGTGACTCCCGCCGCACACCGGCAGGCTGTATGGATAAAATAGCCGCCCTCGAATTGGCCAATCTTACCCTGGTCCCCTGGCAACAGACCGGCCCCGGGTGGGTGTCCGGGCAACTCGACTTGAGTCTTGCCGTCTGGGTCAGCGAGGATTCGGTCTCCATGGTCTATGAAGCCCTCACCTCGGGTGCGATGGTGGGGTTGATTACCCTGGAGCAGCAAAAAACCGGTCGTATCAGCCGCGGCGTGGATCGGCTGATCGAGGATGGCTGGGTGATGCCTTTCCGGCGCTGGCAGGAGACAGGCGCGTTAGCCGTGCCGCCGGGCCGCTTCAACGAGGCAGCCCGCTGTGCCGATTGGATGGTGGAACAATGGCTGAGAAAAAACTGACCGTCCTGCAGATGCTGCCGGCACTGGAAGGTGGCGGTGTGGAGCGGGGTACGCTGGAAGTGGCTGAGGCCCTGGCAGGCCGTGGCCATCGGTCACTGGTGATTTCCGCCGGCGGGCGCATGGTGCAGCAGTTGGAGGCGGAAGGGAGTGAGCATTTCTACTGGCCGGTGGATCGCAAGACGCCCTGGACCCTGCGGCTGATCTGGCCGCTACGACGCTTTCTGAAAGAGCAGGGTGTGGATATCCTGCACTATCGTTCGCGGGTGCCGGGCTGGGTCGCCTACCTGGCGTGGCGGGGGATGGACCCACACTCCCGGCCGCGACTGATCTCAACCGTGCATGGGCTGCATTCGGTGTCTGCCTACAGCGCGGTCATGACCAAGGGTGAGCGGGTGATCGCGGTTTCCGAAACCATCCGGCGCTATATCCTGGAGAGCTATCCCTCGACCCCGGCGGAACGCATCCACCTGGTCTATCGGGGTGTCGATCCGGCGGCTTTTCCTTATGCCTATCAACCGGTCGATAAATGGTTGATTGACTGGTATGAGGAGTTCCCGCAGTTAAGGGGCAAGAAAATTCTCACCCTGGCTGGCCGTATTACCCGATTGAAGGGTCACCATGATTTTATCGACCTGATCCAAAAGCTTACGCAGGAAGGCTTGCCTGTGCACGGTTTGATTGTCGGAGGCAAAGATCCCAGAAGAGTGGCGTACGCCCACGAATTACAGGAAAAAGTATCCAGTCTGGGTCTGGAAGGTGACATCACCTTTACCGGCAATCGTTCGGACATACGCGATGTGTACGCGGTGTCTGACCTGGTACTGTCGTTGTCAACCAAGCCGGAGTCATTCGGTCGCTCTGTATTGGAGGCATTGAGTATGGGGGTCCCGGTGGTCGGTTATGATCATGGCGGTGTTGGTGAGATACTGCGGGCCCTTTTTGCTGAAGGACTGGTTCCACTGTCTGATACTGGAGAACTGGAAAGCAGTGTCAGAAAACTGTTAACGATCAAACCGGACGTTGGTAAGAGCCGGTTGTTTCTGCGCGCTTCAATGATTGATAAAACCCTGGCCATATACAAGGATTGCCTGCAATGACCGCCTGGTTGCTGGTGCTGGCGGTCATCGTACTGCTGCTCTTTTCGTATCGCTACGCATGGTGGCGTGCCGCCATCGATTATGCGCGTCCGAGAATCCTGATGTATCACATGGTGTCCGATCACCGACCGGGCGCGCGTTTCAACAAGCTGCGGGTTCCACCCCGGATGTTCGAGAGGCAGATACGCTGGCTGAGCGAGAATGGATGGCACTTTGCGACCATGAGCGAACTGATGCAGAACCGGGATCTGCCGAAAAAAACCGTGGCGATTACGTTTGATGATGGCTATGAGGATAATTATCTGCAGGCATTTCCTGTTCTGAAAAAGTATGCTGCAAAGGCGACGCTGTACCTGGTAGTCGACCGCTTTGACCGTGACTGGTCCATCAACAAGAAATCCCATCATGACAGCGGCGAATTGATGCAGGAGCCGAAGCTCACCGATGTGCAGGTCAAGGAGATGCTTGCTTCGGGATTGGTTGAGCTGGGTGGTCATACCATGACCCATGCAAACCTGGTTCGACTGGATCGCGAAGATAAGGTCAGAGAGATTGTGGCTGCCAGGACGGAACTGCAGGAGAGCTTTGCACAGGACATCAGCAGTTTCGCCTACCCGTTCGGTATTTATGACGCGGAGGATGTATCCATTTGTGCCGATGCCGGCTTTTTATCGGCCGTGACCACGGTGGAAGGTATAGACCGGGATCGGTTTTCCAATCCTTATCTGCTGAAGCGGGTAAAGATCAGCGGCAAGGACTCCATGTTTGCCTTCCGGTTGCGCATGAAAACCGGCCTGCGAGGCTGGAAGCGATGAGGGTCTGTGAAATCATGGCTGGCAACGAGGATGGCGGCCTTGAAAATCATTTTATCGATTTGGCCAATGCGCTTGTCCGAAACAATGAAGTGCATGTAATCGCGCATGCCCGCTATGCGGAGAGGTTTTCAAATGAAGTCAATTTCCATCCGTTGGACTTGAGCCGTAGTAGAAAAAACCCGCTTACGCTTTATCGCTTGCTGAATATGATCAAGGCTATCAGGCCTGACGTTGTGCATGCGCATGCGAACAAGGCGGCGGCAATGGTTGCGAGTTTGCGACGCTGGATATCCGCTCCCTGCGTAGCGACCATCCATAGCCTGAAACGCAATACCGGCATGTTTGAGCATTTTGACCACCTGATTGCCGTCAGCAAAGGTGTCGCGCGGGGGATCCGAAACCAGTCGGTGACGGTTATCTACAATGGTCGTAACCGATGTTCCGAAATCATTCAACGGTCGACCGATGTTGCGATGGAGGCAAGGACCATAACCTGTATTGGTCGCCTGGTGCATGTCAAGGGAGTGGATGTGTTGTTAGATGCATTCAGTAAAATCGACAACCAGCGCGTCCAATTGCAAATCGTCGGGGAGGGTGATGCCCGGCATCACCTGAAGTCCCTGGCGGACGAGCTGGGGTTGGGCGAACGTGTCTCGTTTTTGGGAAACAGGGAGGATATCGAATCCCTTTTAGCGGAAACCGACCTGGTGGTTATTGCGTCGCGACGCGAAGGCTTTCCCCTGGTCTTGGTTGAGGCACTGCTGTGCCACAGGCCCGTAGTCTCTACACGAGTACCGGGGGCTGCAGAAATCCTGCCCCAAGAGGTGTTGGCGGATATTGAAAACCCGGATAGCCTGGCGGACCGATTGAGCTGGGCACTGGCCGATGCCCAGCGACTTGAGAAGACCTTTGTTCCCGTGTTCAAGTTTGCTGAAGCAGCATTGACACATGACCATCAGGTGTCGGCAACCGAAGCGGTATTGCAAGATGCGGCACGAAGAGGGAAGTTATGCGCAAGCTGACGGTGTGGTGCCTGAGCGATGGTGTTCCCGGACATTTTAATCAAACCAAGGGACTCTTAAAGTCGCTTGAGCATGGCTTTAGAGTGGAGATGCTATGGATTGATAGCAGGCTCAAGGCCCCTCCTCTTAGAAGGTTGATGCGAAAACTGTTAAATAGTAATACACAGCGCTATGCCCGCTGGATTGAAAAACTGTATGCGACCCAAATACCTGCGAAAAGGGGATCACCGGATCTGATTGTTTCCACCGGTGGCAATACCGCCTATATCAATATTGCACTGGCGCATAAATACAAATGCAAAAACTTCTTTATCGGGTCACTGCGTGGTCTGGATGCATCACTGTTTACCAGAGTGTTTACTATTGAGCCGGTCGGCGCTGCCAACAATATAGTCATGCAGCTGGCGCCCACGCCGGTCGGCTGGTCTGAGTTGGAGGCCGCAGGCAAGCAGTTCAAAAATAACAGCAGCGATCATTTATGGACCATGCTGATAGGCGGGAGTACCCGGGAATACCGCTATGGGTCGCGTGACTGGTCTGATATTGCGGATTCCATGAATCAACTGGCAGCAAGGCATCATATAAAATGGTTGGTGACAACATCGCGCAGAACAGACGATGCGGCCGAGAAAATACTTCGCGAGCAATTGGATCCAGCTATTATTGCCGACGCAGTCTGGTATAAAACGGAGCCGCGTAAAATAATGGCCGCTTACCTCGGTGCGGGTGAACAGATATTTTGTACCGAAGACAGTTTGTCCATGCTGACCGAGGCGGTCAGTGCCGGAAAACCAGTCACCTCAATACAGCCTAAAGATTTTAAACCGGAAATCAGATATGAAAACGCTCTGTGCAGGCTGGTTGCGAAAGGTTGGATCAGCAGGGTTCCGGCCAGCGACCTGCTATCCAGAGAATACGCTGAATCCACGAAACATACAGAAGATCCAAATATTCAGCTATGGCGGCAGATAAGTGAGTCACTGGATCTGTTATCCAAATCGTTGTCATAATCGTGGCGTTGCAGATGGGGTGATACAGGTGGCGACTTGGTATGGCTGTCTCCTGGCATATCTGGTGCCCAGGGCGGTGACCATGCGATGTGACATTTATATATGGCACGATCGTTCGCAGTATGATTGATTAAAGGGTAGTCGGGGTATGAGAATCAGTATTTTAAACGATACCAGCAAGAATTCGAACTGGGGTTGTGCTGCCACAGTCCATGGCTTACGCCAGTCGTTGGCAGACGTGTTCAATCCTTCTGTCATGGACAGTATTGAATTACAGCCGCTCCCATACAAAAAAATAAAACTGCTGCGTAATCGTTCGGTAAGTGCGGTCGCTAGATGTCTGGCAGACCCGCAACACACAACAGGGCAATTAGCCACCAAACTGGAAAAGCTCAATTTTAAAAATACGGACGGTCCGTTACCGGATTTATTGGTTTTAAATGGCGAGGGGGGCATTCATTCCAAATCAGGACATCTGATGCGATTCCTGGGCGTCGCAAAACTGTTTAAGGAACTCGGTGCCAGGGTGTCGGCTGTCAACCAGTCCGTTGACCTGGATGTCGATAGTAGAGAAGCCAAAATACTGGGTATTGTGTACCGTGCCCTGGATTTTGTAAGCGTGCGTGAACCAATATCCCTCAGATTGTTACAGCAGATTGGCGTCCCTGATGCGGTGCTGGTCCCGGATGCCGCATTTTCGGTGACGCTAGCCACTGAGGATGAAAAAAATGAGGTGGCATCACGGCTGGAATTGCCCGAACGCTACGTATGCCTGACGGGTTCATCCGATATCACAAAAAGATCGGGCAACATATTTCTGAAAGTATATGAGTGCCTCAAACAGATAGCCGGCCTGCCTGTTGTGATGATGGCCAGTACCAAAACAGACAAGGCACTCGCGAAGGTTCTGCAGGCACATGATCCATCGGTAAAGGTTATGACCGATGCCTATGATTACCGTAGTGCGCTGGCGGTTATCTCGGGGGCGGATCTATTGGTCGGGGGACGCTTCCATCCGACCATCTTTGCCGCCAGGGAGGGAACGCCAGTTGTGCCATTTAAAGGCAATACACATAAAATGGAAGGCCTGATGGAGCTTCTGTCTTATCCAATTGATCCGATTGGCTGGGATAATTTGGCGGATTGTGAGACACAGATAAAACATGTGCTGAGTGATCATCAGGCATTGGGGCAATTATTGGCAGTGAATAGCGAGCAGCGTGCTGATGAGGTTATTCGCCTTGCGGTATAGCCGATAACATAAAATGTTTTTGCGTATATGCTCGCAGCCAACCATTACGTGTTATCTGACTCGACTGCCACAAGAATAAGATCGGTGAGTGCGGAATTTTCAGGTGGCGTGATTCTCCTCTGAAGGCGCAGGCGTATACAGGATACTGGTTAAAAATAAAAACGCATAGAATGTGTGGTGACTATATAAATACCAATTAACCCACATCACTGTCAGCCAAAATATGGGGAAGGCCACACGGAATGCTCGCAATGCATCGGTAGAGTGCCAGCCCTGCCACAACATGTAGCCAAACATTGCCATAAACAGGGTGCCACCCAGCAGGCCGAATTGTACCAGTATCACCAGGTACATATTGTGAGGCTGGGTTATATGCGTCTGATAGGCGCTACGTTCATTTGCAAGCGCATAGGCATCCAGATAGCTTCCCGTGCCGTGGCCCAGCCATGGAGCGTCCAAAAAAGCGTTAAAATAGTTTATGTTTAATGCGAGGCGAATACCTACAGAAGTATTCTGCTTTCCCTCTTCAAAATGCATGACCTCTTCGATGGCGAGGTCGGCTCTTTCCTGAAATACGGGGAAAAATTGATAGGCCGAATAGAACAAAATCGCACTCGCCAACACAAAGGTGACTACCCCGTTTAGCCAGCGCCGGCCAAAATACATCATTAACAGGACAAACAGCAGGATGAAAAACCCCACTTGCCCCCCGCGACCGCCCGTGATCGAAAGGTTGACCAGCACCGCAACCAAAAATCCAGTCACAGCTAACAAACGCCAGCGATCCTTTGGTCTATCAAACAGTAAGAAATGGACGAGCAATGCTGCCGTCAGTGATGCGTAAATTGTATAGTAGGGGTAGGACATGAAAGGTGACGGAATAGCGTCCGTGGCTTTGCCGAACGGCTCTATAACGCCTAGCCAAAGCAGATACGAGGTCAGTTCACTCAATGCCATTCCCGACAAAAATGCCGTGAGCAAATACGGCACATTTTCCCGTCGCACGTACATCATAAAAAACGGAATAAGCAAAAACTTCCATCCGCGTGAAAAGGTTTGCCCCGCCATGTCGGTATCGCTTGTCCACAAAAAACCCGCTATATGTAAAGCAACCAGAGCCAAGGCTATGTAACTCAGCGGTTGCCCAGCCACCAGGGTGAGGCGTGCTTTATAACGTCGCTCCAGCAAAAACAGCAACAGAACAAAACCAAGTGAGATGCTGACCAGGGCTGGTGAAAATGAAAGGCTAAAACCCAGAACACCCAAAAACCACAGTGCCGTTTTATCAAAATCAAGAGTCGTTAAAAAGTCAGGGAGGCGGAACGTCATTTCTGCACCTTTTTGCGCGGTCTTGTTGGGATAAGCATTTCCAAAAAAGGGGGAACTTTACATGCAGGTTGCCTGCATGCCAAGTGAGTCGTTGTGAAGTATGTCGATTGTGCTATTGCACCCTTCCCGTAGATGATGATGTCACGGTTGCATCCCATTTGAAGCATTCTATTGTCCCACGCTGTCTTTGCGACTTTTCTGTCGGTCGCTACGATGATTTATAAAATTATGGATCTGCAGTGGCGGATGACGATTGGTTTGTCGTCGGTCCACTATTAATTGCGAGTGAGTATATGAACGCTCACTGCTCCCTTCCCCTGCTTCATGATATTTTCAATAAACTGCGGGTTCCCCCGCAGGCCGTGTCTTGAAGCGCCGGTGAATCCAGAAGTACTGTTCTGGTGCTTCAAGGATCGCCTGCTCCAGCAGGGTATTGAGGCGCCGGGTATCCTGTTCGTCATTACCGGCACCAAATCCTTCGAGTGGGGGGTGCACGGTAATGACATAGGTGCCATCAGCCTGACGCCTGGGGAAATAGGCGATCACAGTCGCCTTGCCCATGGCGGCAAAGCGCGAGGTGGCGGTTATAGTGGCGGCAGGGACGCCGAAGAATGGGATGAACAGGGCATGATCCAGGCCGTAGTTCTGGTCATAGGCGTAGAAAATCGCCTGCCCGCGGCGCAGGCAGCGGGTCATGGTTCGGGTATTGTCCCGGGTAAGCAGGGGGCCCAGTCGACGTTGGCGGGCTCGCAGCAACAGCAGGTCCGACAGCGGGTTTTTCATGGGACGGTACAGTGCACCGGTTGGGTTGTGCAGGCCCAGCATGTGTCCGGTCAATTCCATCATGCTGAAATGTCCGGTGACCATCAGTATTCCTTTGCCGCTTTCACGGGCTTGTTTGATGTGCTCAAGGCCGTCAACCCTGACCCGGCTTTTCAGTTCATCATCACTGCCCCACCAGGATAGTGAGGTTTCGAAAATCCCCATACCGATCGCTTCAAAATGCTTTTTCAGCAGCTGTTGTTGTTGCTCGGCAGATAGATCAGGAAAGCAGAGTCTGATATTGGTGCGGGCAATATGTACGCGTTGTGGTAACAGGTATCGCGCGAGTCGGCCAAGTTGCCGACCGATACTCAACTGGATGTTGAAGGGCAGTAGACTGAGTAGTCTGAGGATTCCCAGTCCGATCCAGGTGGGCCAGAAACGGGGGTGAATAAATCGTTGCCAGGGGAATCTGTCTTGCTGTGCGGTTTCGGTTGTCATGCGGTGTTTATCCAGCAGAAAACTGGAGTTGATGGAGTTTCTTGTAAAGACCGCCTTGAGCGAGCAGTTCACTGTGGGAGCCGGATTCAACAATACGCCCATCTTTCAGTACCACGATACGATCGGCGTTTTCGATGGTGGAGAGCCGGTGCGCGATGGTGATGGTTGTCCGGCCCGATCTGAGTCGTTCCATCGCCTCCTGGATCAGCTGTTCGGATTCCGTATCGAGGGCGGAGGTGGCCTCATCGAGGATCAGGATGGGGGCGTCCTTTAGCAGGGCGCGGGCAATGGCCAGGCGCTGGCGCTGGCCGCCGGAGAGTCTGACCCCGTTGTCCCCGATGGTGGTGTCGAGTCCTTCCGGCATCCGCTCAATGAACTCCAGGGCATTGGCGGCTCGTGCCGCTTCCCGGATCTGCTCATCCGTGGCTTGGCTGTTGATGCCGTAGGCGATATTGGCTCGAATGCTATCGTTGAACAGGAAGACATCCTGTGACACCAGGGAGACGTTGGCGCGCAGCACCGATAGGGGCAGGTCACAGATATCGGTCTGGTCAATCAGGATCTGGCCGCAGCTCGGCCGGTAAAACAGGGGTATCAGGCTGGCCAGGGTGGTTTTGCCGCTGCCGGAGGGGCCGACAAGCGCAATGTTTTCACCCGGTGCGACCTTAAGCTGGATATCGCCCAGGGTGGGCGTTGCCTTATTCTCGCTTTGCTCCCTGTGCTCCCCATAGTGGAACTCCAGGTCGCGCCACTCCAATAATCCATTAGGTGACGGCAGATCGTTCTTGCCCTGATCCGGCTCCGGCTGCTCATCGAGCAGTTCAAATACACTTTCAGCCGCGGCAAGTCCCCGTTGCAGTTCATTATTAATGCTGGTGAGTTTTTTCAGCGGCGACAGGATCATGGCCATGGCGCCAAAGAAGGCGACGAATTCGCCGACGGTGAAGCTCCCGGTCGCCGACTGTTGGGCTGACAAGTAGGCCAACAGCGCCAGGCCGCAGACTGCCAGCAGTTGGTTTACTTGAACACTGCTGTTATGAGCAAGCGCCGCCTTCATTTTGAATTGGCGTACCTTGTTGGCCGACTCGAAGAAGCGGCTTGTCTCGTGTGCATGGCCGCCAAACAGCTTGATTACCTTGTTGCCGGCGATTACCTCCTCCAGCACATGGGTCATCTCACCCATGCGTTTCTGCAGCGAGCGGTTAATTGTGCGTAAGCGCTTACTGACTACACGGACGAAGAAGGCTACGGCGGGGATTAGCGCGAAGGCGATCAGCGTCAGTCTCCAGTTGAGATAGAGCATCAGGCCCAGCAAGCCGAGAATGGCCACCGAGTCCCGGACCAGGGTGACGATCACCGAAGAGGCCGAACTGGTGAGCTGTTCCACATCGTAGGTCACCTTGGATAGCACCACGCCGGCCGAATGATTGTCATAAAAGCGGGTCGGCAGGACCAAAAGCTTTTGCAACATCAACTCCCGCAGATTGAGCACCACCCGGGTGGCCACAGACTCCATGGCAACCGCGCTGACAATAGTCGCCAGGCCCTGGATCAGGGCCAGACCGATCAGCATCAGGGGTACCAGGATGATCATTTGTGGGTCTTTTTCGACAAAACTGCCGTCCAGCAAGGGCTTCATCAGATAGGGCATGGCGGGCTGGGTGGCCGCCAGTACGATGGTTCCCAGGATTGAAACCAGGAATATCCGCCAATGCGGACGGACATGTTGCAGAAGCCTTTTGTACTGGGCGAGGGATGTCATGTGATCGGTCGTTGCACCGGGGCGTCATTAAGTGGCTGTTTAAAAAGGCTTATTGGAGATGATGCAGCGCGCATGATAACCGAAAACCCCTGTCTGGTGCACCGGTTTTTCGGTATGCGTTGGTTATGTGGGGATTGAGTTTGTCTGGCGGCACTCGGTGTACATTCCAGGAAACCCAAGGATAAGACAAAGTTCCATCCCGCATTTTCCAGGATTTGTACGTTGGGTTAGCCTGTGGGCGTAACCCGACATATCCCAGGGGTGGTGTCCCATCTGAAATCTGGTGATGGCTTGATAATTATATCGGTTCGGGATTAATTGAATGTTTCGTCGCTGAGAGGCGCAAAGTCGCACCCAGCGCCACGCTAAAGCGTGGCAATACTATCCGTCGACACTTCAATGCGATTCTGCTGGCCGATCAGATTGAGCAGGATAATTGCCCGGTTCTCGGCGCGTTGTTCACTGAAAATGGCCTCATAATCGGCAAAGGGACCACTTACCAGCCTGACCCGATCTCCTTTAGTAAAGGTTTTGGCTGGCAGCCTGTGGAGGCCATCGGCATCGGCCCTCTGTTGGATGGCTGCGACCAACTGATCGGAGATTATGGCTGGATTCATCCCCACGCGTACCAGGGAGCTCACGCCCCGGGTGGACCGGATAGGCGTCCAGTCATCCAGCCCGGCGGTCAGGCGAATGAACAGGTAACGGGGGAAGAGGGGGCTAGTGGGGCTGCGAGCCTGACCCGGCTGGCGGATTTCAGGAAGATAAGTAGTGTAATCTTGTCTTTCCAGCTGCTCACGCGCGGTCCTCTCCTGACGTGGTTTTGTGTGTATCAGGTGCCAGGCCGGCTGATTTTCCATTTAGTCATCCATAATTTATAAGTGGTTAATCCGCCCGCGATTATCGCCAAAATTCTGACGGTAAGCAAGATTTAATCGATTTGTTCGTCTCGGTAGTTAAATTTACTCGCTTAACGTGGAATCATTCAGGATAACAGGTGTTGATTCTGTGCGCTGGTTTGGATTTTACCCAGGTGGTGGTCAGAATACGAGGTGATCGGTTAGTATACCCAGCTTTATGACACGGTAAATCTGCAACGTGATTTATCTCAGTTGTCGTGTTCCAAGGATGCGTGGTGTGCTCTGCGCAACCCTGCGGTAGCCTGCCTGAATGAAATATACCTGGACTCCAGGGGATCGATTATCCCGCATCAAAAAGCGTTTAATACCTGATTTGCTTCAAGTAAAGCTAAATAATACTGCCCGTCAGTTTTGTATTTGTTGGGCTTCATCAGAAAATCAAATCCGCATGGATTAAAATGAACAGCAATCATACCCAAAACAGCCAGTTGCAATATGACGATGAAATTAACCTCCTTGACCTTTGGTGGGTTTTGGTGCGGAGGAAATGGGTTATGCTCACCACATTCCTTATTATTGTGCTCAGTGCGATCGCCTATTTGCGGATTGTGCCCCCGGTATATGAGGATCAGGCTGTTATACAGATAGGTCAGATAGGTCAGATAGGTCAGATAGGTCAGGTAGGTCAGGTAGGTCAGGTAGGTCAGGTAAGTCAGGTGGAGGACCCCTCTGTGTTGGTCCAACGCCTAGAGACAAAGTACAGAGTCAAGGATTCCGGGCGGGAATATCCACGTGTAACATCAATCAATCTTGCGCGGAAGGGTACAAATACTCTCGTAACCATCACCGCCAACGACTACTCGAAACCGGGTGTGGAAGACTATTTAAACGAAGTCTTAAACGGTCTACTTAAAGAACATGAGAAGATATACAGTGCCTCAATAAAAATAACACGCGAGCGGTATGATTCCTTAGTGCGTCAGATTGACAGGCTTGAAACTCAAGTTTCCGAATTGGCTTCACTCATAGGGGCAGTAAAAATCACAGAGCCTTCTCAAGCAGCCATCCTGAGTATTGAAAAGGGTAGTTTGCTGACAGATATCACTTATCTACAAGGGACCGCCGCCACATTGCAACTTGCCTTGGCAGAATCCCAGTCACGTCCCAGTAAATACATTGGCAGACCGGTAATCACAGATGTGCCGGTAAAACCCAGATCACAACGGGTTATGGCGCTTGCCGTTGTATTAGGAGGGATGTTAGGCATTATTCTGGCGTTCATTGTAGAATTTATTGTCAAGGTCAGGCAAGGCGCTTACTCAAAAGCACTCGATTCAGTTTGAGTTAAAAATCATCACAATATAGACCAAGTATAAAGCTGAGAAAAAGGCGTGCATCGCCACGCTGCTGGAAGCGAACAGTCTTAAACGGGCGACATTGCAGGATGAGCTGAACGCCCTCAGGGAAAAAATCAAAACCCGGAGGATGAATCGCATAGAGGAGTTGAGTGAAGCGATTACTATCGCCACGGCCTTGGGGATCAAAAAGCCAGTGACTCCATCCTTCCGCCAGGGATTTAATTTTTACAACCCCTCTTCTGGCTAGTCTCTTCTTAAGGGAAGGACTTTCAGGCGTAATAACCTTGGATCAGGGGAACGCGCCCACCCCCACTGTTGGTCGGACAATCAATCGAGATATAAATTAATATCTCGATAACGCAATACACAGCGACATGTTAGAAGGAACAATAAAACCATTGAAAATTCTAATCACAGGTGCGGCAGGCTTTATCGGTTCCGCCTTGGCACTGCGCTTACTGGCGCGTGGAGACGAAGTTGTCGGTATCGACAATCATAACGATTACTATGATCCTGCAATCAAGGAAGCGCGTCTGGCGCGCCACGTGGATCATCCGGGCTATACTCACTTGCGCATCGACCTGGCGGACCGGGAAGCGATTAAACAAGCCTTCGCCACGCACAAGCCGCAACGAGTGGTTAACTTGGCTGCACAGGCAGGTGTGCGCTATTCGATCGAGAACCCGATGTCGTATGTCGATAGCAACTTGGTTGGCTTCGCCAATATTCTCGAAGGCTGTCGGCATCACGGCATAGAGCATCTGGTGTTTGCCTCTTCAAGTTCGGTGTATGGTGCCAACACCAATATGCCGTTTTCGGTACACAATAATGTTGATCACCCCTTGTCGTTGTACGCCGCCAGCAAAAAAGCAAATGAATTGATGGCCCATACCTACAGTCATTTGTACAACCTGCCGGCCACTGGCTTGCGATTTTTTACTGTCTACGGTCCTTGGGGTCGGCCCGACATGGCTTTATTTACCTTCACTAGAGCAATTCTTGCAGGTGAACCTATCAATGTCTTCAATCATGGCAAGCACCGTCGTGATTTTACCTACATTGACGACATAGTCGAAGGTGTGGTCCGCATACTTGATCGACCCGCGCAACCCAATCCTGACTGGTCGGGTGATACCCCAGACCCAGCCACTAGCATAGCGCCCTGGCGTGTGTACAACATCGGTAACAATAAGCCGGTAGAGTTGATGCGTTATATCGAAGTGCTGGAGGAATGCTTGGGCAAAAAAGCCGAAAAAAATATGCTGCCACTCCAGCCGGGTGACGTGCCTGATACTTACGCCGATGTAAAAGAGTTGGTGCTCGAAATCGGATACAAACCCGACACCAGCGTGGAAGAGGGCGTACGCAAGTTTGTTGAGTGGTATCGTGATTACCACGAAGTCTGAGTAGCAAGAGATAACGGAATAATTCAATGAATCAAAAACAGTTTCTAAATGCTCTATGGCCTAATTCGTACTGCCAGACAACAAACAGAATCCTGAGCCCTGAAATATGAATATAACCATCATAGGCACTGGCTACGTCGGCCTGGTTACCGGTACCTGTTTCGCAGAAATGGGCCACAATGTGACCTGTGTGGACGTGAATCAAAGCAAAATCGATAACCTTAAGCAAGGCATCCTGCCTATCTATGAGCCTGGTCTGGATGTCATGGTTAAAAACAGCCTTGCTGAAGGCCGTTTGCAATTTAGCAATTCGATAGCTGAGGCCATGGCTAACTCAAATATATACATGATTGCCGTCGGTACTCCGCCAGGCGAAGATGGCTCGGCGGATCTGCAATATGTGCTGGCGGTGGCTGGTGACATCGGCGCCAACCTCAACCATTACGCAGTAGTGGTGGATAAGTCCACCGTTCCTGTGGGCACAGCGGACAAGGTGCGGGAGGTTATCGCCGCTGAACTCACAAAACGCGATGTAAACTTTGAGTTTGATGTGGTCAGTAATCCCGAGTTTCTCAAGGAAGGAGCTGCGATCGAAGACTTTATGAAGCCGGATCGGATTATCATTGGTGCCGACAACGAACGTGGCATAAAATTGATGCGCGAACTCTATGCCGATTTTAACCGTAGCCATGACCGGATGATTGTCATGGGCATCCGTGATGCTGAGATGACCAAATATGTGGCCAATGCCATGCTGGCCACCAAGATCTCCTTCATGAATGAGATCGCCAATCTCTGTGACCAGATGGGCGTCGACGTCGAAAACGTACGTGTCGGTATTGGTGCCGACAACCGCATCGGCTACCATTTTATCTACCCCGGTTGCGGCTATGGAGGTTCCTGCTTTCCCAAGGATGTAAAGGCGCTGATCCGCATGGCGCATGCACACGAATTTGAACCAAAACTATTACAAGCTGTTGAGAGCCGCAATGACAGCCAGAAGCACTACCTGTTTAGTAAAATCACCTCGCATTTCTCCAGCAACCTAAATGGCAAAACTTTCGCTCTTTGGGGATTGGCCTTCAAGCCGGGCACCGATGACATGCGCGAAGCCCCGTCAAAAGTCTTGTTGCAGCAACTGATTGATGCCGGTGCCTGCATCAAGGCCTACGATCCCGTGGCTATGGGTGTTGCTCGGGAAGAATTACCCAAGACATGGTTTGATAGTGGCAGCATACAATTGGTTGATCACCAATACGACGCCATCAAGGATGCTGATGCCTTGGCTCTGGTTACCGAGTGGAAGCCCTTCCGGCATCCCGATTTAGGCGCTTTGAAACGGTTGATGAAAAGCCCTGTCATCTTCGATGGCCGTAACCAGTATCATCCGGCACACATGACTGCAGAAGGTTTCATTTATTATGGTATAGGGCGTTAGAAACAGAAATCTGTGTGATTATCCGATGATTAACTAAGAGAGAGACCTGTGACCACTGCCAAAAATAACTTATCGACACCTGATTCTACGCTTCCAAAAGTAGCATTGATCACTGGTATTACCGGCCAGGATGGCGCCTATCTCGCTGAATTTCTTCTACAGAAAGGCTACACAGTTCATGGCATCAAGCGAAGGTCATCCCTTTTCAATACGGATCGTATAGATCATCTTTATCAGGATCCGCATGAGGCTGAGCGTCGCCTCATACTGCATCATGGTGACATGACCGACTCCAGCAGTATTGTTCGGATTATGCAGCAGGTACAACCGGATGAAATCTATAACCTCGCCGCCCAAAGCCATGTGGCCGTCTCCTTTGAGGAGCCTGAATACACCGCCAACTCTGATGCCCTTGGCCCGCTCCGAATGCTGGAAGCGATTCGCATCCTTGGTCTGGAAAAAAAGACCCGCTTCTACCAGGCCTCCACCTCAGAGCTTTTTGGCAAAGTGCAGGAGGTTCCCCAAAAAGAAACCACACCCTTCTATCCCCGCTCGCCCTATGCCGTAGCCAAGCTGTACGCCTACTGGATTACCGTTAACTACCGCGAGGCATATGGAATTTACGCCTGTAACGGCATCCTGTTTAATCATGAATCACCCGTTCGGGGTGAGACCTTTGTCACCCGTAAAATTACTCGGGCCCTTGCCCGTATCAAGCTCGGACTCCAGGACTGCCTCTATCTCGGCAATCTAGATGCCAAGCGCGACTGGGGGCATGCAAAAGACTATGTTGAAATGCAGTGGCTTATGCTTCAGCAGGCGGCGCCAGAAGATTTTGCGATTGCCACCGGACAGCAGTACAGCGTACGTGACTTTGTTCAGGCCGCCGCCGAAGAACTTGATATGAATATCAGCTGGGAAGGTAAGGGCGTTGATGAAACCGCTACCCTTGAGGCTAGCGACAGGAATTCTGATCCTCGCACCATAGTGCGTGTCGACCCCCGTTACTTTCGTGCCACCGAAGTAGAAACCTTACTAGGAGATCCGAGCAAGGCGAAAGAGAAGTTGGGTTGGACTCCCAGAATCAGTTTTAAAGAATTAGTCGCAGAGATGGTGCGGGCCGATCTGGAGATTGCAGAGCGTGATGAACTGATCAAGCGTAGCGGTTACAAGACGATGGCCTACCATGAGTGAAAACAGGATAAACGAAGCAAGGGAAAAGGACAGGTGAATCATGAACCATGAAACCAACAATCCATGACCTCTAAGTCTAAAATATACGTCGCCGGTCACCGCGGAATGGTAGGCTCCGCCATCGTCCGTGTGCTTAAAAGCCAGGGTGGGGCGGATATCATCACACGTACTCACGACGAACTGGACTTGACAGAGCAACAGGCCGTGCGTGCATTCTTCGAGGCCGAACGCCCGGATCAAGTCTATATTGCCGCTGCCAGAGTGGGCGGCATTCATGCCAACAACACCTATCCTGCCGAGTTCATCTACCAGAACTTGATGATCGAGGCCAATCTTATTCATGAGGCGTGGAGAACTGGCGTACAAAGGCTGCTGTTTATGGGCTCCAGTTGTATCTATCCCAGGCTTGCGCCACAGCCAATGGCTGAATATGCCTTGCTTACGGGTCCTCTGGAGCCGACCAACGAACCCTATGCCATCGCCAAAATTGCGGGGATAAAGCTTTGCGAATCTTTTAATCGCCAATATGGAACAGATTTTCGCAGCGTCATGCCGACCAATCTTTACGGCCAAAATGACAACTATAATCTGGAAAATTCCCACGTCATCCCTGCAATGATCCGCAAGTTCCACCTTGCCAAGCTGGCGGCTGAAAAAAATTGGGCGGCCATTGAAGCGGACGAAACGTTCCACGGTCCCATCCCAAAAGCAATCCGGCAACAGCTTCATAACACCTGCAATCTGAGTTTTGAGCCTTCTATCACCCTCTGGGGCAGTGGTATACCCAAGCGGGAATTTCTCTATGTGGATGACATGGCGGATGCTTGCATCCATGTTCTTCAATTGCCCAAAGACACCCTTCAGTGTTACAGCGAACCCATGTTTTCTCATATAAACATCGGGACAGGAGAAGACGTGACGATTCGGGAGTTGGCCGAGATGGTTAAAGAGACTGTCGGCTATGAAGGCGAAATCATATTCGATAGCTCAAAACCGGACGGTGCCCCACGCAAGTTGACGGATGTCAGTCGAATTCACCAGCTCGGCTGGCGAGCAAAAACCAATTTACGCGACGGTCTAGGCAAGGTTTATGAGTGGTATGTTTCAAATCAAAACCAACTACGTACGGCATAATCTTCCAGAAGGAACAGTATTGGAATATGCCTAGATAGCAATTTTTTGATATCAGACAGAAATGAACCGTTGCTAATTGTGAGTAGCGTGATCGCGACAAAACCAGAGAGCTGCCGCAAGTTGATTAAGTAGGTAATCGGAAACGCATAATCAATGGATATATCGCGCGTACGACGCTTGGTAAAGGAAGGAAGCTGGATCGTTACCGGACAGGCCGCTGTCGTCCTGGGAGCGTTGGTGTTGGTACGGGTGCTCACCGACTACCTCGAACCTGCACAGTATGGACAACTCGCGCTGGGCCTCACTGTCGCGGGGCTGGTCAATCAGGTCGTTATGGGCGGTGTGACTGCCGGCATTGGCCGCTTTTACACGATCGCTGCCGAAAAGGACGATCTGCCCGGCTACCGGCACGCCTCGCGCCAGCTGATGGGCTATGCCACCGCTGTAGTGGTGCTCATTGCCCTCGTTCTAATAGCGGGTCTACTTTGGCTCGGCTATTCCCAATGGGTGGGATTGGCTGCCGCGGCCTTGGTGCTCTCAGTGTTGAGTGGCTACAACGCATCGCTTAGTGGCATTCAAAATGCCGCGCGTCAACGGGCCGTCGTCGCATTTCATGGCGGTCTTGATGCATGGCTGAAAATTCTACTTGCCATCGGCGTAATGCTCTGGCTGGGGAGTTCCAGTGCGGCTGCGGTGCTGGGCTATGCACTGTCTTCGTTACTGGTGACTGGCTCGCAACTCTTTTTTCTGCGTCGGCTTATTGGCCCCCAAGGTGGAAAGCGGCAGTCATCGGCAAACTGGAGGCACCAGATGTGGGCGTATTCGTGGCCATTCTCAATCTGGGGTGTCTTTAGTTGGGCACAACAAGCCTCAGATCGTTGGGCATTGCAAGCCTTTGCTACAACGCAGGAGGTGGGCATGTATGCGGTGGTATTTCAGCTGGGATATGCTCCCATAGGTCTGGTAACGGGTATGGCGATGACTTTTCTCGGGCCTATTCTCTATCAGCGTTCAGGAAGTGCGACAGACCATACCCGCAATGCATCGGTTCACCGCATTGCTTGGCGCATTACTTTTATTGGCCTTTTAGTGACCGCCCTGGTGTTTGTCCTTACGTTTTTGTTACACGAGTGGATATTTCATATGCTGGTTGCTGCGAAGTACCGCGTAGTTTCCTACTTGCTCCCTTGGGTAGTTTTAGCGGGCGGTATTTTTGCCGCAGGCCAAATGCTCTCCCTTAAGTTGATGTCGGAAATGAAGTCCACAGTGATGATCGCTGCCAAAATCGGGACGGCCATCCTTGGCGTTAGTCTGAACATCTTTGGCGCCGCTCAGTTTGGTTTGGAAGGCGTTGTGGCTGCCCTCGTGTGCTTCTCAGGCATTTACTTTCTTTGGATGGCATGGCTCGCACAGCATCCACCAGCATCGGTCAATCATCATCTACGGACATCATGAAAACGATCATTAAACATAAACTTTCCCGACTAGGCCTCCTTCCCACGTTGGACTTGATTCGGCGACTTCCTGAGATCACGCGTTGGATACATGCAGGCTGCACCGGCATTGCTCCCCCACCCGTAAAGCGATTGGTGCTCGCTGCTTACCGCAAGCGGTATGGACTGACCCGGTTTATCGAAACCGGCACGCATCTCGGCGATACATTGGCCTATATAGCGCAGCAAAATAATGTTCATGCAACGAGCATCGAACTCAATGATGCTTACTACCAGGCAGCCAAGCAACGTTTCGTCAGTTACCCGAATGTGACAATCTTGCAAGGCGACAGCGGCAAGTTGCTGCCTGAACAGGTGCGTCAACTGCACGCTCCTGCGCTGTTTTGGCTCGATGGCCACTACAGCGGCGATAACACGGGCAAGGGTGAGTTGGACACTCCGGTAAGTGCCGAATTGGAAGCGATCATGGATTCACCTGTGAAAGGTCATGTGGTCCTCATTGATGATGCTCGCTGTTTTGATGGCACTCAAGACTATCCGCACCTTGATCTGCTACTTGAAACGGTGCGACAAAAAAACACTTATCTCATCGAGGTTTCGACCGACATCATTCGCCTGACGCCCAAGGATTAATGTACTGCATGTTAAAGAAATCGCTAATCAAGCTTAACTGGCTCATCTCCAGCCAGTTCGGCTTGGACTCCCGTCGTTTCTTCCTCTCATTGCGTGGCTTACCTCGCTTTGTGAGTGATTGGCAGAGATTCAGGAAGGGCTATACGGGCCCGTTCACTCTGATGCCCTGCCTGCACGATCGTTATGAAGAAGGGGGTACGACCAAAAGCGAATATTTTTGGCAAGATCTGCTGGTGGCGCGCTGGATCTTTGAGGCGAAGCCTCAGCGGCATGTGGATATTGGCTCACGCGTGGATGGTTTTGTCGCCCATGTGGCAAGTTTTCGCGACGTTGAGGTGTTTGATGTGCGGCCTATTAGTACGCGGATACCCGGCGTGGTTTTCAAACAGGCTGATCTGATGTGTAGCGATAGCCTGCCGAATTTTGGGAGTGGGTACTGCGATTCGCTGTCCTGCCTGCATGCAATAGAACACTTCGGACTTGGCCGTTATGGCGATCCGGTTGATCCAGTTGGTTATGAGAAGGGCATAGTCAACATGGTATCCTTGCTGCATCCCGGAGGAAGATTTTATCTGTCCGCGCCCATCGGAAGGGAACGGGTAGAATTCAACGCCAATCGAGTGTTCGACCCAGGCAGCATCATTCGACAGGTCAAAAGTCACGGTTTAGAGTTGCATAAATTGACTGTGATCGAAGGTGGTTGTGAGGCGAGGGAAGTACACGCCACTGCCGAAATGCTGCAAACCCTTTCCGAGGCAACTTATAACCTCGGGATATTTGTATTCACCAAGACATAAAAGAAGCTTACATAATTATGTTCAGCACAAATATTAATGAACTCAACCGTCAGAGGTGGCTCAAGAAAACCCTCGCAGCCGTGCCCGCCGGTTCACGCATTCTGGATGCTGGTGCCGGTGAACTCCAGAATCGCCTACACTGCGGCCACCTGGAATATGTTTCACAGGATTTCTGCCAGTATGAAGGTCAGCGTGGGAGTGCGCCCGCTGAAGGCTTGCAAAGTAAATCATGGGATACTAGCCGTATCGATTTGGTAAGCGATATCACAGCTATTCCAGCATCCGACTCTAGCTTCGATGTCATCCTCTGTAGTGAGGTACTGGAGCATGTCCCTGAACCCACTCATGCGCTGGATGAGTTTGCGCGCCTGCTCAAACCTGGGGGAGTGGTGATCCTCACTGCGCCTTTTTCCTCCAATGTGCACATGGCGCCATATCACTTTTGCTCCGGATTTTCAAAGTATTGGTATGAACACCATTTGCCCCTGCGCGGTTTTGATATCAAGGAGCTTACCTCAAATGGTGACTGGTACGCCCTGCTCTGGCAGGAGGTTACCCGATTGGGTGGGCTGGAGCGTCAGCGTGGTAACTGGACTTGGCCGCTTGCTTATGCTTACGCTCTTCTTGGGGGGCTCTATTTCAAGCTGCGTAGCAATCAACGTGCGGAAGATCTGGCCTGCTTTGGGTGGCAGTGCGTGGCGATGAAACAGAAGTGATGAGCACAATAGTTGATTCTGATACCAACGGGTGGCCTTTACAGCCGAAGTCCGTGCGGGCAAGCTTTGGCTTGACCGGTACCGAAGCCCTTTTGCTACCACTAGTACTGGGGGCAGGGCTTGTGCTGTTAACAGCCACCCTGCAGGTTGCGTTGGTCAATACACTCGGCTTATTTTTGGTTGTTGTTCTGATTGGGCTTTGGCGATGTCGTGCAACAACCATCAGGCTTGCAGATACGAAGTTGCGTGTATTGGGCACATTATGGCTGATCAAATTGAGCCTTACACTGTTTTTGCTCTACACAGGATGGATGCCCCAGCTTGACCCCGCTTTATCCGACAGTTGGGGCTACGATCCGCAACGCTACTATCAAGATGCTTATGATTTGATCGAAACCGGTTGGAATGTTACGCAGAGTACCAATTATCAGGGCATCATCTTTTACTATGGCGCGCTCTTCTATCTGTTCGGACACAACCCCGTCATTCCGGCGTTGATCAATGCCTTCGTTACCCTGCTTGGTACGCTGTTTTTGATTCGTGTTGCCTACGAGTTGAAAACGCTACGCGGCCCTCGCGATTGGACACTTGCGTACCTGCTACTCATACCGGAGATCGTCTGGTATGACGTGATGACAGGCCGCGAAACCTTGGTGGCTGTCCTGGTGCTGGTTTCGACTCTTTCGATTGGTCAGTATTTGGTCGGCCCAGTTAAGATGCCTTTCCTACGCACCGCGCTGATAGGCGGCGCATGCCTCGTCGCATTGCTGGCTGTGCGTACATCAATGGCGATTCCGGTTGTGGTGTCGGTCGTGATGATGGGACTTTTTTTGCCATCGGAGAAACGTTTGATCGTAGCTCCCAAACTTCTATTCATCGCCCTCGTATTTGGTTTGCTTGCGCTAGGTCCCTTGGTGCAGACGATGATTGGCGGCTACGATATTGAATACATTTCATTGTTGCTGCAGGCCCAGTCTTTTGAAGCAAACGTCGCTGCCGAAATGGAATGGTCGGATAATTCCATTGGGCTACTGCTTGCACCCAATAATGCATTTGAATTCATTCTATTCCTTGTTCCGCGCGCGATCCTTTATCTGGTCGCACCGCTGCCAAATATCGCGATTCCGATTACGGATTTATTGGATGGAAGCTATGTTGCTTGGCAGCGCCTGTTAACCATCCCAACTAGCTTGATGATGATTGGTGCACTGCCGTATGCGCTTGCCGGTTTTTCGTTAGCACTGAAACAACGTAAGAAGCGGCCAGCACCGCTTGTGTTGTATATTAGCTTTTGGGTAACACTTGCTGCCATTGCGGGTGGGAACATCATCATCCACGAGCGTTACCGTGTGATGATGACGCTATTACTGTTTGCCTGTGCCTGGTTGGGATACACGTCATGCACGAAACAGCACATCAGGCGCTACGCGATCCTTTGGTATGTTGTTCTAACAAGTGCCGCTGTTTTTTATATGATATATAAACAACTTTGATTACCATGAGGCCCAAAAGAGGAAGACATAAATGACCAGCCAGATTGAACCTTGGGTTTTGGCTATCTTGGCCGATCCTGTCACCAAACAACCCGTCCAAACCGATGCATTTACATTCAAACATGGTGTATTGGATGCGCGGATTTTCTTGAAGAACACTTACGGCTATTCAACTTGGGCTGAAGGGCAGGACGAATACGAAAACTTTGCAGACCAAGACGCAACCACGGTTGAAGGTTACCACGCCGAAATTGACTACGACCGACCGATCTACACCCACTATCAACTTAGTGGCCGCATCCTGGATTGTGGGGGGGGGGCAGGAACAGTCCGCGAATTTCTGCCGGCGGATGTTGAATTCGTTTCGGTTGATCCATGGTTACATGCACCGATCGCCAGCAGCATCGCTCGTAAGCAAGCCTACACATGTCTGAACCAGCCACTGAATTTTATTGCCGCTACCGCCGAATTCTTGCCGTTTGTCGGTCATTCTTTTGACTGGGTGCATATGCGCTCCATGCTCGACCATGTACAGATTGTAGACTTGGCTCTGCTGGAAGCCCGCCGTGTTCTACGAGTGGGCGGCAAGGTGTTGGTTGGCTTGTATGTCGACGGAGGCAGGACAGGAGTTATTCCTGTCTCTCACCGTCTCAAAGATTTGATCAAAGCGGGGTTAGAGACGGTGGGTATTGACCGATGGAAGGATCACCACGTCTGGCATCCCACCTACGCCAAGCTCATTCAACTCATAAAAGACAACGGTTTTGAGATAGAGGATACTTACTGGCAACCGCACTGGAATGACAAAGTCTGCTATGTCTGCGCTTGCAAGTCAGAATGATTTTAACAGAGGCGCGGAAGCAGGCTCACGGTTAAAAATCATCCCCCGTATCTTCGGGGGACTTGGCAACCAACTCTTCTGCTACGCAGCAGCCCGCCGGCTGGCGCTGGAGAACAATGCCGAACTTGTGCTCGACGATGTGAGTGGGTTTGTCCGCGATCATGACTACCGACGCCACTATCAGCTTGATCACTTCAATATTCCCTGCCGTAAGTGCACATCGGCAGAGCGACTAGTGCCTTTATCCCGTGTGCGCCGTTACCTTAAACGGGTGATGAATCGTCGTCTGCCGTTTGAAGCGCGTAGATACATCCAGCAGGAAGGGTTTGATTTCGATCCCCGGTTGTTAGCAGTCAAGCCGCGTGGAAAGGTGTATCTGGAGGGTTATTGGCAGAGCGAACAGTACTTCAAGGATGTAGAATCCACAATCCGGGAAGATTTGCGCATCACTCCTCCCAGGGATAAAACCAATCGGACAGTGGCCGAATGCATCCGTGGTTGCTTGGCCGTAGCAGTACATGTACGTTTCTTCGATGCGCCGCAGGAGCAGGCGGTTAACAATGCCCCGGGTGATTACTATGCACGTGCGTTCGCTAGAATGGAAGCTATCGCACCTGATGCGCACTACTTCGTGTTTTCCGACCAGCCCACCGCCGCCTGTGCCCTCATACCACTGCCAGAGGATCGCATCACCCTGGTGGCACACAACCAGGGTGACGAAAATGCCTACGCTGACCTCTGGTTGATGTCCCAATGCCAGCACTTCATTATCGCCAATAGCACGTTCAGCTGGTGGGGTGCGTGGCTGGCAGAGCACGTCGGGAAGCAAGTGATTGCGCCCGAGTTCGAGGTGCGGGAAGGAAAGATGTGGTGGGGATTTGATGGGTTGTTGCCGGAGGATTGGATAAAATTGTGAATGAAACGAATAGTAAAGTTCCGGCAATTTCGGTGCTGTTATCTTGTTATAACGGCGCTCGCTGGCTGCGTGAGGCGATAAATAGTGTTCTTGATCAAACCTTTGGGGATTTTGAATTCATCATTGTGGATGATGGAAGTACGGATAGTTCCGCTGAAATCATCAGGCATTTTGCAGAGCAAGATACTCGCATTGTCGTCATTACAAAGTGCAACACAGGACTTGTGGATTCATTAAACGTAGGGATTCAAAGAGCAAGCGGTGAATGGATTGCACGCATTGACGCTGATGATATTTGCGAGCCCGATAGACTTGAAAGCCAATTAGTCATGGCTAGGCTGAATCCTGATCTTGTGTTCATAGGTTCCGACTTATTGGAAATAGATGAAAACGGAAATGCGATCAAGATTTATCGTTATCCTGATAAACATTCATTGCTTGTAAGAAATCTTTCTTCTTCGCGTAAGTTTCCTCCACACTCGTCAGCCTTTTATCGCGCTGATGTAGTTCGTTCAATTGGATGTTATCGCTTTCGGATTCGAAGAGCGCAGGACTGGGATCTTTGGTTGCGATTGTCGGAAGTTGGCCAGCTTGGTTCAATTGATAGACCACTCGTGCGAATTCGAAAGCATTTGGGTCAGATATCACATGATGAATCAGGTAGGCGGCAGTTGGTAGACTCGCGAGTAGCTATTATCAGCTACTGGCTCCGTCATTACGGCATTCCTGATCCAGTTGCTTCGGGAAATGAGGAGTTTAATATCTTTCGCATGTGGGTTGAAAATAGACTGGAACAAGAACAGTTGTTTGAATTCTTTGATTATTTGGCAAAAATAAAAAAACACACAGTAGAGGTGTACCAGTCACCATCTGCGCTGCTTACGGCAACCAAGCATATAGTTAGCGAGCCTGGTTTTCTGTTTGTTTTTTTACACACTCGCTTATTCGGTGAGAATATTCCCCACCAGCTTGCGCTCGAATGGATGCGAAAGGACAACTCATGTGCGGTCTCGTAGGCATCGCCTCTCTATCTGCACGTGTAGATCGTACCTGGCTCACCGCCGGACGGGATACTCTCACCCATCGTGGGCCAGATGATGTTGGTGCATGGTGGTCAGATGATAGGTTGGTGGGGCTCGCGCATCAGCGTCTTTCGATCATTGATCTTTCGCCAGCTGGGCATCAACCAATGCAGGACCATCTGCGTGCGCTGACCATTGTGTTCAATGGCGAGATATACAATTTTCGTGAATTGCGTGCCGAACTGGAACAGCATGGTTATGCATTCCGTTCTTCCAGTGACACAGAAGTACTGCTGGCCGCCTACGACGTCTGGGGTACAGATTGTCTGTCACGACTGAACGGTATGTTTGCCTTTGCACTGCATGATGCACGGCGACAAACGGTTTTTCTTGCCCGCGATCGCGCAGGTGAAAAACCGCTCTTTTACCATTTGGCTCAGGGTACACTGCACTTTGCCTCCGAGCTCAAGGCGCTGTTGGCAAACTCCAATCTGCCGCGCCGCATCAATCCCGAGTCTCTCGATTGCTATCTGGCTATGGGTTATGTGCCGGGTGAACGCTGCATTCTGCATGGTTACCACAAGCTACCTCCTGCTCATGCCTTGAGTTTCGACCTTCAGCGCGGAACAACCAAAGTATGGCGCTACTGGCAGGTACCGGATTTCTCCCCGATAGCCGCGGAGGGGCAGGTGGATGAGGCTGGCTTGCTCGATGAGTTTGAAGCGCTGCTGGAAGATTCCGTGTGCCGACAGTTGGTGGCCGATGTACCAGTGGGGGTGCTGCTGAGCGGCGGGGTGGATTCCAGCTTGATCACCGCGATGGCTGTGAGAGCGTCCAGCCGGGTAAAAACCTTCACTATTGGTTTTCCCGGACATGGTTCCCTAGATGAAACCGAACACGCCCGTCTGATTGCCCGCCGTTTTGGAACTGAGCACATGGAACTAGTGGCCGAGCCCACCACTGCTGATCTGATCCCCCGCCTGGCCCACCAGTTCGATGAACCCATGGTAGATTCCTCTATGATCCCCACTTTTCTGGTAAGCCATCTGGTGCGCCAACACTGCACCGTGGCGCTCGGTGGGGATGGTGGTGACGAACTATTTGGTGGCTATCACCATTACAGCCGTCTGTTGTGGATGCAGGGGCGGTTAGGGCAAATCCCCCGCCCATTGAGACAGGCAGTATCTGCAATAACAGCGCACGTGTTACCTGTGGGAATGAAGGGGCGCAATTGGTTGCAGGGTCTGGGGGTGGATTTGCAGCAGGGCCTGCCATTGATAGCCTCTTTTTTTGACGCCACCACCCGTCGAAAACTGATGGCGCAACACCCAGGTTGGGGCCTGAAGGCTGAGGCGATCCGCCGCGAGCGTATTCCATCGCATCCCGATCTACTGCAGAGGGCGACCCACATGGATTTCGCAAACTACCTGGCCGAAGATATTCTTGTGAAAGTAGATCGCGCTAGCATGCTGAATTCACTAGAGATCCGTGCGCCGCTGCTGGATTATCGGTTGATCGAATTCGCCTTTGGTAAGGTGCCGTCTCATTTGAAAGCTACATCTCAAGACAAAAAGATACTGCTCAAGCGTATAAGCGCCCGCGTGCTGCCGCCCGAGTTCGACCGACAGCGAAAGCAAGGCTTTTCAATCCCCCTGGCTGAGTGGCTGAAGGCAGGTCCCTTTCGGGAACTGTTTCAAGAGGTGCTGCTGGATGCCGGTAGTATTTTCGACCGGCGCACCGTGCGTGGTCTGTTAAAGGGACAGGAGCAAGGACGCAATAACGGAGAACGATTGTTTGCCCTTGTGCTGTTTGAGCTGTGGCGGCGGGATTATGCGATCACGATCTGACACGCTGGAATGTATTCGATGAAATGCGAAACCGATAGCGCATGAGCATAGATAAAGTCCATCGGACGGGGATGGTGGTAGGCATTGATGCCACCAATCTTCGGCGTGGTGGTGGCGTTACCCATCTAGTTGAGTTGTTGACGGCAGCTGTACCCGAAAAGCACGGCATTGACAGGGTCGTGATTTGGGGCGGTATGCAGACGCTCGCTAAACTGCCCGACCGAACCTGGTTGGAAAAAGTAAATCCGGTTGCATTGAATCGTGGATTACTTCGCAGAACGTGGTGGCAGCGATTTAATCTTTCCCGTGCGGCCTATGCCGCAGGATGTAGCGTGCTCTTTGTCCCTGGGGGTAGTTACGCTGGCAATTTCAATCCCATTGTTACGATGAGCCGGAACCTTCTACCGTTTGAGTGGCAGGAACTGCGTCGCTATGGTGGGTCGCTGACCACGCTTAAGCTCCTTTTGCTGCGTTATACCCAGTCCCGCAGTTATCGAAGTGCGGATGGGGTGATATTCCTTACCGAATATGCCAGGCAGGCAGTGGTGAATGTGACCGGGAAGCTTCCCGGAAAAACAGAGATCATTCCTCATGGGCTCAATTCCCGGTTTCAGATTAAACCCAGGGACCAGCGTTCGCCTGGTGAATACACAGTGCAACAGCCGTGTCGGTTGCTCTACGTCTCAATCATTGATCAATACAAGCACCAGTGGCATGTAGTGGAAGCCGTACACGCCTTGCGATTGGAGGGCTTGTCAGTCGCTCTCGATCTGGTTGGTCCGGCCTACCCTGCCGCGTTGGACCGCTTGCAAGCGACGATTGAGCGGTTGGACCCTGAACACCGTTGGGTGCATTATCACGGTGCGGTTCCCTACGAAGCCTTACACAAGATATACGCGCAGGCCGATCTTGGCATTTTTGCATCCAGTTGTGAGAACATGCCGAACATTCTTCTGGAGAATATGGCGGCAGGACTGTCGGTTGCATGCTCAAACCGCGGGCCCATGCCTGAGGTGCTAGGGGATGCCGGGTTATATTTTAACCCTGAAAAACCGGCCGACTTAGCACAAGCAATTCGGAAGTTCATCCTTTCCCCCGAGTTGCGGGATGACAAGGCAAAGGCTAGCTTTGAACGGTCTCAGCAATATTCCTGGATACGTTGCGCCAATCAGACATTTTCGTTTCTGGCAGCCATAGCTCAGGTGCGTCAAAAGTAGTCATGTGCGGTATCGATGGCTTCTATTAATATGCGGATGAATTTCAAGTAGGTTGGATAATTCCTGATGAGGCTTCTCATTGTTAGCCAATACTTCTGGCCAGAGTCCTTTATAATCAACGATCTGGTTAAGCATCTTGTGGGAAATGGGCATCAGGTTACCGTATTGACTGGTAAGCCAAATTATCCCGGTGGGACTATCTATCCGGGGTATACCCAATTAGGGCTACAGTCAGAATTGTTTTTTGAAACGGTGCCTGTTCATCGAGTACCTTTGTCTCCCCGTGGTCCCGGCGGCGCAAAAAAACTGGCATTTAACTACTTATCTTTTGCTTGGTCAGGGTTACGTTACTTTCCCCGTTTAGTGAGGAAACACGATTTTGATGGGATTCTGGTTTTTGCACCGTCTCCAATCACCTCAGCAATTCCGGCAATACTACTCAAATATATAAAGCGGGCGCATTTGGCAATTTGGGTGCAGGACCTGTGGCCCCAAAGCCTTAAGGCGACCGGATTTGTCCGTTCGCCGTGGTTACTAGGAATGATGGGGTGGGTCGTTCGTGGGATCTACTATTTTGCGGATACTATATTGATACAGTCCAGAGCATTCATGAAGCCTGTGGCATGTTATGCGGACCCGCAAAAAATAGTGTATTACCCGAACTCTATCGATCAAGGGGCTCTTTCAGGGAACGATACCCCATTGCCAGAGGATTTGCTGAGGCTTCTTGATGATAAATTTTGTCTGGTGTTTGCGGGGAATTTGGGGGCTGCTCAATCTTTGGACACCATATGCGAAGCCGCTGCTCTCTTGAGAGATCTACCGGACTGCAAAATTGTTATGGTGGGTACCGGCAGCATGATTGGTCGGGTACTCGAGATTAAGGAGGCGCTGAATTTAGATAACCTGCTGCTTGTCGGCCAGTTTCCTATGAGCGCTATGTCGAGAATATTTAGCCTTGCGGCAGGATTGCTTGTGACTTTAAAAGATGAGGAGATATTCTCCTACACGATTCCAAGTAAGATTCAGGCATATTTGGCAGCGGGAAAGCCAATTATTGCCGCGATAAATGGTGAGGGAGCCCGGGTGATTGAAGAGGCCGGTGCCGGACTTACTTGTGCGGCTGAGAATAGTAAAGGACTGGCTGATCGCATACGTGAACTGTATACCATGACAGGGCATGATCGGCGAGTGTTGGGTGAGGCCGGTAAGTCATATTTCAACAAGCATTTTGATATGGCTCATCAAGCGCGTTGTCTTGTCGATATATTCGATAAGAGAAATGCTAATGAACAGAGGAAGGGGTAGATGCGGATTTTGGTGTTGGGCGTAACCGGGATGCTGGGCAGCGCTGTTTGGCGGCTTTTTTCCGAATCGAGTGAACACCAAATTACAGGCACATTAAGGAGCGAAAGTGCCAAGAGGTTTTTTGCTAGGGACCTACGCGACAATCTGATTTCGGGTGTTGATGTACTCGATCACGATACGCTGGTCAGTGTGCTGGAGCGTGTTCGACCGGATGTCATCATCAATTGTGTCGGCTTGATTAAGCAACTGGCCGATGCTAAAGATCCACTCTCAGCTTTGCCCATCAATGCCATGTTGCCGCATCGGTTGGCGAAGCTCTGTAGGCTGTCTGGAGCCAGACTGATTCATGTGAGTACAGACTGTGTGTTCTCTGGCCGTAAGGGGGGATATGTCGAGACTGATACCTCCGATGCCGAAGATCTATATGGAAAATCCAAGTTTATCGGCGAACTTCATGAGTTACCCCATGTAATTACGCTGCGTACCTCGATAATTGGACATGAACTCAACACCCGTTTCGCATTGGTTGACTGGTTCCTTTCACAGCGTGGTTCGATCAAAGGTTATGCAAAAGCGGTATTTTCAGGCTTACCAACTGTCGAGCTGGCACGCGTGATAAGAGAACACGTAATTTCTGCTCCTGGTCTGTACGGTCTTTATCATGTGTCAAGCGAACCTATCGATAAGCTGTCACTCCTCAAGCTGGTGGCGAAAATCTATGGGCATAAGATCCAGATTACACCGGATGATCAAATCTGTATCGATCGTTCATTGAATTCTTCTCGTTTTCGTGAGGTAACCGGGTATGTGCCTCCCTCTTGGCCTGAGCTGGTCAAGATGATGCACGACCAGCGTTAATTATTATTTCCTGGTTTGGTTAATATTTATGTTTGATAACAAAATTCTGATGATCACTGGTGGAACTGGTTCCTTCGGTAATACGGTATTGCAGCGTTTTCTTGATACCAATGTTAAAGAAATTCGAATTTTCAGTCGTGACGAAAAAAAACAGGAAGACATGCGTATCGCACTCGCCAACGACAAAGTGAAATTTTATATCGGTGATGTGCGTGATTACGACAGTATTTCCCAAGCCATGGTGGGTGTGGACTATATTTTCCATGCCGCGGCTCTTAAGCAGGTGCCGTCCTGCGAGTTCTATCCAATGGAGGCGGTACGTACCAATATCATCGGTACAGAGAACGTGCTGAACGCGGCAATTGCCCAAGGTGTCAAGCGGGTGGTGCTGCTAAGCACCGATAAGGCTGTGTATCCGATCAATGCCATGGGCATCTCCAAGGCGATGGCAGAAAAACTCATGGTCGCCAAATCGAGGATGATACCGGAGGCAGGGCCGGTCATCTGTGCGACGCGCTATGGTAACGTAATGGCTTCTCGTGGATCGGTGATTCCACTGTTTGTCAGCCAGATCAAAGATAATGAGCCACTAACAGTCACCGATCCGAATATGACCCGGTTTCTGATGTCGCTGGAGGATTCTGTCGATCTTGTTTTACATGCATTCGAACATGCGGAACAGGGCGATATTTTCGTGCAAAAAGCCCCTGCCTCCACGGTGGCGGACCTTGCGCAGGCACTAAAAGAGCTGTTTTCCAGAGACACCCCCGTCAAGGTTATTGGCACCCGACATGGTGAAAAACTGTATGAGTCGCTCATCTCCCGTGAAGAGATGGCAAAGGCAGAAGACATGGGACGCTATTACCGGATACCGGCGGATAATCGCGATCTTAATTACAAGAAGTTTTTCGTCGAGGGTGAACAGCATATTTCAGAGCTGGATGACTACACCTCGCACAATACCGAGCGTCTAAGTATTCAGGGAATCAAGGATCTATTGCTGAAGCTGGATTACATTCAGGAGCAGATCGATGCTTAAGGTCATGACACTGGTGGGTACCCGCCCGGAACTGATCAAGATGAGCCGGGTAATCGCGGAACTGGATCGGCAGGTGGATCACGTGCTGGTGCACTCCGGCCAGAACTACGACTACGAACTCAACCAGGTCTTCTTCGATGATCTGGATATTCGCAAACCGGATCATTTCCTGGGAGCTGCTGGTGACACGGCGGCGAAGACCATTGCTGAGGTGATTTCCAGGGCTGATGAAGTGTTCGAACTGGAAAACCCCGATGCACTCTTACTGTATGGCGACACTAACACGAGCCTGGCAGTGATTGCGGCCAAGCGCCGGAAGATTCCCGTTTTCCACATGGAGGCGGGGAATCGTTGTTTTGATCAGCGTGTACCGGAGGAGTTGAACCGCAAGGTCCTTGATCACTTAAGCGATATCAATATGGTGCTCACCGAGCATGCGCGCCGTTATCTGATCGCTGAAGGAATTCGGCCGGAAACCATCATCAAGACCGGTTCGCACATGGAGGAAGTCCTGGATTACTACATGCCGCGTATCCAGGCCTCCGATGTGTTGCAACGGGAGGGGCTTGTGGATGGCAAGTTCTTTATCGTCAGTACCCATCGGGAAGAGAATGTCGACACCCCCGATAATCTGCGGGATCTACTGGAAACGCTGCGGGCGCTTGCTGAGACCTATCCGTACCCGATCATCGTGTCTACTCACCCCCGTACTCGCAGTCGTTTGGAGGCGCTGGGTGAATCGCTGGATCATCCGCTGATACGCTTCGTCAAACCGTTTGGTTTGTTGGATTACATCAAGCTGCAGATGTCAGCGTTCTGCGTGCTTTCCGATAGTGGCACGATCACTGAGGAGGCTTCGTTGCTGAACCTGCCGGCGATTACGATTCGTAACGCACATGAACGACCCGAGGGGATGGATGAAGGCACGCTGATCATGAGTGGTCTGAAAAAGGACCGTGTATTGGATGCGGTGCGGGTGGTTACATCCCAGCATGACTCTGCCCGGCGTGTGATTCCCGTGGTAAAGGATTATCAGGCGGGCCCGGTGTCGAAGCAGGTGGTCAGGGTGGTGCTCAGTTACACGGACTACATCAACCGTACTGTCTGGTCAAAAGCCTGAGTATTCACGAGGCATATAAATGCGTATTTTGTTGACCGGCGCTACTGGTTTTGTTGGCCGGGGATTCCTGGAAAGAATGGCAACTCTAGACAACCTTGAATTGGTCGCTGCATTACGTAGTACCACAGTTTCTCTCCCTGGAAATGCAACGAGCCTGCAAGTTGCGGGGCTTGAGCCGGATGCAGACTGGCAAACTGCGCTAAGGGGAGTTGATGTCGTTATCCATAGCGCTGCACGAGCTCATGTGATGCGAGAATTGGCATCTAACCCGCTCGCCGAGTTTCGCAGGGTCAATGTCGATGGTACGTTGAACCTTGCCCGCCAGGCTGTGGATGCAGGTGTACACCGGTTTATCTTTATCAGCTCGATTAAAGTTAATGGTGAAGGTACATCTGTCGGCATGCCCTACCTTGCCGATGCTCAGCCGAATCCCTCAGACCCATACGGGATTTCCAAGATGGAAGCCGAGCAGGGCTTGCGAGCGCTCGCCGCGGAAACCGGGATGGAGGTGGTAATCATCCGCCCGACACTGGTCTATGGGCCGGGAGTGAAAGCCAACTTTCTCAATATGATGCGTTGGTTGCATAGGGGGGTGCCCTTGCCGTTTGGCGCAATTTATAATAGACGCAGTCTGGTTGCACTGGATAATCTCGTCGATTTGATCGTGACTTGTATCGATCATCCTGCAGCGGCCAACCAGATCTTTCTGGTAAGTGATGGCGAGGATCTCTCGACTACTGAGTTATTGCGCAGACTGGGTCTCGCGCTGGGTAAGCCAGCCCGTTTGTTACCGGTGCCGAGTTGGTTATTGGAAGCAGGAGCGAAGATGCTGGGAAAAAAATCACTCTCTCAAAGATTGTGTGGCTCTCTACAGGTCGATATCTCTAAGACACAAGAGCTCTTGGATTGGGCTCCACCGATGAGTGTAGATGAGGCATTGCGAAAAACGGCGGAATATTTTCTTACTAGCCAGGCTGGTAGTTGACAGATGGCTATGTTTAAACAAATTGCGCAGAAATAATATGAAGCGTTATTTTGATTTGTTGGCTGCATTGGTTACTTCGTTCTCATTAATTCTACCAATTGGTTTGATTGCTCTGTCTGTCAGCATTTCATCGCCTGGGCCTATACTGCACTGGTCTAATCGAGTCGGACGCAATAATCGTATATTCAGGATGCCCAAGTTTCGTACCATGCGGACTGATACCCCAGTTATAGCCACACATTTACTTACTGATCCTGCATCATACTTTACGCCAATTGGATCATTTCTTCGTAAAACCAGTTTAGATGAATTACCCCAGCTATGGAGCATTTTGAGAGGAGAGATGAGTTTTGTAGGGCCACGCCCTGCACTATTTAATCAAGATGATTTAATTAAGTTACGAACGGAGCATGGAGTTCACGAACTGGTTCCGGGGCTGACAGGTTGGGCGCAGGTGAATGGGCGGGACGAATTGCCGATTTCTGCCAAGGTAGAACTGGATGTAGAGTATCTTGAGCGCCGTTCATTCTGGTTTGATATGAAGATTTTATGGCTGACCTTTTTAAGGGTGTTACGTCGCGATGGAGTTTCGCATTGAACTCATTGTCGGATGGTCCATGATTGGTAGTCTTCTTGGGAAAGGCGCTGTCATCGATGAGAACGGGGACCTTATTTACTATCGTGCTCGTTATTAAAGAGAGAGGTCTTAATGTATTTTCGGAACTCTTCTCCCAGTTCATCGTGTTCCAGGGCATATTCCACGGTGGCCTTCAAATAACCGAGCTTGTTGCCGCAGTCAAATCGTTTGCCAGTAAACTCGTAGGCGAGCACATCCTGCTCTTTAAGCAACATGGCAATCGCATCGGTTAATTGAATCTCACCGCCAGCCCCTCGGTCAGTCTGTTTTAGAAAATTGAAGATTTCAGGGGTGAGGATATATCGCCCAACTACTGCAAGATTGGAGGGGGCAACTTCCGGGTGTGGCTTTTCAATTATGCCGATGATTCTGTTTACACGTTCCGTACTCTCATCGGTTTTAACAATACCGTATTGATTGGTTACACCTGGGTCAACCCGCTCCACTCCGATAATGCTACCCCGCCGTTCATTGAATACCGCCATCATCTGATTTAGACAGGGATTGCTTGCGCTATTGATCAAATCATCTGCCAAAATTACTGCGAAAGGATCATTTCCAACTACTGGTTCTGCACACAAGACGGCATGCCCTAGTCCCAGTGCTTCTGGTTGTCGTATATAAACGCAGGATACTCCTTTGGGTACTATGCCTCTCAGAGTGTCGAGTATTTTGTGATTACCACGTTTTTCAAGTTCGGCTTCCAATTCATAGTTTTTATCGAAATGATCCTCAATCGCGCGCTTGCTACTGCTGGTGACAAAAATGAGCTCATTGATCCCAGCAGTAATGGCTTCTTCCACGGCATACTGAATTAATGGTTTGTCGACAATCGGCAGCATTTCCTTTGGGTTTGCCTTGGTTGCGGGTAAAAATCGGGTCCCCATGCCCGCAACAGGGAAAACAGCTTTTTTGATATTCATTAACTTTCTCCTTAGGTATTCAGCACTTTTCATTCGACGAGGCGGGTTTTATAACAAAACCTACAGGGGTTACAAGTATGAAAAATCGGACGGATAGAGCGTCAGATTTTATGCGCGTCTAAGTTAACCTACTCACTCGATTTAGGGAAGATTTGCTTTGTGGAGCGGGTGTCGAGTGTGGATGATTTGTAGATCGGCTGGTTTGATACTGAAGAAAAGAAGTCATTTATGAATATTACCCAATCCCCAGAGTGGAGAGCTTTGCTGCAACATCGAAATGCAGTCGCGCCGCGGCATCTCCGTGACTGGTTTGCAGCCGACACAAACCGTTTTTCCCAGATGTCTCTTGAGGTTGACGGAGTACTTGCCGATTTTTCCCGGCAGCGGCTTGGGTCAGGAACAATAAACCTGCTGTTAGATCTTGCTGCAGCCGCTGATGTAGTTGGTTGGCGTGACCGCATGTTTGCTGGTGATAAAATTAACATCAGTGAAAATCGTGCTGTGCTTCATCCTGCCTTACGCTATCCGGATAACGGGGTGTTTCCTTCACCCGCCAACAATGTACTGCCAGATGTGGTGGCTGTGCGCAGTAAAATGCGCTTGTTTTCTGACCGTGTCCGAGGTGGTTTTTGGCGTGGCTTTTCAGGTGATGTGATTCGTGATGTGGTGAATATTGGTATCGGTGGCTCTGATCTTGGGCCGAAGCTGGTGGTGCACGCATTGGCGGCTTCTCGGCATTCAGGGATGCGATTTCATTTTGTCTCTAATCTCGACGGCGCGGACCTGGCGCCACTCTTGGCGACACTTAATCCACGATCAACAATGTTTGTAGTAGTGAGTAAGTCATTCACAACTCAGGAAACTATGATCAACGCAAGCACAGCCCGTGACTGGATGTGTTTAGCCGCTGGCAGTCAGGCAGAAGAAGCTTTGGTGCGACATTTTGTTTCAGTGACTGCCGAACCAGAGCGGGCCAGGGCATTTGGTTTGCCGGATCAGAATATTTTCCGCATTTGGGATTGGGTTGGCGGACGCTATTCCCTTTGGTCGGCTGTAGGCCTGACCATTGCACTAGCAGTAGGGATGGATGTTTTTGATGCTTTGTTAAGAGGTGCGCACGCCATGGATCGGCATTTTAGAGAGATGCCATTGGCCGAAAACCTGCCCGTACTGATGGCGCTGATCGGTATCTGGAATAGCAATTTCCTTGGCGCTGAGACCAATGCAGTCCTGCCCTATAACGAATCGCTGCGCTATCTGCCCGCTTTCCTCCAACAGCTTGAGATGGAATCTAACGGGAAAACTGTAGGGCGGGATGGGCAGCCTCTTGCATGCAAGGCAAATCCGGTGGTTTGGGGTGCAATAGGGTCGAATGGTCAGCACGCATTCTTCCAGTTACTTCACCAGGGTGGATGGCTCGTTCCCTGCGATTTTATAGCTAGTGTAGATAGTAACTATCCACTGCCGGGACACCAGGCGCCATTGCTGGCAAACTGTTTTGCGCAGGCTGCGGCACTTGCCTTTGGAAAAACAGAGAGCGAGGCCCGCACTGAACTTGAATCCACTGGCGTATCGGACGAACAGCTAATGGTGCTTTTACCCCACAAGGTGTTCACTGGAAATCAGCCTTCCACTCTGATTCTCATGCCAAAGGTAGATGCCTATTACCTTGGCTTTCTGCTGGCACTGTATGAGCACAAGGCATTTGTGCAAGGTGTGATTTGGGGTGTCAATTCGTTTGATCAGTGGGGAGTGGAAATTGGGAAGCAGCTTGCCGGACGCCTGTTGCCGGCTTTGTATGGAGAAGAAGGCGACCGGGATGGTATTGATGCATCGACTTCCGCCCTGATCGATTGGTACAAAAAACAAAAAGCGTTCTGAGCGGGTCGTGCTGGTGATATTTCATTTGCCCAAGTGCTAAACCTTGTATATTTCATCAGTCTGCTTAGGTCGATGGTGGATGCGCTATCGCTAATGCGGTCTTCAGGTCCGTAAACGGTGCGTCTCTGTTCCACTCCTCACTTCGCTTGTTCATTTGCGGTAGGAGCGACTCCAGTAGCGAAATTTTTATACTCATCATGTCCACCAGCTTTTAGGGTATTTGTTGAACGGACGTACGAGATTTTTACACAAGGGAATGACGGAGTATGGATATTAGCAGGGATACCGAGACATCGGTTCTGCATGCCGGTTTCACTGTCCACCATCACGGCGCAGTCAATGGCGTAACCGGTTCGTGTCATGAGCTCAGGCTGACTGATGGACGCTCCCTGCTGGTCGATTGTGGACTTTTTCAAGGGGCAGAGGTCTCTGGCGAAGGCGTTGCTGCGGAGAAGCCGGAAATCGAGTTTCCTGTCGATGGGTTGATGGGGCTGGTGGTGACCCATGTGCATATCGATCATGTGGGACGGATTCCTTATCTGCTGGCCGCCGGGTTTCGTGGCCCAATATTTTGCAGCGAGGCGTCAGCACGGCTGTTACCGTTGGTGCTGGAGGATGCCCTCAAGGTAGGTTTTACCCACAATGTGTCGCTGATTGCGCGGTTTCTTGAACAGATCCAGCGCCAAGTGATTGCGCTGCCATACAAGCAGTGGCAAGTGGTGAGCGACGGGGTGAGTATCAAACTGCATCCAGCCGGACATATTCTGGGTTCGGCCTATGTGGAGGTGAAGGTTCAGGTTGGCGGTGCGCCGAAGCAAGGGCCGCAAAGGGATTGGCGGGTAGTGTTCTCTGGAGACCTGGGGGCACCTTATACGCCGCTGTTGCCTGCGCCAAAGTCGCCCTGGCGTGCCGATCTGTTGGTGTTGGAGAGTACTTACGGGGATCGGCTGCATGAACATCGAGCCCGGCGCCAGTTGCGTTTACAACAGATAGTTGAACATGCCCTGGCTAATCGCGGCACCGTACTGGTGCCCGCCTTCTCCATCGGTCGTACGCAGGAGCTGCTTTACGACCTCGAGGGCCTGATCCATCGCATGGGAAGCCGGAAAGCCGGGAGTGGCGTGCGCTGGGATGATTTGGAGATTATTGTTGACTCTCCATTGGCGGCGAAAATGACTGACAGCTATCGCCGATTACGCCACTTGTGGGACAAGGAGGCGCTCCAGCGTATACGCGGCGGGCGGCATCCGCTGGCGTTTGAGCAGCTCTATACGGTGGAGAGTCACCAGGAGCACCTGCAGACTGTAGCCTATCTGGCCAAATCCGGGCGGCCGGCGGTAGTGATTGCGGCCAGTGGTATGTGCAGCGGTGGCAGGGTGGTCAATTATCTGAAAGCGATGTTGGGAGATCCACGTCACGATGTGCTGTTTGTCGGTTATCAGGCCGCTGGCACACCAGGACGGATCATCCAGAAATATGGTCCAACTAACGGTTATGTGGATCTGGATGGCCAGCGACTCACCATACGTGCCAAAGTGCATACCATTGGCGGCTATTCCGCCCATGCCGACCAGGCCAGTCTGTTACGCTTTGTCAGGGGTATTCGCCATCATCCACAGGAGATTCGTCTGGTGCATGGGGATGATACAGCCAAGCGTAAGCTTCAGCGGAAGCTGCAACAGATGTTGCCCGAATCAGATGTGATCATAGCCGGGTGAATTTTCCTCAGCGGCAATGATGGATAGGCGCCATGGGCGTATTCACTATTTTCATTAGGATTGTCTTGCGGCTGAAGCCGCTCCTACAGGTAATTTTAAATGTTGGAAAGATTTCATAATCGTACCGCACTACCGGTGCTGGCACTGCCGCGTTATGCCAAGCGGATTATTGCCCTGGCGGTGGATGCCGCACTCTGTGTGCTGACGGTCTGGCTGGCATACTATCTGCGGCTGGGTGGATTCGTGCCCTTGACCGGCCCGGCAATATGGGTGGTGGTGGCATCGCTGGGTCTCGCTATACCAATTTTTATTGTTTCCGGGTTGTATCGCGCGATTTTCCGCTATTCCGGGTGGCCCGCGTTACTCGCGGTTATGCGAGCGATTGTCATCTATGGTCTGCTGTTTTCGTCGATATTTACCGCTATTGGGGTTGTCGGCGTACCCCGGACCGTTGGCTTGATCCAGCCCCTATTGTTGCTGTTTGCCGTGGGTGGTTCACGTGCCCTGGCCCGCTACTGGCTGGGGGGGATGTATCAGAGTCAGTTGAAGATAGCCGCACTGCCCAAGGCCCTGATCTATGGAGCAGGTATGTCCGGACGGCAACTGGCCTCCGCCATGGCTAACAGTTTGGAAGTGCGTGTGACCGGTTTTTTGGATGATGATGACCGGCTGCATGGCCAGAGCCTTAATGGCCTGCCGATCTATGGCCCGGATGACCTGCCCGGACTGATAGAGTCAAGGGGCGTAACGGATGTATTGCTCGCGCTACCGTCTGTCCAGCGTAAACGCCGAAACGAGATCCTTGAGCGAATGCTGAATTACCATGTGGCGGTGCGCACCCTGCCTAGCCTGGGTGATCTCGCCCAGGGTAAAGTCACCCTGTCCGATGTACGGGAGTTGGATATCGATGATCTGCTCGGACGCGAACCAGTGGCGCCTAATCACATCCTGTTGGGGAAGTGCGTGACGGATAAGGTGGTACTGGTTACCGGGGCAGGGGGATCCATCGGTAGTGAGCTTTGTCGACAGCTTGTTAAGCTCGCGCCTGCAACCCTGTTGCTGGTTGAGCAGAGTGAGTTTGCCCTGTATGAACTCCATCAGGAATTGCTTGGCAGGCTTGCGGCGTCTTCAGAGAAAAAAATTACCCTGATACCTCTGTTGTCCTCGGTAAGGGATGAGGTGAGGATGCGGGAGATTATTTCTACCTGGCAACCGCATACTGTCTATCATGCCGCCGCTTACAAACACGTGCCACTGGTTGAGCATAATCCCGCGGAGGGCGTCCGGAATAATGTCTTTGGTACCTTGACGGCGGCTCGGGTGGCGGCCGAACAGGGTGTTACCGATTTTGTGCTGATCAGCACCGACAAGGCGGTACGTCCCACCAATATCATGGGCGCAAGCAAGCGTCTTGCAGAGATTGTATTGCAGGCGCTGGCCGTCGAGTCGCCACGGACTAAATTCTCCATGGTGCGTTTTGGCAATGTGCTGGGCTCCTCCGGGTCGGTGGTGCCGAAATTCCGTCAGCAGATCCGGGATGGTGGCCCGATCACACTGACGCATGCGGATATTACCCGCTACTTCATGACCATTCCCGAGGCGGCCCAGTTGGTCATTCAGGCGGGTGCCATGGCCAAGGGGGGGGATGTCTTCGTGCTGGATATGGGGCAGCCGGTCAAGATCCTGGATCTTGCCCGACGCATGGTGGAACTCTCCGGCCTGACGGTACAGGATGACGCCAATCCCGACGGGGATATTGATATCGAGATCACCGGTCTGCGACCTGGTGAGAAGCTCTATGAAGAGCTCCTGATTGGTGATAATCCCGAGGCCACGTCTCACCCCCGGATTATGAAAGCCCACGATGAGTTTCTGCCTTGGTCGGCGCTTAAAGAGAAGCTGGATACCTTGACCATTGCATTGAATGTGAATGATGTGGATGTCATCAAGGCCATACTGGAGCAGGTGGTTTCCGGTTACCAGCCGGATGAAAAAATCGTCGACTGGGTCTATCTGGAACAGCAGACAGAGGTAGATGAGAGTATCTGATATTTCGGAGTCGTGCGGTGTGATGGTTCGGATACGAACTGGCCCGTAGAAGCGGCTTCAGCCGCTCTTATGCTCTTTAGGGTTGGTGCGAGATGGACGTGCCGGCAGGTTGTCTGTGTTGCACTTCAGGTCCGCGGTGGATGTTGTTACGGCTATCGCTTACTATCTCCTGCTTCAAGTAGGCCACCCTCTGGAGTAGTCAGTTGTAGCTGCCGCCAACATGAGACTGCTATACACCCTCATCCTCTATATCAGCCTGCCGCTGGTGTTGTTGCGTCTCTACTGGCGCAGCCTGAAGAATCCGCAATACAGGCGACGCATTCCGGAGCGTTTCGGCCGATTGTCCCTACCCGCGGTCAAGGACAGTCTCTGGCTGCACACGGTTTCGGTGGGCGAAACCCAGGCGGCCGAACCGCTGGTTCGGCGTTTGCAGGAACAATTCCCCGGACTTCCCATTGTGCTCACCACCACCACACCTACCGGCTCTGACCGGGTGAAGCGGCTGTTTGGTGATTCGGTGATCCATGCCTATTTCCCCTATGATCTGCCGTTTGCCATCAACGGATTTCTGAAGACCCTGCAGCCAAGGCTGCTGGTGATGATGGAAACCGAGGTGTGGCCCAATCTGCTGGCCCTGTGCGAGCAGCATTGCATACCCACTATCCTGGCCAATGCCCGCCTATCTGAGCGCTCCGCCAGGGGCTATGCCCGGCTGGGTCCGTTTACCCGGGAGACTTTCGGCCGCATTGGTCTGGTGGCTGCCCAGTCCCCAGCCGACGCCGAGCGCTTCCTTGGCTTGGGTCTTGCCTCCGACCGGGTGCGCGTCACCGGCAGCATCAAGTTCGACGTGCGCCTGCAGGCGAGCCTCAAGGAGCAGGCCGAGGCGCTACGCCGCACCTGGGAGGGGCGTCCCGTCTGGGTGGCGGCCAGCACCCGGGAAGGAGAGGATGAGCAGATCCTGGACGCTCATCGCAAGGTGCTGCGGGCACTGCCTGAAGCACTGCTGGTGCTGGTGCCGCGCCATCCGGAACGATTCGATAAGGTGGCCCTGCTCTGTCAGCGCGAGGGTTTTGTGTCGGCGCGGCGGTCAACGGGTGAGTCCTGTGGTCAGGATATCCAGGTGTTGCTGGGTGATACCATGGGTGAGCTGACCCTGTTTCTGGCGGCGGGGGATGTCGCCTTTGTGGGGGGCAGTCTGGTACCGACCGGGGGGCACAACGTGCTGGAGCCGGCGGCTCTCGGATTGCCGGTTGTGTTTGGTCCCCACATGTTCAATTTCTCCATGATCAGTCGCATGCTGTTGGTCGAGGGGGCTGCGCTTGAAGTGACCAGCGCCGAGGCGTTGGCAGGAGTGGTCATTGACTGGTTGTCTGATGCCAGTCTGCGGGCACACTTTGGCGAGAACGGTTTGCGCGTGGTTGAGGCCAATCGCGGGGCGCTGGACAGACTGTTCGGTATCATTAGCGAATACCTGGACGCGGATTGACCTTTGGTGTGGCAATTGGCGGACTCTGAAATAAGAAAATTCCTACCCCGGCTTTCCTGAATGACACTATAACTGAAGTCGTTAAACGACTAGGATGTCATCTCTTTTTGATGGGATGTTCTTACAAGGAGTGTATTCATGAAGCGTTTTAAGTTGTTAGTTGGTACTGCCTTGCTGTTGGTGTCTGCCGTCCTTTCGGCCGGCCAGGTAAATATCAATACTGCCACGGCAGAGCAGATTGCCACCGAGCTGAAAGGTGTTGGTAATTCCAAGGCCCAGGCCATTGTGGCCTATCGAACACAGAACGGTGCCTTCAAAACGGCCGATGAGCTGGCCATGGTCAAGGGTATTGGCGAGAAGACCGTCGCGGCCAACCGGGAAAATATTCTGATCGGGAAGCCGGGGAAGTAGTACGGTAGCAAGTAAAAAAAGGGCGCCCATATGAGTGGCGCCCTTTTTTATTGAGCAATTTGGCGTTGGAATATGTGGTGGATGCGCTGTCGCTTATCCATCCTACATCGAGACCGCAATCACCCGGGTTCGAATGGTGGAAAATCTGTCGTTTATACACCCCGCCGCTGGCGTGTGATTGCGTAGGGTGGATAAGCCGGTAGGCGCATCCACCAACAGGGAAGCATCATGAGCAATTATCGTCGTGTCTATCTTCCCGGTGGCACTTACTTCTTTACGGTTGTTACCCGTCATCGCGTTCCGGTATTTACAACTGAAGAGCGTGTTGAGATGCTCAGGCAAGCCTTCCGTAAGGTCATGACAACCCGTCCATTTGCAATCGATGCGATGGTCGTCCTGCCTGAGCACCTGCACTGCATCTGGCGTATGCCGGATAGCGATGCTGATTACTCTTCCCGTTGGCGGGAAATTAAGAAAGCCGTATCACGCCAGGTCTGCAGTGTCACCAACTCGCGTAATGAGCGGATGTTGTGGCAGCGCAGATTTTGGGAGCATGCTATTCGAGATAAAACAGATTGGCGCCAGCATGTGGATTACATCCATTACAACCCGGTGAAACACGGATTGGTCGATCATCCAGGGGAATGGTGCTGGTCATCATTCGGCCGCGCCGTGAGCAGGGGGTGGTATGAACCATCCTGGGGAGACAGTGAGCCGGAGCATGTCGCCAGGATGAATTGTGAATGATAACTGGGGTTTGTTGCATGGAAATGGTGGATGCGCTGCGCTTATCCACCCTACCGCATTGGTGTCAGCATGTAGGGTGGATAGGCCGTAGGTGCATCCACCTATTGAAATAAAGTTCAGAATTCAAACTTGCGAATCACCGGCGCATTGGTCAGCGGTGTGATGTCGGTTTCGAACAGCGCCTCGCTCTGCCATTCATTCTCGCCAATGCGGGTCACCAGGAAGGCCGTCATGACTGGGCTCTGGCCAATCACCACGAACAGACGCCCACCGATGTTCAGGCGCTGCTTGAACTCCTCGGGCATCTCCGGCAGGGAGCCGGTTATGGCGATGGCATCGAAGCGGCCGCTCTCGATGTCGTCGCTCAGGCTGTCGGTGGTGCGCAGCTCCACATTCTCAATCTGCAGTTCCGCCAGCCGTTGCCGGGCCTCTTCGGTGAAGGTTGGATTGATCTCCTGGCTGATTACCCGGTTCCCCATTTTGGCCAGGCAGGCGGTCAGGTAGCCACTGCCGGTACCGACCTCGAGAATGTTGTCGCTGGGCTGAATATCCAGCGCCTGCAGCAGTCGTCCCTCGACTCGCGGAAACATCATCTTCTGACCGTCGCCCAGGGGAATCTCGATATCCGCATAGGCCAGCCCTTTGTAGTTGTCTGGCACAAAATGATCCCGCGGCATACTGCCAATCAGATTCAGCACCTGGGAATCCAGTACTTCCCACGGGCGCACTTGTTGCTCAACCATGTTGAAACGGGCTTTTTCGTAGCTTGGGACGATCATCTGATTTACCTGACTTTCGGGTTAAATGGTGTCGAGGGCGACAAGCCTACTCAGTTTAGCCTGATCAGGCAAGTCCGGCCTGCTAACCCGCTGCTATTTAACCGTTTTCTGTTATTCCACGAGCCGAGTCTGGTAGGATATGCCGGTCCGCTCTGTGACTTCCCGTCTGTCTGTTTTTTTACTGGTTGAGGTAGCCATGACCATGCATTGGAATCAACTGCTCTCCCGCAGCCGCCTCGGGAGTGATCAATCCCAGGGGGGGACCACGGCTCGAACCGATTTTCAGCGTGACTTCGACCGTATTGTCTTCTCCTCCGCATTCCGTCGTATGCAGGATAAGACCCAGGTGTTTCCACTCTCGCGGGTCGATTATATCCGCACCCGTCTGACCCACAGTCTGGAGGCCTCCAGTATCGGCCGTTCCCTGGGTACCCAGGTGGGTGAGCGGGTGATCGAGCGCCGACGCCTGGCTGACTACGAGGCCTCCGATTTCGGCGATATCTGTGCCGCGGCCTGTCTGGCCCATGACATAGGCAATCCGCCCTTCGGACATTCCGGAGAAGACGCCTTTCGCAGTTGGGCCAATGACGCACCCTACGGACGGCGCCGGGTCAGCATGCTAAAGGACAGCGAGCGGGAGGATTTCACCAGTTTCGAGGGTAATGCCCAGGGGTTTCGTATCCTGACCCGGCTGCAGAACCCAGACAATCCCGGTGGCCTGCAGTTGACCTGCGCCACTCTGGCGGCCTTCACCAAGTACCCCCGGGAGTCCTGTCTGGGAGGTGGTCGTTATCCCGGGGTCAGCGCCAAAAAGCAGGGGTTTTTTGTCGAGGATCGTGAATCTTTCGAGTCGGTCGCTGAGCAGGTCGGACTGATCCGGCGGGATGGCTCCCGTGCCGTGTGGTGTCGCCACCCACTGGCGTTCCTGGTGGAGGCCGCGGATGATATCAGTTACCGGGTGATCGATATCGAGGATGGCTTCCGGCTCGGCTATTTCACTTTTGACGAGGTGATGGCGCTCTATCTGGATATCCTGCAGGAGCCGGAGAAGCAACGGCTGCGCATGCAAAGTATCCGGGACAGCAAGGGCCGGGTGGAGTTTTTGCGCGCCAAGGTAATCAATGAGGCGATCAGCCAGGCGATGGACTGTTTTCTGGATAATGAGGAGGCGATCCTGGCCGGCCGGTTTGATGAGCCACTGTTGAATCAGTTCCCCCGACGTGCCGCGATGGACCGGCTGATCGAGGTGGCCAAGGCTCGTATCTACCAGGCGACCGAGGTGGTGGAGATCCAGGCCGCCGGCTTCCAGGTGATCGGCGACCTGCTGGAGCGCTTTATCCAGGTGCTGGACGATCTGGCCGATCAGGGCGATCAGGCCTCCGCAAAAAGCCGCATGATCTCCCGGCTGATCCCGGAGCAGTTTATCGGGTCGGGTCGCATCCCCTCGTCGAGTGTCTATACCCGTCTGCTGCGGCTGACCGATTTTGTCGCAGGCATGACCGACTCCTACGCGGTCTCACTGTATAAAAAACTCACCGGCATTTCGTTGCCCAACGCCTGAGTGGTTTAACTGGTCGGGTTACGCCTGCGGCTAACCTGATCTAGATTCATTCGCGATGGATTTTTGTACCCGTGTTATGTGGACCCGGTCTGATTTCTGTACCTGTTCCGCTGGTGAAGTGTAAAGAACGGGATGCCGCTGTCGCTACAACTCCCCATAATCACCTAATGCCGTTCCGGCTCCAGATTGTCCAGTGAAATCCATTGTTTGTGGTTTTCTGACCGGGCAATGGACCGGGGTGGTTTGGTGCGCGACCTGGAATACCACCGAGTGAAAGATGGCTGAAACGAACCTGGATGATAATCTTTCCCTGGCACCCCTGGTGCTGGATCACTGCAGCGTCGGGCTGTTCGTGCTGGGAGCAGATGGTCGTATTGTCAACTGGAATCGCTGGATGGTGTCCGCCACCGGTATTGGCGTTGCACCCGCTGTGGATAGCCTCTTGTCGGATCTGCTGCCGGAAGTGTCCGGCTCCACACTTGAACGGGCAATCGATGCTGCATTGCTGAGAGGCGAATCGGCGGTGTTGCGCGCCTCCTCCGACGTCCCCCTGTTACCGCTATACCGGAAGCCCGGTCTGGATCTGAACCAGACTATCATCGTCAAACCGCTGCCGGATCAGTCCGGGACCGTGCTGGTCCAGGTATTTGGTCAGAGTGATCCGGCGGACGAAACTGCCTGGTCACCGTCCCCGATGCGTTTGCACCAGGGATTGGATTTGGCTACAGGCTCCATTCTCGCCGCTATTACGGATGCCGTGATCATCGCGGACGGGGCGCGTCATATTACCTACATGAACCTGGTGGCCGAAAAGTTGACCGGCTGGCGCCTAAAAGCCGCCAAGGGGTTGCCATTGGAACAGGTATTTCAGGCCATGGATGAGGGTGCTGCACGCCTGGAAAACAGTATTGAATGCTGTCTGGAAAACCGGCCGCAGGCGGGCGAGAGGCATCAGGAGTTGATTCTGCTGCACCGGGACGGTATCGGCATTGCCGTTGAGCAATCGGTGGCCCCGGTCCGCGATGAGCAAGAGCATGTTCACGGTGTTGTTCTGGTATTTCGTGATGTCAGTCAGACCCGGAGCCTGGCGGCGCAGGTCAGTTGGCAGGCGTCACACGATACGCTGACCGGACTGGTCAACCGGGGCAGTTTCGACAGCCGGCTGGATAACCTGTTGCGGGATGCCATGGAGACGGGGCGAGTGCATGGCATGCTGTATCTCGATCTTGATCAGTTCAAGATTGTTAACGATACCTGCGGGCACGTCGCGGGAGACGAACTGCTGCGGCAGATCGCTACCCGGCTTTCACAGCATATCCGCCCCGGTGATACGCTTGCCCGGCTCGGTGGCGATGAATTCGGCGTGCTGTTGGTTAATTGTGCTGAATCTGCTGCGCTGGATATCGCTAACAAGATGCGCCAGTCGATCATGGATTTGCGCTTTTCCTGGGATGACAAGTCATACGCGATTGGTGTCAGTATCGGTGTCGTCGCGGTTACCGCGGAGAGCGAACGGGCCGAGCAGGTTTTGAGCGCGGCGGATACCGCCTGTTACGCGGCCAAGGAAGGCGGTCGGAATCAGGTGCATGTGTACCGGTCGAATGCCGGTGAGGCGGCAGAGCGCCAGGGTGAGATGCATTGGGTGGCGCGTATACACAGCGCCCTGGAAGAGGGTCGATTCTGTCTTTATGCACAACCCATCGTGCCCATCGACGGTCATTCAACTCACAGTGGCCATTATGAGGTGTTGATCCGCATGCGGGATGAGGCTGGTGCGTTGGTGCCGCCGAACAAGTTCATTCCGGCGGCTGAGCGGTTCGGCCTGATGCCGCGGATTGATCGCTGGGTGGTCAATCAGGTGTTCAACCTGATCGGGCGTGAGTATGAGACCCTGGTGCCGGGTGGTTACTGCTTCGCCATCAACCTTTCCGGGGGGTCGGTGAATGATGCGGATACCCTGGCCTATATTGGCGAAAAACTGGAGGAATTCAGCATTCCGGCCGGGATGATCAGCTTCGAGATCACGGAGACCGCCGCCATCGCCAATCTTGCTTCCGCAGGTCATTTTATTCGTACCCTGAAGCAGGCCGGCTGCCGGTTTTCCCTGGATGATTTTGGTAGTGGTCTTTCATCGTTTGCCTATCTGAAAAATCTCCCGGTCGATTATCTGAAAATTGATGGTGCCTTTGTCCGGGACCTGGCCAGCGACCCGATCGATCGCGCCATGGTTCAGGCGATTAACCAGATCGGCCAGGTCATGGGGCTGATGACCATTGCGGAGTTTGTGGAGAACGACCATGTGCTGGGACTGCTACGGGAGATCGGAGTGGACTTTGCCCAGGGCTATGGCATCGCCCGGCCGATGCCGCTGGCCGATAAAGACGGCAAGCTGCTGCTGGGCTAGAGTCCGATCAGCAGCCGAATGCTGTCCAGTCGCACACGCGATGAATCCAGGTGGCTGTTCAACTCATCCTGATGGTTGACCAGCAGATCAATGTCTGCCTGCCGGACATAGGGATTGACCTTGTGAAGGGCTTTGAGGCGATCGGTCTCTTCTGCATAGTAGTGGTTCATTGCCGCCCTCGCTTCCTCTAGTAGTGGCTTGGCCTGGTTGGCAATGTCCTGTTCGCCCCGTGAAATCATCGCCTGGATATGCTTACGCAATGGTGTGACGATTTTATGTATGACCGGCTTTGGCAGCGGGTGGAGCGCCGTTTCCGGAACGGCCTGTTCGATGGCGCCGCCGCGCTCGGCGAGTCGCTGATCAATGACTGCTCGCAGCAGTGTGGGTGGAAGAAAACGCGTGGCCTGCAATACCCCGGGAGCGGGGCATTCGAGGACAAACAGCATCTCCAGTGCCAGTGTCCCGGACGGGATGGCAGGGTGACGAATGCCCATGGCGCTGCAGTTGCCGTGCCCGCTCTCCAGGGTCATGTCCATGGCGTCCAGTACCATGGGGTGCTCCCAGGTCAAAAACAGCCGGTCTTCATGGGCCAGGGCAGTATCCCTGTCATAGGTCAAAGTTGCCCCTTCTTCCGGCAGATGGGGGAACTGTTCGGTCAGCATCTGCTGACCGGGGCGGACTACCAAGGTGTGGCTGGAGTGGGGCTCGGCCTCCACACCGTAGGCAGCGAAGAGCTGCTCCATGTAGCCGGCCAGTCCGGATGTCCGGTCGATCATGCTCAATTGTTCCACCAGCCGGTTAGCCTCCTGTTCCCGGCATGAGTTCAATTCCAGCAGATGGTCGCGGCCATTTTTCAGCGTGGCGCTGATCTCCCCGTGCAACTGCCTGGTCCGCTCCAGCAGCCGGTCCAGATCAGTCGGGTGGGTCGTGCAGGCCTGGTGCAGCACAGGGCTCAACTGTTCCAGTATCTGCTGTCCCGCCTGGCAAGTGTGTACAAAGGCGTTAAGCCCCTCGTGATACCAGCGTAGTAACACCTCCTGGGCGCTGCACCTGAAATAGGGGGCGTGCAGTTCAATCTGTTGCTTCTGGCCGATCCGGTCCAGCCGGCCAATCCGTTGCTCCAGCAGGTCCGGGTTTTCGGGCAGGTCAAACAGGATCAGGTGATGGGCGAACTGAAAATTACGGCCTTCGCTGCCGATTTCTGAACAGAGCAGGATCTGGCAGCCCTGTTCCCGGTCCGCAAACCAGGCTGCCGCACGGTCGCGTTCGATGATGCTCATCTCCTCATGAAACAGGGCGGCGTGCATGCCTTCCCGGATTCTCAATGCCTGCTCCAGGCCGATGGCGGTCGTGGCGTGGGCGCAGATCAGGAGCAGTTTCTCCCGCCTGTATTGCTTCAGTAGGTCGATCAGCCACGCCACCCGCGGGTCACTGCGCCACCACTCATTGCCGGGCGCTTGCTTCAGGCCGTGCTCCGGTTGCAGCTGCCGGGACGCCTTTAACGGGGTGCGTTCGGTGGACTGGTATATGTCGGGCAGGGTGAGGGGATAGCTGTGAAACTGCCGTGGTGCAAAACCCTTGATCCGGTCGCGGGTATTGCGGAACATGCCGCGCCCGGTACCGTGCCGGTCAAGTAACAGCTCGATCAACCGGGTTCTGGCTTGTTGCTGCTGCGCTGCAGGTGCATGGGCATTTCGGATGTCGGTGAGCAGGGGCGTTGACGCTGCTTCCCCCAATGTGTCCGCCAGCAGTTCAGCTTCCTGTTTAGATACGGGGCTGTCCGAGACCAGGCAGGCGACGGTATCGGCAATGGACTGGTAGTGGTTCTGCTCCTGTTGAAATTGCTCCAGGCTGGGATATCGGTCCGGGTCGAGCAGTCGCAATCGGGCAAAGTGTCCGTCGCGACCGAGTTGTTCAGGGGTCGCGGTCAGCAGTAACACCCCCGGGATCCTGCCGGCCAGTGACTCGATGGCCTGATAGGCCGGGCTGGGGTTGTGCTCATGCCACTCCAGATGATGCGCCTCATCCACGATCAGCATATCCCATTCGCCAGCGAGGGCCTGGTCCAGTCTGTCCGGAGAGTGGGTAAGCAGATCAAGCCCGCAAAGTACCAGCTGTTCGGTAAGGAAAGGGTTGTCGTCTTCGTTTGAGGATTCGATTTCCTGGCAGCGCTCTTCGTCAAACAGGCTGAACCTGAGATTAAAGCGGCGCAGCAGTTCCACCAGCCATTGGTGCAGCAAGGGGGGTGGTACAACAATCAGCGCCCGGTGCGCGCGTTTGGTCAGTAGTTGGGCGTGCAGGATCAGGCACGCCTCAATGGTCTTGCCCAGCCCCACTTCATCCGCAAGCAGTACCCGAGGGGCAAGGCGGCGGCTCGCCTCATGGGCGATATAGAGCTGATGGGGCAGCAGTTCGGTGCGGGCACCACCCAGGCCGATCAGATCGGACTGCTTCAGTACCTGTTGCCTGGCCAGGGTGGCCTTGCGCAGTTCAAACCAGATGTTGCCATCTATCTGGCCGGTGAACAGTCTGGCTTGGGGGCGGTTAAATTGCATGAATGCGCTGATTGACTGTTCACAAAGCTTGTCCGCTACTGCATTCGGCCGGGTGCCGGAATACGTCAGCAAGCCATCGGACTGATGCACCGCATCCACCGTCAGACGCCAGCCCTGGTCGGATTCTATGGTGTCACCCACCTGAAATAGTGCCCGGCTCAACGGGGCGTTGTCGGCGGCGTAGGTTCTCACTTCCGCGGCGGCGCTGAACTGCAGGGTCAGGGTGCGCCCAGACTTTTCAGTCACAATGCCCAGGCCCAGTTCCGGTTCGGTATCGCTGATCCAGCGCTGCCCCGGGATGAAATTTTGCTCTGCCATGGTTCGCTGTCGCCTCTGTTTTTTTGAGGGCGGAAGGATACGCTCCTCAAGGGCTATTTTCTAATCTTGCGTATGTTTAATTATTACCGGTCAGGTGGTTGGGTGGCGGGGAAAGCCGGATGTTGAGAGTGCGCCGGGAAATCGGCTGGATTTAACCATGGAAATGTTATGGATTGACAGCCGTGGAAGAATGATAGTATAGATCCCTGCTTTCAACACAGCTCTGTAGATTCGTGTTTATGATGACGGAGCGGTTATATTCAACTGAAGAAAGGTAATGTACAGATGAAAACCATTGCTATGTTCGCAGGCGCCGCCCTGCTCTCGCTGGGTCTTGCCGGTAACGCTGCCGCCGCCGCTGACGGTGCCGCGCTCTACGCTTCCAAAGGTTGCGCAGCCTGTCATGGTGCGGACGCCAATACGCCGATCATGCCGGCCTACCCGAAACTGGCCGGCCAGAATGCACAGTATGCGCTGAACCAGATGAAAGACATCAAAAGCGGCGCCCGCAACAATGGTCAGACTGCTGCCATGAAAGGCATTGTTATGTCAGTGAGCGAAGAAGAGCTGCAGGCGATCGCGGAGTGGTTGGCTGCGCAATGATCTAAACATTTGCTGTTTGTAGTATAAAAAACGCCGGAGACTGACCGGCGTTTTTTATGTCGTCACTAATATAATTGCATTGGCAATGCGGTGAATTTGATGGTCGTGTGTGTTTTCTGATATAAATCATCCCGCCAAATGCCAATGTGTTATTTGCCGCGATTATTTCGGTATATGCCTTGATTGATTGATCGAAATCAATGATTTCGATCGAGCCTCAGCGCACCATGCCACTGCAAATCTAAAAATAGCGCTCATAGCGCAAGAACAAAGTCCTTAAACGGAGACGTGTCTCATGAAAGTGAACAACAAGCGAGCATTGTCGCTGATGCTGGGCCTGGCAATGGGTCTGGGCGCAACGTCAAGTGCATATTCACAGGCGTCGCTCGAAGATGTCATGAAAGCGCGCGGCCTGACGCAGAAAGATCTGCTGGCTGCGGCTAAGACCTACACCCCGACCGGCGGTCGCGACGAGTATCTCGTTTTCGCATCCGGCGGACAGAGTGGTCAGGTAATCGTATACGGCATCCCGTCCATGCGTATCCTGAAGTACATCGGCGTATTTACCCCGGAGCCCTGGCAGGGCTACGGCTTTGACGATGAATCCAAAGAGGTTCTCAAGCAGGGCCGGATTCAGGGCAAGGATATCACCTGGGGTGATACCCATCATCCTGCATTCACCGAAACCGAGGGTGATTACAACGGCAAGTATCTATTCATTAATGATAAGGCTAATCCCCGTATTGCTGTGATTGATCTGCATGACTTCGAGACCAAGCAGATCGTGGTCAACCCGTTCTTCAAGTCCTCGCACGGTGGCGCCTTCGTTACCCCGAATAGTGAATATGTGATGGAGGCGGCCCAGTACGCGGCGCCCTTCAGCACCGACTTCGTACCACTATCGGACTTTAATGATCAGTACCGTGGTGGCGTGACCTACTGGAAGTTCGACGACAAGAAAGGTCGTCTGCAGCCGGATCAGTCGTTCACCTTTGAGTTGCCGCCCTACAGTCAGGATTTGTCTGACGCGGGTAAGGGTCCATCTTATGGCTGGGGTTTCACCAACTCGTTCTGTTCTGAGCGTTATGTGGGTGGTATCGAAAAGGGTCGTCCTCCTTTCGAGGCGGGCTGTTCCCAGAAGGATACCGACTTCCTGCATATCACCAACTGGAAGAAGGCCGCCGAGCTGGTTGCTGCCGGCAAGGTAGAGAAGGTTAACGGTTCCTACATGATCCCGATGGCCCAGGCAATCAAGGAAGAACTGCTCTATTTGGTGCCTGAGCCCAAAAGCCCGCACGGTGTTGACGTCAATCCTGACGGCACACATATCATCGTATCCGGTAAACTGGATAGCCACGCGTGGGTTTACAGCTGGGAAAAGATTCAGAAAGCAATGGCTGCCAAGAAGTTCGAGGGAAAAGATCCCTACGGCATACCCATTATCGCGCTCAAGGATGCCCTGCATACCCAGGTTGCTGTGGGTCTCGGTCCGCTGCACACCCAGTATGATTCCAAGAAATGTACCGTTTACACCTCTATTTACGTAGACTCCATGGTCACCAAGTGGGACTACTGTGAAGGCAAGGTGCTGGATCAACTGCACATTCACTACAATATCGGCCACTTGATGGCGATGGAGGGTGATTCTGTGAGTCCAGATGGCAAGTATCTGGTTTCCCTGAACAAACTGGCTATTGATCGCTTCAACCCGGTGGGTCCGCTGCATCCGCAGAACCACCAGCTGATCGATATCAGCGGCGACAAGATGCAGTTGCTCTACGATATGCCACTGCCACTGGGCGAACCCCACTATGCGGTTGCTATCAAGGCTGACAAACTGAAACCGGCCGTACGTTATAAATCCGGTTGGAACAGCCGTACCGATGAGCGTTCTCCCTTCCGGACCCGTGCCGGTCGTGAGAAAGTCGAAAAAGTGGACGGCGTAACCCATGTCTACGGCACAGTGATTCGTTCGCACATCACGCCTGAGATCATTGAAGTGGAAGAGGGCGATAAGGTCTCTATCCATCTCACCAATCTTGAGCGTGCCGAGGACGAGGTACACGGCTTCGCGCTTTACGGTCAGAGTGTCAATCTCTCGATCGAGCCGGGTAAAACCGCTTCTTACACCTTCACTGCAGAAAAAGCCGGTGTCTATCCTTACTACTGCACCGAGTTCTGTTCCGCACTCCATCTGGAGATGCAGGGCTACCTGCTGGTCAAGCCAAAAGGCTATCAGGCCAAGGAAGGAACCATTGTGGAAGGCGAGCAGTACACCAAGGCCGACTATGAGAAGCAGGTTAAGACCAACGTAGAGACTCAAGCGGTTATTGATTCAGTGGTCGCCTTCATTACCAGTCACAACTACAAGGACTTCCCGTCGGTTGTTGCGCTGGTCGAGGATGCCACCGAACAGCTCGGCTTTGCGGATGAGGCCAAGAAAAAGGCCGAAGGCTTTGCTGCCAAGGGTGACTACCAGAATGCGACTCTCTGGGCAGGTCAGTGGTGGCAGTATCAGGTGAAGACTGCCGATATGGGTCTGCGTGCCAAGACTCACCTTGAGCAAAACGGTGCGGTTAAGGTCGAAGCCAAGTAGTTTACTTAATACCGATAAGGTAATTGACCTGAAAGGGGAGAGGGGCTCTTGTTGGAGTCCCTCTCCTTTTGTATTCTCTCAAACCTTTATAGTTGTGAGGTATTCGTTATGAACAAAATTAAACTCTTGGCCGTGGCTTTGACCGCGGTGACTTCACTGATGATAGGTGCCACCGCGGTTGCGGCAGATGGTGCGGCACTTTATAAGGCCAAGACCTGCTGGTCCTGTCATGGCAAGGATGCAAAAACCCCCTTGATGCCGTTTTATCCCTCACTGGCTGGCCAGAATGCGGATTACATGTTCAACCAGATGAAGGATATTAAGTCCGGTGCACGTTCCAATGGCCAGACGGCGGCCATGAAGGGTGTGATGGGTCTGGTTAACGACGAAGAGATGCGGGTTTTGGCTGATTGGCTGGCTGCACAGCAGTGATCTTTACCGGGAATCATCCGTAATTGATAGTTCTCAATGCGGCCATCCTCGCTGATATGAGAGACTTTCAGCCAGTGCTTGAGACTGGTTAGAGGGTGATTTCCCGGAAAATCGCATGGCAGATGTGTTTGATCTACATCAATGAAATCTAATATTCATTGTGGCAACCTCCCCGGCGTCCATATCGGACGTCACCATTTGTCGATATGCAATCCAGTCGATCAGATTAAGCGCCTGCCGAAAGCGGGCACAAAACCAGTGCTGTAATTGTCCGTGTTAGAAAGGGCAATCAGGAGAAACGTGATGAGTGTAAAACCTGTACTTACCGGCTTGGCCGCTGCCTTGTCGATCAGCCTCAGCTTTAGCGTGAATGCCGCTGATACTTCCAGTTGGAGCGAGGGCACAGTGAGTGGCGAAACGGACGAGGCCATGCACCTTGAGCCGGACCTGGAAAATGGCGTGGACGTCTATGAAGTCTGCTCCGCCTGCCATATGCCGGAAGGCTGGGGCTTTACCGATGGTACTTTCCCGCAGTTGGCGGGTCAGCATCGCCCGGTGCTGATCAAGCAGCTCGCGGACATCCGCGCCCTGAATCGTGATAACCCGACCATGTATCCGTTCGCGTTGCCCGAGTCTATTGGTGATGCGCAGGCCCTGGCCGACGTGACCGCCTATATCGAAAAGCTGCCGATGAATCCTGAAAACGGTAAGGGTGAATGGGCGGAAGGTATGCCTGAATTTGAGCAGGGCAAGAAGCTGTATGCCGACAACTGCGTGCGCTGTCATGGAGAGCATGGCGAGGGCGACCGGGAGAAGTTCTATCCCCGTATCGAGGGCCAGCACTATGCCTACATGCTGCGTCAGTTCGAGTGGATTCGTGACGGCAAGCGCCGCAACGCCAACCCGGACATGGTGGAGCAGATCAAAAACTTCACCGACAAAGACATGGCGATGGTGATCAACTATGTCTCCCGTATCCCGGTAAAAAAGGAAGATCTGGCCCCTTCCGCTGACTGGACAAATCCGGATTTCGATTGATCCAGTGATATCTCCCGATCGCGTGGTGTTGTCTTAAAGGCATCATGCGATCGGGTGACCGCCTGCCCCCTCTTCAACACCTGAAACGTCCCATATCATGAATGCAGTAGCCAGCAAAAAACAGACAATCATTGTAGCCGCCCTCGGGTTTATCGCGCTGGGGTTAATGGCAGTGATCTTCTACTCCCCGATCTGGTGGGTTTCGTTGACGGCCCCCAACTATCCGGAAGAGGCATTTCCTGATGGGGTGCGCATCCATTTCCATATGAACGGCGTGTTCAATGGTTGCCAGAAGGTGAACAAGGCTGAAATTCAGGAAGATATCGCCCTCGATTGTGTGCATGAGATGGATACCATCAACCACTATGTCGGCATGTACCCAATTGCTGCGGGTGGTCCGGTGGAGAGAGGTTTTGGACAGTTTCTGATGACCTTTATGGGCATCATGCTGGTGGGATTTATCTGCGTCAGGCCGAAATTGCGCATGGCCATTATGGGTGTTGCCTTTGCCGGCCTGCTGGTGTGGATGTACCTCACCATTTATGGTGAGGACGGGTTCCATCTCCAGAGCGCGGGTTATGTGGAGGCGATGGTCACCTCGATGGATCAGGAGGCCGGTGATGAGCAGGAAGAGCCGGAGATTGTCATCGGCGGTATTGTCGGCGTTCTAAAAAAATCACTTGAGGATTCGGGGGTGGTGGTTGATCTGCCTACCGATAGGGATGCGCGGGCTCAGGTGGCGCCAGTGTCAGAAAAAGAGCGCATGATCGAGCAGTTAAGGCTCACCTATGAAAAAGATCTGGAGCATGGACGTGTCGAGGAGCCCTGGAACGGCAGTAGTTTTCAGGTTATGGCGTGGCATTACGGAAAAAGCCTGGGGCGCTACTTTAATAACCAGGAAGAGATCGTGCCCATGGTGGCCAATCTCAAGATAGCCCTGCATGCGGCATTCATCGGTCTCGCCGCTGCGATGGTTCTGCTGGTCTTTGGGGCACGCAAGAATGGCGGTATTCTTTACTGGCTGCTGGTGTTGGTTCCGATGGCTCTGCCGGTCTTTTTTATCATCGATTATGCCGCCTGGCTCTGGTGGTATGGGCACACGCTGAACGCCATGGGGGCTTTTGCGGTCAAACCCTTCATGCCGACGGTGTTTGGTGATGGTAAAGTGGCGCAGTTTGCAACCCACTCCTACCCCTATATTGGCTTCTTTATCATGCTGGTGCTTTCTCCCATCCTGGCCGTTGCAGCGCTGATACGAAAGAAGCAGTTCAAGGATGTTTAATCAATAGCCCACACACCTCCGTGTGATCACTGCTGAACGCACGGAGGTCTGTTGATTCCAAGGTTGAACGGGCGCGAATTTAATGAGTCTGAAAGGACTGTGCCTGGGCACTGCCGAACGGGAAGCTATGCGTACGTTGCGTTTTTCTGCCGCTTTACTGATGTTGCTGCTTCCTGTCTTGCTTTTGGCGGAGGGGTATCCATCGTTTCAGGCGTTGGTTGATGCCGCGAATGAAAATGATATCTTGATACCACCGCCGGGAACTTATGCCGGTCCGGTCAGTATCGAAAAGTCGCTGGTCATTGACGGTCGGGGCAAGGTGGTGATTGACGCCGGAGGCAGGGGCTCGGTTATCTATCTGGACTCTGATGGCGTTACCCTTAAAGGGCTGCGACTGACCAATTCGGGCGATTCGCACAACGACATTGATTCCGGCATTCAGGTGCGTGGCAACTTCAATGTCATTAAGGACAATGTGATCGATAACAGCCTGTTCGGTATCGATCTCGGGCAGGCGGAGCATAATGTCATTCGCCGAAACCGCATCTCCTCCAAACCGGTTGAGATCGGTGTGCGCGGTGACGCCATCCGTCTCTGGTACAGTTTCAATAACAAGATCACCGATAACACTATCCGTAACTCGCGCGATATGGTGGTCTGGTACTCGAAAGATAATCTGATTGCGCGCAATGATGCCCGGGGTGGCCGCTACTCGCTGCACTTTATGTATGCCCAGCACAATAAAGTGCTGGAGAATCACTATGAAGATAATCAGGTGGGTATTTTCCTGATGTACAGCGACGGCGTTGTGATTCGCAATAACTACATTGCGCACGCCATCGGCCCGACCGGTATGGGCATCGGTTTCAAGGAGACATCGGATGTGGATGTGCATGACAATCGCATCCTCTACTGTGCTACGGGTATCTACCTGGATGTCTCTCCCTACGACCCCGAGGCCACCAACCGATTGACCGGCAATCTGATCGCCTTCAGTGGTATCGGAATACAGTTTCTGAATGACTGGAAAGGCAATATCCTTGAGCGGAATCGATTCAAGGGGAATATCACGCAGGTAACCGTGGGCGGTGGAAAAACCGCCAACAGGAATACCTGGAACAGTAACTATTGGGATGATTACGAAGGATTCGACCAGGATCTGGATGGGGTGGGCGACCGGCCCTACGAGTTGTATGGCTATGCCGATCGAATCTGGATGGATGTTCCCTATGCGCAGTTTTTCAAAGGTTCGCCGGTATTGGAGGTACTCGATTTTCTTGAGCGTCTCGCCCCCTTTTCCGATCCCGATATGATTTTACGTGATGAAACGCCGCTGATGTCTGCGGAGGCAGTGCAACCATGAGTGACCAGAGCAAACCAAACCGGCCCGCCAAGCGAAAGCTGAGCGCCAAACATGTTGAACAGAACCGGCGTGAATTCCTGCGAACTTCCGCCCTGGCCGTCGGTGTGATGGGGTTCTCCCTGATCGGGTTGTTGCCGGCCGTCCAGGGAAAAAGTCTCGCGCTGCGGCCACCTGGCGCACTCAAGACACCCACGGACGAGCAGGAGTTTTTCTCCTCCTGCATTAAATGTGGTCAATGCGTGCAGGTCTGCCCGGTCAACGCGATCAAACTCGCCGAACTGGATAAAGGGGCGGGGATTGGGGTGCCCTACATCGATGCCCGTGCGCAGGCGTGCGATTTTTCCTGTGATGGCCTGCAGTGCGTGCTCGCCTGTCCCACGGGAGCGCTGACCCATGATCTGGACTACCCGGCAGACGCCCGTATGGGTTTTGCCCGGCTGGCTGAACCACGCAAGTGTCTGGCGATCCAGGGAAAGGGATTCAAAGGGCAGGCGCGGGGGCCCGATTACGAAGGGATATTGCGTTACGACGATGTGGATCGGTGGAACCCCATTCCGGTCGCGGATTACCCGTATGATCTCGAACTGTGTGACCTCTGTGTACGCCAATGTCCGATTGAGATACGGATCGCCCAGTGCGCCGCAGCGGCGGCCGAGGGTGAGCAGAACAAGGATCGTGTTGCCCAGCGGCAGGGTAATGAATGTCCGCCCAAACACGCGATTGCACTGGAACCGTTTGGCGGTGATGACGGCATCAAGCGGATGAAACCGGTGATCCTCGAGGGCTGTGTGGGTTGCGGTGTGTGTGAAATGATCTGTCCCCCGGAACCGCCGGCGATCGTTATCGACATCATGCAGGACGCGGACAACATGCGGGGTGCCTCATGAGCTATATCATAGAATCATTCCGTCAACTGTTCGGCAGCGAGCCCAGACGCCCTGCAAAATCGGAAATCTCCCCCGAGGCGCAGGCGGTCCATGTCTATAAAAAGCAGAACCCTTTCGACAAAGATGCTTTTGAGGTGGCGCGCCAGGCGCATGCCGGGAATGCAAAAAAATGGCGCAACCGGCGCTGGACGACCCTGCTGGTGGTCAATCTGCTGTTTGTGGTCTCCTACTATTTTGATGTTCAGTTGCTGGAAGGGGCGCTGACGGCATCAAGGTTCATGGGCTTTCACATGGCCGATCTGAACTCTGCTTTGCAGGTGACCCTGGCGTTCAAACATATGGTGCTCAACCTGGTGATCGGTACCGCTACCATTTTTGTCCTGTGGGTCTTACTGGGTGGGCGCACCTTCTGTTCCTGGGTCTGCCCCTACCACTTGTTGTCGGAGTGGGCAGAGAGTCTGCACCTGTTCTTGGCGAAAAAGGGCTGGGTAAAGGATCGTTCCATCAATCGCAAGGTCCGCTCGATCTTTTATCTGCTTTTTGCCCTGCTGGCCCTGGCGACCGGTTATACCGTATTCGAAACCATATCGGTCACCGGTATTGTCAGCCGGGCGCTGATTTATGGTCCTGGAGTGGCCATGATCTGGGTCGGGCTGGTGCTGCTGTTTGAGGTGTTCTACTCCCGGCGCGCCTGGTGCCGCTACGTCTGTCCCATCGGTATCACCTACGGTGTGGTCGGTGCGATCTCCCCCCTGCGGGTGAAATTTGTGCTGAAGGATTGTCATCATGAGGGTGAGTGCCGCAAGGTGTGTCTGGTTCCCCATGCGCTGGATATGACGGTGAAAGGCAAGGCCGTGCATACCGAGGTGGATGTGAGTGCCGACTGCACACGCTGTGGCATGTGCGTGGACGTCTGTCCCACCAATTCACTCCGATTCGAGATAAAAGGTCTCGGAAAGCATCTGTGAAATGGGATAAGCTAGGGGCCCCAGGGCAGGGTTTGACCTGCGTCATGGCCCGCTGGCGGTAAAAAATTAAACTACGACGGGTGTCGACGTGGCGGACGAAGGTGAAGACCAACGTCGGTCCGTCGTATTCATTATGCCCCGGTGGCATCAGATTCAGATATCAGGTCCGTGCATGATCGAATTTCAGAACGTCGTTAAAAAATTCCGCCGTCATGAAGTGCTGAAAGGCGTTAATCTGACCATTGAGCGTGGCCACCGAGTGGCGCTGGTGGGCTCCAACGGCGCGGGCAAGACCACGCTGATTCGGTGTCTGCTGGGTGAATATACCTGTGATGGTTCGGTGACAGTGGACGCCCTGACTCCAAGGGACAACCGGCGTACCGTGCTTGCCAAGGTCGGCTTTGTTCCGCAGCTGCCGCCGCCGCTTAAAATGCCGGTCGGGCAACTGATCCGATTCGCCGCCAGCGTATGTGACTCCGATCCGCAGCGGATGGCCGACGTGGCCGCCCGCCTGGGTCTGGATACAGAACGATTCAGGCACCAGCCCTTTGTCAAACTCTCCGGTGGTCAGAAACAGAAGTTGTTGATCGCCATTGCCCTGGGGCGTGACAGTAAACTGCTGGTGATGGATGAGCCGGCGGCGAACCTGGATCCCGAGGCACGCCACATCTTTTTCGGCCTGCTGGCGGAGAAAAAGGATGAGGCGGCGATGATTATCTCCAGCCATCGACTGGATGAAGTCGCCTCCCTGGTGAACCGGGTGATCGAGATGGATCAGGGGCAGGTAGTGTTGGATGACCGGGTGGCTGACCTGGTGGAGCTCTCCAGTCGTCTCAGGTGCAGAGTCAGGTTGATTCGCCCTGAGGCACCCTTCGCCAAGGCCATCCAGGAGTGGGGTTTTACCGGGTCGGATGATGGCCGGGAGTGGAGTGGCCATGTGGCCGGGCCGGACCGGTTGCGCTTCCTTGGCGTGTTGTCCCGCTACGCAGCCCTGTTAGCCAGTATCGACATGCGCGAGGCCGAGACCGCCAGGGATTATGAGGCAGTATTGAATGACTGATCGTTTTAGCCTGCTGCTGTCAGGTGTGATGCTGCTGCTGTTGACGGCCTGCAGCGGTGACCCGGGCAGCGGGCCGGGCAATGTCAAGTGGGACCGGGATACCTGTGAGCGCTGCCGGATGGTGCTCAGTGATCGCAATCACGCGGCGCAAATCCGCTATTTTCCAGCCGACAAAAAACGCTCCAGACTGTTGAAATTCGATGACATCGGCTGCGCCGTCATCTGGCTTGAGGACCAGCCCTGGAAAGATGATCCGAAAACCCAGATCTGGGTGACGGACCGGAACGGCGGCTGGATCAATGCCAGGACCGCAACCTACATCAAGGGTGACATCACACCCATGGAGTACGGGCTGGGCGCGCAGGACGCGCCAGCCGAGGGCGGACTCGATTTTGCCCAGGCCAAGGCGCATATCTTTGCCGTCGAGGAGCGCTTCAATATCCACGGGGTGGATCTGTTGAAACGTCTTGAAGAGCGTCAGGATCAGCGCCGGCCGGGCAGTGCCGATTCCCATAATCACAATGCGGGTGAGACCCATCAATGAAAAATTGGCAGGATATACAATTTTCACGGCCGAAGGCCGCCCGTCAGGGTGCGGCACAGGGAGGTGACGCATGAAAAATTGGCAGGATATACAATTTTCACGGCCGAAGGCCGCCCGTCAGGGTGCGGCACAGGGAGGTGACGCATGAAACATCTCTGGTTAACGGCTTTCGCCGATATCGTTGAGTCACTACGGGCACGTTGGTTCATGGTCTATACCCTGGTCTTCGGTGGCCTGGTTGTGGTGCTGTTTGCCTATGGTCTGGCCGAGTCGCGCATCATGGGCTTCACCGGACTCTCCCGGCTGTTGCTCACCTATATTCAGATATCCATGGCGATCCTGCCGGTGTTTGTCTTGATCACCACGGTCCGTTCGGTCGCCGGGGATCGCGAGGCGGGCGTGTTTGAGTATCTGCTGTCGCTGCCGATCAGTCTCGCGTCCTGGTTCTGGGGTAAGATTTTCGGCCGTTTCCTGGTGGTATTCCTACCGGTGCTGCTGGCCATGGTTGGCGCGGTGATCTGGGGTACGATCAAGGGCGTCAATGTCCCCTGGGATCTGTTCATCTATTACACCGGCCTGCTGATGGCGTTGGCCTGGTGTTTCCTCGGCATCGGCATGTTGATCTCCACGCTGGCGCGCAGTTCGGATGTGGCCCAAGGTGCCGCCTTTGTGGTCTGGCTGACGTTGTTGCTGTTTCTCGACCTGATCCTGCTCGGTATTCTGATACAGGAGCACTTGCCGGCAGAAACAGCCATTGCCATTGCGCTGGTCAATCCGATGCAGGTGTTTCGTACCGCAACCATGATGCTGTTCGATCCGCAGCTGGTGCTACTGGGACCCTCCGCCTATGTGATTCTTGATCTCTTCGGTCAGGTCGGATATATCGTCTACGCACTGCTTTATCCTGTGTTGGTGGGTACGGCGTGCGCGGCTTTGGGGTTTCTCCACTTCAGGCGCAGTGACCTGCCCTGATTCAGGCGACCAATCCACATGGCTCCCGTATCAGGGGATCTTTTTCCGGCATTTTGCGCAATGCTGTGTGATATGCCACGAATTGAATGCCAATAATGTGCGGCAGTCCAGGTGTTCAAGTTCCATTGATGGCCATCAATTTCCGGGTAAACCAACTGCTCTAGCATAACGCCCTGTTCACATTCGAGGTGTTTCGTGGCGAAATCGACAACCATGCTCTGGGGTGGTGCCGGGGTATTATTCATAGCGCTGGCCGGTGTGGCGGCATACAAGGCGCTACCGATCCTGAATCCGGAGATAGGAGGCGTGGCTGCCCTGGATAGCGGCTGTGATCTGCGTGCCGGGCCTTGCCATTCAGATTTACCGGGAGGTGGCAGTGTCAGTTTTGCCATCAACACACCCGGAATTCCGCTGGTCAAGCCGCTGGATCTGGAAGTGCGTCTGGCGGGAGTGGAAGCGAGTGAGGTTGAGGTCGATTTCGTCGGCATCGATATGAACATGGGTTTCAATCGTCCCCGGCTGAACGCAAAAGGTGATGGGGTGTTTGGCGGTACCGGTATGTTGCCGGTCTGTGTGCGGGTGGCCATGGAGTGGGAGGCCCGGGTGCTGATCACCAGTCCACGTGGCCTGCTGGCGGCGCCGTTTCGCTTTATCACGGTGAAGGAAGGCGTAGCGTTGCCGGGAGGTGATCAGTGAAAAAAGGCTTGCTGAGCGGGCTGGTCGTGGTGCTGGCCGGTGTGCTGATCTGGCTGCTATTGTTTTGGCAGCCGCAGGGCGGGCATCAAGTGCCCGCCACTGCCTCTCTCGGCATAGCCGAGGCGCCCAGGGGCGGGGATTTTATCTTGAACTCCTATAAAGGAGAAATTGATACCCGGTCTCTGCGTGGCCAGGTGCTGATACTCTATTTTGGCTATACCTGGTGTCCGGATGTCTGCCCAACCAGTCTCGGTTTCCTGAGTGCGGCGCTGGACCAACTCAGCCCGGAGGAGTTGCGGCAGGTTCAGGCGCTGTTTATCAGCGTCGACCCCGAGCGTGATTCCCTGGATCACCTGAAGAGTTATGGTGAGTACTTCCATCCCGGCATCCTGGGGATTACCGGCAACCACCCGCAACTGGAGGCGGTCGCAGCGATGTATGGCGCCGCTTATCGCCATGTAAAGCAGGCATCGAAAACCGATTACGTTGTGGATCACTCGGCTGACCTCTATCTGGTGGATCGGCAGGGGCGGCTGCACACAACCATTCGCCATGGCACCCAGCCGAGCGATATTCTTGCTGCAATCAGGGCAGCACTTAATAACAATTAATCTTTGTACAAGGAGCGATTCAATGCGTAAAACCGTCAACTCAGTCATGCTGCTGTCAGCCCTGTTCTGTTTTTCCGGACCGCTGTTTGCGGGTGCCGCAGACCAGGTTTCGGCTGCTGATGCCTATGTGCGTGCGGTACCGCCGGGGCAGCCGAACAGCGCCAGTTTCATGACTCTGACCAATGCCTCTGCCAGTGATATCGTGCTGCAGGGTGCGGAGAGCCCCGCCGCCAAGGCGGTTGAGTTGCATACCCATACCATGTCCGAGGGGATGATGCGGATGCGCCAGGTGGACAAGATCGACCTGCCGGCCGGGCAGAGTGTAAAGCTGCAGCCGGGTGGGCTGCATGTCATGATGATCGGTTTGCAGCAGAAGCTGGTACCGGGTGAACAGATCGATATGGCGCTGGTGTTCGGGGATGGCAGTAAGTTACAGCTCAAGGTGCCGGTGGTGAAGCTGCAGATGAAGATGCAGGACGCCGGGATGAAGCACAAGATGAACTGATTTGTATCGCTGCTAAAGCTGCTCCTGCAACCAGCATAGTAGGATGGGCACGCAAGCTTTGCCCATCCTACGAGCTAACCCGACTTACCACAGATTTTTGGGTAGGCCGGGTTATCGCAGCGTAATCCAACAAACAGACTAACCGAGAAAGCGTCCGGAATAGATCGCTCAGGCGATCTTTTTAAAGGCCGCCGCCGCCGCCTTGATGGTCGCGCCAATCTCCTCGCCGGTATGCGCGGCCGAAACAAACCCTGCTTCAAATGCCGAAGGCGCGAGATAGACGCCCTGTTCCAGCATGGCGTGGAAGAAGGTCTTGAACTGCTCCTGGTGACAGGCCATGGACTGGGCGAAATTGGTCACCTTGTCCGCTTCAGTAAAGAACAGGCCAAACATGCCGCCCACCTGGTTGGTGCTGAGCGCAATGCCGGCAGCCCTGGCTTCCGCCTGGATACCGGCCAGCAGCTCAGTGGTGCGTTCGGTAAGTCGGTCGAAGAAGCCGGGCGCCGAGATCAGCTCCAGTGTTTTCAGACCGGCGGTCATGGCGACCGGGTTGCCGGACAGGGTGCCGGCCTGATAGACCGGGCCGAGCGGTGAGATCTTCTCCATAATCTCCCGTTTGCCGCCAAACGCGCCTACCGGCATGCCACCGCCAATCACCTTGCCCAGGGTGGTCAGATCCGGGGTGATGCCGAACAGGCCCTGGACGCCGCCCAGGGCGACCCGGAAGCCGGTCATTACCTCGTCAAAGATCAACACGGCGCCGGATTGATCACACACTTCCCGCAGGCACTCCAGAAAGCCGGTGACCGGCGGTATGCAGTTCATGTTGCCGGCCACCGGCTCGACGATAATACAGGCGATCTGATCGCCGATCTCGGCAAAGGTGGCCCGCACCTGGTCGATGTCATTGTAGTTCAGGGTTATAGTGTGCTCTGCCAGGGAGGCGGGAACACCGGGCGAACTGGGCTCGCCCAGGGTCAACATGCCGGAGCCGGCCTTAACCAGCAGCGAGTCGGAGTGGCCGTGGTAACAGCCCTCAAACTTGACGATCTTGTCGTGCCCGGTATACCCGCGCGCCAGGCGGATCGCGCTCATGGTCGCCTCGGTGCCGGAACTGACCATGCGCACCAGATCCATGGACGGCACCAGCTCGCATACCCGGTCGGCCATCACGGTCTCTATCTGGGTCGGTGCGCCGAATGAGAGGCCCTTGCGGATAACCCCGGCAACCGCCTCCAGCACCTCCGGATGGGCATGTCCGAGAATCATTGGACCCCAGGAGCCGACGTAGTCTACGTAGCGTTTGCCGTCGGGGTCGTAGATATAGGGGCCACTGGCATGGTCGACAAATACCGGATCGCCGCCCACCCCCTTGAATGCTCTCACCGGAGAGTTCACTCCACCTGGAATATGCTGCTGGGCCTGAATGAAACGATCGTGTGAAGCGGTCATGAGGGTGGTCTCTCCGGAGTATCGAATAACAGTCTGAAGCGGCGGCAGCTGGCGGCGCTATCCGGTGCACCAAAAATGCCGTTGATGACGGCCAGCATATCCGCGCCTGCCTGAATAAGTGTACCGCCATTTTCCGGGGTTATGCCGCCGATGGCAACCACCGGAATCCGCAGAGACTGTTTCGCCTCGCCCAATAAAGCGATGTCAGCCTGCACTGCATCGGGCTTGGTGAGTGAGGGGAAAAATCGACCGAAGGCAACATAATCGGCGCCGGCGTTTTGAGCGGTGATGGCTAGCGGCAGCTGGTTATAGCAGGATATGCCGATGACGGCATCACCACCTACGGTGGCGCGAACGGACGCGATATCGTTATCCTGTTTTCCGACATGAACGCCGTCGGCACCGATTGCTTTGGCCAGCGTAGCGTCGTCATTAATAATCAGCAGGGCATCGTGTTCATGGCAGAGCGCCAGCAGCGCCGCACCTTCCGATTTTCGCCGGACATCGCCTGGCCGCTTGTCGCGGTATTGAACAATACGCGTACCCCCGATGAGGGCGCCCGCCACCTGGTTTAGCAGGGCATCGAATCCCTCTGGATGGGACTGGGTAATGGCGTAGAGCCCTTGAAGTCGTTCGTGTTTCTGCACTGGTAATCACTCACTTTGCCTGCGATAGAGACGATCGGGTATATGTTGTCCCTTGCCGGGCCGCCAGCCGGCGACGAGGCTCTCCCAGGTAAATCGCTGCGCTTCACTGACCGCCTCAGCCAGCGGCACGCCTCTGGCCAGACCGGCGGCAATAGCTGAGGCGATAGTGCAACCGGAGCCGTGATAGGAGTCGTCAAGCCTCGGCCAGCGCTCCCGGTGGTGCGGGATGCCCCGGCGGTAGAGGGTATTGGTCACATCTGTCGCGGCTTCATGGGTGCCGGTGATCAGTACTGCCCCGCAGCCGCGTGATAGCAGGTCATCGGCGCACGCCTCCAGCTCTTGTCGACGGGTCAGGCGTCGCGCCTCCTGGGAGTTTGGCGTGACCAGGGTGGATCGTGGGATGATCTGCTCGAGTATCGCTTTCACCAGGGTCTCTCCGGCCAGTTCGGTGCCGCCGCCGGCCGCCAGTATGGGGTCGAGTACTACCGGGATTTCAGGGTGACGCACCAATAGCTCACCGATTGCGAGGGCTGCCTCGGCACTGCCGATGAGGCCGATCTTGATCGCGCCGATCGGGAAATCCTGAACCAGCGTATCGACCTGTCGGGAAATCAGATCCGCTGGTAGAGGAATCAGCTCATGTACATTGTGGCTGTCCTGGACAGTCAGACAGGTGATGGCTGTGGCCGCGTGGCAGCCGAACGCCGCGAGGGTCTCGATGTCGGCCTGGATGCCAGCCCCCCCCGAAGGGTCGTGTCCGGCGATGCTGAGGATGATAGGTTTGGGAATTGTCTGCATCACCTTTTGTCGCTGCCTGCCTGCGGGTCGGGGGGGCGGGATTTATCCGTAAAAACAGCCGATTCATCGGCTACAATTAAACCAGCATTCACTGAATACCTCTAGTCCGGGACGTAGAATGGGTCTCGCGCGCGAGAGTGGAATGTCAGCAGTGGAGGGAAACTCTGCGGCTGAAGCGTCCCCATTGGTGAAGATATGGATAAGCGAATGAATGAACTCTCCCGTTTGGCCAAAGACTATTGTGCCCTGATCGAGGCAGCCGATGAAACCGATATCAGTTGGCTGCGGGAGCTCTCTTCCCTGCTGCCGCAACTCCATGTCGCGGTCACGGCGCTGGGGGCGCCTCCCCGGAGTGCGGACTATTTCACACCTGATCTGGATGAACGTTTTGAACGGTTCGCCCGGCTTCGCCGGTTACTCGGGCACCGTGATGCCTACTGGATGGAATTTGATGTGGCGCCGGATGAGCAGGGGATGTCCGGCAGTCTGGCCGATGATCTGACCGATATCTATTGCGAATTAAAGCATGGGCTGCACCTGCTTGAGGAGCGGCGTGAGCCGGAACGTGCCTTCGATGATTGGTGTTGCGGCTACCAGGACCACTGGGGACAACATCTGTTGGATGCGGAACGCCACCTCTATGAACTCGCCACGCGTAATCAGCTGTAACTTCTACAACTGCTGACCGGTGTTAAATTCACTAAAAATTCAATGGTTCATGAAATACTATGTTTGCTATAGTATCACGCCATACTACTGATTTTGTTTGGAGAAAAACCGATGAGTGAAGCAACCACTAACCTGCTAAGGGATGAGGAACTCAGCCTGACCGAAACGGCACAGGGCAAGATGGCGGAGCTGGTAGGGCAGGTTGAAGAGGAAGTGAAGGGGATTCGCGTCTACGCCACTCCGGGTGGTTGCAGCGGTATCAGCTTCGGCATGACCTTTACCGACCAGATCAATGAGAACGACTATATCCTTAACGCTACCGGATTTGATGTGATTGTAGATGGCGAGACCATGCGTCATCTGGCGGGTGTGCAGATCGATTTCGTGGACCACGGGCAGGGTAATGCCAGCTTTGTGTTCAACAATCTCAAGCCTGCCGAGAGCAGCAGCTGTGGCGGTTGCAGCTCCAGCGCGGCCCAGGGTGGTGGTTGCTCCTGATCCGTTTCAGGTTCTGTAAAAAAAGCCCGTGGATAGCGACATCCGCGGGCTTTTGTCGTCCGGGTGCTGTTCCGGGGGGCGGCCATCGCCCCTGTCGCATCCATGTCTCCGCTCTATGCGACGTGCCCACCGCCACCGCTAAAACGGCTTCAGCACTGCCAGCAGGACCACCGCAAACAGTATCAATACCGGTACCTCATTGAACCAGCGGTACCAGACATGACTGTGGCGGTTTCTGTCCTCGGCAAACGCCCTTACCAGTCTTCCGCAATAGAAGTGGTAGGCAACCAGAACGCCAATCAGCAACAGTTTAATGTGTAGCCAGAGCATTTTACCGAATGCCGCCCAGGCGTAGTCGTAAAGCATCCAGAAGCCGAATAACAGAGTCAGGATCATCCAGGGCGTGGTGAAGTAGTAGAGCTTCCTTTCCATCACCTTGAATCTCTCCTTACCCGCGTCATCATCGGTCATGGCGTGATAAACAAACAGTCGCGGAAGATAAAAAATTCCGGCAAACCAGGTCACCATAAATACTAAATGCCAGGCCTTCAGCCACATCTCAATTTACCTACTGTGGAAGTGATTAATTATTCAGTTTTTTCGGGTTTTCACTGGCGTCATGATAGAGCGCACGGAGGATATCCTGGCGCTTCGTTGCCGGGCGATTGGGATCGGTGGGGTCGATAGTCTGTTGCCCGCCACCAAAAAAATTCCCGATGGCGCGGAATACGCGCTTTAGCGCGCGCCACAGTTTTGGCAGCAGCCAGATGATCAGCAGCAGGGTTAGCACCAGACCGGCAATAAACAGCCACGGATAGTGGAGTGATGCCCAGAGCCCCCCGATCACCACCAGGTCTTCTGTGATTGAGGCAGTCCAGTTGCTGAACGGCTCCGGTGAAGTGTTGATCAATACCCGGGTGCCGGTCTTGGTGAAATGGGTGGTGGCCGCTATGCTGCCGCCAATCAGCAAGGCGGCGAATTCGGCGACCTGACTCACTTCCAGTCCCTGAGCCATACCGGCGGCCAGTACAGCGCCGGCGGGGATACGGATAAAGGTGTGCAGTACATCCCAGCCGGTATCAACGCCCGGCGTCTTGTCGGCGAAGAACTCCACCATGTACATGAAACCGGCGGCCGCCATCACCAGCGGATCGCTCAGCAGTTCCAGGCCGGGTGGCAGGGTGATGTCACCGGTCATGCCAAGATAACCCAGTACCAGCACGGCGGCATAGAGATTAATGCCTGAAGCCCAGGCCACGCCCAGTGTGAGTGAGATGAGTTCAATGGTTTCCATTGATAAATTCCTTAATGGCCATGGTTAGTCCGTTGGATAGAACTGCAGGTGGATCAGTTCCTGTCTTTTTTGCCAATGGCCGGCCTCGCCGTTCCCGTAGTGCTGGAGTTTGAGGAACGGATGGGGTTGGAGTCAAGTCGCGTAAAAACAGTACTAATTGTGAATCGGGTCGAGCGGTCTGGCTCGGGCTCCCCGGGGTCTTGATGGGGGTGGCTCGGCTGCCCCGGCAACCGGTTGGACTGATGGCGTGTGGTTGTACTCTATCAGTATGAATTTTAAGATAATAATTGACCTTTAAATCATGCGGATATATAGTGGGCGCATTCCTGGTTTGTGACACCTGCGGAGATTTATCCGGGGTACAAGGAATTAAAAAAATCGTCACACAGCGCTTAAGCGGCCCGCGGGTCGCTTTTTTATTGTTTCCGCCAAGCCGGTACCGGTTTGGATCTTTAGATTTTCCCTGCGGCACCGTATGATTAACGACGTTTTCTTATCCGGATGTGACATGTCTTGTCTCGCGTGGTCTATGAGTCTGCGGGTCAACCGGTAATCACCCTTTAGCGTGGAATCGATAACATGGTCAAAGTAGGTATTGTGGGTGGCACAGGCTATACGGGGGTTGAGCTGCTGCGCTTGTTGGCGGGACATCCCGAGGTGAGGGTCACGGTCATCACCTCCAGGGCCGAGGCTGGGCGCCAGGTTTCCGAGATCTATCCGAATCTGCGTGGCCATTTCGATATCGCCTTTACCGAGCCGGACCTGACGACATTGAGCGGCTGTGACCTGGTGTTTTTTGCCACACCCAACGGCACGGCCATGAAGCTGGTGCCGGAATTGCTTGAACGGGGCTGCAGGGTGATTGATCTGGCTGCCGATTTCCGCATTAAGGAGATTCCGCTCTGGGAGCAGTGGTATGGCATGCCCCACAGCTGCCCTGAGTTGGTCGCCGAGGCAGTCTACGGCTTGCCGGAGATTAATCGGGAAGCGATCCGCTCCGCGAGACTGGTGGCCAATCCTGGTTGCTATCCCACCGCTACCACGCTCGGTTTCCTGCCGCTGGTGGAGACTGGACTGGTGCGCCTCTCCGGGTTGGTGGCTGACTGCAAATCGGGAGTCAGTGGCGCTGGTCGGGGGGCCAGTGTGGGTATGCTGATGGGCGAGGTAGGTGAGAGTTTCAAGGCATACGGGGTGCCCGGACACCGGCACATGCCGGAAATCCGACAAAATCTCTCAGTCGTGGCAAATCAGCCTGTCGATCTGACCTTTGTCGCGCACCTGCTGCCGATGGTCCGTGGTATCCACTCCACGCTTTACGCCACCCTGACGGATGAGGCGGACCTGCAGGAGCTGTATGAGGCGCGCTTTCGCGCTGAGCCTTTTGTCGATGTCCTGCCGGCGGGCTCGCACCCGGAAACGCGTAGCGTGCGGGGCGTCAATCAATGCCGGATTGCTGTCCACCGGCCGCAAGGCGGGGATACGGTGGTGGTACTCTCGGTTATCGATAATCTGGTCAAAGGCGCGGCCGGCCAGGCGATCCAGAATATGAACATTATGCTGGGTCTGGAAGAGACGTTGGGTTTGCAGGCGGTCGCCCTGTTGCCATAATTTATCGATCCGGTGTGTACTCTTCATGCGACGGTATATAAAGCGATGAATCGGCCTGATCCGGGAGCTCAGGGATGAAAGTGAGCACCCCACGAATTGTCCAGGCCCGCAGTCGCTGGGTTTATCTCTGGGCAGCGCTGCCGATACTGTTGGGTGTCCTGTTGCTGGCGGGTTGGCGCGACTATATCCAGCTCAGGCAGCCGGCGGCGGATCAGGTTACCCCGCTCAAGCTTCAGCTGACCGAGCAGCGCCGGCAGATTGAATTACTCGAAGCACAGCGTAGCCGCTTGCGTGAACAGGTGGCGGTGCTCGAGCGAACCAGCCAGATCGACCAGGAGTCGATCCGTCAGGTGCGGGAGGCGCTCAGGGCGAGCCAATCCGATTCTCTGGAGATGGAGCAGGAGCTCAAGCTCCTGCGCGGTATTGTCGATACCGGGGTCAAGTCTGAGGGGCTCTATATCCGGGGTTTCAGGTTGAACAAAGGTGATCAACCCGACAGTTACCGCTTTCGCTTCACGGTCAGCCAGGCGCTGAAGAATGCCGGCGCGGCGTTGGGTTGGATCATGCTCACGCTGGAAGGGGAACAGGAGGGTGAGGTGGTGGAACTCACGCTGAAGGAGTTAACCCAAGAGAAAGATGAAAAACTGAAAATGCGTTTCAGGAATTTTCAGGACGTTGATGGACTGATCCAGGTGCCGGCGGGTTTTAGCCCGGAACGGGTGATTGTGGAGCTCAATCCAACCAATAACAGGTTGCCTAAAGTGAGAGAGAGTTTTGACTGGCTGGTGGCCGATTAAGAGGACGAGAGATGGCGCGTTTTAAAAAGTTCAGGGCCCCAAAGATTGCCACCGTGATTGGGAGTGGCACCACTATCCATGGCGATGTGAATTTTACCGGCGGTCTGCATGTCGATGGACTGGTCTGCGGTAATGTGACGGTGGAGCAGGATGGTGAGTCGGCGCTGACCCTGAGTGAGCAGGGACGGGTTGAAGGTGATATCCAGGTCCCCAATGTAATCCTTAACGGTACTGTGGTGGGGGATGTGTACGCATCTGAGCGGGTTGAACTGGCGCCCAAGGCCAAGGTCACCGGCACGGTCTATTACAATCTGCTGGAGATGGCGATGGGGGCGGAAGTCAACGGGCAGCTGATCCACACCAAGGACGCCCAGCCGCAGATGTTGGGCTATGACGGACAGAACGCCAAACCGGAAGAGTCGGAAGATGCAGCGCAATCCCGCGTGGTGGCATTCGACAGCGCCGATGAAGATTCAGGGCGGGCGCCCCGCGGGCGTTGATGGCGGGGCCGTCGTAATACTTGACTAAATTGATCAGAAAAGCATAATGTTTTAATGATTGCTCGGTGAGGGCATTTTTATTACGGATTTTGGAGTTGGTTATGAGTGGCGCGCAAGCTGAAACCGAGAACCCGCTGGTATTTACCAATGCTGCGGCGACCAAGGTATCTACCTTGATCAAAGAGGAGGGTAATCCCAACCTGATGTTGCGAGTATTCATCCAAGGCGGCGGTTGCTCAGGTTTCCAGTATGGATTCAGCTTTGATGAAGAGATGAAAGATGGTGATACCCGGGTGGATACCGATGGTGTGACCATGCTGGTTGACCCGATGAGTCTGCAGTATCTGATGGGCGCTGAGGTTGATTACACCGAAAGCCTGCAAGGGTCGCAATTTGTGATCCGCAATCCTAACGCTACTACGACCTGTGGTTGTGGTTCCTCTTTCTCAGTCTGATCAGAACGAATAGTACAAATAATAATAAACCCTGCATCTTCACGGATGCAGGGTTTTTTCGTCCAGGCGTTGATTTGGCCGAGTAACTGGATCAGTTTGCGGGAGCTGCCGGGGCAGCTGGCGCAGCCGGATAGCCATAGGGCGCGGGGGCATAGCCATAAGGAACGCCATAACCGCCATAGGGCGCGCCATAACCACCATAGGGTGCGCCATAACCACCGTAAGGATAACCGTATCCGCCGCCATAGGGATAGCCGTAGCCACGGCCATAGCCGTTTCCGTAACCACTGCCGCGACCGCTGAAGTTCATGTTGAAATCGCCCATGCCGTCACCCCATCCATCGCCTAACCCGTTCCATGGGCCGCCACCCCAGGGGCCGCCGCCCCATGGACCGCCCCACCAGGCGGATGCGGAGGCAGAGGCAACAAGCATGGCCGCAACGGCGGCAGCTTTCATGATGTTTTTCATAATATCTTCTCCCTAAGTCATATTTTGAGTATGAAGGCCGCTACCGGGTAGTGGCCTCTCTAATGAAAGTATTAGTGGTTTCTAAATAAGTCAACCCGGATTTATCCCGTTATTGATCTGGGTTAACTGTCGTCATACCGTTTATTTCTTAAGGAGCCTCCGATTAAGTCAGGGTACCAGATACCCGTTCATGACTTGATCGGAGGCTTCTGAAACAGCAGGGGGGCGACATCATCAAAGCTGCAGGCGAAATGGACTTTAATGCCTTTTCGAATATGCTCCGGCACCTCTTCGTACTCTCCCCGGTTCTCCTCCGGCAGGATCAGTTCACGGATGCTGGCGCGACGCGCGGCAATCATCTTCTCGCGCACGCCGCCAATCGGGAAGACGTGACCGGTCAGGGTCAATTCGCCGGTCATGGCGATATTTCTGACCGGCTGGTTGCGTGCCAGTGACAGCAGGGCGGAGGCCATGGTGATGCCGGCGCTGGGCCCATCCTTGGGGGTCGCGCCGGCCGGTACATGCAGATGGATGAAGCTGTTCTCAAAAAAATCCGGATCCGCCCCCAGTCGTTTTGCGTGGGCAACGATATAGCCGTAGGCGATTTCGGCCGATTCACGCATCACTTCCCCCAACTGGCCGGTCAGTTTAAAGCCGCGGGTGTAACCGTGGGTTCTGGCGGCCTCGATGCTCAGGGTGGCCCCACCCATGGCGGTCCAGGCCAGCCCGGTGACCACGCCGGGGCCGGTCAGGTTGCGTTCATCGCGGAAGATCGGGCTGCCCAGGTACTCTTTCAGGTCGGCTTCTTCAACCACAACCGGCGTCGGCTCCTTGTCCAGAATCCGCACCACTGCCTTGCGCACAATCTTGCCGATCTGTTTCTCCAGTCGCCGAACTCCCGCATCCCGGGCATAGCCCTCGATAATTGCCTTCAGGGCCGGCGTATTGAGCTTCAGCTGGCCGCGTTTCAGGCCGGCCCGTTTCAGTTGTCGGGGCAGTAGATATTTGCGGGCGATCTGCAGCTTTTCCTGGGCGATATAGCCGGACAGCGGGATGATCTCCATGCGATCCCGAAGTGGCGCGGGAATGGTGTCGAGCTGATTGGCGGTACAGACAAACAATACCTTGGAGAGGTCGAATCGCAGATCGAGGTAGTGATCCAGGAAATCGCTGTTCTGCTCCGGGTCCAGTGCCTCAAGCAGGGCCGAGGCCGGGTCGCCGTGAAAGGAGGCGCCGATCTTGTCGATCTCGTCCAGCATGATGACTGGATTGGCGGTCTCCACTTCCTTCATCGCCTGGATAAATTTACCCGGCATGGCGCCGATATAAGTGCGTCGGTGTCCCTTGATTTCCGCCTCGTCGCGCATGCCGCCGACTGAGAAGCGATAGAAGGAGCGCCCCAGGGCATCGGCAATCGATCTGCCGATCGAGGTTTTGCCGACGCCGGGCGGGCCGACCAGCAGGATGATGGAGCCGCTCACCTCGCCTTTCATCATGCCCACGGCAAGAAACTCGAGAATACGTTTCTTGACGTCATCCAGTCCATAGTGATCCTTGTCCAGCGCTTTGCGCGCCAGGGCCAGATCGAGTTTGTCCTGGCTGTGTTTGCCCCATGGCAGCAGCGTGATCCAGTCGATATAGTTGCGTGTCAGGGCGTATTCCGGCGAGCCGGTCTCCAGAATCGACAGCTTCTGCATCTCTTCATCCAGCCGCTTGCCGGCCGCTTCCGGCAGCACCAGTGTCTCAAGCCGCTCCTTGAACTTGTCCAGTTCAGCGGTACGGTCGTCCTTTTCCAGTCCCAGTTCCAGTTGAATCGCCTTGAGCTGTTCACGCAGGAAAAACTCCCGCTGGTGGGTGTTGATCTTGTCTTCTACCGTCTTACGGATTTCGTTTTGTGCCTTGGCCAGTTCCAGTTCTTTATTGAGCAACAACAGGACCTTTTCCATGCGGGGCAGTAGCTCAATCTCCTGCAGCACCTCCTGCAGCTGGAAGCGGTCAGCCGTGGTCAGGCTGGCGGCAAAGTCGGCCAGATGGGAGGGGTCATCCGGTCCCAGCCGGTCGAGAAATATGCGCAGCTCCTCGCCGTATAACGGGTTCAGTGGCACCAGTTCCTTGATGGTGTTGATCACCGCCATGGCGTACGCCTTGATTTCATCGCTGGGTGCGGACGACTCTTCCGTGAAGTAGTGTACCTGGGCCTTGAACGGCGCTCGCCTGGAGGCAAAGCTATCGATCCTGAAACGCTGCAGGCACTCCACCAGCACCTGCAGGCGTCCCTCCACTTTCTGCACCCGATGGATCTTGCAGGCGGTGCCGATGCGGCGGAAATCACTCGGCACCGCCTCTTCCGAGGTGGAGGCGTCGGTCATCACGATCCCCAGGATGGCCTGGCCGGATTCATATCCGGCAGAGATGGTCTCTTCCCAGTGTTCATCGTTCATCAGCAAGGGAACCGCCTGTCCGGGAAAGAAGGGACGGGTAGTGACCGGCAACAGGTGAATCACGCCGGGGAGTACATCTCCCTGACGGGCCAATACGTTTTCGGAAATGATGTCCAGGGCTTCGGCGTCAATCGCGTCGTCATTCATTTTTTGTTCTGCTCTTTAATATTGTCCTGCCGCTGTTGATGCCTGGCGACAGGTTGTCGGTTCCCGGGTTATTAAAACCTCATTCAGTAAAGTTATATCAGGCTGGTGGCGCCGTTTTGCAAGCCAGATTGGCAAGTCGAACGAAATCGCCCAGGGAGAGTCGTTCGGCCCGCAGTGAGGGATCGATCCCGGCGGCGGCTATCTGGTCCGCGTCCATCAGTTTGCTGAGACTGTTGCGCAGGGTCTTACGGCGCTGGGCAAAGGCGCCGGTCACCAGTCGGGAGAAATACGCCGAATCATCAATGACGTAGGGTGGTTCGGCGTATGGGATCAGACGCACAATGGCCGAATCCACTTTGGGCGCCGGTTTGAACGCACCGGGTCCAATTTCAAACAGTGCGTCAATTTTGCACCACGCCTGCATCATTACCGACAGCCGGCCGTAGGTTTTACTGCCCGGTCCGGCGGCCATCCGGTCCACCACCTCCTTCTGCAGCATGAAGTGCATGTCGCGGATGACGCCGGCGTACTGCAGCAGGTGGAACAGGATCGGCGTCGAGATGTTGTAGGGCAGGTTACCCACCAGACGCAACGGTCGACCGTCCAGGGCAAGCTGGGAAAAATCGAACTTGAGCGCGTCACTGTTATAGATGTTCAACTCGCCCAAATCGGCACAGCTGACCGCCAGGGGGTGAATCAGATCCCGGTCCAGCTCCACCGCATCCAGCCGGCCGGTACGTTTCAGCAGCTCCCGGGTGATGGCGCCCTGCCCCGGGCCAATCTCCACCAGATGCTCTTCCCTGCTCGGGTTGATACTGTCGATGATCCGCTGGATCACCCCGGGATCGTGCAGAAAATTCTGGCCGAAGCGTTTTTTTGCCTGATGTGTGGATCTGGTATTCATACTCGTTTCATATGCGGTTGCCGGGCTGATGGGAACGGTCCTGATACGCTCTGCCTGGGCGGACGGAAATGAGCGTACTTTATGATACCACCGGAAGTGCGGTGTGTCGGCGGCCCGGGAGGATTCAGTCAAGGAGGTGTCAGGCGGCTGCCAGCAGGTAGATGGCGAACAGGTCCTGTTCACCGAGCCAGTGGCGTACTTCGCGTAATCCGGCCTGCTTTGCCTGCTCCAGAAACTCCTGCGGTGTGTATTTATAGGAGTTTTCGGTATGCACGGTTTCCCCTTCGCTGAACTTGAAGTGGTAACCGTTGAGGCGCAGTGTCTGCCGGCAGCGGCTGACCAGGTGCATTTCAATACGTCCCTGATCACTGTTGTAGAAGGCCCGGTGTTCGAAATTCTCCGGGTGGCACTCGACCCCGGTCTCGTGGCGTATCCGGTGCAGCAGGTTGAGATTGAAGGCGGCAGTGATGCCGGCGGCATCATTGTAGGCGGCGTGCAGAATGCGGGGATCTTTTTTGGTGTCGACCCCGATCAGCAGCATGCCGTCCTGACCGATCTTGTCATGCACCATCGCGAGGAACTCACAGGCAGTCCCCGGGGTGAAATTACCAATGCTTGAGCCAGGAAAGAAGACGAGTCGCGGGCCTTTCGGGGCGCTCTCCGGTATCGGCAGAGAGTGGGTGAAGTCGACGCAGGTGGCGTGCACCGGCAACCAGGGAAACTCATCGGCCAGGGCGCCGGCGGCCTCTTTGAGAAATTCACAGGAGATATCCATCGGCACATAGGCGATCGGTTTCAAGGCGGGCAGCAGCAGCCGGATCTTGGCGGCAGAGCCGGCGCCGGGCTCGATGATGACCCGCCCGGTGCCGGTCAGTTCGGCAATCTCGTCGGCCAGATGACTTAGCATCGCCTGTTCGATGTCGGGGGGATAATACTCCGGTTGTTCGCAGATGGCGGCGAACAGGGCCGAGCCCCGTTCATCATAAAAAAACTTGGGCGGGATCGACTTGGGCTTGCCGGAGAAGCCCTGAATGACCGCATCCTGCAGGCTCAGGGTCTTCGGTTTGTGGTCATGAAAGGTGATTCTCCCGGCCATCGGATCAGGCATCCTCTGCCAACCGCAGGCCGGAAAACATCCAGCGTTCATGAGGATAGAAAAAGTTGCGATAGCCGGGGCGCATATGCCCGGCGGAGGTGGCACAACTGCCGCCGCGCAACACCATCTGGCTGGACATGAATTTGCCGTTGTATTCACCCATGGAGCCGGTGAGTGGCCGGAAGCCGGGATAAGGGGTGTAGGGCGAGGCGGTCCAGGCCCAGAGGTCACCATACCATTGCCCCCCGGCGCCGGCCGGCGCCGGATGCAGCAGCCCATTGTCGACGAAATTCCCCGCAATCGGTTGTTCTGCCAGCATCAGCTCCAGCTCCTCTTCCCGGGGCAGACGCCTGCCGGCCCAGCGGGCGTAGGCGTCGGCTTCGTAAAAGCTGAGATGACAGATCGGCTCATGGGGATTAAGCGGGCGCGTTCCACCCAGGGTGAACTGGGTCCAGGTGTCGTCCCGTGATTCCCAATACAGCGGTTGCCGCCACCCCTCCTGCTGCAGCCTGGCCCAGCCGTCGGAGAGCCAGAGCGCCGGGTTCCGATAACCACCATCCTCGATAAACTCCAGATACTCCGCGTTGGACACCAGTCGGTCGGCCAGCCGATGGTCGTAGATCAGCACAGAGTGGCGGGGTGTTTCATTGTCGTAGGCAAAACCATCACCGCTGTGGCCGATGGAGTGCAGTCCGCCCTCCTGTTCCAGCCAACGGACCGGTGGTGCCTCGCCCTGGGGTGACTTGAGATCGTCCCGATAGGCGGGCTTGATCGGATTCACTGAGAAGTTGTGCTTGATATCCATCAGCAGCAGTTCCTGGTGCTGCTGTTCGTGGTGCAGGCCCAGGGTGATACGGAAGGCGAGTGCTTCCCAATCCGCGTCACCGTCAAGACTGATCAACGCGTCCAGCTGCACATCAATATGGCGACGGTATTCCAGTACCTGCTCCAGGGTGGGGCGTGACAGCAGACCGCGCCGGGGTCGCGGGTGCATGGCGCCGATCGTGTAGTAGTAACTGTTGAACAGGTAGTGAAAATCGGCATTGAATGGGGCATAGTCCGGCTTGAAAGGGTCCAGAACAAAGGTTTCGAAAAACCAGCTGACGTGGGCCAGATGCCACTTGGGCGGGCTCGTCTCGGTAACGGATTGAATCTGGTAATCGTCAACAGCCAATGGACGGCACAGCTGTTCGCTGAAACCCCTGATACGGTGGTACTCTTCCAGTAACCTCTCCCTGTCCATAAAGGATAACCTGTAGTCCCCGGCCTTTCAGTTAACCATAGACTAATCTGCCCGTTTCGTACGCCGCGCAATCTGTTCGTTCCCGGATTGAGTCCCTTAACGGCGGCCTTGCCGGCACAATGCGGTATCTCTGTCAGACCCGTTTCACACGCAGCCTATGTCGGGGGTCTGGTCGGCGCGTGTGATGGATTGGGTGTGAGACTGTTGTGCCGGTTCACCAGGGATTCGATCTGGTCGGTGGGGACTGGCTGGCTGTAGAGGTAGCCCTGGCCCATTTCGCAGCCCAGTTCCCGTAGAAAGCGCTCCTGGAAATCGGTTTCCACACCTTCGGCAATGATGGCTAGTTGGAGACTTTTGCCCAGGCTGACAATCGCCTTGACGATGGCGGCGTCATCGTTGTTCTCGGCCAGATCCTGGACAAAGGAGCGGTCGATTTTGAGCCGGGTGATGGGCAGTTTTTTCAGATAGCTGAGGGATGAGTAGCCGGTACCGAAGTCATCGATAGCCAACTGAATGCCCATGTCGCGCAGCCGGCTCAGGGCGTCGATTGAGGCGTGAATTTCACTCATGATGAAACCTTCGGTCACTTCCAGTTCCAGCCATTCTGGCCGGCAACCCGTCTCTTCGAGTATGCCGGCGATATTCTCCACCAGATCATTTCGGCGGATCTGCTTGCCCGCCAGGTTGACCGAAATGGTGTCGATCGGCAGGCCGCTGCGTTGCCATGCCACCATCTGGCGGCAGGCGCTTCGCAGCACCCAGTTGCCCAGGGGAACAATCAGTCCGGAGGACTCCGCAACCGGCAGGAAACGTGCCGGCGGGAGCGTGCCCAACTCCGGATGGTTCCAGCGCACCAGTGCCTCCAGTCCTACATAGCGCCCATCGGCGAGGGACTTTTGCGGCTGGTAGTAGACGGCCAGTTCATCCTGTTCGATGGCACGTCCGAGACTCCCCACCAGGGTGATCCGGTCATAGGCGGAGGCAGTCATCTCCTCGGCATAGAAGTTGTAGCTGTTACGTCCTTCTTCCTTGGTTCGGTACATGGCAGCATCGGCGTTTCTCAGCAGGGTTTCGCCTTTGTCGCCGTCCTGGGGATAGAGGCTGATGCCGATACTGCAACCGATGAAGATCGACTGATTGTTGATCTCGAATCGCTCATTGACCTTGTCCAGTATCTTCTGGGCGAGACAGATGACGTCGGTTGTATCTTTGATCTCCTCCATCAGGAGGACAAACTCATCGCCGCCAAGCCTAGCGATAGTGTCGTCTTCCCGGGTGATCGAGAGCAGGCGTCGGGTGATGTGTTTCAATACCCGATCACCCGTCGCGTGGCCCAGGCTGTCGTTAATATGCTTGAAATTGTCCAGATCCAGAAACAGCACGGCCAGTTGGCGCTGCTTGCGCCGGGCATGTTTGATGGCGTGCTCCATTCGGGCGTCCAGCAGCAACCGGTTGGGAAGATTGGTCAGAGTGTCGTGATGCGCCAGATGTTTCAGGCTTTTCTCCACCTGTTTGCGGATGCTGATCTGCTTCTCCAGGTTCTCGTTGGTCCAGGTCAGTTCCCGGGTGCGCAGGTCGACCTGGTCCTCCAACTGTGTCTGGTGCCGTTCCAGCGCCTCCTGTGCCGCCCGGCGTTGGGCCACTTCACGGCTCAGATGATCAATCAGTGACTGGTTGTGGGTCTCCAGATCAATGGATCGGCGGATCTGATGGTTTATATTGCGGCCGGTAGCGATGAGCAGCCCGGTGTAGATCAGGGTGGCGACACCCAGCAGTAGACTCCACCGGGTATTCTGGATCAGCAGCACCGCCACCAGAATCAATGATTGCGGCAATACGTAGGCAAACAGCGCGGGCAGCCTGGAGGCGAGCACCGGGACCGCTACCGAGATGGCGCCGAAGATGACCAGGAAGATCACGAAGTGGACGAATGGATCTTCCGAGGTGAGCATCAGCGGGGTCAGACTGCCCCAGGCGATCCCCACCAGCAGCGTGCTGAACACATAGAATCGTCCCCAGGTTGCCGGCGGGTAGCGTTTCGGAATCTGTATGTGACGCACCAGCAGGTAGGTACGCAGGCAGACGAAGATCAGAATGGTGCCGTTCCAGCCGAGCAGCAGCCGGTGGTCCAGCTTGTCCCAGAGGCTGATGGAGAGCAGGATGGAGATGGTGGCCACGGTCAGATTGGCGGGCATGGCGTTGGCGAATAGCAGCTTGATCTGCTGGTCCAGTACATGCTCTGAAAGGGGGGCGTTGTAGCGCATATTCCATGCCTGACTGCGAGTGCTTTGACCCAAAGGGGGGCTTCTGCTGAAAATCCGTTAACTCAGGGTTGTAGTGGTAAGCTTAGGCATTAATCTCCGCTTTGGTAACGGCAGATTCGACCCAACCTTGAATCGGCGTACCCCATTGATCTGGAAAAACGCTAATATAGAAGGTAAGCTACCGCGCCTTTGGCGCCCCATAATTTTTATCGAACGGAATGTCCGGCAAACTCTATATCAAAACATTTGGCTGTCAGATGAACGAGTATGACTCCGACAAGATGTCGGACCTGCTCCGGGAATCTCACGGCTATACCCTGACCGACCGGCCTGAAGAGGCCGATCTGCTGCTGCTCAATACCTGCTCGATCCGCGAGAAGGCGCAGGAAAAGGTGTTTTCCCAACTGGGACGCTGGCGGCCCTGGAAGGAACGACGCCCCGACCTGGTCATCGGCGTCGGCGGCTGCGTGGCCAGTCAGGAGGGGGAGGCGATCCGCGAGCGCGCGCCCTACGTGGACCTGGTGTTTGGTCCCCAGACCCTGCACCGCCTGCCGGAGATGCTGGATACCGCGCGGCGCGAGCGGGCGCCGGTGGTGGATATCTCATTCCCTGAAATCGAAAAGTTCGACCGGCTGCCGGAGCCCCGCTCCGACGGCCCCAGCGCCTTTGTCTCCATTATGGAGGGGTGTTCCAAGTACTGCACCTTCTGTGTGGTGCCCTATACCCGGGGCGAGGAGATCAGCCGGCCGTTCGATGATGTGCTGGCGGAGGTCGCCGCGCTGGCCGCCCAGGGGGTGCGCGAAGTCAATCTGCTGGGGCAGAATGTCAATGCCTATCGGGGCGTGATGGATGACGGCTCGATCGCCGATCTGGCACTATTGATCCAGTATGTGGCAGCGATCGACGGGATCGACCGTATCCGCTTCACCACTTCCCATCCGCTGGAGTTTTCCGACAACCTGATCGCCGTCTACGGCGAGGTTCCGGAGTTGGTCAGTCACCTGCATCTGCCAGTGCAGAGCGGCTCCGACCGGGTGCTGGCGATGATGAAGCGTGGCCACACCGCGTTCGACTACAAGGCCAAGATCCGCCGGCTGCGGGAGCTGCGGCCTGACCTGAGCCTCTCCTCCGATTTCATTATCGGTTTCCCCGGCGAGACCGAGCAGGATTTTGAACACACCATGAACCTGATCGAACAGATCGGCTTTGACCACTCCTTCAGCTTCATCTACAGTGCCCGGCCCGGCACGCCGGCCGCCGAACTGCCGGATGATGTGCCGCTGGCGGTGAAGCAGGCGCGGTTGGAGCGGTTACAGCAGCGAATCACCGAGATGGCGCAGCAGATCAGTCGCCGCATGGTGGGCAGCGTACAGCGGGTGCTGGTGGAACGACATGCGAAAAAAGACCGGCAGCAGCTGGCAGGCCGGACCGAGAACAACCGGGTGGTCAATTTCGACGGTCCCGAGGGACTGATCGGCCGGTTTGTGGATATCCGCATTACCGAAGCCCTGCCCAACTCCCTGCGGGGAGAACTCATTGACGAGGGGTTGGCCCGATCCGCATGACCAAGGCTGCCTCCAGGACTGAATCCGTGTCCGCCCACCCGAAAGCCCTCGAACTCTCCCTGACCCCGGAAGATAATCAGCTGCTGGCCAATCTCTGTGGCCAGCTGGACGAACATCTGCGCCAGATCGAGCGCCGGCTTGGCATCGAGATCAACTATCGTGGCAATCATTTCAAGCTGCTGGGCGAACCGGAGGCGATCGCCGCCGCCGGCGAAGTGCTGCAGGCGCTCTATCTACAGGCCAGACAAGAGGTGCTGACCCCGGAGTCGGTGCATCTCTATCTGCAGGAGTCGGGCATCGACGCCCTGCTCGGCGAACTGGCCAAGAGCACGGTCCCCGAGGTGGTGATCAAGACCCGTCGTGGCCTGATCCGGCCGCGTGGCGCCAATCAGCAAGAGTACCTGCACAAGGCGGTGACTCATGATCTCAATTTCGGCATCGGCCCGGCCGGCACCGGCAAGACCTACCTGGCGGTAGCCTGCGCCGTGGATGCCCTGGAGCGTGATCAGGTGCGCCGCATTCTGCTGGTGCGCCCGGCGGTGGAGGCGGGCGAGCGGCTCGGCTTCCTGCCCGGGGATCTGGCGCAGAAGATCGATCCCTATTTGCGCCCGCTGTACGATGCCCTGTATGAGATGCTCGGTTTCGAACGGGTGGCCAAGCTGATTGAACGCAATGTGATCGAGGTGGCCCCGCTGGCCTACATGCGCGGTCGCACCCTGAACGACGCCTTTATCATCCTCGATGAGGCGCAAAATACCACCCCCGAACAGATGAAGATGTTCCTAACCCGTATCGGTTTCGGCTCGACCGCCATGATCACCGGTGATGTGACCCAGGTGGACCTGCCCCGGGGGCAGGTCTCGGGATTGCGTCAGGCGATCGAGGTGCTGAAAGACGTGGAGGGGATCAGCTTCACCTTCTTCAACGCCCGCGATGTAGTGCGCCATCCCCTGGTGCAGAAAGTGGTGGGCGCCTACGACAATTTCGACAAAAACAAGGATAAGCTGTGAACCTGCAACTGGAGATCCAGCGTGTCGTGGAAGATGACGGTATCCCGGGAGTGATGCAGTTTCAGTCCTGGGCCGAGGCAGCGCTGAACGGGCGCCGGGACCAGGCGGAGTTGGTGGTGCGGATTGTCGACCGACAGGAGAGCCGGCAGCTCAACCACGAGTATCGCGGCCAGGATAAACCGACCAATGTGCTCTCCTTCCCCTACGAGGCGCCGGCCGTGGTGGAGAGTGATCTGCTGGGTGACCTGGTAATCTGCGCCCCGGTGGTGGTCGACGAGGCGGTTGCGCAGAATAAGCCGCTGCAAGCACACTGGGCGCACCTGTTGGTGCATGGGGTGTTGCATCTGCTCGGATTTGATCATACAAATGAACAGGGGGCCGAAGTGATGGAAGGCCTCGAAGTGGAGATCCTGGAAACCCTGGGATTCCCCGATCCATACCAATCTGAAAGGGAACTATGAACAGCGACGGCACTACCAGCGGTTCGATGCCCAGGTCTTGGCTGAAAAAAATGTTACAGGCCTTCGGCAACGAACCGGAAAACCGGGAACAGCTGATTCAACTGCTCAGGGATGCCAAACACCGCGCCTTGTTGGATACCGAGGCGCTCTCCATGATGGAGGGAGTGCTGCAGGTTTCCGAACTGCGGGTCAGGGATATCATGATCCCCCGCGCCCACATGGTGGTGATCGAGCGGGATGCCCCGCTGGAAGCCATCCTGCCCGTTGTGATCGAATCCGCGCACTCGCGCTTCCCGGTTATCGGTGACGACAAGGCCGAAGTGGAGGGGATTCTGCTGGCCAAGGATCTGCTGACCTACTTCGGCGAACAGAAGCGCCGCTTCGATATCCGTGATGTGCTGCGGGCGGCTGTCTTCGTGCCGGCCAGCAAACGGCTCAATGTGTTGCTGAACGAGTTTCGCGCCAGTCGCAGCCACATGGCGATCGTGGTGGACGAATACGGTGCCGCCGACGGCCTGGTCACCATCGAGGACGTACTGGAGCAGATTGTCGGCGAGATTGAGGATGAGCACGATTTTGATGAAGGCACCACCATCCTGAAACGCAGTGAGACCGAATACACCGCCAAGGCGGTCACCTCCATAGATGAGTTCAACGACTACTTCGGCAGTGATTTTCCGGATGCCGAGTTCGACACCATTGCCGGTCTGGTCACCCAGTCCCTGGGACATCTGCCCAAGCGTGGTGAAGTGGCCGAGATCGACCGCTTCCGCTTTGAGGTGCTGCGGGCCGACAGCCGACGCATCCATCTGTTGAACATCCGGTTGTTGCCGGGCCAACTGGACAGTACCCATTAGCCCGATGCACCGATTTAAACAGCCGGCTCTGTGGCGGCTGCTGGCCGCCTTTACGGCGGGTGCCTCGACGGTACTCGCCTTCGCCCCGTTTTCCTTCTACCCGCTGGCCTTGGTCGGGCCGCTGCTGCTACTGTGGTTGTGGCGCAACGCCACCCCCCGGTTCGGCTTTCAGAGCGGCTGGGCCTACGGACTCGGGCTACTCGGTTTCGGGGTATTCTGGTTGCATATCAGTATCGACCAGTTCGGCAACATGGGGACGGCTTCCGCTATCGCCATCACCCTGCTGTTTGTGCTGGCGATCGCACTCTATTACGCCCTGATGGGCTGGTTGGCGGTGCGCTTGTGGCGCACCAGTGGTGGCTGGCTGTTCGCCGTGATTCCATCGCTCTGGGTACTGGGCGAGTGGCTGCGCGGCTGGATTTTTACCGGCTTTCCCTGGCTGCTGCTCGGTTACTCGCAGATCGATTCGCCCCTGGGCGGCTATGCGCCGCTGTTCGGCGTCTACGGGGTCAGCTGGCTCCTGCTGTTGAGTGCGGTGCTGCTGTTCCGCCTGCTGAGCCCGGCTGTCACCGGTCGGCTCTGGCTGGCCGGTGGCCTGGCGCTGCTGTGGGGGGGTGGCGTGTTGCTGAATCTGGTGACCTGGACCGAGCCGGTGGGTCCGCCTCTCAAGGTGAGCATGATTCAGGGCAATATCGCCCAGGCGGTGAAGTGGCAGCGGGACTCACTGCGGCCGACCCTGGACCTCTATACCAGACTGACCCGCGAGCAGTGGCAGAGCGATTTGATCATCTGGCCGGAGACGGCGGTGCCGGCGTTTGCCCATCAGGTGGAAGAGACGTTGCTTAAGCCGCTGACAGAAGAGGCGCTGGCCAACCAGAGTACGCTATTGATTGGCATACCGGTGTGGGATGCAGAAAGTGGTGCCTACTACAACAGCATGATTAGCCTGGGGCAGGAGCGGGACAGCTATGCCAAGCGCCACCTGGTGCCATTTGGTGAATTCATGCCGCTGAAGGCGTGGTTGCGGCCGCTGATCGACTGGTTGCAGATCCCCATGTCCGATTTTACCTCCGGTGACTCACCCCGGCCGCTGCTGCGGGTGGCCGGCTACCTCGCCGGTATCTCGATCTGCTATGAGGATGCCTTCGGCGAAGAGGTGGCCGAGGCGCTGCCGCAGGCGGCATTCCTGGTCAACGCCAGCAATGACGCCTGGTTTGGTGATTCGCTGGCGCCCCGGCAGCACCTGGAGATCGCCCGTATGCGCGCCCTGGAGACCGGGCGCTACCTGCTGCGCTCCACCAATACCGGCATCTCCGCCCTGATCGGTCCGAAAGGCCAGGTGCGGGATTTCTCCCCGGCATTCCAGCAGCATGTACTGAGCGGCGAGATCGTTCCGATGCAGGGTGCAACCCCCTATGTGCGGGTCGGCAACTGGGTGGTGGTGGTATTTTCAATCCTGATGATCGGGATGACTCTGATTATGGGCGGCCGAAATCCGGGATCCCCCGTGCGAACTCCCCTAAATGTGTGACATCACGTCCTTTCCGTAGGGGCCCCCCGTGGTTGCCTGGCGTCAGGGCAGGCACGGGGGCCTGCCCCTACGGGGCGGTGGTGTGGATAGATGGGGTGGCCGGTTTTTATCGTGTCCATACGTTCATGCCTTCCTGGCAAAATTGTTCGAGGGTGTGATTGTCCGTTGGATATCTCGGGTGGTTGTCCGTTGTCAGGGCAGGCACAGGGGCCTGCCCCTACGGGGCGGTGGTGTGGATAGATGGGGTGGCCGGTTTTTATCGTGTCCATACGTTCATGCCTTCCTGGCAAAATTGTTCGAGGGTGTGATTATCCGTTGGATATCTCGGGTGGTTGTCCGTTGTCAGGGCAGGCACAGGGGCCTGCCCCTACGGGGCGGTGGTGTGGATAGATGGGGTGGTCGGTTTTTATCGTGTCCATACGTTCATGCCTCCCTGGCAAAATTATCGGAGAGTATGGCGATCCGTAGGGGCAACCCCCCGTGGTTGCCTTTTATCTGCCTTGTCCTCAGTCGGGTGCAGTGCGTGCGGACAGAAACACTTGCCCACCGTCCAGCTCGGGCCAGCACTCACCCGCCAGCACCTGCAGCAGCCGGTTTCCGGCAATCGCCCGACGCCAGCCATGCAGGATCTCCAGTTCCCGTTCACCGCTGACCAGGGCCTCGATCTCCTTGCGCCCGGCCAGGGCGGCCGGGGTGATGTTGTTCTGCTCCGCCAGCAGCCGCAGGCAGCCGTACAGCAGGTCGGTCAGGGCTTCCTGGTTGGGCGTGAGACGGACGGCTCGGCGCTTGTCTCTGGGCCACTGCTCCCTGGGCAGTGCCCTGGCATCGACGATCAGTTTCAGCAGCAGTTCGCCGCGTCGCTTGATGGCGCCGGGTTCGAGGCCGCGAATCTTCTCCAATTGATCCAGGGCTTTCGGCTGGCGTCGGGCCAGGTCTGTTAGCACTTCATCCTTGAGAATCCAGCGTTTCGGCCGGTTGGCCTGTTGCGCCTCCTGTTCGCGCCAGGCCGCCAGTGCCTGTAGCACCGCCAGTTGCACGCCTTTGAGTTGTTGCCGCCCCTTGATCCGCTTCCACGCCTCCTGTGGCGGGTTGCTGTAGGTGTCGGGGTTGGCCAGCTGATCGAAGTCATCCTGCAGCCAGCCTTCGCGGCCTTCTGCCTGCAATCGTTGTTTTAGCGTGATGTAGATATCGCCCAGGTAGATCACATCATCCAGGGCGTAGCGCAGCTGCGCTTCATCCAGTGGCCGACGCGACCAGTCGGTGCGCGTGTGCCCCTTCTCCAGGCTGTGGCTGAGCAGTTGCTCCACCAGATTGCCGTAACCGACCTGATCTCCCAGGCCGAGCAGAGAGGCGGCCAGCTGGGTATCGAACAGCGGGGTGGGGAGTTTGCCCCACAGGTTGTGAAAAATCTCCAGATCCTGGCGGCCGGCGTGAAACACCTTGACGATCGCCTCGTCATAGAGCAGATCCAGCAGCGGCTGCAGCTCCCGGATCTGAAGCGGATCGACACTGGCGGCGATGTCACCGTTGCTGATCTGTAGCAGGCAGAACTGCGGGTAGTAGGTCTTTTCCCGGACGAATTCGGTATCCAGGGCGAGCCAGGGGCTTTGCGCCAGCTGTTCACACAGCTCGCTCAGTTGTTGTTCCGTTTGTATGTGGCGTTCCAGCATAAAGACCATTCATGGGTAGGGAGAGTAGGGAGGCAAGCATAACAAATCCGCGTCACCTGTTTGTCTGTTTTCGGCCAAAAGGTATGATGGGGCTGATTTTGCCCTGGCCCGGGCGGGCGCCAGGGCCTGGCCGCAACAACCGGAAGGCAGGACGTTAGTGAAAAGGTTAATCAATCTGTTTGTGGATATCTCTCTGCTGCGCGCGGCACCCCAGGATCTGCCGGTGGCCTCGTTCCTGGTGACCTTTACCCTGGTACTGAATCTGTTGACCGGCACGGTGGTGATTGTCGGCCACTTCAACAGTGTGGTGCCGGCCCTGTTGGCTCAATTGATGGATTTGGCGCTGTTGGCGCTGTTGGTGCGGCTGGCGCTGAGCTATCAACGTCGGTCTGGACGTTTTACCCAGGCGATCAGTGCGCTGTTCGGGTGCGGCGTGCTGATCAATCTGGTGGCCATGCCGTTGCAGCTGATGATCGGCGATGATCCCCGGGTGTCGCCGATGGGCGGGTTGGGTGTGCTGCTTTATGTGGTGCTGGTGATCTGGGGCATGGTGGTGGTGGCGCACATCCTGCGCCACACCTTCCAGATTCGCTTCGGCAACGGCATGTTGCTCTCCATCGGTTATTTCATGCTGATCAACTGGCTGGTGACACTGTTTTTTCCAAGGAGCAGCTGAGATGCATATCCATATCCTCGGCATCTGCGGCACCTTCATGGGGGGAGTGGCCCTGTTGGCCCGGGCGCTCGGCCATGAGGTGAGCGGTTCCGACGCCAACGTCTATCCGCCCATGAGTACCCAGCTGGAGGCGGCGGGTATTCAACTGCGCGAGGGTTACGACCCTGCCCACCTGATGCCGGCCCCGGATTGCGTAGTGGTGGGTAATGCCCTGTCCCGGGGCAATCCGGCGGTGGAGTACATGCTGGATGCCGGCCTGCCCTATACCTCCGGCCCCCAGTGGCTGGCCGAACAGGTGCTGCAGGAGAAGTGGGTGCTGGCAGTGGCCGGGACCCACGGCAAGACCAGTACCGCCAGTCTGATGGCCTGGATTCTGGAGTACGCCGGCATGGAGCCGGGCTTTCTGATCGGTGGCGTGCCGCTCAACTTTGGGCTCTCGGCGCGCATTGGCGGCACGCCGTTTTTCGTGGTGGAGGCGGATGAGTACGATACCGCCTTTTTCGACAAGCGTTCCAAGTTTGTCCACTATCACCCCCGTACCCTGATCATGAACAACCTGGAGTTTGATCACGCCGACATCTTCGATGATCTGGCCATGATCCAGCGCCAGTTTCATCACCTGGTACGCACCGTGCCGGGCAGCGGTCTGATTGTTGCGCCTGAAGGCGAGGCCGCCATGGACGAGGTGCTGGCGATGGGTTGCTGGACGCCGCTGGAGCGTTTCTCCGCCGACACCCCGGCTTACTGGAGTGCCCGTCCGATCACGCCTGACGGCCGCCGTTTTACCCTGCTGTGCGAGGGTGAACCGGTGGGTGACGTGGCCTGGGAGTTGACCGGCCGGCACAGTATCAGCAACGCCCTGGCAGCTATTGCAGCGGCCCGCCATGTGGGGGTGACCCCTGCTGTGTCGATCGAGGCGCTGGCGGGGTTCCGGAATGTAAAGCGGCGCATGGAGCTGCGCGGTGAAGTGGATGGCGTGCAGGTGTATGACGATTTTGCCCATCACCCGACTGCCATTGAGACCACCCTCAGCGGTCTGCGTGCCCAGGTGGGCGAGGCGCGTATCTTCGCCGTGCTCGAGCCGCGTTCCAACACCATGCGCATGGGCGTGCATGCGGCGCAACTGCCCGCGTCACTGGCGGCGGCCGACCGGGTGCTGGTATGTTCCCCTGAATCGCTGGATTGGGATGCCGTCGCGGTTTTCGCCCCCCTGGGCGACCGGGCGCGGCTGTTTGGGCGCGTGGAAGAGATCATCCAGGCGTTGGTCGCGGAAGTGACCCCGGGTGACCAGGTGTTGATCATGAGCAACGGTGGCTTTGAACAGATTCACCAGCGTCTGCTGGATGCCCTGTCGAGCAGGAACTAATCTTTAGCCATGAGTCATCAATCCACCCAACCCATCGCCCTGGCTATCACCGGCGCCTCCGGCGCGCCCTATGCCTTGCGACTGCTGGAGTGTCTGGTGCAGGCGGACCGGCAGGTCTATCTGATGGTTTCCAAGGCCGCACAGGTGGTAATGCCCATGGAGACCGAACTCAGTTTTCCTTCGCGACCCGCGGAGGCGGAGGCGATGCTGCGGGAATATCTGGGTGCGGCGGAGGGGCAGGTGCGGGTATTCGGGCGTGAACAGTGGACCGCCCCGGTGGCCAGCGGCTCCAATCCGCCCGAGGCGATGGTGGTCTGTCCCTGCAGCACCGGTACCCTTTCCGCTATCGCCAGCGGCGCCAGCAACAACCTGATCGAGCGCGCTGCCGATGTGGTGCTGAAGGAGCAGCGTAAGCTGATCCTGATGGTGCGGGAGACGCCATTCTCACCCATCCACCTGGAGAATATGCTGAAACTCTCCCGCCTCGGCGTGGTGATCATGCCGGCCAGCCCCGGCTTCTATAACCGGCCGCAGACGGTCGCTGATCTGGTGGATTTCATGGTGGCGCGGGTGTTGAGTCATCTCGGTATCGACAACCCGCTGAATCGCCCCTGGGGACAATAGCCGCTCCCCTATAATGCCTCTGGAGCTGTCTGGCGGATCTTCAGCGCTGTCCCCCTGTCCTGAACCTCGCCGCCGCTGAGTGGCTGCAGGTCCTTTCGTAACAGATTTAGCGCCTGATCAAAATTGGGTGCCGTCTGGGCGAAGGTGAGAAAACCCATCACCGTTACCTGTCGCTGTTCGCTGACGTTACCAATCCAGAGTGGTGTCCCACGCCCCTGCAGACGATAATCGGTGGCCCAGAGCCGCAGTACCAGTCGCCGGTCATTTGGCAATGGCTTCTCCAGCATCAGCGCTTCATGGCGTCCGTCATGCACTTGTGGCAGTACCGGCAATGCCTGTAGCGGTTGGGCGGGAGAGAGCAGGCGCAGCCAGGCAGTCCCGTTGAGGCGATTAGCCGCCGTCCATCCAGTGGTGCTGAGTTGCTGAGTAAACCACTCCAGTGAACCGGCAAATTGCAGGTTCAGCGGATACTCCTCACGGTTTCTGAGGTCGCCTCGGAATGCCGGCAGTGAGGTGTCGGCACCTTCCCACCAGTTGCCTGCGTCGATCTGCTGGATTGTCCGGGCCGGCTCATAGCGGGCCATGTTTCGTTCATGGTGCAGCGCGGTCTCCATGCCGAAGCCGGCGGTCGTTACCAGCAGTGAGACCAGTACCAGCCGGGGCCAGTGGGTCTCTTTGGCGGCATGGCGGTGATAGGCTAGCCCCAGCAGGGCCACCCAGGCGAGTCCCAGGGTGATGCTGCCGGCCACATCGGAGAGCCAGTGCACCCCGAGATAGAGCCGGGAGGTGGCCACCGCCAGAATCAGCAGTCCGGCCAGGCTATAAGGGAGCCAGCGCCAGCGATCGGGCAGCGGGCGGGCAATCAGGACCGAGAGAAAACCGTACAGCACTACCGAGTAGAGGGTATGGCCGCTGGGAAATGAAAAGGAACCAGGACGCTGTGCAATAACATCCGGACGTGAGATCTGCATACCCAGCTTCAGCAGATAGGCGGAGAGGCTGCTGAACAGCACAGCAGCCAGCCAATAGCCGGCGGTGCGGCGATGCCCGCTAAAAAACAGAAACAGCAACACGCCCACGGACAGGGCGATCATGACGCCGGTATCCGCCAGCCGGGTGGAATAGACCATCAGCTCATCGGCCCAGGGGGAGCGCAGGCTCTGCAATGTCTGCAGCACCGTGAGGTCGATAGCGGTGTGTACGCCACCCTCGGGAAGCAGTCCGACCAGCAGCGCAAACAGGATCGAGGTGACCACCAGCAGGCTGGCCAGAATCGACAGACCACGGGTCTCCGGGTGGTTGGGATCGGCCAGGGCGCTGGCGATCTCGCCCATCACCGGATGAGCCTGGCCCCATTCCAGCAGCCACTGTACCCAGCGGGTGGTGTGGGGGTGCAGGCGCCGGAACAGCCAGCGGATCAGGTTATAGACCAGCCAGGCGACAAACAGCAGCAGCAGGGCCAGGATCACCAGCCGCATCGTCACCTCGGAGGCTAACTCCAGGGAGGCGCCGAAGACAATGCCCGGCAGCAGATAGAGTGGAGCCCAGGCCAGGGCCGAGAGCACATTGGCGATCACAAAACGCAGTGGCGTCATGCCCATCATGCCTGCGATCAGCGGGATGATGGCGCGGATCGGGCCAAAAAAGCGTCCCACGGCGACGCTCTTGCCGCCATATTTCTGGAAGAAGTCGACGCCGCGCTGCAGTGACTCCGGGTGGCGGCTGAACGGCCAGATCGAGGTCAGCCGCTCCTGGTAATGGTGTCCCAGCCAGAAGCTCAGGCTATCGCCCGCCACTGCGCCGGCCACCGCCCAACCCATGGCCGGCCAGAAGGCGATAGCGCCACTGGCGATCAGTGCACCGATGCCGAACATGACCGCCACGCCGGGCACAATCAGCCCGACAATGGCCAGTGACTCAGCCATGGCGGTGAGAAAAATCACGCTGTAGGACCAGCCGGGATGGAGTGTCACCCACTCCAGAATCTGTTGAAAAAACTCGGTCATCAGCCAGTCAGTAATGTCCATGTGACAGCGGCTAGTCTAGCCTGTTTTGCAGTAATGATCTGCATCGTCTGTTTTCCCCGCTTCACGTCATTTCGAAGCAATTCGCCCGCTGACAGCAGCGCCAACCCGCAACGCGGCGGAGCGAAATGAAGACTACCGGCATGTGGCTTTCGTTGTCCATGGCGTTGCGCGGTGGATGGCGCGATCTGAACCAGAATAGACAGCTGCCGTGAAGTGCGGTTGAATCAGCTATTGTGAATCGCCCGGAAGAGGCCCACTTAGTCTGTAGATACCCTGCAGAAAGGAAGTACAACATGACTCAAGAAGTAACCCCGACAACCAATCATATCTGGATACGCGGCCTCTACATGCTGCTGTTTTTGCTTATCATGGGACTGGCCAAAGGCATTGTCTTTGCCGTCGCCGTGGTTCAGTTTATTCTTGTCGCCGTTAACGACACCACCAATGAACCCCTGCGGAAATTTGGCCAGGGACTCAGCACCTACCTGTACGACATCAACCAGTTCCTGGTCTTCAACACCGAGCACAAACCGTTCCCGTTTGACGACTGGCGCAATACGCCGCCAGAGGAAGAGCCACTGGAACTGGATCAGGATATGGAGTATCAGGACGGGCAGTAGGCCGTAACGCGCTGAACATCCAAACAACAAGCCCTGGATAACCAGGGCTTGTTGTTTATTGGTGGTCGACACGGTTTCGCCTGGGTGGTCTGGCCAGAATTGTTCATTTACAGATGTGTTCCCGCCTTATTACAGATATTTATGGATATTAATCTGGATAAATCACCATTGCTTTATTTGGATATAAATGGATAATGTTTTGGGTATGTCCATTAATTCCAGCACCCTTGAAATTACCCCGGAGATCCTGTCTCTGGTCGCAGAACTGGATGAATTCAAAGGGGCGTGGCGGGCATTGGGTACCCTGGCTCCGGAGCGGCTTTCCGCGCTGCGTCGGGTAGCGACCATCGAAAGCATCGGTTCATCCACGCGCATTGAAGGCAGCCGGCTTTCCGATCAGGAGGTCGCCCGGCTGCTCAACAATATCGAAATAAAAAAGTTTGATACACGGGATGAGCAGGAAGTCGCGGGTTACGCCGATGTGATGAACACGGTTTACAGTCACGCCGATGCCATCGACCTGACAGAAAACCATATCCGGCAACTGCACCGCGATCTGTTGGCCTATAGCGGCAAGGACGAGCGTCACCGGGGCCACTACAAAACCACCCCCAACCACGTCAGCGCCTTTGATACCGATGGCCGGGAGATCGGTATCGTGTTTGAAACGGCAACCCCGTTCGATACTCCGCACCTGATGGCAGAACTGGTCGGGTGGGCCAAGAATGCGCTGGAGGAAAAGGTACTCCACCCCTTGCTGGTGATTGCCCTGTTTACGGTGGTTTTTCTGGAGATCCATCCCTTCCAGGATGGCAATGGCCGGTTATCACGTGTACTCACCACCCTGCTGCTGCTCCGTGGCGGGTATGCCTACGTCCCCTACAGTTCGCTGGAAAGTGTGATCGAACAGTCCAAGGAAGGTTATTACCTGGCGCTGCGTAACACACAGGGCTCCATACGCACCGCTGCACCGGACTGGCAGCCCTGGGTGCTGTACTTTCTCCGTGCGTTGAAAAAGCAAAAACAGCGGCTTGAAACCAAGATCGAACGTGAGCAAATCCTGGTGGCCCGGTTGCCGGAACTGTCGGTCAATATTCTCGAACGGGCAACCGATCATGGCCGGCTGACCGTCAGCCAGATCGTCGAATTGACCGGCGCCAACCGCAACACCGTGAAAAAGCACCTGCAGGCACTGGTTGCCAACCGGCACCTGGCGCAACATGGCAAAGGGAAAGGGACGTGGTATGGACGCGTTTAGCACAACATATACGGCAGTTATTGGTGCAGCCAAAGGCGAGTGGAAGCGAATGTGGTTTGGGAGTGATCTGATCAATGGTGCGTTGGATACCGGTGCTACGGATTCATAGAGGGGTATAGTTGTAAATAGCTAATTATAGTTTTATAGTCTCTTTCCGACTTATCGTGGAGGCTTAGCTATGCAAACCCAATCCATTGTCATTGATCTTGATGTCTACAAGGCTATTGAGAATCGTCGACAATCTTTTTCAGAGACCCATAACGATATCCTCCATCGTCTCCTGCTGGATAAGGCGGCATTGAATGACCCCGCAGTAGAGCCGGCAACTGAACAGGGCGGTTTACGCATCCGGCATGATGTTTATCTGCCGGCAGGTACCCAGTTACGTCATATCGCCAAGCGATCCGGTCAACGTTATGATGCCACGGTTGTTGATGGGGGAATTCAGTATGGGGATGCTATCTACCAGTCTCCTTCCAAAGCGGCAATTGCGGCTGCGGGGAACAACCGCAACGGGTGGATATTTTGGGAATACATGAACCCGATAACACAGCGATGGATTCTGCTGGATTCATTACGCGAAGAAAAATAAGTATCTACTACTGATAGTGGATTATTCGTGACAGGCAATATGCCGATACGATAATTATGAGAAAGACTTAATAAACCTATATGCAGCTCCAAAACATAGAAGCCATAGAAAAACGCCTGTGGGAGGCCGCAGACACTCTGCGCACCAACTCCAACTATGCTAGCAACGAGTACTTCATGCCGGTAATGGGGCTGATCTTCCTGCGCCACGCCTACAGCCGCTTTCTGGCGGTGAAGGGCGATATCGAGGCGGGTCTGCCCAGCCGTGGCGGCAAGAAGCCGCCGCTGAAGAAGGCCGACTTCTCACAAAAGGGCTCCATCTTCCTGCGCCCGGAGGCGCAGTTCGACTACCTGGTGGAGCTAACTGACTCTGATAATCGTGCCGAGGCGGTCGAGCACGCTATGGAGTCGATAGAGAAGGACTACGAAACCCTGCGCGGCCAGCTGCCCAAGGCGGAATACCGCGAGCTGGACAACGAAATCCTCGGCCAACTGCTGCGCACCCTCAACCCCGACGAGCTGAAAGAGGCTCACGGCGACATCTTCGGCCGCATCTACGAATACTTCCTCACCGGCTTCGCCAACCTCAAGGCGCACGACGCCGGCGAGTTCTTCACCCCCATCTCCCTGGTGCAGATGATCGCCAACGTCATCGAGCCCGACCATGGCAAGATCCTCGACCCCGCCTGCGGCTCTGGCGGTATGTTCGTGCAGAGCGCCCATTTCGTCGAGCGCATGAAGAAGAACCCCAGCCAGACCCTCACCTTCTACGGCATGGAGAAAAACCCCACCACCATCCGCCTGGCCAAGATGAACCTGGCGGTGCACGGTCTGGAGGGCAACATCCAGAAGGCGATCAGCTACTACGAAGACCCCCACGAGGGGCTCTGGGGCAATGCCGACTTCGTCATGGCCAATCCCCCGTTCAACACCGACGAGGTCGACGCCGAAAAGGTGAAGAAAGACCGCCGCCTCCCCTTCGGCCTGCCCGGCGTCAACAAGAAGAAGAAGGTCTCCAACGGCAACTACCTCTGGATCTCCTACTTCCACAGCTACCTCAATGAGAAGGGCCGCGCCGGTTTCGTCATGTCCTCCCAGGCCTCCAGCGCCGGCGGTGACGAGGCCAAGGTGCGCGAGGCGATCATCAAGTCCGGCGACGTCGATGTGATGCTCGACGTGCGCGGCAACTTCTTCTATACCCGCTCCGTCCCCTGCCAGCTCTGGTTCTTCGACAAAAACAAACCCAAGCAGCATAAAGACAAGGTGCTGATGCTCGACGCCCGCAACGTGTTCCGCAAGGTCACCCGCAAGATCTACGACTTCAGCCCTGAGCAGCTCACCAACCTCACCGCCATCGTCTGGCTCTACCGCGGCCAGACCGACCGTTTCCTCGAACTGGTCAGCGGCTACCAGGGCCAGGCGCTGGGGGAGGCGCTCAAGGTCAAGACGCCGGCAAAAGCGTACCTCGACGCTCTGGACGGGCTCGATACCCAAATCGCCCCCTTTATCGATGCCCTGAAAGATGACGAAGAGCTGAAGGCCAACCTCAAGGAGCTGGCCGACGGCATCCGACAGCTGAAAAAGGACATCGACGCCTACCTGAAACAAACCGCCAAGACCGAAGAGAAGTGGGAGGTCATCGACGATACGGCCAAGGGGCTGAACAAGGCCCTCACGCTCATCGAACCCCTCGCCGAGCAGAGCCGCGACCTGGTGAAGGATGCCGACCACCTCTACAAGCTCGCCAACCGGCTCATCGACCAGGCCGCGAAGGAGCACGACGCCCGCCAGAGCAACCTCTGGTCCAGCCGCGAGATCAACAAGCAGCGCAAGCTGGCCGACGAACTGCGCGAGGCGCTGGTCGAGCAGCTCAAGCAGGCGCGCTACTTCTACAAACAGGCCCACTGGCTGCAGTCGCGCTTCCCCGGGGCGAAGCTCTGCGATGTCCCCGGTCTGGTCAAGCTGGTGGACCATGAAGAACTGGCCGCCAACGACTGGAGCCTCACCCCCGGCCGCTACGTCGGCGTCGCCCCCGAGGAGGTGGACGAGGACTTCGACTTCGAGGAGGCGCTGCGCGATATCCACATCGAGCTGAAGGGGCTCAATGAGGAGGCGGTGGAATTGGCCGAGCAGATTGCCCGCAACTTTGGGGAGTTGGGGGTATGAGTTGGCCCGACGTCGTAACCAAGGACGTCTGTGAACTTGCTGTTGATTGCGTTAATAAAACAGCACCGACAGTTGATTATGAAACCCCGTATCGCATGTTAAGGACTACGAACGTCAGGGGAGGATTTATCAACTCTGTAGACCCCCGATACGTTACGGAGGAGGTCTTCGAAAAGTGGACGCGTAGATCACGTCCGTTATGGGGAGATGTGATTCTTACAAGGGAAGCTCCGCTGGGTGATATTGGCCGCGTAACAACGGATGAAACTGTATTTCTAGGGCAGCGTCTTTTCCATTACAGAGCAAATCCAAAGTTGCTCGATCCATTGTTCCTGGCGTATGTGCTTCAATCACCATTAGTGCAGGGAAGAATCAAATCAAAAGGCTTTGGCGCTACAGTTCATCATGCGAGGGTTGGTGATTGCGAGAATCTGTTGATTCCGTATCCCCCTTTGGCGACGCAAAAGATAATTGGTCAAACGTTGGCTGCATATGATGATCTTATAGAAAACAACCGTCGCCGCATTCAACTGCTGGAAGAGTCGGCGCGGCTGCTCTACCGCGAGTGGTTTGTCCACCTGCGCTTTCCCGGTCATGAGCATGTCAAGGTGGTGGATGGTGTGCCGGAAGGGTGGAGAATTAAGCCACTTTCTGAACTTGCCGATATGGTTATGGGGCAAAGCCCAAAGTCTGAATACTATAACGATGAGGGAGATGGTTTACCGTTTCATCAAGGCGTCACGAACTATGGAGAAAGGTTTGTTGAGCACAACACCTATTGCTTGAAGCCAACCCGTGTTGTTGAGGCCGGAGACATTCTTTGCAGTGTACGCGCACCGGTTGGAAGGCTGAATATCACGCTTGATAAGATTGCGATTGGCAGAGGTCTATCAGCGCTTAGGTCGAAAACCGGAAATCAGTCGTTCCTGCTTTACCAGCTAAAAACATATTTCTTCAAAGAAGATATCATCGGTAGCGGTGCGATATATGCAGCGGTAACAAAGAAGGATATGGAAAACATTCCTTTATTGACGCCCAATACAAAGCTCATTGAAGAGTTTGAAGAAACGAGTAAGGCTATTGATGCTCAGATTCAGAACCTGACGAAACAGAACAGACAATTATCAGAAGCGCGAGATTTATTGCTTCCCCGCCTAATGAACGGAGACATAGCGGTATGAGTCCACTCAACGAGGATACCCTGGTCCAGCAAACCACAGCAGATTATCTATTGAATAGTTTGCACTGGGATGATTCCATCTATGCGATGGATGAGTCGCTGGGCAGGGAGGGTACCCTCGGGCGGGAGTCGGAACGGCAGATCGTTTTGACCCGCTATCTGGGTGAGCGATTGATGGCGCTCAACCCCGGCCTGCCGGCGGAGGCATATCTCGATGCGATGCGCCAGGTCACCGATATCAGCGCTGCCCAGTCGCTGCTCAGCACCAACCGGGAGAAACACGCCCTGCTGAAGAATGGCCTGGATGTGGTCTATCGCGACGAGCAGGGTGCGCGCAAGAAGAAGCACCTGAAGGTCTTCGATTTCGACAACCCCGACAACAACCACTTTCTGGTGGTGCGTGAGCTGTGGATACAGGGTGAGATCTATCGTCGCCGCGCCGATATCGTCGGCTACGTGAACGGTATCCCGTTGATCTTCATGGAGGCGAAGAACCTCAACAAGGATGTGCGCGCCGCCTACGACCAGAACTACAGCGACTACAAGGACACCATCCCCCACCTCTTTCACCACAACGCCATGGTGATCCTCGGCAACGGGGTGGAGGCGAAGCTGGGCACCCTCTCATCCAAATACGAGCACTTCCACGAGTGGAAGCGCCTGCACGAGGAGGAGCCGGGGGTGGTCAATATGGAGACCCTACTCAAGGGGGTGTGTAACCGCACCAACCTGCTCGACCTGTTCGAGAACTTCATCGTCTTCGACGAGTCGGGTGGGGCGCCGGTGAAGATCCTGGCACGCAACCATCAGTACCTCGGTGTCAATCGTGCCATTGAGTCGGTGAAGGAGCGCAAGCAGCGGGAGGGTAAGCTGGGGGTTTTTTGGCACACTCAGGGATCGGGTAAGTCTTACTCCATTATCTTCTTTGCCGCCAAGGTGCGGCGCAAGCTGGGTGGTAACTACACCTTCCTGGTGCTTACCGACCGCGATGACCTCGACACCCAGATCTACGACACCTTCGCCGGTTGCGGGCTGGCCGATAACGACAGAGACCCCTGCCGCGCTGCGAGTGGCGACCATCTGAAAAGCCTGCTGGGCCAGCACAAGGCCTACCTCTTCAGCCTGATCCAGAAGTTCAACAAGAAGATAGGAGAGGGGGAGGAGTACTCCCTGCGCGACGACATTATCGTCATCACCGATGAGGCACACCGCACCCAGTACGGCACCCTGGCCCTTAACGCCCGCGATGCCCTGCCCAACGCCAGCTATATCGGCTTCACCGGTACGCCGCTGTTCAGCGATGACGAGATCACCAAACGGGTTTTCGGTAACTACATCTCTACCTACGACTTCAAGCGCGCGGTGGACGACGGTGCCACCGTGCCGCTTTACTATGATTCCCGTGGTGACAAGTTGAAGTTTGTGGATGCGGAGGGGAAGGAGCAATCGGTGGCCGACCCGGCGTCACTGAACGAGAAGATCGCTGCCAAACTGGAGGAGCTGGAGATCGAGGATGTGGATGTGGCCCAGCGGCTGGAGAACGCCCTCAAGCGCGAATACCACATCATCACCTCCAATGCCCGTTTGGAGCAGATCGCCGACGACTTTGTGCAGCACTACTCCAACGGCTGGGAGAGCGGTAAGGCGATGCTGGTCTGTATCGACAAGGTGACCTGTGCGCGCATGTACAGCCTTATTATGGAACGATGGCGGAGGCGCCAGCTCGAACTGAACAGGGAGTTGTACAACATCGCCGATGATCAGGAGCAGGTTTTCAGAACGCGACAGCTTCGGTGGATGGATGAGACCCGGATGGCCGTGGTGGTCAGTGAAGAGCAGGGCGAGGTGGAAAAGTTCAAGCGCTGGAAGCTCGACATTACCCCCCACCGCAAGCTGATCAAGGAGGGGTTTGGACTGGATGATGGGACACGTATCGACCTGGAGTCGGCCTTCAAGAAGGATGACCACCCCTTCCGCATTGCCATTGTCTGCGCCATGTGGCTCACCGGCTTCGATGTGCCAACCCTGGGCACGCTCTACCTCGACAAACCCCTGAAGGCCCACACCCTGATGCAGGCCATCGCCCGCGCCAACCGTGTCGCCGTGGGCAAAAACAACGGCTTGGTGGTGGATTATTGCGGTATCCTCAAGAACCTGCGCAAGGCGCTGGCCACCTTTGCCGGTGCGCCGGATGGCGGACGTAATGAAGAGGGCGGGGAGCGTGACCCCACCCATCCGCCGGAAGAGCTGCTGGCCGACCTGGCGGAGTCGATTGAGATGGTGAAGGGTCTGCTTAGCGACCAGGGATTCGAACTGTCACGTATTCTGAAGAGTGAGAGCTTCGCCAGAAACGCGGCCATTATGGAGGCCAAAGAGGTGATCAACGAGGATGATCGCAGCCGCAAGCAGTATGAGGTAATGGCAAGGGCGGTTTTCCAGAAGTTCAAGGCCTGTATCAACTTCCGCCCCGAGATCAACACCCACCGCGATGACCGCGATGCCATCAACATTATCTACAAGAGCCTGCAAAAGGATCGCGATGCGGCGGATATCAGCGCCATTATGATGGAGCTGCAGAAGCTGGTGGATGAACACATTGATGTGGTGCCATTGGGTGAGGTTGCCGAACCCGAGCATGAACCTTATGACATCAGCAAGATCGACTTCGACCGCCTGCGCCGTGAGTTCGAACGGGTAAAGAACAAGAAGACAACCGTGCAGAGCCTCAAAACAGCCATTGAGAAACGGCTGGAGATGATGATGCGGGAAAATCCTCTGCGTACCGACTTTCAGGAGCACTATGAGGAACTGGTCAAGGAGTACAACAATGAGAAGGATCGACTGGCCATAGAAAAGACCTTTGAGCTATTGCTGAATATAGTGAAGGAGCTGGATGAGGAAGGCCACCGTGCCCTCGCCGAGGGGCTGGATGAAGAGAGCCTGGCCCTCTATGACCTGTTGAAGAAGGACAGCCTGAAGAAGCGTGAGGCCGACAAGGTCAAGAAAGTAGTGGTCACACTTCTGCAGAAGGTGAAGAGTGAGATCGCCAAGATCGATAACTGGCAGGACAAGGAGAGTACACGCGACACCATCCGTACAGATATCCACCACTTTTTGTATGACGATAAAACCGGCCTGCCAGAGGAGTATGGCCTGGATGAGATAGAACTGCTCTCAGAGAGGGTGTATCGGCATATCTACAGGGCCTATCCATCAGTGCCATCACCCATTTATTCATAGCATGAAGTGACAGCAGGATGCGGCACCAGAGTGAAAAGGATCATTAAGGGATATTTTGTGAAATTGATATTCTCCTTCACTTGTGGGACAGGCTGATAAAGAGAGTGGGTCGTGGCAAGTTATCTCCATCAACAGGGACTGTTGCTGAACGCTTTATTCGACTGTTTGAATCCTGCTGGGTGCATTGCAATCTAATGTCGTTATTTTTCGGCCACAATCTGTCACTTACAGATGTTAAGGATGGCGAGTTACCAATTCCGAAATTAACCGATGAGATGTTGAATGCCGCAGAAGAAAAGGATCGCAAATGACTTCTGATCGTTACGATACTTCTGGCGACCCCGGGGCCAAGTTTGAGCCAGGTTCGAATAATACGGGACTGAAAAACAAGCTGGGCATTCAAAATGCGGATGAGATGGAACTGGATCTTTTGATTCAGCGTTACGATGCAATTCCCGAGGAAGTTGAATCAGATCAGCCGCTAACCAGCAAGGATATCAGGGAGTGGCATCGTCGCTGGCTGGGTAATGTCTATTCCTGGGCCGGATAGTACCGGACGGTCAATATGGTTGGTGAGGGGAGATAGCATTACCGCTGGATTAACCATTGCGATGAGTAGGCCGTCGTACCGGGCCAGTGCGGCGTTGGCCTCGCCAACAGCGGTAAACAGCACATCCTTGTCTAAGGTCTTGATAGGTAAGGGTTCAGGGGTGTAGGGTTGCACCAGGATATCCGTATTCTTGATAAGTGTTATTGGGATAATAATCTTGTTTTGTATCAAAAGTAAAGAGATATGATACGCAATGCGAGTTTGTGTGAATGGGGTGATACACAAGCTTTGAGTACGGAGGTTATGCGGGATTATGAATATAAATAATAAGGGTAATGTATGAGTAAGCCAATGTGGATGGTCCGTGCTGCAGGTGGCGGTGCGCTGTTAGATGAATTCAAAGAGAAGCACCTGGTGGCAATCGGGTGGTCTCGTGTGGGTGATCTTGCTGCTTACAGTAACAAGAAGGAGATTGAATCAAAGATCAAGGAAGTATGGCCGGATTGGAGTCGGGGTAAGATGGCGATTTCGGCAGGTATGCTTCATCGATTTGCCTGTGAAGTGGAGTTGGGTGATGGGGTGATTACTTATGACAGCTCACGCCGCGTGTATCTGGTAGGTGAAGTCGCTGGAAGATATAAATTTGCTGCCACGGAAATAGAAAATTATCCCAATATCCATGAAGTGAATTGGCAAGGAGAGATCTCACGCGATGCCCTCTCAGTTGCGTCAAAAAATAGCTTGGGCGCCATTTCTACCTTCTTTATGATTTCAGGTGAGGCTGCCGTTGAGGTTCGTCGAGTACTTGTTGGTGAGACAGTGTTAAAGACGGCAATCGATGACGACTTTGAGGGTGAAGAGGATGAGCTATTAAAGGATATCGAGGCAAAGGCGCTTGAATTTATCAAAGACAAGGTTAATCGTCTCGACTGGGAAGAGATGCAAGAGTTAGTCGCGGGCGTACTACGTGCGATGGGATACAAGACCAAGGTCTCTCCTAATGGTCCAGACCGGGGAAAAGATATTGTCGCTTCACCAGATGGATTTGGTTTCGAAAGCCCAAGAATTATTGTCGAGGTTAAGCATCGTGGAAGTTCAATGGGTTCACAAGAGATAAGGAGTTTCTTGGGTGGGCGGCATAAAGACGATAAGGGGTTATATGTGAGTACAAGCGGATTCTCTAAAGATGCACGCTATGAAGCGGAACGTGCAAATATACCACTCACCTTGATGGATATTGATGATCTTGTGCAGGCTGTCTTGGAGAGCTATGAGAAGATGGATATCGAGACTCAACGTTTATTGCCACTGAAAAAAATATTTTTGCCAGTGTAGTAGATGGTATTCACTCATTGAATTGGGAAAAAATTTAAAAGGACCATGAATGTTTACTGGGATTCTTTCTGCACTCATTGTTCCAGCTATATTGTTGGCGCTTGCATATTTTTCTTATCGGGTAGTGCTATTTGCCAAGAAGGGATTGCCTTGGCAGCGAAAAAGAAAGTCGCCTTTCACTATACAATTTCTTCGAGCTCCTGGTCATTCGGTCTATGAAAAAGTGGAAGATTTACGTCTTGATTTGATGGGGTATATGCTGGGTGTAACAGTATTTCCCGTGCTACTATTAGCAATGCATTATATTGCAAAAGATGTATCTGATAAGCCAAGAACAACAGTTGATGCACTTGTTTTACTGGTTATCGGAATAGGGGTGGTATTACATCAGCTTATCAGGCTGTATCGAACAACACGTGAACTCAAAATGATGCGCCTGGGGTATGAGGCCGAAGTGGCTGTAGGGCAGGAACTAAACCAGCTAATGCACTTAGGTTTTCATGTGTACCACGATTTTCCTGGGCAAGGATTCAATATAGATCACGTGGTCATTGGCTCAACGGGCGTGTTTTCCGTTGAGACTAAAGGCCGTTCAAAACCGGTCACGGGTGATGGTAAGGCAGACTCCAAAGTTATTGTGGATGGTGAAATCTTACGCTTCCCGGATTGGCAAGAACGGCAACCCATCCCACAGGCCAGAATCCAGGCCGCTTGGCTGGGCAGATGGTTAGCCAGTGCGGTAGGTGAACCCGTGGCTGTCGTCCCGGTACTCACTATCCCGGGTTGGTATACGGAAATCAAAAAACCAGGCGATGTGAAGTTCTTCTTTGGCCGGCAGCCGGAAAAGTTGTTTTCTGTTCCTCATCAACATCCAGTTTTATCCGATGCCATGATTGCGAGGATCGTCCATCAGGTAGATGCCCGATGTCGGGATGTGGAGTCGAAGGCCTATGTCCCTATGCCGTCAAAAATGGCAAAGCAGAGTTCATGACCAAATTGCAAAGGGAAACAGAAAATGGATTTCTCACAGCTGTTAAAGCCCGCTTTCGACGTCCTCTGGTATCTGGTTCCCCTGTTCCTGTTCACGGCACTGCTGAAGTCGCCTTGGTTCAAGGGCCTGCTGGGTGAGTTTATCGTCAACCTGTCAGCCAGATGGTTCCTGGACAAGGAAACCTATCATCTGATCAGGAACGTCACCTTACCCACATCCGATGGTACCACGCAAATTGACCACGTCATTGTCTCCCGCTTTGGTCTGTTTGTGGTTGAGACCAAAAACATGAAAGGGTGGATCTTTGGTGGCCCCCATCAGAAACGATGGACGCAGAAGATCTATAAACACACCACGCAGTTTCAGAATCCACTGCATCAAAACTACAAGCATGTGAAGAAGCTGCAGGCATTGCTGGATTTAACGGATGGACAGGTTTATTCCGTGGTTGTCTTTGTCGGCGGCAGCGAGTTCAAGACCCCCATGCCGGAGAATGTCACCCAGGGGGGTGGTTATATCCGCTTCATTAAATCGAAAACGGAGCCTGTTTTAACCGAAGGCCAGGTTCAGGCAATTGTCAGGCGCATTCAATCCGGGCGACTGAAGCCCTCGCTGAAGACCCACCGGGAGCATGTGCGACATGTCAGGCAGATCGTGAGTGATAGGGAATCTCAAAAGCGCTGCCCAAAATGCGGCAGCCTCATGGTGGAGCGGGTGACAAAGCGGGGGGAGCAGAAGGGGGGGCGCTTCTGGGGCTGTTCCGGTTTTCCAAAATGCCGGACTGTTTTAGATTTTGATTAAGGGGCATTAGGGCTCCTCCATACGCTCTCGTTCCCACGCTCTGCGTGGGAACGCATACTTACTCTATGGACGACCAACAAGGAGGTGGTTGTGGGTAGGAGTCGCTACAAGATTATCGATCCAACGCATGCGCATTTTGTAACCTGCACGGTGCTCCACTGGATACCCGTCTTCACGCGCCCTGCAACCGTGGAAATAGTTCTGGAATCGCTTCGATTCTTGAAGAATGAGGGATTGCGAGTGTATGCCTACGTGATTCTTGAGAACCATCTGCATATGGTGGTGCAGAGCAGTGATCTGAATCGTGATATGGCACGGTTCAAGTCGTACACTGCAAGGCAGTTATTGTCCTATTTTGCCGAGCACAATGTCTGGCGGATTCTGGACCAATTGGCGTTTTACAAGAAGGCGCATAAAGGTGATCGGGTGTATCAATTCTGGCAGGAGGGGTGTCATCCTGAGTGGATACAGAATGATGCGATGATGCGGCAGAAGGTGGACTACATTCATCAGAACCCGGTGAAACGCGGGTATGTGGATCAACCGGAACATTGGCGCTATTCCAGTGCACGGGATTATGCCGGGTTAGCCGGGTTGTTGGAGGTGGAGAAGGTTTGGTGAGATTCGGGTATGCATTCCCACGCGGAGCGTGGGAACGAGAGTGAACAGGGGTCGGAGTCAGTGAGACTGACTACCACCCTTGTGGTTAAATGCACCTGTAGGACGCCCGCCCTCGGGTCGAACATCGCGGTGGGGGTGCCGCCCCTGCGGTGGTACTATTTGTGAATTCGTCGGATGGGTGGCGCCGGTACGGCGTAACCCATCCCACATATGCTACTTGCGGGATACTGATGTGTTGAAAGCGATTTTTATCGATCTGGACGAAACCCTCTGCGATACCCGAAAGGCCACTGACCTGGCCAAGGCGCTGCTGGCCGAAACGGTGCGTGCGCGGTTCGCAGTGGATGGTGTGCTGTTTGCCGATCGCTATGAGACGGGTTTCTATCGCCGCTGGAGCGATATCCAGCGCGCGCGTTATCTGCCGATTATCAAACAGCGGGGCGAGGATGCGTTTCGCGTGCAGTTGATGATCGACCTGTTGGCTGAACTGGGTTCGGGCGAGGTGAGTCAAGCGACAGCGCAGGAACTACAGCATCAGTTCGATCGTGATCGCTTGGCTGCCTTCGATTTCTTTCCGGGTATCGAGGCGTTTCTGGCCGAGGCCCGCCAGTTGTTCACCACCGTGGTGATTACCAATGGCCCGCTGTTTTCCCAGATACCGAAGATCGAGGCGGTCAATCTGGCGGCCCATGTGGATCACATCATTATCGGTGGCCAGGAACCGGAGGAGAAGCCGGCGCGCTCCATTTTCGAAAAAGCCCTCAAGCTGGCCGATTGCGACGCCCACGAGGCGATCCACGTGGGTGACAGCCTGGCGGCAGACATCGCGGGTGCCCACGGCAGTTGCATTACCTCGGTCTGGGTCCGGCATCAGCAGCCGCTGGACGCGGAGCTGGGGATTACGCCCCACCACACGGTGATGCACCCGAGTGAGATACCGGCCCTGATTCGTGAATTGCACCAGGATTAATTCGGTTACAACGCGTTAACGTGGTACCTTGCCCGTCTTTCATTCCGCCCCGGAACCCTGTGCAATCGTAGCAAAGGATAAGAGATGGCCCTGAAGCCAACCATTTACAAATTCAACATCAGCCTGTCGGATATTAACCGCAACTATTACGACACACTGAACCTGACGGTGGCGCAACACCCTTCGGAAAACCCGGAACGGATGATGGCACGGGTGATGGCCTTTTGTCTGAATGCCCAGGAGTCACTGGTTTTTACCAAGGGGCTTTCGGAGCCCGATGTACCGGACATCTGGGTGCGCACGCTGGATGATCAAGTGGCCTTGTGGATCGATGTCGGCGAACCTGCGGTCGAGCGGATCAAGAAGGCGACCCGGCTGGCGAAAAGCGTCAAGGTCTATAGCTTCAATGCCAAGTCGGATGTCTGGTGGGATCAGTCCAGGGCGAAGTTTGCCACCTTGCCGGTTTCGGTATTTCGCTTCGACGCCAATACCATCAACCGGCTGGCCGCGCTGGTACAAAGAACCATGACATTATCCGTCACCATCACCGGGGATTCCGCCTTTGTGGCAACCGAAGCGGGGGAGTGTGAAGTGGAGTGGTCACCCCTGCAGGACCGATAGCGGTCACTACTTGTGTAGCAGGCTGCCGCCGGAAGCCGATCCGCTCATGAGTGATTATCGTGGCGGATCAAGCTGCTGATTAATGGAGCCGTTAACCCGAAACCAGCCGGCCACGCTGTAGCGGTCCCGGTCGGCGGCCAGCACTTCATGGGGAGACTCGTCGCCGCGGAAGACCGCCAGGTTCCCTGCCAGGGCCAATTGTTTGTAAATCACTGAACCAGACGAGACGTTCAGTTGCTCAATGTTCTGTTTAAGGCTATTCTTTATTCGCGAATCACGAATAGCGAACAACCGATGAATTTAAAACCGCAAGATGTATTGGTATTGCTGAAGCTGGTTGCCATTGGCCATCAGACTTGGACTTATAATCGCCTGGCACTTGAGTTGTGCATGAGTCCGTCTGAGGTCCATTCGGCAATAAAGCGGGCACTGGCCGCCAATCTCGCTTATCAGGAGAGGGGTAGCATTGTGCCAAATACCAGAAACCTTGAGGAGTTTCTGGTGCATGGGCTTCGTTATGTGTTTGTCCCGGAGCGCGGTCAGATGTGCCGTGGTATGTTGACAGCCCACGCGGGGCCGCCGCTGGCCAAGCATTTTGTTCCAGATGGGGAACCACCACCGGTGTGGCCATGCGCCCAAGGTGAGGATAGGGGGATGGCGTTCTCCCCGCTCTATAAGTCTGCACCCGAGGCAGCCGGTAGGGACCCTTTGCTGTATGAATGGCTGGTGCTGGTTGATGCGATTCGCGGCGGCAGGGCCAGGGAGCGTGACTGGGCAATCAGGGAGATACATAAGAGGGTGAAACGCTATGACAAGAGCCCAGAACCCTAACCTGGGGATTCTCGAAATCGCAGTTGATCGGCTGGGGGCGCTGGTAGAACAGATGGTCTTTCTGGGTGGCTGTGCCACCGGACTGTTGATCACTGATGTGGCTGCCCCACCAATACGTGCGACACGTGACGTCGACACCATCGTACAGGTAGCGTCTCTGGCAGAGTATATTCACCTCTCCGATAGATTGCGTGAACGCGGATTCCGAGAGGACGCCAGTGATGGTGCACCAGTATGCCGTTGGGTTACAGAAGGGGTGATTCTGGATGTGATGCCAACTGAAAGCTCGATTCTGGGTTTCAGTAATCGCTGGTATGCGTCTGCTATTAAGCATGCGGTGAGAGTTGATCTGCCTTCTGAAAAATCGATTCGGATGGTGTCTGCGCCCTATTTTCTCATCACAAAACTGGAAGCCTTCGATGGGCGTGGGCAAGGTGACTATCTGATGAGTCATGACATTGAGGATATAGTCGCTGTATTGGATGGACGACCTGAGCTAATGGCTGAAGTAGATGGGGTAGGGCCTGCATTGGTCAGAGAGCTGGCTGAACGATTCAAAGGTTTGCTGCGAGATCGTCGTTTTGTGGCGTCCATTTCTGGGCATATGCCAAACGATTCGGTGAGTCAGGCGCGTGTTACGCTGTTAATGGACAGACTCAAGAAGCTTGCGAAAATAGAATGATCCTACCGGTAATTGATATAACGGACGAAGCAGTGTTTTCGGACTCAAGCCATGCAACCCAGGGAGTGGCTTTTTTACTCATCGCGGCGGATCAAGCTGCTGATTAATGGAGCCGTTAACCCGAAACCAGCCGGCCACGCTGTAGCGGTCCCGGTCGGCGGCCAGCACTTCATGGGGAAACTCCTCGCTGAGGAAGATCACCAGCGTGCCAAAGGTGGGCACGACCCTGGTGATCTCCGCTCCTTCATCCGGGGCGTAGAGTACCAGCTCACCACCCTGGCCCGGTTCCCAGCCTCTGTTCAGGTAGGTGACCAGGGTCAGCACCCGGTTGGATTCGCCGCGAAAGGCATCCAGGTGTTTCTTGTAGAAATCACCGGGATTGTAGCGGGCGAAATGGCTCTCGAACGAGAACAGGCCGAGGAACAGCCGCCGGTTCAGGTAGGTCTTGAGCCGGGCGGTCCAGTTGAACCAGGTGCCGGCCTCTGGATGAACGCCGTCCATCCAGACGATCTGGTCACGGCGGATGAACTGATTGCGGGTCTGTTCGATACCGCGACCGATCCGTGCCTGATGAAAGCGCTTTTCCTCCAGCAGGCTCAGGTAATGCAACAGGCTGTCGCCGACCGGGCCGGGTAGCGCGGTGGGCAGAATGACATAGCCCTGGGATTCGACACCGCAGGCGATACGCTCAAACAGGCTGTCATCTTCTGATGGTGTGTCAGCGCTGAAGTCGGCAATTTTTTGTATCAATCGAGTATCTTCCCAGAAACCCGATCAGGTGTGGGGCGTCGGGTGCGGCGCTATTCTATGACTGCAATCTGTCGGTCGCCAATCAATTTTTACGATGGGACGGAGCGGGCGAAAAGCGGGGTTTTCTCTGGAGTCTGGACGAGGGGGGCTCGACGGATCTTGCCGTGGAAAGCGGAACCGGGGGGAGGCGGTCGCCATCCCCCCGAATCATCACTGGTCAGGAGCAGGAGCCGCAGCAGACGCCGGGACGATCCGCTTCTTTCTTCTCTTCCGTGGTCTCGGCCTTAATCTCGACATTCACGGAAGTGGTTTGTTTGTCCTGCTCTTCACTGCCGTTGGCTTCGCTGGAAGTCTGCTTGGTTTCATCGCTCATGTGACTGTGTATCCTTTTTTCAGGTGGTAATATCGGTAGTCAGGATAGGGGGCCGGAGTTGGTGGCGCCTTGTCCTAGCTCAATTTTGAAGAAGCAGGGTGGGCGTGATTTAAGAGCTTAAACTCATGACCAAAAGGATTAGACTCGATTGATCGCTATCTCAAGGGGTTAGTGCACTTTATAGGGTGTATCCGGATACCCCGGCATGCTTGGCAAATTGTTTACCAACGGGCGGAAAGCTCGTCGGTGAGTGTTGAAAAGTCCCAAAATGAGACCTATAGTACCCAAATCGGGACTTTTCAATCATGGACCAAATGGAATCTGTTACGACCAACATCGGTGATGCACTCTTTACCAAGACCCAGCAGCGGGTGTTGGGGCTGCTCTTTGGACGGCCGCGGCAGAGCTTCTATCTGAATGAGCTGGTGCGGCTGGCGGGGGTTGGAAAGGGTTCAGTGATACGTGAGTTGGAGAAGCTTTGCACGGCGGGCCTGCTGACGGTGACCCGCATCGGCAACCAGAACCACTATCAGGCGAATGCCGAAAACCCAATTTTTGAGGAGTTAAAGGGGATTGCCCAGAAAAGTTTCGGGTTGCTGGATATTGTCGGCTCGGCCCTGGGTCCGCTACTGGACCAGATCGATCTCGCCCTTATCTACGGTTCGATGGCCAAGGGGGCTGAGCATGCCGGGAGTGATATTGATCTGCTGCTGGTCAGTAACAGCCTGAGCTATGGCGCTGTGATGGAGGTGTTGGCGGATGCGGAGATGCAGTTGGGCCGTACCATCAACCCGACACTCTATACGCCGCAGGAGTTTGCAGAACGTAAGCGCAAGCAGCAGCACTTTATTACCCGGCTGATGGGGCAGAAGGTGCTTTGGATTAAACGGAACCCTGAATGGGATGATAGGGACGCACAGGGAGCGTAGCGCATGGAAGCATTGGATAATCTGGTGAAGACTCATCAACTCAATCATGAATCGCCTGACCAGACAGAGTTTGATGGCATGGTGTCGGCGGCAACGGCCAAACTGGCGGATGTGCAGCTGGCGGGGCTCTCGACCGATAGCCAGTTCACATTGGCTTATGGGGCGGCGCATGCCTTGGCACTGGCTGCGCTTCGCTGGCACGGTTACCGTTCGGATAAACGTTTCATCGTGTTTCAGTGCCTGAAACACACCTTGCAGTTTGAAGATGCCCGGTGGCGTGTGCTGGATCAGTGTCACCGACGTCGAAACCTCGCCGAGTACGAGGGACATCTCGATATCGACGCACAGTTACTGGCAGAGTTGATTGCGCTGGCCGATGAATTGCTACTGCGTGTCACGGCGTTAGGCCCGGTTAGGTAGAACGGACAAATAATAAGGGGAAGGGCCGCTTATCGCTGGTAAGGCAAGTGAGCTGACGTTTCAGAACGATATCATTCAGCAACTACTGGCCAATGGCTGTTGCTGGGACAGCCGGAAAACTACAACCGCGAACTCGCCCTCTACGAAGAGGATCTGCTGGGCTTCGTCAAGGAGACCCAGGATGCCCAGTGGCAGAAGTTCTGCAAGCTCTACCCCAACAACCCCGAACAGAAATTCCTGGAGCGTGTTGCCAGCCAACTGAACAAGGCCGACCCCAATGCGGCTAATAAGGAGATGCGCACCTTCGGCACCCTGGGCGTGTTGCGCCATGGGCTGCGAGATCGCGGCACCCGCTTTAGCCTCTGTCAGTTCAGGCCCGAGCACGAGCTGAATCCCGATACCCTGGCGCGTTATGAGACGAACCGGCTGCGGGTGGTGCCGGAGTTGGTTTATTCGCCGTGGGCTGTTTCCCCTCACCCCAACCGCTCTCCCGACCATGCTGTTTGCCGGTATCGCCATTGGACTGCGCTTTGCTGCGGGGTACGTCCAGGGATAAATCCAGCAGCAGGCCGGGGACTCATCCACGCCGCTGCTGCCGGGCGTTGGCGGCGGTGCTGTTGATCTGGCCGCCCAGCGCCTGATCCGCCTTTAACCACTCCCTTGGAGACCGCCCCACATGCGCCCTGAAGCTGCGCGACAGGGCGCTGGCGCTGCCGTATCCCACCACATCGGCCACATACTGTACCGGTTTACCCTGGCGCAGCAGGGACTGGGCGACAGTGAGTCGCCACTCACCCAGGTAGGCCCCGGGTGTAGTGCCGACCACCTCCCGGAACCGGTTGGCAAAGCGGGCGCGGGACATGTTGGCGGTTTCCGCCAGTGCTTCCAGTGACCACTCCCGGGCCGGTTCTGCGTGCATGGCGTTGATCGCCCTGGCCAACCGGTCATCCGCCAGGCCGGCCAGCAGACCGAACTGCAGTCGGCGCTGATCCATCAGATCCCGCAGTACCAGCACGATAATCACCTCCATCATGCGGTCCAGGATTGCCTGTTGGCCGCAGTGGTGTTCTCCCGCTTCGATGAACAGCAGCGACAGCGCGCGGTCCAGTGCCGGGATATCCATCAGGCGGATCACCACTACATCCGGCAAAGCGCGGGCCAGCGGGTTGTTCAGGCCGGCACCGAATTCAAACGAGGCACAGACCATCTCCACGTCCGGACCCTGTGGGGTCAGGTGATGAGTGGTGGGGTTCATGTAGAGAAACAGGATCGGTTCATCAAACTGCAGGGCGGTGTGGGCCCGGGACCGCACCTGGAGACGACCGGTTTGCAGGACATGGATATAGCCAACCCCTGCCACCTGGTCAAAGCTGGCCGAGTGGCACAGCGGGCCGGTCTGAAACACCCGGGCCTTGAGTGAGAAGCACTTCAGCAGCTCGACCAGCCGATCGTTCATAATGATACTCAAAGTATGAAAATTGATATGTAATGATACTTATCGTAGTCGATCCGGTGCCAATATCAAGCCGTGCCCCAAGGGGCTGTTTGATTATCTTCACCGACTACCGAGAGGTTTCATCATGTCACGCATCGCACCGATCCAACTGGAAAATACCACTGCCACCACCGCCGCCACCCTGCAGGCGGTGCAAGCGAAGCTGGGTGTCCTGCCCAATATGTTCACCACCTTTGCCCATGCACCGGCGGCGCTGAACGGTTATCTGCAGCTCTCTGAAGCACTGGCGTCCGGTCGCCTGAACGCGCAACAGCGCGAGATGGTGGCGATTGCGGTGGCTCAGGAGAACAGTTGTGAATACTGCCTGAGCGCCCATGCCGCGCTGGGTCAGGGCGCTGGCCTGAATGATCAGGCGATCCGGCAGGCCCAGCAGGGCCGGGCGGACAACCCGGTCGATGCGGCCATCCTGACGCTGGCGCTGGAGATTACCCGCAGTCGCGGTGGGATCAGCGATGGCCAGCTTGCCGCTGCCCGTAAAGCCGGCCTGGATGACGGCCGGATTGTCGAGGTGGTGACTCATGTCGCACTGAATGTGCTGACCAACTACCTCAATCGGCTGGCCGGGACGGAAGTGGACTTCCCCCGTATTACCCTCTCGGCGGCGGCATGAGCCGACGGCTGAATGGCCGTCCCATTAAGGAAAAACCTGATTACCTATCTAACTCAGCCATCTATGGAAAAAGCATGTCAGCGAATGATGGGTTATTGCAAATGCCTCATCAGCGCAGCCATTCCGTAGGGTGGATAAGCGACAGCGCATCCACCGTGGCAACCGGTGGATGCGCCTACCGGCTTATCCACCCTACATCGGGCGCCTTGGTGGTGCCCCGTACCCGATCGTGGCTGAGTCTGGTGGGTAATCAGGAGGAAAAATTAACAGGAGAAACACCATGATTTCGACCTATAAAACAGTAATCGGTACTGCCGCCCTTTGCGCCGGCCTCTTTGCCGCTCCGCTGGCAGTTGCCGAAGAGGCACTGGGCATTGGTGCCGCGGTATTCGATGCCAAGGGTGACCTGGTGCGCCCGGAAGGTTTTCGCCAATGGGTGTTTATCGGTGCGCCGCTCACCCCCAATGCCTTGAACAAGGGTGGTGCCGCGTTTCCGGAGTTTCACTATGTCTATGTCAATCCCGATGCCTTCGCGGTGTATCAGCGTACCGGTACCTTTCCCGACGGTACCGTGGTCGCCAAGGAGCTGGTGCTGCTTAAACCGGGCGAGCATCCGGACGGCTCTTCCAATGCGCCCTCCGGTCGTGGCTATTTCGCCGACAAGTACAACGGCATGGATGTGATGGTGAAGGACAGTAAACGTTTCAGCGAGACCAGTGGCTGGGGGTTCTTCAACTTCGGGCATCATGTGCCGCCCTACAGCGAGACCTCAACGGCGGCACCGGCGGCCAGTTGTGCCGCCTGTCATCAGGCCAATGCGCAGAAGGATATGCTGTTTACCCAGTTCTATCCGATTCTGCAGTAGTCATTTTTGATTCAATTGTGGGCGTCTGCGGCGCTAACCCGACCTGCGGCTTCACGGCAGGTCGGGCGCGCCAAAAGGCGTAAACCGATAAATGGATTTATTTCAATTCGATCAGACGTGAATAACGAAACGCCTGCCGGTTCTCGTGCAGCAGCGCCCGGGCATGTTTTTGCAGCGGGATGTCCATGTTTTTCCCCAGCGCCTCCGCCGCCTGCATAAACTGCTTGGAATGCAATCGCGGGACGCCCCCATCAAAGGCGAAGGCGATACAGTTGCCATCCGGTATGCTGAGGGTCACCACCTGTTGATCAAACACAGTCTGTAACGCCTCGTTCAGCGCATGACTGGTCAGGCTGCTCTTCAGCCAGTAGTTGCAGATCAATATGCCGTTCGGTTTCAATGCGCCGCGGCAGGCGGCCAGGAAGTGTTGCCGCGCCTGCAGCTCGTTCATCCCTTCACCGAGGTAAAGATCGGTCAGTATCAGGTCGGTCGGGACGGGCTTGTGGTTCAAGTACTCCCAGGCATCCTTCAGGTGCAGGCGCAGCCGTTTGTCATCGGGCAGTGCAAACCAGTCTTGCGCCAGCTCCACCACTTTGGGTCGCATCTCTACCGCGTCGATTTTGCAGTCGGGGTGGTGCGTCAGCACGGCCTGCGCCAGCGCGCCGGCACCCAGTCCCAGCAGGGTGCAGTGTCCGGCTGTCGGGGCCAGCAGGAAACCGAGCATCATCACCTGGGTGTAATGGTGGCAGAGTCGGGCGGCCTGATGGATGTCGATACAGCTCTGCGCAACCGTGTTGCCGAAACAGAGCATGCGCCGGCCGGCGTCCTGGCGGACCGAGAGGTCTCCCCATTCGTCCCGGCAGTGGTGCAGCAGTTGTCCGCTCTGGGGCATGGATGGTCACGGTGGTGGAAGGTGGGGGAATAGTAACAGCAGGATCAACAGGCTGGAATCAATGATGCGCTGTGATAACCTGCCGGTATATCTCATAGGATAAAAATTGAAAAAGTCATTTCTGAAAATAATATGGATATCTGGGACAAAAGTCTGCTGTTGATTCTGTTGCGCCGGCATCTGGAGAGCGAGCGCACGGTCGACTGGCAGACCCTGCACAAGCGGGATCGCAGTTGGGCGCTGGCGCAGCCGGAGCAGTCGGCCTGGCGGCTGTTGCACGGCTGGTTGCAGCAGTGGGGAGGGTCGCGGGTCGGCAGCAGCACCCTGTTTGTCTATGGGGCATATGTGGCCGCCCTGGTGTTCGGCTTCGCGTTGATGGCCGGACTGCTGGCCTTTCAGCCGTTTCAGCGGATCAATCTGCTCTGGTTCCTGTCGCTCGCCGTGCTATTGCCCTTTGCCTGGTGGCTGCTGGCACTCTTTTTTACCACCGCCCAGGTGCCGCTTCCCCTGCACACCCTGATTGAACATCGACTGCCACCGGGGAGTTTTCCGGCCGCCCTGCGGCCGCTGCTGAAGCAGACCGTGATCGCCCTGGGTCAGCAGCTGTCGCTGCTGTTTTCCATCGGCATGCTGATCGCCTTTCTGCTCTATCTGTTGATGACCGATCTCGCCTTCGGCTGGTCTTCGACCCTGGACCTGGGCGGCGGCGTGATTCATCAGATTACCAGCACGCTGGCCTGGCCCTGGCGAACGCTCTGGCCGGCGGCGGTGCCTTCCCTTGAGTTGATTGAACAGACCCACTATTTCCGCGCCGCGCCGCTGACGGCAGAGCAGCCCGCCCTGTTCGGTCAGTGGTGGCGTTTTCTGTTGATGTGCCTGCTGATTTACGTGCTGCTGCCGCGGCTGATCACCACCGCCGTGGCCCGCATCCGTCTGAACCGGATGCTGGGGCGGGTGCGCGACAATGACGCCCTGATCAGCGGGCTCTGGCAGCGCCTGACGACCGGACTGATCGACCAGGAGATGGAAGCGGTCGATCAGCGTGAAGCCGTCGATGCAGTCAGCGAGACGGAATCATTGACCCGTCGCTATGGGCAGATTGTCTGCTGGGGTCTCTGGCCGGATGAGCTGATCGGGCCACTGCGTGAACAGCTGGCGGGGGAAGGGGCGGATGCGGTGTGGATCGAACTGGATAGCGGGACATCGGCTGATGAGGTGCAGGCATCGCTCGCGGAGCTGCCCGATGAGCCGCTGCTGCTGCTCTGCAAAGGGTGGGAACCACCCACCGGCGAGCTGGCCGATCTCTGCCAACTGCTGGGGCAACAGCGCAGCCGCCTGTTCCTCTGGCCGGTCCCGCTGAGCGGTATGGATGAGGCACGCCAAAGCAGGCTGATCCAATCCTGGCAACCCTTTATGCGGCAGATCCCGGACCGATTTCATCTGGTCAGTGGCCGGGTGCCGGACGGGGTGGTGCATGCCTGATTACCCGGTCATGGCGGTGGTGGGGCATCCCAACAAGGGCAAGTCGTCGGTGGTGGCAGCCCTGACCCAGAATGATCAGGTGCAGATATCGCCCCTCTCCGGTACCACCCGGGTGGCGCAGCACTTCACCCTGAAACTGGACAACCGGACCGTGTTTGAATTGGTGGATACGCCGGGTTTTCAGCGCGCCGGTAAATGCCTGGCTTGGCTGAATGCACAAGAGCTGGCGGCGGATCAGCGACCGGCCCGAGTGGCGGAATTTGTCGAAGCGTTCAGCGGAAGCGGGCAGTTTGTCGACGAGGTGGAGTTGCTGACGCCGATCATCAGGGGCGCCGGGATTATCTATGTGGTGGATGGTTCACTGCCCTACAGTCCGGAGTACGAGACCGAGATGGAGATCCTGCGCTGGACCGGTCGACCGCGGCTGGCGCTGATCAACCCGATCGGTGGCGATCGTTATGTGGCACAGTGGCAGCAGGCGCTGAACCAGTACTTCAGCCTGGTACGGCTGTTTGATCCGCTGCACGCCAGCTTCGACCAGCACCTGCAACTGTTGCGCACCTTTGGCGAGTTGGATGCGCACCAGGGACAAGGGTTTGCCCAGGCGATCGAACAACTGGAACGCTATCGCCAACTGAAGTTGCAACAGGCGGCGCGCATCCTGGTGGAAAACCTCTATCGTCTGCTCACCTATCAACAGTCAAGCAACCGGTTGGAGCAGGCGGCCCAGGCGCAATTGCCCGGGCTGTTGTCGGATGAAATCACCCGCTTCAATCAACACCTGAACCGCATGGAGCGGGAAGGGCAGCAGCAGTTGGAGGCGCTGTTCCTGTACCACCGGCTGGAGTCGGATATCGGCCGGCTGGAGGTGCATCAAAGTGAGTTGATGGATGAATCCCAGTGGACCCTCTGGGGGCTGGAGAAAAATCAGCTGGTGCTGGTCAGCGCTGGTGCGGGCGCGGCGATAGGGCTGCTGGCGGATGTCGGACTCGGTGGTGCCTCGCTGCTCACCGGGGCGATCAGCGGTGGTGTGCTGGGTGGCCTGTCCGGCTGGTTCGGGTTGGACTGGCTGAAACAGCAGTTGCCACCCTGGCTGCAGTTCAGTGCCGAAAAGCATCTGCTGGGTCCGGTGAAAGATCCCAACTTTGCCTTTGTGATTCTGGGCCGTGCCCTGAGTCATGCACGGGCGATGCTCTCACGCAGCCATGCCGACCGGGAACGGCTGACGATCCGCGAGGATGGGCTGAACCGCATGCGGTCGCTGGAGTTGAAGACCCAGGTGCGGCTGCTGAAACAGTGCAGGCAACTGGTGAAGCAGGGGCCGCAGGGCCAGGCGGCGGCGCAGTTACGTGATTGGGTTTATCGGCAATTGACGGCCTAGTCCAGCGTGTCTCCTGGTAATATCAGGTGCCAATGCGGTGCTGACGTGGTGCGCCAGCACACCGTATCAATCGTTCATTAGGGCACTATCTGACTTGCCCGACAGAGTGCGTGGTTCGCACCCATTCGGAAGGCCGTTACCAGCAGGTCGTGATTGGCGGCTGGGACCGGATTCCAGGTTAGCGGTGATAAGAGGCCATTTCGACCGGTTTATGGCGTTGAATGATCTCCATCACTTCGTTCTCAATATCGTCCGGGATCATGACCTTCAGTTCGGTATGTTCGCTGTCGGCAAACATCTTTTCCCGGTCAATGCCATTGGCAATGAGATCGTCCATGGTGTTGCGGATGGTGTCCATTGAGGTGAAAGAACCGGTAATTGTCGTCGTCATGGTTAGCTCCTGCTCTGGGTGAGAGGGGCTACATCATCGTGTTACATCGAAAGGTGATGTGCTCCTGATGTTTGATTATTAAGGGTTATTAACCTAAGCCTAGATCACGCCTGACAGCCCTACAAGATCGGCTCGCAAATACTATCCCTGTTACCGGGAAGTAAATAGTGCCTGGCTATCGGTGCTTTCAGTTTGATTTCATCTGGCCGGCTTATCCTGTAAATCAACAGGGTTGGGCGGGTCTGCCGCAGGCAAAAACCACCCGGCGAAGATTGTCTTGAACCTGCACAGGGTGCAGGATAGAGGATGTCATGAAGAAACGTATTTTTATTATTGTTGCCCTGCTGCTGCCACTGTCCATGATCGCCGCCAGCGATCACGAACGGGCCAAGGCGCTGCTTGAGTCGGGTGAAATCCTGTCCCTGGAGCAGATATTGAAGAATATCCGCGAGGAACAGCCTGGACGCCTGCTGGAGGTTAAACTCGAAGAGGAGAAGGACACACTCATCTATGAGGTTGAACTGCTGGATAACGAGGGCCGGGTGTGGGAGCTGAAACTGGATGCGGTGACCGGCGAACTGCTGAAACGCGAACGGGACGATTGAGATGCGGCTGTTGCTGGTGGAGGATGACGCCGAACTGGTCGCCCGCTTGAAACCGGCCCTGAAGCGGGCCGGTTTTGCAGTCGATGTGGCCGACAACGGCATAGACGGCGAATTTATGGGCGATGAGGAGCCCTACGATGCGGTGGTGCTGGACCTGGGTCTGCCGCAACGGCCAGGGCTCGAGGTGCTGGCCAACTGGCGATCGCATGACAATCCGGTGCTGGTGCTGGTGTTGACGGCACGGGATGCCTGGCATGAGCGGGTGGATGGATTTAAGGCGGGAGCGGATGACTACCTGGGCAAACCGTTCCATGTGGAGGAGCTGGTGGCCCGGCTGTTGGCCCTGGTGCGTCGTAGCGCGGGACAGCCTGCGCATGAGCTGAAGCAGGGCGGACTGCAACTGGATGAGGCGCACCAGCAGGTGATACTGCCGGACGGGCGTGTCGTCGACCTGACGGGTACTGAATTTAGGCTGCTGCGTTATTTCATGCTGCACCCCGGTCAAATACTCTCCAAAACACGCCTGACGGAGCATGTCTATGAGCAGGATTTCGATCGCGACAGCAATCTGATTGAGGTCTATATCCGTCGCCTGCGGGAACGCATCGGCAAGGAGCGTATCGAGACCCGGCGCGGTCAGGGTTATCTGTTTCGGGGTGAAGCCGGGTGAGGTCGTTGGGTCACCAGTTGCGCCTGGGACTGGCGTCCGGGCTGGTGCTGCTGTTCGGGGTGATGTGGTGGGGGGGGATTCAGGCGATACACGGTCTGACCGATCATTTCGTCGCCTCCCGGCTGGAACACGATGCCGAAGCGGTATTGGCGGCGATGCGACTGGATGGCTCCGACCGGCCGCTGGTGCGCTGGCGGCGAATAGACGCCATCTACGATCAGCCGCTCTCCGGTCACTATTACCAGATCAGTTTTCCGGACGGCAAAAAGGTCAGTTCCCGCTCCTTGTGGGATCAACAGTTGGACATTCCGCAGTTTGCCCCCGGCAGCCAGGGGCAGTGGCGTATGCCGGGACCGGCCGATCAGGAACTGTTGGTGTGGGTTGCCGGGTACGATAAGCAGGGCAAGGTGTTCTCCATTGCGGTGGCGGAGGACATGACCCCGCTCAACCAGCGTGTGACGCAGTTCGAGTGGTTGTTTGTGGTCCTCACCCTGGGGATAACGCTGTTACTCTTTGTCGGACAACAACTGATCGTGCGCAGCGCCCTGGGCCGGTTGGAACGGGTCAGGGAGGATATGGCCCGACTGGAACGCGGCGAAGTCGATACCCTCACCACCGAGGTACCGGCCGAGGTGGGTCCGCTGGTGAGTCAGTTCAATCACTTGCTGGCGCTGTTTCAGCAGCGCCTGGAGCACTCGCGCAAGGGGCTCGGCAACCTCTCCCATGCCTTCAAGGGGCCGATCAATCTGCTGCAACAACAGTTGGATAGCGACGAGATGGAAGCCCACCCCGAACTGAAAACCGCCATGAAGCTGCAACTGACGCGGGTCCGTCAGTTGATGGAGCGGGAGATGAAACGGGCTCGTCTGGCTGGTTCAGGAATCTCCGGCGGACGCTTCAATGCCGCCCTGGAGATGCCCGCGTTGGTGCGCGTGCTGCGACAGATTCATCATGAAAAAGAGCTGCTTATCGACTGTCGGGTGCCGGAGTCTGGCCCGCTTTCGGTAGACCGGGAAGATATGCTGGAACTGCTGGGCAACCTGTTGGATAACGCCTGCAAATGGGCCGATGGAAAGGTGCGTTGCACTATCGTGCAACAGACGGCGGTCGTGATCGAGGTGGAAGATGATGGTCCCGGTGTGTCACCGGAGGCGCTGGCCCAACTGGCCGAACGTGGCGTGCGCATTGACGAGTCGGTGGACGGACATGGCCTGGGGTTGGCGATCGCCAAGGATATGGTCAAGCTCTATGGGGGCGATATCGGATTTATGCTGTCGCCTGACCTGGGCGGTCTGAAGGTGCGGGTCAGGCTGCCCCTTTAGTCGCTGTTCAGCTGCCTGCCTCGCGCGGGGCTCCCTCACGAAACACTACCCGGTAGCCACGTTTCAGCTGCATGTCACGCCGCTTGATCAGGGTGCGCTCCGCCACTTCACGCTGGTCGAAATGCTCCTTGGTCACTTGGCCACGGGTGCCCTGGATGCCCGATTCCCGCACCAGGCTCCAGCCGCCCAGCAGGTCGGGCTGCAGATGCAGATGGTAATAGCGGAGCGGTTGCTCCGGTGAGTGCAGGGTCTGCATATAGATACGCATAGCGGTTGTATTCGGCTGGCTGTGAATGGTGAAGTCGGGTGTCTGATCTCTTTTGTAGAGTATTTGGCCGAATATTTACAGCTTTTTCAATATCCCCGTTATTTTAAGCTTGGTTTCAGTTGCCGGGGTTAAGCTTTTAATCAACAAAGAGAAGTTGATTAAAGGAGCAAGGCAATGACAACCAGCAAACGCGCATTTACACTGGCAATGGCAATCACCACCCTGTTGGGTGCCGGGGCGTTAATGGCAACCACGCCGATGCCCGCACCGGGGCCGATCCCTTTTACCACTTACGATACCAATGGTGATGGCCGGGTAAGTGCTGATGAGTTTTATGCGGCAAGAAATGCCCGTATCGCCGAGCGCGCCAAGCAGGGCGGTATGATGAGAAACCTGGGCAATGCGCCGGCCTTTGAGCAGTTTGATGCGGATGCGGACGGCTACCTGAGTGAAAACGAACTGTTGAAAGGTCAGCTGTCCCACATGCAGGAAAATCGAATGAACAGGCCGATGGGACCCATGGGTGGCGCAGGGCGTGGTGCGGGTGGCATGGCGAGCTTCGCCGACTTTGACAGCAACAGTGACGGGGTGGTGACGGCAGAGGAGTTTGCGCAGACCCGCGCCGCGCGCCAGGCGGATAAAGCTGCACAGGGCTATCCGATGCGCAATGCCGGATCGGCCCCCAGCTTCGAATCCTTTGACGCCAATGGCGATGGCCGCCTGACACCGCAAGAATTTGTGCCAGGGCGGCGTTTCTGATCGGATGTAGGGGCAACCCCCCGTGGTTGCCCGAGGTCCCCGGGGATTTGGGTATAGGGTAGGCACGGGGACCTACCCCTACGGGGCCTCGTGGTGGTTATTTCAGATCCATTGTAGGGGTAGCACCCCCTTGCGATTGCCTTGGATTACCGGCCAAGGCTCAATCATCCATGACCGAGAGATAAGCGAAGATATCCGTCAGATCCTGGTCACTGAACTCATTCAGCAACTCATCGTTGGGTGAATCCTCGTCATGAATCCGCTGTTTGGTGCGCAGCTGTTTTACCTGGCGCCAGAGATAGTTGGTGTACTGGCCGGCCAGCATAGGACCGGCATTCCTGTGGTTGCCCCAGCCCTCCTTGCCATGACAGGAGTCGCACTCCTTGTTGTAAATTTTCTCCCCCCGTTCGATATCACCTTCGGCCTTGGGAATCTGCATGGTCATCTTCGATTCCAGCAAGCGGGCGTAAGCATCGAAATCGGGGGCATTCTCGTCCACCGGCGCGAGCTGGGTCTTCAGGGTGATTTCGGAGAGATAGCGGGATATGTCATAGATGTCGCTCTCGGGCAACTGTCGATCATCGATATACTCCACCATGGCGAAGTTTTTCCGCTTGCGATCGCGGAACAGCCTCAGCTGGTTGGCGATGAACTCAAGCGGCTGTGAGGCAATCCGGGGATACTCCCCATCCTTGCCGCCCTGGCCGAATTCGCCGTGGCAGCCGGAACAGAGTTCATTGATCTCTTCGCCATTGTCCGGATCATAATCATAGGTTTGTGCCTGCAGTGGATTGCTAAGGCACAGTATCAACGAGGTCGAAAACGCAAGTAGGATTCTCTGATAAGACATGGCTATCAATTTCTCAAAAAACAGTCGAAGCACAAATGGGGGCCGGCCACCGGAATTAAAGCTCTGTGGTAGGCAACCCAAAATTTCGGCCGTATTGGAACAGAAAACGGGTTGCTGATATTTTGACTTTGATCAAACTAGCGCATTTTACCCCATTTTATTGCCATCGGGTCCCGCGGGTCTCGATAATCACAGGTATTTCCGGTGACTTACTCTTCCTCTCCCGGCCATTGGCTTGACTTCAGACGCGAACGGCATCCGTTGGTTCCGGCGCTTTGCGGTATTCAGACACTGAACTACCGACAGCTTGCTACTGCCGCCGCTGAGTTGGCGGCCGAACTGGTGGCCCGGGGTGTAATCCGTCGCCAGGTCGTGGCGGTTCAGCTCTCCTCAAGCGGACAGATTGCGCAACTCCTGTATGCGGCCCTGCATCTGGGCATCACACTGCTGCCGCTGGACCCCCAATTGATGGTTCGCCACCGGGATCGGCTGCTGGCCGCCGTGGGCTGTCAAACCCTGATTTGCGAACAGCCGCCGTCGACGGCCGCGGTTCACGGGATTTCATCGACCGCGCTGTTCTGCGGACGGGCCGGGCGTGATGCCCTGCCGCTCGATCGGCCACACCCTCTGGAGGGTGATCAGGTGCAGCTGATCATTGCCACCAGCGGCACGACCGGAGAGCCCAAAGGCGTGCTGCTGAGCGCCGCCAACCTGGCCGCCAGCGTCGCCGCGTCGGAACAGCGCCTGGGTCTGAGGGAGGGTGACCGCTGGCTGGCCTGTCTGCCGCTGTTTCATATCGGTGGCCTGTCGATTCTGCTGCGTTGTCTTGCCGCCGGTGCCCGGGTGCTGCTGCAGGAGGGGTTTGACGCGGTCCGGGTCTGGCGGCAGATTGCCGCCGGTGCAGTCACCCACCTCTCGCTGGTGCCGGCCATGCTGGAGCAGTTACTGTTGCAGTCGGCAGGGGTGCCGCCGCCGGCAACGCTGCGGGTGGTTTTGGTCGGCGGCGGTCCGCTTTTCGGGGCACTGGCGCAGCGGGCGCATACCGCCGGCTGGCCGCTCTGTGTCAGCTATGGCATGAGTGAGACCGCCTCCCAGTTTGCCACCGACTGCTCAGCGCAGGCCGGGTTGATGCCGGGGCGGGTCGGTCTGCCGCTGGCGGGTTATGAGGTGGCGATTGGAGAAGCGGGGCGTATCCGCGTGCGTGGTCCGGCGGTGATGCAGGGTTATGCCAATACCGGTGGAGTGACGGGGCAGGGGCTGGAACAGGGCTGGTTCGAGACGGGTGATCTGGGCAGTCTGGATGAACAGGGCCGGCTGACGGTAATTGGCCGGGCCGATGACCTACTGGTCAGTGGCGGCAAGAATATCCACCCGGCCGAGGTGGAGGAGCGACTACTGCAGTGTCCGGGGGTACGTGCAGTGGGGGTGACCGGGCGGCCGGACCCGGTCTGGGGCGTCACTCTGGTGGCGCTGTTTATGGGGGATGTGACGGCTGGGGAGTTGGACCAGTGGGCGCGACAGCACCTGCCCGGGCATCTGCGTCCGCGGGAGTTTCTGCCGGTCCGGCAACTGCCGCTAAATCGGATGGGGAAACTCGCCCGCCCGGCGTTGCGGGAGTTGCTGGCACGGAACGACCCGGGCTGAGGGGCATCAATCCGGCTGCAGGGTCAGGATCAGCACGTCCTCGGTAACGGTATCGCCGATGTCGATATGCAGGGCCGCTACCCGGCCGGCGTGGGGGGTAGGAATGTCCAGGGTGGTTTTATCGGTCTCCAGGATGATCACCGGGTCGTCCCGCTCTATCCGGTCACCGGGCCTGACCAGGATTTCGCTCACCAGCACCGCTGCAGCACTACAAGCGCCGCAACTGTCCCAACACTCCGGCATGGCCGGCAGGCGGACCTCGATCGGTGTGCTCACGCGGAAGTTTTCGGTTGACTGGCCGGGCGGCCGTTAATGCCCCAGTTCTCTTTGGATGGTTCATGGATCAGGATCATCACATCCTTGGGGGCGATGTCTGCCGTTTGCTGCAGGTTGGCGGTGATCTGCTGGAACAGCGCCGCCTTCTGCTCAGGCGATCGTCCGGGAAAGGAGGCGATCTCCACCGTGAGGAAGTCTTCCGAGCGTCCTTGCGGATAGAACAGGTAGCCGGGGGCGATTTCGATCAGTCGCTGGTTGCGGCTGGTCTCGGGCACGCCGAAGGCGTTGACCGTGGCGTCATGCACCGCATCCATGATCGCGCGGATCTCGTTGGCCGGGCGGCCGGCCCGCAGGGTAATGGTGACAATCGGCATGGATCACTCCTGTGGGTTGAGTAGTGACGCGGCATAGGGGAACAGGGCCGGAGCGCCGCCGGTATGCCAGAACAGCAGGGTATCGTCCCGGCTGAACGCCCCCTCTTCAATCAACTGCAACAGAGCGCCCATGGCGCGTCCGGTATAGACCGGATCCAGCAGTATCCCTTCGGTTCTGGCCAGCAGGTGGATGGCGTTGCGCTCCGCGTCACCCACAATGCCGTAGCCCTGGCCGGTGAATCGGTCTTGGAGGTTGATGGCGTCCGCATCAAACTTTTGGTCGATGCCGAACAGGGCGGCGGTCTCGTTGGTCAGCGCGTGCAGCTGCTCCGGATAAGCGACGGCCTCGTCCTCCTTGTCGATACGGATGCCGATCACCTCGCAATTCAGCCCCGCCTGATGGGCGCCGACGATCAGGCCGGCCTGGGTGCCGCCGGAACTGGAGGCGAACAGCATGTGGCTGATCCGCTGATCCAGATTGTCCAACTGCGTTTTCAGTTCCGCGGCGGCATGCACATAGCCCAGAGCGCCGGTGGCATTGGAGCCGCCATAGGGGATGACATAGGGGGTGCGTCCGGCGGCGCGCAGTTGCTCGGCGATCTGCGGCATCTGTTCACCCTTGCGGGATTCGCCACTCCAGTGAATCTGTGCGCCGAGCAGTAGGTCAAGCAGCAGATTGCCATCCGCCATATCCGGCGCCTCGCCGCCCAGCACCAGATGGCACTCCAGGCCGCTGGCGGCCGCGGCCGCGGCGGTTTGGCGGCAGTGGTTGGATTGGGCGGCCCCACCGCTGATCAGGGTGTCGCAACCCGCGGCAATCGCCGCACCGACCAGATACTCCAGCTTGCGGGTCTTGTTGCCGCCCAGGGCCAGCCCACTCTGGTCATCCCGTTTCATCAGGATGCGCGGTCCGCCGAGCTGCCGACTGAACCGCTGCAGGTTCATCAGCGGCGTGGGGAAAAAGCCCAGGGATGCCCGGGGGTGCTGGTCCAATAATGAATGCATCATGGGGTCTCCTCTGTGGTGCCGGTTACATCTTCAGTATAAAGCCAGTTCCGGGCTCTGATCCAAGGGTCGTCTGGCCGTTGGTGATGACCGGTGGGTCGCCCAGGTCGCGGGAAAACCAGTGGCTGGTGGCCAGTCCGTGGATGGCCGGGGCAGTCAGTGCATCAGCTGTGGCGGCCAGATGGCATAGCGGCCAAAGGCCGGCGCTGCTCTCCAGGGTACTGGTGATCACGCAGGCGATGCCCGACTGGTGGGCCTGCCGGATCATTGCCAGTGCAGGGATCAGACCACCCAGGCAGGCGGGCTTGATGATAATTCGATGGACCGGGATCGGTTGCAGTTGTTGCGCCCGGATATAGCCGGGCAGGGACTCGTCCAGGGCCAGATCGAACCGGGCCAGGAATTGCAGTTCCTGTAAGGTTTCCGGGGTGGGGTGGCGCAACGGCTCTTCCAGGGACTCGATGGGCAGCCGGTTCAGTTTCCGAATCAGATCGGCGGCCTCTGGCATCCGCCAGGCCCGGTTGGCATCCAGGCGCAACCTTACGCCTCCGGGCAGTTGTGCACAGAGTTGCTCCAGTAGCGATAGCTCTGTCTCGATCGGTGAGAGACCGAGCTTCAGCTTGAGGGTTGAATAGCCGGCGGCAACAGCGGCTATCGCTCGCTCATCAGTCTGTTGGTCCAGGGCACCGATCGCGGCGTTGAGCCGGACCACATCCACAGATGTCCCGCCTAGCCGTTGGTACAACGGCAATCCTTGCTGTTTAGATTGCAGGTCCAGCAGTGCCGTCTCCAGGCCGCAGCGAGCGGCAGGGTGGGCGGGCGCCGGTGGCAACCGGGCGCAGGCTGGCTCGGACATCTCCCCTATCAGTGTCGTGAGTTGGGCGTTCAGCCAGGACTGGGCTTGGGATAGGGTCTCGGTATCGGAGGCGGGCAGGGGGGCGGCATCTCCAAGTCCGCAGCGGCCCGACTGGTCGGTGATGCGGATCAGCCAGCCTTGGCGTTCATGCCAGCGGCCGGCAGCGGTTTCCCAGGGGGTGGCGAGGGGGAGTCGATAGGCGGTCAGGGCGGCATCGACAATGCGCATCAGAGCATCAGTCCGAGACTCAATAGGCCGCCATAGAGCAGCTGCAGCTTGGCCGTATTGGCCAGGATGGCGTTAAACCCCCGACCCAGGGGTTCCCGGGAGAAACGGTGCAGCAGCCAGAGGGCGAACGGCAGGCAGAGCACCACCAGCCAGCTGCCGTTAAAGCGGTGATTGAACAGGATCGGCAGGGCAAAGGGCAGAATCAGCAGCAGGACATAGAGCTGGCGTGCCCGCTCACGGCCCAGATAGTGGACCAGAGTCAGCTTGGCGGCTTGCTCATCCGTCTCCAGGTCGCGATAGTTGTTCACCAGCAACACAGCGGCCGCGAGCAGGCCGATGGCGGCGGCACTGAACAGAGTGTCGAGGGAGACGGCGCCAGTCTGCAGATAGTAGCTGCCGCTCACGGCCAACAGACCGAAAAAGATAAACACGAACAGCTCCCCGCCGGCACTGTAGGCGATCGGTCGGGGACCGCCGGTATAGGCATAGCCGGCCAGCAGGGAGAGCAGGCCGATAACGATGATTGGCCAGCCGCCGATCCAGGCGAGATAGATGCCGAGCGCAAAGGCGCCGCCAAAGCTGATCAACGCCGCCTGTTTGACCTGACGGGCGCTGAACCAGCCCTGCGCGGTGGCCCGTTCCGGTCCGAGTCGGTCGGGGGTGTCGGCGCCGCGTTCGAAATCGGCGGCGTCATTGTACAGGTTGGTGCCGATCTGGATCAGGATCGCCGCCACCAGGGCCGCCAGCGCCGGCAGCCACAGTAGCCGGTCCAGTTCCGCCCAGGCGAGGGCGCTGCCCACCAGCACCGGCACCACCGAGATGCCCAGGGTTTTGGGGCGGATGGCGAGCAACCACTGTCGTATCTGCATGTCAGGGACGGCGAGGGAACTTGTTGAAATCGGCCGGGCGCTTCTCCACGAAGGCGTCACGCCCCTCCTGGGCCTCGGGCGTCAGGTAGAATAGCCCGGTGGCGTTGCCGGCCAGCTCCTGAATGCCGGCCAGGCCGTCGGTCTCGGCATTGAAGGAGGCCTTGAGCATGCGCAGGGCGGTGGGGGAGAGCTGCAGCATCTCGCGGCACCACTGCACGGTTTCGTTCTCCAGTTCGGCCAGCGGTACCACGGTGTTGACCAGTCCCATCTCCAGCGCCTGCTGTGCATCATACTGGCGACACAGAAACCAGATCTCCTTGGCCTTCTTCATACCGACCGTGCGAGCCAGCAGGCCGGCCCCCAGGCCACCGTCAAAGCTACCCACCCGGGGCCCGGTTTGGCCGAAGCGGGCGTTGTCGGCGGCAATGCTCAGATCGCAGATCAGATGCAGTACGTGGCCACCGCCGATGGCGTAGCCTGCGACCATGGCCACCACTGGCTTTGGCAGAGTGCGGATCTGGCGCTGCAGTTCCAGGACATTCAAGTGCTCGACGCCGCTGCTGTCACGGTAGCCGCCGTCGCCACGGATCGTCTGGTCGCCGCCAGAGCAGAAAGCGCGCTCACCCGCGCCGGTGAGGATGATGGCGCCGATCTTAGGGTCCAGATGGGCATGCCGGAAGGCCTGGATCAGTTCCATCACGGTCTCCGGGCGGAAGGCGTTATGTACCTGGGGGCGGTTGATGGTGATCCTGGCGATCCCCTCGGCCTGGTGATAGAGAATGTCGCTGTATTGAGTCCCCTCGGGAACCTGCCATTCGATGCTGCTGCCCATGACTACTCCAATGGTCTGATCACTGAAAGCGGGCATTTTAAACAAAACGCCGCGGGTGAGTATAAAAAATGCCAATTAGGATTGTCCGTCCGGTTGACCGAACGCGTAATCCGACAGGCAGCTTTGTCAGGAGGCATGGAGAGCCGGTAAAGAGACCGCCCCGTGGAGTGGTAGGTCGTGTTAGCCGAAGGCGCAACCCGACAAGGGGGTTTGACGTATTTTATGGAGACCCAATTAATTGTCAGATAGATCGCTGCTCTCCTACCCGCATATCAGGTTTTGCTATCGCCCGTTTCGCCGGCCAAGGCCTCGGCGACGGCGCGGCGGTAGTGGCGGTGGTGTGTGATGCTGAATTCCCGGTCGATAGTCACCTCAATCAGCTGTGGCCCGCCGTCGTGAAGCGCCTGCTCCAGGGCCGGACGGAAGCTCGACTGGCGGGTTACCCGCTGATAACCGAGGCGATAAAGCGCGGCGCTGTGCTGAAAATCCAGATGGGTGGCGGTGTTCCAGTAGGGCTCGTAGCGCTGCAGCGCCGACTGGGGCAGATAACCGAAAATGCCACCGCCGTTGTTGTTGAGCAGGATGATCACCAGGTCGCGCCCGGCCGCCGCCAGCAGCCCGTTCATGTCGTGATAGAAGGCGAGGTCCCCGAGCAGCGCGACGGCGGCCGGGTAGTCACCGCTGGCCATGCCAATAAAGGTGGAGAGGTTGCCGTCGATACCGCTGACGCCCCGGTTGGCATGTACACAGATGCGCTTGTTTGACGATCCGCTCCAACTGTCCAACTGCCGGATCGGCATCGAATTGCCGCTGAACAGCAGACTGCCGTCCGGCAACGTCTGCAGCAGCTCCTGCACCAAGCAGCCCTCGAACGGCCGGTCATCGCGAGTTCCAGGGGACATCAGCCGGTGGCTGACCTGTTCAAGCCGCTGGAACTGCTCCCGCAGGCCGGCGGGGCCGGGTGCGGGTGCCCGCGAACGGATAGCGTCACACAGTCGGGCCGGGTCGGCCGTCAGGGTCAGTGCGGTGTTGGGTGGGGCAACCGGCCACTGTTGATGGGGATCACACAGGACAACCGGGGCCGCCGTCTGTTCCATGAAGTGCAGCAGGGGCTTGGAGACCGGCAGGGCGCCGAAGCGCAGAATCCAGCCGGGTTTCAGTTCCCCGGCGCAACTGCCCAAAAAAGCGTCATAGCGGCAGACCAGTGCCGCCCCGTCGGCCGTGCCGAAGCGCAGGTTGCTGAGGGGGTCGGCCAGGATCGGGCACTGTAGCTGTGCCGCCAGTCGGGTAACCGCCACGCCGAAGGGGGCGCCAAGATCTGTGGCGCCACAGACGATTATCCCCGGGTGCCCGGCGATCAGGGGCAGGACGCTGTCCAGCTGAGCCGGATCTGGCGTGGGACAGAGTCTCCGTGCAGGCGCCACCTGTCCCGGTGGCGGCAGATGGACGGGCGCCGACGGCACTAGCGGTTCCCGCAATGGCAGGTTGATCTGTAGCGGACCGGGGCGGGGCTGAAGGGCCTGTTTGGCGGCGCTGTTTCCCAGCCGATGCAGCCGGTTGCGTGCGGCGTTATCCGATTCGGCCGGGCCTGGGTCATGGAAGGCGCGCAGATGGCTGCCGAACAGCCGCTGCTGATCGGTGGTCTGGTTGGCGCCCCAGCCGTGCAGTTCGGGCGGCCGGTCGGCGCTCAAGAGGATCAGCGGGATGTTGCTGTGGCTCGCCTCAATCACCGCCGGGTACCAGTGGGCCGGGGCGCTGCCGGAGGTGGCGATCAGGATGACCGGCCGGCCACTGGCGCGGGCCTGCCCCAGGGCAAAGAAGGCGGCGCAGCGTTCATCCACCTGGACAGTGATCTCGATGGCCGGGTGGGCATCACAGGCCAGCACCAGCGGGGTGGAACGGGAACCGGGAGAGATCACGGCACGGGTTATGCCGGCACCGGCCAGTCCGTCGATCAGTGCAAAGGCCCACAGGAGGTTGCTCTCCCCCGTTGGCTGGTCAGGCATGCTCCAGCGCCTCCAGCATGGTGCTGAATTTCAGTTCGGTCTCCTGGAATTCGGCGATCGGGCAGGATTCGCTGGTGACCCCGGCACCCGCAAACAGCTCGGCGCTTTCCCCATTGAGCAGTGCGCAACGCAGCAGTACCGCCAACTCCCCGTCCCCCTGCCGATCCAGCCAGCCGGCCGCGCCGGTATACCATCCGCGGGCATCAATCTGGTGCGTGCTCAGCCAGTGTCCCGCGTTGGCACTGGGGAAGCCGTTGACAGCGGCGGTTGGATGCAGGTCGTCGGCCATGCGCAGCAGGGTGGTGTCACCGCGCAGCTCGCCGCAGATCCCGGTCCAGAGATGCTGCAGTTTGCGCAGCCGTTTCAGGACCGGGCGATCCGGCGCCGCCAGGTTGTCGCAGTGTGCGCTCAGGCTGGCCAGTATGCCCTTGACCACCAGAGCGTGTTCATGGCGGGATTTGGCGTCATTCAGCAGTTGACTGCCGAGTCTGCGGTCTTCGTCAGGGTCAGCTGCGCGCCGGATCGTACCGCCGACGGCATCGCAGTCGATCAGTTGCCCGTAGCGGGTGATCAGCCGCTCCGGGGTGGCCGCCGCGAAGGTGCTGCCGTCCAGGCGGATGGAAAACAGCAGGCTGCTGGGATAGAGGTCATCCAGTGAGGCCATCAACCGTGCCGGATTGAGCGGCTGTTCGGCGCGCACGCTGATACGCCGAAACGGGACCACCTTGTCCAGCGTACCCTGGCGGATCTGCTGGGTCGCCTCATTGACCTGGCTGATCCATTCGTCATAGGAGGGCATGGCGGCGGTTCTGGACAGGCGGTTGGGGCCGTGGTCGGGTTCCGGGTCACGCATCAGGGCGTCAGTCAACTCCTGCAGCAGATGCCGGGCGCGCAGCCCGGCGCGCCCGGGGGTGGGGTGGTTGAAGCTGAAAGTCACGGCGCAGCGGTCGGGCGTCTGGTGCAACAGCAGTTCAGGGAAGAAGATGGCGGCATTGGGCAGTCCGGCCCAGTTCTGTCGCATGGGATCATCGGGATCGAAGGCAAATCCGGTAAAGGCGGTAGCGCAGAACCCGCACGCGTCCGGGTCCAGATGGCGCCAGTGGGCGCGTTGTTGCTCAAAGCGATCGGACAGTTGGCTGAGCCGCTCTGCACCGCTGGCAGTGAGGCGCAATGCTTCGCCAATACCGAGCAGATAGCGTTGCCGGCTCGGCTCGCCCCAGTAGAACCAGTTGCCATCCAGTTGCGGCAGCCGCTGCACGTGCAGCTCCGGGGTTGCCAGGGTGACGCTGATCAGTTCGCCGCTCTGGTGACCGGCGTTGGGTGGCAGCGAAGCCAGGACGCGTTCAAGGCGGTCCAGTATCGTCTGGATCGATGATGGCCGATGGGGCATGTGGCTTTGCCACCTCTGGTGTGAATGACAGGGCTGATCATACTGCATTCCGGCAGTGAGGCGCATTTCATCAGGTGATGATTTCGCTGCATATGATAATTATCAAGTCGCAGGATATGCCTTCTAGACCCGATGTCGAGATTGTCTGATGGGACGCTTGCGGGGCGTTTTTATGGGGCCGTATAAGCCGGGTGTATTTGACCCGGTGCGGCGGCATCTGGTATACATGCACGGCTTTTTTCGGTCCCCGGGCGATTGATGATCGATACCTGGGGTGTTTGATTTCCGGGGGGTAATCGAATATTGCCGACCGGGGGGTTTACTAACGACTGAAGTGAGTCAGTCGACACAGCAGGTTTGACCATGAATAAATGGCTAGTTTCAGTTTCCATCCTTTTGGCCTTGACAGTCGGCAGCGCTCAGGCAGCAGGCGACGCCGGGGCCGGCAAGACCAAATCCGCCACCTGTCTCGCCTGTCACGGTGCAGATGGAAACAGCGTCAACGCGCTTTGGCCGAAACTGGCGGGGCAGCACCCCAGCTATATCAAAAAACAGTTGCTGGAGTTCAAGGGCGGTGCGCGCAAGAACGATCTGATGTCCCCGATGGCCACCCCGCTCAGTGAGCAGGACATGGATGATCTGGCCGCCTACTTCAGCAGCCAGACCCAGACGCCCGGCACCGCCGCGGCCGATCAGGTGGAACTGGGTGCAAGTATCTACCGGGCCGGTAACGCGGCCACTGACGTGGCGGCCTGCATGGCTTGTCACGGTCCTTCCGGCATGGGTAACCCGGGGGCCAAGTTTCCACGCATCTCCGGGCAGCATGCCGCCTATGTTGAAAAGATGCTGAAGGATTTCCGTTCTGGCGACCGCGCCAACGACAATGCCAAGATGATGCGCAATGTGGTGGCACGCATGACCGACAAGGAGATCGCGGCGGTTGCACAGTATGTGCAGGGCTTGCGCTGATCTGACGGGCGGTATTGGCAACCACGGGATAGCGGGTAGGATGGGTAAGGTTTACCGCTCCCAGCTAACGCCCCTCACCTACTCCATGTAGGCGAAGCGCAGCGTGCCCATCAGCCCTATAGGCAGCGTCGCTCCCGGCCATCCATGGCCTCCTGCTTCGCTCTACCTCCTCCATCCCTGGACAAAAAAGGGGCAGCCTGATCGCTGCCCTTTTTTATTGCGGCATTTGCAAGGTTGTCTCGGGAGCCTGGAGGACTGTAGGATGCGCTGAGCGTCGCATACGCATCAATCGCTTCCGATGCGGTTTGTTTCACTCGCCGCATCCTGCCATCCGGTGGCAGTTTCACGCCCACGGTTCCGGGTGAGTGGTCCAGTGTCGGAAATTGTGACGGGTTACGCCTTCGGCCAACCCGTATACCGATCGCAGGATGGGTAAAGCGCCGTGGCCGGTTGGACCCCGGCTGTAATGGCAGGTCGGAAAGAGTCAATGGTTTGATACTGAATAGACACTCAATAATTCAGCCGATTGGCCGCTAAACTCCCACTGAGGTACTAATATGAAGAAACATACGCTTGTCTGGGTGCTGTCTCTGTTTGCCTTTTTGTTCCTGACGGTTGAGGTATCGGCACAGACCAAATTTGAAGAAGAGGTGCATTACTTCTCCATCATCCCCGAGCAGCCCGGTGGCGATGGGGACAAGGTGCAGGTGGTGGAGTTCTTCTGGTATGCCTGTCCCCACTGTTACAGCATGGAGCCGCACGTCAATAAATGGCTGGAGAAAAAGCCGGATAATGTTGAATTTGTCCGGATTCCGGCCATGTTCAACCGGGCGGACGTGGTGCTGCATGCCGAGACCTTCTATGCCCTGACCCTGATGGGTGTGGAGGATGAGTTGAATGCGGCACTGTTTGATGAGATTCATGTGCGCAAAAACAAACTGGCCGACAGTGCCCGGATGGAGGATTTTCTAGCCCAACAAGGGGTGGATATAGAGGCTTACCGCAAAGCGATGAAATCCTTTGCCGTACAGACCCAGTCGCGCCGTGCCGAGGTATTGGCAGGCCGGTTTGATATTCGGGGCGTGCCAGCCTTTGTGGTGGATGGAAAATACCGCACCAGCGGGCTTGAAGGCGACCTGCAGATGCAGGCGATTGATTATCTTATTGATAAGGTAGTCACTGAAAAACGCTCGAAAAAGCAGTAGACTGATTATAGTGTACCGGGGGAGTTCCAATGGGTGACAGTGGCAGTCCGCAGCGTCTGAAGCTACTCAGCTATAATATACAGGCTGGGATAGACACGCAGCGTTACCGCCAATACCTGACCCAGAGTTGGAAGCAGGTCCTGCCGCACCGTGAGCGACAGTTTAATCTTGATCGTATCGCAGCGGTCATCCATGGCTATGATGTTGTCGGGCTGCAGGAGGTGGACTCTGGAAGTCTGCGCAGCGGTTTCGTGGATCAAACCGAATATCTGGCCAATCAGGCAACGTTCCCCTACTGGTATAAACAGGTCAACCGGAGTCTCGGCAAGCTGGCGCAGAACAGTAATGGCCTGCTGTCGCGATTGCGTCCGTCGGAAATTTCCGAGTACAAGCTGCCCGGCTTGCCGGGGCGGGGTGTGATCGTGTGCAATTTCGGTGGATCCACCGGATTGACCGTCTGCATTATGCATCTGGCGCTAGGAAGACGGGCCCGGTTGCGTCAAGTCTCTTATATCCGGGAACTGGTGGCTGATTTGCCGCACGTGGTGGTGATGGGGGATCTCAATTTCGGTTGTGATTCCCAGGAGATGCGCCTGTTGACCCGGGGTGGTGGACTTACCCAGCCGGCCTGCCACATGAACACTTTTCCCAGTTGGCGACCGATCAGAAAGATTGACCATATCCTGGTCTCCGATACACTGCAGGTGGAGAATGCCAAGGTGGTGGAGTATCCGCTTTCGGATCATCTACCGATCGGCATTGATGTCATTATTCCCACCGGTATGCGTTTGGCGGCCTGATATATGAGTGAGCAAGAAATAACTGCCACCCAGGACTGGAAGATTCGATATATGGACCTGGCCAAGCAGCAGTCGATGGAAAAGAGCGCGGCAGCGGAGACGGAAAAACTGCTCTGCCGTATCATTATCCGACTGACCCTCGCCACTAACGGACTGGACCCTGCCCTCGACCCCCATCTCTCATCACTTCGCAACGCGGTGAGAAAAGGCGTACAACCCGATCTGAAGGATCAGCTGGGGACCATTTCGGAGGCGCTGATCCGGGCTAATGATGACCCCACCCCAGTCGCCCCAAATGATGCCGGCCTGCTCTCCCGGTTGATCAGCCGGGCGGGCGCGACCGGCAGAAATATCGGCAAGCTGCGCAAATTGGCCGAACAATTGATGGCGGAGGGTGACGGGGTTTCAGATCAGCAAATCGACCGGTTTCTGCATCTGCTGACCGAGGCGGAAAACCGGCACGGTTCAACGGGTTTTCTACGCCGCCTCTTCGCCGCTTCAGCAACTGCATCCGATGCCTCCCAGGATGCGGACGTAACGCCGAATCGGCAACTGCTCAAACTGCTGGAGACGCTGGATTGGCCCGCCCAGCTCAGTCTGGATATCCGGCGCATGGAGCTGGAACTGGCGGCACAAAAGGATAGTGCCGCCTGGATTGAGGTGCTCTCCTCGCTGTTGTTATTGCTGTCCCGGTCGGTGGGGGATGTGGAGACGGAAATCCAGGACACCCGCGGTTTCCTCAAGGAGTTGACCCAGCGACTGGAGGAGATCGATAAGCATGTGAGCAGCAGCAGGGATCTGCGGCAGAAATCGATGGTGGAGGGACAGTCGCTGGGCCTGACGATGCGACAACAGGTGGGTGGTATCCGCAACAATATGAATGACGCTACCAGCCTCCCGCAGTTGCGCCTGGAGATCGCTCAGCATCTGGAGGCGATCGAGTCCCACGTTGGCACGTTCGTGGTCAATGAGGGAGAGCGCCATAAGGCGGCGGTCGAACTGGAAGAGCAGCTGCGCAAGCGCCTGGAAGAGGTTCAGGGTGAGAGTCGTGAGTTGCGGGCCAAGATGATTGAGGCGCACCGGCAGGCGGCTACCGATACGGTGACCGGGCTGCCGAATCGTTTGGCCTATGAGGAGCGACTGGAGCAGGAGTTTGCGCGCTGGAAGCGCTTTGGCGAGCCACTCACCTTGCTGGTCTGGGATATCGATGACTTCAAACGGATCAATGACCGGTTCGGCCATCACGCCGGCGACAAGGCGCTGCGCATCATAGGACAGAGTCTGTTGCTTGGCTTGCGTGAAACCGATTTTGTCGCCCGCTTTGGCGGCGAGGAGTTCGTTATGCTGCTCACCGGTACCAATAGCGAAGATGCCATGGGCGTGGCCGAGGCCGTGCGCCGCGAAGTGAAGGAGAGCGGTATCCATTCCGTGGGGAATCGGGTCGAAGTCACCATTTCCTGCGGAATGAGTCAATTTGCCCAGGGCGATACCCCGATGGATGTTTTTTCCCGGGCGGATCGGGCGCTCTATGAGGCAAAACGGGCCGGCAAAGACTGCATTGTTGTCCACTGATTATCCGGTCATGCGATGCTCAGAGTTGGTCGGGGTTTTGCCCGCCTGGCCATAACAGCGGCCGCTGTACATAGAAATAATCCCACGCTTTCCCCTCCTGCTGCAGTGTCTGCATTAACCCGGCGGTAGGTACCGCCTCGCCGGGAAATACCTGAGAGATGGCGATAAACAGCCGGGCGGCCCCGGCCATTTGTCGCCAGTTGAGATCCTGCCAACGACTCGCTCGAGCACACTCCGGACAGCGAATCTCCCGGTCTGGCTCAGCGATCTGATCGCGCCAATCATGGAATGGATGGCGGCAGCCCTGGCAGCGGGGCGGTCGGCTGTTTTGACCGGTGATCAAGTGTGCTGCCGGGTAGGGACCCAGCAACCGGATGGTGCAGAGCGCCTCGCCGCTGTCATCGGTGGTGGCCAATGGCAGGCTGGGTGAGCAGCCCAGAAAGGTGATACGTTGCAGAAAGTGGGAGCCGGTCAGATAGCGCTGGGGCATGCCCGGTAGGGGGGCTCCGGTGACACCGGTGTCCGTCAACCGGGTTAATAACCGTGAAACAACCGGCAGCGGCTGGTCGGCGGTGGGGTAAAGCATCAGATAACCGGCATTCATCGCAGGGTGGTGGCCTCAGGAGATCAATTCAGGGCCGCATGGTAACGGATTTCAATGCCGGGTGTCCTTAGTGGTTATGTTATGTGATAACATAACACCCTGGATTTTCCCAAGCCACGCTCCGCCCATGTATCTGATTATTCGAAACCTGCTGACAGTGCTGATACTGGTAATCAGCACTCCCGTTGTTGCCGAACCGCTTTCGGTTTATGTCACTATTCTGCCGCAGAAGTTTTTTGTACAACGGCTGGGGGGTGAACATGTGCAGGTCTCAGTAATGGTGGGGCCGGGTCAGAGCCCGGAAACCTTCGAGCCATTGCCCCGGCAGATGGCGGTACTCTCCCGTGCGGCACTGTTTTATCGCATCGGGGTGCCGTTTGAGGATGCCTGGATGGATACTGTTCAAAGCGCCAATCCGCGGATTGCGTTGCTGGATGCGCGGCAGGGGTTGACCCTGCGCGAGATGGAACCGGCGGGTGGTCACCACCATGACTATGATCATCGTCATGCCGATGAACGGGGGGATCCGCATATTTGGCTCGATCCGGCCAATGTGCGGATCATGATCGGTCATCTACGTGACCAGCTAATTGCGCTGGATCCAGCGCATGCGTCCGCCTATCGGGAGAATCATGCCCGTTTCCAGCAGGAGTTGGTGGAACTTGAACAGGAGATCCGTACGTTGTTGAACCCGCTGAAGGGGCGCCGGTTCATGGTGTTTCATCCCTCCTGGGGCTACTTTGCGGATGCCTTTGGCCTGCATCAGTTGCCGATCGAGAGTGAAGGAAAGGAGCCCGGAGCACGTACCCTGAAGCGACTGATCGAACAGGCCAGGGCGGAACGGGTCCGGGTGATCTTTGTCCAACGACAGTTCAGCCAAGACCAGGCGTCGGCGCTGGCGGATGCGATGGGCGCACGCCTGGTGTCGCTAGATCCCCTGGCCGAGTCCTATCTTGAGAATATGCGACAGGTTGCCCGTGCAATCAGCGAGGCCTATCAATGAATCCCCCTTCGGTGGTGTCGCTGCAGAATGTCTCATTCTCCTACGGTGGCCCCTGTGTACTGGATGGTGTCAGCCTGGAGGTTGGCGAACATGAGTTTATCGGTATTGTCGGTCCCAATGCGGGTGGCAAGAGCACGCTGCTGAAGCTGATGCTGGGACTGCTGGAGCCGCTCAAGGGCGGGGTACGGGTGCTGGGTGAGCCGCCGGAGCGCAGCCGTACCCAGATCGGCTACGTCCCCCAGTACCCCCAGTTCAGTCGCGACTTTCCGATCACGGTGGAGCAGACGGTGATGATGGGCCGACTCGGCATGTCGGGCCTGTTCGGTAACTATCGTCGCCGTGACCGGGCGGTGGCACACCAGGCGATGATCGAAACCGAGGTGTCGGAACTCGCCGCCCGGCAGCTCTGCACCCTGTCGGGTGGCCAGTTGCAACGGGTGCTGATGGCCCGGGCACTGGCCTGCGAGCCGCGCATCCTGATGCTGGATGAACCGACGGCAAACATCGATATGCGTATCGAAACGGAGATTTTTGATCTACTGAAGCGGTTCAACCAGCGCATGACCATTATCGTGGTGTCCCACGATGTCGGATTTATTTCCGGCTACGTGAACCGGGTTGCCTGCCTGAACCGCACCCTGATCTGCCACCACACCGCCGCCATCGACGGCGACACCATCCGCACGCTCTATGATGCCGATGTGAAGATGGTGGAGCATCGGCACTAATGGCGGCGGAAGCATGATGGAATTTTTCAGCGCACTCTGGGAGTACCCTTTTCTGCAACAGGCGCTGATCGGTGGCCTGCTGGCCAGTATCGGCTGTGGCATCATCGGCAGCTACGTGGTGGTGAAGCGGATCGGTTTCCTGGCCGGAGGCATCTCCCACAGTGTGCTGGGCGGTATGGGCATCGCCTTCTTTTTTGGTCTGAGCCCTCTGGGCGGGGCGCTGGCGGCGGCGGTGGCCTCGGCATTGCTGATCGGCTGGGTACGCCTGACCTGGCGTGAGCAGGAGGATACCCTGATCGGCGCTCTCTGGGCGGTCGGCATGGCGATCGGTATCCTGTTCATCGCCAAGACGCCGGGCTACAGTGTCAGCCTGATGAGCTACCTTTTTGGTAATATCCTGATGGTGAATCCGACCGATATCTGGATGATGGCGGGCATCGATCTGGTTATTCTGCTGACCGTCTCACTCTGTTATCAGCAGTTTCTCGCCGTCTCTTTCGATGAGGAGTTTGCCCGACTGCGCGGCTTACCGGTCACCTTTTTCTATCTGTTGCTGCTCTGTATGGTGGCAGTCACCGTGGTGCTGCTGATCCAGGTGGTGGGTCTTATCCTGGTCATCGCCCTGCTGACACTGCCGGCGGCGATTGCTGCCCACTATGTACGCAGCCTGGGTAAGATGATGCTGTTGGCGACCCTGCTGGGGGCCCTGTTCACTGTGCTGGGGCTGATTATCTCCTATGCGCCGGACCTGCCCGCCGGTGCCACGATCATCCTGGTGGCCGGCGTCACTTATCTGGTCTCGCTGCTGTATACCACGGCCAGGAAGCGCAGAGAACTGCGTCGGCAACTGGTGAGGGCGGTGCAATGAAATCGGGTTTATGCCATAGCCAATGTCAACAGACACTGCGTGTCGCGGAGCGGCTCTGTGAGGGGCGTGGCGTCCGCCTCACGCCGCAACGACGGCAAGTGCTGGAGATTCTTTGTTCCAGCCCCAAGCCGCTGGGTGCCTACGATATCCTGGAACTGCTGAAGAGCGGGGTGCCGGGCGCCAAACCACCGACTGTCTACCGGGCGCTGGAGTTCCTGCTGCAACAGGGCCTGGTACACCGCATCGAGTCATTGAACGCCTATGTCGGCTGTGTCCATCCGGACCATCCCCACGCCAGCCAGTTTCTGATCTGCCGTGATTGTGGCGAGGTGCGGGAGCTGGAGAGCCGGAGTGTGAATCGCACGCTGGGCAGTGCCATCAGGGAGTGCGGTTTCAAGGCCGATTCGCGGGTGATTGAGGTGACCGGACGCTGTCTGCGCTGCAGTGAGCAGGGACACCCATGAAACGCCTGGTGCTACAGTTGCTCAAGGGGTACAGCTACCTGATCAGTCCGTTGCTCGGCAACAACTGCCGCTACTATCCCAGCTGCTCGGCCTATACCCGTGAGGCGGTGGAGATCCACGGGGTGCCGCGCGGGCTATGGATGGGTATCCGGCGCATCCTGCGTTGCCATCCCTTTCATGAAGGGGGCTATGATCCGGTGCCCGGGTCGGAGTGCCGGCATAAGCACTGAGACGAGGTTTCCTGATTCCCAGTCCGGCTTGGCAAGCGTTCGTTTCTTTAGTCGTGAATGAACGCGAATACACGCAGATAGCGCGATTTATCCTGTTGAGGCCGTTGTGGGTGTAGGTCGCGTTAGCCGAAGGCGTAACCCGACAGATCGAGCCTGTTCGTCGGATTACGCTGCGCTAATCCTACCTACGATCCATATCCACCATTTGTAGAGCCACTCCGGGCCGTCCCTGGCCTCTGCGGCATGGACAAAAAGCCGGCCACGGGGGCCGGCTCGGGTGCCTGAAAGCGGGGAATCAGGCCGGCAGATTGATCAGTTTCAATCCGGTCATGTCCTGCATAACCCGGATCACCTGGTTGCTGTAGCCGGCCTCGTTGTCATACCAGACATAGAGCACGGCACGGTTGCCATCGACGATGGTGGCGGCGGAGTCCACGATACCGGCCTCGGTGGAGCCGACCAGATCGCTGGAGACCAGTTCGGTGGAGGTGGTGTAGCCGATCTGCTCGCGAATGGTTGAGTTCAGGGAAGCATCCCGCAGCAGGCCGTTTAGTTCCTCCACGCTGGTCTCACGGCCCAGGTTCAGGTTCATTAGTGCCATGGATACATTGGGGGTGGGGACGCGGATCGCGTTGCCGGTTAGTTTGCCGGACAGTTCGGGCAGTGCCTTGGCCACCGCCTTGGCGGCACCGGTTGAGGTGATCACCATGTTCAGCGGGGCGCTACGTCCGCGTCTTTCCGCCTTGTGGTAGTTGTCGATCAGGTTCTGGTCGTTGGTATAGGCGTGGATGGTCTCGAGGTGACCGTTATTGATGCCCAGGGTGTCGTTTAGCACCTTGAGTACCGGGACGATGGCGTTGGTGGTGCAGGAGGCGGCGCAGAGGATCTTGTCTTCCGGGCTGATCTCGTCGTGGTTGACGCCGTAAACGATGTTCTTGATGTCGCCTTTGGCTGGAGCGGTCAACAGCACTTTGGCAGTGCCTTTGGATTCCAGGTGCAGTCCCAGGCCAGCCTCGTCTTTCCAGATACCGGTGTTGTCCACCACCAGGGCATTGTTGATGCCGTACTGGGTGTAGTCGATAGAGTCGGGGGAGTCGGCATAGATCACCTGGATGTAATTGCCATTGGCGATGATGGCGTTACTCTCTTCATCAATAATGATGGAGCCGTTAAAGGGACCATGCACCGAATCACGACGCAGCAGGCTGGCGCGTTTTTTCAGGTCGCCCTCGCGTCCACCGCGAACCACGATAGCACGCAGGCGCATCTTGTTGCCGGCGCCGGTGCGCTCGATCAGCAGTCGTGCGAGCAGGCGGCCAATGCGGCCGAACCCATACAGCACCACATCCTGTGGACCCGGCAGCGGGCTCTTCTTGCCGGTATTGATCTCAGCCAGCTGTTGCTCCAGGAACGCCTGCATGCTGGGATGATCCGCCATGCCCAGGTAGGTGCTGCAGAGCTTGCCGAGATCGAGACGTGCCGGAGCGAGGTCCATGCCGGCAATCGCCTCAAGCATGGCAAAGGAGGTGCTGATATCCAGTTCGGTCCCTACCATCTGACGGGCGTAGCGATGGGCTTTGAGAATGTCGATGGTGGTGACATTCATCAGCCGACGGCCGTACATCAGGATTACCAGGCCTCTGTCACGATAAAGCTGCCCCACCAGTGGAATCATCTGTTCGGCCAGATTCTGGCGATCTTTCCACTCATTCAGGTACTGCTCACTTGCATTCAAGCTCATATCTCAACCCCGTCTCCAGTTCGCTGTTTTTTCAGATAAAAGAAGAGTTTACTGCCTAATAAACACCTGTCGTGTGCGCGGATAATAGCAGAAAACGGTTGTTTTGTGCGGTGCAAAATGGAAAAAGCGGTAAAAATAATAGGATAATTGTACTAATTGATCGCCTTGTTCTTTTGTTGCTTGGCCGGAAGCTGGTTTCACGCATCAAAGCGCGGCCTTCACGGTTTGGCCTATGCTTGGTTAACCTGTGTATGCGGAATGATTGGGTGGGGTTTCGGGTACAGGTACCGACGCCCCGCGGGAGTGAAGACTATGGGTATGTTGGGTAAGTGGTTTGGCGCCAAGCACGCCTATCCGCCATTGGAGGCGGATAGCAACGCGCAACACTATCTGGATGATATCAGCAAGGAGCTGGAAGGATTGGCCCGTCAGGTTCATGGGCCACTTGAGGTCGTGCCCACGGATCATGAGGCGTTTGTGTTCATCGGCAAACCCCCCCGGCAGTTTGGTATAGCCTGGATACACGATGGAGAGGTGAGCAGTTTTCAGAAGTTGGTAGAAGAGTGGCAACTATCTGCCGAACAGCGGAAAAAGTTTATCCACGAATTGCAGGGCGCCTACGAACACGCCGAGGGTGTGCGACGTTACAGCGCCAAAATAGCCGGCCGCAGGATCACGGTTACGCCTTCGCCCATGCTGGAGCGCGCGGTGCACGAGGTGTTTGATCACATGCACTGATCGGCGACGCGCGGTTGGCCAAGGCGGGGGCGGACCCCCGTCCGTGGCCAAGCCTTTAATACATGTGCTGGCCGCCATTAATGGAGAGGGTCGACCCGGTAACGAAACCGGCGCTGTCCGCGATCAGGAACAGTACCGCACGTGAGATATCCTCCGGCTGCCCCAGGCGGCCGACGGGGATGGTGCGGATGATTTTTTCCAGTACCTCTGCCGGTACGGCCCGGACCATGTCGGTTTCTACATAGCCGGGGGCAATGGCGTTGACGGTAATCCCTTTGGTGGCTCCCTCCAGGGCGAGTGCCTTGGTGAAACCGTGAATACCCGATTTGGCGGCTGCATAGTTGACCTGCCCATATTGACCCGCCTGACCATTCACCGAGCCGATATTGACAATGCGTCCGAAATCACGTTTGCGCATCCCCTCAATCACGCAACGACAGGTGTTGAAACAGGAGGCGAGGTTGGTCTGAATCACCTTGTCCCACTGCTCAAAACTCATCTTGTGCATGGTGCCGTCACGGGTAATTCCCGCGTTGTTGATCAACACTTCGACCGGACCGGTCGATGTCTCGATGGACTGGATGCCGGCAGCCACCTGATCAAAGTCGCTCACGTCAAACTTGACGGCCTTTATGCCGGTGCGTTCGGTGAACTCGGCGGCGGCCTGTTCATTGCCCCCGTAGTTGGCCACCACTTCATACCCGTTATCTTTCAGGGCGACACAGATCGCTTCGCCAATGCCTCTGGTGCCGCCCGTTACCAATGCTACTCGCCCCATGATCTACTCCTTTTGATACTTTTGGATTGTCAGATGCCGATACTCCTGAGACATCGCTTGCCCGTCGGGATATGACGCTTCAGAACTGTTCTGTAGCATCGGGTGACGCTATTTCCGTTACATCGGATTAACTCGCGTCTGTATTGTGCCGGGGTTTAGGTGATCGTAATCCAGACACGGTCGGACCTTTCAGGCTGCTACCATACTACCGAAAAAACTGCGCTTGTGAATGAGGATCAAAATAGCAGTGAGTTCTAATATGCCGGTATAGATCGAATAGTTGCCATTTACCGGTAAATCACGTGAAATAGCTCGTTTGGCCGATCCATAAAACCAGCCGGACAACAGATCCCAATGAAATTTCTCTCCTTTTTTCATCTGGCGTTGGTGATTATCTTCGCCGCCCTGAACGGCATCATGCTCTATCTGTTCATGCTGCAACTTCCCTATGGTCTGGACCCGTTCCTGTTCAGTCTCGCCGCCTGGGATAAGCTCAGTCCACAGATTGTTTATGTGGCGGTCGTCTGCGCGCTGATTGCGGTGGCCGGCGCCGTACTGGTGCAGCGTTTGCCCGAGTTGTGGAAGAATCGGTTGCTCTATGCGCGCAGCCAGTATCCACACCCGGCCAGCGACGCCTTTCTGACCAGCCGCAAACAGCCCTTTGAGTCGCAGGATCTGCAGGCCAAGTTCCCGATGGTGAAGGACTCGGGATTCAGTCGCAGGGTGCAGACGGAAGTGTGGTTTGACGCCTATCGCCGGCACAATGGCAAGGCGGTGGTGTTGAACACCCGGATTCATTGGGACATGTTGCGGGATATCTATATTCTGAGTCTCTACTTTCTCAGTTTCTTTCTGGTCGGCTGGATCATCAACCTGGGAGTGCCGTTTCAGATCGTTGGCATCTACCTGTTTCTGTACGGAACCCAGACCCTGTTTCTGCTGTTTGCCGCGCGCCGAACCGGTTTTCGCGTGGTCGATAATGTGCTGGCGCTGGAGTTGGGGATGGAAGAGGAGCGCGGCAAACCGTTGGGGCGTGGACGCAAGTAATTCCGCGACCGTGGTTCAGCTGACTACGATCAGGTCCTTCAGTTGAAGCGACCGTTTAGTGCGTCGATAGGCCACTTGGGCCAGAAACAGCTCACCTGCCGCCAGGGCATCGGTTAACGCATTGTGCGCGGGGTAGCGCGGCAGTCCGTAACGCGTACGCGCCTTGGCCAGTCGCAGATCGCCCGAACGGATTGCCTGATCCTGCATCCTGAATTGCCGTACCTCCAGCGCCAGGGTGTCCACCACCGGGCAGAGAAACGGATAACCGTAGAGATTCTGGCAGGCGTGGTTGAGGAATTCGTACTCAATGGCGGCATGATGGGCCAGCAACGCCTTGCCTTTAAGGGCGTGCAGAATCGTCGGTAGTACCTCGTCCAGCGGCTGGGCCTCGGCCGCTCGGTCATCCAGAATTCCGTGCACCACGGCAGAGGCCTCGGGAATGTCCACGGTGGGTCTGATCAGGATGTGCGTGGCATCACCCAGCACCAGGCGATCGCCCCTGACGGTGGTGTAGCCGACACTCAGGATCTGGTCCTGGCTGGCCTCAAGTCCGGTGGTTTCGAAGTCGATCGCGAGGTAGTCGACCTGGCGCCAATCAATGTCCCGGGCTGGGAATGGGGTTTCGTAATAGTCACGCAACGGGCCGTCCGGCATCTTGCGTGTCCACCAGTTTCTGCGCTCCTCCAGGTTGAATAGATACTTCCAGATGGACACCGGCTACCTCAGATAACGTTGGCTGAGCACGTTCTGCATGGTGCGGACGACTGAGAAGGCATCTTTCAGGTGGCTGCGCTCGAAATGGGACAGATCATCCGGCGACATGTAGTTGTTGGGTGCTTCGCCCGCCTTAATCTGTCTGGCCTGATGGCGGATGCGCAGCGAGCTGACGAACTCCAGTGCATCCCGCAGATCATGTGCTCCGCCGTGGGAGACCTCGCCGCCGGAGGCGACTTCCTTGAGCCGGTCCTGAGTATTAATGGCATGGCTGCCGGCCGCCAGGGCGTAGACCCGGGCCAGGTCGACAATTGGCACGATGCCGGTATGTTTCAGGTCAAAGGTGTTGTCGTGCTCGCCGCCGCTGATCAGCACAAAATTGCGGAAAAAGCCCAGCGGCGGCTTGAAGCTCAGGGCGTTGCCGGCCATGTAGGCGAGGAAGATCTGGTTGCCGCGGGTCTTGTCGAGCAGGTACTGACGCAGTTCGCGGAACAGATTTTTTTCACCATGGATACAGCGCAGGTCGAAAAACACGCAAGTCAGCATCAGCGCCTTCGGCTCGGGCTGATTGATCCAGTGGTTGAAATAGCGCTTCCAGCTGGCCAGGGGCTGACGCCACTTGTCAGTCGTGGCCATCATCTCGCCCGGGCAGTAGACGTAGCCGCAGGCATTGAGACCGTCGCAGACAAACCGGGAGAGTGCCACAAAGTACTCGCCGTGTACCTTCGGATCGTAGGCGTCGTCCAGCACCAGGCAGTTGTCCTGGTCCGATTTTGCAGTCTGTTCGCTGCGTGCCTGGGAACCGGCGGCGACCCAGGCATAAGGCACCGGTGGCGGGCCCAAGTGCTCTTCGGCGAGTTGCAGCAGGCGCACGGTAATGGAGTCGACAACTGCAGTGATGACGTGGCCGATACTGTTTGCCGTGGCATCCGCGGCGGCCAGATTCAGCAGCAGTTGCGGTAGTTTGGCACTGATACTGGCCAGTCCCTGTACCTCATGCTGCTTATAGATTGAACTGACCAGATAGACCGCCGATGTGGCGTGGCGCTGGGCAAAGTCAGTCGCCGTCAGCATGCCTGCCACCTCGCCGTTGCGCAGAATCGGCAGGTGATGAATGTTGGATCGGGCCATTTGCAACATGGCGTCAAAGGCGTAGTCGCTCGCTTCCAGCGTTTGAGGGTCGGCCGTCATGATGTTGCTGATCGGCTGGTTGGTGTCGAGCCCCTTGGCAACCACCCGGCGGCGCAGGTCCCGGTCGGTGACGATGCCCACGAGTGTTCCGTCCCGGGTGATCAGGATGGAGGAGACCCGCTCTTCGGACATGACACTGGCGGTCTCCTGGATCGAGGCGGTCGGCGGCATGCTGATGGGTTCGCGGCTGATCATATCACCGATCTGGGTGGCCATCAGACCCAGCTGGGTACTGCCATCTTCTCCAGTGGTGCTAATGGCATCGCGCAATCGGTTGCCGCCCGCTGGTTCGAAGAAATAGGAAAACTGCGGGTGCTCGCGACAGAACCGGTCCACATCCGCCGCCGGCAACAGGTAGACCAGGCTATCCTCCATGGCGGTCCCCTGAAACTCCGCATGCCCCTCCATGTGAGAGGCGCGGTATCCGAACAGATCGCCTTCGCCCAGCTGGGCCAGTAGCTCATCCTGGGTGCCGTGGATCTCTACCGCACCACTGCGTACCAGGTAGAGATAGTCATCAATGCTGCCTGAGTCAGGAATGGTGGTGCCGCGCCTGAAATACCTGATCTGCAGCAGCTCGGGCATCTGATTGAGCGCCTGTTCCGGGAGCTGATCAAAGGGGTGATGGGCGGAGAGAAAGTCCCGTATCTCCATCAGTTCGATTTCCATGTTTACTCCCGTTCCGCAAGCTCGGTTGGCGGAGATAGTCAGTGAACCAGGTATTCAGCGCGTCGGGCTTCAACTCAAGTTGGCCGCGAATAAACGCAAAGTGGTTAAAGGTTATTTACCATTACCCGTAGACCCCTGGATTGCATCGCAGACCGAGACTCCTTCGCTCTACCTCCTCCATCCCTGGAGTCGTGGCCTTCGCGGTATACGTCCATCTTCAAATACCGCTCCCGGCCATCCCTGGCCTTCGCGGTATACGTCCATCCCTGGACATAAAAAAGGGCCTGCGCGAGGCAGGCCCTATCTTACATCACATTTGATTAACTGTGATTAGTGGCCGGTGGCACCGCCCGCACCTTTCGGTACGCGGATGTCTTCGACCATGTGCTGGATATGCTCGGGTGGCTCGGCGGTCACCTTGGATACCAGGATGGCTGAAGCGAAGTTCAGCATGGCGCCTACCGCGCCAAACGCCTCCGGAGAGATACCGAGGATCCAGTTATCCGCGGTGTTGGCCGCCATCGCGGTACCGGGGATGAAGAACCAGCCCTTGAACCAGAAGATGTAGATCAGGGTGGAACCCAGACCGACCAGCATACCCACGACCGCACCGGTATTGTTAACGCGCTTGTTGAAGATACCCATCATCAACGCCGGGAAGATTGAAGAGGCCGCCAGGCCAAAGGCCAGTGCCACCACCTGGGCTGCGAAGCCAGGGGGATGCAAGCCGAAATAGCCGGCCACCGCGATGGCGCCCGCCATCGCTACGCGCGCCGCCATCAGCTCACCCTTCTCCGAGATATTCGGATTGAAGATGCCCTTCAGCAGATCATGCGAGATGGAAGAGGCAATCGCCAGCAGCAAACCGGCTGCGGTGGAGAGCGCCGCAGCCAGACCACCGGCCGCCACCAGGGCGATCACCCAGTTCGGCAGCTTGGCGATCTCCGGGTTGGCCAGTACCATGATGTCACGGTCAACCTTCAGCTCGTTGGCATCACCCTTGCGGTACTCGACACGGCCGTTGCCGTTCTTGTCCTCGTAGGTCAGCAGACCGGTCTTCTCCCAGTTCTTGAACCACTGCGGACGAGCCTCATACTCCAGGGCGCCGTCAGCCGCGGCGACTGGCCCTGGCTGTACCGTGTTGGCCAGGTTCAGCATGGCCATGGCACCGACCGCGGGAGCGGTGGTGTAGAGCAGACTGATGAACACCAGTGCCCAGCCGGCGGATGAGCGGGCATCCTTCACTTTCGGTACGGTGAAGAAGCGGATGATGACGTGCGGCAGGCCCGCCGTACCGATCATCAGGGAGAAGGTATAGAGCACCATGTTGAGGGTGCCGCCCTTCTGCGCGGTATATTGCGAGAAGCCGAGATCCACCACCGTCTGGTCCAGTTTGACCAGCAGCGGCGTACCGTCGGCAACGGTATTACCAAACAGGCCCAGCTGCGGGATCGGGTTGCCGGTCAGTTGCAGCGAGATGAAGATGGCCGGGATGGTGTAGGCCATGATCAGCACGCAGTACTGGGCGATCTGGGTATAGGTAATACCCTTCATGCCGCCGAGCACCGCATAGAAGAACACGATGGCCATACCGGTGAACAGGCCGGTGGCGAAGTCCACTTCCAGGAAGCGGGAGAAGGCCACGCCGATCCCCTTCATCTGGCCGATGACGTAGGTCAGTGAAGCCACGATCAGACAGATCACCGCCACGATTCGGGCAGTCTGGGAGTAGTAGCGGTCACCGATGAACTCCGGCACGGTGAACTTGCCGAACTTACGCAGGTAGGGGGCCAGTAGCATGGCCAGCAGTACATAACCGCCGGTCCAGCCCATGAGGAACAGGGAGGCGTCGTAGCCGTTGAAGGCAATCAGGCCCGCCATGGAGATGAAGGAGGCCGCAGACATCCAGTCGGCAGCGGTGGCCATGCCGTTGGCGACCGGGTGTACACCGCGACCGGCCGCATAGAATTCACCGGTGCTGCTGGCGCGAGCCCATACGGCAATGCCGATATAGAGCGCGAAGGTCAGCCCGACGACGATATAAGTGAGTGTTTGTAGTTCCATTAATCGAACCCCTTAATTAGTCTTCATGAACGTCAAACTGACGATCCAGCTGGTTCATCTTGTAGGCGTAGAAAAAGATCAACACCAGGAAGACGATCATGGAGCCCTGCTGGGCAAACCAGAAGCCAAGGTCGGTGCCGCCGACCTTGATGCCGGCCAGTGCGGGGCGAAGGATGATGCCGAAACCGTACGAACATACGGCCCAGATCACCAGAGAGATTGAGATGAGTCTAACGTTGGCCTTCCAATAGGCCATGCCAGACGTGTCTTGTGTGCTCATTTTTAAGTCCTCCGGATTATTAATAGTGCGCGCTCGCTCGACTCCATGTGCCGGTCAACTACAGATGCATCATAACGGTGACATGAAGAGTCGAATTCCATCTGAAAATACCGACTTGGGAATTCTCCCTGGCGACCGCGCTTCATTTTGCATGATTTAGGCCAGAAAACACAATTCCTATTTTTATCAAACAGATAGTGAATGGAGGCACACTTCAGGCCGTACTCAGGGGCGTTTCACTGTTACCACAAGTAGCGATAGGGTGTGAGGTTTGGGGTGTGTGCCGTTACCTTTGGTAACAGCCGGGGGCGGGTGCGATGGTTTTTTCCAGGGTGGACAACTGCCTTATAATCCCGTGCATCGGGTGTGTTTTGAGAACACTCCCGCGGGCTCACTACCGCGCTGTATGATACGCGACACGGCGCGGGGGGATGACAGCTGTAGCGGCTGGCTGCCCGCGGATTAATTGAACTCCTGGACTTCCGGTCGAATGTAATGAGTAACCCTTTATTTGAATCAGAAAAAAATTATCAGGCCGCATTTTCCAACGGCCTGCAAGAGATGCTGGACGGCTACGATGAGCTGGGTGTGTTTATCCTGGTACTGGCCAATGCGATGATTGACCCGGGGATCTGGGACCAGTTGTCCGGGCCGTTGCGGCAGAAATTTGCGCGACTTTCAGCCCGGCAGGGCGATTCTCTGGATGATGCCACGGACGACCGGCGGGTGTTTGCCCAGTTGATGGCATTGGGTTTTGATGCGATCGAGCCGATCCGACTGCGCCGCGAGGGTCCCTGGGAACTGCAGTTCAATCCACTGCGTGCGCTACGGCCGCCGCGCATGATGCAGCAGCAGGTGTCGGGGCTCACGGCGCCGTTCAATCCGGACGAATTCCATTTCGCCAAACCCTTCCTGCGCAAGGAGATCTTCTGGCGCGGCGGGCTGGAAGGGCGGGATGTTTCACTGCTGTACAATAAATTTCCCTTTGTCCATTTGCTGGGCCTGCTGGTGCCGGAGGCGCGCGAGGGACGACCCCAGTATCTGCACCAGGCCGATCACGACTACATCTGGCGGGTAGCGTCCGGTCTGGCGCGGGGGCTACCGGAAGTTGGCGTCGGCTACAACAGTTATGGTGCCTGTGCCTCGGTCAATCATCTCCATTTCCACCTGTTTGTGCGACATGAACCGCTGCCGGTCGTGAATGCTCACTGGTCACATAACGGCGGTCAGGTGGCCTATCCGGCGACCTGCAGCAAGTTCGATTCAGCGCAGGAGGCGTGGCGCTATATCCAGGAACTGCATGGCCGTAAAGTACCCTACAATCTGATCGCCTATCCCGGTATTTTGTACTGTCTGCCTCGCGCCCCCCAGGGCAGTCGGGATCTGCCGGAATGGAGCGGCGGTTACGGCTGGTACGAGATGGCTGGTGGCTGCGTGCCGTTGAGTGAAACGCACTTTCAGCAACTCGATGAAGAGCAGTTGAGAGGAGAGTTGCAGGCGGTTCGGGCCGGTTAGGCTGTTTATCGGTTCTGTCCCCATTATCTGGCGGCGTGGTTTTGATTTGACGATTTGCCCAGGGAAGGGCTTATGCCGCGAAATTCGCGGATAAATCGGCTCCTACGGAAAGCACTGTCCCTCATGCAACAGGTAACCGGGACAAAGGCTATTTCTCCGGCACCTCAATGCCGTAACTGCGGATCCTGGCATTCAGGGTGGGGCGGGAGATATCCAGGATCTGCGCGGCCCGTTTCTTTTCGTAGCCGGTAAACCCGAGAATATTTTCAATATGCTCCTTTTCCAGCTCCTGGATGCTCTTGATCAGCAGCGGCAGGCGTTTTTGCGGGGTGCTGCTCTCCAGTTGCAGGGTCTCGGGCAGCAGCACGTCGCTGGGTGACAGCAGCACCGCGCGCCGCAGGGCATTCTCCAGCTCCCGCACATTGCCCGGCCAGGGGTAGCTTCTCAACTGCGTCATGGTCTCCTCCGGGATCAGTTCCACGGAACGCCCCATCTCACGGCGGATCTTTTCCAGGAAGTACTGCACCAGCAGCGGGATGTCCTCCTGGCGTTCCCGCAGGGTCGGGAGTTCAATGGTCACCACCTTGAGCCGGTAGTAGAGATCCTGGCGGAACTCACCCTCGCTGACCAAGGTCGCCAGGTCCTTGTTGGTGGCGGTGATGATCCGTACGTCGGTCTTGATGGTATCGTTGCCGCCCACCCGTTCGAATTCCCGCTCCTGCAGGAAACGCAGCAGTTTGAGCTGGATATCGGGTGAGATCTCCGAGATCTCATCCAGAAACAGGGTGCCACCCTGAGCCAGTTCGAATTTGCCCATCTTCTGCTTGATGGCGCCGGTGAAGGCGCCCTTTTCATGCCCGAACAGCTCGCTCTCCAGGACATTGGGGGCGAGTGATGAGCAGACCAGCGGAATAAACGGGTGGTTCCGGTACTGGCCGTTGAAGTGAATCGCCCGTGCCACCATCTCCTTGCCGGTGCCGCTTTCGCCATGCAGCAGTACCGAGGCTCGGGTATCCGCCACCGCACCAATGGTCTTGTAGACCGCTTTCATGCTTTTGCTGCGACCGACAATGACATTGGGTTGAAAGGTGCACTCGGTGGTATCGCAGAAGGGGATGCCATTCACCGCCAGGCTGGCCATCTCGCTGATTTTGGTGATCACCTCGTCCAGTTGATCCAGGTCCAGCGGTTTGCCCAGGTGGTCGATGGCCCCCAGGCGGATCGCCTCGATAGCGGTGTGCATGTCGTCATAGGCGGTGATCATTACCACCGGCAGGGCCGGTTTTTTCTGCTTGATCTGCTGCAATGCCTCGAAGCCGTCCAGCTTGGGCAGGCGCAGATCCAGCAGTACCATATCCACCGATTCACCCAGCGCCAGCTCCACGCCGCGCTGGCCATCCTCGGCCGTCAGGACATCGAAACCTTCCTCGGTCAGGTGCAGCTCCAGGGTTCTGCGGATGGCGCGGTCATCATCGACTATCAGGGCTTTTTTCATCTCTCTGTCTCGTCTTGCTCGGTGGGGCCATCCAGGGGCAGCAATAGGGTAAAACAGGTCTTCTCGCCCGGTGCGCTGTCCACCGTAATGGTTCCTTGGTGTCGCAGTACAATACCCTGCAGGGTCGGCAACCCCAACCCGCCCCCGGAGGCCTTGGTGGTATAGAAGGGATCAAAGACTTTCTCATGATCATCTGCGGCAATGCCGTGGCCGTTATCGATCACCTGGAGTGACAGGTAGGGTCGGTGGCGTCGCAGGATCAGGGTCAGTTCCCGATAACGGTCACACTCTTCCAGGGCTTCGATGGCGTTGGAGACCAGGTTCAGGATCACCTGCTCGATCTGCTCCGGATCGCACACCACGGTGAGGTCGTCCCGCAGTTGCAGCTCGGTATGGATGCCGGCCTCCTTGAAGCGTTGGGCAAACAGCTGCATCACCCGGTGGATAATGGGGTTGAGGCTGGTCTGTTCCAGCCGCAGGGGACGTGCCCGGGCGAAATCCATGACATCATTCACCAGGCGGTTGAGTCGCAGTATCTCCTCTTCGATAATGCTGAAGTGCTCCTGCAGCGGACCTTCCGCTTTGGTGCGTTTGCGAATCATCTGGATATTCATGCGGATCGCCGACAGGGGGTTGCGGATTTCGTGAGCCAGTCCGAGTGCCAGATGCCCGACCGCCGCCAGCTTCTTGGAGGAGAGCAGTTCGTCAAAAGTGGATTCCAGGCGGTCGCGCGCGTCGGCCAGATCGAGTGTGCGACGGTCCACCTGTATGGCCAGGATGTGATTCCAGGATAACAGGGCACTGAGCAGGATAAAGGTGCCGGTAAAGATGATCACCACCAGGGTGCCGGAGTAGCGCTCCTGCTGCTGCAGAAAGGAGGAGAGCAGGGCGTCCACTTCCCGGGTCGGCGTGGCCACGCCCAGGGTCCAGAGCCGGTCCTCTATGCGTATCGGCTGGTAACCCACCAGCTTGCTGACCGACTGGTTCGGGTCGACCGGATCGACAAAGTCGTAGCTGCCGGTGCCCGGCTTGCCGTCCTGCATGGAGATCAGCAGGTTGTACAGTTTCGGCCAGCGCGGCAGGAACGTCTCCTTGAAGCCCAGGTCGGTCACCCGACCCAGCGGATCTACCAGTACCGACTGTTGATTGTTGTCCACCAGCCAGGCAAAGCCGTGTTCGCCGATAGTGACCGAAAGCACCTGCCGTTTGGCCAGCTTGTCGAAATTCAGGGTAAACATGGCGACGCCGTTAAAATCACCCCGTTTGTTGTAGATGCCCTGGGCGACGATCAGCGCCTTGTCGCCGCGGTTCTGGCCCCCCTCCAGGCGCATGAACGGGGAGAGGTACATCTGTCCCGGTCGACCTTGATCCCGGGCCCACTGGTAATAGTTGCGCCAGGCGTAATTGCGGCCCAGGGTATACTCATCCGAGGGGCTGATGGCCACCACCGTACCGGCCTTGTCGAACACCACCAGGTCGATGATATCGGTCTCCTGCAGGCTTTCATACATCCGTTGCAGGGTGCCGCTGAGCAGTTGCGCCCGTTCCCGGGTGACGCCGTCCTCCTCCTCGAACAGGCTGGCGACCAGGCTCAGATTCCTACGAAAGGTGGCGAAAGTCTCCTCAATGGAGTGGGCGGCCTGTTCGGCCAGGATCAACTGCTGGCGATTGTACTGTTCGAAGAAGCGTTTCTGTGCCTCCAGTCGAACCGCGTCGGTGGTGTGCAGGATGCCGATCAGGGCTGCGGTGCTAACCCCCACCAGCAGACAGATGGCCACCCACAGCCAGAACGGCTTGCGGATGGTGATCGTGGAGAACAGTCGGCTGATCGGGTGCATAATCGTTCCATCATTCTACACAGTTTCATTTTTGGCTGCGCCAATCCCTGGTGCCCGCGGTCCCTGAATCGATCGCGGCGGGGGCGCCGCCTGTAATACACCCCTTTACCCCAAGACCATACTCGTAGGAGCTGCTTTAGCTGCGACCCGTGCCGGTGGTGAAAACTAATTCGCGGCTGAAGCCGCTCCTACGGGTACATCGCCTTGCCTGACCCGTAAGGAGGCCCGCCCCGGGCCGATTCCGCGGCAGGCGTTCCTACGACCTGTTACACCCCCAGGTACTGCTTGTGCAGTTCCGGGTTCTCCAGCAGTTCCCGGGAGCGTCCGTGATAGACCACCTCGCCCTTGTTGATGATGTAGTTGCGGTCACAGATCGGCAGCAGCGCGTTGATGTCCTTATCGACAATAATGGAGGCGATGCCGGTCGATTTGATGTGCCGGATTACCACCCAGATCTCCAGGCGGATCAGCGGGGCCAGACCCTCGGTTGCCTCATCCAGGATAATCAGGTCCGGATTGGTCATCAGGGCACGGGCGATGGTCAGCATCTGCTGCTCGCCGCCGGACAGCTGGTTGCCCATGTTGGTCAGTCGTTGACCCAGTCGCGGGAACAGTTCCAGTACCCGTTCCAGATTCCATTCGTCGCGGCCATCCGGTCCGGTGCGGGCCGCCATGGTGAGATTCTCCAGCACGCTCAGGTTGGGGAAGATGCCCCGCTCCTCGGGCACGAAAGCGATCCCCTGACGGATCACCTGATGGGTGTTGAGTCGGGTGGATTCCTTGCCGCGAATGGTGATGCATCCCTGGCGGGGCGGCGTCAGGCCGATGAGTGAACGCAGGGTGGTGGTCTTGCCCATGCCGTTGCGCCCCATCAGGCTGACCGTCTCCCCCGCTTCGATGGAGAGGTCGATGCCGCGCAGGATGTGGCTGTCGCCGTAATAGGTGTGCAGCCCCTCGGCCTGCAGCAGTGGTGTTGCGGAACCCGTACTCATGCCGCCTCCTCCTCATCATGGCCCAGGTAGGCGTCCTGGACCGCCTGGCTGTTGCGTATCTGGTCAACGCTGCCGGTCTCCAGTTCGGCCCCGTCCACCATCACTGTGATGCGGTCGGCCAGGGAGAAGACGGCGTCCATATCGTGTTCGATCAGGATCAGGGTCTGCTCCTTGGCCAGCTCTTTCAGCAGTGCGGTGACCTGTTGCGACTCTTCCGTGCCCATGCCGGCCAGCGGCTCATCCAGCAGCAGCAGTTCCGGCTCGGTGGCCAACATCATGGCAATCTCCAGCTGGCGCTGTTCGCCATAGCTCATGGTGCCGGCGATCTGGTTGCGCTTGCTCGAGAGTCCACAGAGTTGCAGTGCATGATCGGCCCGGCGGTGTACCATCCGCAGGTGCTTGGCGGGACGAAAAAACCGCATTGATGTGATCAGGCAGGACTGGGCACCGATCCAGCAGTTCTGCAGGCAGGAGAAGCCTGGCAGGATATTGGTCTTCTGGAAGCTGCGGCCGATACCGATACGGGAGACTTTCTCCGGCCGGGCATCGGTGATGTCGTAACCCTTGAACTGGATGCGCCCGCTGCTGGGCAGCAGTTCGCCGGACAGCAGGTTGATCAGGGTGGTCTTGCCGGCACCGTTGGGACCCAGGATGGCGTGCACCTTGCCCCGCTCGAATTCCAGCGAGACATCATCGGTCGCCTTGAGGCCGCCGAAGTTTTTGCACAGGTGCTCGGTGCGCAGAATGATCTCGGACATTAACCCTCCCTCCCGCTATTCTCTTTGGAGGAGAAACGGTTGCTGATGCTGTAGATGAGACCGGCGATACCATTGGGCAGAAACAGCACGACGAAGATGATGATGGCGCCCATGATCAGTTTCCAATGCTCGGTAAAGTTGGGCAGGAAGTCCTGCAGTAGCACTACGATGAAAGTGCCGATGACCGGGCCGAACAGGGTCCCCATACCGCCCAGGATCACCATCATGATGGCCATGCCTGACTCGTGCCAGCCCAGGTAGGCGGGGGTGATGAAGCTGGTGTGTGCCGCCTCCAGAAAACCGGCCAGTCCGGCAATGGTGCCGGCAATGACGAAGCTGACCAGCTTGTAGTGGGGCGTCGAGTAACCGAGTGCCCGGACCCGCTGCTCGTTGGCTTTGATGGCGATCAGCACGTGGCCGAAGGGGGCGCGCAGGATCATGCTGAGGAACAGATAGACGCCTACCAGCCAGGCCAGCACGAAGTAATAGAAGTCGTGCTCATTGTCCAGATCCACCAGCTGCCGGGTGGCCAGGGTGATCTCCGGCTTGTTCATCATGAAGATACCGTCATCCCCGCCGAAGTGGGGCGACTCGAAAAAAAAGTAGAAGAACATCTGGGCGAAGGCCAGGGTCAGCATGATGAAATAGATGCCCGATGTACGGATGCAGAGCCAGCCCACCAATAGGGCGGCCAGCCCGGTCATGGAGAGGGTCAGGGTCAGGGACCACCAGTAGTTGATATGCTCCAGATCACCGAACAGGATCGCCAGCAGGTAGGCGCCGATGCCGAAAAAGGCGGCGTGGCCGAAACTGACCAGACCGGTGAAGCCGATCAGCAGATCCAGGCTGATGGTGAAGATCGACAGGATCATGATCTTGGTCACCAAGCCTGTGTAGAACGGGCCACCGACCATTGGAAACAGTAGCAGCAGCACCAGGCAGAGGCAGAGAAAAATGACAATAGGACGTGTAACGATATGCATGGATGACCTCGCCTATACCTTGCCGAACAGCCCCTGCGGGCGCCAGAACAGAACCGCGGCCATCAGTGTGTAGACCACCATGCTCGCCATTTCAGGTAACAGTACCTTGCCAAAGGTGTCGGCCAGGCCGATCAGCAGGGCGCCGATAAACGCCCCCTTGATTGAACCGATGCCGCCGATTACCACCACCACAAAAGAGATGATCAGAATATTGTCGCCGATGCCCGGGTAGACCGTGTTTACCGGGGCGGCCAGCATGCCGGCGAAAGCGGCCAGGGCGGCGCCCATGCTGAACACCACGGCGAACAGCCAGTTGATATTGATGCCCAGCGCCTGCACCATTTCCCGGTTGCTGGCGCCGGCGCGGATAGTCATACCCAGGCGGGTCTTCTGGATCACCCAGTACATGACGACCGCCAGCGAAATACAGGTGGCCGAGATGAACAGCCGGTAGACCGGATAGGCCTGGTTCTCGGTCAGTTGTACCGAGCCACTCAACAGTTCCGGGATCGGCACGCTGTGTACGTCATTGCCCCATAAGATGCTCTGCAGTTCATTGGCGATCAGGATCAACGCATAGGTGAGCAGCACCTGGTAGAGATGGTCGCGCTGGTACAGGTAGGAGATGGCCAGCCGCTCCACCGCGTAACCGAACAGGATGCTCAAGGGAATGGCCAGCAGGATGCCGGTAAACAGGTTGCCGGTGATGCCGGTCAGCCAATAGCAGAGGTAGGCGCCGATCATGTAAAAGGCGCCATGGGCCAGATTGATGATGCCCATGATGCCGAAGATCAGGGTCAGTCCGCTGGCCATCAGAAACAGCAGGAATCCGTACTGGATGCCGTTCAGCAGCTGGATAAAATAAAAAGAACTCTCCATGGGGCCTCTTCAAACAGGTATGCGGTCGAGGATGCCTGGCGGCAACTGCCGCCAGGCAAGGTAATCAACCAGACTTCGGTTGATGGATCAGCCGATCTTGCACCCTTCGGCCGGGTCTTCCACCGCCTTCTGCACGGTACGGATAACCTGGTTCTGGCCGTTGACCACTTCACGCAGGTAGATGTCCTGGATCGGGTTGTGCGCCTTGGAGAAGGTGAACTTGCCGCGCGGGCTGTCGATGGTGGCACTCTCCATCGCCTTGATCATCTCCGCCCTGGCCCCTACATCTCCGTCCACGGCCGCCATGCCCTGGATCAGCAGGTCACCGGCGTCGTAGCCCTGCACAGCGTAGACATCGGCCTGGTTGCCCGTCGCCTTCAGGAATGCCTCACGGAATCGGTGATTGGCCGGTAGGTCGAGTGTGTCTGCGTAGTGCAGGGTGGTGCGAACACCTTCGGCTGCTTCGCCCTGGGCCCCGGTTACCCCCTCGGTGAGGAAGCCCGCGCCGTACAGTGGAATGGATTTGTTCAGGCCGGCCGCCGCGTAATCCTTGACGAATTTCACCGCGCCGCCACCGGCGTAGAAGGTGAATACCGCATCCGGTTTCAGGGCAGCCACTTCAGTCAGATAGGCCTGGAACTCCACCTTGGGGAACGGGGTGGGAATCTCTTTGACGATGTTGCCGCCACCGGCCAGGAAAGAGGCCTTGAACGCGGCAGCAGTCTCCTTGCCGAAACCGTAGTTCCAGTACATCACCACCACGTTCTTGTGGCCGTCTTCCAGCATTGCCTGGCCGGCCGGGAAGCCGGGTTGGTAGCTGGAGAAGGAGGTGCGGAAGATATTGGGGGCGCACAGCTTGCCGGTCAGACCGTTGGCGCCGGCGTTGGGGATCACCGTGATCGGGCCGTTGTTGCGTGCCAGTTTGACCATCGCCATACCGACCACCGAGTGGACCGGGCCAACCAGGAAGTCGACCTGCTCCTTCTTGATCAGTTTGTTGGTCAGTTCAGGTGCCTTCGGAGGCGCCGCCTCGCTGTCAATATTGACATACTCCACCTCGCGTCCACCCAACTTGCCGCCGGCCTCGTTGATACGCAGTTGCAGGGCATCCTTGATGTTGGTGCCAAGCTTGGCATAGGTGCCGGTGTAAGGCAGCAGGATGCCAACCTTCACCTTGGCGGTGCCGCCGATGGCAAAGCGGGTGGGGATGAAGCTGGACGCCGTCACCATTCCGGCCGCTGCCGCACCACCCTTGATAATGTCACGCCGGCTGATGCCGGGTTTTTTCTGATCACTCATCTGCTTCTCCTCTCTATGATTATCATCAGCGCAAAAGATGCTTTTGTGCCTGTTGTGGGTGTGCCGGGTTGTTCCGGACACGCCCTGCCACTCCTGGTCTTCAGCGCCCGTTGCACGTCCCGTGTGGAAGCGTCCCGGACGCTCAAACATCCAGCGTCCTGCCAGTTACATAAGACGTTGTTGATAAGTTACGACTCATCCAGCCTTCGCAGCTCAAAGCGCTTGATCTTGCCGGTGGCGGTTTTCGGCAGTTCATCAATAAACTCGAGCCAGCGGGGATATTTGTAGGGGGCCAGGGTGTTCTTCACATACAGCTTGATCTCTTCGGCCAGTTCGTCGTTTGGTTGCTGGCCGCCCTTGAGCACCACATAGGCCTTGGGTTTGACCAGGTCCTCGGCATCGGTGGCGGCTACCACGGCGCATTCGAGTACCGCCGGGTGAGAGATGATGCACGCCTCGACCTCGATCGGCGAGAGCCAGATGCCGCCCACCTTGAGCATGTCGTCGGTGCGTCCGGCATAGAAGAACAGCCCCTGCTCATCCATGAAGAACTTGTCGCCGGTATTCAGCCAGGAGCCGAGCATGGTCTGGCGGGTCTTGTCCCGTTTGTTCCAGTAATAGGCGGCGGCGCTGCCGCTGTTCACCAGCAGGGTACCGACCTCGCCCTGGGGCACTTCCTGCATGTACTCATCGACTATTTTGGCCTCATGGCCCGGCACCAGTCGTCCGGTGCTGCCAGGGTGGATATCGCCCGGGTAGTTGGAGATAAAAATGTGCACTAGCTCGGTGGAGCCGATGCCGTCCAGGATGTCGACGCCGAAGCGCTCCTTCCAGCGTTTCAGGATGTCTGCCGGCAACGCCTCGCCGGCGGAGACGCAGATGCGTACCCCGTCCAGCGATCCCTCGGCCTCCAGCATGGAGGCGTAGAGCGTGGGCACGCCATAGAAAATGGTCGGACGCTGCTCCTTGATGGTCTGGTAGACCGCCTCCGGGGTGGGGCGGTCCGGTAGATAGACCGCGGTGGCGCCGACGCTGAAGGGAAAGTAGAGCCCGTTGCCCAGCCCGTAGGCGAAGAACAGCTTGGCGGCGGAGAAGCAGACGTCCCCCTCTTTCACCCCCAGTACCTGCTTGCCGTAGGTTTCGCAGGAGTAGACCATGTCGCGCTGCAGATGCACGGTGCCCTTGGGCTGGCCGGTGGACCCCGAGCTGTAGAGCCAGAAACAGGCGTCATCCGGGGTGGTGGGGGCCGCCTCCATCTCGTCCGGCTGGTCTGCCCAGAGGCTGTCGAGGTCCAGGTCACCAGCCGGCGCCTCACCATTGACCACGATGATGTGCTGCACAAAGCGCAGCTTGTTACGTATCGGCTCCAGGCTGGGTAGCAGGTGGGCGTCGATTACCAGCACCCGGGCGCGGCTGTCATTGAGAAAGTACTCATAATCCTTGGGGCGCATCAGGGTGTTGAGGCAGACCGGAACGGCCCCCAGCTTGATGCTGCCGAAGAACGCCTGGGGATAGAGTTGGGTGTCCAGCATCAGCAGTGCGACTCGCTCCTCCATGCGTACCCCGAGATGCCTCAGGGTATTGCCGAAGCGGTTGACCCCCGCCTGGACATCGGCATAGCTGAGGCTGGTGCTGCCGCAACGCACGGCGGTCTTGTCACCACGGCCTTCCCGTACGTTTCTGTCCACAAAGTAATCCGCGGCATTAAAGGTCCCGGGTAAATCGAGTTCAAGGGGCATCGCATCTCTCCGTCACTAAATTTTAGGTAGACTTCCGATCTTTGGAGTTTAGGCTTGATTCCACCAACGGCACTGGTGACCGGTTTATCACCGTATATTTACAAGGGTTGTGCCAACCTGGGGCTGTCTCGGAAAATGGTAGGTAACCCAATGAAATATTGATAAAAAAGCGCCATAGGTAGGCATGGTGAAGGGGCGGTGGGAAGCCAAATCGTGTGTTTGGTGTAAAAAAACCGCTTTCGGTGTAAAAAATGCGCTGTTCCGGTTTCTAGCCTGGATGCAGCCTGTCCCGCGGATGCCTGGCCGTAAACCACCCTGGACGGGCGTAATCCGGGGCATGGCCCGCATCGGCCCCGGATTACGTCGCGGTGGGCACGGGGAGTGCTGCCGGTTTCGGTGGTGGCGGCTTTATCCGGGCTACGGAGTTAATTACGCAGATAGTGGCTCATGATCCGCTGATAAGTGCCGTCCCGTCGCAGCTCATCGAAGGTGCGTCGGTAAGCCGCTCTGAGTTCGCCCGGAAACTCCCGGGAGAGGGCGATATAGACGCTGCCGGAGGTGATGGGGTCGCTGTAGCTGATGGGTTCCGTGACGAACTGTTCCCGCATCGAATAGGCGGCCAGATCACGGGCGGTAAACCAGGCGTCGACCCGGCCTGCGCGCAACATGCGAATGGGGATGGCGGCGGCACTGGTGGTCACCACCAGGTTGTTAAAACCCTGGCGTCGCAGATACTGCTCAAATGGGGTGTCCTGCTGTACGGCGATGGCACTCAGCCGACGTGCCTGGTCCAGATCCAGGCGTTGATGGTTCAGAGTGACGAAAACCAGGTCGATTGGCGCCACTTCAATGGCCCAGTCGAAATGGGGTTCCCGTTCAGTGGTACGGGTAAGGGGAAAGATGATGTGATTCGGGGACAACCGGGCGTTGCGGATGGCCCTCGCCCAAGGCAGGAATCGCACCGGCCGATTGGTTCCCAGTCGCCGCTCGATCTCCCTGACCAACTCCACCATGAAACCCTGTTGTCTCCCCTCCTGGATGCTGTAGGGCACAAGGTGGGCGGTGACCAGGGTGATGGCGTGACTGTCGGGGACCGCTGTGTCCGGTGTTGTGGTGGCGGCGCTGACACTCCCGCGGACCAGAAGATAAAGACAGAAGGCCAGTGCAATGGCGTGGATACCCTCCCGCGCCCTGACATAATGCAGCATGGTCAATCTCATCTTGCAATAGGTTGCCGGGCCGTTGAAATGGCCCCTCGGTCGAACAGGTACAACGAGTTTAGTGTGCTGGGATTAAAGTTGCTAGTGAGTGGTGTGTGAGCGCTGGCTGCAGATGCGCTGTCACGCCTCGGCCGGCAATACCACCACACCGTCCTCATCGGCATAGAGCCAGTCGTCGGGGCGGAAGGTCACCTGGGCAAAGGTAACCGGTATGTCGGCTTCGCCGGCACCTTTTTTTACGCTCTTTTTCGGGGTGGTGGCGAGTGCCTTGACCCCGATCGGCATTGCCGAGATCTCCCGGGCGTCGCGAATACAGCCGTACATCAATACCCCGGCCCAGCCGTTATCCACGCCCTTTTGTGCCAGGATGTCCCCCAGCATGGCGCAACGCATGGAGCCACCGGCATCCACCACCAGGACCCGGCCGCCACCCGGTTGGCCCAGCAGTTCCCGGACCCGGGAGTTGTCTTCATGACACTTGATAGTGACTATTTGACCGCTAAAGCGGTTGTGGCCGCCAAAGTCCCGAAAAATTGGTTCACAGACCTGGATCTCTGTTTCATGTTCGTCATAAATATCCGCAGTCTTTTCCAGAGAAGTGGGTGCCTGAGTCATCATTTTTCTCCCGCGGTCAGTAAAAACGGCCACACTCTTGCGAGTGCGGCCGATTGTGCAGTCAGGTCAGGTGATTAACCTTCGAACTGCTCTTCTTCAGTGGAGCCGGTCAGTGCGGTGACCGAAGAGGCTCCGCCCTGGATGGTGGTGGTCACATCATCGAAGTAGCCGACGCCCACTTCCTGCTGGTGGGAAACGAAGGTGTAACCCTTGTCGCGGGCCGCAAACTCAGGCTCCTGTACCTTCTCCACGTAGTGCTTCATGCCTTCGCCGCGAGCGTAGTCATAGGCCAGATCGAACATGTTGTACCACATGTTGTGGATACCGGCCAAAGTGATGAACTGGTACTTGTAACCCATGTCGGACAGCTCATCCTGGAACTTGGCGATGGTGGCGTCATCCAGGTTCTTTTTCCAGTTGAACGAAGGAGAGCAGTTGTAGGCCAGCAGTTTACCCGGATTTTTCTCCAGTACCGCCTCGGCAAATTCACGGGCAAAACCGAGATCCGGGGTGCCGGTCTCACACCAAACCAAGTCGGCATAGGGGGCGTAGGCGACACCGCGTGAAATGGCCTGTTCCAGACCGTTCTTCACGTTGTAGAAGCCTTCCGGGGTACGCTCGCCGGTGACAAAGGGCTTGTCATTGGGGTCAAAATCGGACGTCAGCAGGGTGGCTGCCTCGGCGTCGGTACGTGCCAGCAGCAGGGTGGGTACGCCACAGACGTCAGCCGCCAGACGGGCCGCAATCAGTTTCTGTACCGCTTCCTGGGTTGGAACCAGTACTTTGCCGCCCATGTGACCGCACTTTTTCACGGCGGCCAGCTGGTCTTCAAAGTGCACGCCGGCGGCGCCGTTGGCGATCATGTTCTTCATCAGTTCGAAGGCGTTCAGAACACCACCAAAACCGGCTTCGGCATCGGCCACGATCGGCAGGAAGTAGTCGATATAGCCCTGGTCCTCCGGGCCGGTACCGCGTGACCACTGGATCTCGTCGGCACGCTTGAAGGCGTTGTTGATGCGACGCACCATGGTCGGTACTGAGTCATAGGCATACAGTGACTGGTCGGGGTACATGGTCTCGGAGGTGTTGCCATCGGCGGCTACTTGCCAGCCGGAGAGGTAGATTGCCTCAATGCCCGCTTTTGCCTGCTGCATCGCCTGACCGCCAGTGATGGCGCCCATGCAGTTGACGTAGCCTTTCTTGGCGCTGCCGTGGACCAGATCCCACAGTTTATCGGCGCCGCGTTTGGCGTAAGTGAATTCCGGCTGGACCGACCCGCGCAGACGGACTACGTCCTCCGCCGAGTAGCCGCGCTTGACGGTTTTCCAGCGGGGGTTCTCTGCCCAGTCTTTTTCCAAGGCTTCAATTTGTTGTTTACGGTTCATAGGACAATCTCCTTCAGTATTGCGCTCATCAAACCTCCTCCGTTCAATCATCCCACCGGGGGAGGAGAGCAACGGTTTTGGCTATGCGGTTATATCAGGCCAGCGTTTGGTATGCGGGCAGTGTAAGGAACTCAACAAAACGGTCATTGGCGATTATCTCGCTGAACAGGTCGGCCGCCGTCCGGTAGTGACCGGCCGTGAAGGCCGTCTCGCCCACCTCCTGGTGAATCTGTTCCAGTTCTTTCGCAACGCCTTCGTTAAACAGTTCGAAGGTGATGTTGCGTCCATCTTCCAGGATCCCTTTGGGGTAGCGTATCCACTGCCAGATCTGCGCTCGGGCGATCTCGGCCGTGGCGGCGTCTGCCATTAAATTGTGCATTGAAACGGCCCCCCGGCCGCCCAACCACGCGGCCAGGTAACGCAGGCCGACGCTGATGTTGTTGCTGAGGCCGGTTTCGGTAATCGGCCCCTGCGGGATCTGTAGCAGGTCGGCTTCACTGATGGTCTGCTCATGCGGCAGACGGTCAAGCTGGTTTGCCTGCGGCATGATTCGGTCAAACGCTGCTTTCGCCACCGCAACCTGGCCGGGATGGGCCACCCCGGTGCCGTCGTGGCCTTCAGCCGCCTCGCGTTCGTGGTCGGCACGAACCTTCTCCCGGGCGTCGGTGGGATCGTCCTGGATCGGCATCTGCGTGGCCATGCCGCCGATGGCATGGGCGCCGCGGCGATGGCAAGTCTTGATCAGCAGTTGCGAACAGGCCCTTAAAAAGCCGGATTCCATGGTGATCTGGCTGTGATCCGGGAGTACCCACTCGGGATTGGCGTGGAATCGCTTGATGAAACTGAAGATGTAATCCCGGCGACCACAGTTTAGTCCAACCGCGTAATCCCGCAAGGTGTAGAGCATCTCCTCCATCTCGAATGCCGCCGGGAGAGTCTCGATCAACACAGTGCAGCAGATACTGCCGTGATTCAGTCCCAAGCTCTCTTCGGCATAGGCGAAGAGATCGGCCCAGAGCTGCGCCTCGATATAACTCTCCAGTTTGGGCAGATAAAAATAGGGGCCGCTACCCTGCTCGAGCAGTTGCACAGCGTTGTGGAACATGAACAGGCCGAAGTCGAACAGGCTGGCCGAGACCGGCTGACCATCCACCTCCAGGTGTTTCTCCTGCAGATGCCAGCCACGGGGGCGCACGATCAGGGTGGCGCGCTGCCCGGCCGGTTCTTGCTGTCCGCCGTTTTTGCGCTGATCTTCGAGGGAGTCCCGGATCGCGTCGTACAGATTGATCTGGCCCTTGATGGTGCCGCCCCAGGTCGGGGCGTGGGCATCCTCGAAGTCGGCCACGAAACAGCTGGCGCCGGCATTGAGGGCATTGATGACTGTCTGGCGGTCTACCGGGCCGGTGATTTCCACGCGGCGATCCCGCAGGTCGGACGGCGCCTGTTTTACGCGCCACTCGGTAGCCCTGAGTTCAGCCGTCTCCAGCCGGAATCCGGGCAGCTCGCCGTTGTTGAAACGACGCTGCCGATCCTCGCGCAGTCCCAGCAGCTGTTTACGCCGTTTGCCGAAGCGTCGCTCAAGCTCTGCGACAAACCCGAGCGCTTCTGGAATGAGAATCCGGTCGTAACCTTCAGCCAGTGGCGCATTGACTCTGATGCGCTGGCTGGTCGCTTCGGTGCTGAGCTGAGCGGCTGTCATTTCCGGTATCTCCCAGGCTGCTTATTAGGAAAATACCCGGGTATTCAGGTAAAACCTTAGTAATAACAAGCAAATAGATATATCAACGGCATAGAGCATACGCAATTGTGAAGTATTAAGAACGATAAATACTTTAATCCTTTGTATTGAAATTCTTTATGCTGCAATGCGGAAGAAAATGGGGTAGTAATAAATCTTTAATGTGGCATGCTCTTTAATGATTCGGCGCCGCATTGACAGGAGTATGGGTACATGACAGATCTTGCACAGCAGTTGGCCAGGACGATCTTTACCGGCTTCGAGCGCCACTTCTCCTTTTTCCAGGAGATCACCAGCCAGGTGCGCCAGAGTTTTGAACAGGCGGACTGGGAGGCGATCCGGCAGGCCTCGGTGGATCGAATCAGCTTTTATGACCGACGGGTGCAGGAGGCGATCAGCAAGGTGCGCTCCACTTTTGATGTCTCCCAGGTGGATGATGCCCTGTGGCAGCGGGTGAAAACCCAATACCAAGAGTTTCTGGTCAACTACCGACGCCCGGAACTGGCCGAGACCTTCTACAACTCGGTCTTCTGCAAGATGTTCGATCGCCAGTATTTCGACAATGACAAGATTTTTATCGAGTCCGGGGTGGACCGGCAGGCGCTGACCCGGCGTGACCGGGTGTTCATGTCCTTTCATCTGAAGGATGGAGGGCTGGAGACCTGCCTGCGGGAGATTCTCTCGGCCTTCTATTTCAGGATTCCCTATCAGGATATCGAGCGCGATATCGATCATGTCGCCCACGCCTTCCGCACCCGTTCGCCATTCGGCCAACAGCCGGATGACGGGCTGCGCATCGATGTGCTGGAGGCCCCGTTCTATCGTAACAAGGCGGCCTATCTGATCGGCCGGGTGGTGAGTAGCGAAGGGGTGCGGCCGCTGGTACTGCCGCTGTTGAACTACCGGGGAACCATTTTTGTCGACAGTCTGCTCACCAGTAATGAGGAGGTGGAGGCGCTGTTCAGTTTCGCCCGTGCCTATTTCATGGCGAACAATTCGATTCCGGCGGCCACGGTCAGCTTTCTGCAGAGCATCATGCCCAACAAACCGCTGGCAGAGCTCTACATGAGTATCGGGTTTCACAAGCAGGCCAAGAATGAGTTTTACCGGGATCTGCTGAGCCATCTCAAGGACAGCAATGACCGCTTTATTGTCGCCCCGGGTGTCCGGGGGCTGGTGATGATGGTGTTCACGCTCCCCTCCTATCCGTTCGTCTTCAAGGTGATCCGGGACCGCTTTGCCCCGCAGAAGAATATCACCCACGCCCAGGTAAAGGAGCGCTACCTGCAGGTCAAACTGCATGATCGGGTGGGACGCATGGCGGACACCCTGGAGTTCTCCAAGACCGCCTTTCCCCGGGACCGTATCGCCCCGGAGCTGATGGCGGAATTGGAGGAGTCGATCCCTTCGCAGCTGGAGATGGATGGGGAGAACATCATTATCAACCATCTCTACATCGAGCATCGGATGACACCGCTGGATATCTGCCTGGCAGACGGCTCGCCGGAGACAGTGCGGACCATGCTGGACGACTGGGGATTGGCCATCAAGCAGCTGATGGCGGCGGATATTTTCCCCGGTGATCTGCTGTTCAAGAATTTTGGCGTGACCCACCAGGGCAAAGTGGTGTTCTATGACTACGATGAGATCAGCCGGATGACCGAATGCAATTTCCGGCAGATTCCGCCGCCGCGCACGCCCGAGGATGAGATGAGCAGCGAGCCCTGGTATTCAGTGGCCGATGAAGATGTGTTTCCCGAGGAGTTTCTCACCTTCCTCAGCGCCAGCCCACTGATCCGCAAGACACTGCTTGAATTGCACCCGGATCTGTTCGATGCGCATTATTGGCGTGAGCGGCAGCTGGATATCGGTCGTGGCATCCATGCCGATGTGTTTCCTTACCCGCCGGATATCCGTTTTATCAACCAGTACCGTGAGGCGTTTGAGAAATCGGCAGCGACCGGTTGAGGCTACTGGTGCGGTTCGTGCCTCACCGGCACCCTACACGTGTGGTTGTAGGATGTGGTGGGCGCAGCGAACCGCATCAATTGAAGACTGTTTAATCCAGCGCCCGCTGCATCGCCGGCAGCGCCACACCTTGGTTGATATCGGCCCCCATGTCGGAGAGTACCGCCTCCAGCGCACCGACGCAGAGCGGGATGTTCTCGGCGCGGCTGGCGTGTCCCATCAGACCGATGCGCCACACCTTGCCTGCGAGGGCACCGAGTCCGGCACCGATCTCCAGGTTGTATTCATTCAGCAGGCGGTCACGTACTGCTGCATCATCCACGCCAGCGGGGATGGAGACGGTGTTGAGCTGGGGCAGGCGGTCCGCTTCGTTGACGATGAAGGTCAGCCCCATCGCCTCCAGGCCGGCACGCAGCGCCAGGTGATTTTTCCGGTGGCGCGCCCAGGCGTTCTCCAGTCCCTCTTCCTGTAGCATCAGCAGCGCTTCATGCAAACCGTACAGGGCGTTGATTGGTGCGGTGTGATGATAGGCCCGCTTGGCGCCGCCGCCCCAGTAACCCATCACCAGGTTGAGATCCATGAACCAGCTCTGTACCTTCTGTTTACGGCTGCGGATCTTCTCCAGCGCGCGCTCGCTAAAGCTCACGGGTGACAGGCCGGGGGTACAGGAGAGACATTTCTGGGTGCCGGAGTAGATGGCGTCAATGTCCCACTCGTCAACCTTGACCGGGGTGCCGCCCAGGGAAGTGACGGCATCCACGATGGTCAGACAGTCGTACTGATGGGCCAACTTGACCAGTGTCTCGGCATCCGACTGGGCGCCGGTGGAGGTCTCGGCATGCACAAAGGCGACAATGCGGGCGTCCGGGTTGGCCTTCAGGGCCGCTTCCAGTTTATTCGGGTCGACCGCCTCACCCCAGGTGTCCTCGACCATGATGGCAGTACCGCCACAGCGTTCTACATTCTCCTTCATGCGCCCGCCAAATACACCGTTCTGGCAGACGATCACCTGGTCACCTGGTTCCACCAGGTTGGCAAAACAGGTCTCCATACCGGCAGAGCCGGGGGCGGAGACCGGCATGGTCAGCTCGTTTTTGGTCAGGAAGGCGTACTGCAGCAGCGTCTTCACCTCCTCCATCATCTGTATGAAAGCGGGGTCCAGGTGGCCGATGGTGGGCCGGGACATCGCCTCCAGAATACGGGGATGGACATCGGAAGGACCGGGGCCCATCAGGGTACGAAGTGGGGGATTGAAGGGGTGAAATTGCATATCTGTAGTCCTGGCTGATTATCAGAATCGGAGGTGATATCCGGAGGAGTATCGTCCGTAGTCAATGAATCGCGAAACCGCGAGCGTCCTGCATTCTAACCGAAACTGTCCCTTGCGGAAGCCCCGGCGGGGAAAAGTGTCCGCGGAGTTTATCGGGGTTTTTTTATCAGGTTTGTCTGACTGAGCCACCAGTGGAACAGGTTGTCCGACATCTGCCGCATGGCCGCCAGTTTTTGCCGCAAGTCCTGCAAAATGGCGTTGTGGTCCTGGCGGCAAAGGGTTGGGTTGTCGACGCAGGCCTCATAGCGGGCCACCCATTCGCGGACGATCTCCTCGGTGACCTCCGGATGAAACTGGACCGCCAGGCAGCCCCGATACAGGAAGCCCTGGTTGCCGATACAACCGCCGCTGAACAGGGGCACGGCCCCGGCGGGCAGGGTAAAAGTATCTTCGTGCCACTCAAAGGCGGTGAACTGTGCCGGCATCGGATGGCCGTTAAACAGTTGCCGGCCCTGCTCGGTGATCGTGACCGGATGCCAGCCGATCTGCATGGTGGAGGCCCTGAATACCTCGCCGCCGAACGCCTTGCTGATCAGTTGACCGCCAAAGCAGATACCGAACACCGGGATGTTCCGCTCTGCGCAGTCGCGCACCAGTTCTATCTCCTGTTCGATCCAGGCCTGTTCGCTGTTGACGCTCACCGGGGCGCCCAGCAGTACCAGGCCGGACAAACGGTCTGGCGACGGTAGCGGTTCACCCGATTCGATACTGAACCGCTGATAGGGCAGCCGGTGCCGGTCCAGGTATTCGCACAGATAGCCGGGACGGCTGCAGGCGACGTGGCTGATGATGAGCAGGGGCTTCATGAATTCATTAACATCTGTATTGCGGTTGGCTGCCGGGTATGAGGGCGGCATCATTCAGAGCTTGTTCGATAAGCCGCATCATAACAACCTGCCGCGGGTGTGGGTATAGGGAGCCGGTCACCGCCTGACGGGGCAGCTCTATTCATGTCTCCATGAGTAGATCCTTGCACTCAGACCACTCCCCAGCGACCCGTCATACAGCCTGACACAATGAATGCCCGGCATGGCGTATTCAATTCACCAGTTGAGTACGGCGCGGTGCCTCCCCCTAACAGTTGTGCTGGGCGCTTCGGTCATAGTCTCCTCCCGTCGGGTGCAACTTTTAAGATGAACCACGCCGCCCGGTTGGGCATAGGTAGCGTTACCGAATAGTAACGAGAGGAGGCGGCAATGCGGTGGGTCAGGCCTTTTGGGGTCGTACATCGGGTCTGTTTGTCACTTGCCCGGGGAGCGGGTGGCCTCCGTTACGAGAGGGTAACATCTGCCCGTTATCGGGGTGGCGCGTAAAAAAACCATGTAAATCAACAAGTAATGAATGAGTATAAAGGCGCCCGTTACCGATCTGTAACCCTCCTGGGGTAAAGGGATTGGCAAATGTCCATGTGTGGGTGCGGATGCTGTATAAATTATTATAAATAACAATAAGTTAAAAAACACACTAAAAAACTGTGGTATGGATCATGCTGAAGTGTCTTCTGTCAAGAACGGTGCCGCAAAGCAGACAAGAATGGCCTGAAAGGTTCCTGACAGCAGTCGGTTTTTTGCCGCATCAACACAAAAACTTAAGGAGGATATCCCATGCCCGTTGGTCTTCAGACTGAACCATCCCTGGGCGTGCCCGGTAAAAAACGTTGGGCCATGGTCGTCGACCTGCGTCGATGTATCGGTTGCATGGCTTGCGTTTGTGCAGACAAGGCTGAATACGATGTGCCGCTTGGTGTATGGCGCACTACTGTAAAGGTCAAGGATACCGGTCATTACCCAAACACCAAGCGTCATTTCATGCCCCGTTTGTGCAACCATTGCGACAATCCCCCCTGCGTCCGTAACTGCCCGACCCAGGCGACTTACAAGCATGAGGACGGGTTTGTATTGCAGCGTTATGAACGCTGCATCTCCTGCCGCACCTGTATTGCGGCCTGCCCCTACAATGCGCGCCACGTGCTGCCGAAAAACCGGGACCGGGTGAAGATCGGCGGCGTGGTGGACAAGTGCACTTTTTGCAATCACCGCGTTGAAAAGGGCCTGGCGCCCGCCTGTGTACAGACCTGCCTGGGCCGTTCGCGCATCTTCGGCGATCTGAACGACCCCAACAGCGAGGTCTCGCGCCTGGTGGCCCGGCACAAGACGGTGGTGCTGAAGCCGGATAAGGGTACCCGTCCGCAGGTGTACTACATCAAGCCGGATCGTGCCCAGACCGAGCAGGTGTTCAGCGCGCCGCAATCCTATGCTGCTCGCTCCGATGCGCAGGCGTTCTACCAGCGCAACCGGGGCAGCAAGTTCTTTTCAGGTGTTCTATAGGGGAATGCATCATGTTTGAGTACATGGACTACAACATCGCCCCCTGGGGGCACGAAATCGTCATCTACTTCTTCCTGATCGGCGCCGCCGGTATGACCTTTGTCTACGCCGCGGCACCCGTGGTATTCGGCAATGTTTTTGGCGGTGCGGCGAAGTCGATGGAGCCGTTCCAGAGGGTCGGCCTGATCGCCTCCCTGGTACTGCTGGCCATCTGCGGACCGCTGCTGATCATGGATCTTGGCCAGCCGGCCAGGTTCCTCTACCCGATTCTCTATTTCCACTGGACCTCGCCGCTCTCCTGGGGCTCGCTGTTCCTGCCGCTGTTCGGTCTTTGTATTGTCGGTTTTTATTACGGATCGATAAAGGATAACCAGGGCCTGATGCGCTGGACCGGTATCCTGGGTTCCTTGTTGGCACTCTCCATGCCGCTCTATACCGGCCTCGATCTGATGGTGAATCAGACCCGGGAACTGTGGAGCAACCCGACCATCCCGCTGCTGTTCGTAATTCTATCCATGAGTTCCGGTACCGCGGTGGTGGCGGTCATCCAGCTGCTGCGCGGTCAACTTGACCAGCGGGCTGCCGAGTTTCTGCATGCGTTTCTCTACCTCTCCCTGGCGGTCACCTTCGCCCTGTTCCTGGCCGAGTGGGTGGTGCTCAACTACGGCACCGGTGAGAAGCAGCAGGCGTGGGAGATCATCAATCAGCAGTTTGCCTTCAAGTACTGGGGGATGACCTTCCTGATCGGGATCCTGGCGCCGCTGGTGCTGGTCGCCATACCGAAGTTGGGTCGTGATCCAAAAATACTGACCCTGGCGGCGGTGCTGAGCGCGGTGGGTGCCTACAGCTTCAGGGAAGTGCTGATCTATGCCGGTCAGCTCACCCAGATCAATTTCTGAGGAGACAAAGATGAGTGACTCTATAAAATTCACCCGCCGCGATTTCATCAAGTTCGGCGGCGCGGTGGGGACTGCGGCCGGCGCCCTGGGCCTGACCAGCAGTCGCCTGGTCGCCATGGAGCAGGAGCTGGGAGGCAAGGACTACTCGCCGACCACCGGTGCGGAGCGCGAGGCGGTGCCCTATACCTGCATGGCCTGCAATATCGAGGACGGTGGTGTCGCCTATGTGGAGAACGGCCGTATCGTCAAGCTGGAAGGCAACATGGATCACCCGAACACCCGTGGCAAGCTGTGCGCCAAGGGCAACTCCGGCTTCCTGCATGTCTACGATCCGGACCGCATCATGACGCCGCTACTGCGCACCGGCAAGCGGGGCGAGGGCAAGTGGAAGCGTATCTCCTACGACGAGGCCACCACCCTGCTTGCCAGCAAACTGCGCGAGGTGATCGATCGTGCCAATGCCGAGCACAAGCCGGAAATCCTCAACGAGATGGTGTTCAAGTGGGGGCGTGATCGTACCGGCGGCGCCGTGGGCCGCTTCATGCACGCCCTCGGCTCCAACACCATGCTCAACCACACCAATATCTGCGAATCCTCCAAGAAGGTCGGGCTGGAGCCCACCTGGGGGCCGGATATCGAGTCCTGCGACTGGGCCAACACCAAGTACATCCTCAACTTCGGCTCCAATGTGCTGGAGACCGCCTACTTCATGAATCCCAATGCCCAGCGGCTGGTGGACGGTGTGGTCGGCAACAAGGCAAAGCTGGTGAGCTTCGACGTGCGCATGTCCAACACCTCGGGCTTCGCCGACGAGGCCTACTTCCCCTACCCGGGGACCGATGGCGCCATCGCCCTGGCCATGGCCCACGTAATCATGAATGAGGGTCTGTACGATGCCGACTTCATTGAAAACTGGACCAACGTCAGCGCCCGGCAGTTGATCGATCACCTGAAGCCCTACACGCCGGAGTTTGCCGAGGATGAGTCGGGAATGGCGGCCAAGGACATTCGCCGCATCGCCCGCGAGTTCGCCACCACCAAGCCGGCCACCACCTTCTCCTACCGGGGGCCCTGCAAGCATGTCTGGGGTTCCTACCAGGAAGCAGCCATCAACATGCTGAATGTGATCACCGGCAACGTGGAGAAGAAGGGGGGTTACTGCCTGCCGCGCGGCATGGGCTGGCCGCAGCCGCAGCCGGTACCGCCCAAGGGCAAGACAGCCAGCGTAATCGCCGCGCCGCCACTCTATCCGCTGGCCTCGCATCATGTATCGACGCATGCCCCCTACATGATCAAGAAGGGCGAGGCCAAGGTGTCGGTCTGGATGACCTACTATGACAATCCGGTCTACACCTATCCGTCGAGTCATGTCTGGAAGGAGATGCTGAGCGACGAAAACACGGTGCCCTTCTATGCATCCTTCAGCCCCTACATGTCGGAGAGTACCGAGCTGGCGGATCTGATCATTCCCGATGTCACCTACCTGGAACGGCACGATCCCGAGTCGATGCCCGGCGGGCTCTATCCCTGCCTCTCCATCCGGCAGCCGGTGATCAAACCGCTGGGCGGCACCCAGGAGTTCCGGCAGACGCTGATCGATGTGATCCGCAAGGTTGATCCGGATGGCGCCCTGGGAATCAAGAAATACTTCGCCTTCAACAGCGTCGAGGATTGGATGCGGGCCCACTTCGATGCGATTCCGGGCCTCAAGGAGGATGGCGGCTGGGACTTCATGAAGAAGAAAGGGGTCTGGCCCATCTATGGCGAGGTGGACAAGGAGACCGCCAAGATCGTGGACAAGAACGGTAACGAGGTGGAGCCCGATTACGGTCTCTACACCAAGGAGCTTTCCGCGTCCGACATGGCCGGTGCCGAGGTCGATAACGACGGCACCATCAAGAAGGACGGGCAGGCGATCGGTGTGCAGGTCAACGGCCGGAACATGGTCGGCTTCGGCACCCCCTCGCGGCGCATGGAAATCTACAAGCAGAGCTACCGCAAGTACGGCTTCAACCCGTTGCCGGTCTACAAGCGCCTGCCTTCCCGGGACAAGAAGCCGGATGAACTGGTGCTCACCACCTACAAGGTGAATGTGCACACCCAGAGCCGGACCGCTTCGCTGAAATACCTGGCCGAGCTCTATCACAAGAATCCGGCCTGGATCAATCCGAAGACGGCGGCGGCGCGCGGGCTCTCCGACGGGGACCTGATCCGGGTCACCTCTCCGCTGGGTTATATCGTGACTCGTGCCCACGTCACCGAGGGGATCCATCCGGATGTGGTGGCCATCTCCACCGCTTGCGGCCACAGTGCATACGGACGTCTGGCGCAGCTGAAACAGCGTGAGCAGGACGCCGATTACATGCAGGGCGGGGATGCGGATATCGCCAACAATGTCTGGTGGAACGACAAGGGGGTGCATCCCAATCCGATCATCCGCCTGGCGGTGGATCCGATCGGCGGTTCCCAGGGCTGGTATGACACGGTGGTCACCGTCGCCAAGGCCCAGCCCGGGGACAAATACGGTGATACCGATGTCAGCGTCGAGGCCTCGATGAAGGATTACGAGGAGACCCTGCGCTACGCCTATACCGGCGACATCCACCGTGCCAAGCACAAGGAGGTGGATATCGACTGGAACAGCCTCCCGGAACCGGAGCTGCATGGCGGCGGCCACTAACCTGCCACACCCCCGGTGTCCCGGATGCCGGGGGAGTACTTGCTGACTGGGAGGAGAAGAGATGCAGACAACAACGACTATGGCATCGGAAGCAATAATGGAAAACGGTTTTGAACAAGAGCAGGTGGATGAGACGCAGGCCCTGGCCGGGCTGTTCGGCTTTCTGGCACGCTGTCTCGAAGAGGAGGCGGACGCGGCTTTGATCGATCTGATCCGCGGCGAACTGCGCGGGCCGCTGGCCGCGGCCGGCCTGGGATTTGACGAGGATTTTTACCACACCCCGACCGCGACCCTGGTGGAGGCCCTGGCCGAGGAGTATACCGGGCTGTTCGTGGCGCCGGGTTGTGTCAGCCCTTACGCCTCGGTCGTCGAGACCGGTTGCATGTTCAAGGAGCCGGCGGATCGCGCCGCGGCGGCCTATCGCCATGCCGGCCTGGATTATCGCAACCGCCTGAGCGGGGAGTTCCCTGATCATATCGGCACAATGCTCGGGTTTTATGCCTTTCTGGCCGAAGCCGAGGCGACGGCACGGCTTGCCGGAGATAACGAACGGGCCGAACAGTACCGGACACAGCGTGAGACCTTCCTGCTGGAGCAGCTGGCCGAGTGGGCGCCGGGCTGGTGTCGACGCGCCGCCGAAGCGGCGTTGCTGCCGTTCTATAAAAGGTTGCTGGAGATGGCAGAACAGGCGCTCTGGTCGGAACTGGAGCAGCGGGTAGAACGACGGCGTCTGCGCGAACTGGCGGAGCTGAACCGGCGTGAGCCCAAGCGCCTGGACTACGACGCCGATTTCCGCAAGGCCTCCGGACTATGAGCAGAAACGACCCGCGAGTGTTGCTGGTTGAGGCCTCCGGTCGCGGATTCCTCAGCCACTACAGCCACGCTCTGGCGCTGGGCCTGCAGCGGGCCGGGATCGAGACCCAGCTGCTGACCGGCCGGCGCGACGAATTGGGCGACTGGGCGGTGCCGTTTCACAAGCAGGCCTGCCTGGACGGCGGTTGGCGCGGCTGGCGCTGTGTGCGTCGGCAGGTTATCGAAACCCGTCCCGACATCGTCCACCTGCAGTGGGTCGACAATCCCTTCCGGGCTCTGCGTTTCGTGCGCTGGGCGCACAAACAGGGGGTGCGGGTGGTGTATACCCCGCACAATATCCTGCCCCATGAAAAGCGCTGGCTGCTGATGCCCGCCTACCGGTTGTTGTACCGCATGATTGATCGGGTGGTGGCGCGTGACGCGCACCTGGCCTGGGCCCTGGAGGAGCTGCTGGATACGCCGGGGGAACGGCTGATGCTACTGCCCGGCAGTCCCAACTTTCTGGCCCTGCAGGCGCTGGAATGCCAGGCTGATTCGCCTGCTCCGAAAAAAGTGGCGGGTGAGCGTCGACTGTTGTTCTTCGGCCACGGCTGCCGGCGCAAGGGACTGGACCGTTTGCTGGAAACCGTGGCCGGCAACCACTGGCCCGGGACGGTACATCTGGTGGTGGCGGGCGAGGGTGTGCTGGGCGGTATATCGGAGGCGTTGCTTGACGCCGCCAGCCGTGCCGCCCGCATCACCCTGATCGACCGTTATGTGGCACCCCGGGAGGTCGCCGCCCTGTTCCGGGATGCCGATCTGCTGCTGATGCCCTATGTCAAGCAGTGCAAGAGTCCGCTGCTCGATCTGGCCGCCGCGTTGCGTCTGCCGGTGCTGCGCTCCGACCGGGTGCAGGGCGGCGAATTTCGTGAAGGCGTACACGGTTGTACTTTCGCCCACGATGATCACGCAGCCATGGAGCGCCGCCTGAAGCAGACCCGCTGGCTGTCCGGGGTGAGGGACAGGCTCGCGGCCATGGATGATCCCCTTGCGTCTATCGACCGGCTTGCCGAGGCCCACCGGCAGCTCTACCTGAAAGTTCGCTCGGAGTGTCTGCCGGGTGGTGAGGCGTATCGGCTTCCAGCCTTTCCGGCGCCGCTTTCCGAGGTTTGAATCCGCCATGCATAAGCAACCAGATTCAGAACTCCGGTACCAACTTGAGACAGGGATGTTTCATTTTTTTTCGCGGCCCAGGCTCCTTATGAAGCACGTAGGTTGGGGTGAGGAACGAACCCCAGCATCATGGCGTGCAGGCATGAAACTCCGTTGGGGTTCGCGGGCTCACCCCAACCTACACAACTTCCATACAACATTGGGGGGTGCATAACATGGCGGGTGCCGGACAGACCGTGATCCTGATCGCGCACGAGCGCAAGCTGCCGGAGCTGATCAAACTGATCAAAAACCGCTTGGCGGTCTTCAGTGAGTATCGCCTGCTTGCCACCAGCGAGACCGGGGAGGCCATAGAGCGTGAACTGGGCCTGGAAGTCACTCACCTCTTCTCTGGAAAAAAAGGTGGTGAGATCCAGCTCTGCGGTCTGGTTTGTACCAATACGATCCGGGCGGTCTATTTTATTCGCGACCCGGAGACCCCGGCTGCCGACGAACCGGATATCACGCCCTTCTACCGGGTCTGTGATCTGAACAACGTGCCGCTGGCGACCAACATGGTCAGCGCCGTCGCCCTGACCTACTGGCTGGGGCGTAAGATCGCCGCCGCGCCGGCGGCTGATGAATCCAGGGAGAAAGCGGCATGCGAATGACCACGTCCGAACAGGCCGACGGTTACCTGAGGCTATCCGAAATGATCGTCGAGGAGGAGCTGTGCATCAACTTGCGCGGCCGCCTGGAGCACTGCTCCCGTTGCCGCGATGTCTGTCCCTCCGATGCCCTGCGGCTGTCGGCAGATGCCGTGGATCTGGACCAGCAGAAGTGCACCGGTTGCAACAGTTGCCTGCCCAGCTGTCCGGCTGGTGCCCTGCGCTCCAGCGGTTTTGTACCGGAACGTTTTGTCTCCGCCCTGGCAGGGCGGCAGCGGGTCGATCTGCACTGCCGTGCCAGCACCGGCGCGGGCGGCGGTGTGGTGATCCCCTGCCATGCCGTGCTCGATGCGCGCCTGATCAGCGCGGCCCGGGCCGAGGGGGTGGAGATACTGGCCCTGCATGGACTGGATCACTGTGCCGAATGCCGTTACGGCGATGCCCGAGACGGGCTTCGCCAGGTTGCCGAGACCCTCGACGAATGGCTGGGCGAGGCGTCGCCGCTGCTGGATCTGGCCCCCGCTGACGGGGCGCGCAGGGCGGTGCGCGAGTACCAGGATCAACCCCACCTGAGTCGCCGCGCCTTCCTGCGCTTTGGTGGCGCCCAGGCGGTGACTCAGGCGGCGGAATGGATCGTTCCCGGCCTCCGCCCGGAGGAGGCGGACGCGGACGTGCTGCCTTTCTACCAGAGCAGTGTGTATCCGCAACGCACGGTCCAATACCAGGCGGTGCTGGCAAGTCGGATCGGCCGGGTACCCTGGCGTGGCGACGCGCCGCTGCCCTGGACGCCACGTTCGGTCAATACGCTGTGCAGTGGCTGCCTGGCTTGCGGCGAACGCTGTCCCACGGGTGCCCTGCAGGCCGTTGAGAGTGGCCAGGCACGGGAGCTGAGCTTCGATCCGCTGCTCTGCACTGACTGCCTGCTGTGTGAACGCATCTGCCCCGAGGGGGCGATGGTGCCGCATTCCGCGCTCGCCCTGGAAGAGCTGGAGGCGGGCCGTTCGCGGTTAATCCACCTCCGCCAACGGCCTTGCGGTCGTTGCGGGACATCCTTTGTCCCGGAGCAGTCGGGACAAGAGAACTGCCGGGTATGTGGCAATGAACAGGAGCTGGATGACGAGTGGCTCGACATGCTGTCCGGCTAGAGACGCGCAGGCAAAGGGATCGGAGATGGACTGGTTCGATCCATAACCTGTCCACTGTCTGTCATGCAAAGTAGGGGGAAGTGGATGGGTGCCGGGGTGTTGACGGTCCTGCTTTCGGCGGTGTTCGTCTGGTGGGCCATGCTGCCGCGAACACCGAGGGAGCTGTTTCTGGCGCGTTGCTCCAGTTGTCACGAACTGCGAATTGTGCGTCTGTGCGAATTTGAACCGGCGTTGCGGCCAGCCATTGTCGATGTAATGCGCCATGAACACGGCGCCGACCAGGTGATCAGTGCCGAGGAGGCGCTGGCTATCCGGGACTACCTGAAGGAAGCCTTAATATGTCCATGAATTGCTCATATCAACCGATACAGAGTCTGGAGCAGCAGGTGCTGGAAAGCTTGCGCCAACTCAGCCTGAGTGACGGCGGTCCGGATGTCGTTAGCGCCGGCCAGGTGTATGACGTGGTGGCCACGGCGGGTGCCGTCCGTGTGCTGCTGGACCCGGAGCGGATTGCGGAGGATGCATTGGAACCGCTGGCTGATGCGATCATCCCGCTGGTGGAATCCCTGCCGGGTGTTGAGCGCGCTGTGGTAAAGCCGCGCCCCCGCTCCATTGCCGGGCGTGACTCGTTGCCGGGTATCCGTCACGTGGTGGGTGTGCACAGCGGCAAGGGTGGGGTGGGCAAGTCAACCCTGACGGCCAATCTTGCCGTGGCTCTGGCGCAGCAGGGATACGCCGTGGGATTGCTGGATGCCGATGTCTATGGCCCCTCGGCGCCGACCCTGCTGGGGGTGAGTGGACGGGCAGAAACCACGGCGGCGGGCGATCGTATTGCCCCGCGGGAGGCGTTCGGCGTACGCATGATGTCGATCGGCCTGCTACTGCCCGAGGCGCAGGCCCTGATCTGGCGTGGATCCCTGGTGGACGAGGGGCTGCCGCAGTTGTTCAACGATATAGACTGGGGCGCCCTGGATATCCTGCTGGTGGACCTGCCGCCGGGAACCTCGGACGTGCATCTGGCGGTGGCCCGTGTCGTGGCACTCTCCGGCGTGATCACCGTCACCGCCCCGGGACAGGTGGCCATCGATGACGTGCGGCGCGGGCTGGAGATGTTTGCCGACCTGGCGGTCCCCTGCCTGGGGCTGGTGGAGAACATGGCCGGGGTCAGTTGTCGGCGTTGCGGACATGTGGGGGCTTTGTTTGGTGCCGGCGGGGCCACCGGGCTGTCGGACCTGACCGGTCTGCCGCTGCTGGCCAGTCTGCCGTTCATTCCGGAGGTGGCGGTGGGTTCTGACAATGGCGAGCCGGTGGCCAGGGAGAGTGACGGAAACGGGGCGTTATTCCATGCCCTGGCGAGCCGAATCGCCGATGATCTGAAACTGGCTGTGCGGAAGGAGGCAGGGGTATGAGCGGATTACCGGAGTTTCCCATTGACGTGCAGGTGAATAGGGGCGATCCCGGAAGTGAGCAGGCCTGGTATGCCGAGCCCCAGGCGCCGGTTGCAGGGATCGAGGATATCGTCCTGGTGGCCAGCGGCAAGGGCGGGGTCGGCAAATCCACCGTCACCGTCAACCTGGCCTGCGCCCTGGTCCGGGCAGGCAAGCGTGTCGGCATCCTCGATGCCGACCTGTACGGTCCGTCGGTCACCCGCATGATGGGTACCGACCGTGAGCTCCCGGTGGATGACGAGGGACGCACCCTGCCGGTGCAGAATCACGGCGTCTGGACCGTGTCGGTGGGTAACGTCCTGCCACCCGAGGCGGCGCTGGTGTGGAAGGGACCCTTGGTGACCCAGGCCCTGACTCAGATGTTCCACGACATCGCCTGGCCGGAGCTGGATATCCTGCTGGTGGACCTGCCGCCCGGCACCGGTGACGTTCCGCTCACCATACTGGAGCAGATTCCGGTCACCGGCGCGGTGCTGGTGACCACTCCACAGAAACTCTCGGTGGTCGATGCGGCCCGGGGAATCGCCATGTTTCACGACCTCGATATCCCGGTGTTCGGCCTGGTGGAGAACATGGGCAGCTACCTCTGCCCATGTTGTGGCGAGGAGCAGCCGCTGTTCCCCGATGGTGCGGCAAAGGCCCTGGCCGGACGCAAGCATGTCAAGTTCCTGGGCGGCGTGCCACTCGATCCGGAGGGGCAGATGCTGGCCGATGGTGGTCTGCCACTGGTGATTGGTCGTCCCGAAAGCGTGGCTGCCGCCGCTTTTTCCGATCTTGCCCTGGAGGTGAGTGAGGCGGTCGGGCGGGAGCGCGCATCCCGGACGCGGGAGAGCAGCGATGAGATGCGCTCCAAACACGAAACCTTTTGGGAAAATCTGTTGGATGATTGATCTGCACAAGCTGGGGGGTTAGCCGCGAATAGACGCAAATAACCCGCAGTTTGAAGCACGGTAAGCGCATCCGGGAATACCGGCAAGAATTCGCGGGACGATCGATAGAGGTAGGGTTATGAGTGAAGAGACCAAACTGTTTGTACAGTACCAACCCGAAAGCGCGGATACGCAACGGGAGACGCCCGCCTGGCTGGCAGGTGCCGATGGCTTGGTGATCAATCCGTGCGGCTGCACCCCGGAACGGCTGGGGAATCTGGTGTTTGAGACCGCGCTGCTGCTGGCGGGTGATCCGGCGCGTGATGTGGAGTGGCGTGAAGATGGCGAACGTAGCCGCTGGATCTGTGACCAGGGACTGGAAGCGACCGCCCGACTGCAGGAGCGTTGGCCCGGCCTGCACTGGGTGCCCCGGCTGACTGTCTTCAAGCCGGAAACCAGTTATCGATTCTCAGGACCTGCGGTCGGCGAAGGGTTCTCCTTCTACATGCCAGATACGGCGGCAATAAAGGGTTGGCGGGTGAGTGATGGCGAGACCTTGCTTTCCGAGGCGGTCACCCGGGCCGCCGAGCTGGGGTTCGATTCACTGTGGCTGCACTCCGAAGCGGCCGAGTCCCGTGGCAAGGGGCTGGATCTGGATGTGCTGGACAGGGTTCGGGGTGGCCCCCTGTCGATCTGGCTGTCCGGTGGTGTTTCCGAATTGAAGTACCTGCAAAACCTGGCCCGGGCTGGCGGCGCATCGGCGGTGGTGGTTGGTGAGGCTCTGGCCCGGGAGTCCGCCGGCATGGAACGACTGAGGCAGGCGCTGATTCCCCGCGTGCCGCTGCAGCAGGTGCCCATCCGCATAGGTCAGGGAGATGCCCCGGCAGGCACGGTGTGAGGCCCCTGTTTATCCTGCTGCTCCTGGCGGTGTTTCTGCTGCTGGGGTCTGGCGACCTTTCTGCCCGTTGGCCAGGCGTCAGCCCCGGGCAGTTGCAGGCGTGGCTGGATACAGCCGATCCGCCGTTGATCCTGGATGTGCGTGGCCGCGCCGCGTATCGTGCCGGAACCCTTGCCGGGGCGCTGGATGGCGGAGTCGAACCGAGCGGCTTTTTGCCTGATGGTGGCGGGGGGCTGGTGTTGTTGCTGCCGGAAGGTGCCTCCGAACAGTTGGTGGAGGCCTGGTTTGCCCGTCTCACCGACGCCGGTCACCAGGTGTGGATACTGGAGGGTGGCATCGCGGGTTGGGTCGAGGCGGGCGGTAGTGTGGAGATTCCGCAATCCACCTACACCCGGCCTGGCAGTGTCCCCTTTCTTATTCCCAGGGGCTTGTGCGAGGGCGGCAGCCCGTCCCAGGTGTTTGATTGAGGATGTTGACCGCAGTAGTCAGGCGACCGGTAACCCTCCCTGGAATAGTCGGGAAGCAGCTGTCCGGATTTGATTTGGCATGGGTTGTGGTTCTGTTTTTTTTTCCGCTGCTGGCCTGCTCCGAAACCGCTTACCCCCCTGATGAGTCGGCCTCTTGCGCCGCTTGTCACCCGCGACAACAGGCCGGGTTTGAGCGCAGCCGCATGGCCGTCGCGGCGCGCACCGAAACGTTTCTCGATGAATGGCGGCGCAAGGGTGAACCGAAGGCCTGCCTTGGTTGTCACTCCCCCTCGGGTTCCGAAGGTGTCATCTGCACCGATTGCCATGGTGCGAGCGGACACCCCTATCCTGCCCTGCAACTGCCGGAGGCCTGCGCCCGCTGCCATGATGCACCGGGAGAGATCACGCTGCAGGGCTTCCTCGACTCGCCGGCGGCCCGCCGGGGCGAGGACTGCCTGACCTGCCACCTGCAAGGGAGTGGCAACAGTCATGATTTCCGGGGGCCGACCCGGCCCGGCTTTCTGCAGGGCATCGCCACCTTGAGGATGGCCTTTCGGCATGACGCGGAGGGCGGGGTTGCGCTGCTGCAGATTCGGCACCGCGCGGGACACGCCTTGCCGGGCGGAACCACTGGACGCGCGGTCTGGCTGCTGGTTGAACAGCGCGATGCACAGGAGCGGATGCTGGACAGTCGCCGCTACCGCTTCGGATGGCTCCATTCGGCCAGCGCCGGCTGGCGGCAGAACACACTGCCGCCAGGTACGGGCCGTGTGCTCGAAATCCCGCTGCATGAAGCAGCCGGGGTGATTCGTGCTAAGCTGGTCTATCGCTTCAGGGCGGGGGAGCTGGACGAGGTTGATCCCGACCAGGTGGTGCTGGTGGAGCTGGCGCGATTCGTGCCAACCAGGGCGGAGCGGGAGCGATGATGGGTACAACAAGACCGCTCATGTCGAAGGCGAGTGGCCACATGACGGGTTGCCGGGTGCTGTTGAGATGATCAAGGGCCGAACAACAATTCGCTGTATTCTGCTGATGGCCTGCCTGCTAATGGCGGGTAATCTGTTGGCCAGCAGCGAAAAGACCTATCGAATAGGCCTGACCGCGGTGATCCTTACCGATCAGACATCCTTTCTCAAGGAGTGGCAGGACTACCTCTCCAACTCCCTGCAGCGCCCGGTCCAGTTCATCCAGCGCCAGACCTACGAGGAGGTGACGGATCTGCTGCTCGGCGGGGACCTGGATGCGGCCTGGATTTGCGGTTTTCCCTATGTACGCAACCGGGAGCAGCTGAAACTGCTGGCGGTGCCCCTGTTTAACGGCGAGCCACTCTACCGCTCCTATCTGATTGTTCCCACCACCGATAGCGTGAGCCAGGGTATCGTGGATCTCAAGGGCAAGGTGTTTGCCTACTCCGACCCGAACTCCAATTCCGGCTTTCTCTACCCCCAGGTCAGTATGATCAGGGAGGGGCTGGAACCGAAGCATTTCTTTTCCAAGACTTTTTTTGCCTGGGCGCACCGGGATGTGGTGAAGGCGGTGGCCGATGGCGTGGCCCAGGGTGGCGCGGTGGATGGCTATGTGTGGGAGACACTCTCCCGGCATGAACCGGCGCTGACAGCCGGCACCCGCCTGGTGAGCAAGTCTCCGCTGTTCGGGTTTCCGCCGCTGGTAGTGCGCAGGGATATTTCCCCGGCGAATTTTTCCGCCTTGCGCAACGCCCTGTTGAAAATGGCCTCCGTTACCGAAGGCAGGCGACTGTTGCAACGTCTGAATCTGGATGGCTTCACGGAGGGCGAGGACAGCCTGTACGATGGCGTGGCCGAGTCGGTGCGGATACTGGAGGGTGCGCAATGAAGATGGGGGATATCAGCTACCGGATCAAGGTGCCGCTGATGTTCACCCTGGTGATTCTGATCACCGCCAGCGTAGTCACGCTTGCACTTACCTGGCGTGCTTACGAGGAGCTGCGCGAGGAGGTGTTCAACAATGCGGTGGAGATTGGCAGCGTGCTCTCCAACAGCCTGCCCAACGCCATGTTGCACGATGATCTCTGGGGCGCCTACCGACTGGTGCAGGCGGCAGAGGGGTGGTCCGGGGAGACGTCCAGCCGCTTGCTGGTGGTGCTGGACAAGGATGGTCGCATCTATGTCTCCAATCGTCCCAAGGAGCTGGCGGTAACCACGCCGCTGCGTGCGCACGGGGCGGAATTGGCGCGGGTTGAAGCGGAGGTTTTGAGGTTGACCGGCGACCTGGGGCCGCGTCCCTACGAATACCCGAATGACCAGCGCCTCTATGTGATCCTGCCGATGTTGAGTGACGGGGTTGCCATGGGCACACTGGTGATCGGCTATGACCGGGCACTGTTCTGGCCAAGGTTTATTGCCATCGTTGAACGGGTGGTGGTTTCCGCCCTGCTGGTAACGGTTCTGCTGTTGCCGTTCGGCTGGTATCTGGGCAATCGAATGGTCAAGCCGCTCGGCCACCTGGCCAACTGCATGTCCAAGGTGGGACGTGGCAGCAACGAGGAGATTACCTGTGACCTGCGCCAGGGCAAGGACGAGATAGGCCGGCTGGGGACCAGTTTTCAACAGATGCTCGGTGAGCTGGATGAGAAAGAGCGCCTGGAATCCGGTATGCTGGCTTCTGAACGGCTGGCTGCCGTTGGCCGGTTGGCGGCGGGGGTGGCCCACGAGATCAACAATCCGCTGGGAGGTATGTTGAACGCGCTCAATACCTTTCGTCGCTACAGTGAGACAGACGCGTTGGGCCGGGAAACCTTTGATTTGATTGAACGGGGGCTGCAACAGATTCGGGAAACCGTTTCCGCACTGCTGGTGGAGGCCAATCCGCGCAGCCACAGTCTGAGCCCCAAAGATGTCAATGATGTGCGCATGCTACTGCTGGCGGACGTTAGTCGAAAGCAGATCAGGCTGGATTGGCGCAATTGCCTGGAGGGGGATGTCGCGTTGCCCTCGACGCCGATCAGGCAAGTACTGATCAACCTGTCGCTGAATGCCGTGCAGGCCTCCCCGGAAGGGGGGGCGGTACACTGTCTTGTGGAAAACCGTGAAAACCGGCTCTGCCTGAGCGTTGTCAACGAGGGACCGAACATCTCCCGGGAACAGAAGCTGAGCCTGTTCGAACCCTTCTCCGAGAGCGCCACGGGCAATGGTCTCGGGCTCTGGGTAACCTACCAGCTGGTGCACCAGCTGGAGGGTAATATTGAGGTGAAATCCCGGGGCGGAAGAACACAGTTTGTTGTGGAATTGCCGATAAAGGAGACGTAGTGATCAACACCTCTCGTCTGTGCCTGGTCGAGGATGATGCCATCATGCGTGCCTCTCTGTGCCAGCGTTTCAAGATCGAAGATATTGGCTGCGACTGCTTCACCCATGCCGAAGAGGCCCTGGGCGCATTGGCGGAGCGGCAGTATGCAGCCCTGATCAGCGATATCCGGCTTCCGGATATGAGCGGTGAAAACCTTTATCTCCGGCTGCTGGATTCGGAACGGCCACCTCCTCCCACCATCTTCATCACCGGGTATGGCACCATCGACCAGGCGGTGCGCCTGCTCAAGCTCGGGGCCAGGGACTACATCACCAAGCCATTTGATCTCGATGATCTGCTGGCGAAACTGAGGGAGGTGTCACCCTCGTTGTTCGAGGACATGCATCAGGGCAGTGCGGAGCTTGGGGTGTCCCCGGCAATGCGGCAAATCAAAAACACCCTGGACCGCCTGGCGGCGCACCGGGTGGATCTGCTGATAACCGGGGAGTCCGGTGTCGGCAAAGAGTATGCGGCCCGCTATTTCGCCCGGCGTTACAATACGGATGCTGACAAGCCGTTTATTGCCATCAACTGCGCCGCACTGCCCGAGGATCTGCTGGAGGCCGAGCTGTTCGGCCACGTCAAGGGAGCCTTTACCGGTGCTACCAAAAGTCGGCGCGGGATGTTCGAGCAGGCCAGCGGCGGGGTGCTGTTTCTCGATGAGGTGGGCGAGACCTCGCCGCGCATGCAGGCCAAGCTGCTGCGTACCATTCAGGAACGGGTGGTGCAGCCGATCGGCAGTGAGGATCAGGTTCCAGTGGATGTGCGCCTGGTCTACGCCACCAACCGGGATCTGAAGGCGATGGTCGATCGCGGGGAGTTTCGCGAGGACCTCTATTTCAGGATCAACGTGGCCCACGTGCACATCCCGCCGCTGCGGGAGCGTAAAGAGGATATTCTCTGGCTCGCTCACCGCGTCGTGGAAAACTATTTCAATGAACACCAGGCGCGTCGATTGATTCTGCCCTTGACCGAGCGTTACCTGGAAGCACAGCTATGGCCGGGCAACCTGCGTGAATTGGCGAATGCCGTGGAACGGGCCTGCATCCTCTCTCCACAGGAGGTTCTGGGCCCGCGCGAGTTTGGCGCTTCCGGGGAGGAGCCGTTGTTGTCATCGGATCACCTCTCTCTGAAAGAGGCGATGGAGCACTACGAAGAGCGCCTGCTGCGGGAGACCCTGGAGCACCATGAATGGCGCATAGCCGAGACTGCGGAAAGTCTCGGCATCAGTCGAAAGAACCTGTGGGAGAAGATGAAGCGGTACGATATTTCGCAACCGGCTTGAGGTGGCTGTTACGCATCAAGTACACAATAAAGACGTACGCCACCGTCGATCTCCTTTACCTTGAGCCGTGGCAGAAGCACCGCCTGCACGGGATAGCGGGCCTTGTGGTGTTCCGGGCGAAGCCGTTCTCCATAGGCAATACCGCTGATCTTCAATTGCTTTTTACGATGACGCTCATCCAGATCGTCCACCTCGTCAAGTGACTGTGTAACGAAGCGCTTGAAGACCCAGCCGTTGTCCATCTGGAACAGTAGTTCCGAGAGCAGGCCGACCACGGTGGTCGGTATGTCGAAGCCATACCAACTGATCGGAACCGCCTCCCGCTCCTCCACCGTCTCCTGATCCCACATAAAGAGACAGAGCGCGGTTGAGGCCGCATCGAACATCTCGTTATGGTCCCGGGCGATCACCTCCAGGCCCACGCCGCCCTTGGGGTCCTCTGTAAAACTGTAGTTTGCCATGGTGTCTGTTCCGTGGTTTCTGTAGGGACGGCATGTCAGCGGCTCCGTCCTTTCCGGGGACGACACCGATGGTATCACTATGATAGCCGGTTCGCAGTGCTCGCCCCCGGGCGCGGCCCTGGTTTACCGTCAACCTTTCTGCGTCTCCGGCTGCCTTTGGTTCTCTTCGATTTGAGGAAGTCCAAAGGAGAGCAGCGCTGTGGCCAGTACGAAGGCTGCCGACCACCAGAGGCAGCCCTCCAGCCCCTGGGTCTGGTAGGCCCAGCCGGAGAGCACTGTACCCGCCAGGCGGCCGCCGGCGTTGGCCATGTAGTAGAAGCCGACGTTCATGGAGACCCGCTCGTGATCCGAGTAGGCGAGGATCAGGTAGGAGTGCACGGCGGAGTTGATGGCGAAGACGATGCCGAACAGAATCAGCCCCACGATCAATACCCACTGCGCCGGCCAGTCCTGTTGCAGGCCGAGGGCGATACCTGCCGGGAACAGCAGCAACACAAAGGCCCACAGGCGCGCCGTGTCGCCGCCTGTTTGTTTCAATGGGGCGGAGTCTCCACCTGTTTTCAATCGAGTCTGACCCCATTGAAAAAGGTGGAGCAGTCGCGGGGCGTTGGCCTGCACCAGGCCGTAGCCGATCACCCAGAGGGCGAGAAAGCCACCCACCTGGCTGAACGACCAGCCCAGCACTTCGTAGAGAAACACAGGCAGGCCGACCACGAACCAGACATCGCGCGAGCCGAACAGGAAAAAGCGTGCTGCCGCCAGTCGGTTGATGGCCGCGACCTTGGAGAATACCTGGGTGAATTTCGGCTTGGATTTCATCTTGCCGACACCGGACGGCAGCAGTAGGGCGGTGGTGATCAGGACAATCACCAGCATCCCGGCCAGCAGGGCCAGGGCGCCGCGAAATCCGACCCACTCCAGCAGCGTGGCACCGATAAAGAAGCCCGCCCCCTTGAGCGCGTTTTTCGATCCGGTGAGTATCGCCACCCATTTGAACAGCTTGCCCTCGCCGCCGCCGCTCAGGTACTTGACCGAGGCCTTGGCTGACATCTTGTTCAGATCCTTGGCGATGCCGGAGAGCGCCTGGGCCGCCATCACGTAGGGGACCGAGAGCCAGGCATCCGGGACCGTGAGCGCCAGTAACGCCAGCACCTGCAGTCCCATGCCGATGTGCATGGTCAGGTTGAGGCCGATGCGTGCCCCCAGCCAGCCACCCACCAGGTTGGTGACGATGCCGAAGAACTCGTAGAACAGGAACAGCATCGCCACCTCGAACGGCGAATAGCCGAGCAGGTGGAAATAAAGCACCACCAGCATGCGAATGGCGCCGTCAGTAATCGTGAAAGCCCAGTAGCCCCCCGTTACCACGAGGTAGTTGCGTAACGAGCTCACACCATCCATCACCGCGGACTCAATATGTCGGCTGTCATGCCAGCGGCTCCGCTGGTGAAGTCCCGGCATCGGTGCCAGAGTTCGTTTTTGGCAAAATGCTCCTGGCCCTCCGGGGTCCCCAGGTCACACTCCAGCAGTTCACCGCACATCGTGCTGCCAAAACGTTCCCGAAATCCCTCCACCAGTTGGCGAATGGCGGCATAGTTCGGTTCGACAGATTGATCCGCCCCGTCGCGACCGGACATCAGGTTGATCGCTAAAATGGCTCCGCTAACTGCCCCACAAGTCCCGCCGGTACGTGCCATGCCGCTACAAAATCCGGTGGCAATACGTGGGATAAGCGGGGAATCAAATCCGTAGTGATCGGCAACGCTCTGCAGTACACTTTCAGCGCAATAGAGTCCCGCTTCGAACCCAGCGGCCGCCGCCTCGCCCAGATCATCCGTGTCCTTCATCTCACAGGCCTCCCGAACGAACCAATTTCTGGAGTAAATCGATCAGCCGGTTCACATAGCCCCACTCGTTGTCGTACCAGGCGTAGATCTTCACCTGGGTGTTGTCGATCACCATGGTGGAGAGGGCGTCGACGATCGACGAACGGGGGTCGTTAAGATAGTCCACCGAGACCAGGGGTCGCTCCTCGTAGCCGAGAATACCGTTGAGTTCGCCCTCGGCAGCCGCCTTGAAATAGTCGTTGATCTCTTCCACGGTCACGGGACGCGCCGCCTCGAACACGAAGTCGGTGAGGGAGGCGTTGAGCAGCGGCACCCGGACCGCCAGGCCGTTGAGCTTGCCGGTCAGTTCCGGGAAAATTTTGGTGATCGCCCGCGCCGAGCCGGTGGAGGTGGGAATCAGCGACTGGCCGCAGGCACGCGCCCGGCGCAGGTCCTTGTGGCCCTTGTCGATAATGGTCTGGGTGTTGGTGATGTCGTGGATGGTGGTCATCGAGCCGTGCAGGATACCGACCTGTTCGTGCATCACCTTGACCACCGGCGCCAGGCAGTTGGTGGTGCAGGAGGCGGCGGTGACCAGGTGGTGCACTTCCGGGTCGTAGAGCTGGTCGTTGATGCCGTAGACGATGTCCAGCGCCCCCTCGGTGGGCGCGGCCACGATTACCTTTTTCACCCCCTGGTCGAAATAGTGTTGCAGGGTCTCCGGCTTCTTGTGGTGCTTGCCGGTGGCCTCGATCACGATGTCGCAACCAGCCCAGTCGCTGTCGGCTATGGCCGGGTTGCTGCTGTAGTCGAGCGCCTTGCCCTCGATGAGGAGCTGCCCGCCTTCCATGGTGGCCTTCCGCTCCCAAGTGCCGTGTACCGAATCGAACTGCAACAGGTGGGCCGACCCGGCTGCGTCTGTAGCGATTTCGTTGATACGGATGAAGTCGAATTCCGGCCGCTGCCAGCCCGCGCGCAGGCCCAGCCGCCCCATGCGGCCGAAGCCGTTGATGCCTACCTTGATGGTCATGCCTGTTCAGTGCCTCGTTGTTTGTTAACTGGTAGGTTGGGGTGAATCTGCGAACCCCAACGGGTTTTCATGTGTGTGCGTCACGATGTTGGGGTTCATTCCTCACCCCAACCTACGGATTCGTTGCCTGTCGGAATACCCGCCGCGGATCACAACTCGTAGTCGCCGCTGTAGCGTGCCTCGCCCTGTACCACCGGCAGGGTCAACTCGTTGCCCCAGTGGGACCAGCCGCCGTTATAGAGTCGCACGTCTTTGTGACCAAGATATTTCAGCTGCAGATAGGCCAGGCTCATGCGGAAACCGTCATGGCAATAGGCGTAGATGGTCTTCTCTTTTGGCACATCCCGGTACAGCGCCGCCAGCTCCTGATCGGATTTCCACTTCTGACCGCTGGTTCCCTCCAGGCTCACCACGTTGACCGCACCGGGGATATGGCCGCCCTGGATGGCGTGCGCGATCACCTGGCCGGTGTACATGTCGCGGGGCCGCGCATCCAGCAGCACAACCCCGGGATCACGCCGCGACAGCACGTCGTCATAAACATCGGTCCACTCGACGAACAGGGCCGGGTTGGCCGCTTTCAGGGTCACGCTCCCCGTCGCCCGTTGTGGCGTCGGCTCCTTGCTCATCTCCTCGAAGGCGCTCCACTCCACGGTGCCGCCATTGAGGATCTTCACCTGCGCCATGTCGAAGCCGTACAGCTCCAGCAGGTAGTAGAGGCGTGACACCAGGGCGGTGTTGGAGTCGTCATAGAGCACCAGGGTGGAGTCGTCGTTGACCCCCCAGCGACGCAGGGTCGCCTGGAACGCCTCCCGCGAGGGGAAGCGCATCAGGGGGCTGCCCTGGTTGTCCCCCAGGTCCCGGAAGCGTTGCACCTGCACTGCCCCCGGGATATGGCCGACGGTGTAGTGGCGGTGCGGATGATAGCGCGCCTCCAGGACGATCAGGTTCTCCTCGTCGATATGCTCTGCGAGCCACTCCGAATCGACCAGAAAGGCAGGGGTGGCCCAGCTTAGGGTGGGTAAAAGAAACAGCAGGGCGGCAAGTCCCTTGTTGATCAGATTCACAGTTATCCTCCAGGTGATTTTATGGCCGATTCATACCAGCCTTTTGTGTTATTGACGATCTTGACGACCGAGAGCATGACCGGCACCTCGATCAACACCCCAACCACGGTGGCCAGCGCGGCGCCGGACTCGAAACCAAACAGCACGATGGCGGTGGCCACCGCCAGTTCGAAGAAGTTGCTGGCACCGATCAGGGCCGAGGGTGCCGCCACGCAGTGGGCGACACCGAAGCGGCGATTGAGCAGATAGGAGAGGCCGGAGTTGAAGTAGACCTGGATCAGGATCGGCACCGCCAGCAGGGCGATGATGGTCGGCTGCGCCAGGATCTGCTCGCCCTGGAAGCCGAACAGCAGGACCAGGGTAATCAACAGGGCCAGCAGGGAGACGGGACCAAGCCGCTCCAGAGTGCGTTGCAGGGCGGCCGGGCCGCCACTGTTCAGCAGCAGTTTGCGCCACAGCTGGGCCAATGCCACCGGCACGAGGATGTATAGCACTACCGAGAGAAACAGGGTGTCCCAGGGCACAGTGATGGCGGAGAGTCCCAGCAGCAGCCCGACGACGGGGGCAAAGGCGAAGATCATGATGGTGTCGTTCAGTGCCACCTGGGTTAGCGTGAAGTGGGGTTCACCGTCCGACAGGTTGCTCCAGACGAAGACCATGGCGGTGCAGGGGGCAGCGGCCAGCAGGATCAGTCCGGCGATATAGCTGTCGATCTGATCGGCCGGCAGCCAGTCGGCGAACAGGCCGCGGATGAAGAGCCAGGCCAGCAGGGCCATGGAGAAGGGCTTGACCGCCCAGTTGACGAACAGGGTGACACCGACCCCGCGCCAGTGCTCCCGGACCTGGTGCAGGGCACTGAAATCGATCTTCAGCAGCATGGGGATGATCATCAGCCAGATCAGGACGGCCACCGGGATATTGACCTGGGCGACCTCCATCCGGCCCAGCAGCTGAAATGTGGCTGGCAGCAGATGGCCCAGCAGGATGCCGGCAACGATGCAGAGGAAGACCCAGAGGGTCAGGTAGCGTTCAAAAAAGCCCATCCTGGCGTCACTCTGTTGTTTGGCGACGGTTTCACACTGGCTGGACATGGGGACTCCCGCTGGTCAGGTGTTGATGATGAGGTTGCGTCAGCCGGTGCAAAGCTCGGTGGCGCGCTGGTTTGTCGCAAGCAGCTTGTTGCCGTCTCCGACGAAGGGTTCCTGGTCAGCGATTCCGCTGGCGGTAGTCTGGATCACCCTGGCAGCCCAGCCGGGCAGGTCGGGGCTGATGCGGTAGTGAATCCATAACCCCTCCTTGCGATCTATCACCAGCCCGGCCCTGCGCAATGCGGCCAGGTGGTGGGAGATCTTGGGTTGAGGCAGATCCAGCGCCTCGGTCAGTTCGCAGACGCAGAGCTCGTCGTGACTGCTGAGCAGGGCAATACAGCGCAGGCGGGTCGGGTCGGAGAGGGCCTTGAATAAGGTGCTGGGTTCCATATCTATAAATATCTATATATACCAACTTAGATATATATTTTAGCGATTTGTCCGACTATGGCAAGCGCTGTTTTTTGAGCGGGGTGTTCTCGTCGATCGGCTTAGCCGTGGTCAATCTGGGTGCGTCGGGTGCCCCCAATTAATGCCCTGCATGGCCATGTTCAAAAGAGTGATCGATGGTGAGGGAGGCGTTTGCGGTCGGCGCGACAGAAAATATTTTTGGGTTAATTGGCGTACTAAATGTGTTGTTTAACTCAGGCGAGATAGGAATGTGACCGCCGTCAATTTTATAAGTTGATGAATATCAAAGAATTAATAAATTAGTTCGTCAGCCGGATACCAACATACTTCTGAACATTCAGATCCAGGGCAATACAATTTTACCGCTCATTTTTAAAGGGAATTTAACCTGAGTATCGGGTGTTTTGTTTGCGGATGAGTAGTGGCCTCGTTCGCAAGTCCTTTTGATAATTTTAATTAGGTTGCGAAGTAGTTATGCATCTCAATAAATATAACAGCATTTTTAAATCATCCCTTGCCTCTTCCTTACTAATATTCAGTAACAGCCTGTTCGCGGCGGATTCCCAGAGTGGTGATGCGGATCCGGTATCCGATGAAGCGATAGACACCATCAGTGTCACGGCGTCCCGAATCGCCCGTGGTACCAAAGAGGTGCCGGCGGCGATCAATGTGATCGATTCCAAGCGTATTGATGCTGAGCAGATGCAGAACATCAAGGATGCGATCAGGGGCACTCCGGGTGTACTGATTGAATCGAAAAATGGCGGTTACGATTCGCGCCTGATCATCCGGGGAGCCGGTCAAAAAGCCAACTACGGTGTGCGTGAAATCATGGTGATTCGTGATGGCGTGCCCATGACCGATCCCGACAGTTTCTCACGCTTCGATTTTATCGATACCCAGGATATCGAACGTATTGAAATCACCAAAGGACCCGGGTCGTTGTACGGCAGCGGTTCATCGGGCGGTACGATCCAGATTATTTCCAAATCCGTATTCGACGTGGATGGCAACCGGGTCAAGCTCGGAATTGGTGAAGATGGACAGGAGAATCTGCATTTCCGTTACAGTCAGGAGTTGAATGACAGCAACAGTGTCCTGCTGACCGGCTCCCATCGGGCCGCCGATAACGACTGGCGTGACTGGAATAACTTCGATACCCAGCAGTTGAGCCTGAAGCATGGATTGATGCTGGATAGCGGTGCGACGCTGGAAACCGAACTCAGTTATTCCCAGGCGGACCTGCAGTTGCCCGGGTCGCTTACCGAAAGTGAATTTGAAACCTACCGCTCCACTGGAGAACAGCACAACACCAGCAGCCAGTGGCAACACAGCGGCCGCTATTCAACCATCTGGTTCTTCAATACCCGTTATGAGCAGGAGTTTGGAGACCTGGTATTCAAACCCCGCTTCTATTTCAACAGCTGGGATCACTATCATCCGGTCACCGGGGCGATCAACGACAATCCCGGCACCAATGTGTTCGGCACCGATCTGGAGTTTGCCTACAGCCATAACCTGTTGGGTGACAGCACCCTGGTGGGTGGTGTGACCGCGCGGCTGGACAAGACAGACGGGTCCAAAAAGTATCGGTACGCAGATATTGACACGGTCTTTGTAGATCCAGATGGGTTTGGGCCAAGTGGTTTCGTCGATCAGATTGTCCGAACGCTCTCTGATCGAAAGGGTGCCCTGTTATCCACGGAGGACTCCGCCAACACCCTGTTTGGCCTGTTTCTGCAGGAGACGGTACGACCGACCGACCGGCTGACCATCGACGCCGGGTTCCGTTTTGACCGGATGAATTTCGATATTGAGGAGATCGCCTACGGTGAATATGACTGGGGCACCAAAAGTTACGATACCTTCGGCGCGCCGGTCACCACCAAGACAGACACCAGCTTTGATCTTTTCTCGCCCAAGCTGGGTGCTACCTACGCCCTGAACAAGACCTATAGCCTCTACGGTATGGTGGCCCAGTCCGGTCAGGTGCCATCGGAGTCGGAGATTCAGAGTAATCCCAATCTGGATGCGGCCGTGGCAACCAATATGGAAGTGGGCCTGAAGGCGCGGGCAAAGGATTGGAACCTTGACCTGTCGTTCTACAGAACCACGGTCACTGACGAGATTGTCTCGGTACTCCAGGGGAGCGAGACCGAGTTCCAGAATGCCGGTGAGACCCTTAAAAAAGGATTCGAACTGAGCGGTAATCTGGCCTTGGGCCGGCACTTCTGGCTGGGTGCCAACTACGCCTACAGTGATTACCGCTATCAGGATTTCAATGAGCTTGTGAGAATAATGGGGGTTCTTACTCCCTTCGACCGTTCAGGCAACCAAACCCCCTTCGTGCCCAATCACCAGTACAGCCTGAGTCTCGACTATGATCACCCGTCCGGTTTCAAGGCACGCATCCAGGCCGACACCTGGGGCAGTTATTACATGGATAACGCCAATACGGAAAAGTATGACGGGTACGATTTTCTCACCAGCCTGATGCTCGGTTATGAGACCGGTCCGCACAAGGTGTCGTTGAACGTGGATAACCTGTTCGACAAGCGTTTCGCCACCGAGGTGAAAAAGGATACCGGCGGTGACAAAACCTATAGTGCGGGTTCACCCCGTACCGCAATGCTGAACTACACCTACAGCTTTTAACGGGGGGCTGCATGATCTGGTTGAATTATCGTCCGGCGCTGGTGATGTTCACAGCCCTTGTTGTGAGCGGCTGGAGCAGTGGCATGGCCTTGGCACAAACTCAAGGCGCCGCTGGGGGCGCGGAAAAAAAGCCGCCCGCCCAGGCCATGCAACACAATCGCGGCCCCAAGAGACTGGCCTTGTCCAACGCGGATGGGGCGGTAGTCACGCTCTGGAAACCCGATCTCGGTAAACGTGAGCTCGAGCCCAAGATGGGCATGATCACCCTGCCGCCCACCGGCGTGGACAATTATCACGCCATTGTGGTGGAACGTGATTGGGGCGATTCAATGGATGCCATCGTTCGCTATGAGTATATGCGAGGAAAGCCCAGTGGCGAGAGTCCGCGCAAATTAACTTCGGCGGTTAAGACGCCGGTCGAGGTAGTGCCGGATCCGCTGCCGAGGGAGCACCATCGTTATTACTCCAGGGCCGAGGCGGCATTTATTCTGCGTTATAGAGATCAGGTGCTGGCCAATCACCCGGTGGTATTACAGACCAGTAATGGCAGTTCCATGAATGGGGTATCGGATAGCGAGGGACGGGTGGTGTTCCAGATACCGGATGATTTTTCCGACGTCGTGCCGGGTGAAAGGGATCGACGCGGAGCGGAGCTCAGTGTCAGTACGGAGTACCAGGCTGAGGGTGTCCAGTATAACAGTGCCTTGACTGCGGAATATCGGGTGTCTCCCGAGCACTGGCAATCAAAACCCTGGGGCGTCGCGGTTGCTGGGATCGGGTTTGTGTTCGGTGGTTTTTTAACCCGCCGTATAGCGCGTAATAAAAAAGGGGGAGTGAAATGAACCCGATAAAAAACCTCTCTGTTATTCGTAAACTGGTTCAACTGGGGGCCTTTTTGCTGCTGGTCTACGGCAGTGCCCTGGGCAGTTTTTATCTGGCGGACAAGATCACTGGTGCGCTGCCGGCATTGAGTTGTGCCTATGACATGAATGGCTCGGATCTCTGTGCGTTGATCCCGTTTCAACACCAGATGGACCACCGTTTGGGTCCGGTAATTAACCAGGGCGGCGATATACTGATGGGGCTGATGCCGACGCTGATTACCTTGGGTACTTTCCTGATATTTTTTGTGGTTCTGAACAAGGCGTTCTGTGGCTGGATTTGCCCCTTGGGTACATTCCAGGAGTTGGTGCAGATCCTGGGGCAGAAGCTGGGGTTGCAACGAACAGAATCGGTAGACCCGGGCGTGGTACAGAAGACACGGCCAGTGAAGTGGGCGATTCTTGCGCTGCTGGTGTTCGGCTTTCCGTTAATGACCGGGTTGGGATATCTCAATCATGATCTGGGCGATCCGTTCTGCAAGATCTGTCCCAGCCGGATTCTCACCACCCTGGCCAATGGCGATGCCAGCCAGTTGGTGGTCGATTCCGCGAACACAACAACCATCGTGCTTACCCTGATCGCGGATTTTCTGTTTGGTCTGATGATTGCGCTGGCACTGACAGTCCGTCAGCCGTTCTGTCGCATCTGCCCCATGTTGGCACTGCATGCCGTGTTCCGGAAAGTGGGGTTGTTGCGGCTGGTCAAGGAGGCCTCGCCACGTTGCGGAAAATGCGGACTCTGTGCCAAAGCGTGTCCGATGGATATCAAGGAGATCCATACGGAGATGGTCAAGAAGGATGTCACATTTGAGGATTGCACACTGTGTGGTCGTTGCGTGGAGTTTTGTCCCGACAAGGATGTGCTGAAGCTGAAATATGCCATGTTTCCGGTCTTCAAGGCCGATCCGCAATATTTCAAGGTACGTAAAAAGGCACAGAGCGTGTGGGAAAAGCGCACCTTGCGTTCGCTGTTTTCAAAAACAAAACAACGCGGGGTGACGGAACCATGATGCCGCTTGAGCCGGTTGTACTCAGCTTCAGCGCCGTGCTTTTGCTTGGTCTGGGTTTTGGCTCCGGCCCCTGTAATATTGCCTGCCTTCCTTACCTGGGGCCGGTATTTACAGCTACCGGCGACGGCATCCGCAGCGCCTGGCGAATTCTGCTGCCCTTTTCCGCCGGCCGCCTTACGGGTTATGCCTTGCTGGGTGCCTTTTCCGGTTTTCTTGGACTGATTGTGCAGGACTGGATCGCCGCACCCTGGGTGCGCTGGGTGCTGGGCGGGGCCACCATTACGGTGGCGCTTTCGTTGATCTGGCGGCGGCATAAACGTCAATTGAGTTGTGACTCAAGGCATGGAGGTGCTGACCCGGTGGAAGTATCCCCGCCTGTTTCGGGCAGGACGGAACCGGCGTTACCGAGTGGGTTGTTTTTAATGGGTGCCGGCATGGCGCTGAATCCCTGCGCGCCACTCACTACCGTTATTTTGGCATCGGCAACCACCGGTAGCGCAGCCGCGGGCATGATGCTAGGGGCTGGCTTCGGTATCGGTGCGGTATTGATACCAACACTGGTCTTTTCATTGGGTGTTGCCCATTTCGGGCAACAGCTAAAACAACATATGAGCCGCTGGGGTAACTCGTTGGAAAACGCCAGTGTCGGACTGCTGCTCATTATGGGCCTGGGGACAGCAATGGGGTGGATAGCACCATGAGTATGGCTGAATTACTAACCAAGGGTGGACCGGTTGTCTGGCTGCTGGTCTGCTATTCCGCAATCGGTCTGGCCATTGTATTGGAACGATCGCTGCTGTTTTTGCGACAACGCAGACTCCCCCGGGCGTTGCAGGAAAATCTGAGATGCCTGCTCGATCAGCCGGAGAAGCTAGGTAACTCGGATGCGAAGCCAGGCCCCGAGTACCGGATTGTGCAAGCGATCACGAATGCGGATGCAGGCGAAGTGGAAGATCTGCGCAGCGTAGGTAATCGTGTACGAAGTGACGAACTACAGCGCATGGAGTATGGGCTTCGTACCCTGGGTATTCTGGGTAATACCGCACCGCTGCTCGGCCTGCTGGGTACCATTACCGGCATGATCAAGGCGTTCATGGTCATCGAGCAGGCGGGGGGTAAAGTGGATGCCCAGGCACTCGCCGGTGGCATCTGGGAAGCGATGATTACCACGGGCGTGGGGTTGGCTGTCGCCATTCCGTTGTTGATTTTGCTGCATTTCCTTGAGGGTGCGGTGGAACGGCGTAATCAATCAATGGAAACAACTATCGCCCTGTTGCTGGAGCGCAGGGGAAAGGCGCAGGCTTATCATACCCCGTCGGAACAGCCGCATCATTGGGAAGGGATAACGGATGGCGTCTGAACCCAGACGACACTCCAATGTGGTGCTCAACCTGACACCGCTGATCGATATCGTCTTTCTATTGTTGGTGTTCTTTATGTTGACCGCCCACTTCATCGAGGAGGAGCGGATTGATATCCAATTGCCAAAAGCCAGTAGCAGTGAGCCGCTGGAGGACAGCAAATATGTAACGGTGACACTGACGCCAGATGGACAATTGCTGGTGGATGAAAGCGTTACGGAGTTGACTGATTTGACGGAAGTGCTACGGGGCGCGCTGCATTCACCCGGAAAGAGTTTTGTCCGCTTAAAGGGTGATCAACAGGCAGATTTCGGTAAAGCGGTGCAGGTTATTGATGCGGCCCGTCTGGCAGGTGCCGAAGCTCTGGATATTCAAACCGAGAAGCCGTGACTGCGCGGGATATCAACTGGCGGCTGTTCGCCATTTTCTGTTCTATTGTCATCCATGTCCTGGTCATAGTGGATATATGGCAAAGCCGGGTTATCAGTGCGCCTGAAAAAATTGCTCAAGCTGATCCAACGCCCGTTCGGATAAGCTTTCCTTCTCCCAAACCCGTGGTGAAACAGGTAGAGCCAGAACCCGAACTGGAACCCGAGCCCGAGCCCGAGCCCAAGCCGGAGCCCGAGCCGGAGCCCAAGCCGGAGCCCGAGCCGGAGCCCGAGCCCAAGCCGGATCCCAAGCCGGATCCCAAGCCGGAGCCCAAGCCGGAGCCCAAGCCGGAGCCCAAGCCCAAGCCCAAGCCCAAGCCCAAGCCCAAGCCCAAGCCCAAGCCCAAGCCCAAGCCCAAGCCCAAGCCGGAACCGGTTCCGAAGCAGGAGGAGGTGGTTGATCGTGCGCCGGTTGTTGAGCAGAAAATGCCGGATCTGCCAGAGACGGATCAGCCAGTGGTGACTCAACAGCCAACTCTGTCCGAGTTAAAGGATCTCTATATTGCGCAGTTGTTACGACATATCGAGCAATACAAACATTATCCGATACCGGCCAGGCGACGGGGTATTGAGGGATTGGTGCAGGTGAGTTTTACACTCTCGGAAAATGGCCGCATACAGGATCTGCAGGTTAAGGGGGGGCATAATTTGCTCAACAAGGCGACCCAGCGCGCGATGCAAAAAGCCTTGCCCCTGCCGGCGTCACCTGACTCCATCAGTTTGCCGATCCGGTTGAGTTTCAACCTGAAATATTCCCTCTCAATGTAGTGAAAACATCCCGCTGACGACGCAAAAAATAGAGTCGGGAAAAAGACGCGATAGCGTTGATCAGGTTATCCAGGTGATAAAGATGTCAATCATGAGACGAATAATGCGTTACAGTTTGCTGATTTTCTGCCTCGCACTGTTATTTGATGCATGTGCGGAAGAGCAGCCACTCTATGATCTGCAGGGCAATCAACGGTCGCTGGCGGAGTTTCAGGGAAAATGGCGGCTGGTCAATTACTGGGCCACCTGGTGTACGCCTTGCCTGGAAGAGATACCGGAACTTGTCCAGTTTCATGCGCGGCATAACGATAAGGATGCCGTAGTGATCGGTATCAATATGGAACAACTGGATGCGGAGGCTTTAACCATCTTTATGGACGAGCTTTCCATCAATTACCCTGTCTGGGTTGCCTCCCCTTCACAGCAGACTGCGCTGGGCCCGCTCTCCGGATTGCCAACCTCTTTCCTGGTTTCACCCCAGGGGGAAGTGGTTGCCCGACAGGTGGGCGTGGTGTCTGCCCACATGATCGAGCGGTTTATTGCGCGTCAGACAGAGTCTGCCGAAACCGTTACTCGGCAAAAATAGACCATTGGTTTAAGTGGTGCTGCGCTGTGTCACCACGATCGCGATGCCGCCGAGAATAGCCGCCGAAGCGATCAGCAGTCGCAGGGTGATTGCTTCGGACAACAGGAATACGCCGCCGAAGGCCGCGATGACGGGTACCGAGAGTTGCACGGTTGCCGCAGTGGTGGCCTTCAGTTCACGCAGGGCGGCATACCAGATGACATAGCCAAGCCCTGAGGCAATCGCCCCCGAGGTGATGGCGATCGCCAATCCCCGGGTATTAAAGTGCAAGTTGCCGATAAACATAATACTCAACAGCAGCCCCAACGGCACCGCAAGTAGAAAGTTATGGGCCGTGGACTGTAAGGGGTTGGACACGCCGCGACCTCGCAATGAGTAGATGCCCCAACTGATGCCTGCGATTACCATCAGAATAGTCCCGGTCGGTTCGGGGGCGGTAACCCCGGGTGATACCAGGTAAACCAGTCCGGTCAGGGCCACCGTCAGACCGAGCCAGGAGAGCCCGGAGAATGGCTCACCACTGCGTAGTCCGAAAAAAAACATGGTTAGTTGTACCGCACCGAACAGGATCAATGCGCCCGTACCCGCGCTGAGCGTGATATAGGCAAAGGAGAAGGTGGCCGCGTATATAAACAGCATGAGCGCTGCCAGCCAGTCGCTTTTAAGTGGTTGACTCTGGGTGGTGCTGGGCAGATGCATGATCAGCCAAAGCATCAACGCGCCTGAGGTCAGGCGTACCATGGTGAAACTGGCTGCGTCAATGGCCTGTTCTCCCAGGGCCAGTCGGCACAGCAGCGAGTTGGCGGCAAACGCCGTCATGGTCAGTGCGGTAAGCGACAAGGTTTTTATATCAACAGCGTGGGACATCCGGATTCCGTTATTTATTGCCGAAGACTTGTCGATCGGGTTCAGGCTGTCGGCGTGGCCGCGACTGCCGACTGTTAATATCTGGTAACTGGCGAGTCTTTAGGATAGATCAGACGGATGATTGTTGGTAGTAAAGCGGGTGTGCCTGGCGATGAACAGTGCTTGTCTGTCCAGAGTGAGTATGTAGTACGCGATTGGATCGAGTCTATCGTCTTGCTGATGGCCGGTCGTTTCTGGGGTTGTATCACGTGGAATTGTCTGTGTGGCGATGCTGTAGCGGCGATGGAAAATGCGGGATCGAACGGATTATCGACAAATACTCCAGGTCATGGTGGGTACCTGATTGTGACAAAGATCTCTATGGTTCGATGGTTAATGGGGATAGTATAAGGGCGTTCCGTTACTTTGATCTTGGATCCTGGGAATACTATGAAATTACAATACCTGATTTTCTCCATCGCCCTGGTTGCTGTTGAAGCAACCGCAGACAGTTCAACCCTGGACGCCGCGATTGGTGGTGGCCTTGGTGGTGCTGCTGGCGCAGCAATCGGCAACGAGGTCGGTGGTCGTGACGGTGCGATTATCGGGGGAGCACTCGGTGCTGCCGTTGGCACAGCGGTCAATACAGAGGAGGATTCCCATCGCTCATCCCCACCGCCCACGGTCCGTTATGAGAACAGTGCACCGCGAGGCGGGCATCCTGGCGCATACCACTGCCCACCTGGCCAGAGGAAAAAAGGGCGTTGTTGATTGGTCAAGGTTTTCTCTTTTTCTGCAGTGCCGTGAGTTGACCTGGTGATATGCCGTTAAATCGTACGCCGTCTCACCTGTATCTGGGAAAAACCTGTGACCGTTCTCAAGACTCAAATTTCCTGCTTCGATACCACGTGGAATCCCTGTGTGGGATGCGACAAGGTTTCGCCCGGCTGTGATCATTGCTACGCCGAGGCAATCGCCAAGCGATTCTTTGGCGGGTTCCATGTTAGAACCCACCCGGAACGGCTCAAGGAAGTTCGCAAATTCAAACCGCTGAACATCGAGGATGGCACGCTGGTGCCTCGGCGGGTGCTGGTAAATTCCATGAGCGATCTTTGGCACCCGGAAATCCCCGATCGGTTCATCGACGATATATTCGCGACGATTGCCAGGCATCCCCACACAATCTTTGTCTGCCTGACTAAACGCAGCACGAGAATGCGCAAGTATGGTGAGCGCCGCTGGCGCACTGGCGTGCCAGACAATGTGTGGCTGGGCGTCTCCGCCGAAACGAATCAGGTGCGAAGACGCATAGATGCACTGCGTGAGTTAAAGGCATCTGTCGGCAACTTTACTGCCTATGTAAATGTGGAACCGTTGTTGGAACTGGTTGATCAGCATGACTACACGGACATTGACTGGGTCGGAGTTGGCGGCGAGGCGGGCGCCCAGGCCCGCCCCTGTGAAGAGGCTTGGGTGCGTGGGGTTATTGCCAAGGCGCGTAGCGTCAATGCAGCCGTCTGGTTCAAGTCCTGGGGACGATGGAAAAACCATCCCGCCTGGACACAGGCTCAAGGTCGAACTCTCAAAGAAAAGAAGCAGAGTCTGATTGAACGGGGGCTGGAACTATTCCCCGAGGAGCACGGCGGCGCTACCATCGATAACAGGCTGCTTCAGGAACTGCCGCCGTCATTTGAACGGATCAAAAAATTATTGAACTCAAGCGGGAGATGCTAGGGCTTATTGCTTGTCTGAATATTGGCAGTATCTTTGGCATGATTCTGCAGATACTTAAGAATCAATTGTTGGTCATCTTTCGGCAAGCCAGTGCGTGGCCCCATGATTTTAAGCAATGCACCCCATTGATTGGCTGTGTACATATCGGGGATACGTCGCTGATGACAAACAGTACAGCGGGTCGCAAACAAATTCCAGGCTGCACTCCAGATGGTATCCAGATCAGATGTGACTGCTGTATCCCTGATCCATCCTTCAAACCTGCTCTCGTTCCAGGTAATCTCGGTGTCCTCGTTGGTCACAGTGCTGAGTGAACGCAGTTGTCCTACCGCAGCGCGTCCCAGTACAAGTGTTAAAATCCGTTTTCCCGGCATGGCGTATAGCACCCGTTCAGCCCCCTCTTGATACCAACCTCTCAACGCTACCCGAAGCCAGCCTGGTGTCCGCTCCAGGACAACAAACGATGATGCGACAAACAGACGACCAGCGGATTTTTCGTCCATTGAAGGTTGCAGGCGGACTTCCAGCGTCTTGGTCGCAAATAGAATCGATGGATTATTTGTTGCGGCGGAGACAGGAGGCATAATCGCGGCGAACAGCAAAGCGATAAACCAGATAAGAGGTCTCGACGCTACCCGGGAGAGTGAACAATTGGTTTTCAATAGGTTCATGGTAGCCCGAGACCTCACAGGTTAATTTAGAGTGAAAGAAATGGAGCGTGAACGGATTGCATCAAGCGCCCGTTAAATCCACTCGGCAATAGCCTTCCCGATCTCATCAGCCGAATCTTCCTGCACATAGTGTGCGCCTTTTACCGTAATCTCCTTCTGATTGGGAAAGGATTGACAGAATTCGAGCACCTTACCGGTGACCATCATGCCGGGATCGACTCGAAAGAACAGTTTTGGAATGGGCGTTTGTTTCAGCCACTCACAATTGGCTTTTAACACGGCGGCAACATCAGCCGGTTCGCCCTCAATCGGGATCTGCCGTGGCCAGGTGAGGGTAGGGCGGCGACTCTCTCCTGCTTCCAGATAGGGTTTGCGATAGGCCGCTTTCTCCTCCTCGCCCAATTCACGAAGCACTGCCATGGGGATTACCTGTTCAACAAAAATGTTGTCTTCCAGACACATTTTTTCACCGACGCCGTCGGTACGGAATCCCTTGAAGGCGTCGATCGCTGACGCTGGCATCATTTCCCAGGTCAGGGGCATCATCATGGCTTCCATGTACACCACTGCCTTGACTCGATCAGCGTGATTGCGGGCCCAGTCAAATCCCAGTGCGCCACCCCAATCATGAAGCACTAAAGTGACCTCGTTCCCCAGATCAAGGGCATCGAGCAAGCCAAACAGATACTCCCTGTGCTCGGCGTAAGTGTAGCTGTCCACGCCAGAGTTCGGCAGCTTTCCTGAATCTCCCATGCCAACCAGGTCAGGTGCGATGCAGCGCCCTGACTCTTGCAGATAAGGGATTACGTTTCGCCAAATATAGGAGTAGGTGGGATTGCCATGCAGGAAGACGATGGGCGAACCCTTGCCCTCGTCCACATACGCCATGGGTACATCGTTGATCATTTTATATTTGCGTTCAAAAGGATCTTTGGCATTAAGCATCAGTTTTTCCTCACTGTAGGGAGGTGGGTCGGTTGACCCACCTCCAATACGAACGTGACATCAGGCCCCTTTGGGCGCATCAAACACGGTCACTTTAGGTAATTCTCCGCTGAACTTCTCAACATCCGCCAATCCGGTATGGCCACAGTTTGCCTGTGCCAGTTTTGAACTACCGAGACCGGGAGTGAGGCAGTTTACGTCACCATAGGCGTCCAAACTACCGGGTTTTCCGCCTTCAATCGGGTTGTACCAACCACCCTCGAAGAGCCGGATAACGCCAGGCCGGGTGTCATCACTGACTACGGCGCCAGCCAGGACCTGCCCCCGGTCATTGAATACCCGCACCACGTCACCGCTCTTGATATTGCGAGCCGCCGCATCCTGGGTATTGATGACACAAGGTTCACGCCCGGCGACTGCATACTCGTCCCGTAGTACGGTACCGCAGAGCTGTGAATGCAGCCGGTCGTTGGGGTGTGCCGAATTTATGTGGAATGGATACTTTGCACCTGGACCACCCAGACGTTCGATTGGCTCCAGCCAAGTGGGGTGGGGAGGGCAATCGTCATAGTTCATCTTCTCAATGTTCTTTGAATAGATCTCAATTTTGCCTGTCGGTGTGCCCAGTGGTTCCAGCAGGGGATCTTCACGATAATCACCGTACCGGACGTATTGTTTGGCTTCGTCGGAAGTGGGGAAGACAACGACGCCTTCTTTCCAGAAAGTTTCAAAGTCAGGGACATCCATTTGCCGTGCCTTACCCTGTTGCTCAGCTTCGGTATAGAACGATTGAATCCATTCCATCTCGCTCTTGCCTTCCGTAAAGCCCTCTTTGTTACCAAGTCGTTCAGCAATATCGGCAAAGATGTCAAAGTCATTGCGTGCTTCAAACACCGGATCAACCACCTTCTTCATGGCGAGAATCGCCTTCAGTGAATAGTCTCCGATGTGCTCGATGTCATTACGCTCGTATGACGTTGTGGCAGGCAGGACGATGTCCGCGAAGCGGGCCGTTGCGGTCCACTGGAAATCCTGAACTACGACGGTTTCCAGTTTTTGCCAGGCCTTGATCATCCGGTTGCGGTCCTGGTGATGAGCAAATGGATTGCCCCCTGTCCAATAAGTCATTTTTGCTTTCGGATATTTGTCGCGCTTGCCATTGAAGTCGAACTCGCCACCGGGATTTTCAAGCATTTCAACGACGCGGGAAACCGGAATGTTGGCAGCGCCGGCGTCGCTCAACCATGCGGCACCTTCAACTGCCTTGCCGCCATCGGTAATGCCGGGTAATACCGGGCTGGTGGCTGACGGGACGCCACCACAGGAGTAGTGATAACTGAGGCCGAATCCACCGCCTGGCAGACCTATCTGACCCAGCATGGAGGCCAGGGTAACCAACATCCAGTGTGACTGTTCACCGTGTTGCTGACGCTGGATAGACCAACCACTGGCCAGCATGGTGCGACTATCCTTGAAAAGCCGGGAGAGTGACTTGATCTGTTCAGCGGGTACTTCACAAATGTTTGCCGCCCACTCTGCCGATTTTGGCGTGCCGTCTGTTTCACCGGTCAGGTATGGAAGGAATTTATCAAAACCAAACGTATACTCGTCAAGGAAGTCTGCGTCGTGGTTATCCTCTATATAGAGCGTATGGGCAATACCCAGCATCAGTGCGGTATCGGTGTGTGGCCGGATAGGTATCCACTCGGCATTAAAGAATTTAACGGTATCGGTTTTATGCGGGTCAATACAGATGACTTTCTTACCGGTGGCTTTGAATTCCTGCAAATAGGTATAGGTGTCATGGTCGGCAACGGTCCAGCTAATCTGGTTGGTTTTAACCGGGTCGGCTCCCCAGAAGACCAGGGTTTCGGTATTTTCAATCACTACTGGCCAGGCAGTCTGCTGTTCATAGACTTCGAGTGTGCCCATCACATGCGGCATGATGACCTGGGACGCTGCGGTTGAATAGTCACCGGTGCTGTTCACGAAAGCACCATCCAGACCCACATTCAATGCCCGCCGCAGCAGGCTCTGGCAGTTGTGTAGTTTTCCGGAACTCTTCCAGCCATATGATCCGGCATAGACGCCTTCCGGACCGTAGGTTTTTTGTATCCGCTTCAGCTCGCTGGCTACCAGGTCGAGCGCTTTGTCCCAGGAGACACGGACAAATTCACCTGCGCCACGTTCTTCAACTGCTGCGCCAGCCCCTTTTTCCAGAAATGCCCGTCGTACCATGGGGTATTTGATTCGCGATGCCGAATAGACAGAATCCATGACACCCTTGATCTGATGTGTCGGATGGGGATCGCCTTCCCAAGGTTTAACCCCGACCCAGCGTCCGTCTTTAACTTCAGCCCGGAATGCTCCCCAGTGAGAGCCGGTAAGCACTTCGCCATTGGCAGCGGCGAAGGCCGCTCCCGACATCAAGAGTGATGGTGAGATTGCCCCAAGCGCACCAATGGCTGAAACACTCTTAAGAAAATCACGTCGTGAAATATGATTGGAACGAGACGATGACATGGTCAATTCTCCTTTTCTATTTGCCAAGACGGAGCGCCTAACGAGACGGGTACCGCCAAATAATCACTGCTTATTCAAATGCTTGTCTTATATATATCAAGCGTATGTAAATGCCGTTTCAGGCGGTAATGAACAAGCTGTATAAGTTTGTAAACAAAATATAAATGCCGGATCAGGCGGTATTCTCAAGCGTCCCCAGCCAGCCCCTGTCTTTTTCCAGAAACCGTACCGTGGCCTTGGAAAGAGTGGCGTAAAATTTGCTCTTGTCGTTGAGAATGCAATCGTCACGGAACATCGGTGTCCAGCCCAGTAGATGACCATCCAGAAAGGTAGTTTGCTGTTCAATCAGGTCAGGCCCTACAATTCTGTCCCCGGAGCTGGCGTTCACACTTCTATCCGCCAACTCCGCCATCACGCTCAGTTGGATGGCGATGTGATCGGGCGGCTCCTTCAACTCACTCACCACGGACATGTCAAGCTTCCGAAGTATGTTGTTCATCTCCTCGGCAGATACCTGAAAAAGCGTTCCACGTTTACTGACGTAGGCCGATTGATACGGTGGTGCCGAATAACGTCCACCGACGCCAAGGAAGAGATAAGAAAAACTTGTTGCCAGATCGAAGGATAACGATTGATATCTATCCGGTTCTTCTGCCGCCTCCCGAATTGCGCTAACCACCGGTTCGAGCACCGGCTCTGCGGACAAAACATTCAACAGGATCTGTCCTTCATTGTCGGCATAGGTCTTCAACATCTCTTGCGTGATTTCGGTGGAATAGAGTCCGGCAAGCCAGCGGTAAGCCATCGGGCGATCGATTGCTGGCAGGGTGGCTACTGATGGGTTATCCATGATATTTGCCTCCGCTGGTATCTTTGGCGTTGAACTGAAGATACTTCTGCAAGTAGCGGTACTGCTCTTTATCCAGCGATATGAACCGTTTCATTGCTTTCAAGGTGCCAATCCATTGATTGGCGAGCGAATGATCGGGTGCCGGTACGGAGTGACAGACACTACAGCTGGCATTGAACATCTCTTTTCCGTAGGCCCACAGCTTGGATCTGTCTGCGATCAGCTTTCCTTTCTTTATCCACACATCGAGACTGACCTGGTGCCAGGTGAGTTCGGTGTCGGTATCGAGTTCGGTCTTGTGGATTGTCACTTTATCCCGCACCTTTTTTCCCAGTGCTGCCGAGAAGATGCGTTTACCCTGCAGGGCATAGATGAGTCCACCCACCTTATCCTGCTGCCATCCGTCAATACGCACCTTGAATAGATCATCTTTGCGCTCCAGTACGCTGACTTCTGTCAATGCCAACAACCGTCCATCAGGACGACTGCCTTTGGCCGCTTGCTCCTGGGTACTGAAAAAAGATTGGGTTTCGATGGTATACAGGGTGTCTGCTTTTGCTTCCTCTTTTTTGGCCTGGCTCTGCAACTCAGTGAACATCGCCTTGTACCCCTGTGACATGTCGGGCAGCTTGTGGGCGATGCCTTTATGACATGAAATACAGGTCTCGCCATTCTCCCGGCCCTTTTTCATCTGCTTAACAGATTTTTCCTGCTGTTTGGTCGGGTCCATTGCATCCCAAGAGTGGCAGTTCCGACACTCCCTGGAATCTGTCGCTTCCATAGTCGCCCAGACGTTTTGGGCCAGCTCCAGCCGCTTGTCTTCGAATTTCTCCTTGGTATCGATACTGCCAACCAACTTGTGGTAGATCTCGGCTGATGCTTTGATCTTTCGAATCACCTTTGGGCCCCATTCCTTGGGTACGTGACAGTCTGAACAGATGGCACGTACACCGCTCCGGTTGCTGTAATGCACGGTTTTTTTGTATTCCTGATATACGGTGTTCTCCATTTCGTGGCAGGAGATACAAAACTCCAGGTCATTGGTCGCTTCCATGACGGTGTGAAAGCCGCCCCAGCCGACGATGCCTGCAGCGACACCCAATATCAGGAGTAGGCCAAGTGAGTATTTGGCAGAAGGCCTCCGTAACACCTTCCAGAATTTAGATAACATTTTTTCCTCCTAGGCATCGCATGCTGAAAACAAAAGAATCGGGACTGTCACAGATGCTAGATAGGGGGTGTAAATGCCGTTATCCTAAAACATGAATAGCGTGTAGAATGTTGTAAACAAGTTGTAAACGCGCAGCGATATCTTTCTTTTATATGGGGGGAGGCAGTGGCTGAAAAAAATCACATTCTTGTGGTCGAGGATGATGCGACGAGTCGAGTGACGCTTTCCGGCTACTTCGAGAAAGAGGGTTATCGGGTTACTGAAGCCGTGGATGGGGAGCAGATGCGCGCGGCCTTTTCCAAGGGAGATGTGGACCTGATCATGCTTGATATACGTCTTCCCGGTGAGGATGGCCTGACCCTGTTGAGGGAACTGCGCCAGCACTCGACAGTTGGCGTCATCATGGTGACCGGCAAGTCAGACGATATCGACCGGATTGTGGCATTGGAGATGGGTGCTGACGACTATGTCACCAAACCATTTAATCCGCGTGAACTTCTCGTCCGTGCAAAAAATCTGTTGGTTCGTATAGCGGCTGCGCGCACTGTTAAAGAGGACGAGCGGGTTAAAAAGTTCTCAGGCTGGTCACTGAACATGAATACGCGGAGTCTTGAATCCCCGGCGGGAGAAGATGTGCGCCTGACCCGTGGTGAGTTCGAGTTGCTCTCTGCGTTAGCCTGCAATCCGAATCGTGTCATGTCCCGAGATAATCTGCTGGATTACACCAGTAATCGGGATTGGGCTCCCAATGACAGAACGGTGGATGTTCTTATCGGTCGGATACGCCGTAAGATTGAAGCCGATCCACAGGCCCCTTCCATGATCATTACCGTTCATGGTGTCGGATATGTATTTGCTGATGGGAACAACTGAAACTGTATCAGATGCCAATTCTCCTTACCCCTGGTGATCTGACAACGCATTTGCCCAGGTCTCTTCAAGTATCAGGATTGATTGGCTAAAATCAGTTTTCAGCAAATCGTAGATGGAAAAAACTCGTGATTTATCCCGGGTGATTGCGGCAACCTCAAGCTGTTTTGCCAAATCTGCGACATGGACCAGGCCAACGTTACTGATGGCACTTTTCAGACTGTGAGCACGGTCCGCGATTTGATCATAGATCTCATTATCCAGATCCTGCCGCAAGGCAGTAATAATCTGGGGTGTTGTTTCAACAAAAACCTCGATGATTCGTCCCGCTCGTTTCGGGCCAAGTAACTCCAGGTGTCGACTGATTACACCGGGGTCGATGAGTGGTTGTGCAGATGCCCGGCGCGGGTGGTTTGCGATCCGCGCAATACCGGCATGGTCTGAAAGACATTCGCTAATAGCACTCTGCATATCTTCGGGTGTGAAGGGTTTGCCCAGGAAGCCGTTGGCGCCGGCAACAAAGCATTTCTCGACTTCACTACGAACCACATTGGCACTGAGTACAATAATAGGGGTTTGTGCGTATATCGTATCCCGGGACGCGCGGATAAGCCGCACAGCATCAAGTCCATTCATACCCGGGAGACGAATATCCATCAAGACGAGTTCGAACGGTTGTTCATCCAATAGGGCTAATGCTTTCTCTGCGCTTTGGGCGATCGTAACGCTGTGGCCTTGCCGCTTGAGGAATCCCTCGGCAACCAACATATTAACTTCATTATCCTCAACCAACAGAACATCCAGTGGTCGCGGTTTCCAAACTTGTGATATGAGTTCACCTGTAACTGAATCAGGTTTACCTTCACGGAGCGGGATCTCGAAAGAAAATATACTGCCACTTCCTGTATTTTGACAGGTAATGCTACCATCCATGGCAGTGACCAGTTTTTTGCAAATAGCCAATCCAAGTCCCGTACCACCGTATAAGCGAGTAATGGAAGCGTCTTCCTGGGTAAAGGGTTCGAACAGGTGTTCGATCTTATCTTTGGGCACGCCAATGCCTGTATCGATTACATCAAAATGAATCATCGGTAAATGATCGGTTTTGTTTATCGCGCAGCAAACCTGCATGTCGACCGATCCTATCGATGTGAATTTGACGGCATTGCTGGCCAGATTCAATAGACATTGGCGAATCTTGCCTGGATCACCACGAAGAAAACACGGCACATGTTTATCAATTGATAAAGTGAAACGTAAACCTTTCTTGGCAGCAGCCGGTTTGACCAGTCCGGACACCTGTTCCATCACTTCACACAAGTCAAAATCAACCATCTCCAACTCAAGCACACCGGCCTCGATTTTGGAGTAGTCGAGGATATCGTTTAGAACCGCCATGAGCACCTCACCCGAGGAGGTGATCTTGTCCAGATAATCCATCTGGCTCTCGGATAGCTTTGTGTCTTTTAACAGATTCGCGATTCCAAGGATGCCGTTGATGGGGGTGCGAATCTCATGGCTCATGGTCGCAAGAAAAGCGGATTTCGTCTTGTTTGCAGTCTCAGCCAGCTCCTTGGCCCGCTTGTATTCGGCAATATTGTTGAGAATCATCACCGTGCCGAGGAACTTATCGCTGACATCCAGCATACGCTGGATGCGTACCTCGAATTCCTGATTTCCATTGCTTGTTTCCAGGACTATCTCGAAATGATCCGTGCCGTTGTTGTGAGCTTTAAGAAAATCAATTTGATGCTCAATGGTCATTTGCTTATCAGTGCCGTAATAGACCGCGCCGGGATCCTTGGGTCCCACGAACAGTTCATGGGCCGCATGATTCATGTTCTGGATAGCGCCTTCATTGTCCAGTAGGATGACGGGATCGTTGAGGCTTTCGAATATGGTCAGGTACTTGTTCTTTTCGTTGGTGAGGGTGCGATTACGCTCCTGGGTCTCAATCAGTTTTGTACTCTCCGTGGCATTTGTCCATTCTGTACAGCAACCGAGCTCCACCAGATCGAAGAAGCGCTCAATGAATAATCGGTAATGCTCCTGTTCCCCGATCGGATAATTTTGTGCCATCACCAGGTCCACATAGGTTTGGCGATAATATTTATTGAGTCCCAGGAACAGCTGCAGGGTCACTCCCCGTGTCCGATGTTGTTTTGCGTGCATCACACCGAATGCGGCAATCGGATTATTGGAATAGTCATCCCCGGCAGGAAGTTCCGGTGGATGCTCGAACACCTTCATGGCCTCCAGCAATGGCTTGGACAAACCTGCGATAGAGGCCCGCCAAGCTTCCTTTAGGGTAGACGTAAATTCCGTATAACCATGCGCTTTGGCGTAAAGCAGTACTCGGTCGATTAACCAGTCTTCGTTTTCGGCGATCAAATCCTGGAGCTTTTTCATATTGCTCTCCACATCAATTGGGATCTTGGTCGAGGAGTATCCATACTCGGATAATAGTATTCATGGATGGCGGTTGGGATGTAAGTACAGCGCTTTGGTTCCAGTGTCATCAGGCGGGTGTACGAACTATTTTCGAGCTGGTGACTGGTTGGCATATTAACTCTCCGTAAGTCGCGAAATACGGAGACGTATAGCAAGAAGGGGGCTGTGGTGGAGATTGGGACAAATAGCCGGGTCCGAGTGGAGCAAGTTCGGAGCAAGTAGTATGCGCGTTAGTGTTTACTACGCTGCTATCCCCTTAAAAATGGCGCGCCCGACAGGATTCGAACCTGTGACCCCTGCCTTCGGAGGGCAGTACTCTATCCAGCTGAGCTACGGGCGCTTTAGATTCCTTCCCACCGTTTTGTCGCAGTGGCGGGCGAAGAGGGCGTATCTTACCCTGAGGTACCCGGCGCGTCTATCCCATGCCCCCTGTTTCCGGGTGGTGATGCCGGGTTGACAGTCGATCTTTATTGCGGTTGTCGTTATACTGCGCCCAGTTTATTCCGGGGCGGGCCGATGTATGCCGTCAGACGCCCATCCATATGATCCCGATGTATGAGGAGTGAGATTGTGAGCCTTAAAGCTGTTTCCGTTATTAAAAGTATGGCTATGGCGGGTATTGCTGCTCTGGTCGTGAGCGCCCCGCTGATGGCGCAGGAGCGGACCGAGGTGATCGAGCGTATCAAGCCGGTCGGCCAGGTCGCGGTGGAGGGACAGGTGCAATCTGTGGCCACACCCGCTCCCGCCGCCGCACCGGCGTCAGCACCAGCTACGCCGGCCGACCCGGGTGAGGCACTCTATACTGCCAAGGGCTGTACCGCCTGTCACGGCGCACAGGGCAAGGCGCCCATCATGCCCACCTATCCCAAGGTGGCTGCCCTGCCGGAACAGTACATTCTGAATCAGCTGAAAGATATCAAGAGCGGTGCCCGCAGCAACGGCCAGAGCGCGGTCATGAAGGGGATTATGGCGGCCGTCTCCGAAGAGGATATGAAAGTGCTGGCGGCCTGGTTGAGCGGTCTGCCCCGGGGTGAAGCGGCACCCGCACCGGTCCCCGCGCCTGCTGCGGCACCTGCCACCGCAACGCCTACACCTGCCCCCGCGGCGGCGGCTCCCTCCGCTGACCCCGGTGCGGCGTTATATGCATCCAAGGGGTGTGCCGCCTGTCATGGACCGGAGGGCAAGACCCCGATCATGTCCACCTATCCCAAGGTGGCCGCGCTTCCTGAGCAGTATATTTTCAATCAGATGAATGATATCAAGAGCGGCGCCCGCAACAATGGGCAGACTGCGGCGATGAAGGGGATTATGGCGTCCGTTTCCGAAGAGGATATGAAGGCGATTTCCGCTTGGTTGAGCAAACAGCCGCGCTAAACAGGCAGGCTGATGAAACACAAAAGGGCATGCCATGGCATGCCCTTTTTAGTTTGACGGGCACGCCTTGCTTCGCCTACGTGGATGTAGGTGAGCGACGTTAGCTGGGAGCGGTAAGCCTTGTCCCTCTAGCGGATCTGGCTACTTACCCAGCAGGTTGCGCAGGTTAGCCAGGTGGGCATTGCCCCGCTCCTGTTTCTCCTCCTTGGACAGGCTGTCACCCTGCCGTCCCTCCCATTTCAGGTCGGCCTCCGGCAGTTCGTTCAGAAAGCGGCTCGGTTCACAGGCGATGATCTCGCCAAAACGCTTGCGTTTCTCGGCAAAACTGATGGTGAGAGTGCGCTGGGCCCGGGTAATGCCGACGTAGGCGAGGCGCCGCTCCTCTTCGATGTTGTCCTCTTCGATGCTGCTCTTGTGGGGCAGCAGTTCCTCCTCCATGCCCACCAGGAAGACATGGGGAAACTCCAGTCCTTTGGAGGCGTGCAGGGTCATCAGGTGGACTTGGTTGTTACCGCTGTCGTCGTCCTGCCGTTCCAGGATGTCCTGCAGGGCCAGGTGGTTGACCATCTCGGTCAGGCTTTCACCCACCCGGTCACCTTTGTGCAGCTGATCCAGCCACTGCACCAGTTCCAGCACATTCTCCCAGCGCCGTTCTGCTACCTTGTCGCTGGAGGCCTTCTCGTACAGCCAATCCTCGTACTGCAGTTCCCTGAGCAGGTCGCGCACGGTCTGCACCGGGTGGTCGTTCTCGGCCTTTTGTTGGAAGCGGCCGATCCAGCCGGCAAACTCGCGCAGGCGCTCCAGCGGCCGGGCCGAGAGATGCTGTTCCAGGCCCAGTTCGTCACAGGCGGCCAACAGACTCACATCGCGCTCGGTGGCGTAGTTGCCGAGTCGCTCCAGGGTGCTGGCGCCGATCTCGCGCCGCGGGGTGTTGACGATGCGCAGGAAGGCAGCGTCATCGTCCGGGTTGGCCAGCAGGCGCAGATAGGCCATCACATCCTTGATCTCGGCGCGGCTGAAGAAGGAGGTGCCGCCACTTAGAAAGTAGGGGATGTTGTGCTGGCGCAGGGCGGACTCGAACAGCTTGGCCTGGTGATTGCCGCGATACAGGATGGCATAGTCGCCGTGGGCGGCGCCCGAGGTGAATTTGTGGTGGATGATCTCGGAGACCACCTTCTCCGCTTCATTCAGTTCGTTTTTACAGCTCATGACGCGGATCGGTTCACCAGGACCCAGGTCGCACCAGAGCCGTTTTTCAAACACATGGGGATTATTGGCGATCAGGGTATTAGCTGCCTTGAGGATGCGGCCCGAGGAGCGGTAGTTCTGCTCCAGCTTGACCACCTTGAGGCGGGGAAAATCCTCTTTCAGGCGAATCAGGTTCTCCGGCCGGGCGCCGCGCCAGGCGTAGATCGACTGGTCGTCGTCGCCCACCACGGTGAGAGACTGGCGCACGCCGACCAGTTGCCGGACCAGCTCATATTGGCTCAGGTTGGTGTCCTGGTACTCGTCCACCAGCAGGTGGCGGATACGGTTCTGCCACTGTTCGAGGGCCTCCGGAGATTCGCGAAACAGCCGCACCGGCAGCAGGATCAGGTCGTCAAAATCGACTGCATTGAAGGCGCGCAGGGAGCGCTGGTAGTGGGCGTAGAGCAGGGCCGAGCGCTGGTCCAGCTCGCTCTCGGCCTGACTCAGCGCCTGTTCCGGGCTGAGCATGTCGTTCTTCCATTCGGAGATGCGCCACTGGTAGCTGGAGGCTACCTCATCATCGCCCTTGCCCTTGCGCAAGAGCTCCTTGAGCAGACTCTCCGCATCCTGCGCGTCAAAAATAGTGAAGCCGGATTTCAACCCCAGCAGTTTGTGTTCGCGGCGGATGATGTTGAGCCCCAGGGTATGGAAGGTGGAGATGCTCAGCCCCTTGCCATTCTTGCCTTTCAGTAGCCCTGCCACCCGTTCCTTCATCTCCCGCGCCGCCTTGTTGGTGAAGGTGACGGCGGTGATGTGGCGCGGTTGCATGCCGATGGTTTCGATCAGGTAGGCGATCTTGCGGGTAATTACGCGTGTCTTGCCCGAGCCCGCGCCGGCCAGCACCAGCAGCGGGGTGTCGATATGTCGTGCAGCCTCTTGCTGACTGGGATTCAGGTCGGACATCGCTTTGGACGGAAAACAGGATAGAATCTAACGGTTCGTGTGGAAGTGCTGGCAGGCCACTGCGGGTATTATGCGGAAAAGATGAGGGATAGACCAGATGGCGAAGAACAAAGATTACTCTGAGCGGCCGCAACAGAGCCAACTCTCCCGGGAATCCTGGAAAGTGTTCCAGATCATGGCCGAGTTTGTCGAGGGGTTTGAACAGCTCTCAGGCATCTGGCCGGCGGTCAGTATCTTCGGTTCGGCGCGGGCCGGAACGGAGAGTGCGGATTACCTGAAGGCCGAACAGATAGCTTATCTGCTGTCGGAAAGCGGTTTCGCGGTGGTCAGCGGTGGCGGTCCCGGTATCATGGAAGCGGCCAACAAGGGTGGGCATCGGGGGCGGGCGCCCAGTGTGGGGCTCAACATTGAGTTGCCGAAAGAGCAGCAGCCCAATTCCTATCAGGATATCTCCCTGCACTTCAAACATTTTTTTTCCCGCAAGGTAATGTTTGTCAAATACGCCTCCGCCTATGTGGTAATGCCGGGTGGTTTCGGTACGCTGGATGAGTTTGCCGAAATCCTGACCCTGATTCAAACCGGCAAGACCCGGCGCATTCCCATCATCCTGGTGAATGCCGGGTTCTGGCGCGGACTGCTCGACTGGATGCGCAATACCATGTGTGCCAGCGGCACTATATCCGCCAGCGACCTGGAACTGGTGCAGCTTTGCGAAGAGCCCCAGGAAGTGGTGGATGCCATTTTCGCCCATTATGAATCGCGCGGTTTTGAACCCTCATTTTCCGAGCAGGAAATCCTCCTGGAACTGTAATATGATTTCGCTTCCATGCTGATTGGTTCAGCACGGGGGCGGTTTCGGCAAATCACGGCAGGGCCGCTAAAATTGTATAAGAGAGACGTCCTGTTAATGCCAGCGTCTGTTCTGTTGCCGGGGTTGAGCGGATGCAACGCTGGTGTTTGAACCCTGATCTCAGAAATGATGGGCTGTGTCTGGTACCTATAGGACAAGTTGCCCGGAAAAGGAAACGAGAAGAAGATGAAAAAAATATTACTGGCCACACTGTTCTTGCTGATGGCGCCCAGCCTACTCCCTGCGGAGGAGTCTGCCGCTCAGCCGCAACCACCCGATCTCCCGCCCAAGGTGGAGAGCGGCGAGGTACTGGAGCCGGAGGTGACCATCATCGAGAGCGAGAAAGGCACTACCGAGGAGTACCGTATTAACGGCCGGCTCTATATGGTGAAGATCACTCCGATTGCCGGTCCGGCCTACTATCTGCTGGACAATAACGGCGATGGCGTACTGGATGTGCGCGAAGAGGCGCGCCCCGGTAACATCTCGATCCCCCAATGGGTGCTGTTCAGCTGGTGATCACTCACTTCTTGTCCCGTTATGCCTCTGCCGAATCTGCCCGACAGGCTGTCATCAAACTGTAATGTTGTAACGGTGTAATATTCGCTTCATACCACCGGCAGTTGGCAATCAGAGAAGGCGGAGTGGCGCATATGGCGACAAAAATCCTGGTCGTTGAAGATGAATCCGCAGTACGGGACATGATCCAGTTCGTACTTGAGCAATCCGGTTACGATGTGATCGGCGCGGAGAGCGTGGACAAGGCGAAGGAGCACATGGCCGATGCACCGCCGGATCTGATCCTGATGGATTGGATGCTGCCGGGCGTCAGTGGAGTGGAATATACCCGTGAACTGAAGCAGAACCCGGTAACGCGCGATATCCCGATCATCATGCTTACCGCTCGTGGCGAAGAGGATGACAAGGTCCGCGGGCTGGAGTGTGGTGCCGAGGATTATGTCACCAAGCCGTTCTCGCCCAAGGAGCTGGCGGCCCGCATCAAGGTGATCCTGCGCCGTGTTGCTCCCCATGCCACCGAGGAGGCGGTGCAAGCCGGTGACATGCGGCTCGATCCGGTCTCTTATCGCGTCACCATGGGTGACCGGCCGATCGAGCTGGGTCCGACGGAATTCAAGTTGCTGCACTTCTTTATGACCCATCGGGAGAAGGTCTACAGTCGTTCCCGTTTGCTGGACAAGGTGTGGGGCACCAATGTCTACATTGAAGAACGAACAGTCGATGTGCACATCCGGCGCCTGCGTCAGGCCCTCGAACCGTTCGAAAAAGATGGACTGATCCAGACGGTCCGTGGTGCCGGTTATCGATTCTCGGAGCAGGTTGCCGCTCGATGAGCCTGGAGCAGGCGTGGCGGAGTGAGCTGGTCACGGCCGGTTTCTTCGCCCTGCTGCTGATTGCTCTCGGCCTGGGCACCGGCTACCTGATCCCGTTCCTGTGGGGCGGCCTGACGCTCTACCTCGGCTGGCATCTCTACCAGCTCTACCGCTTTACCCGCTGGCTCGCTAAACCCAAGCGTCATCCGCGTCCCTACCTGTTCGGTATCTGGCGTCCCCTCATGCAGCGGGTGGATGAGCTTTCCGGTCGCGGCCAGAAACGCAAACGCAAGCTTAGCCGCATGCTCAGCGGGTTCCTTGAATCCACCGGCGCGCTGCCGGATGCCACGCTGGTGCTGAATGACGAGGGCAGGCTCGACTGGTGGAACAGTGTGGCCGCGGAGTTTCTCGGCCTCGATCGCAAGCGGGACAAGGGCGCACTGATTGATGATCTGATCTCTGATCCGGTGTTCCTGAACTATCTGCATGCCGGCCACTATGGTCGACCGCTGCAAATGCCGGCGCCGGTGAATGCCAATATCAGCCTTGAGGTGCGGGTGGTCCCCTATGGCAAAGGTAAGCGCTTACTTCAGGCGCGGGATATTACCCGATTGCATCAACTGGAGATCGTGCGGCGTGATTTTGTGGCCAATGTCTCGCATGAGATTCGCACCCCCCTGACGGTGGTGCATGGCTATGTGGAGACCATGTTGGAGAGCAGCGAGGCATTTCTGGGGCCCTGGAAGCGGATCCTGAGCCAGATGCAGATACAGACACTGCGTATGCAGCGGATCGTCGATGACCTGCTGCTGCTCTCTCGCCTGGAGACCCGGCGCAGTAACGAAGGGCAGGGAGTGGTCGGCGTCTATCCGCTATTGCGCGTAATCGTGGAAGGGGCACGCCAATTGAGTGGCGACAGCGGACATCAGGTCAGCCTGGATGCGGATGAACGGTTGCGTCTGGTGGGCAACAGCCATGAACTGGAGAGTGCCTTTGCCAACCTGGTCTACAACGCGGTCCGTTATACACCGCCGGGCGGGGAGATCCGTATTCGCTGGTGGCTGTCGGGCAGTGGCCCCTGTTTCTCGGTGACCGATAGCGGCATCGGGATTGCGCCGGAACACATCCCCCGCCTGACCGAGCGCTTCTACCGGGTCGATGTCGGCCGCTCCCGGGAGAGCGGTGGTACCGGCCTGGGTCTGGCGATCGTCAAGCATGTGCTGACCCGGCACGATGGGAAACTGGTGGTGGAGAGTGAACCGGGCAAGGGGAGCATTTTTACCTGCCGTTTTCCGCACGACCGGGTGGCCTCGTGAAAGGCTCTGCGCCTGGGGCGGGGGCAGCTGTCGTTCAGGCAAGGGCAGGCACGGGGGCCTGCCCCTACGATAGATACAGGTTCAACGTAGGGGTAACCCCTGTGGTTGCCCGAATGTGCTGAGCGCAGCGATGCGCATCAACCGTGACCGATGCGGTTCGTGTTACTCACCACATCCGGCAAGGGCAGGCACGGGGGCCTGCCCCTACGATAGATACAGGTTCAACGTAGGGGTAACCCTTGTGGTTGCCCGAATGTGCTGAGCGCAGCGATGCGCATCAACCGTGACCGATGCGGTTCGTGTTACTCACCACATCCGGCAACGGCAGGCACGGGGGCCTGCCCCTACGATAGATACAGGTTCAACGTAGGGGTAACCCCTGTGGTTGCCCGAATGTGCTGAGCGCAGCGATGCGCATCAACCGTGACCGATGCGGTTCGTGTTACTCACCACATCCGGCAACGGCAGGCACGGGGGCCTGCCCCTACGATAGATACAGGTTCAACGTAGGGGTAACCCCTGTGGTTGCCCGAATGTGCTGAGCGCAGCGATGCGCATCAATCGTGACCGATACGGTTCGTGTTACTCACCACATCCGGCAACGGCAGGCACGGGGGCCTGCCCCTACGATAGATACAGGTTCAACGTAGGGGCAACCCCCTGTGGTTGCCCGGATGGTTGTCAGGATGCGCATCATGCGCTTGTCATAAACCTGTAACATTAACCCAAGATTCCTGTAACAAAACATCCCGATAATTTTCTCCAGGTTGAATACAACAATGACTCAATGACCTGGAGGTCTCAGTGATCAACAATCGTCTTATCCTGGCTGCCGCACTGACCGCGGCCGCCGCATCAAGTGTCCAAGCCGCCTCGCGTGACTACATCTCGGTGGTGGGTTCTTCCACGGTTTACCCGTTCGCCACCGTGGTAGCCGAAACCTTTGGCAAGACCACCGCTTTCAAGACCCCCAAGATCGAATCCACCGGCTCCGGGGGCGGTTTGAAGCTGTTCTGTGCCGGGGTGGGTGTGGAGCATCCGGATATCACCAATGCGTCGCGCCGCATCAAGAGCTCGGAAATCAAGCGTTGTGCCGGCAACGGTGTAAACGACATTGTTGAAGTAAAGATCGGCTATGACGGTATCGTGATCGCCAATGCCAAGTCCGCGCCGCAGATGAATCTGACCCGCCGTGACCTGTTCCTGGCGCTGGCCAGGAAGGTGCCGAACCCGAAAGGTGGCAATGCACTGATCGATAACCCCTACAAGACTTGGCAGGATGTCAACGCCAGCCTCCCGGCCACCGCGATTGAAGTGCTGGGTCCGCCCCCCACTTCCGGTACCCGTGATGCTTTCGTGGAACTGGCCATGGAAGGTGGCTGCAAGAGCTTCGACTTCATCAAGGCCATGAAGAAACAGGACAAGAAGGCATACAAGAGCATTTGTCACACGATTCGCGAGGATGGCGCCTATGTTGAGGCGGGTGAGAATGACAACCTGATTGTGCAGAAACTGGAAAGTAATCCCAAGGCGCTGGGTATTTTTGGCTTCAGCTTCCTGGACCAGAATGCCGACAAGGTGCAGGGCTCGGTGGTTGACAATGTCGCGCCCGCCTTTGAGGCCATCGCAGATGGCAGTTACCCGGTCTCCCGCCCGCTCTACTTCTATGTAAAGAAGGCGCATGTCGGCAAGATCCCGGGTATCCAGGAGTTCCTGGCCGAATTCACCAGCGATAAAGCCTGGGGAGAAGAGGGCTACCTGGTGGACAAGGGCATGATTCCGATGCCGGGCCAGGAGCGCAGCCAGTTCGCTGCGGATGTGAAGAGGCTGAATGTACTCAAGATTTCCCAATAAGCCCCTTGCATGTGTGAATGGTTGTTCCCGCAGGGAATAACGCACTGTGACAAGTCCCTCTCCCGAAATAAAGGGAGAGGGCATTGTCGTTCATAAGCGGGACGTAACTGTTGCTGAAGTATTATGTCTAACACCCTCCTCATTCTGACGCTGTTGGGCCTGATGGCGCTCGCTTATCGGTTGGGCGTGCGCCGTTCCCGGCGTCTGGTTGGTGGGCTTGGGGGCGTGCGCGACCTCCACTCATTGCCCGCCTATTACGGTTTCTTTACCGCGATCTGGTGTGGACTGCCGGCGCTGCTGGTGCTATTGCTCTGGGTTTCCCTGCAGTCAGGGGTGATTCGGGATCTGGTGATTTCGGATCTGCCGGAAGCCGTGCGCACACTGCCGCCGGCGCAACTGGGCCTGGTCGTTAACGATATTCAGAATCTCGCCCAGGGTAATATCGTTTCCACTGCAGTGAACCCCGCCATGGAGCGGGCGGCCGTACATTACCAACGTCTGCAACAGACCAGTTTCTTGGCCTCGGTGGTGGTGGTATTGAGTCTGGCGCTGGCCGGGCTCGCCCTGGGATGGCGGTTGATTTCACCCGGATTCAGAGCGCGCAACCGGGTGGAATCGGTGATCAAGTGGCTACTGGTGGGTTGTTCGACGATCGCCATCTTTACCACCCTGGGCATTGTGCTGTCGGTGCTGTTCGAGGCGATCCGGTTCTTTGAAGTGATACCCGTCACCGAGTTCCTGTTCGGCCTGGAGTGGAGTCCGCAGATGGCCATTCGGGAGGATCAGGTCGGCTCTTCAGGCGCCTTCGGCGTCATCCCTCTGTTTGCCGGTACCCTGTTGATCGCCCTGATTGCCATGCTGGTGGCGGTGCCAATCGGCCTGATGTCCGCCATCTATCTGTCCGAGTATGCCGGGGCACGCTTCCGCGCCTACGCCAAGCCGCTGCTGGAGATCCTGGCTGGTATCCCGACGGTGGTGTACGGCTTCTTCGCCGCACTCACGGTGGCCCCCTTTATTCGTGATAACGGAGCGCTGCTCGGCCTGGATGTCTCTTCGGAAAGCGCCCTGGCAGCTGGCCTGGTGATGGGCATTATGATTATTCCGTTCATCTCGTCGTTGTCTGATGATGTGATTAACGCGGTACCCCAGACTATGCGCGATGCCTCGCTGGGGATCGGTGCCACCCGTTCGGAAACCGTGCGCAAGGTGATCCTGCCGGCCGCGCTGCCGGGCATTGTCGGCGGCATCCTTCTGGCGGTCTCCCGGGCCATTGGCGAGACCATGATCGTGGTAATGGCAGCCGGGCTGTCGGCCAATCTGACGGCCAATCCGCTGCAGAGCGTGACCACGGTAACGGTGCAGATCGTGACGCTGCTGGTGGGCGATCAGGAGTTCGACAGTCCCAAAACCCTGGCGGCATTCGCCCTGGGTCTGCTGCTGTTCCTGATTACCTTGGTATTGAATGTGGTTGCCCTCCATGTGGTGAGAAAATATCGGGAAGCCTATGAATAAGTCAGCGGTAGATCAACCCCGGACCATCGACCGGGTAAACGCCTCGCTCAAGCAACGTTATAACCGTGAGCGCCGTTTTCGGTGGTTCGGGCTCGGTGCGGTACTCTTGGGCCTGCTGTTCGTCGGTCTGATGTTCCTGAACATTATCGGCAATGGTTACGGTGCTTTTCAGCAGACCCGTATGTTGCTGGAGATCGACTACCATCCGGAGGTGATTGATCCGGCCGGAGAGCGTGATCCCGCCACCCTCTCGTCCGCCAATTACGCCGCCCTGGTCAAGTCGGCATTGCGGACGCGCTATCCGGATGTGGCCGAGCGTCGCGAAAAGCGCGAGCTCTACGGTATGGTCAGCAGTGGGGCAGCGCTGCTGCTGCGTGCCCGGGTGATGGCGGATCCCGGCCTGATCGGCACCCGGCAGTCGATCTGGCTGCCGGCGGATGATGATATCGACATGTTGATAAAGGGGCATATCGACCGCAAGGTGCCGGAGTCGGAAAGGCGTCTTAGTGATCGGGTAATAGGCTGGGTTGAACAGCTGGAGTCCACCGGGGCGATTGAAAGGCAGTTCAATCTGACTTTCCTGACTGGAGGCGACTCACGGGAGCCGGAACTGGCCGGGATCGGCGGTGCTGTGATGGGCTCGCTCTACACCCTCCTGGTTACCTTGCTGTTGTCATTCCCGATCGGTGTCGCGGCGGCACTCTATCTGGAGGAGTTCGCCCCGCGCAACCGCTGGACCGATCTGGTCGAGGTCAACATCAATAACCTGGCGGCGGTGCCCTCCATTGTGTTCGGCCTGTTGGGCCTGGCGGTATTCATCAACTTTTTCGGGCTGCCCCGATCGGCCCCGTTGGTAGGTGGCATGGTGCTGACCCTGATGACCCTGCCCACCATCATTATTGCCAGTCGCGCGGCATTGAAATCGGTACCGCCCTCTATCCGCGAGGCGGCTTTGGGCATTGGCGCCTCTCGTATGCAGATGGTGTTTCACCATGTACTGCCACTGGCCATGCCCGGCATGCTGACCGGCACTATCATCGGTATGGCCCAGGCGCTGGGTGAGACCGCGCCGCTGCTGATGATCGGTATGGTGGCCTTTATTGTGGATATTCCCGGCAGTGCGCTCGATCCCTCCACGGTACTGCCGGTGCAGATCTTCCTCTGGGCCGACAGCCCGGAGCGTGCCTTCATGGAAAAGACCTCAGCCGCCATCATGGTGCTGCTGGGTTTCCTGATCCTGATGAATTTGATCGCGGTCATTTTACGTAAGCGTTTCGAGCGCCGTTGGTGATGCAATGCGTCTCTTTCAACCAATTGAACCGATTAAAAACAGAGCAGACAGCTGAATGCAGAATAGGAGTGATGAAATGTTAAGTGTAACGCCAGACACGATGGGTAGCGTGACCGCGCCGACGGGCGTCATTGCCGCCGGCTTCAGCCCGGTTGTCGACGAGTCCAGGGCTATTAATGGCACAGTGGGTGATATCACCGCCAGGGACCCGCGCATGACTGCCCGTCATGTCCATGTCTATTACGGCGACAAGCTGGCGATCAATAATGTCAGTCTGGATATCGGCAAAAATGAGGTGATCGCCATGATCGGCCCATCTGGCTGTGGCAAGTCCACCTTTCTGCGCTGCCTGAACCGGATGAACGACACCATCGACACCTGTCGCGTGGAAGGTGAGATCAAACTGGATGCTCAGGATATCTATGCCAGTGGTCTGGATGTGGTGCCGCTGCGCGCCCAGGTGGGCATGGTGTTTCAGAAGCCTAATCCGTTCCCGAAATCGATCTATGACAATGTCGCCTATGGCCCGCGCATTCATGGCCTGACCGGCAGTAAAAGCGAACTGGATGGGATTGTCGAGCAGTCATTGCAGAAGGCGGGGCTGTGGGATGAGGTAAAGGATCGCCTGGATGATGTGGGCACCGGCCTTTCGGGTGGCCAGCAACAGCGCCTCTGTATCGCCCGCACCATTGCGGTCGCCCCCGAAGTGATCCTGATGGATGAACCCTGTTCCGCACTCGATCCGATCGCCACCGCCCGGGTCGAGGAGCTGATCGATGAGCTGCGTGAACAGTACACCATCGCCATCGTGACTCACTCCATGCAGCAGGCGGCACGGGTCTCCCAGCGCACCGCCTATTTCCATCTGGGTGAGCTGGTCGAGGTGGGCAACACGGATGATATTTTCACCAATCCCCGTCACCGTCTGACGGAGGACTACATCACCGGAAGGTTCGGATAAGGTATGAATGAGATGACCGACGGCCATATCGTCAGCAGCTACAACAAGGACCTGAATCACCTCCATCAGTTGGTGATCCAGATTAAGGACCTGGCCTGTAGACAGGTAAGGGAAGCGGCCCAATCGCTGGAAGGCGAGGATGTCGATTTGGCCCGGGCCGTGATTGTCAGTGACCGGGAGATCGACGCGCTGGATATCAAGGCGGACGAGGAGATTGTGCGTCTGATCGCCAAGCGCCAGCCGATGGCGCGTGACTTGCGCGAGATCATGACCGTGGCGAAGATCGTCGGTGATCTGGAACGTATTGGTGATCAGGCGCGCAGACTGGCACGCCTCACTATCCGTTTCTACGATGGCGATGTGATACCACCCAACCATCAGCTGTTGAATGACCTGATCAAGATGGCCGGGTTCGTGAATGCCATGGTTGAGGATTCGGTAACCGCCTTTGACGACCTGGATCTGCAACGTGCACTGGACGTGATTCGACGCGATGATCTGGTGTCGGATGACTTCCGCTCCGCACTGCGTCGCCTCTCCACCTTTATCATGGAGGACTCCCGCAGTGTCGGACACATGGTGGATGTGGTTCTCGGATTGCGTGCGCTTGAACGTATTGGAGGTCATGCCAAAAACATTAGTCGCTATGTGGTCTTTCTGGTGAAAGGGAAAAATGTCCGGCACAAGGATCTGGATGCGGTTGAGGCGGAGATCACTTCCACCCTGAAATAGTCTGAAAATCAAAGCCATTACCGTTCCATTCGACCCTCTCAGACGGCGATGTCAGTTTTTACTGGTATACCGGTTCAATGCCGTTACACTTGAATGAAAGTTACCTAGTCAAGCCGGAGGAGAGCCCGTGAACAGCGCAATTCGTATCCATCAATATGGCGGACCGGAGGTCCTGACCCTGGAGTCCGTGTCGATCGGTGATCCGGGGGCGGCGGAGGTGAGGGTTCGGCACACCGCCATCGGCCTGAATTTTATTGATGTCTATCAGCGCACCGGACTCTATCCGCTGAGTGATTTTCCACAGACCCTGGGCATGGAGGCGGCCGGTGTCATTGAGGCGGTCGGCCAGGAGGTTGATGGGTTTGCCGTTGGTGACCGGGTGGCCTATGCGATGGGGCTTGGCGCCTACTGCAACGAGCGGCTGATGGGGGTGGATAAGCTGGTCAAATTACCGGATGGGATTGAAGATCAGAGCGCTGCCGCGATGATGCTGCAGGGCATGACCGCGCGCTATCTGCTCAAGAGCTCCTACCCGGTGCAGGCCGGTGATGCCGTTCTGGTGATGGCGGCAGCGGGTGGTGTCGGCACCCTGCTCAGTCAGTGGGCTAATCACCTGGGCGCCACGGTGATCGGTTGTGTCGGCAGCCCGGACAAGGCTCGGCTGGCGCAGGAGAATGGCTGCCATCACACCATCCTCTACAAGGAGGAGGACGTCGCCGCCCGGGTGCGTGACATTACCGGTGGTGCGGGTGTGGCGGCCGCCTATGACTCGGTCGGTCAGGCGACCCTGATGGGGTCCCTCGATTCGCTGCGCCCCACCGGCACCCTGGTGAGCTTCGGCAATGCCTCCGGCCCGATCAGCGATTTCAATATTGGATTGCTGGCACAGAAAGGCTCGCTCTACCTGCAGCGCCCCACCCTGGCGACCTATATCCGTAATCGGGAACTGCTGGATCAGTGCGCCAACGATCTGTTTGAGGTGGTGCAGTCCGGTGCGGTGAAGGTCAGGATCGGTCAAACCTATCCGCTGGCCGATGTGGCGCAGGCCCACCGCGACCTGGAGGCGAGAAAGACCACCGGTGCGACGGTGCTGTTGCCGTAGTCGTTTTTACGTAACGCGAACCCATGCCATGTAGGGGCAACCCCCTGTGGTTGCCCGGATTGGTGTCGGGTTAGGCAAGGGCAGGCACGGGGGCCTGCCCCTACGATTTCAGCCTGTAGGTTCATTCGTGAGGATAGGGGCAGGTTCCCGTACCACCCCTAGGGTTTTGGCAGGCTGCGCCGCAACACCAAGTAGCCCATCAGACCGGAAGCCAGTGAACCGATAATAATACCGAGCCGCTCGTCAAAGATCAGGTTGATGTCGGTCTCCTCAAACGCCAGCGAACCGATAAACAGACTCATGGTAAAGCCGATGCCGCACAAGGCGGCGGTGCCGTAGAGTGAACTCCAGGAGATGCCATTGGGCAGACGGGTCAGGCTGAGCTTGATGGCCAGCCAGCAGAAACCGAACACACCCAACTGCTTACCGATGAACAGCCCCAGGGCAATGCCGACCGGCACATCGTGCAGCAGTTGCTCCATGCCGACACCGGTAAGTGTGATGCCGGCATTGGCGAAAGCGAATATCGGCAGTATCCAGAACGCGACGACGGTATGCAGATCATGCTCCATCTCCTTGAGCGGAGATTGTTGTGGGTCGCTTTTCGATTTCATCGGAATAAACATGGCCAGGATTACCCCGGCCAGGGTGGCATGTACGCCTGACTTCAGCATCGCGGCCCACATGATCAGGCCCACCAGCATATACAGGCTCTTTGATTCGACCTGGCGTCTGTTGAACAGCAACAGCAGGGGGATGCAGCAGGCGACCACCAACAGGGAGGAAAAGGAGATTTTCGCCGTATAGAAGACCGCGATGATCAGAATGGCGCCGATATCATCGAAGATGGCCAGCGAAGTGAGAAAAATTTTAATGGCCGTGGGGACGCGTGATCCCAGTAGTGCGAGTACACCCAGTGCGAAGGCGATATCGGTGGCCGCCGGAATGGCCCAGCCGGCCATGGCGGTGCTGTCGTCCAGGTTGAAAAAGGCGTAGATTGCGGCGGGTACCGCCATGCCGCCGACGGCGCCAACGCCGGGCAGCACAATGTTACGGCGATCGGCCAACTCACCTTCGATCAACTCTCGTTTCAGTTCCAGGCCGACCAGGAAAAAAAACACCGCCATCAGGCCATCGTTAATCCACAGTAGCAGCGGTTTGGCAATTTCGAACGCACCGATGCGGATCTCCACCGGCGTATCCAGCAGCAGGGAGTAATAGGACTGCAGCGGTGTGTTGGCGAAAATCATGGCGAAAATCGCGGCAACCATGAGGATAATGCCGCCGGCGGATTCGAGCTTGAAAAATCCGGTTATGAAAGATTCTTGTGAGTTATTCATTAACGAGTCAGTGATTGTGGTCAGGGTGTGGCGTCATGGCCTGTCATGGCGACGCTAAGGGGTTTGGCCCCGCACCGTCTCATTGGTCTGAAGTTTGCCGATTCTTGCCGGTTATCTCAACCCCGTAAAATATGGCTCTGTCCCAATTGCCCGTTGCATGAGGGACGGCGCTGTTTGTGGAAGCGGATTTATCCGTGAATTTCACGGCTGAAGCCGCTCCTGTGGGCAAGCCCGCTCACTCCCCTTTCGGTGACCGGCGTGCTTTCCTGGCTGCCCGTTTGGCGGCCTTTTCTGCCTGGATGTGTCGCGTCGCTTCCTGCTCCTGCTCCATCATCCGCGGAGTCTCCAGGGTGATTCGCCCCAGGTTGCCGGCGCGCAGTTCTGTCAGCAACAGTTTGCTCGCCTTCTCCATGTCCACCTTGCCGCCGCCACGCAGGCAGCCTCGCTTTCGACCGATCAGTTCCAGCAACTCCTGTTCGGTTCCAGGGATCTGCTCCAGCCGATACCGTTGCTGGAGATTGTCCGGATAGACCGATAGCAGATACTCGGCGGCAAAATGGGCCACATCATCATTCTGCATGGCCGTCTCCTTGATGGCGCCGGTGGTGGCAAGGCGATAGCCGCTGTTACGATTTTCAATATTGGGCCAGAGCACGCCGGGGGTGTCCGAGAGGATGATTCCGTCACCCAGATTGATGCGCTGCTGAGCCTTGGTGATGGCGGGTTCGTTACCGGTCTTGGCAATGGTGCGGTTGGCCAGGATGTTGATCAGGGTCGACTTGCCGACGTTGGGAATGCCGACAATCATGGCATGAATGCCTTTGACGCTTTTGGCTTTTGCCGGGAACAGCTGACGGCAGAGTTGCGGAAGCTGTTTCAGGGTGGCCGGTTGCTGACAGCTGACGGCCAGGGCGTTCACCCCCTGTTCCCGCTCCAGGTAGTGCTGCCAGCGTTGCGTGACCTCCGGGTCGGCCAGGTCGCTCTTGTTCAGGACCTTGATGCAGGGCTTGTTACCTCGCAGGGTGGAGAGCATGGGATTGGTGCTGCTGAAGGGGATGCGCGCGTCCAGTACCTCGATAATCACATCGACAGCGGGCAGGCTCTCCCTGATCTGCTTGCTGGCCTTGTGCATGTGGCCCGGATACCACTGAATCTGCATGGGTGTGTACCTGTCGCCGCCGGTGTCAGCCTTTCTGACACGCGTCCTGGCGGGGCAGTATACCGAAGTTTGTCAGTCAGCGTGGATAGCCGGGCGTGCTATCCACGCGCTGTCCTGCAAATTCGCTCGAGTCAGTCGTGTTCCAGCAACCGCTCCGGGGTGAAACCCAGAATCAGGGCACCCCAGTGCTTGCCGTCGATATAGAGCGGCAATGACAAATCATTGAGCACTTCGCCGGTGTCACGGGTATAGGTCTGGAGCAGGAAAGGCTCGGTATTCGCCGCCCGACGTTTTTCCGCACGGCTGTTGTTATAGATCTTGAGATGCCGGCTGTTCAGATTGTCGGTTTCGAAATCACCGGTCATGGGTTTGGACAGGTGCTTGTGATGGGCTGGCAGGAAACCGTTCTTGTCCAGGGCAACCACATAGATGAATTCGGGGCGTGACTTGATAAAGCTGTCGATCAGCGGCTGGATCACCGGCTCAAAGGCGGATACGTAGGGCAGGTTGTATTTCTGCGGATTAGTGTTGGGGATGGGCTGGTAGTTGGTGTCAAACAGATCAGTGCCCCGGGAGGCCAGTTCATTGAGTGCCTGTTGTATCTGGTTTGTCCACCCCCTGGCGGTCAGGATCATATTCTCAAAGCCGCCCCGGCCTATGATGAAACGGGAAAGCAGCTCCTGGGTCTGTTCGGTGGCCACCTCCAGTTCATCGGAATATTTTTCCGAATCGTCCATGTCGGCCTTGATGCTTTTGCTCAGGTCAGCGATCTCGCTGACGTTGCGATGCGACTCCTTGTTGGTGATGGACAGCTCCTCGATGGCGGCGCTGATTTCGATCAGCTGCGAATTGACCGAGTCGAAATCACTCACCATCTTGCGGAACTGCGAGGCGGTGTCACCGATCACCGTCTGGGTGTTCTCGGTATAGTTCTGTATCTCCTGGGTGCCCTTTTTGGTGTTTTCCACCAGTTGGGACATCTCGCTGATGTTCTTGCTGATCTCGCCGGTGGCGCTGTTGACCTTGTGCGAGAGATTGCGCACCTCATCCGCCACCACGGCAAAGCCGCGGCCATTCTCTCCGGCCCGTGCCGCCTCGATGGCGGCATTCAGCGCCAACAGGTTGGTCTGGTCCGAGAACTCCTGCACCATGGTCAGGATAGTACGGATATTTTCCGAGTTTTTGCTCAACAGATTGACGGTCTCATTGAACCCGTCCAGCAGTTTGCCGACTGCAGCCACCTGTTCGGTCACGGTGATGAGACGCTCCGAGGAGCTGTTGGCCTCTTCCAGGTTGGCGCTATTCTGTGCCGATATGGCGTTGGTGTGGCGGGCAATCTCATCGATGGCGCGGGTCGCTTCGCTACTGGACTGAAAAACTTGTGTGGCGTTCATCTCCTGCTGGTCAACCCGCAGGTGGGCGGAATGGATCATCTTGTCCAGCTTGGTCGATCCCAGTGCGACACTGACGGTGCGGCGACGGGTTTTGTCGATGATGTTGCGCAGATTTTCCGCAAACTGATTGTAGCTGCGTGCCATCTCGGCAATCTCATCCTGGGTCGTGATCGGCAGTGTGGCCGAGATGTCGCCATCCTTTTCGGTGATACCGCTCAAGATCTGGGTGATCCCCTGTATCGGGCGCAGAAACAGGTGACGCATGTAGAGCATGATGCCGACCGCGACGATGACGCTCAGCAGGGTGATACCGAGCATCATCAACAGGTGGCTATCCAGCTGGGCCGTCAGTTGCTCGGCCAGCGCACTGTCCGCGGTGCTGTTTTGCAGCATTGAGCGGGTGTCACTGATATGGCTGTAGGCCAGCCAGAAGGTAAGGAACTGAAACAGCAACAGGAAACCCACATTGCCGATAATTTTACGGGTGAGGGTGTAGAAGAAACTCTTTTCGATCTGAGTGTATAGGCTCATGGTTCGGTCTCTGACTTGTAATAATATTTTATCCAGGGTTCTCTCATTCCTGGTGAAGCTTGTGGTGACAGTTCCCGTGTCAGTGACCGCTGGTGTCAATCGATCCGGAGGTCCTCCATTAATTGCCGTCCCGTGCCCGACGGGGTTACTGCCTGCTGGCATATTAGGTTTTCGGGCATATGCCCTATTTCTTTAATTTATACACTCATTAAAGGATATTTTTTCTGGTGGGGCGACGGCAGGTCCGGGTTTATCATCCCAATCCAACCGAAATGGGCGCTACGGATGGGTGGGAATCCGCTAGCGGAGGGGGCGTGTGGCGGGCAATCATGCCTGGTTGGCTATACTCGGAGTGACGGCCGTCACTGTTCATGCAGTAAATTCAGCAAGACCCCGGTAGTCGGGCTGCCGTGGGGATGACGGATATTGTCCAGGAATGATTAGCAGCGCCAGGTAGGTACGCAGGATATGAATGAGTTTCTCGATCACTTCGAACTTGATCCGGGTTCCCGGGCTCTCGGCGTAGCGCTGGGTGAACGGGATCACTATACCCAATGCCACTCCCGGCGCGTGGCCGGCTTCGCCCGGTTGATCGGTCTCGCCTGTGGTCTCGAGGAGGCCGATCTGGAGGCGCTTGAACTGGGTGCTTTTTTTCACGACATCGGCAAGATAGGTATTCCCGATCATATCCTGTTAAAGCCGGAGCGCTTCACCGTGGAAGAGATGGAGTTGATGAAAGACCATGCTACCAAGGGGGAGGGGATCGTCAGGGAATTGGGGCTTAAGGACGGTGATCGGGTGGCCCGGGTGGTGCGGCATCATCATGAACATTTTAATGGGGAAGGCTATCCGGATGGCCTCCGGGGAGAGGGAATACCGGTACTTTCCCGCATCGTTTCGGTGGCCGACAGCTATGACGCGATGACTGAAACGCGCCCTTATCATGAAGCGCGTCCTGTCACAGTGGTGTTGGATATCATGTCGGCCGAGTCCGGCACCAAGCTGGACCCTTATCTGGTGAACAAGCTGCAGCGGCTGGTCGAGACCTGGCGTGATGGGAGTGTTGACTGAATTTTCCTTCGGCAGTGCATGGCCATGCACTGTATCGATGTCCCCCTCCTCCATGCGGGTATTCCCAAAACGCAACCGTTCCGATATCAGTCTGTGTGCGGGGCAAGCAGATTGTGGCGTGCCGGTAGTCGCTTAGTGCTTCCTGAACGGGGCGGGTATTGGGGGGCGGCAGGGAAATCAGACGGTTTTATTGTGCTGATGTGTTAACCTCTATATCCGCAGGATGCCGCTGGGCGCCGGGATGCTGGACAATATTAAATTAAACCCACTGAATATGACTGTAGCGAACTTACTGGAGCAGATTCCTCTCTTTTCCGGCATGAGCCAAGAGGATCTGGAACGGGTGGCGCAACACACCCAGGAACTGGTCTGCGAAAAGGGCAACTTCCTTTTTCGTGAAGGTGACAAGGCGGAATATCTATACGTGCTGCTGAGCGGGCTGGCGCAGATGACCGCACGGGGGCCGGAGGGGCAGCAAACCGTGATAGAGATACTCTATCCGGGGGATTCCGTTATCCTGGCGGCGGTTATCACCGGTAAGCGTTTTCTCATGTCTGCAGAGGTGGTGAAGAGTTCCCGTGTACTCAAGATTCCGGGTGCGCAACTGATTGAGTTGATTCGGCATGGCGGTGACTTCGGTCTCAGTATGGTGGCGACTATATCGACCCAGTATCGCAGTATGGTGCGACAGGTGAAGAACCAGCGGTTGCGTACTACTGCTCAGCGGGTGGCGGCGTTTCTGTTGGACCTGGCTTATGACCAGGGACGGGGCGAAAACCGCATAACCCTTCCCCACACCAAAAAGATGCTGGCGGCGCTTCTGGGTATGTCGCAGGAGGGACTCTCCCGTACCTTTACTGCGCTCCGGGAGCAGGGCGTGTTGATTGATCACAAGCATGTGCAGATCGAGTCGATCATCAAACTGCGGCGATTCTGCGGGTTCAGCAACAAGTTGGATGCATCGGATAGAATCTCTCCAAAAGAGTAACTGACAGATCCCTCTGGCCTGGCAATTACAGGGAAAGTCTTCGGCGCCCATTGACGGCGATGCCCGCGCCCGACGACGCGTGCCGCCCCGGAATATCGCGTTGGCCAGAGAGGATGCCGCTCGGTAGGTGACGTTCCCGGACGCGGACTTTGTGGCAGTCTGTGGGTGTCCCGGGATGTTTTCGATGATAGTGCCATCTTCTGAAGTACTGGAGATGGTTGAATAATGCGGGAGTATCAGGTGGATCGATTTATCCAGGCGAACGGCATCAGGCTGCACTATCTCGATCATGTGTCGGATGGGCCGACACTGCTGCTGATGCCGGGCCTGACCGCCAATGCGCACTCCTTCGATGGCTTGGTGAGTGCCGGACTGGTGCCGGCCGTGCGGCTGCTGGCGCTGGATCTGCGCGGACGCGGGTTGAGCGACAAACCCGAATCCGGCTACTCCCTGACCGATCACGCCGCTGATGTAATTGGCCTGCTGGATCGGCTGGAACTGGATAGCGTGATGCTGGGCGGCCACTCCTATGGCGGTCTGCTTGGCCTCTATCTGGCGGCCAACCACCCGGAGCGGGTGCAAAAGCTCGTGGTGATAGATGCCGCAGCGGAGATGCACCCGGATACTCGACGGCTGATACAGCCCGCCATTGACCGACTGGGCAAGCCGCTGCCTTCATGGGAAAGTTATCTGGCGGCGGTCAAAGTGATGCCTTTCTTCCATCATTGGTGGGACCCGGCTATCGAGACATATTTTCGTGCCGATATAGAGACGCTGCCGGATGGCCAGGTGGTGTCCCGCTCATCTCCTGCGGCCATCATCGAGGCGGTGGAGCATGTATTGGCCGAGTCCTGGCGGGAGAAGCTGCCGCTTATCAGCCAGCCGACCTTGCTGCTGAACGCCACGGGTGGCTATGGCTTGCCCGGTGCGCCACCGTTGCTGCCCCGTGAGCAGGCGGAAGAGACCGTGGCGGCCCTGTCCCGGGGCAGTTATTGTGCGGTGCCGGGTAACCACATCACCATGTTGTACGGTGCTGGAGCGACGCGGATGGCCGAAGAGATAGTCAAGTTCGTGTCGAGTTAGTCGCTAAGCCTTTCAATCACCAGCAGATCAGCACCCCAGGCAGTAGCGAGTGTCCCGAGCATTTCAGCCCAATATCCAGGGCTTTGGGATTAATTATCTTTTGCGTGGGCAAAATTTTTGTTATAACCGGTCTGCTGGCTTGGTTTGAGTGAAAGGGGATGGGGATAAGCATGAAAGAAAAATATAACGCACTGATAATACTCTGTTTTGCAGCGCTGCTCTGGTTGCCGATGACTGCCTTCAGTGCCGTTGCGAACGACATGGCGGCACTGGTGAATACAGCAGGGATGCAGCGGATGCTCTCACAACGTATTGCCAAGGATTATCTCTTTCTGGGCGGGCAGATCCGCGCCGGCAAGGCCACTCGGCAGATGAATGGCAGCGTGGCCCTGCTGGTGAACAATCACGATGTCCTGAAAAAATCGGTAACCGACGCCAAGGTGCGAGAGTTGCTGGATGAGATTGACCCGTTGCTGGAGAAGATGGTCAAGATCAGCAAGGCACCCTACGTGAAGTTCAACGGGGCGACCATGCTCGAACTGGGTGAGACGCTGTTGGAACTGAATCAGGCGGTGGTCATGGAGCTTGAAGGCAAGCAGGCGGAAAAGACGGTCGCCGCAGTCAATATTGCAGGGCGTCAACGGATGCTTTCACAGCGAATTTCCATGTTTTATGCGGCCCATCAGGCCGGATTCAAGAGCGATGCCACGATGGCCGAGATAAAGCGGGCGGTGGAAGAGTTTGAAAGCGCCCATGCAAGCCTGGAGGGTAACAGCCTGAATTCGGAAAAGATCAATCGGGAGCTGAAGGGGGTGGAGAATTTGTGGAAGACCATCCGGCACTATTTCACTGACGACAGTGAGGTAGGCTATCCGGTGACGATCTTTGTGACCACCGATGACATCATGAAGCGGATGAATGCCATCACACTCATGTACGTCAAGGCCCACTGGGCGTCCAAAGCCAACTAAACGCCTGCAATCCATCGCTGCTCCTTTCTTCCTGTGAGGCGCGGCGCGCATGAAAAACCGGGAGTGTAGAAGGCGTTTTCCGCCCGGCCCCCAACCGGTCTATTGGCGTTACTGCTGCGGTCTTTTGGACTCTGCCCGGGGCGATCTCGCTTGGAGGTTTACCCAGGGAGGGGCTTATACCGCGAAATTCGCGGATAAATCCGCTTCTGCAAAAGTACCGTTCCTCATGCAACAGGTAACTGGGACAGAACTTTTTTTGTCCCTGTCCGATACGCTATGCTTACCTTGGCGCAAGAGGGCAGACTGACGGGAAACCGGGAGCATCCTGATGAGAGTAGCAGTGTATGGCAGTGGCGGTGTGGGCGGCTATTTCGGTGGCCGGGTGGCCAGCAGTGGTCATGAGGTGGCATTTATCGCCCGGGGCGCCCATCTGCAGGCCATGCGGCAGCAGGGGCTTGTGGTTGAAAGTATCCAGGGTGATTTCACCATTCCGACGCCGACCGTGACCGACAACCCTGAGGAGATCGGATCGGTCGATGTGGTTCTGGTCTGTGTCAAGAATTGGCAGGTGCCGGAGGCGGCTCAGACCATGGCGCCCTTAATCGGTCCGGAAACCTTTGTTGTCTCCCTGCTTAACGGCGTAGAGGCGCCTGATCAACTCGGCGAGATACTCGGGCGGGAGCGGGTACTGGGGGGTGTGGCGAAGATTTTCAGTTTTATTGAACGCCCCGGTCTGATCCGACATATCGGCCACGAGCCGACGCTTATGCTGGGTGAGTTGGATGGCGCACCCAGCCAGCGCCTGAACCGGCTGGCCGGGATGCTGGCCAAGGCGGGGATCACCATAGAACTGCCCGATTCCATTCGGGTAGAGATCTGGCGAAAGTTTCTGTTTATCACCGGTTGGGGTGGCTTGGGGGCGATCAGCCGGGCGCCGATCGGAATTCTGCGTGAAGAGCCGGGCACACGCGCCATCATAGACGCCTGCCTGCAGGAGACCGTGACCGTGGCTGCGGCGGTCGGAATTGATTTTCCTCAGGATATCATCCCCCGGACCTGGACGTTCATCGAGACGCTGGAACCGAGTGGCACCAGCTCACTGCAGCGGGATATCGCCGCAGGCAGACCGTCGGAAATCGACGCCTGGAATGGAGCGGTCGTGCGTCTTGGACGACGTTGCGGGGTGGCCACACCGACGCATCAACTGATTACCAACGCGTTGATACCCCTGGAGCGCCGGGCGCGTGGCGAAGTAACCTTTTAGCCGTCCGGCGGGCAACCGATTTTCAGATTTCGCCTACGGTCATCCAGACGGTTTCGGTTAACATTAGTCCAGTGATCAATACCGTATTTCAGAGTGCAGAGAGATGGGATTCTCAAGTTTTTACCGACTGTTTCAGCGCAATCGTCCCGCCGTTGGCAAGGAACGCCGGATCAATCGTCGGATGACGCCGTCTGCAGGCACCACGGTACTGATCGTGGATGACTCCAAGACGGTGCGCCGGGTGATGAGCAGCATGTTGCACCAGTCCGGCTACCGGACGCTGGAGGCGGAAGATGGTGCGCGGGGGATTGAGCTGGCACACAACCATAAACCGAATCTGATCTTCATGGACGTGATGATGCCGGGCATGGATGGCTTTCAGGCGACCCGGAAACTGCAGACCGATGTGGATACCCAGGATATCCCGGTGATTATCATCAGCGGCAATCAGCAGGCAACGATTCAGACCTGGGTACGGAGAATCGGCGCCAGCGGCTTCATGGCCAAGCCCTTCCAACGGGGTGAGTTTTTCCAGCACCTGGAGAGTGCCATCTACTGAACCGGTTACATTTGCCTGCCAGACTCGGCGATGGTCGGGTACTGTTAATAAATCGGCGATACTTTTTTCACATCCTGACCCAGTTACCTGTTGCGCAAGAAGCGATGCTTTTTGTGGCGGATTTATGCGCGAATCATGCGGCTGAAACCATAACGCCGAAACAGTGCACTGGAATTGGTTTGCGGCTGTTGCGCCAGAACGATAAATTCCTTTCTTAGGTTCAACACAGACATTGCATTCCAGGCATGAGTATTCCTCCTGCCGTATCTCATGCCAATAGCCTGAAATCTGTTACCCATCGCCCCCAACGTTTTGTTACCCCTGTCTCCGGTCTATACACCGTGCCTGCCGTCCGATCGGCGAAACATTCGCGGTGCCAGTGAAGTGGCCTATCATTCCAGATCATGTACAGCGGCGTAGCCTGGTTGAATCTCGTCCTAAGCGAGGGATTGAAACTTCTTGAGATGTCAGGGCGAAATCGTCAGCGGAGTGGCACAATATGCTCCTCGTTAAACGAATAATTTGGAATCAGAAACGCCATGGGACCACTGAAGGGGATAAGAGTACTGGACCTGAGCCGCATTCTGGCCGGGCCCTGGGCCACTCAGTTGCTGGCCGATTACGGGGCCACCATCTGGAAAATCGAACGGCCCGGGGTAGGGGATGACACGCGCCACTGGGGTCCTCCGTTTCTCAAGGACCGACAGGGAAACGATTCGGCGGAATCTGCGTACTACCTCTCCACCAACCGGGGAAAAAAGTCTGTCGCCGTGGATATCACCACGGCGTCCGGTCAGGCAATTATCAGGCAACTGGCTGCCCGGGCCGATATCCTGGTGGAAAACTTCAAGGTGGGCGGGCTGAAAAAATATGGCCTGGATTACACCGCCCTCTCCGCGGAACATCCTGGCCTGATCTACTGCTCCATTACCGGGTTTGGACAGACCGGCCCGGATGCCGGGTTGGCCGGTTATGATGCCATGGTGCAGGCACGGGGCGGCCTGATGAGTATCACCGGGGAACGTGATGGCCTGCCCGGGGCCGGCCCGCAGAAGGTCGGGGTGGCGGTGGCGGATCTGATGGCCGGGATGTATGCGGTCAGCGCCATCCTGGCGGCACTGCATCACCGGGATAAGAGCGGCGAGGGGCAACAGATCGACCTGGCCCTGCTGGATACCCAGGTGGCCTGGCTGGCCAACCAGAACATAAACTACCTGATCAGTGGTGCGGTGCCGCTGCGACAGGGCACCGCACACCCCAATATCGTGCCCTATCAGGCATTCCCAACCCGTGATGGTTTCCTGATGCTGGCAGTCGGCAATGACCGGCAGTTTGCCGCCTGCTGCAAGGTGCTGGGTCAACCGGCACTGGCACGGGACCCGCGCTTCACCACTAATCGGCAACGGGTGAAATGCCGTGAACAGCTGATCCCGCTGTTGGAACCGTTGTTCAGGCAGAACACTACAGCCGAATGGCAGAGACTCCTGGCGGCGGAGCAGGTGCCGTGCGGACCGATCAACGACGTCAAGCAGGTATTCAGTGATCCGCAGGTGCTGTCCCGGGGTATGCGGCTGGATCTGTCCCACCCCGTTGCCGGCCAAGTGCCGCAGGTGGCCAATCCGGTGAAGTTTTCGTGCACCCCGGTCGAGTATCAGGGGGCGCCGCCACTGCTTGGCGCGGATACCGAGACGGTGTTGGACTGGCTGCAGGAAGAGTGACGGTCAGCCTATTGCAGTGGGTTCCAGGATAGCGCGGGGGACGGCGCGAAAGCCGGGGGGAAGTTCATCACAGGCTGTGGCGTAGAATTTGTGCTGGGCCTGTCTGAACAGAACACCAATCTCATGGGGCGTGGTATGACTGATGACCGCCTTGATCTGCCAGTGAGACTGGCCCAGGGTCACAGACAGCTCCACCTCCATACCGACGGGCAGGGTCAATGCGTGCGTCTCCAACAGTGCGCCCTCGGCAGTCAGGCTACCCAGTGTGGCGGAAAAAGTGCGTCCGTGGTAGCCGATCTGGGCCGGCAGCAGCAGATTGACAGGGTTATTCGGGCACGCGTGGTTATGGCTCATGTTCGATCTCTTTCTGTTAGTTCTTGGTTTCAGAACAGAAGGCTATCGAAGTCTGGTTTCAGTTCCGTTGCGCTGCGGTTAAGGTTTTATTGCCTTAGGCCAGGGCGGCGACCAGTTGGCGCAACGCCTGACCCCGGTGACTCAGGGCGTTCTTCTGTTCCGGGGTGAGCTCGGCCGAACTGCAGCCAAACTGCGGCACCAGAAATAGTGGATCATAGCCAAAGCCGTTCTCGCCCCGGGGTGCGTGCAGAATGCGTCCCTCCCAAGTCCCCTGGCAGATGATCGGTGTTGGATCGTCGGCATGGCGCAGATAGACCAGGACACACTGGAAGCGTGCGTTGCGATCCTCGTCCGCCACCTCCTGCAGGTCGGCCAGCAGCTTTTCGTTGTTGGCCTGATCGTCGCAGGCTGGCCCGGCAAAGCGTGCTGAGTAGATGCCGGGCGCCCCCTTGAGTGCGTCCACCTCGATGCCTGAATCATCAGCGATGGCCGGCAGGCCGCTATGCCGGGCGGCGTTGCGTGCCTTGAGGATGGCGTTTTCCACAAAAGTCAGACCGGTCTCTTCCGCTTCCGGCGTGTCGAACTTACTCTGGGGGATCACCTGAATCTCCTGTTGTGCCAGCAACTGATTGATTTCACGTACCTTACCGGCGTTATTGCTCGCCAGCACCACCCTTTCTCCACGATGACTCGCTGTCATGACACGGTTTCCTGCTGTGAATTGAATACCGGGATTCTACCCCGGATCACAGCTAAAGAATAAGTTCCTGTATTCGGTCGCCCCTGGCCCCCGCTGGCGGCGTTAAGCCCTTTGGTAAGGGAACAGCCATTGCCTGCAAGGCGTGCCCTGCCCGTGCGACCCAGGAACGCCCTCGGTACGACGGAATTATTCTTTCGCGAGCCCTTATGGGAAAGCTGGGTCAGGCTGTGTACAATCGGGCGGTTTTTTGACTGATATTCAAGGTGTCTTCAATGCTCGAAGTGGCGGGGCTGGCCTGCATCCGGGGTGACCGCAAACTGTTCTCCGATCTCAGCTTCATACTGGAGACCGGGGAGCTGTTGCACCTGCATGGCCACAACGGCAGCGGCAAGACCACCCTGATGCGCACCTTGTGTGGCCTGATAAAAGAGAGTGATGGCGAGATACGCTGGAACGGCGAGTCGATCCACCGGTTGGGCGAGGAGTTCACCCGGGATGTGGTCTATATCGGGCACAAAAACGGCATCAAGGATGACTTGACCGGGGTGGAGAATCTGCGCGTCTGCAGTGCCCTGGATGGCAATCCGATTACTGAGCGGCAGGCCTGGGATGCGCTGGAGCGGATGGGACTGATGGGACACGAGGACCTGCCTAGCCGGGTGCTCTCCCAGGGCCAGAAGCGGCGGGTGGCATTGGCCCGGCTGTTGGTGAACAAGTCGCGTCTCTGGGTGCTGGACGAACCCTTCACCGCCCTGGACGTGGCGGCGGTCGACTTCCTCCAGTCGATCATTCGCGATCATGTTAATGGTGGCGGCATGGTCATTCTGACCACGCACCAGGAGGTGAAGATCACCCGGGAACAGGTCAAGGAGCTGCAGCTTGGCTGGAAGGAGGTCGGCCATGTTTAGCGCTTTCAGGACGTTGGTGGGACGTGACCTGTTGCTGGCGATGCGGCGTCGCTCCGACCTGTTCACCACGTTGTTCTTTTTCGTCATCGTTGTGAGTCTGTTTCCGCTCGGCATCGGCCCGGAGATGAATACGCTTCGGCTGATTGCGCCGGGCGTATTCTGGGTGGCGGCGTTGCTCGCCTCCATGCTGGCACTGGAGCACCTGTTTGCAGTGGATTATGAGGATGGTGCCCTGGAGCAGATGCTGCTTACCCCGCAGCCGCTGTTCGTGCTGGTGCTGGCCAAAGTGGCTGCCCACTGGCTGGTGACCGGCCTGCCGTTGGTGCTGATGGCGCCCCTGCTGGGGCTGCAGTATGACCTCTCCAGCGAGGCTTTGGGTGTGATGGTGCTGTCGTTGCTGCTCGGGACGCCGGCGCTGAGCCTGATCGGCGCCATCGGCGCGGCGCTTACACTGGGTCTGCGCGGAGGTGGTGTTCTGGTCTCGCTACTGGTCCTGCCGCTCTATATCCCGGTGCTGATCTTCGGTTCGGGGGCGGTGGAGGCGACCGCATCCGGCCTCGGTGGCCAAGGGCACATCTCCATGCTCGGCGCCATTCTGGTATTATCTCTGCTGCTTGCTCCGCTGGCCGCCTCCGCGGCACTGAGGATTTCCGCGGAGTAACGGGAATGAATGGCATGATTGTTGGTGGCGGTTTTGCCTTCGGTCAATGCCCGCGTGTGACCGAGTCGGGTATAAATCCCTCCCGTGGCAAAATTTTAGGTGGTCACGGGAACCAAACCCTATTTGTAATATCAAACACCCGGAACAGCTGGCCCTACACTATCCAATGAATTCAAGATTAATTAACTGGTTTAAATTTTCATCACCGGCCACTTTCTATCCTTTGGCGGGTCGTCTGGTTCCGGTTTTTACCGTACTTGCGGTAGGCCTGATTGGCGTCGGACTCTATATGAGTTTTTTCGTGGCGCCGACGGATTATAAGCAGGGTGAAGGTTACCGCATTATTTTCGTTCATGTGCCCGCTGCCTGGATGTCCATGTTCATCTATCTGATCATGGCTTTCTGGGCGGCGCTCGGTCTGGTGTTCAATACCCGTCTTTCGGGCATGATGACCCGGGCCCTGGCGCCGACCGGCGCCATCTTCGCCTTTCTGGCGCTCTGGACCGGCGCCTTCTGGGGTAAGCCGATGTGGGGCACCTGGTGGGTATGGGATGCGCGGCTGACATCGGAACTGATCCTGCTGTTTCTCTATCTTGGCTATCTGGCCCTGCAGGGGGCCATTGATGACACGCGGCGGGCAGACCGGGCCGGCGCCCTGCTGGTGCTGGTGGGCGTGGTGAATATACCGATTATCTACTACTCGGTGCAGTGGTGGAATACCCTTCATCAAGGGGCCACGATCAGTATGGATAACGGGTCAAAAATGGGTGTTACCATGCTCTGGACTATGCTGGTGATGGCGCTGGGTTTCTGGGCCTACACCATTGCCGTTGCCTTGGCCCGTGTACGCTCCATCATCCTGGAGCGGGAGGCGGACACCACCTGGGTCAGTGAGTTGGCGGAGGTGCGGTTATGAGTGTGGCGGAATTTTTTGATATGGGCGGCTACGCCCTCTACGTGTGGGGTTCGTTCGGCGTATCGGCACTGTTGATGGTGCTTGAGCCGATCATGCTGCGAAACCAGCGGCGTGCCGTATTGCAACGCATTGCCCGAATCATCCGGATAAAGGCAGGAGAGAAGGTATGAAGGCAAGACATAAGCGACTCGGATTTCTGGTCGCCGGATTGGCGGGACTTGGATTGGCTGCCGGGCTGGTATTCAATGCACTGGACAGTAATCTCTCCTATTTCTTCTCACCCAGCGACGTGGCGCAGAACAAGGCGCCAGACGATCATGTCTATCGTCTGGGCGGCATGGTACAGACCGGCACCCTTGAGCGCGGCAAGGAACTGACGGTACGGTTTATGGTGACCGATACCGCCCATGCGGTGAAGGTTGCCTATACCGGTATCCTGCCGGATCTGTTTGGCGAGGGTCAGGGTGTGATCGCCCAGGGACGCATGGGTCCGGATGGTGTGTTCGTCGCCGATGAGGTGCTGGCCAAACACGATGAGAACTACATGCCACCCGAGGTGGCGGATGCCCTGGAGAAGGCAAACCAGGGCACACCAACCGGAGTAGCCAACAAATGATCCCCGAACTCGGACATGTGGCGCTGATCCTGGCGCTGTCACTGGCGCTGATTCAGGCCACTCTGCCGATTATTGGCGCCCATCGACGTATCGCCAGTTGGGTGGCGGTAGCCAGGCCGGCGGCGCTGGGACAGCTGCTGTTCATGCTGATCTCTTACGGCAGCCTGACCTACGCCTTCCTGGTGCACGATTTCTCGGTCACCTATGTGGCGTCGAACTCCAATACCCACTTACCGACACTCTACCTGATCTCCGGCGTCTGGGGTGCCCATGAGGGTTCCCTGCTGCTGTGGGCGGTGATTCTCTCGGTCTGGACTGGCGCGGTGGTGTTGTTCAGCCGCAGCATGCCGGAGATCATGCTGGCCCGGGTGGTCGGCGTGATGGGCATGATCAGCGTCGGCTTTCTGCTGTTCATGTTGTTCACCTCGAATCCGTTTGACCGGCTGGTCAATCCACCGATTGAGGGACGGGACCTGAATCCTCTGCTGCAGGATCCCGGCCTGGCCATTCACCCGCCGATGCTCTACATGGGCTATGTGGGCTTCTCGGTCGCCTTCGCCTTCGCGATTGCCGCCATGCTGGGTGGCCAGCTGGATGCGGCCTGGGCCCGCTGGTCCCGCCCCTGGACCAATGTGGCGTGGATGTTCCTGACCCTGGGTATCGTGCTGGGCAGCTGGTGGGCCTATTATGAGCTGGGTTGGGGCGGCTGGTGGTTCTGGGACCCGGTAGAGAACGCCTCCTTCATGCCCTGGCTGGTGGGTACGGCGCTGATTCACTCATTGGCGGTGACCGAGAAACGTGGCGCGTTCAAGGCCTGGACCGTGCTGCTGGCCATCTTCGCCTTCTCACTCAGCCTGCTGGGCACCTTCCTGGTGCGTTCCGGCGTACTGACATCGGTGCACGCCTTCGCCTCCGATCCGGGACGGGGTATTTTTATCCTTGGCTTCCTGGTGGTGGTGATCGGCGGCTCTCTGTTGCTCTACTCCTGGCGCGCCTCGCAGATCCGCAGTAGCGTCAGTTTCAAGCTGATCTCCAAGGAGACAGCGCTGCTGTTGAATAATGTGATCCTGGTGGTGGCCGCCTGCAGTGTGCTGCTGGGAACGCTCTATCCCCTGGCAATTGATGCCCTCGGTCTGGGCAAGATCTCGGTTGGACCTCCCTATTTCAATTCGGTGTTTATTCCCCTGACTGCCCCCCTGGCAGCACTGGTGGGTGTTGGCGCACTGGCAAGGTGGCGGAAGGACAGCGGTCAGCGGCTGTTTGCACGATTGCGGCTTTCGCTGCTGTTCAGTCTGATTGCCGGATTTGGCCTGATGCTGCTGGCCCCCTCTTTCTCCTGGGGGGCCGCGTTGGCCCTGGTGCTGGCGGTCTGGGTGGTGCTCAGCACCCTGCAATGGCTGTTTGACCGGCACACCGCCGGGCGCACCTTTACCCGGACCCTGGCCAATACCCCTCGCTCCGGCTGGGGCATGATGCTGGCTCACACCGGATTGGCCGTGTTCGTGGTCGGCATCACCCTGACCAGCGTTTACAGCGAGGAGAAGGATGTGCGGCTTGCCCCGGGAGAGACTTATTCTCTGGGTGGTTATGATTTCCAGTTCCAGGGAGTGAAAAATATCCAGGGACCCAACTACGAGGCATTCCGGGGTGAGGTGGACATCTACCTGGGGGCGCAGAAGATCACTCATCTGAGCCCTGAGAAACGCAACTATAAGTCCGGGACACCGATGACCGAAGCGGGTATTGATGCCGGGTTGTTCCGGGACCTGTTTGTCGCCCTGGGTGAGCCCTTGGGTAATGAAGGTGCCTGGAGTGTGCGTCTCTACCACAAGCCGTTTGTTCGCTGGGTCTGGCTGGGCGGTCTGTTTATGGCGCTGGGCGGCCTGCTGGCGGCTACCGATCGCCGTTATTATCGACTGAGGCGCAAGGCCAGTGTCGGTGTTGATGGGGCTACGGTGGGTACGGCATGAAGGCGCGTTTTCTGATACCACTGGGCATTTTTCTCGCCATGGCACTGCTGCTTGGCGTTGGTCTGACACTGAATCCGCGCGATGTGCCGTCAGTGCTGATTAATGAGCCGGCGCCGACATTCAACCTTCCGGATCTGTTCGACCAGGAGAAGAGCGTCAGCTCCGATGCCTTGAAGGGCAAGGTGTGGTTAATGAATGTCTGGGGAACCTGGTGCCCCGAGTGCTGGCGTGAGCATGAATTTCTCAACAATCTCGCAAAAAACGAGGGGGTCACCATTATCGGCATCAACTGGCGCGATGATCGGGCGGAGGCGCAAGCCTTTCTGGCCAAGAAAGGCAACCCGTTTGCCGCGGTGGGATTCGATCCCGAGAGTGAGGCGATCATGGACTGGGGCGTCTATGGCGCGCCGGAGACCTTTGTGATCGACAAGCAGGGAATGATCCGCAAAAAACACACCGGACCACTCTACCCTCAAGTATGGGAAGAGGAGTTCAAGCCTCTGCTGCAACAGCTGGAGGGTGAGACATGATCCGTGTCTGGCTGATTGTGCTGCTGCTGATACCGCTGTTCTCTCAGGCGGCCATTGAGGCGACCCAGTTCGATGATCCGGAGAAGGAGGCACTCTACAAACAGTTGGTAGCGGAGTTGCGCTGTCTGGTGTGTCAGAATCAGAACCTGGCTGACTCCAATGCCGAGCTGGCCCAGGATATGCGGCGCAAGACCTACGAGTTGGTGCAAAGCGGCGCCAGTAGTGACGATGTGGTTGCCTACATGGTCAAGCGCTACGGGGATTTTGTGCTCTATCGCCCGCCATTCCGGTTGTCGACCCTGCTGCTCTGGGTCGGCCCGTTTGTCATCCTGGCGGGTGGTGTCGCCATCCTGCTTGTATTCATTCGGGGAAAAGGCAAACGAGCTGATAACCAGATCAGTGACAACGACTTGCAGAGAGCCAAGACACTGCTTGGTGAAGAAGACAATAAAACATGACAATTTTCTGGATAATTACAGCGGTCATGATACTGGCCGCATTAGCGTTTATTGCACCGTCACTGCTGCGTGCATCCGAGCTGCGCGAGTCTGATCGTGATAAACAGAATGTGGTGATCGCGCGCGAGCGGCTGGCTGATCTGAACCGCGAACACGCCGCCGGTTCCCTGTCGGACGAAGAGTATGAACAGACCAAGCTTGAGTTGGAGCAGGCACTGTTGATAGACCTGGAATCCAGTGCCGGTGCGGATGATGCTGCCGGGTCCGGGAAGGTTGGTCTCTTGCCTCTGCTGTTCTCCGCCCTGTTTGTGGTGGCTGCCACGATCTCGGTCTATCTCTACCTGGGCACGCCCCAGCTGATCGATCGTGAGGTCACGTTGGCACAACAACCGGCCAACGAGAAACTGCCCTCGATTGAGGAGATGATGACCACCCTGGTGGAACGTCTGAAAGAGAATCCTGAGGATGCGGAAGGGTGGTATCTGCTGGGGCGCACCTACATGGCGATGAAGGATTATCAGCGGGCGGCCTTTGCCTTTGACAAGCTGAATCAGCTGGTAAGTGACCAGCCCTCTATTATGCTGGCGCTGGCCGACGCCCTGGCGATGTCGGCCGGTGGCGACATGCAGGGTCGTCCCACGGAGCTGATCCGCAAGGCGGTTACCCTGGCGCCTGAAGATCAGACGGCGCTCTGGCTGGCCGGTATGGTGGAGAATCAGTCGGGAAATTATGCCCGCGCGCTGGAACACTGGCGCCAGCTCAAGCCGATGCTGGCGGGTGATCCGGACTCGACTCAACAGGTCGACCGGCTGATTGCGACGGCGGAGCGCCAACTGACCACGTCGGGCCCTGGCAGCGCGCCGGAGCAACCGGCTGCGGCTGCCCCGTCAGGCACGGCTATCACCGCCCGTGTTTCCCTTTCCGCCGAACTGGCGGCCCGGGTGAAGCCCGAAGAGCGGCTGTTTATCTATGCCCGAGCCCTGGAGGGTCCCAAAATGCCCCTGGCCGCGGTGCGCCTGAAAGCGAGTGATTTGCCGGCCACGGTTGAATTGAGTGATGCCCAGGCAATGGTACCGGGAATGAATCTGTCGAAGTTTCCGCAGGTGGTCGTGGGAGCCCGGATCTCACGATCCGGCAATGCCATTGCCGCCAGTGGTGATCTGTTGGGTGAGGTGTCGCCAGTGACCGTCAGTGATCAGGCGGTGGTTGAGTTGGTGATCGACTCGGTTGTTCCTTAACCGCGATCACCTGTCCAGAAGATAAAAAAGGCCTTACCCTTGCGGGTAAGGCCTTTTTTATGGCTCTGTCCCATGTTGCCGGTTGCATCAGAGGTGGCGCTTTTGTAGAAGAAGCGGCTTCTGCGGTGAATTTCGCGGCTGAAGCCGCTCCTACGGGCAGATCCGCTCCCGCACATCCATGTGCTTCGCGGTATAAGCCCCTCCCTGGGCAGATCTCCAAGCCAACCCGGCATTAACAGATAACTGGGACAAAGCCTGCTTTACTGGGTTTTGGTTACAGGCACTCGCCCTTAGAGCCCGCGGCGCAGACCCGGCCATCCGTCCAGGTGGCGTTGTCCAGCTTGGCGGCAATCAGAATGGTACCGTCGAGATTGGCGCCGCGAAGATTGGCGCCGCTGAGGTCCGCATCCAGGAAATTGGCCCCTTTCAGATTCGCCAGCATCAGGTTGGCACCCTGCAGATTCACGGCATGCAGCGCGGCATACTCCAGATTGCTCAGCATCAGGTTGGCGCCCTGCAGATTCGCCAGATGCAGTGTGGCGCGGGAGAGATTGGCTCCCTGTAGGTTGGCGTTATCCAGTCGCATGGAGGCCATGGACGCCTCGTGCATATCGACACCGGGGATCTGGGCCCCGATGCGTACCGCCCAGGAACATTGTGCCTGTGGTTCAAACTTGCAGGTGGTGTTTTTAATATGGCCAGAGGTCTCGATGTCCTTGCGCCAGGCATTGGATTCGATGGCATAAGTGGAGAGGAGTGCTACGGTTACTCCCAGGACAGTGGTTCGGAGATTAGGTGAGATCATGATGTTTTCCTGGTTCTCTTGCCCGGCACGGGACGCTGTTAAGGAACGGTGTTGCGCTGACTCATGGAGTGAGTGGTACGACAATGCCGATCAGTATTGCTTATGGGTCAAGTGCAATATTCTATCAGACTTGACCTGGAACGATAGCACAAATAAACGGGACTTTTCTAACGGCTGTTTCGTGTGGAATTCGGGGGCTGGCCTGGTCCGGGGCTACCGTGGCAGTTGGGCGCTCAACCTGATTGGATATACTTGTTTAAGCAGTAATGCATCAGTGAGTTGATAATCTCTCAGTTTAGTTAACACAATTCTATGTTCAGACCAGGTGCCAGTGCACCCATGGAGTAAGGATATTTCTATGGCAGATTTCGATCCCCGGCTCAGCGCCGGCCTGAGCCGCGAGGCGCTGGAAGCCCACTGGATGCCGTTTACCGGCAACCGGGATTTTAAGCGCAACCCCCGCATGGTAGTGGCGGCCGAGGGCAATTACTATCAAAGTGCCGACGGGCGGCGGATTCTGGATGGTGTGTCCGGTCTCTGGTGTTGTGGCGCCGGGCACAACCGACGGGAGATCAGCGAGGCGATTAGCGCCCAGTTGGATCGTCTGGACTATGCCCCTGGATTCCAGTTTGGCCATCCGCTCTCGTTTGAACTGGCCAATCATCTCAAGCAGATGACCCCGGCGGGTCTGGATTATGTGTTTTTCTCCAATTCCGGTTCCGAGGCGGTTGAGACCGCGCTGAAAATGGCGCGCGCATACTGGCGTCTGAAGGGGATGCCGGGCAAGACCAAACTGATCGGTCGGGCCAAGGGCTATCACGGGGTCAATTTTGGCGGTATCAGCCTGGGAGGGATCGGACCCAATCGCAAGCTGTTTGGTACCCTGCTGGATGCCGATCATTTGCCGCACACCCTGCTACAGGAGAACGCCTTCAGTCGTGGCATGCCAGAGCATGGCGCCGCCCTGGCGGATCAGCTGGAGGAGCTGGTGGCGCTGCATGATGCCTCCAATATCGCCGCAGTAATCGTGGAGCCGATTGCCGGGTCGGCGGGCGTGATTGTGCCGCCCAGAGGTTATTTGCAACGCCTACGGGAGATCTGCGACAGGCATGCCATCCTGCTGATTTTTGATGAGGTGATCACGGGGTTTGGCCGCACCGGTTATGCCTTCGGGGCGGACGCCTTCGGTGTCGTACCGGACATCATGACCCTGGCCAAGGGGTTGACCAACGGGGTGGTGCCGATGGGGGCGACGGTGGCCAGGGACGACATCTATCAGACCGTTATGGATCAGGGCGGTCCGGAGTATATGGTGGAGTTTCCCCACGGCTACACCTATTCAGCTCACCCCTTGGCTTGTGCGGCGAGTCTGGCCGCCCTGTCACTGTTCAAGCAGGATCGGTTGGTCGAGCGGGCCCGTGCAATGGCACCCTATTTCGAAACCGCCCTGCACAGCCTGCAGGGCCTTCCGTGGATTACCGATATCCGCAATTTCGGACTGGCCGGGGCGTTGCAGATCGCCCCCTGTCCGAATGAGCCGGCGCGCCGTCCCTGGGAGATCGCCATGCGCTGCTGGGAGCAGGGCGTCTATGTGCGCTATGGTGGCGACACTATCCAGTTTGGTCCATCCATGACTATCCTGAAAGAGGAGATCGATCGGCTGATCCAGGTGGTGGGCGACAGTATCAAGGCAGCGTAACTCCGGGCTCTGCGGCCAGAGCGGGTACGCATGGTCCTGCTTGGGCGTATCCCTACCACAATCGGCGCTTCGGGGTGATAACCAGAACGTCGACAGCAGTCTGCGCCTATAGCAGGTGCAAGATCATTCCCCGGCCGACACGGGGCTTGTTCGTCCGTACCGGAAGAGAGCGGCTACGCCTTTTAACGCGATAAACAGTACGGATTGGATATAAAACGATATCAATGCATCATATCTCCTTCAGAAATCACTAATTTGACCGATACCAGGGAGTGACCCGGTTCACAAACGGGGGGGTGCGGCGACTGAGTGGCGCAATCCGCAAGGGCGTTAGGTTTAATCCAACGGGTGGCCAAGTCGGCAATCTGGTTGATTCGTTATGAAGAAAATTCATTGGGATGAAGGGCTTAGTATTGGTGATCCCAGGTTGGATGGGGAGCACCGACAGCTTATATCACTACTGAACCGGCTCATTGATCTGATAGACGAAGCGCCCGATGCCGAACAGGTGCACCGGATTCTGGATGAACTGGAACAGTTGGCCACGGCGCACAGTCGCCATGAGGAGACGCTCAGTCTAACCGCCGCTGAGGTCTTTCAAGAGGGGCAGCGGCGTGAGCACAGTGATTTCCTGTCAGCCATCATAGAGGCCAGAAGCCAACTGCGGCCTGATGATCTGGGGAACTCCCTGATCGATATGACCGAGTCGCTGGTCAAGTTGCTGATCAACCACATTATTGATCAGGACCTGGATCTGGCGCCCCTGCTGGCCGAACGGGAGGTGAAAAACCACTCCCTGGCGGAGTACCTGGTCCTTAAATTCCAGAAGATATCCTTCGTGCGCGGGCTTGAGATGCTGGTGGTTATCTCCCTGTTGCCGATGCTGATTTTCGCCGGAATGATCATGTACCAGTCCTGGCAAGGGGCAGTAGGTGCGGGTGACGTTGCTCAGCTTGCCTCATTCAGTCAGGGGGTGGGCAATCTTGCCCATGAACTGCAGAAAGAACGCGGACTAAGTGCCGGTTTCCTGACCAGCGATGACCCTGCTTTCAAAACTGCACTGCAGCTGCAGCGCAACCGCAGTGATCGTGAGTTGGAAATATTCAGGGTGAGCCAGGAGGCTCAGAAGCTGGAGGGCCGGTTGGCACAGATCGGTAGTCTGGCGACAAAGGTGGCGGTTCGTATGGAGGCATTGGAGCGCTACCGTAACCAGGTTGATCAGCGATCACTCTCTTCCCAGGAAAGCTTTGAGGGCTTTACCGGACTGATAGCGGAGTTGATCGGGTTAACCAATCAGATCGCCATTATTTCACGACGCCAGGGCGCCTCTGAGTTGTTTCAGGCCAATGCCATTTTGATTCAATTTGCTGAAATGGGCGGGCGTGAGCGAGCGGTCGTTTCCGCGGCGTTCGGCAGGGGCACTTTTACCCGACAGGAGTATCGTCAACTGGTCTCTCTGACCTCGGAGCAGGAGACACTGGAAAGGCAGTTTCACTCGTTTCTTTCTGAACAACAGTGGGCTCAGTGGCGGTCGCACTATGCGGTGGATGAGGTGGTCGCCTATCGGCGTCTCAGTGACTACGCCCTGGAGAATGGCAGTGGAGACGGGGTGGTCTCTGTAGATGGTTTTACTTGGTTCAAGGTCGCCACGCAGCGCATCAATCTGATCAGTGAGTTTCAGCAGCAGTTGATCAGCCAGTTGCTGGATGAGATGAGGCGCCAGCGCAGTCTTTCCACCATCACTTTCATGGCGACGGTCTTTGGCGGGGGAGCCATGGTGCTGTTGATCGGTTTTGTGGCACTGCAACTGGCGAGGTCGATCCGGCTTCCCATCCTCAGCCTGACGGAAGGTATGCGGGCGCTGACTGCGGATGATAAGTCGTACCGTATTCCGTTTGCCAAGCGCAAGGATGAGTTGGGAGATATGGTGCAGGCGTACGAGACTTTCCGCCGTAAACTGATACGTACCGATATGCTGACCATGGGTGAGCAACTGGGGCCGCTGACCGTCAGTCGGCATGTCCTGGCATTGAAGCGCAGCACGGCGGAGGGCGAGGAGTACAAGCGGCTTGCCAGCATCGACTCCCTGACCGGGGTGATCAACCGTCGCGAGTTCATGAAGCGAGCCAAGACGGAGGTGGCGCGGCTGTTGCGCCATCAGGGTCAGTTAACGGCGATGCTGCTGGATGTGGATTACTTCAAACAGGTTAATGACCGCTATGGTCACCCGGCCGGTGACCGGGTGCTGAAATTTGTCGCGCAGGCCATTGTCGCGGCGCTGCGTGAAGAGGATATTCTGGGCCGGATCGGTGGCGAGGAGTTTGCCGTCCTGCTGCCGTCGACCGATCAACAGTCCGCCGGAGCAACCGCGGAGCGGGTCAGGTCCGCCATCGAAAATCTACGCATTCAGGTTGGCGAAAACGAGATTATGGTGACCATCAGTATCGGTATCAGCGAGTTCACGGCAGGTGACGTGTCTATCGAGCCGGCCATGGCGCGGGCCGACAGGGCGCTCTATCGGGCCAAGGAACAGGGGCGAAACCGGGTCTGTTCCCAGCCGGTGCTCGAGGCGCTGCCGGGGTAGGGGGGCAGTTGGTGAGCGGCATCGCGGCGCCTGCAGGACTTGATCGCAGGCGCCGCCTCGGTGCGGTGAGGCGCTAGCCGCCCATTGCCGCCTGCTGCACCGCCATGATCTCCCGCACTCCGCGATCCGCCAGTGCCAGCATGCCATTCAGCTCCTGCAAGTGGAAGGCGTGGCCCTCCGCTGTGCCCTGAACCTCGATAAAGGCCCCGGCATCGTTCATCACCACGTTCATGTCGGTCTCGGCCTGGGAGTCCTCGGCGTAATCGAGGTCCAGGACCGGAGTGCCCCGATAGATGCCGACCGAGACAGAGGCGAGCTGTCCGTGGATCGGGTCAGTGGCGAGTTTGCCGGATGTGCGCAGGTTGCCAATGGCGTCGCACAGCGCCACGTAAGCGCCTGAGATGGATGCGGTGCGGGTGCCGCCGTCTGCCTGGATCACGTCGCAGTCCAGGGTGATGGTGCGTTCCCCCAGGGCCTGAAGATCGGTCACTGCCCGCAGGCTGCGTCCGATCAGTCGCTGGATCTCCAGGGTGCGTCCACCCTGTTTGCCTCGGCTCGCTTCCCGCGCCATGCGACTGCCGGTGGAGCGGGGCAGCATGCCGTACTCGGCCGTCACCCAACCCTGGCCGGTGCCCTTCAGGAAGGGGGGTACGCGCTCTTCGATTGACGCGGTGCAGATGACCTGGGTATCGCCGAAGGCGACCAGTACCGACCCCTCCGCATGTTTGGTGAAATGTCGGGTAATGCGGACATTACGCATCTGATCGGGTGTACGGCCACTGGGTCTCATTCTTTATCCTGCTTGGTTTCGGTTTCAAAATTGCTGATAGCGTTCTGAAGGTCGGCAATGGCCTGGGCCAGATTGCTCTCCTCCGCCCGCTCCTGTTTGTTGTGCTGTGGTGTGCCGCTGGTCTCCTCGTCCAACGGCCGCATCCTGAGGGCAATCAGGGTGATGTTATCGCTGTCCGGAAAGGCGTTGTGCGCCGCCTGTTCAGCCAATGTTTGTACCGCTTCCGACAGCGGCAGTCGACCGAACAGCGCAGTCAGCATCTCGGCTTCATTGATGCTCCCCCAGAATCCGTCGCTGCAGAGCAACAGGATATCCCCGGCCTCCAGCTTGTGTTTGCCCAGGGTGATGTCCGGGGAAACCAGCGCACCGCCGAGGCAGCGGGTAACATAGTTGCGTTGCGGATGATTCTTCTGTTGTCGGGCGGTAATCACGCCCTGCTGTTTCAGTCGCTCGACATAGGAGTGGTCTATGGTCTTGGCGAGCACCCGGCGTTCCCGCAACAAATAGAGCCGGCTGTCTCCGGCGTGTGCCCAGTGGGCCACGTTTTTCTGGACCAGGCAGGCTACCGCCGTGGTTCTGGGATCGATGGCCGGCTGCTGCTCATAGCCGAAGGCGACGATATTCTCATGCGCCTTGTGCAGCAGGCGGGTGAGAAAACTGCTTGGGTTGAGAATCGGGTGCGGGGTTCGGTTGAAATAATTTTGGCAGGTCTCGATCAACACCTGGGCCGCGGTTTCGCCGCGTGGGTGGCCGCCCATGCCGTCGCCCAGACCCAGCAGGATTGTGTTGCCGTCATCCATCCGGATACAGCGATCCTGATTGATCTTGCGGTCGCCGATCAGGCTGCTGGACGCGAATTCGCCGGGTTGTATACTCATTCAGGGTGTCTCTCCGTGAACAGGTCGTCAGTGGTTTCAAGCGGCTGGCGATTGCTGGGCGGACGTCCCCGCTCGTGGGTCAGCGCCTCCAGCATAATACCGGCATTCTGTGGCCGTAGCAGGGGGTCTACCTCCATCGCCCAGTCGATCACCTCCAGCAGATAGGCCGGGTATTGCTTCTTGTACAGGCTTGCGATCGGTTTCATGGAATCTTTAGCATGCCGTTCAATGGCGGAGGGTGGCGGTTTGCCCTCGATGCAGGAGCGCATGGTGGCGCCGATGGCGTAGACATCGCTCCAGGGACCCACGTAACCGGAGGAGTAGTACTGCTCGACCGGGGCGAATCCGGGAGTCACCACCTGGGAGGATTGTCGACTGCGAGTGGTAGCGAACTGATGTACCGCACCAAAATCCAGCAGCAGCGGATTGCCCCCCGGGCGCAGATGAATGTTGCTGGGCTTGATGTCCAGGTGCAGCTGTCCCCCGGAGTGGATCAGGTTCAGGGCGTCGAGCACCGCCGGAAAGACCGTCAGCAGAAAGGTGGTGCTGAGTCCGCCGTTGCGCTTTTTTACATAGCTGCCGAGGTTCTTGCCATGCTCATAGTCCATCACCAGATAAGCGGTGTTGTTGGCCAGGAAGAAGGTACGGACATTGACGATATTGGGATGGCGCAGCGTAGCCAGGGCCTTGGCCTCCAGGTAGAAGAGTTTGCGGCCGTTGTGGAAGGCGTCGTTCTGTTTGTCACTGCTGACCTGCACCATGCCAGCCTGGTTCCGCACTGCCAGCTTCTTCGGCAGATATTCCTTGATCACCACGTGATCCTGGGTATCCTCGTCCTCCGCCAGATAAATCAGGCTGAAACCACCACTCCCGATCAGCTTGATGATCGAGTAACAGTCGATGACGGTACCGGATGGTAGGCTGTCCCTGTTCTGTTCCGTGGGTGAAGAAATAGTCGGCTCCGGATGCACTCTGTCGGAATGCGCATTATGATACAGGTTACCACGTCAGACGGGTTGACAGGAGACGGACGGCCTGGTGTGTTGGCGGGTACTCAATGTCTGCGTTTAACTGATGATACGCAGTACGCTTCTAAGTATAAATAACAGGTGCGCACATGATCTGCAGTATGACCTCATTTTCGAGAAAAGAGAGCCGGGACGAACTGGGTGAACTGGTATGCGAACTGCGCTCGGTCAATCATCGTTACCTGGAGCTGTTTGTGCGGCTGCCCGAGGAGTTGCGTGCCCTGGAACCGCTGGTCAGAGAACGGGTTGCCGCCCGGTTGGGACGCGGCAAGGTGGATTGTCTGTTCCGTTTCGTCCCGTCCAAAAACGCCACCGCCGGGGTAGCGGTGAATGAACGTTTTGCCCAGCAAATCATTGATGCGGCTGGTGAAGTGGGGCGACTGTTGCATGAGTCTGTGCCACCCCGGGCGATAGATATCCTGCGCTGGCCGGGTGTGCTGGAGACCGAAGAGCTGGATCTGACGCCGGTACACCAGCGGGCAACGGCGCTGCTGGAAGAGACCCTGGATGGCCTGGTGGAATCCCGCCAGCGCGAGGGCGGGCGTCTGGCGGAGCTGATCGTCCAGCGCTGCGGGGCGATGCGTGAGGAGGTCGCCAAGGTGAAACAGCTGATGCCGCAACTGCTGGTGTCGTTGCGGGATCGGCTGCGCGCCCGGCTGACCGAGCTGACCGCCGAACTGGATGAGGGGCGCATCGAACAGGAGATGGTACTGCTGACCCAGCGGCTCGATGTGGATGAGGAGATGGATCGGCTGCAGACCCACCTGGATGAAGTGGAGGCGGTGCTTGCCAGGGATGAGCCGGTGGGACGCCGTCTGGATTTTCTCATGCAGGAGCTCAATCGGGAGGCCAATACCCTGGGCTCCAAGTCCAATGATGTGGAGATGACCCGGGTGTCGGTTGAGTTGAAGGTGTTGATTGAGCAGATGCGCGAGCAGATTCAGAATATCGAATAGTCGCGTGGTGACCCGGCCGTTGACAAGATAACAGTAAGGAAAAGTGGAAAGAGCATGACTACAGGCACCCTGTTTATAGTGTCCGCTCCCTCGGGAGCGGGCAAGACCAGCCTGCTGAAGGCGCTGATTGAGACTGAAGAGCATGTGCGGGTGTCCATCTCGCACACCACCCGGCCTAAAAGACCGGGTGAGACCAATGCCGTGGATTATCATTTTGTGGATCAGGACGCCTTCGCCCGGATGATCGAGGCCGGCGCGTTTCTGGAGCATGCAGCGGTGTTCGGCAATTTTTACGGTACCTCCGAGGCCGGTATCCGCGAGCAGATGGAACAGGGTAATGATGTGATCCTGGAGATCGACTGGCAGGGCGCACAGCAGGTGCGTGTGCGCTTTCCGGACACGGTGTCGATATTCATTCTGCCCCCCACGCCCGAGGCGCTGCGGCAGCGACTGGGTAGCCGGGGACAGGACAGCGAGACGGTGATTCAGCGGCGGCTGGGAGAGGCGCGGGAAGAGATGGCCCACTATCCTGAATATGACTACATCGTGGTGAATGACCTATTTGACCAGGCGCTGGGCGAGCTAAGGGCGATTATCACGGCACAGCGCCTGCGCCAGCCACTGCAGGCGGAGCGGTTACAGGAGCGGTTGCGTTCGCTGCTGGAGTGAGCAGTTGCTTCAATGAAAAGACGGCTGGACTCCCTGAACACAAGATGCATCTTTACCTGTGCGAGCTTGGCGTCTTTGCGTGGGTGATATTGAAGGATCGGTATGGATGCTGTCGCTCCACAGAGGAGGCAGGGGCAGGTCCCGTGCCTGCCCTCGCGGTAGAAGGCCTGCTCCGGGCCGAGTTCGCAGCGAGGCGCTCCTTCTACCGGTACCAACTGTTAAGCCAAAATAACACCAACACCAACACATAATTGGGGACGAGCCTTGAAATAGGTGGCTGGGCATCTGGTGTGTGGGCTTGCATTGTTATACCATTTAATGTTCCGGCCGCTACAGTCGGCATGATTGCGTTATTTTCTTCCCCGTCAAAGCGTATCCGGGGATTGGACCTTCGGAGTGTATTGAACATGGCCCGCGTTACAGTTGAAGATTGCCTTGAGCATGTGGATAACCGTTTTGACCTGGTGTTGCTGGCAACCAAGCGTGCGCGTCAGCTGAGCCATGGCGTGGCGCCACTGCTGGCTTGGGAAAATGACAAGGCGACGGTGGTGGCCCTGCGGGAGATCGCTGCCGGGCTGGTCGATGACCAGGTGGTGGCACCCAAGTCCGACGCCGAGGTCGACATGGGCGCCCTGGAAGATAACTTTGGCTCGGATGAACTGGTGGATGATCGGGCATTTGCCAGATAAGGAATGTGTACGAGAGGCCTTTCAAGTGACATTTTCAGCCTGCATCTTGCCAAGGCTGCGTCCGTCCGTGGCGCAGTCTCTGACCGGATCACCCTATGAGCAGCCCGGCCAGCGCTCAAGCTTCCGAATCGAACAGTAAACCCCGTTTTCTGATCAGCGATCTCTGCGTTTATCTTGAATCCTATCTGAGTGTCGAACAGATTCGCGAAGTCTATCGCGCCTATGTATTCAGCGCCGAGGCGCACGAAGGACAGAAGCGCCTCAGTGGCGAACCCTACATCTACCACCCGCTCGCCGTGGCGCGGATTCTGGCCGATATCCGACTGGATTCCCGCTGTCTGATGGCGGCGATTATGCACGACGTGCTGGAAGATACCCCGGTCACCATGGCGCAACTGGAAGAGGAGTTTGGTGAAGAGGTGGCCACCCTGGTCGATGGCGTCAGCAAACTGAACCAGATCAATTTCCCCTCCAAGGCCGAAGCGCAGGCGGCCAGTTTCCGCAAAATGCTGCTGGCCATGACCCAGGATATCCGCATTATCCTGATCAAGCTGGCCGACCGGTTGCACAACATGCGCACCCTGGAGGTGATGCGGCCGGAGAAGTGTCGGCGGATTGCCCGCGAGACCCTGGAGATCTATGCCCCGATCGCCCATCGTCTGGGTATTTATCGTTTACGCACCGAACTGGAAGAGCTCTGTTTCGCGGCCTATTGGCCGATGCGTTACCGTGCGCTCAAGGAGGCGGTACGCACCGCCCGGGGTAACCGCAAGGAGGTGATGAGCAATATCGATGCTGCACTGGTGGGTCGGTTGGAGCAGGAGGGCGTTGTCGGTGTGGTACGGGGCCGGGAGAAGCATCTCTACAGCATCTATACCAAGATGCGGGACAAGAAACTCTCCTTCTCCGAGGTGGTCGATGTGTACGCCTTTCGGATCATTGTCGACCGACTGGATACCTGCTATCGGGTGCTCGGCGTGGTACATAATCTCTACAAACCGGTGCCCGGGCGTTTCAAGGACTACATCGCCATCCCCAAGGCGAACGGCTATCAGTCGCTGCACACCCTGCTGTTTGGTCCCCATGGCCTGCCGATCGAGATACAGATCCGCACCGTGGATATGGACCGGATGGCGGAATCGGGCATTGCGGCACACTGGCTGTATAAATCCAGCGAGAACCAGAGTGGCAAGGCGCATGCCGATGCCTCCAACTGGCTGAAAAATCTGCTGGAGCTGCAGAAGGATGCGGGCGACTCCATGGAGTTCCTGGAACATGTCAAGGTGGATCTGTTCCCGGATGAGGTCTACGTATTCACGCCCCGGGGCAAGATCATGGTGCTGGCCAAGGGGGCCACGGTGATTGATTTTGCCTATGCCGTACATTCCGATGTGGGCAACCATACGGTGGCGGCTCGGGTAGACCGGCACATGGTGCCGCTACGCACCCGGCTGTATAGCGGCCAGACGGTGGAGGTCATCACTTCCGATACCGCCAACCCCAGTGCCGCCTGGCTCAATTTTGTGGTGACAGGCAAGGCGCGGGCCAACATCCGCGGCTACCTGAAAAATCTGCGCCATCAGGAGGCGGTGACCCTGGGACGGCGGTTGCTGAACAAGGATCTGGCGCAACATGATCTGACTATCGATCAGATATCGGATGCCCAACTTGGTCGACTGCTGGAAGATTTTCACCTGTCGAGCAAGGAGGCGCTGCTGGAGGAGATCGGCCTGGGTAACCGCATGCCGCTGCTGGTGGCACGCCGGCTGACCGACTCGGAGACCGACCTGCCCCGGGAAGAACTGCCGCCGCAGGCCGGTTCGGCCCCGCTGGCCATTACCGGCACCGAAGGCATGGTGGTGCGATTCGCAAAATGTTGTCGACCGTTGCCCGGCGATGAGATCGTGGCCATTTTCAATCCCGGCAAGGGTATCGTGGTACATCGGCATGAATGCCGCAATCTCGGCGACTTCCGTAAGAGCGACAGCTGGCTGGACGTCAACTGGGAGAAGGAGCCGGTGGGCGACTTTACCACCGAGATCAAAGTGGATGTCGGGAACAAGCGGGGCGCCCTGGCCTCGGTCGCCTCGGCCATCTCGGAGATGGGTTCCAATATCAAGAATATCGTCATGGAGGAGCGGGACGGACTCACCTCCACGCTGCATTTTGTAGTGGCCGTGGATAGTCGCAAACACCTGGCCAATATTATGCGCCGCCTGCGCCAGTTGAGTACGGTGCTGCGGATACACCGGGTCGGTTAACTCAGACGCAGAGAGCACATGTCAATGGAAAAAGAGATCATTCGAACCGATCTGGCGCCACAGGCGATCGGGACCTATTCCCAAGCGGTCAAGGTGGGAAACACAGTCTATCTGTCCGGGCAGATCCCGCTGATGCCGGAGACCATGGAGATGGTGACGGGGGATATGGAGGCGCAGATCCGGCGCGTATTCGATAATCTGCAGGCGGTGGCCCGGGCGGCGGGCGGTGAGCTCAGGGATGTGGTGAAGCTGAATGTGTTTCTCACTGACCTGACACACTTTCCGCTGGTAAACAGCGTGATGGCGGAGTACTTCTCCCAGCCCTACCCGGCGCGCGCCGCGATCGGTGTGGCCCAGTTGCCCAAGGGGGCGGCAGTGGAGATGGATGCCGTCATGGTGCTATAGGCATCTGTCGGATTTGATGCTGTTTGGCTACCGACGGTCAAGCCCGACAGACTCCTGACCTCGCACCGCACACGCCCGTTTACTCTCCCTGCAGGGTGACGGTGATCTGGCGCCGCAGGGGCACAGTGCGGTGTTCCCACAGATAGATCCCCTGCCAAGTGCCACGGGCACAGTGACCGGCGGTGACCGGCAGCGTCAGATCCATGTTGGTCAGGATCGAGCGGATGTGGGCCGGCATGTCATCGGGGCCCTCCAGGCTGTGTTCATAGGCCGGGTCACCATCCGGCACCAGTTTTCCCATGAACTGTTCCAGATCCCGCCGCACGGCCGGGTCGGCATTCTCACACAGGGTGAGGGAGGCGCTGGTATGGTGGCTGAAGACATGGCACAAACCGGTATTGATATCGGCGTCACTGACCACCTGCTCCACTTCCCGGGTGATGTTGTAGGTGCCCCTGCCGTTGCACTGAATCTGCAGTATTACCTGATGGATCATGATCTGCCCTCCGAATAGGGGATTCAGCTGCGGACTTCGCCGATCTTCTCGCGTACCGATGCCACCTTGCCCTGCATCCGGTGCTGCTTGCCCTTGCGAATATCCAGCTTCAGGGAGGAGTAGACCCGCTCACAACCGGCCTGTTCCAGTATTTCATAGGCCGCCTCCACCAGCGCCAGTGCCTGTGCCAGGCTGTCGGTCTCGATGATGGTGCCCATGGGGGTCAGTTGGTAGTCAATGCCACTGTCACGGATCATCTCGATCACCTGGCTGACATAGGCGCTCACGCTCTCCCCCTGGTCGGTCGGGAACATGGCAAACTCCAGCAGTACGGACATGGACGGTCTCCTCTGTATGTTCTCTATAGGTTTTCCATATGGATTTATCTGGTAATATTACCACGCATAAATACCAGCCGGTCCGATTGATCCGCCAGTCGGGCTTGGCCCGTTGCAGCCGGACAGTGTCAAGTCCGACAGGTGCCTGGACATGCATATCGGGTTAAGCGTGGCACAGGGATACGCCACCGGCCATGATTACCCCAATATGTTAATGGTCGGGACCAAGATCAACAGATGACTCAGGAGGGAAGCGGAGGATGCCGGAGAAGGAGCCCTTGACCAAAAGCGGCCGGGCAGGATTAGACCAGATGCCGGTGACTGCCCTCAAGGGTGTCGGCTCGCGCAACAGTGAAAAACTGGCCAAGATCGGTATCAGGACCGTTCAGGATATCCTCTTTCATCTGCCGTTTCGTTATCAGGACCGTACCCGGGTGGTGCCGATCGGATCACTGCGTCCCGGTGACAGCGTGGTGGTCGAGGGCGAGATCGAACTGGCGGATATCCGCTTTGGGCGCCGCCGTTCGCTGTTGATCAGACTGGCCGATGGCAGCGGTGCCCTGACCCTGCGCTTCTTCCATTTCTCCACCGCCCAGAAGTCGGCGTTGAGCCGGGGCAACCGTCTGCGCTGCTATGGCGAGGTGCGCCCGGGCCCGGCCGGCTATGAGATGGTTCATCCGGAGTATCAACGGATTGCCGACGGAGAGAGTCCGCTGGTGGAGGAGAGCCTGACGCCGGTCTATCCCACCACCGAGGGGATGCATCAGCTCAGTTGGCGCGCTATGGCGGGCAGGGCGCTGGCGCTGCTGCAGGCCGATCCCGCCGCCCTGCCGGAGTGGCTGCCGGATCATCTGTTAGAGCGTTTTCATTTGCCGGATTTGGCTGCCGCCCTCGGTTATCTGCACCAGCCACCGGCAGACGCCCCGCAGCAGCGGCTGCTGGCCGGCAGTCACCCGGCCCAGCAGCGCCTTGCGTTTGAGGAGTTGATGGCACACCAGCTCAGCCTGCGGGAGACCCGTCTGCGTCAGAAACGTCTGGATGCACCGATCCTGTCGGGCACGGCGGCGTGGACGCGGCCTTTTCTCAAGCGTTTGGGGTTCAGCCTGACCGGGGCGCAACAGCGGGTCCTGCAGGAGATTGCCCGGGACCTGGAGCAGACTCACCCCATGTTGCGTCTGGTACAGGGGGATGTGGGTTCGGGCAAGACCGTGGTGGCGGCGCTGGCGGCCCTGCAAGCGGTGGAGGCGGGGTGCCAGGTGGCGCTGATGGCGCCTACCGAGTTGCTGGCGGAACAGCACCTGCGGGTGTTGCAGCAATGGTTTGATCCATTGGGACTGGAGGTGGCCTGGCTCACCGGACGTCATAAGGGCAAGGTGCGGGAGCAACTGCTGGAGGCGCTTGCCGGCGGTCGAATACCGGTCGTGGTGGGCACCCATGCCCTGTTTCAGGGGGATGTGGAGTTTCATGGGTTGGGGTTGGTGATCATCGATGAGCAGCATCGTTTCGGGGTCCATCAGCGCATGGCGCTGCGGGAGAAGGGCAGCGGCAGCGCCGTACCGCATCAGCTGATCATGACCGCCACGCCGATCCCCCGCACCCTGGCGATGACCGCCTATGCCGATCTGGATCTGTCGATTATCGATGAGCTGCCGCCCGGACGCACCCCGGTGGCCACGGTGGTGATTCCGGACAGCCGTCGGGGTGAGGTGGTGGAACGGGTACGCAACGCCTGTGTGGCGGGACGTCAGGCTTATTGGGTCTGCACCCTGATCGAGGAGTCCGAGGCGTTGCAGTGTCAGGCGGCTGAGGATACGGTACGCATGCTCCAGGAGGCACTGCCGGAGCTGCGTATCGGTCTGGTGCACGGGCGTTTGAAACCGGCAGAGAAAGAGGCCGTGATGGCTGCTTTCAAACGGGCCGAACTGGATCTGCTGGTGGCCACCACGGTGATTGAGGTCGGGGTCGATGTGCCGAACGCCAGCCTGATGATTATCGAAAACCCGGAACGCCTGGGGTTGGCTCAGTTGCATCAGCTGCGCGGACGGGTCGGTCGTGGGGCGGTGGAGAGTCACTGTGTCCTGATGTATCACCCGCCGTTGTCACAGCATGCCCAGCAGCGGCTCGGTGTCATGCGCGAGACCAATGACGGTTTTCTGATTGCGCGCAAGGATCTGGAGTTGCGGGGTCCCGGTGAGGTGCTGGGCACCCGTCAGACCGGTGAAATGCAGTTCCGTATTGCCGATCTGCTGCGTGATCAGCCGTTGCTCGAAGAGGTGCAGGAGGCCGCCCAACTGCTGCTGGAACAGTATCCTGAACGGGTCACGCCGCTGGTGCGGCGCTGGGTCGGTGACCGGCAACACTATATCAATGCCTGAGGTGGCAGAGCCATAAACGCCCCTGGTCCTAACCCGAAAACCCGTCATAGGGCGCCCCGTGGGCGCCGTCTGCGGGCACAGCCCGTCCCATGATGCATGAGCGCGGCCAAATGCATTTATAGGGGAAACCGGGTTAAAAATCGGCGATAATGACAATTTTGCCGTCACCGGAAGTGGCCATTGAAGCGTTATTACAGCCGTGGTGAACCCAGCTGGACCCCCTGGTGCCGGTTTCGGCATCATCAGGTGCCTGCCGGTATCGAGCAGTGGCTGCGGGATCGGGGATCGTTGACGGCGCGCCTGAAACGCGCTGCTCAGGGTGATTTCCGGGTCAATCTGCTGCGTCAGGGCTGGGCCAGGCCATTGGATAGCGAACGCCGACTGCTCGGCATGCGCCGCGGCGGGATCGCCATCCTGCGTGAAGTGGAACTGCTTTGTGGCGGGGTGCCGTGGGTGTTTGCCCGCACCCTGATACCGGCCCGCAGCCTGCGGGGGCCGGCCCGGCGCCTGGCCGTGCTGGGGGACCGGCCGTTGGGCGAGGTGCTGTTTACCGACCCCTCCATGCAACGCGGAGTCACCCAGGTGGCGCGCCTGCTGCCCGGGCACACGCTGTTTGTATCGGCAACGGCGCACCTGCAACCGGTGGAATCGATCTGGGGGCGGCGTACCCTGTTTCACCTGGCGGGCAAACCACTGCTGGTGAATGAGCTGTTTTTACCCGATATTCCAACGAGTCGCCCATGAGTTATTCGGAATTTGATGTCAAGACGGTCACCGCGCCCCGTACCTTGCGGCAACAACTGGATGGCTATATTCGCCTGGTTCGACTGGATAAACCGATCGGCATCCTGCTGTTGCTGTGGCCGGCGCTCTGGGCGCTCTGGCTGGCGGGTGTCGGTGAGCCACGTTGGAGTGTCGTACTGATCTTCATTTTCGGTGTGGGACTGATGCGTTCCGCCGGTTGCGCCATCAATGACTATGCCGATCGGCATATCGACGGCCAGGTGAAACGGACCTGTGGCCGGCCGATTGCCACCGGCGTGGTGTCGCCGAAAGAGGCGCTCTGGGTCTTCGGTGTGCTCTGCCTGGTCGCCTTCGGTTTAGTGCTGCTGCTCAACCGGCAGACCGTGCTGATGTCGGTCGTGGCGGTGCTGCTGGCGGCACTCTATCCGTTTATGAAACGCTATACCCATCTGCCCCAGCTGGTCCTGGGTATGGCCTTCGGCTGGGCGGTTCCGATGGCGTACATGGCGCTGCTCGGTGCTGTTCCGGCGGTCGCTTGGCTGCTCTATCTGGCGACCATTCTCTGGGCGCTGATCTATGACACCGAATACGCCATGGTGGACCGGGAGGATGACCTGCGTATCGGGGTCAAGTCCACCGCCATCCTGTTCGGCCGGCAGGATCGGCTGATAATCGGCCTGCTGCAGCTGACCATGCTGGTGCTGCTGGTGCTGGTCGGTGTCGAGGTGGAGTTGGGGCTCGCTTACTATCTGGGGCTTGCCGTGGCGGGCTTACTGTTTGTCCGGCAACAGGCGCTGATCCGGGAGCGCGAACCGGCCGCTTGTTTTACGGCCTTCCTGAACAACAACTGTGTCGGCATGGCGATCTTCTTCGGTCTGCTGCTGGACTATCTGCTGGCGTGACGGCAACGGGGGCTGAATAGCGTAATACCGTGAGCATTATTCAGGACCTGTACCACATTTTCGATAATGAGTATGCGCGGCACATGGCTCGTCGTTCCACAAAGAACCGACTGGAGCTGGAACTGAGGCGGAATCTGGCCTATCTGCGCGAGGGGTTGGCGGCGCGGTTTGATGTCGCGGTGATGATTGCCAACCTGGATGAGCGGCAGTACCGGCATGCCACCGAGACGGGCGCCAGCCTCAACGCGTTACAGAAGAAGCGGCTTGCGCAGGGCACTTATGGTGGCGTGAGAGAGTTTGACAAGTATCGCGGTTGGTCGACTGAACGGCTGATCCATAAGGTCTATGAACGGGTGGCGGTGCTGAAAAAACTTGACCTGAAGGCAGCTAATCTCGATGTGCGGGCCCGTCTGCAATACCTGTTCAAGTTGCTGATGGTACTGATCGCCCATATCGATGGTGTGAAACTGCCGGTAACCCGGCGGCACCGCTAGGGGCGGTGAGTGAAACGAACCGCATCAATGGTGATTGATGCGGTTCGCCCGCGCCAGTTTGTCGTTCCCCGCTTTAACGGCGAGTGGGGCGGTCAGCCGGTTACGACGCGCCCCCGGATTTACGCTCGTTCCATTTCGCCGCCTGCTCATCCCAGTCGTCGGTGCGGACATAGGGATTGGTGCGCGGCTGGGAGATCATCTCGGGTTCGATCTCCAGGCCGAGACCGTCCAGAAAGTTGATCAGGCCGATACGTTCAATCATCTCCCCGGTGCGCTCGTGCTCCAGGGCGTTCTCGGCAAAGAAGTCGAGGATGTTGGTGCTCAGTTCTTCCAGCCATTCGAAATCCTCGTCGGTCTCCAGCTTGTGAAACGGCACCACTACGGTACCCATCAGATCGCCGATCTTCAGGGTGCGCTTGCCGCCCACCAGAATGCTCACGCCTTTGTCGTCGCCGGGTGAGAGCGCCTTGGTCATGACATTGATGCAGTGCATGCAGCGCACGCAGTTGTGGTTGTCCACGACCAGGGTGTCATCATCGTTCAGGGACAGCGCCTGGGTCGGACAGCGGGTGATCACATTGTCGATGGTGTATTTGCGGCCCTTCTTGGCCACAAACGCCTGCACCTCCGCCTGGTCCACCTTTATGTCGTCCCGCCAGGTGCCGATCATCGCCACGTCGGCCCGCTGGATTGAGTTCATGCAGTCGTTGGCGCAGCCGGAAGCCTTGAATTTCAGCTTGTAGGGCAGGGCCGGGCGGTGCATGTCGTCCAGGTTGGCGTTGACACAGGTGCGCATGGCCCGTGCCTCGTCGTAGCAGGACTGCTCGCAACGGGCGGCGCCTACGCAGGACATGCCGGTGCGTACCGCCGGGCCGGCCCCGCCCAGGTCAAAGCCGGCCTTGTTGATCTCATCAAATGCCTTCTGGACATTTTCCGTGGTGCAGCCCTGGAACATGATGTCGCCGGACTGGCCATGGAAGGCGATCAAGCCGGAACCGTACTTCTCCCAGATGTCGCACAGGTGGCGAATGGTCTTGGTGTCATAATGCATGCCGGGGGGCGGTATGACGCGCAAGGTGTGGAACTCGGCGGCGGCTGGAAACAGCGGTTTATTGTCTGCATCCTTCAGTTCGGTAAAACGGGGGATAATGCCGCCACCATAACCCATGACGCCGACGGTGCCGCCTTTCCAGTAACCCTTGCGGGTTTCGTATGAGGTTTCGAGCTGACCCAGCAGGTCGACCATCATGTCGCTGTTTTTTGCCAGATGCTTGAGGCCGGTAACGAAGCTCGGCCAGGGACCTCCCTCCAACTGATCCAGCATCGGGGTATCATGCATTGGTTTTGTCATACTGCTCCTCCCAAAATTACCAGTCACCCGGAATATTGAGTCGAGATGTCGCTCCGGGACTGCCTTTAGAGTGTGGCCCGCCTATCTATGGGGGCTTGACGATGATGATAGATCAAACTAATACCAAGTAAACCACTGGGTAATTGGGGTATGGGAGGTGATGCAAGTTTGGTTGATCCCTGGGCAAAAAAATGCCCGGCGGGGAGCCGGGCGAAAATCTCTCTATGCACTGTTCAGAGAGAGGAGGATCTCTGCCGAAGGCCGCCAGAGGCCTTCGGGATTCATCGCATCCGCAACGGCGGATGCGGACAATAGTTACTGTTTCAGGGCCTCTTCAGCGGCGGCGGTTACTTTGCTGTTGAAGGTATTGATGCCGTTTTCCAGCCAGCTGCGATACTCATTCCCGGCCTGAGTTGCCAGGTTGACTGCGTCACGACCCTTGCCGGCGAGGTTTTCGCTGAGGCTCTTGCTCAAGGCCACCTGGCTGTTGAACAGCTCCTTCGGGTCACTGGATTTGCTGTTGACCGAGAGTTGCTCGATACCGGTATCCACCAACAGGCCGAAAGTGTCCATCTGTTTTTCGATCAGTTGTTCCCAGGTGCGCAGATTGATTTCCGCCAGGGTCCGGATATTTTCATAGCCGTTGATACCGAACTCCTTGATCAGTTCAAGATTTGCCTTTGGATCTTTCATTGCGCGCTCTCCGGGAATTGTGCGTTGCAACAATATTGCATTGCAGCATAAGGGGTGGAGGGGGATCATGTCAATAGGGGTTCGAAAAAAATTGTGCGACGCACAATCCGTATCGCTTGGATCACTGCTGTGACAGACCGGACTGACGGTGGAGACGTCCGTTTGGGCGGTTATTGTGGGGTAGCTTTAAGGATTATTCTTCTTTTTTTCTGTTACCGGCACCGGCGAGACCGGCTGCTTTGAAAAAATTCTTCTGCATGTCGGCCCACATGCGCATGTTCTGTTCAGCCATGTTGGTGATTGCCTTCACCGGATCGGTGCCGACGGTGTTGTTAAGCTGATCCTGCTGCTGCACGAACATGGAGAGGCTCTCTTCCAGGTAGCGGGCCAGGATGCCCTGTACCGTGCCGCCATAGAAACGGATGATCTGGGACAGCATCTTGGCGCTGAACAGCGGCTCGCCGCCGGACTCTTCGTCCAGCATGATCTGCAGCAGGATGGAGCGGGTAAGGTCTTCGTTGGTATTGGTGTCAACCACCTGAAAATCTGTTCCCTTCATAACCAGTTCCCGGATGTCGCTCAGGGTGATATAGCGACTCAGTTCCGTATCGTAGAGGCGACGATTAGGGTACTTTTTTATAATTCTGGTACTAGACATCAAGCGGGACCCTCAACATGAAATTCCATCTGCAGTTACAGTTTACCCGGGAATATTGGCAAAGGGAAAACTCTTTAGTCTGTGTGGTTTGAAAAAATAGGTGAGGGGATGCCCGTCACGGCCGTTTAAATCATTCTCGGCGGGTGGGCAGAGAAGGGGAAAAAGCGGGGCTGACCAGGAGAGATTCCAGGTCAGCCCCGCAGTTCCAGCGATTAACTAGGCGCGTTCAACGGCCAGGGCTACACCCATGCCGCCACCGATACACAGGGTTGCCAGTCCTTTCTTGGCGTCACGTTTGGTCATCTCATGCAACAGGGAGACCAGGATTCTGGCACCGGAAGCGCCGATTGGATGGCCCAGCGCGATGGCGCCTCCGTTTACGTTGATCTTCTCCACATCCCATCCCAGCTCCTTGTTGACCGACATGGCCTGAGCGGCAAACGCCTCATTGGCCTCAATCAGGTCCAGGTCGCCGACCGACCAGCCGGCCTTCTCCAGACATTTGGTGGTGGCGGGGATCGGGCCGGTACCCATAATGGCGGGGTCGACACCGCTGGCGGCGAACGCCTTGATGCGTGCCATCGGGGTCAGGCCCAGTTCCAGTGCCTTGCTCTCTTTCATCACAATGACGGCTGCGGCGCCATCATTGATGCCTGAAGCGTTGCCGGCGGTGACCGTGCCGTCACGATCGAAGGCAGCACGCAGTTTGCCCAGGGTCTCGGCGGTGGTGCCGTGGCGCGGGAACTCATCGCTGTTGAATATGACCGGATCGCCCTTGCGTTGCGGGATCTCCAGCGGGATGATCTCGTCCTGGAAGCGGTTGGCCTTCTGGGCGGCTTCCGCCTTCTGCTGGGAAGCGGCGGCAAACTGGTCCTGAGCTTCGCGGCTGAGTTCGAACTTGTTGGCAATGTTCTCGGCGGTGACGCCCATGTGGTACTGGTTAAAGGCATCCCAGAGGCCATCGACAATCATGCTGTCTTTCAGTTTCCAGTCGCCCATCATCTGGCCCTTGCGGGAGCCCGGTACCACGTGGGGGGCGAGGCTCATGTTCTCCTGCCCACCGGCAATAACAATTTCAGAATCGCCACAGGCTACCGCCTGCATGGCCAGATGTACCGCTTTCAGGCCGCTGCCGCACACCTTGTTGATGGTCATGGCGGGAACCTCTTGCGGCAGGCCGGCGCCCAGGGTGGCCTGGCGCGCGGGGTTCTGTCCGCAGCCGGCGGTCAATACCTGACCCAGAATCACTTCATCGATCTGTTCAGGAGAGAGTTTGGAGCGTTCCAGGAGGCCGGCGATCACCTTGGCGCCCAGCTCACTGGCCGGGATGCCGGATAGGGTTCCGGAGAAGCTGCCGATAGCGGTTCTGCCTGCCGCAACGATTACGATGTTATCACTCATACGCATTACCTTTTGCTGTCATGGGCGGGGGCCGCGAAATCCTGGTGCCGCCGTCGCACCCCTGGTTTTTGCGCCGGATGGCGCCCGGAGTATCCATTGTTACTGTACACAGTCCAGTGTAATGCAAATTGCTGCACCGCACTACATGGGTTTGCGTGCTAGTATGCAGCGTTGTGATGATAGCAGGGTTGGGGATTAATGCAGGAAGGTGGCTTCTTGAATGAGGACTGGCTGGAGGCCCAGCGTAACTACTGGGCCGAGTGGTCGGCGCGTGTCGGACAGGAAGGTACGGCAGGAAAATCCTCGGCCAATCCCTGGGAGCAGGCGCTCAATCAGTGGTGGCAGACCCTGGCGCCCAGCGCATCACCGAAGATCCAGGAGCTGTTGGAGAAGACCCTGGCCCAGGGTCGGCAGCTGTTCCAGCTGGCCGAGCAATTTGTCGAAGCGCGGCAACGATCGGCCGGCGGTCCGGACTGGCAGTCGGCTATCCAACAGACCTTTGGCGATCTGCGCGGGATTATCGCTGCGATCACCGGCACCATGAATCCGTTGCCGGAAGGGTTGTTGTCCGAGGCGACCACTGACAGTTCCCGCGACTATCTGGAGCGCCTGTTCGCCCTGCCGGGATTGGGTCTGGGGCGCCACAGCCAGATCCAGCAACGGGAGATGATCACCCGTCTGCTACGGTATCAGAAGGCGCGTCACGCCTATGAACTGTTTTTGGTCGAACTGGGTAATCGCTCGATCAACCGACTGCAGGAAGAGTTGGCCGCGCTCGACGCAGGGGAACAGCCGATCGACTCCGCCCGCGCGCTGTACGATAGCTGGGTGTCGGCCTGCGAGGGGGTGTATGCCGAGCAGGCCATGACGCCGGACTACGTCAAACTGTACGGGGAGCTGATCAACAGCCAGATGGCGGTCAAACAGCAGATGCGCGACATGCTGGATGAGGCCTGTACCGCCTTGGGCATGCCCACTACGCAGTCGATACGTGCACTGGAGCGGCGAGCGCATCAGGACCGGCAGGCCATCAAATCATTGCAGGCCGAGGTCGCCGCCATGCGACACTCCCCGGCGCCAGTCAAAAATCGTCCGCGTACCCGGAAAAAAGCGACCCCGGCGGAAAAGTAGCATGGCGCCCATCGAGTTAAAGCCGGAACAGCTGATCGAGGAGATGGCGGATTACTGTCGCAAACTCCAGGCGGGTGCCGAGCGCCTGTGTGCGACTGAAGAGCGCGGGGCCGGGGTCTCGCCCCGCGAGGTGGTCTACCGTGAGGACAAGCTCACCCTGTACCGCTATCTGCCCGTCACGACGCCCTCGACCAAGCCCAATCCAGTACCGCTGTTGATTGTCTACGCCTTGGTCAATCGCCCCTACATGGCCGATTTGCAAGCGGACCGTTCAACTATCAGAAACCTGCTGGAGGCGGGGCAACCGGTCTATCTGATCGACTGGGGCTATCCGGACAGTGCCGACCGTTTCCTGACCCTGGATGACTATATCAACGGCTACATCGACCGTTGTGTCGACCGGCTGCGGGATCGGCACGGCGTGGAGCGGATCAATCTGCTGGGAATCTGTCAGGGCGGGGCGATGAGTCTCTGCTATACCGCGCTGCAGCAGCCGAAGATCCGCAATCTGGTGACTATGGTAACGCCGGTCGATTTCCAGACCCCGGACAATATGCTGAGTGCCTGGGTCCAGCATCTGGATGTCGACCTGCTGGTGGATGTGCAAGGCAATATCCCGGGTGACTTCCTCAACTGGACCTTCCTGGCGCTGAAGCCGTTTGCCCTGGCTGGCCAGAAGTATCTGCACCTGGTGGATATCCTGGAGGATGACGCTCAGGTGGAGACTTTTTTGCGCATGGAGCAGTGGATCTTCGACAGCCCGGACCAGGCCGGCGAGACCTTCCGCCAGTTTATCCGGCAGTTCTATCAGCAGAATGGGCTGATCAGGGGCGAGATCACCCTGGGCGAACAACCGGTAAAGCTGAGGAAAATCACCTGCCCGGTGCTGAATATCTACGGCGAACAGGATCATCTGGTGCCGCCGGCCGCTTCGCGCGCTTTGAAAGGGCTGACCGCCAGCCAGGACTATACCGAACTGGCCTTTCCCGGTGGCCATATCGGTATCTATGTCAGCGGCAAGGCCCAGGCGCTGATCCCTCCCACTATTGGCCAGTGGCTGGATCAGCGCTGAGTATTAAGCGTAAGGTTGGGGTGAGCCTGGGAACCCCAACATGAGGCGTTGAACAGAGCTGGTGTCCGTTGGGGTTTGCTCCGCTCACCCCAATCCACAACTGAGCTGGTAAAAGTTCAGCGGATATTCACACCATCTTGCGCAGCTCGTACTCCAGGATACCTTCGGCACCCGCCGCCTTCAGTTGCGGGATCAGGTCGCGTACCTCACCGCTGTTGACCACGGTCTCCACCGCCAGCCACTCCTGATCGTACAGATGACTGACAGTCGGCGCGTGCAGGCTGGGCAGCATGCCGACCACCCGTTCCAGCTGGTCCGCCGGTACGTTCATTTTCAGCGCCACCTTCTGGCGGGCGGTCAGGGCGGCCTGCAACAGAGTGGCGATCTGCTCGATTTTATCCCGCTTCCAGGGGTCCTGCATCGCCTGTTTATTGGCGATCAGACGGGTCTCGGTATGCAGGATGTCGCAGACGATACGCAGTCCGTGGGCCTTGATGGTACTGCCGGTTTCGGTGATCTCCACCACTGCGTCCACCAGGCCTTCCACCACCTTGGCCTCGGTCGCGCCCCAGGAAAACTCCACCTGGGCGTCGATGCCCCGTTCGGCCAAGTAACGCTTGGTGAAGGAGACCAGTTCGGTGGAGATCTTCTTGCCGTGCAGATCTTCAACCGACTGGATGGGCGAATCCTTGGGCACCACCAGCACCCAGCGGCAGGGCTGATCAGAGCTTTTGGAGTAGACCAGCTCGCAGATCTCCTGCACTTCGTTTTCTGACTCGGTCTCGAGAATCCAGTCGTGGCCGGTGAGCCCCAGGTCGAGGGTGCCGTTGGCGACGTAAGGTGCCATCTCCTGGGAGCGCACCAGGGCACAACTGATGTCGGCGTCGTTGATCGAGGGGAAATAGTTACGTGATCGGGGCGTGATGTTCCAGCCGGCCTGCTTGAACAGGGAGAGGGTAGCGCTCTCCAGGCTCCCCTTGGGGATACCGAGTTTGAGTTGTGACATAGGACTCTTTTCTTGGTCAGTGATGAAAATTTGGCGCTGATTTTACCCGGTTATCGGGGTGAATATCCATTCGCCTGGCTGTGCTGTGCCAGCGTGAAGGCTAAAAGGTGAATGGTCGGTTGAATGGTGGATGTGCGTACGCTTATCCACCCGGACGGGTGCCACGCGCCGACCGGGCTGCTCTGGTAAGGTGGATAAGTACCACGCATCCACCCGCTATCCCCCAATTCCGGGGCAGCCAGGCAAATCGGTAATCTGTATGCCAGGTTATCTGTTGTCGCGGAGGTATTGGTAGATCTGGTCTTTCAAGAGTGCCCGGGTCTTCTTCATCTCTTCCATGTCGAAATCGTCGATCGGCTGGTTGAGCTCTTCCAGGTTGCGGATCTCGTTGTCCAGGCTGTCGTGTTTTTCCACCAGGCCGGCAAATTGGGTATCGTTGTGGCGCAGGTTCCTGATGGTCTCCTCCAGATTGGGGAATTCGTGGAGGATGTCGTGTGTTTCTCCAAGCATGGCTAACTCCTTGGTGTCAGATATTGTATCGCCGCGTGGGCCGGAGTGTTCAATTACGCTATCTATGATTATAGAGGGCCGAAGCGGCCATAACATGATGCACGGCAACTGATTGGTGTTACCGGTTGCTCAGTCGGCCTGTCGACTCAAGGGGTACGCGCCACGGCCCAGACATCTACCCGAGCGACTCCCGCCTGTTTTAGGTGTCTGGCCAGTTCGTTGACGGTGCAGCCGGTGGTGACGACATCGTCCACCAGGGCGATATGGGTTGCCGCGAGCGGCCCGGTGATCTGGAAGGCGCCGCGAATATTCCGTTTGCGCTGATGCTTTTTCAGCTCGCGCTGTGGCCGGGTCTGGAGAATTCTGCGGCAGCTCCGCTGCTCAAGCGGAATGCCGAAACGGCGGCTGAGTGGTCTGGCCAACTCCAGCGCCTGATTGTAGCCGCGCTGGCGCAAGCGGGTGGGATGTAGCGGGACCGGTATCAGCAGGTCGGGCAGCGTGGCATGCCGCTCCAGATGCTCCCCCAGCAGTCGGCTCAACAGGCGGCCCTGCGGTAGTTTTGCGGAAAATTTGAACTGTCCGATCAATTGATCGATCGGCGTGGTATAGAGAAAGGGAATCAGACTGCGATCAACAGCCGGGGGATGCTGCAGGCAGTGGCCGCACACCGCCTCCTGGGCCAGCGTCAGAGGTAATCCACACTGTCCGCAACCGTGGTGGTTGTGTGGCAGTTCCTGCCGACAACCTGCACAGAGACCGTCCGTCGCCGGGGCGTTGCAGAGCTGACAGTGATCCGGATAGAGTAGGGATAGTATATTCTTTATACAATGGTAAACCATGTAAATCCATTTTGGTTGACGAGCAATCCTGCTCCGGTATTATAGCGGGCTGGCAGGGAAACCCCTGTCAGCCGTGCATTATCCACTATCCACGTGACTACCGACAGAGCCAGATATGAACGATATGACACCAAGACACGACTGGAGCCAGGACGAAATCGAATCCCTGCTCAATTTGCCGTTCAATGACCTGATGTTCCAGGCGCAGAGTGTCCATCGTCAGCGCTTCGACCCCAACCGGGTGCAGGTGAGTACCCTGTTGAGTGTCAAGACCGGGGCCTGCTCCGAAGATTGCGGCTACTGCTCCCAGAGTGCCAAGCACGCCACCGACCTGGAGAAGGAAAAACTGCTGCCACTGGATGAAGTGAAACGTGCGGCCCAGGAGGCCAAGGATAAGGGGGCGACCCGCTTCTGCATGGGCGCCGCCTGGCGCAATCCTACCGACAAGAACCTGGAGCGCGTGGTGGAGATGATCCGGTCCGTGCACGATATGGGCATGGAGACCTGCGTCACCCTGGGCATGCTGACCGAGCGGCAGGCGCAGAGCCTCAAGGAGGCGGGTCTCGATTACTACAATCACAACCTGGACACCTCGCCGGAGTTCTATGGCAACGTGGTGACCACCCGTACCTATCAGGATCGGTTGGACACCCTGGCACGAGTGCGCGACCTGGGGATCAATGTCTGCAGTGGCGGCATTCTCGGCATGGGCGAGTCGCGCCGCGACCGCGCCTCCATGCTGCGCGAGTTGGCGAATCTGCCGAAACACCCGGAGTCGGTGCCGATCAACATGCTGGTGCAGGTAGAGGGCACGCCGCTGTACGGCACCGCTGCACTGGACCCGTTCGAGTTCATCCGTACCATTGCCGTCACCCGTATCCTGATGCCGGCCTCCTATGTGCGCCTCTCGGCGGGTCGTACTGAAATGAGTGACGAGATGCAGGCCCTCTGCTTCATGGCCGGGGCCAACTCCATGTTCTACGGCGAGCGGCTGCTGACCACGGACAATCCGGAAGCCGATGCCGATCGCAAGTTGTTTGAGCGTCTTGGGCTCCATTTTGAGGAGACCCGGGAGCTGCAGGCCACCGAAAAGGAGTGCGACAGCAAGCGCAAGGTGCGCTTGGCGGCCGAGTTCTCCTGATCACCGCCACTACAAGGGATCAGGATCACCATGCGATCACTGGAGCCGGAACTGGAACGGCGCAGAACCGAACATCTCTACCGTCGCCGCCGGGTGCTGGACAGTGCCCAGGGGCCGCTGCTGCAGATGGATGGCAAGACCCTGCTCAGCTTCTGCAGCAATGACTATCTTGGACTGGCCAATCACGCCGATGTGATTGCCGCCCTGCAACGCGGGGCCGGTCAGTACGGGGCCGGCAGCGGCTCCGCCCACTTGGTGTCGGGTCACAGTGCGGCCCATCATGCGCTAGAGGAGGAGCTGGCCGCTTTCACCGGACGGCCGCGCGCCCTGCTCTACTCCACCGGCTACATGGCCAACCAAGGGGTGATCACCGCCCTGCTGGGGCGTGACGACACCCTCTATCAGGATCGGCTGAACCACGCCTCGCTGATTGATGGCGGGCTGCTCAGTCGGGCCGAGCTGAAGCGTTATCCCCACAATGACCTGGCCGCCCTGGCCGCCCGCATGGCCTGCCAGAGCGGCGGTGATGCGATGGTGGCGGTAGACGGTGTGTTCAGCATGGATGGCGACTTGGCCCCGCTACCGGAACTGGCCCGACTCTGTGAGGAGCAGCAGGCTTGGCTGATGGTGGACGATGCCCACGGTATCGGCGTGCTGGGGCGCGATGGCCGGGGCAGCGTGGATCATTTCGGTCTGGATGAGCAGGCAGTGCCGATCCTGATGGGCACCCTGGGCAAGGCGTTCGGCACCTTTGGCGCCTTTGTGGCCGGCTCCGAGGCCCTGGTCGAGACCCTGATCCAGCAGTCGCGCAGCTATATCTATACCACTGCGCTGCCGCCCGCCGTGGCGGAGGCGACCCGCGCCAGTCTGCGTCTGGTGCAGGCGGAGGGGTGGCGGCGTGAACGGCTGCAGCAGTTGATCACCCGTTTCCGGGCTGGCGCGGCCCAGCTGGGCCTTGCGTTAATGGAATCGGAGACGGCCATCCAGCCGATCCTGGCCGGCAGTGCCGAACAGGCCGTTGCCTGGAGCCAGGCGCTGGACAGTCAGGGCATACTGGTGACCGCCATTCGCCCGCCCACCGTGCCGGAGGGGAGTGCCCGCCTGCGGGTGACTCTCTCGGCCAGCCACACGGTCGATCAGCTGGACCGGCTGCTGGAGGCGCTCGGGCGGCTCAATCGGGAGACGGACGCTTGAGGTTGTTCGTCGAGACAAACGGCGCCGGGCCGGAGCTGGTGTTGCTGCACGGCTGGGGCATGAATGCGGCGGTCTGGTCGCCGGTGGTGGCTGCGTTGTCGCAGGCGTTTCGGGTCACCGTGATTGAATTGCCGGGGCACGGTGCGAGCGGCTACGATGTGGCGCAATCGACCCTGGATGACTGGGTCAGCGCCTGTCTGGCGGCGGCGCCGGCACGGGCGGTGTGGATCGGCTGGTCGCTGGGTGGGCAATTGGCGCAGCGGGCGGCCTTGCGGGAGCCGGAACGGATCAGTGGTCTGGTGATGGTGACCGCCAGTCCCCGCTTTGTGACCGGCGACGGCTGGCCCCACGCCATGGCACTGTCCACCCTGACACAGTTCGCCCGGGCGTTGCGCCGGGATCATCACCAGACCCTGGAACGCTTTCTCTCCCTGCAGGTGCAGGGGGATGAGGCGGCCCGTGAGACCTTGCGCCTGTTGCGCCAGGATATTGCCCTGCGCCCCGAAGCCGACCCGCTGGCGCTGGAGCATGGGCTGGAGCTGCTGCGTACGGTGGATCTGCGGGCCGGCCTGGCGGATATCCGCTGCCCCACGTTGTGGCTGTTCGGTGAGCGTGACACCCTGGTCCCAGTCGATCTCTGTGACGAGCTGGAGCGGCTGATGCCGGCGGCCGAGATCCTGATCCTGCAGGGCTGTGCCCACGCCCCGTTTCTCTCCCATCCGCGACAGTGCCTGCGGGCGCTGCATCACTTTCTGGAATCGAACCATGCCTGACCGCGAGCATCCCATCGACAAGCGGCAGGCGCGCCTCGCCTTCTCCCGCGCGGCCGAACGCTACGACCAGGTGGCGGTGCTGCAGCGGGAGATTGGCCAGCGCATGCTGGAGCGGCTGGAGTTGGTGCGGCTGCAGCCGCAGGTGATTCTGGATATCGGTTCCGGTACCGGGGTGGCCACTGCCGCCCTGGCGACGCAGTATCGCAAGTCTCGTGTACTGGCGCTCGATTTCGCCTTCCCCATGTTGCTGCAGACCCGCAAGCGCGGTGGTTGGCTGCGTAAGCCGCGCTGTATTTGTGGTGATCTGGAGCAGCTGCCGCTGGCCGGGCAAAGTGTGGACCTGATCTATTCCAATGCCGCCATCCAGTGGAGCAATGACCTGGATGCCACCTTTGCCGAGTTCCGCCGGGTACTGCGGCCGGGTGGGCTGCTGATGTTCACCACCTTCGGGCCGGATACCCTGAAAGAGTTGCGGGCGGCCTGGGCGGCGGTGGACAGCGGCGCCCATGTCAGTAGCTTCATCGACATGCACGATGTGGGGGATGCCCTGCTACGTGCCGGACTGGCGGACCCGGTGATGGATGTGGACCGCATGACCCTGACCTATGAGCGGGTCAGCGGACTGATGAAGGATCTGAAGATTCTTGGCGCCCACAATGTTAACAGCGATCGGCCGCGCGGCCTGACCGGTAAGGGTCGTATCCAGGCCATGCGGGCCGCTTATGAGTTGTTTCGCCGCGATCGGGACGGCCTGCTGCCGGCCAGCTATGAGGTGGTCTACGGCCACGCCTGGGCGCCCGAGGCGGGGCACCGTTCCAACGCCCCCTCTATTGCCCTGGATAGTATCGGCCGTGACCTGAACCGGGTCGGCCGGGGCGGCTGAACCGGCATGGCTCACGGATATTTCATCACCGGCACCGACACCGACAGTGGTAAGACAGTCGTCACCCTTGGTCTGATGCAGCGGTTGCAATCCCGGGGACTGCGGGTGCTGGGGATGAAGCCGGTGGCCGCCGGTGCCGAGCAAACCGATGCGGGCCTGAGAAACGACGATGCCCTGCGTCTGCAGGCGCAGGCCTCGTGCTCCCTCGCCTACGAGCAGATCAACCCCTACTGCTTTGCGCCGCCGATCGCCCCCCACCTGGCGGCTGAGCAGGCGGAACAAATGATCGACTTTCTCGAGATCGGACGCTGTTTCGGGCAGCTGGCGAATGGGGCAGACCGGGTGCTGGTGGAAGGGGCCGGTGGCTGGCGGGTGCCATTGGGCGCGGGTCGCACGATGGCCGATCTGGCCCTCGCCCTCGACCTGCCGGTGATCCTGGTAGTGGGCCTGCGGCTCGGCTGTATCAATCATGCCCTGCTGAGTGCGGAGTCGATCCGGGCGTCCGGGGGGCGGTTGGCCGGCTGGATCGGCAATCAGGTTGATCCGGCCATGCAGGAGCGGGAGGCCAACACTGAAACCTTGCAGCAGTGGCTCGACGCCCCCTGTCTGGGGCTGGTGCCCTGGCTGGCGCGACCAACCCCGCAAGCGGTCAGCGACTGCCTGCGACCCCCTGGGGAGTTTTGACAATCCAGACGCAAGGGGATTCGCGGGTTAGGATCAATGGGATGATCGCCTCGATTTCACAGGGAACAGGGACACGTCGTTTAATCCAGTCCACTTGACTACCCTGTTTGCAGGGTATCCCAACGCAACCGAGTCGATCAGAACGTCTGGAATGGTGATAATTCCATAACGACAGCGGATCAAACGGTTCTCCATTGCCCGTAGACTTTGCGGGAAAGGGCGTCTATTCTCACTCATGTAAGCTATTGCGAAGGGGAGCTAATGTCCATGATCCGGCCCATCTGTTGGGTGCTGATTGCGTATGTTTCGATAATGACAGGCCAGATTGCTCACGGGATTCCCCTGGAGCCTACCGCTCCGGTGAAGGGCGATGCAATCACGCAGTTTCTCCCCATTATTACCGTAGGCGATCCCCTTGAAGCCCCGGTGGCCTTTATCCGCAAAGGAAACTGGCCGCTTGCCCGTAAGCTGCTGGATGCGCTTGTCAGTCAGACACCCGAGCGATCAGAGGTATGGGAGGTTGATGGTTTTCTCAAGCTGGTTGAGGATGACACTGACGGAGCTGAGTCGTCGCTACGCAAAGCGATCACACTCAATCCAGAATCGAGCTCTGCGCTGAGCAAGCTGGGGCATGTGAAACTGATGCAGAACCGCGGTGAGGAGGCAACTCGTCTTTTCGAGAAAGCGATCGCGATACATTCAGGGGATCAGTTGGCCAATTTGTATCTGGCCCGCATGGCGTTGCGTTCAGGGGATTTGAATGCCGCTATTCGTTACTATGAAACAGTTGTTTCAGGCATGCCTGGTGCCACCAATTTTGCCCATGAAGAACTCGCTGGTCTGTACAATCAGGTAGGACGCTATGACGCGACCATCAAACTCCTGATGCCTCTAACAACGCCGGATGTCTCTCGTGCCACGGTATCAATCCTGCTGGCCAACGCCTACCTGGAGCAAGGTGACAATGAGGCTGCCAGGCAACAGCTTTCTATAGCGAAACAGCAAAATTCCGATCATCCCAGACTTGCCGTCATGGAAGCGATTCTAGACCGTCAGGAGGGAAATCTGGAATTATCAGCACGCAAGCTGCGGGAGATACTGAGACTTGACCCGAATGACGGTTTCGTCCGTTATGAGTTGGGCCGCACCTTGCTGCAAACGGGCGACTGGCGCGGCGCTATAACGGAATTTGAGGCTGGCGCCGTACATCTGGCCGATCCTTACCGGGTACGGTTGCAGATAGCGGAAATCCAGCTACGGAAGGGCGATGCCGGGCAGGCGGTAGCGCATATCGAACAGCTACTCAAAACCCGTTCCACCCCGCTGGCGCTCTATCTGTTGGCGGATGGTTACTGGCTCATCGGTGATGTCAATAGCAGCCTGCGTACCGCCGACACCTTAATGAAGCAACACCCGGACTATCTTCCAGGGTACCTAATCGCAATCCGGCTGAACAATCAAGCGGGGAAATTTGACAGGGCGTTAGCCACGGCACGGGAGGCGACGAGAGTATTTCCCCAGTCGTCGCAGGCATGGCTAGCGCACTCTGGCCTGTATCTGACAGGGGGGCGGTATGATTCCGCCCAAACTGTGATCGACGAAGCCCTCCGGTATCACCCTGGCAATGCGGAGCTTCGGTTTCAGCAGGCTTCCACCTACCAGCAGCTCGGAAAAGTGGCCGCAGCAGAACAGCTCTACCGGGAATTGCTACAAGATGACAAAAACAATGCCGTGATTGTCAACAACCTTTCGAACCTGCTCGCCGAGGACCCGACTCGTCGAGCTGAAGCGCTGAACTTTGCCAGAAATGCCCATAAGCTGGCGCCGGATTCCGCCGCCATGCAGGATACCCTTGGATGGGCACTACACCTGAATGGGGAGCATCGTCAGGCAGTCACCTGGTTGCGGTCGGCCCTGGAGAAAGCCCCCGCGGATGGCAATGTGCTTTGCCGACTGGGTATCGTATATTCCTCTCTCCATCGCACCGATCAGGCGCGTGATGCCATCGAACGTTGTCTTACGATGCGTCCCGAAATAAAAGTAGGTGAACAGGCTAGGGCGGTGCTCAATGCCCTGTAGTTCTTGAAAGTGTGAGGCCCGGGTGGGGGTCATCAAACTCCGTGGTCGGCCCAAGCCAGCCCTCCCACGCTCTTCCCTGTCCCTGATGACCAATGATTCTGAACTGCATAGGGGATAAACCAGAAGAACCAAACGAGGCGGAGCTCAAGATTCGCCGGTTCGTCAACTCACCACGGTTTGCAAATCCATTGCAAGAGAAAGTCGCATATCACAATACGGTTTCCTGCTGCGTTCCCCTGCGAGTCAGGTGACTGCGGTTTGTAGCTAATAAATGACGCTAATACATCGATTGATGAGAACATGCCGTTTTATGGTTCACCCCGCCTGACCACATACCTGAGAGACAAGCATTAAACCGTAAACCCGTCAGTTGCTGCGTCAGCAGGCACACGTCTGAAGTTGAAAGAGGTCTTTGAACAGTCAAAACTCAGAGCGGCTTTACACGTTGATGTGTCAGGCTCGCACGTCCTTTTTTCTTGGTGATTGATTTCTGTACAAATAATCGCGTTAACCGTCAATTGACCAACGACATCGTGAAGCCAATCAAACTTGGCCGGGAGACTGGATTCGAGTCCCACCTCAGGGGCGGTAATATTAAGAACGGCGACCGATATTAGGCCGCCGTTCTGCATACCGTAGGTTCGATCGGAAGTTGTGGATGCGATTATTCTCTACGCCGACGTTGCTGGGTCAGGCCGATGCCCATCAGGCCAAGGCTGAAGAGAAACACTATGCTCGGCTCCGGGACCTCACCGTCGCCACCACCCTCAAAGCCACCATCACCGATAGTGACGTCCCCGGCTGCCATGGTTTCCGGGATGCCCGTGGCATCTATCTCGAGCACCAGCAGTGGACTGCCAGCCGGTGGTGTGGAAAAGCTGTTGTGGGTGGCGCAGCAGTTCCCGTCGAGAGTGTCATCCAGTAGGAATGGAGCGGCCTCGCCCACCGGCAGCACATCAAAGGGTGAGGTTACAGCGACGCCGGTTGCGGAGATAGGTACCGTATCGTAATAGCCGTTACCCGCGGCCGTTGGTGAAGTTGCCCGGGATGCACCCGCAAAGTAGACCAGCCCGCCACCGTCGTTAAAGAAATCGGTGATTTCGGCCGCTCTGGCTGCGATGGCGTCGATACCGGCATCGGTCAGATCACAACCGCCGCAGGTGGTATGTGAGGAGATCACGATGGCGCTGAAGTTGGTCACGTTAAGGGCTGTAGCTGCGAAGGCGGCCGAGGTGGGATCCATGATTGTTACATTAAAGGGATTGCCCGCACCCTCAACCGTATTTCGTGCTTGGGCAGTTGCTTGGCCGAAGGCGCTCAAGAAGTCACCCGTGGTGTTGTTCGTGAGTGCCAATACTGGCAAAGTCTGGTCGGGGGCATCCTGACGGGCGAAGTCAACCGCCGCCCCGAAGTGGTTGCACTGAGCTCCACCGGAGCAATGGAAGTCGGCATCGTGTCCGGTCAGCCAGATGTTGCCGGCCAGCGCCGGGGAACTCATGATGGACAGGCCCAGCAGGGTAAGCCCTGCACCAATGAGTCTATGGATAAGTCGAATCATTTTTATCGCCTCCTAATATTCCGCATTGCCAGTCCATCGTTAATCGAGCCGACTTGTATGCGTAATCATTTGTCAAGCGATATTTATGCCATTTTTAAAAAATTTTTATAAAACAATATCCTGTATGTAGTAACGAGGATTGCCACTAAAAAAACTGGACAGTCACAGCGTCAACTTCGGGCACCGTTAACCATGTATCGACAAGTACAGATTAAATTACCATCATTTTCAATGAGTTAAGATAAGTGCGTGGAAAATCCGAGATGTAAAAAATATGGACAGTGTGCTCCTGGCCAAGTGATGGCAGGTTTCATGATCCACTCGGTAATAACAAGAATAATTTATTAATTCAATAGCTTGGCATGCAATTCGAATTGTTGATTGGATGTAAAAAACATGGACAAGCCTGGCTTGGCAGGATGTGATTCCGTTACTCCTTCCCTGAGGATCTAAAGCCAAAATCATACGAAGTAACTGGATTCTATTTCATTAGGATTGATCCAGATTTGTCTCCTGCCCCTTGAATATACGCGCAGGCCGGAGCAGAGTAATCGCAGGGCATCAAGGATATATGATGGTTCCATCCGTCGGGTGTAATCAGTATCGACGAAGCCGTAGACTATCTGTCCGTCCGGCTGGATGACATCGGTGGACGGCAGGCGTAATTCAAAGCGCTCACCGCCATTGTAGGCCGGCAGGTCGATACCAACGCCGGCATAGGTGTGCAACGATTCCGGGAGCGAGAAGACCAGTCCAAACTGCCGCGACCCCCGGTTTCCCTGATCGTTCAATACCTCGAATTGAAGATCATGCCGTGCGGTGGTCTCCGCAACCTTGTCCGGCATTTCCGGCGCAATGGCCACCAGTGAAGCGCCCGATGCTTCGATCTTCAGCAATTCCTCCTTCAGGGCGTGTAGCTCCACATTTCAGTTGGGCACCAGCGACCGCGATAGATATTGACCACCATCGGGCCGCGACTGAACAGATCGGTCAGACAGATCTCCTCGCCACGGGCGTTGGTCAGGGTGAATCCCGGTCCTTGATCACCCCTTCCCAGAGCCCGGTTCTCGATACCCGATGCCTTCAGATCGGCAGTTACCTGGGCCATGGTCTGAATAATCTCCGGCGCAACCTTGTTGATGGAACTCCTTTTCTGTTGCTCAAGCTGCTGCTGTGGTGCCATGATGAGTCCCTGTCTGGTGTGGTGGAGAATTGATTGTTGATCAATCGTTCAATAATTATTAATTGAATGATCGCTCAATATCTTGTTAGAGTTAGGTTATGGCTCGTCCAATAGAATTTGATCGCGAAGCGGCGCTGGAAAAATCGATGCGAATTTTCTGGCGTCACGGCTATGCCAATACCTCCATTCAGCGTCTGGGTAACCAGCTGGCGATGCACCCGGGCAGTCTGTATGGTGCGTTCAAAAATAAACGCCAGCTGTTTATGGAGGCCCTGGAACTCTATTTTGAGCGCAGCAGCCAGTCGCTCCAGGAGGCCCTGGAGAGCGGTAACAGCCCGCTGCAGGGCATCCACCGTTTCTTTGACCAGCTGTTGGATCAGATCGAGGATCGCCGCTCCATCAAAGGCTGCCTGATGATCAATACCGCCACCGAACTGGCTCAGGAGGCCGAAGACGAGCCGTTGGCCAGACGCCTGGACGAGATGTTTCGCAGTCATGAGCAGCGCTTTCAGCAGGCCCTGGTCGAGGCCCAAGCCAGGGGGGAACTGGCGAAGGAGAAGGATCCAGAGGCCCTGGCGCGTTATCTCTTGGTGGGGGTACGGGGGCTGCGAGTCTACGGCCTGACCCGTCCGTCCCGGAAAGCGCTCGAGAGCGTACTGGAAAACCTGCTCTCGGTATTGCAGGGCTGATCAACCGGTCCCAGTCGTGAACTATCTCGCCCATCTGTTTCTGTCATCTGATGATCCGGATGAACGGCTCGGCAGTCTGATCGCCGACTTTACCCGCGGGCGCTTGCAGACCCTGGCCCAGACCTATCCCCGCGGAGTGATGCAAGGGATCGCCTTGCATCGTCAGGTAGACCGCTTTACCGATGACAACCCCTGGGTCACACAGAGCAGGCGGCGCATAACCGCCCCCTATCGACGCTATAGCGGTATCATCCTTGATATACTGTATGACCATTTTCTCAGCAGTTATTGGTCTGAGTTCAGCGGACGGGACCGGCACGCTTTTATCCAGGATATCTACCGGCTACTGGGGGAACGGCGAAATGAGTTGCCGGAACAACTGAGCACCCTGGTGCCGCGTATGCAGCGCGAAGACTGGCTCGGTTCCTATCGGGATCTGGAGGTGATCGGTCGGGTCTTTGAGCGGATGTCGAGCCGCCTGCGCCAACCCAATCATCTGGGCGGGGCGATGGTTGAGGTGCAGCGGCACTATCCTGATCTGGAAGCGAATTTCCGGCAGTTCTTTCCGGAACTGATGGCATTTGTACAACGACAACAGGAGCAGATGGATCGGCCATGATACCGGACAGAGTCAGTGACATTTTAAGATCCAATGGCCTCAAGGCACTGGAATTCGAACCCGGCAGCACACCCACCTCCGAATTGGCGGCGGAGCGTATTGGAGTGGCGGTGGGCCAGATAGCCAAGTCGATGCTGTTCAAGGGCAAGAACGGCAATTTCTACCTGGCGGTCTGCCCGGGTGACCTGAGGGTCTGCAGTAAAAAGATGAAGGGTGAGACCGGCACCAAGGTACGCATGGCCAGGGGGGAAGAGACCGAGGCGGTGACCGGCTTTCGTCCCGGTGGCGTCTGTCCGTTCGGCGTCGAGGGGGTGGAGATGCTGCTGGATATCGGGCTGGCCGGTTATCCACTGGTGTATCCGGCGGCGGGAAACGATGCCTCCGGTGTCCCGCTCACCTTTGAACAGCTCAAGCAAATCACCGGCGGCCGGGTGGTTGATGTGATGGAGCGCTGAGATGCGGATTTGACCTGCAGTGATGCTCTCCTCACGCAAGTGGGGTGATGGGCGGGTGGATTTATATTGCAAGGTTGTCGTTCGGCATCGAGCCGGGCGCGACAGTATAATACCGTTTCGGCGTTTTTTGCTGCGACTGCAGCAGATTCTGCCGGCCGGAGGTGGTAAAAGGCGGGCGAATCTCCTATTCTTCAGACCCCTTTTCTGTACAACCGAGCTTCAAAATGTTCAAAGACAGCCTGACAAATACCAACCTGCTCGCCGAGCGGGTACTGATCTCGCCCGTTGACCTGAAGCGTCATCTGCCCCTGTCACCCGAAGGTGAGCGCAACGTGATTGAGGCAAGACAGACCATCAAGCGAATTTTAAACCATCAGGATCACCGCCTGCTGGTGGTAACCGGCCCCTGCTCCATCCATGATGTGGAAGCGGCCAAAGAGTACGCCCTGCGGTTGAAAAAACTGCACGATGAGTTGGGGGGGACCCTCTATATCGTCATGCGTATCTATTTTGAGAAACCCAGAACCACCGTGGGCTGGAAAGGGCTGATCAACGATCCGCGCATGGACGACAGTTTCCATATCGAAGAAGGGCTGCACAAGGCGCGTGAGCTGTTGGTCTGGCTGGCTGAACTGAATCTGCCGGTGGCGACCGAGGCCTTGGACCCATTCAATCCCCAGTACCTGGGCGATCTCTTCTCCTGGGCGGCGATTGGTGCGCGCACCACCGAGTCACAGACCCATCGCGAGATGGCCTCCGGACTCTCCATGCCGGTCGGCTTCAAGAATGGTACCGATGGTGGACTGGCGGTAGCGATCAACGCGCTGGAGTCGGTCGCCAATCCCCACAGCTTTCTCGGCATTAACCAGAAAGGGCAGGTGACGGTGATCCAGACCAAGGGCAATGTGTGCGGGCATGTGATCCTGCGCGGGGGCAATGGCGGACCCAACTATGACTCGGTGAATGTGGCACTCTGTGAAGAGGCACTGCAGAAGGCCGGACTGCCGGAGAACATCATGATCGACTGCAGCCACGGCAATTCCAGCAAGAAACCCGAGTTACAGCCGCTGGTGGCGGAAAATGTGGTCAACCAGGTGATTGAGGGTAACCAGTCAATCACCGGCCTGATGCTGGAGAGTAATCTGGAGTTTGGTAACCAGTCCATTCCGGCCGATCTCAGCCAGCTCAAATACGGTGTCTCGGTGACGGATGCCTGTATTGACTGGGAGACCAACGAGCAACTGTTGCGGAGTATGGCAACGAAACTGCAGGATGTGCTGCCGGCCCGGATCAAATCCTAGTTCATCTGCGCGAGCGATTCAGACAGCTGTTTGTCATGACAAAAAGAAGGCCGCAAGGAGGTTGCGGCCCTAATCCAAAAGGAGGAGTTGATCAGGGTGATTGCACTACTTCGATACTGCCTTCGGTCCATCACCCTGACCATGGGACAGATTTGATCACGGAACGGTAACAGGCCGCATTGCGAATTCGCAACGCGGCCTGTTTTTTTGTCCAGGGATGGAGGGCAGGCACGGGGACCTGCCCCTACGAGCCGGGGGGGGGGTTGTATACCGTGTAGGGGCAACCCCCTGTGGTTGCCCGATCTCGCCGGTTGGCCGGGGGTAAGGCAGGCACGGGGACCTGCCCCTACGGGCCGGGGGGGTGTTTTGTATACCGTGTAGGGGCAACCCCCTGTGGTTGTCCGATCTTCCGGGGTGGTCGGGAAAAGGGCAGGCACGGGGACCTGCCCCTACGGGCCGGGGGGGTTGTTTCCTATACCGCGTAGGGGCAACCCCCTGTGGTTGCCCGATCTCGCCGGTTGGCCGGGAAAAGGGCAGGCACGGGGACCTGCCCCTACGGGCCGGGTGGGGTTGTTTTGTATACCGTGTAGGAGCAACCCCCTGTGGTTGTCCGATCTTCCGGGTTGGCCGGGAAAAGGGCAGGCACGGGGACCTGCCCCTACGGGTCGGGCGGAATTGTTTTGTACACCGTGTAGGAGCAACCCCCTGTGGTTGCCCGATCTTCCGGGTTGGCCGGGAAAAGGGCAGGCACGGGGACCTGCCCCTACGGGTCGGGCGGAATTGTTTTGTACACCGTGTAGGAGCAACCCCCTGTGGTTGCCCGATCTTCCGGGTTGGTCGGGAAAAGGGCAGGCACGGGGACCTGCCCCTACGGGCCGGGCGGGGGTAGGGCAGGCACGGGGATCTGCCCCTACGGGCGCCCCAGCTTGCGGGTAATGGCCAGGGCCATCTCCAGTGCCTGTTCATAATTGAGGCGCGGGTCGACCTGGGTCTTGTAGGCCCGTTTCAGCCCTGCCTCGTCCAGACCACGGGCGCCGCCGATACACTCGGTCACATCATCACCAGTGAGTTCAAAGTGAACGCCACCGAGGATACTGCCCTCGCTCTGATGGATCCCGATCGCCTGCTCCAGTTCCGAGAGGATATTGTCGAAGCGGCGGGTCTTGTAGCCGCTCTGGGTCGATTCAGTGTTGCCGTGCATCGGGTCGCTGACCCAGAGCACATGCCGCCCGGTTCGCTGGACTGCCCGGATCAGCGGTGGCAGACCGTCGGCAATCTTAGCCACGCCGAAGCGGTGGATAAACAGCAGTTTACCCGCCTGGTTGTCCGGGTTCAGGCGTTCGACCAGTTCCTCGATCCATTGTGCCGACATGCCGGGTCCCACTTTTACGCCCACAGGATTTTGGATGCCGCTAAAGTACTCGATATGGGCGTCGGTGGTGGCGGCCGTCCGGAAGCCGATCCAGGGCAGGTGGGTGGTCAGGTTGTAATAGCCGCTGCGGTTGGGTACCTGACGGGTCAGGGACTGCTCATAGTGCAGATGTAGGCCCTCGTGGCTGGTGAAAAACTGCACCCGGTTGAGTTCGCTGTTTCTGGCGCCACCCAGGGTCTCCATGAATTTGAGCGAGTGGGACAGCTCGGCCACCACCTGGTGGTACTCCTCGGCCAGCGGGGAGTGACTCATGAAATCCAGGTCCCAATTCTCCGGGTGGTGCAGGTCGGCAAAGCCGCAGTCCGACAGGGCGCGGATAAAATTCAGGGTCATGGCGGCCCGTCCATAGCCGCGCAGCAGTCGAACCGGGTCAGGAATCCTGGCTTCCGGGGTAAACTCCGGGCCGTTGATCAGATCGCCCCGATAACTGGGCAGGGTAATACCGTCGATGGTCTCGGTATCTGCGGAGCGGGGCTTGGCGAACTGACCGGCAATGCGTCCAACCCGGATGACCGGTTTGTTCAGTCCATGGATCAGCAGCAGGCTCATCTGCAGCAGGATCTTCAGTTTGTTGGTAACGATCTGCGAGTTGCAGTCACTGAAGTTTTCCGCGCAGTCGCCACCCTGCAGCAGGAACGCCTCGCCCCGGGCCGCTGCCGCCAACTGACTCTTCAACGCCTCAATCTCCCAGGAGGTGACCAGGGGCGGCAACAGCGAGAGCTGTTCCAGGGTGGCGTCGAGCGCCTTCGCAGAGGGATAGTTGGCCTGCTGTTTGGCCGGTTTCTCCTGCCAGGATTTGGGGTGCCAATGATTCATCTATGTGACTCGGGGTTCAGGTGGGGCGGATGGTGCACAACCGGTTCGATTCGTCGCTCAGCATAGCGGAAATCGAACGGATTGGGGAGTGCGGGGGTCGGTGGTTATTCCGGACCCGGCGTAGGGGCAACCCCCTGTGGTTGCCCGATGTTCCCGGGCATCCGGAAAAAAGGGCAGGCACAGGGGCCTGCCCCTACAGGCTGGCCTGGCGGCCCAGTTCGAAGGCCTTTTCATTAATCTCCACCAGTTCCGGCTTGCGGCCCCGGAATCGGTCGAGAATTTCGTTTTTGAGCGCCTCGGCCGGAAACGGCAGCAGTTCGGAGATGGCGCCGAGCATCACTGTGTTGACCAGCTTGAAATTGCCCAGATCCCGGGCGATGGCGCCGGCGTCGAAGGCGTGGTATTCGACGCCGGTTTTGGCGATCTCGCCGATCGGGTCCTCCGGGTAGTCATATAGCCCGAGACTCACTACCGGTGGCTCCTGCCGGGTAGTGTTGATCATGGCCACCCCGCTGGAACGCAGGTGGCTGATCCAGCGCAGCGCCTCGGCCGGCTCGAATCCCACCAGGATATCCGCCTCACCGGGCGGAATGGCCGGGGACAACACCTGGGCGCCGAAGCGTACATGAGAGGTGACCACGCCGCCGCGCTGGGCCATGCCCGCCACCTCTGTCTTCTTTACATCGAAGCCTTGTGACAGGGCGGTCTGGGAGAGGACTTCGGCGGCAGTCATGACGCCCTGGCCACCGATGCCGGCCACCAGGATATTGGTGATTTTGTTTTCGCTCACAATAGGTACTCGGTTCTGATAAATGGATTCATGCGCGGTGCCGACATCACTGCCGGATGTAGTCTGCCAGCGGCAGGATGGCGTCCGGGCCGCAGGTCTTGGGACAGAGATTGCAGCCGGTGCAGGCGCCGCTTTCGATCTTGACAAAGGCCAGCTCCTTCTCGCTGCCGTTCGGTTTGACCACGGTTTCGCGCCGGGTCACCAGGATCGCCGGACAGCCGATATCCAGGCAGTTGCCGCAGCCGGTGCACTTGTCGTCATCCACCGTCAGGGCCGGTTGGGCACCGTAGTAGTCGATCAGTACGCAGGGCTGGTTGGTGATGATGACCGAGGGTTCGGCAATCTTGACTTCGTCGCGCAGTGCGGTGAACAGGGTCGGCAGTTCATAGGGATTGACCTCGTGAATCCGTTCCGGTTTCACTCCCAGGGCCTCGCACAGCTTGCGGAAATCGACTTTAGTCGACTCCTTGCCGTGGATGTCGCGGCCACTGGCGGGATTGTCCTGGCCGCCGGTCATGCCGACCGCGCGGTTGTCCAGCAGCAGAATGGTGACATTGCCGTTGTTGTAGGTGATGTCGAGCAGTCCCTGCATGCCCATGTGCATGAAGGTGGAGTCGCCAATCACCGCGATGATCTTTTTGTCCTGGTCTGCCTCGACGCGGCCCTTGTCCAGGCCGTGGGCGATGCCCATCGAGGCGCCCATGCAGACGGTGGTGTCCAGGGCATTCCAGGGGTGTCCGGCGCCCAGGGTATAACAGCCGATATCGCCCGAGATGGTGGTGTTACGGATTTTTGACAGGCAGTAGTAGATGCCCAGGTGGGGGCAGGCCACGCACATGGTGGGCGGGCGTGGAAAGACGTTGATACCGGTGGCCGGATCGATACGCGGCGCCGGCGGCTTGATCTCGATGGGTGCCTTGACCGGCGCGGTCTCCGGCACCGCCTCGCCCAGCAGTCCGGCAATGGCCGGACGCAGCACATTGGGCGACAACTCGCCGATGCGGGACAGAATCTCCTTGCCCAGCAGGGCAATGCCGGCGGCCTTCAATTCGGTCTCCAGGATCGGCTCCACCTCTTCCACCACCACCAACTGGTCCACTTGGCTGGCCAGTGCACGGATCTTGTCGAAGGGGACCGGATAGCTGAGGCCCAGCTTGACCAGCGGGGCATCCGGGAAGGCCTCCTTGACATGCATGTAGGTAGGACCCGAAGTGACAAATCCGATGCGTTTGTCACTGCCGTCCATGATGATATTCAGGTTGCTGGATTCACTGTAGCGTTGGATTTCCGCCTCGCGCTCGAACATCATCGGCAGGCGTTTTCTCGCCACGCCGGGGGTCATGATCAGGCGGCCGGGGTCCTTGATGAAGCCCTGGGCATTTTCATGCTCACGGCGTTCCCCGAAGTTGACCACGCCCTTGACGTGGCAGATCCGGGTGGTCAGGCGCAGGATCACCGGGGTATTGAACTGTTCGGAGAGCTCGAATGCCTGCTGGGTATACTCGTAGGCCTCCTGGGCGTCGGCCGGCTCCAGCAAAGGCACATGGGCAAAGCGGCCCCAGAAGCGGGAGTCCTGCTCATTCTGAGAGGAGGAGAGGCCGACGTCATCGGCCACGGCGATCACCAGGCCGGCACCGACCCCTGCCAGGGTCTGGCTCATCAGAGCGTCGGAGGCGACATTCAGGCCCACATGCTTCATGGCGCAGAACGCCCGGCTGCCGGCCAAAGAGGCGCCGATGGCGACCTCCAGGGAGACCTTTTCGTTCACCGACCATTCGGTGTACATCTCCGGGTAGTGGGCGGCAAACTCCAGGATTTCGGTTGACGGGGTACCGGGATAGGCGGCCGCGAGATTACAGCCGGCCTCCCAGGCGCCGCGTGCCACGGCTTCGTTTCCCGACATGAAGCGCCGGTTGGAACCGGCCAATGGGGGGACAGCACTCACAATGTTCACCTCTAACGCTTGAAACAATAGGGGCTGCCATATCAGCCAGCCCCCAGAAATCGCTCTATCCTACTACAAAGCGGGATGAATTCACTTTTTTCGGTGGTCGATCACCCGCACCGCCTTGCCCTCGGAGCGGGGTACCTCGCCCACGTCCTTGATCACCACCTTACAGGAGACGCCGATAAAGTCCTTGATGTCACGCACTACCTTCGCCGCGGTGCGGTCCCTGGCCTCCTGCGGCTGCTCCATCAGCGGCGGACTGCCCTCCACGTTGACCACCATGGTATCCATGCTGCCCTCGCGGAACAGCTCGATCTGATAGAAGGGCGAGAGGGTTTCGCTCTGCATCAACACCGCCTCGACCTGGGTCGGGTAGACGTTGACACCGCGGATGATCAGCATGTCGTCGCTGCGTCCGGTGATGCGTTGCATGCGCACATGGGTGCGGCCGCACTTGCAGGGGGCCTTGTCCAGTACCGAGATGTCCCGCGTGCGGTAACGGATGATCGGAAATGCCTCCTTGGTCAGGGAGGTGAAGACGATCTCGCCCTCTTCGCCATAAGGCACTGCCCTTCCGGTATTCACGTCCACGCATTCCACCAGGAAGTGATCTTCCCAGATGTGCAGGCCGTTCTTCGCCTCGATACATTCGTTGCCGACGCCGGGGCCCATCACCTCGGAGAGGCCATAGATGTCGACACAGTCGATGCCCAGGCGGGACTCCAGTTCGTAGCGCATCTCCTCGGTCCAGGGCTCGGCACCGTGGACACCCACCCGCAGCGGCAGCTTGCGGATATTGATCCCCATCTCTTCGGCGGCTTCGGCGAGGTTCAGAGCGTAGGAGGGGGTGCAGCTGATGGCGGTGGGGGCAAAATCCTGCAGCAGCATGAGTTGTTTCTGGGTCTGTCCGCCGGACATCGGGGTGACCATGACGCCCAGCTCCTCACCGCCGTAGTGCAGTCCCAGGCCGCCGGTAAACAGGCCGTAGCCATAGGCGTTGTGCAATCGGTCACCCGGGTGCAGCCCGGCGGCGGAGAGGCAGCGGGCCACCAGTTGTCCCCAGGTGCGGATGTCCCGTTTGGTGTAACCCACCACGGTGGGCTTGCCGGTGGTGCCGGAGGAGGCGTGCACCCGTACCACCTGTTCGGTAGGGACGGCAAACAGGCCGAACGGATAGTTATCCCGCAGGTGCTCCTTCTTGGTATATGGGAGGTGCCGAATATCGCTCAACTGCTGGATGTGTTCGGGCTTCACCCCCAACTCGTCCATGGCATTCCGATAGAATTTAACCGTGTGGTAGCAGCGCTCCACCGTGGCTTTCAGGCGTTTCAACTGGAGTACCTCCAGCTCTTCCCTTGGCATGGTCTCGAAATCGGAATGCAGTATCATTGTTTATCCTCCGGGATCAGTATTTTTCCCCATCCACTCCGCGATCTTGTCGGATCGACGGAATACCGTGCCGCTGAACAGGCCCACCAGCTGGCCCTCGCCGGTCTTCACCTCCACAGTATAGAGACCGGTGCGTCTGGTTGAGCTCTCCTCCCGGGCTTCGGCGATCAGACGGTCGCCTTCGCGGCTCGATCCGGGAAAACTGAGCTGGGTCGACAGGGCGAGCGAAGTGGTGCCGTGGGAGTTGGAGGCGACCGCAAAGGCGAAATCCGCCAGGGTAAAGGTGACGCCGCCCTGGGTGACCCTGACCGCGTTCAACATGTCCGGCCGCACGGTCAGGGATGCGCGGGCGTATCCGGGTTTGACCGAATCCAGTTTGATATCCAGCAGCCGGGCAAACTTGTCCTGCTGCTCCATCCAGTGGCCGATCGCCTCGGCCTGTTGTGCTGTTTCTGTCGACATAAAAACCCTATTCTAAACGTGGGACCAGGGATGACCAAGTCCTTTCTGTTGCAAGGGATACCGTTTCAGTGGAAACGGAGTGTGCCCGGAAAGTTACGGCTGTGCCAGTTTTTCCGATAGCAGTGTGTAGCCGTCCTGGCGCAGTTTCTCATCCACATCCTGGGGATTGTCGGCGGCATAGCGCACGATGGCGACGCGTTTGGGGCTGCCCATCTGGGAGACGGGAGAGACGACGGTGGCGATATAGCCGCCGGCGTCGTTGATCTTGTGCAGCAGGCCGCCGAGGGCGCGGGCCTTGTTGGGCAGGCTGACGGCGATGCGGGTGGTGTTGTCCAGGCCGCAGCCCATGATATCGAGGAAGAAGTCGAGGATATCGGTCTCGCTGACCACGCCGACCAGTTCGCCGTTGTCGATCACCGGCAGGTTGCCGATGCGCTTGTCGCGGATCAGCTGGCCGGCCTCCTCGACCAAGGCGTCGGGGGCGCAGGTGATCACCTCGCGCACCATCAGTTCGCCGACGGTGATCTTGGAGGTGAGATAGTTCACCTCGCCCACCGACAGGGTGGTGATGGCCGAGGGCTCGGCCCGGTCCAGCTCCTTCTGGCTGAACAGGCCCACCAGGTGGTTCTGGTCATCCACCACCGGCAGATAACGCCGGCCCTTCTCCCGCATCACCTGGGCCGCATGGCTGAGCTTCATATCCGCCGTCACGGTATCCACGGCGCGGGTCATGATCTGTTCCACATACATAGCGTCTTCAACCTCGGTTAGTTCGATTAGTAATGGCCCTGTCCCGGGGCATACGGGCGGTGCCTGTGTAGGAGCGGCTTCAGCCGCGAAGGGATCCCCAACCACGTACAGGTCGCGACTGAAGCCGCTCCTACGAGGGTGCCCTATCCCTTTCCCGGCGCCGGTCCAAGTGCTATCAATGGCCCAGATAGGCCTTCTGCACCGCCTCGTCGGCCAGCAGTTCATCGGCATCGGCACTCAAGACCACCCGGCCGGTCTCCAGCACATAGCCGCGATCGGCAATGCCCAGCGCCGCCTTGGCGTTCTGCTCCACCAGCAGGATGGTCACGCCCTGCTCATTGAGCTCGCGCACCACGCGGAAGATCTCCGCCACCAGCAGCGGCGCCAGCCCCATGGAGGGCTCATCCAGCAACAGCAGCTTGGGCCGGCCCAGCAGCGCCCGGCCCATCGCCAGCATCTGCTGCTGACCGCCCGACAGGGTGCCCGCCGCCTGGCGGCGCTTCTCCTGCAGGATCGGGAACAGCTGGTAGATCTTCTCCATCTCTTCCGCCACCCAGGCCTTGTCCTTGCGCTGGGTAAAACCGCCCAGCAGCAGATTGTCCTCCACACTCAGCGGCGCGAACACCTGACGCCCCTCGGGGATATGGCAGATCCCGGCCTGCACGATCTTGTGCGGCGCGGTGCGGGTGATCTCCCGTCCGTCAAAAATCACCTGGCCGCCGCTCGCCTTGTGCACGTTGGAGAGGGTGTGCAGCAGGGTGGTCTTGCCGGCGCCGTTGGCGCCCACCATGGCCACCAGCTCGCCGGGGTTGACCTCCAGGGAGATCCCGTGCAGGGCCTGGATGGGTCCGTAATGGGCGGTCAGTCCCGCCACCTGTAACAGCGCGTTAGACGGCATACTGCACCTCTCCCCCCAGATAGGCCTCGATCACCTTCGGGTTGTTCTGTATCTCTTCCGGCAGCCCCTCGGCCAGCCGGCTGCCATAATCGATCACCAGGATGCGGTCGGAGACCTGCATCACCAGGCCCATGTTGTGCTCCACCAGCAGCACACTGATGCCCGCCTGGCTGATGCGGCGGATCAGCTCGCGCATCTCCACCGTCTCGGTGTCGTTGAGTCCGGCCGCCGGCTCGTCCATCAACAACAGTTTTGGTTGGGCGGCCAGGGCGCGGGCGATCTCCACCCGCTTCAGGACGCCGTAGGGCAGGGAGTCGGCCGGCATGTTGATGTACTTTTCCAGGCCGCAGAACAGCAGCGCCTCGCGCGCCCACGCCTGGGCCTGGCGCTCCTCCTTGAGGATATTGGGCAGCCGCAGGGCGGCACTCCAGAGATGGCTGTGAGTGCGCAGATGGCAGCCCACCTTGACATTGTCCAGCACGCTCATGTTGAAGAACATCTGCAGGTTCTGGAAGGTGCGGGAGATGCCCATCTTCGCCACCCGATGGGGCAGGCGACCGACGATCTCCTGGTTCTGGAACTTAATGCTCCCCTCGTTGGGCCGGTAGATGCCCGAGAGCATATTGAACAGGGTGGTCTTGCCGGCACCGTTGGGACCGATGACCGCATAGACCTGGCTCTCCGGGACCTCGAAATGGAGGTCGGCAATGGCGGTCACGCCGCCAAAGGAGATGGTCAGGTCCTTGACATCAAGCAACGCCATGGTTGTCCTCCTTCTGCTTGGTGGCCTCGGTTGCCTGCGCTGCCTGTGCCGCGCGCTGGCGGCGCCGGGTGAGCTTGCGCAGCAGCTCCTGCAGGCCGACGAACAGGCCCTGGGGCAGGAAGATCATCGTGCCCATCAGGATGCCGCCGAAGATCATCACCTCGTAATCCTCGAACACCACCAGCAGCTCGGGCAGGAAGGTGAGGATAATGGCGCCGAGCACGGCGCCGTAGGTGGAGGCCATGCCGCCGAGCACCACCATGGTGACCAGCTCGATGGAGAAGAAGAAGCTGAACGAGTCGGGGCTGACGAAGGCCTGCTGGTGGGCGAACACACTGCCGGCCACCGAGGCGATCAGGGCGGCGAGCACGAACACGCCGGTCTTGGTGGCGGCGGTGTTGATGCCCATCATCTCGGCGGCCACCTCGGAGCCGTGCAGGGCGCGCAGGGCGCGACCGCTGCGCGAGTCGATAATGTTCAGCGCCAGCCAGACCACGATCAGCAGCAGGGCGCCGATGACCACATACCAGCGCGCGTCACTGTCCACCTCCCAGCCGAACAGCGACAGGGTGGGGATACCGCCCAGGCCGTCGGGGCCGCCGGTGAGCCAGCCCAGCTGCACGATGAAGATGTGCACGATGATGCCCAGACCGAGGGTGGCCATGGCCAGATAGTGGCCCTTCAGCTTGAGGATCGGGCGCGCCACGATGTAGGCCAGCACGCCGGTGAAGGCGGCGCCGACCAGGATGGTGGGCCAGGGGTTCCAGCCGTAACGGGTGGTCAAAATGGCCGAGGTGTAGGCGCCGATGCCGAAGAAGGCGGCATGGCCCAGGGAGATCTGCCCGGCATAGCCCATCAGCAGGTTCAGACTGACCGCCAGGATCGCATGCAGTCCGGCCGAGACGCCGACCACGGTGACAAAATAGTTATCGGGAAAAATGAACGGCAGCACAACGATCGCCACCGCCAGGAGAAAAAATCCGCTCAGGCGCTTCATGGTTATACCCGCTCCACGGACGCTTTGCCGAACAGGCCGCTGGGGCGGAAGAACAGCACCAGCAGCAGAATAATAAAGCCGATCGCGTCCTTGTAACCGGAGGAGATGAGGCCGGCGGAGAGGGACTCGATGAGTCCCAGCAGCAGGCCGCCGGCGACCGCGCCCATGGGGTTGCCCATGCCGCCGAGGATGGCGGCGGAGAAGCCCTTGAGACCGAGCATGACGCCGGTGTCATAGGAGGCGAAGGTGATCGGCGCCACCAGAATGCCGGCCATGGCGCCGAGCGCGGCGGAGAGGCCGTAGGCGACCAGCAGCATCACCCCCACATTGATCCCCACCAGATGGGCGGCGGTCTTGTTGCAGGAGCAGGCGAGGATCGCCTTGCCCAGCGTGGTGTGGGTGAAGAAGTACTGGGCACCGAACACCAGCACGGCGGCGCCGCCCATGACCCAGAGACTCTGGGGCAGCACGGTGGCATTGCCGATCTGGATCGGGTCGTCGCCGGAGAACGGCGGCAGGGCGAACAGGTCCTTGCCCCACACCAGCAGGGCCACGCCGCGCAGGAAGATGGAGGCGCCGATGGTGATGATGATGGTGGTGACCACCGAGGCACCGCGGGCCGGGGCGATGGCGAAACGCTGCAGCGCCATGCCCACCAGGGTGGTGATCAGCACCGCCGCCAGGGCGGCCGCCCACAGCGGCAGGCCGGTGTCGCCGGCCGACAGCGCCACCGCGCTCATGGCACCGATCATGACGAACTCCCCCTGGGAGAAGTTCACCACGTCCGAGGCGTTATAGATAATGGCAAAGCCGAGTCCCACCAGGGCGTAGGTCGAGCCGACGGTGATCCCGGTGAGCAGAAACTGGAGGATCTGATCGAACATCCGAAAAATCCTGTGTCGGGGAGGTCAGCGAACCGCACAGGCCCAAGCAAACGGCGCTTGAGGCAGGCTGGGCTGCGGCACTCCCGGGTTTTTGAAACGGGCTGGTTGAGTGGTGCGCCCGCTCCCTGCGGGCAGTCGGCGGTCCGGTGTGAGCACCGGACCGCCAGACCGATTGACGGCAGACTTACTTCACGATGGTCCAGTCACCGTTCTTGATCTCCAGCATCTGGAACGCGTCCAGACCGAGACCCAGGTGGTCACTCGGGCTCATGTTGAACACGCCACCGGTACCGGGGAAGTTTTGGGTCTTCTCGATCTCGTCACGCACCTTGGCCTTGTCGGTGGAGTCGGCGCGATCAATCGCCTCCAGGGCGATCATCAGGCCGTCATAGGCGTGACCGCCGAAGGTGGAGACATCGCCATACTTGCCCTCATAAAGGTTCTTGTAGCCGAGCAGCACCGGACGCTGCGGATCGTTCTCCGGCAGCTTGTCGGCCACCAGCAGGGCGGCGGCGGGCAGGCGGACGCCCTCGGCCGCCTCACCGGCCAGCTCGATGAACTTCTTCGAGGCGACACCGTGCGACTGGTACAGCGGCAGATCGATGCCGAGCTGGCGCACATTCTTGGTGACGATGGCCGGACCGGAACCGAAGCCGAAGTTGAGGATCGCCTGGGCGTCGGTGTCGCGGATCTTGGTCAGCTGGGCGGTCATATCGGTATCCTTGGCGCCGTATTGCTCATCGGCGACGATCTCGATATCGTAGCTGGCCGCCATCGCCAGGCTCTGGTTGCGCCCGGACTTGCCAAACCCGCCGTTACCGCTGATCAGGGCCACCTTGGTAATGCCGCGCCGGCTCATGTCCTCATAGATCTTCTGCGCCGCCATCCGGTCGGTATGAGGGGTCTTGAAGGTCCACTTCTGCACCGGATCGATGATCTTGACCGCGCCGGCCAGGGAGATGAAGGGGATCCCGGCCTTGTCCACCAGCGGCATCACCGAGAGGGTGGAACCGGAGGTGGAACCGCCCACGATCACGTCCACCTTGTCCTTCTGGATCAGGCGCTTGGCAAAGCTGACCGCCTCCTTGGCGTTGCCGCCGGTGTCATAATGCACCAACTCCACCTGGCGGCCGTCAATCCCGCCCTTGGCATTGGTGTTCTCAATGTACATCTGCAGGGTCTTCAGCTCCGGATCACCCAGAAACGACGCCGGTCCAGTCACCGCCAGGAAGGTGCCAATCTTGATCGGCTCCGCCGCCACGGCCTGTCCCGCCACGCCCAGGGTGAATACGGCACTGATGGCCAGGGCAGATGCCAGTTTTTTAAGTTTCATTATCACTCTCTCCTCGATTTCACTCGCTTCAGTGTGCACAGGTTGCAGATACATGGTCTGCAACAGTTATAAATATGCTGGTTATTCCTTGGGGCGTTTGTCAATCACCCGTTGCGCCTTGCCTTGTGAACGATTCACCTGGCCCGGTTCGCATACCGTGACCTGGGTGCTGATGCCGACATAGGATTTGATTTTGTGCCATAAGGTTTTCGATAGCGTATCACGTTGCTGTTGATCCAGCCCGGCTTCTTGCTTCTCCTCGACAAAAACTTTCAGTTTGTCCAGGTGACCATCCCGATACAGTTCCAGCTGATAGTGGGCGGTCAGTTGCGGCAGGGTGAGGATGATCTCCTCGATCTGGGTCGGGAACACGTTGACCCCGCGAATGATCATCATGTCATCGGAGCGGCCGGTGATCTTGTCCATACGCCGCATGCTGCGCGCACTGCCCGGCAATAGCCGGGTGAGATCCCGGGTGCGGTAGCGGATCATCGGCAACGCCTCCTTGGTCAGGGAGGTGAACACCAACTCGCCTGGTTCGCCGTCCGGCAGTACTTCACCCGTCACCGGGTCGATGATCTCCGGGTAGAACAGGTCTTCCCAGATGGTCAGCCCGTCCTTGGTCTCGATACACTCCTGTGCCACGCCGGGGCCGATGATCTCGGACAGGCCGTAGATATCCACCGCATCAATGCCCATGCGCTCTTCCATCTCCAGGCGCATGGCGTTGGTCCAGGGTTCCGCGCCGAAGATACCGATCTTCAGGGAACTGGCCTTGGGGTCAAGCCCCTGGCGTTCCATCTCATCAATAATGTTGAGGAAATAAGAGGGGGTGACCATGATGATGCGGGGTTCGAAGTCACTGATTAGCTGCACCTGTTTCTCGGTCTGCCCGCCGGACATTGGAATTACCGTGCAGCCCAGCCGCTCGGCGCCGTAATGCGCGCCCAGTCCGCCGGTAAACAGGCCGTAGCCGTAGGAGATGTGGCAGGTGTCACCGGGCCGGCCACCGGCGGCGCGGATGGAGCGGGCCACGGCATTGGCCCAAGTGTCAATGTCATTCTGGGTGTAGCCGACCACCGTGGCCTTGCCGGTGGTGCCGCTGGAGGCGTGCACCCGCACTACCTGCTGTTTCGGCACGGCGAACATGTTGAACGGGTAGTTGTCGCGCAGATCTTGTTTGTGGGTGAAGGGGAACCGGCTCAGATCGGCCAGGCTTTGCAGGTCGTCCGGGTGTACTCCGGCCTGATCGAAACGCGCCTTGTAGAAAGGGGAGTTGGTGTAGGCATGGTTAAGCGACCACTTCATGCGCTCCAGTTGCAGCCCCCGCAGTTCATCCAGGCTCGCCTTTTCGATAGGCTCAAGTTCGGCCCGTGGGTCACTCATATTACCGCTCCTCTCATCACTGGTATGGCCGGGTATTGTTGGTTTTATTCAGATCGCTCAATGCGCCTGCCCGGATCGTTATGTTGGCCAAAAAATTGCCTGTGCAGGTCACGGCGCATGGTGGACGCTGTGACTTGTAAATTTACTCCTGTACCCGCTCAATGATCAGCGCAATACCCTGGCCGACACCGATACACATGGTGCAGAGGGCATAACGCCCGCCGGTCTGCTGTAACTGGTACATGGCCGTGGTGACCAGGCGGGCGCCACTCATGCCCAGGGGATGTCCCAGGGCGATGGCGCCGCCGTTCGGATTGACGTGGGCGGCATCATCGGCCAGACCCAGGTCACGCATCACCGCCAGTCCCTGGGCGGCGAATGCCTCATTCAGCTCGATGACGTCCATCTGTTCAATCGTCAGGCCGGTCATCTGCAGCAGCTTGCGAGTAGCCGGTGCCGGGCCGAAGCCCATGATGCGCGGTTCCACGCCAACCGCCGTGGCGGCCACCACCCGGGCCTTCGGGGTGAGTCCGAATCGTTTTCCTGTCTCTTGCGAGCCCAGCAGCAGGGCACAGGCGCCGTCATTCACTCCGGAAGCATTGCCGGCCGTGACCGATCCATCCTTGCGGAACGGTGTGGGCAGGCTGGCCAGTTTCTCCAGCCGGGTGTCGGGGCGGGGGTGTTCATCGCTTGAGATGACGATAGCCTCCCCCTTGCGCTGCGGCAGGGTAACCGGAACGATCTCCTGCATCAGTCGTCCGCTGGCCTGGGCCGCCCCGGTCCGTTGCTGGCTCCTCAGGGCGAAGGCGTCCTGATCCGCGCGTGAGACATGGAACTGTTCGGCCACGTTCTCGGCCGTCTCCGGCATTGAGTCGATGCCGAACTGCTGTCGCATCAGCTGGTTGACGAAACGCCAGCCGATGGTGGTGTCATGGATCTCCGCCCTGCGCGAGAACGCACTGTCCGCCTTGGGCATGACAAAGGGTGCCCGGGACATGGATTCGACGCCACCGGCGATCATCAACTGGGCTTCGCCGGTCTTGATGGCGCGCGCTGCCATGCTCACCGCATCCATGCCGGAGCCGCACAGGCGATTGACGGTGGTGCCGGGCACCGCCGCCGGCAGTCCGGCCAGCAGGGCCGACATGCGCGCGACATTGCGGTTGTCCTCGCCCGCCTGGTTGGCGCAGCCAAAGATGACGTCGTCCACCTGTGACCAGTCGACACCAGGATTGCGCTGCATCAGCGCCTTCAGGGGAATGGCCCCGAGGTCATCGGCGCGCACGCCGGAGAGGGCGCCGCCGAAGCGGCCGATGGGGGTGCGGATGGCATCAAAGATATAGGCGTCGTTCATAGTCGCTCTCTGGTCGGGTTATACGGGTTTATTCGTAGAAGCGGTTGCCGCCTTCGACCTTGCGGCGCAGCAGTTGGGAGATGCGGTAACGATCCAGGCCGTAGGCCTGCAGCAGATTCTCCAGTACGATCAGCACCTGGGGCAGGCCGATCCGTTCGCCCCAGGCCAGGGGCCCGAGGGGGTAGTTGACGCCGCTCTGCATGGCGGTGTCGGCGCCGGCCACGTCACACACCTGTTGGAATACCGTGTCCGCTGCTTCGTTGGCGATGGTGCAGACGGTGCGCATCACCACCATGCCGGGGATGTCGGCAATCACCGAGACCTGCTTGCCCAGGGCCTGGAACAGGCCGGTGGCCTGCCGCAGCGCCTCGGGCGAGGCGTTGTCACCCGCAGCCAGGGCGATGCGGGTGGCTTTGCGGTAATCCAGCGCCAGATCAAACAGGATGGTGTCCGACAGGTGGTCGGCGGCCGCGCGACGGGTGGCGCTGCGACCGTCGGTGAGGGCAATACGGGTATGGCCGACGCGAATCCAGCCGTTGCCCTCGGTGCGCTTGATGCGGATACCTGCCTGCTTCCAGAGTTCCACCAGTGGTTCGGCGATACCCAGCTCACCGGTGATCTCGATCGACTCGGGGGGCGGAGCGGCCAAGGCATCTGCGGCACTGGCCTTGACCGCCCCTTCACGATAGTCGTAGAAGCCACGGCCACTCTTGCGGCCGTAAAGTCCGCCATCCACCAGCTCCTTCTGGATCAATGACGGGAGAAAGCGTTGGTCGTAATAGAAGCCGGCGTAGACGGTGCTGGTGACCGCGTAGTTGACGTCGTGGCCGATCAGGTCCATCAGCTCGAATGGGCCCATGCGGAAACCGCCAGCCTCACGAATAATGCCGTCCAGGGTGGCGACGTCGGCCGCTCCCTCTTCCAGCAGGCGCATGCCCTCGGCATAAAAGGGACGCGCCACCCGGTTGACGATGAAGCCGGGTGTGGACTTGGCAAAGACCGGGTGTTTGCCCCAGTTGGCAGCGGTGTCGAACACGGTCTGTGCCGCCGCCGGACTGGTGGTGACGCCGGAGACCACTTCCACCAGTTTCATGACAGGGGCCGGGTTGAAAAAGTGCATGCCCACGAGGTTGCCGGGACGCGCCAGATTGGCCGCAATAGCGGTCACCGAGAGGGATGAGGTGTTGGTGGCGAGGATCGTCTTCTCGCCGCACAGCGACTCCAGTTGGGCGAACAGCTCCTGCTTCACCTTCAGGTCCTCAAGGATCGCCTCGATCACCAGTGCCGCTTCGGCCAACTCCTCCAGCTTGTGTGCCGGAGTAATATTGCCCAGCAGGGCCGTGCGCCGCGCCTCGCTCATCTTGCCCCGGGTCACCTGTTTCTTCAGTCCGGCATCGATCTGTCCAATGCCGCGTCCGATTGCCTCCGGGTTGGCATCGAACAACAGTGTCGGGTGGCCGGCCGCCGCAGCGATCTGGGCAATGCCGGCGCCCATGGTGCCGGCGCCGATCACGGCGATGGTCTGGTCGGTGGTCAGTGCGCCCATGGGTGTTATTCCCCCTTGAATTCCGGTTTACGCTTGCCGACAAAGGCGGCAACCCCTTCGCGATAGTCGTGACTGCAGCCGGCGATGTATTGCAGGTCGCACTCCAGTTCCAGTTGCTGCTCCAGGCTGTTGCCGCCGGCGGCGTTGATGGCACGCTTGGTCAGGGCCAGCCCCTTGGTGGGCTGGCTGGCCAGATGGGTGGCCAGGGTGTTGGCCTCGCTCATCAGCTGGTCATCGTCCACCACCTGCCAGATCAGTCCCCACTGGGCCGCCTGTTCCGCCGGCAGTTTACCGCTGAGCATCGCCATGCCCATGGCACGGGCACGGCCCACCAGGCGCGGCAGGGTCCAGGTACCCCCGGAGTCGGGGATTAGTCCAATCTTGGAAAACCCCTGGATAAAGTTGGCGGAGCGGGCCGCCAGCACGATGTCACAGGCCAGGGCGAGGTTGGCGCCGGCGCCTGCGGCCACCCCGTTGACGGCGCAGATCACTGGCTTGTCCAGGGTCGTCAGGGTCCGCACCAGGGGGTTGTAGTTCTGCTTGATGGAGAGGCTCAGATCCGGCATCGCCTCGCCCGGTGCCACCGCCCGGTCGTTGAGATCCTGCCCGGCACAGAAGCCGCGCCCGGCACCGGTCAGCAGCAGGCAGCGGATGGCCCGGTCCTGTTTCACCTGTTTCAGTGCATCGCGGATCTCGCCATGCATCTCGGTATTGAAGCTGTTGAGGCTCTCCGGCCGGTTCAGGGTCAGGGTGGCAACCCCGTCCCGCACCTGGAATAGTATGGTGTTGTAGCTCATGGGACTCTCTATTATTGACCTGTGAATTGTGGGGGGCGTTTCTCCAGGAAGGCGTCGATGCCCTCCTGACGATCTTGTGTGGTCGCCAGAAACAGGAACGCCTTGCGCTCCAGTTCCAGCCCCTGACTGAGAGGCGTTTCATAGCTGGCCAGGATGGCTTCTTTTGCCAGCCGCAGGGCAATAGGCGACTTGCTCGCGATGGTTTCCGCCAGCGCGGTGGCCCGTTTCAGGGTCAGCTCCGGCTGGGTTACTTCGGCCACCAGACCCGCAGCCAGCGCCTCCCGCGCATTGATGAATTCACCGCTGAGGACCAGCTTCATGGCCAGGGCCTTGCCGACCGAGCGCACCAGACGTTGGGTGCCACCGGCACCGGGAATAATGCCCAGATTGATCTCGGGCTGACCGAACCGGGCGTCTTCTCCGGCTATGATCATGTCTGCGTGCATTGCCAGCTCCATGCCGCCACCCAGGCAGTAGCCGTTGACCGAGGCGATGAGCGGCTTGGAAAATGAGCGGATTGTCTGCCAGTGCTGCGGGCGCTGATCCTTCCAGAGACCGACCGCGTCGAGCGCCGCCATCTCCTTGACATCGGCTCCCGCTGCAAACACCTTTTCCGATCCAGTGATTACGACAGCCCGGACCCGCTTATCCTCCGCCGCGGCTGCCAGGGCGGTCGCGAGCTCACCCAGCAGTGCCGTGCGTAGCGCGTTGTGTGCCTGCGGACGATTAAGCCGGATCCGCTGAACGCCATTGTGGGGCGTATCCACCAGGATATCTGAATAGGCCGTCATCTCATCTCCTTACCCGCGGTTGTGGTGCCGGATCATCCCGCTCTATTTATAAGGACGATGGTCAACGATCAATGCCATCACCGTGATTATCCGGGAGTTGCGCCAGTTGTGGACCCTGTTGTAACACAAGTCCGTTTTAAAATGCTACAAAAAATAAAATAATCGTCGAAATATTGTATCGCATCAGATTGCAGGCTACTATCCAGTCAATCGTCTGTAGCGGTGCGGCGTATTCCAGTGAGCATAGCTTCTTTTTTATCCGGGGTAGCCGGGACGCCCCTACAGACCATACTTAATTGAGCTACCAATAGTGTGAAAGCGGGCCCCGGCGGGCCGGAGGAGCAAGCAATGCGTTTGAAGAGTTATGCCTGTGGTGCCTGGGTTGAAGGAGAGGACCAGGGGGCGGTTCTGAACAGTGCGGTGACCGGTGAACCGGTGGCCGAGATCAACAGCAAGGGGCTCGATTTTGCCGCCATGCTGCGTTATGGCCGCGAGGTGGGTGGTCCTGCGCTACGGGCGCTGACCTTTCATGAACGCGCCTACAAGTTGAAGGAGCTGGGACTCTATCTGCAGGAGCGCAAGGAGGAGTTCTACGCACTCTCCCGGCACACCGGTGCCACCCGCTCCGACTCCTGGATCGATATCGAGGGCGGCACCGGCACCCTGTTCGCCTACTCCAGCAAGGGGCGCCGTGAGATGCCCAACGGCCATGTCTATATTGATGGTCAGCCGGAGATGCTGTCCCGCAAGGGAACCTTCGTGGGGCAGCACATTCATGTGCCGCTGGAGGGGGTGGCGATCCATATCAATGCCTTCAATTTCCCCTGCTGGGGCATGCTGGAGAAACTGGCGCCGAGCTTTATTGCCGGTGTGCCCTGCATCATCAAGCCGGCCAGCCAGACCGCCTATCTGACCGAACTGATGGTTCGGCACATGATTGAATCCGGCATCCTGCCGGAGGGTTCGCTGCAGCTGATTTGCGGCAGCGTGGGCGACCTGCTGGATCATGTCACCTGCCAGGATGCGGTCACCTTTACCGGCTCCGCCTCTACCGGCCTGATGCTGCGCCGGCATCCGGCCATCCTCAACAACTCGGTACGCTTCACCATGGAGGCGGATTCGCTGAATGCCTCAATCCTGGGGCCGGATGCCGAACCGGGCACCGACGAATTTGACCTTTATGTAAAGGAGGTGATGCGGGAGATGACGGTCAAGTGTGGGCAGAAGTGCACCGCCATCCGGCGTGCCATCGTGCCGCGCCACCTGGCGCCATTCGTGATTGACGCCCTCAAGGCCCGGCTTGGCAGGGTGGTGGTGGGTGATCCCGATAAAGAGGGGGTTACCATGGGTGCACTGGCCAGTGACGACCAGTGTGTCGAGGTGCGTGAACGGATCGCCGTGCTTGCCAACTCCTGCGACATCGTGCATGGCGACCCTAATGAAACCCTGACCGGCAAGGGTGCCTTTATGAACCCGGTGTTGCTCTACTGTGATCAGCCACTGAAGAGCCGTGAGGTGCATGACATCGAAGCATTCGGTCCGGTCAGTACCGTGGTGCCCTATGACGGGGTGGAAGAGGCGATCCGGCTCGCCGGTATGGGACAGGGCAGCCTGGTCAGCTCCATTTTTACTTACGATGAGGCCTTTGCCCGGTCCATGGTGATGGGGCTGGGCGCCTGGCATGGCCGACTGTTGATCAATAACCGGGACAGCGCCAAGGAGTCCACCGGCCACGGCTCGCCGTTGCCTTACCTGATCCATGGTGGGCCCGGTCGGGCCGGCGGTGGCCAGGAGATGGGCGGCATCCGCGGTGTACTACACTATATGCAGTGCGTGGCGCTGCAGGGGTCGCCCAGTATGCTGACCGCCGTGAGTGACAAATGGATCACCGGTGCCAAGCGTATTGAGGATGACGTACACCCATTCCGCAAGTCGCTTGAAGAGCTGCGGATAGGGGAGGGTATTGTGACCAAACAGCGTGTCATCACCCTGGAAGACATTGAACATTTCGCCGAATTCAGTGGCGACAAATTCTATGCCCACATGGACGAGGCGGCGGCCAAGGCCAACCCGTTCTTCGAAGGTCGGGTGGCCCACGGCTATTTCATTGTCTCGGCGGCGGCCGGACTGTTTGTCGATCCGGCACCGGGACCCGTGCTGGCTAATTACGGTCTGGAGAACCTGCGGTTTCTTACGCCGTTGAATCCTGGGGATGCCATTCAGGTGACTTTCACCTGCAAACAAAAAGTGCCCCGGGTAAATGAGGATTACGGCGAAGTGCGTTGGGATTGCCAGGTGCACAACCAGCACAACGAACTGGTGGCGACCTACGATGTGCTGACGCTGGTGTCCAAGCGGCAGGCCGCTTAAGGGCGGAACGGGGCGGTGCGGTGATGAGCCCGCCGACCCGTCACCAGGACACGAACGTAACACCAACTATAGAGATTTAAATCGATACAAAATTAAAAATAATAAAAAAATAATTGTATCATTTTAAAATGCTTGGTATGTTTCCCCCATGCGCAGCAAGTCGCATGCGGTTTGTCTATCCACACAGCATGATCTGGGTGGCTACAAAGAGTCGAGGAGCGAGACGATGAGTGAGAAAGAGCGGTTTGCAGATACTATGGAATTTCCCCCGGAGACCCCCCAACCCAATATCTATCCGCTGAGCTGGGTGCGTGAAACCACCAAGATGCAGGAAGTGTGGGAGGCGGCCCAGCGTGAGTACTGGGACCCGGAAAAACTCTCCTGGGACACTTTCGATCCGGATCAGTACAGCTGGGAAGAGCGCGAGTCGATCGCCTACTGGTGGACCCTGCTGTCGGTGTTCGACGCCTCCGCTCCGCCGGTGTTTGCCGAGGCGATGATCAAGACTTATGAGGATCACGAGGAGGATCCGGTACGGCGTTGCTTCTTCTCGGTCACCCGGGATGAGCAGAATCATGAGCAGATGTGCGGTCTGGCCATCACCAAGCTGCTGGGTCACCCGGACGCCATCACCTACACCCCCAAGACCGAACTGGGCAAGAAACTGCAGCGTAACGCCAAGTGGCTCTATTTCAACGGTGGACGTTACTGGAACGGCTACAAGAAGGCAGTGCCCAAGTATAGCCTGGCGGTGCTGTTCAGCTCCTTCCTGATGGGTGAGATCGCCGCCGCCACTATCTTCCATCAGATGGCCAAAGGTTGCGAGGAGGAGGTGTTCCAGGAGGCGTTCCGCAATATCGGCCGCGATGAGGGCCGCCACATGGCCATCTGCATGGCACTGATGGAGCGGGACTACCCGGGCCTGCAGGATGAGAACAAGTCCATCATCACCAAGCAGATCCGTGCCGGCTACCTGTTCCTCTCGGCAGTCCTGTATGAGCCGCCGATGGAGTTCTGGGACCTGCCGGATGATTTCATCGCCGTGCAGCGGGAAGCCGAGGAGATCGCGCGCAATGCCGGTTTCGGTATCCCGACACCTGAGGCCAAGCTGGAGAACTGGCGCAAGGCGATGCTCAATCTGAAGGGTGTGCTTGATCGCTACGACATCCCGTTCCCCGCCATCCCTGAAGTGGGGATTACCGGCGAAGAGGTGCTGGATGTTGATCTGGACGAGATCATTCCGATATTCTGATCCTTTCTGTCCAGGGATGGATTTATGCCGCGGAGGCCATAGATGGCCGGGCGCGGCTTTGTCTGTGAGCAGCTTTAGCTAATACGTGGTCTGTCTATGAAAAAAATCCGTCTCTATCCGTCCGGTCATGAAGTGGAGTGTCAGCAGGGGGAGACTGTCCTCTCGGCCCTTGAGAAGGCGGGTTACGCGCTGCCCAACAACTGCCGGGCCGGTGCCTGTGGCGAATGCAAGATCAAGGTCCGGGCGGGTGAATTCGATCAGGGCATGGTGCTGGATATGGCGCTGGCCCAGGAGGAGCGGGACCAGGGGTTCGGTCTGATGTGCATGGCAAAACCGCTGTCGGATCTGCTGGAGATCGAGTGGGGCACCGAGGATGCACAACCGAAACTGTTTCCGCCCCGGGAGAATGTCTCTTTCGTGGTGGTGGAGCGTATCGGGCGTACCCACCGCATTGTCGAGTTGCGACTGCGCCCGGTAGGCAAGCCGCTGCGTTACTGGCCGGGCCAGTATGTGCAGCTCAATCATCCGGACAATCAGATGCCTGCCCGTGCCTACTCCATTGCCAACGCCTCGCGTCCCGATGGTGAGATCACGCTGCAGATCGCCCGGGTGGAAGGCGGCGGTATCAGCAATTGGGTGCATGACAGCCTGATGGTGGGTGACCGGGTCAAACTGTCGGGTCCCTACGGCACTTTCATTGGTGATCCGGCGGCGGAGACACCGGTACTCTGTCTGGCGGCGGGTACCGGATTGGCGCCAATCATGGCCCTGGCCGAGGCGGCGTTGAGCCGGGGTTACCGGCAGCCGGTGACGGTGCTGTTCTCGGCGCCTACCAACGGTGATCTGTATGATTCCGGTCGTCTCGCCCTGTGGCAGGCGAAACACCGCAACTTTAAATTTGTACGTACCCTGACCCAGGAAGCGGGTGAGGGTCTTGTGGGACGGATACCCGCGATTCTGCCGGAGATGTTCCCCGACCTCTCCAAACACAGCGTCTACGCCGCCGGCAGCCCGGAGTTTGTGGATGCCTGCATCACCGCCGCCAAGGCCCTAGGGGCAAAAGAGTCGCTGATTCATACCGAAGGTTTCTTTGAGCAGCAGTCGGTGCCGGATACGCCATCGGCGGATAGGTTGCTTTGATTGGTGTTTGAGGGATCGTAGGGGCAACCCCCCTGTGGTTGCCCGGATGGTGGTGCTTCTAGAAAAAGGGCAGGCACAGGGGCCTGCCCCTACGCCGGGTTTTCTTTACGTACACCGTAGGTTGATGAGGAACGAATCTCAACACACGGGGCCAGCCGGTCCAACTATGATCGACATAACCTTCAGCAGGTAGGGTGGGGAGGTCTTTTGTGATCAGGTCGCCATCCCGTGATGCCACATTTATCCGGGCTATCCCCAAGCCGCGAACCGCTGGCTGAAACGGGGTGAGGTCTGGCGGAACGGCCCGACCTGATTTTCACAATGCGCCAGGATATGCTGTTCCGAAATCGCCTCCAGGGGACGATAGATAGCGGCACACAGGTCCTGTGCCTGCTTCCCCAACCAGTTGTCCGGCAACAGTTCCCCCGGCAGCTTGGGGTCCTTCAACAGAATGCGCCGGTAGTGGTGAATCAGCATAATGCGCAGCATGAAGCAGTGCTCCGGTTTCTCCTGCTCGACATGTCGGGCATTCTGCATCGCCCGGGCCAGTGACCGGTAGTGCCTGATGAAGGTGCTGTACTGCTTCTCCAGCTCCCCCAGTTTGAAACACTGGCGTACCATCCCCTTGGTGCCGAGTCCGTACATCGGGTCATAATTGCTTGCACGCAGCACCACCACTTGGTTGGTGACACCGACCTTGGCCAGAATCGCCTGGGTCTGGGTGATCGGAGCAGTTGGGTGGCCGTAGACGTTGGGCGCGATGATGCCGTAGCCGAGCCAGCTTAACTCCTTGCGTAGTTTGGCCCGCTGTTTGGTATTGATCCCGTGGGTGCCGGTGAACACCAGGATCCAGTCGCCATCCCACTGTTTGTCGGAAGGGTAGTAGATCAGCTGGTCGTAGGCGCCGACTTTCTCCCGGGCGCTGTCGGTCAGGCGGTAATAACTGCGGCGCCCGATCTTGGTGCTTTCAACAAAGTCATCCTTGGCCAGCCGGTAGACGGCGGTGCGCACCAGGCGTTCATTGACGCCCAGCGGTTCCAGCAGGGCAGTGATACTGCCGAGCCAGATCTCCCGATCATGGGACTCCACCACGTCGCCAAACAGGGTTGCGACCAGCGAAGGTGTGCGGCTGGGGGGTTCCTGGCGAAATCCATCCAGGATGGACTTGAGCTGTCGTTGAAAAGGATTGCTGGCCACTGTTTCCCGGTCACAGGCTGAAATGAAGTGGCTGCATTCTAGCAGTCCGATAACCCCGAGTCATGATTGATCCGCCACCCGTAATCGGGCGGCGGGCAACCTCTAGCCTTTATTGGGTAATACTTCGGTGATCAGCTCATAGCCGATCTCCTGCAGGTGATCATCCAGCGCCTTGGGTTCGTCGGCGATGTAACGCACGATGGCGACGCGTTTGGGGCTGCCCATCTGGGAGACGGGAGAGACGACGGTGGCGATATAGCCGCCGGCGTCGTTGATCTTGTGCAGCAGGCCGCCGAGGGCGCGGGCCTTGTTGGGCAGGCTGACGGCGATGCGGGTGGTGTTGTCCAGGCCGCAGCCCATGATATCGAGGAAGAAGTCGAGGATATCGGTCTCGCTGACCACGCCGACCAGTTCGCCGTTGTCGATCACCGGCAGGTTGCCGATGCGCTTGTCGCGGATCAGCTGGCCGGCCTCCTCGACCAAGGCGTCGGGGGCGCAGGTGATCACCTCGCGCACCATCAGTTCGCCGACGGTGATCTTGGAGGTGAGATAGTTCACCTCGCCCACCGACAGGGTGGTGATGGCCGAGGGCTCGGCCCGGTCCAGCTCCTTCTGGCTGAACAGGCCCACCAGGTGGTTCTGGTCATCCACCACCGGCAGATAACGCCGGCCCTTCTCCCGCATCACCTGGGCCGCATGGCTGAGCTTCATATCCGCCGTCACGGTATCCACGGCGCGGGTCATGATCTGTTCCACATACATAGCGTCTTCAACCTCGGTTAGTTCGATTAGTAATGGCCCTGTCCCGGGGCATACGGGCGGTGCCTGTGTAGGAGCGGCTTCAGCCGCGAAGGGATCCCCAACCACGTACAGGTCGCGACTGAAGCCGCTCCTACGAGGGTGCCCTATCCCTTTCCCGGCGCCGGTCCAAGTGCTATCAATGGCCCAGATAGGCCTTCTGCACCGCCTCGTCGGCCAGCAGTTCATCGGCATCGGCACTCAAGACCACCCGGCCGGTCTCCAGCACATAGCCGCGATCGGCAATGCCCAGCGCCGCCTTGGCGTTCTGCTCCACCAGCAGGATGGTCACGCCCTGCTCATTGAGCTCGCGCACCACGCGGAAGATCTCCGCCACCAGCAGCGGCGCCAGCCCCATGGAGGGCTCATCCAGCAACAGCAGCTTGGGCCGGCCCAGCAGCGCCCGGCCCATCGCCAGCATCTGCTGCTGACCGCCCGACAGGGTGCCCGCCGCCTGGCGGCGCTTCTCCTGCAGGATCGGGAACAGCTGGTAGATCTTCTCCATCTCTTCCGCCACCCAGGCCTTGTCCTTGCGCTGGGTAAAACCGCCCAGCAGCAGATTGTCCTCCACACTCAGCGGCGCGAACACCTGACGCCCCTCGGGGATATGGCAGATCCCGGCCTGCACGATCTTGTGCGGCGCGGTGCGGGTGATCTCCCGTCCGTCAAAAATCACCTGGCCGCCGCTCGCCTTGTGCACGTTGGAGAGGGTGTGCAGCAGGGTGGTCTTGCCGGCGCCGTTGGCGCCCACCATGGCCACCAGCTCGCCGGGGTTGACCTCCAGGGAGATCCCGTGCAGGGCCTGGATGGGTCCGTAATGGGCGGTCAGTCCCGCCACCTGTAACAGCGCGTTAGACGGCATACTGCACCTCTCCCCCCAGATAGGCCTCGATCACCTTCGGGTTGTTCTGTATCTCTTCCGGCAGCCCCTCGGCCAGCCGGCTGCCATAATCGATCACCAGGATGCGGTCGGAGACCTGCATCACCAGGCCCATGTTGTGCTCCACCAGCAGCACACTGATGCCCGCCTGGCTGATGCGGCGGATCAGCTCGCGCATCTCCACCGTCTCGGTGTCGTTGAGTCCGGCCGCCGGCTCGTCCATCAACAACAGTTTTGGTTGGGCGGCCAGGGCGCGGGCGATCTCCACCCGCTTCAGGACGCCGTAGGGCAGGGAGTCGGCCGGCATGTTGATGTACTTTTCCAGGCCGCAGAACAGCAGCGCCTCGCGCGCCCACGCCTGGGCCTGGCGCTCCTCCTTGAGGATATTGGGCAGCCGCAGGGCGGCACTCCAGAGATGGCTGTGAGTGCGCAGATGGCAGCCCACCTTGACATTGTCCAGCACGCTCATGTTGAAGAACATCTGCAGGTTCTGGAAGGTGCGGGAGATGCCCATCTTCGCCACCCGATGGGGCAGGCGACCGACGATCTCCTGGTTCTGGAACTTAATGCTCCCCTCGTTGGGCCGGTAGATGCCCGAGAGCATATTGAACAGGGTGGTCTTGCCGGCACCGTTGGGACCGATGACCGCATAGACCTGGCTCTCCGGGACCTCGAAATGGAGGTCGGCAATGGCGGTCACGCCGCCAAAGGAGATGGTCAGGTCCTTGACATCAAGCAACGCCATGGTTGTCCTCCTTCTGCTTGGTGGCCTCGGTTGCCTGCGCTGCCTGTGCCGCGCGCTGGCGGCGCCGGGTGAGCTTGCGCAGCAGCTCCTGCAGGCCGACGAACAGGCCCTGGGGCAGGAAGATCATCGTGCCCATCAGGATGCCGCCGAAGATCATCACCTCGTAATCCTCGAACACCACCAGCAGCTCGGGCAGGAAGGTGAGGATAATGGCGCCGAGCACGGCGCCGTAGGTGGAGGCCATGCCGCCGAGCACCACCATGGTGACCAGCTCGATGGAGAAGAAGAAGCTGAACGAGTCGGGGCTGACGAAGGCCTGCTGGTGGGCGAACACACTGCCGGCCACCGAGGCGATCAGGGCGGCGAGCACGAACACGCCGGTCTTGGTGGCGGCGGTGTTGATGCCCATCATCTCGGCGGCCACCTCGGAGCCGTGCAGGGCGCGCAGGGCGCGACCGCTGCGCGAGTCGATAATGTTCAGCGCCAGCCAGACCACGATCAGCAGCAGGGCGCCGATGACCACATACCAGCGCGCGTCACTGTCCACCTCCCAGCCGAACAGCGACAGGGTGGGGATACCGCCCAGGCCGTCGGGGCCGCCGGTGAGCCAGCCCAGCTGCACGATGAAGATGTGCACGATGATGCCCAGACCGAGGGTGGCCATGGCCAGATAGTGGCCCTTCAGCTTGAGGATCGGGCGCGCCACGATGTAGGCCAGCACGCCGGTGAAGGCGGCGCCGACCAGGATGGTGGGCCAGGGGTTCCAGCCGTAACGGGTGGTCAAAATGGCCGAGGTGTAGGCGCCGATGCCGAAGAAGGCGGCATGGCCCAGGGAGATCTGCCCGGCATAGCCCATCAGCAGGTTCAGACTGACCGCCAGGATCGCATGCAGTCCGGCCGAGACGCCGACCACGGTGACAAAATAGTTATCGGGAAAAATGAACGGCAGCACAACGATCGCCACCGCCAGGAGAAAAAATCCGCTCAGGCGCTTCATGGTTATACCCGCTCCACGGACGCTTTGCCGAACAGGCCGCTGGGGCGGAAGAACAGCACCAGCAGCAGAATAATAAAGCCGATCGCGTCCTTGTAACCGGAGGAGATGAGGCCGGCGGAGAGGGACTCGATGAGTCCCAGCAGCAGGCCGCCGGCGACCGCGCCCATGGGGTTGCCCATGCCGCCGAGGATGGCGGCGGAGAAGCCCTTGAGACCGAGCATGACGCCGGTGTCATAGGAGGCGAAGGTGATCGGCGCCACCAGAATGCCGGCCATGGCGCCGAGCGCGGCGGAGAGGCCGTAGGCGACCAGCAGCATCACCCCCACATTGATCCCCACCAGATGGGCGGCGGTCTTGTTGCAGGAGCAGGCGAGGATCGCCTTGCCCAGCGTGGTGTGGGTGAAGAAGTACTGGGCACCGAACACCAGCACGGCGGCGCCGCCCATGACCCAGAGACTCTGGGGCAGCACGGTGGCATTGCCGATCTGGATCGGGTCGTCGCCGGAGAACGGCGGCAGGGCGAACAGGTCCTTGCCCCACACCAGCAGGGCCACGCCGCGCAGGAAGATGGAGGCGCCGATGGTGATGATGATGGTGGTGACCACCGAGGCACCGCGGGCCGGGGCGATGGCGAAACGCTGCAGCGCCATGCCCACCAGGGTGGTGATCAGCACCGCCGCCAGGGCGGCCGCCCACAGCGGCAGGCCGGTGTCGCCGGCCGACAGCGCCACCGCGCTCATGGCACCGATCATGACGAACTCCCCCTGGGAGAAGTTCACCACGTCCGAGGCGTTATAGATAATGGCAAAGCCGAGTCCCACCAGGGCGTAGGTCGAGCCGACGGTGATCCCGGTGAGCAGAAACTGGAGGATCTGATCGAACATCCGAAAAATCCTGTGTCGGGGAGGTCAGCGAACCGCACAGGCCCAAGCAAACGGCGCTTGAGGCAGGCTGGGCTGCGGCACTCCCGGGTTTTTGAAACGGGCTGGTTGAGTGGTGCGCCCGCTCCCTGCGGGCAGTCGGCGGTCCGGTGTGAGCACCGGACCGCCAGACCGATTGACGGCAGACTTACTTCACGATGGTCCAGTCACCGTTCTTGATCTCCAGCATCTGGAACGCGTCCAGACCGAGACCCAGGTGGTCACTCGGGCTCATGTTGAACACGCCACCGGTACCGGGGAAGTTTTGGGTCTTCTCGATCTCGTCACGCACCTTGGCCTTGTCGGTGGAGTCGGCGCGATCAATCGCCTCCAGGGCGATCATCAGGCCGTCATAGGCGTGACCGCCGAAGGTGGAGACATCGCCATACTTGCCCTCATAAAGGTTCTTGTAGCCGAGCAGCACCGGACGCTGCGGATCGTTCTCCGGCAGCTTGTCGGCCACCAGCAGGGCGGCGGCGGGCAGGCGGACGCCCTCGGCCGCCTCACCGGCCAGCTCGATGAACTTCTTCGAGGCGACACCGTGCGACTGGTACAGCGGCAGATCGATGCCGAGCTGGCGCACATTCTTGGTGACGATGGCCGGACCGGAACCGAAGCCGAAGTTGAGGATCGCCTGGGCGTCGGTGTCGCGGATCTTGGTCAGCTGGGCGGTCATATCGGTATCCTTGGCGCCGTATTGCTCATCGGCGACGATCTCGATATCGTAGCTGGCCGCCATCGCCAGGCTCTGGTTGCGCCCGGACTTGCCAAACCCGCCGTTACCGCTGATCAGGGCCACCTTGGTAATGCCGCGCCGGCTCATGTCCTCATAGATCTTCTGCGCCGCCATCCGGTCGGTATGAGGGGTCTTGAAGGTCCACTTCTGCACCGGATCGATGATCTTGACCGCGCCGGCCAGGGAGATGAAGGGGATCCCGGCCTTGTCCACCAGCGGCATCACCGAGAGGGTGGAACCGGAGGTGGAACCGCCCACGATCACGTCCACCTTGTCCTTCTGGATCAGGCGCTTGGCAAAGCTGACCGCCTCCTTGGCGTTGCCGCCGGTGTCATAATGCACCAACTCCACCTGGCGGCCGTCAATCCCGCCCTTGGCATTGGTGTTCTCAATGTACATCTGCAGGGTCTTCAGCTCCGGATCACCCAGAAACGACGCCGGTCCAGTCACCGCCAGGAAGGTGCCAATCTTGATCGGCTCCGCCGCCACGGCCTGTCCCGCCACGCCCAGGGTGAATACGGCACTGATGGCCAGGGCAGTTACGCTTTTTTTAATGTTCATATCGTATGATCACTCCTCAATGCTCTGTCTGTAAGTTCTTGTGAATCGTGCGATTGAAGGGATGCTGCCATGCAGTACGCCGCCAACGCAGACCACTACTATACATTTTAATTATTACCGCGCGAAACCTATGGTAAATATACCGGCGTCAGTCGAAATAAATGAAAAATAATTCATGTTATTTCGGGTTTTGCATGTCGGTTAATGCCTTTTTTCAGGCCGTGTATGCACGCGACAACGCTGAGTGTACGGGCCGATTCGAGGCAAAAACCCTTTAAATGCCGCTGTTTAAGGATTCGAGCGGTGAGCATACCGGCTGGGGCGTGTGGTGGTCAACAGGGTTGGGGGAAATCAATATTAATTTGTAGTTAGACTAAAAAAAGAGCTAACTAGATGTATTAACGAAATAAAATGATAGTTATTAATGTAGGAGAATAGTTTTTTTCTGGTTTTTTTGTGGAGTGATGCTGAATTATTTTACCTGAAACAGCATCAGATACCGGAGGACATGAATAATAATTCATGTCCTCCGGTTGATTCAGGCAATCAGGTGCGCCTTCAGTTTACCCATAGCGGCCTTCTCGATCTGCCGGATGCGCTCGGCTGAAACCCCGTATTTATCCGCCAACTCATGCAGGGTCATCTTCTTTTCCGCCAGCCAGCGCGCTTCCAGGATTGCCTTGCTTCGCTCGTCCAGTCCGTCAAGGGCCAGATAGAGTTGTTTTTTGTCATTCTCCTCTGCGTCGCTGCTCTCCAGCTGACGAGAGGGTTCCATGCGCATATCGGCCAGGTAGGCGGCCGGCGCCGGGACCTGGTCATCATCGCCATGATCAATGCCGTCGAACGCCAGATCATGGTTGTTCAGGCGACTCTCCATCTCAAGCACGGTCTCCGGTTTGACGCCCAGGTCCTTGGCAACACCCTCGACCTCTTCCTGAGAGAACCAACCCAGACGCTTTTTTGAGCTGCGCAGATTAAAGAACAGCTTGCGTTGCGCCTTGGTGGTAGCCACTTTGACAATGCGCCAGTTACGCAGCACATATTCGTGAATTTCCGCCTTGATCCAATGGACGGCGAAGGAGACCAGGCGAACGCCGTGGTCGGGGTCGAAGCGGCGCACTGCCTTCATCAGACCGACAGTTCCCTCCTGAATCAGGTCAGGGAGGGCGAGGCCATAACCAGAATAGCCCCGCGCGATGCGGATGACAAAGCGAAGGTGGGACATCACCAGGGCGCGGGCCGCCTCAAGATCACCCTCCTCCTGCAGTCTCACTGCCAGGCTACGCTCCTCTTCGGCGCTTAGCATCGGCAGCTGATAGGCAGCACTGATGTAGGCATCGATACTGCCGGTGGGCAGTGTGTTTGCGATAGCGAGTTCTTTGCTCATCTGAGAATACCCTAGTTATTTAGTCTGGTATTATATTAGCACTTTTGCATATGGAGTGCCATTGCATTTTAGCACTCGCGGTGTAGGAGTGCTAATTGCCGGATAAGTTCCGGGATGTTCGTGCAATAGTGAATTTCAGGAGGGTTCAATCTCATTCAGATGCCGACCCACGGCAATCCATGAGCCGGCCAGTCCGAGCAAGGTGCTGCCGCCCAACAGCATCAGTAGCGTGGCAAAGCCGATTCCGCTTAACTGAAAGCCGCTCTGGTAGAGCCCCGCCAGTTGCTCGACCGGGTTATCCAGCAGCAGCAGCGAGACGGTAACCATCAGCCAGGCGGAGATGCCGCCAAACAGGCCGTACCAGGCGCCGTTGTAGAGAAAGGGTCGGCGTATGAAGGCGTTGGTGCCGCCGATCAGCTTGGTGATCTCGATTTCGGCATGGCGGTTCTGGATCTCCAGCCGGATGGTGTTGCCGACAATCAGCAGCACCGACAGCCCCAGTAATGAGGCGAGGATGATGACCCCGCGTTGGGCGATCCTGGTAATGGCGTGAAAGCGTCTGACCCATTGCAGATCGAGCTGGGCAAATTCCACTTCACTGTTCTGCCTGAGTCTGGCGAGTAGCGCCTCGGCCGGGACAGGTTCGGTATGTTGCACCGTCGGCTCCACGATCAACAGGGAGGGAAGCGGGTTTTCGTCCAAACTGTCCAGTACACCGGCAAAGCCGCTGAGCTGGCGAAACTCCGCCAGCGCCTCGGCTCGGCTGATCAGTTGGACTTGGATGATAGCCGGGTCGTTCTGCAGCCGGCCGGCTAACTGCTGAGCCTGTTCGTCGCTGGTCTCCTGCTTCAGAAACAGTGAGATGCTGGCGGCGCCATCCCAGTTGCCGCTGAGGGTTTCGGCATTGTCCAGTAGCAGGTAGAGCCCGGCTGGCAGGGCCAGGGCTATACCGATCACCAGGGTGGTCATCAGGGTGGACAGGGGGGCTCTGATCAGACGTCCCAGACTGGCCAGGGCCACCTGCAGATGGCGCATCAGCCAGACATCCGCGCGCAGGGAGCTGCGTGGACTGATTCGGGCCGACTGTTTCTTGCGGGGTCTGCGCATCAACTGACCACCTCGGCGGCGCTGTCCCTGGCCAGACGGCTCTTTTCCAGCACCAGGATGCGCCGGTTCATGCGGGAGATGAGTTCCAGATCATGAGTGGCGATCAGCAGGGTGACACCCACGTCATTGAACTGTTCAAACAGGCTCATAATCTCCCGGGAGAGGGCGGGGTCCAGGTTGCCGGTGGGCTCATCGGCCAATACCACCGGCGGTTTGCTTACTACCGCGCGGGCGATGCCAACCCGCTGCTGCTCTCCGCCGGAGAGAGTGATCGGCAGGTGTTTCTCCTTGGCGAGCAGTCCCACCTTGTCCAATGCGGCGCGTACCCGGCGGCCGATCTCGATATGGCCTAGGCCGGCCACCACCAGCGGCATGGCGACGTTGTCGAACACCGTCCGGTCATACAGCAGGCGATGGTCCTGAAAGATCATGCCGACTTCACGGCGATGGTAGGGGATTTGGCCACGGCCCAGCCGGGTCAGATTGCGCCCGGCTACCCGCACCTGTCCACGGGTGCTGCGTTCCAGCAGTCCAATCAGTTTGAGCAGGGTGCTCTTGCCCGCACCCGAGTGCCCGGTGAGAAACACCATCTCTCCCGGGTCGACATGGAAGCTGACGTTACTCAGCCCCTCGTGTCCCCCGGGATAGCGTTTGGTGACGTTGTCGAAGTGGATCATCGGCAGTGACCGGTGTGGTGTTATTCTGCAAACAGGGCGTTGACGAATTCAACCCCATCAAAGTGTCGGAGATCCTCTATGGTCTCGCCAACCCCGATAAAGCGGATCGGCAGGCCGAGCTTCTCGGCGATTGCGAAGACGATACCGCCCTTGGCGGTACCATCGAGCTTGGTCAGGGTGATGCCGGTAATCCCCACGGTCTGGTTAAACTGGGTGGCCTGGTTGAGGGCGTTTTGCCCGGTGGTGGCATCCACCACCAGCATTACTTCATGCGGGGCATCGGGGTCGATCTTTTTCATGACCCGGGCGATCTTGGCCAGCTCCTCCATCAGATTGCCCTTGGTGTGAAGGCGCCCGGCAGTATCGGCGATCAGCACATCGACGCCGCGTGAGGTGGCTGCCTGCAGGGCGTCAAATATGACCGACGCGGAGTCTGCCCCGGTGTGCTGGGCCACCACCGGAATCTGGTTGCGTTCGCCCCAGGTCTGCAACTGCTCCACCGCTGCGGCGCGGAAGGTGTCGCCGGCGGCCAGCATGACGCTCTGCCCCTCATCCTGCAGTCGCTTTGCCAGCTTGCCAATGGTGGTGGTCTTGCCGGCACCGTTGATGCCTACCATCAGGATCACCTGAGGCTTGCCGGGCTGTGCCTGGCGGACCGGTTTGTCGCAGCGGTTGAGGATCTGCTCCAACTGCTCCTTCAGTATCGTGGTGAGGCGCTCCGGGTCGGAGAGCTCCTTGCGTTTAACCCGGCCGGTCAGGTCGTCAATAATACGGGTGGTGGCATCCACGCCCACATCGGCCATCAGCAGCAGGGTCTCCAGTTCTTCCAGCAGATCGGTGTCGATGCTCTTGCGCCCGAGCACCAGGTTGGCCAGCCCATCGGTGAAGTTGCTGCGGGTCTTGACCAGGCGGTTTTTCAGCCGCGCAAACAATCCCTCGCTGACATCGGGTTCAGGTGCGGTGACGGTCTCGCCGGGGGTGACCTGGGGTGGTTTTTTCTTTCCGAATCCGAACATGCTGGTTTATCCGGTATGCCATTGAACTGATGGCAATACGTCTTGTCTCTTTAAAGGATATCCGGCCCTGGACTTTATGCAGCGCAGTTAAAATAATCTGCAGGCCGGTTTTTAAGTGTTAAAGTCGGATCGTAACATTTTGCGGGGAATCAACCTATCCCTGTTGTTTCCCTGGGAAGCAATAGGGTGTTATGGGACACATTATGAGACTACTCCTAAGCGCAGCGTTGGTGCTGCTCTCTAATCCGTTGTGGGCCGATTCAGTGCTGGCTGAAAACCAGGTGCATGAAACGGTGCTCGAAAACGGGATGAAGGTGATTGTAAAGGAAGACCACCGGGCGCCAATTATGGTCTCCCAGGTCTGGTACAAGGTAGGCGCCTCCTACGAGCCGGACGGCATCACCGGTGTATCCCATGCCCTGGAGCACATGATGTTCAAGGGGACCCACTCCCATCCGCCCGGGGAGTTTTCTCGCATTATCGCCGCCAATGGCGGCACTGAAAATGCCTTTACCGGACGTGATTACACTGCCTATTTTCAGACCATGTCCAGCGACCGGTTGGAGATCGCCCTCGAACTGGAGGCGGACCGGATGCGAAATCTCACCCTGCCGGCTGAGGAGTTCGCCAAGGAGATCGAGGTGGTAAAGGAGGAGCGCCGTCTGCGTACCGAGGATAAACCGACCGGACAGTTGTATGAGCAGTTCTCGGCACTGGCCTACCGCAGTCTGCCCTACGCCAATCCGGTAATCGGCTGGATGAATGACCTGGGCAATATGCAGGTGGAGGATCTGGCCGCCTGGTACCGCCTCTGGTATGCACCGAACAACGCCACCCTGGTGGTGGTAGGCGATGTGGTGCCGGAGGAGGTCTTTCGCATGGCCAAAGACTATTTTGGTCCCCTGAAACAGGAGCCGATTCCGGCATTGAAGCCGCTGCGTGAGCCGCCGCAAAAGGGCGAGATCCGCTCGGTGGTCCGGATTCCCGCCAATGAGCCCTATCTGGTCATGGGCTATAAGACTCCGGCGGTGACCACGGCGGAGACATCCTGGGAGCCCTATGCCCTGGAGATGCTGGTGGCGATACTGGATGGCGGCAACAGTGCCCGCTTCAGCAAAAATCTGGTGCGCGGCACCGAGGTGGCGGTCTCCGCCAGTGCGGAATACAACGCCTTCACCCGTCTGCCGGGTATGCTGATGCTGGATGGTACCCCGGCCAGCGGCCGCGACATCGCCGAGTTGGAAGGGGCGCTACGGGATGAGATTGCCGGCCTGCGCACCGATCTGGTGGCGGAAGAGGAGCTGGAACGGGTACGTACCCAGGTGATCGCCTCCAAGGTTTTTGAGCTCGATTCGGTCTTTTATCAGGCGATGGAGATCGGCATGCTGGAAACCATCGGGCTCGACTGGCGACTGATAGACCGCTATGTAGAGGCACTGAAACAGGTGACGCCCGAACAGGTGCGTGAAGTAGCGCAGCGTTATCTGCGGGATGAAAATCTGACTGTCACGCTGTTGGAGCCGTTGCCGATGGAAAACGGCAAGCCGCGGCGCGCAACGGCAGGGGGACGTCATGGGAGTTAAGCCAATGGGATACAGAGCGCTGCTGCTGTTGCTGATGTTGTTTTCCGGACACGTCTGGGCCGGACCGGCGATCCAGAGCTGGACCACCGAAAAAGGTGCCCGGGTACTGTTCGTGTCGGCGCCGGAGTTGCCGATGCTGGATCTGCGGGTGGTATTCGATGGCGGCAGCGCGCGCGGCGCCATTCCCGGTGTTGCCTCGCTCACCAGTGCCTTGCTGGAAGAGGGTGCGGGTGATTGGGATGCGGATGAGATCGCCCGGCGACTGGACGGTGTCGGCGCCAAGATGTCGGTCGGTTCGCAGCGCGATATGGCCTGGCTGACGGTGCGCACCCTGACGGAAAAACGGGCACTGACCACGACCCTGGACACTGTCGCCCAGGTGCTGGGTGCGCCGAGATTCGATGCCGTTGATTTTGAACGGAATCGTAAATCGATGCTGGTGTCGCTGAATTATGATGAGCAGTCGCCTGGCACGGTGGCGCAGAAGACCTTTATGCACACCCTGTTCGGCGATCATCCCTACGCCTCACGGGTGGAGGGTACTCAGGAGTCGCTGGCGCGCATTACCCGTGCGGATGTGATTAGCCACTACAAAAAGTTTTATGTGGCGAAGAATGCGGTGATCGCTATTGTGGGTGCGGTCACGCGACCGGAAGCGGAGCGTCTGGCGGAGCTGGTGACTGCTGGTTTGCAATCGGGAGAGCGTGCTCCCGAACTGCCCCAGGTATCCGATCTGCAATCTCCTCAGACCCTGAAGCTGTCGTTTCCCTCCAGCCAGTCCCATATCCTGATGGGGCAGCCCGGTATGCACCGGGGTGATCCCGACTACTTCGTGCTTTACGTCGGCAACCATATTCTCGGTGGCAGCGGGCTGGTCTCCCAGTTGAGTGAAGAGGTGCGGGAGAAACGGGGTCTCTCCTACAGCGTCTACAGTTACTTCTCGCCGATGCGCAGAAACGGACCGTTTCTGATCGGCGCCCAGACCCAAAACGCCAAGGCCGGCGAGGCGCTGGAAGTGATCCGTCAGACCTTGACTCGGTTTATCGAACAAGGCCCGAGCGAGGCGGAACTGACCGCCGCCAAGCAGAACATCACCGGTGGCTTCCCGTTGCGCATCGCCAGCAACAGCAAGATACTGGAGTACATCGCCATGCTCGGCTTCTATGATCTGCCGCTGGATTATCTCGATACTTTTGTTGATAAGGTCAACTCAGTTACCAGCGCCCAGATCCGCGATGCCTTCAAACGTCGCATCAAGCCGGGACAACTGCTCACGGTCGTGGTGGGCAATGAACTGCAAGCCGATTAGCGGTCATGGCAAAAAGGCCTCTTACGGAACCGGGTAACCGGGTCCGCATTATCGGTGGTGAGCATCGTGGGCGGCGACTGGCGTTTCCCGACAGCCCCGGGCTGCGTCCAACCGCCGACCGTACCCGCGAGACGCTGTTCAACTGGCTGCAGTCGCGACTTCCTGGGGCCCGCTGCCTGGACCTGTTTTCCGGCAGTGGCGCGCTGGGGTTCGAAGCGGCATCCCGTGGTGCCGGGCAAGTGGTCCTGCTGGAGCAGGATTCACGGGTTGCCGCACAACTGGAGGCAAATCGCACGCTGCTGGGCATGGCATCGATCCTGGTCCACCAGGGCGATGCCATCGACTGGCTTGATCGACCGGCGGAGCCGTTCGATATCATTTTTATGGACCCGCCATTTGCCGATCACCTGCTCACCGACTGTTGCCGGAAGCTGGATGAGAACGGCTGGTTGGGGCGAGATCCCCGCCTCTATCTGGAGTGGGACCTGCATGGCCCGGCTCCTGAACTCCCCCCGCACTGGGTCAATTTGAAAGAGAAAAAGGCCGGTCAGGTGGCCTACGCGCTTTATACCCGATAGCTCGCAGGGTTGATAAATTTCCGAAAAAATGAGATTTCTCATTTGACATTGTCTCATCCGATACTATTATCTCGCACCCTGGGGAATGAAACGGGCGCGCTTTGCTGACCAAGAGCGGGCTCTTCGCGGTAAAATGCGGTGATCATCAGATAATCGCTGTCATTCATTACCATATTTATGCGTCGTTATGCGATCGCCGTCGGGTTCAGCACCGACAGGGGCGATTGAAGACCAAGGACATCCACTATGGCCGTTGCAATCTACCCGGGTACGTTTGATCCCATTACCAATGGTCATACCGATCTGATCCAGCGGGCAGCCAAGCTGTTTGACAAAGTGATTGTCGCGGTGGCGGCAAGCAGCGGCAAGGGTCCCCGGTTCTCGCTTCAGGAGCGCGTCGATCTGGCCAATCAGGTGCTGGCCTCGGTGAAGAAGATTGAGATTATTGAATTTGATACCCTGCTGGTGGATTTTACCCGGCAGTGCCAGGCGGATGTAATCCTGCGTGGCCTGCGCGCGGTATCTGATTTTGAATACGAATTTCAGCTGGCGGGGATGAACCGGCGACTGGCACCGGAGGTGGAGACCATGTTCCTCACACCGGCCGAACAGTTCGCCTATATTTCCTCAAGCTTGGTAAAGGAAATTGCAGCGCTGGGGGGGAATGTGTCAGAGTTTGTGCATCCTCTCGTGGTCGAGGCGCTAAACGGCAAGCAACCGGTTTAACCCAGAAAATATGAGGTGAAGGACCTCTTTCAGGAGTATGTGTTATGGCATTAATGATTACTGATGAGTGCATCAACTGCGATGTGTGCGAGCCGGAGTGCCCGAACGGGGCCATCACTCAGGGCGATGAGATCTATGAGATCAATCCGGAACTCTGTACCGAGTGTGTAGGGCATTATGACGAGCCGCAGTGTGTCGAGGTCTGCCCGGTTGACTGTATCCCCAAGGATCCGGAGCACGAAGAGAGCGAGGAGGAGTTACAGGCCAAGTACGAGCGTATCACCGGCTGATATCGCCCGCTTTGCCAGGTAAAAAAGGCCCTTGAGAGAAGGGCCTTTTTTATGTGCTCTGTCCCAATTATGAGTTGGTGTGGTTTTAGCTCGGCGATTTGTCCGGGGCGGGCCTCCTACAGATCAAGTCCACTCCGACGGTCAAACGTATCGGTAGGAGCCGCTGGAAAAATGCAGCTTTAGCCGGTTAAAAATTGCGTCTTCATCTGTTCCAATGTGGCCGGTTGTACGGTGCCGACCGCCTGGGCCTTTGCATTGGCCGGCGTCCGAAAGATCAGACCGGTTGCCATGCGATCGTCCTGTTGCAGGCGCTGGGCCGCCACAACGCGGTCGGCGGTGGTGGACTGAGTCTGCTCATGCACAGTCTGCTTCCACGCCTTCTGTTCCGGGTGAAAGGTGACGCAGGGACTGAGCACATGAATGAAGGCGAAGCCGGGATACTGGATGGCCTCGGTCAACAGGTCGGTCAGTCGGCTCGGATCACCGGAGAAACCCCGCGCAATGAATCCCGCTCCTGCTGCCAGCGCAATGGCGGCCGGGTTGAAACTGGGCAGGCCGGTGCCGTGAGGTGTTAGTTTGCTCTCGGTCCAGTCCGGCGGAGTGGTGGGCGAGGCCTGTCCCTTGGTCATACCGTACACCTCGTTATCCATCACGATATAGGTCAGATCAAGATTGCGTCTACAGGCGTGCATGAAGTGATTGCCGCCGATGGAGAAGCCGTCGCCGTCACCGCCGGTCACCAGCACTGTCAGATCGGGGCGTGCCACCTTCAGTCCGGTGGCGATCGGCAGGGCGCGCCCGTGAATGCCGTGAAATCCATACACATGGGTGTAGGCCGGCAGGCGGGATGAACAGCCAATACCGGAAACCAGGGCCACCTGTTCCCGGGGAAGTGCCAGCTGGGCCAGTGATTTGGTTATGGCGCTCAGTACCGCGAAGTGGCCGCAGCCGGCGCACCAGATCGGTTTGACATCCGACTTGTAGTCTTTCGGTTTCAGGGGTGGCTGCGGAGGTGGGCCGTGCATTTTATAGTCCTTTCATGATGCGGTTGACAATTTCCTGGGGCCGCAGCGGCAACGGGCCGGGTCGGGCGAGGGAGTCCGCGGTCGGCGGCAACATCTTGCGCGCGTTGAGATAGTCATAGAATTGCGCGCCGTGATTTTGTTCCACGACCAGCTGGTGGGTTGTGCCCTCGATGACGGCGCTGAACCGGGCGATCGGTAGCGGGGAGAGCAGGCGTACTGCAACGGTGCGGGTCGGGTAGCCCGCCCGGGTGAGTCGCTCAGCCGCCTCCCGGGTGGCACCAGTGGCGGAGCCCCAGGTGATGAGACAGATATCGCCTGCACCGCCGATCTCGGCCCAGTCGTCGCCGTAATCAAAGCCGGTCAGTTTATCGTGCCTTTTGTCCAGCTGCCGTTGATGGTCGTTGGCGGTTGCCGAGGGGGTGCCGAGTTGATTGTGTTCCAGGCCGTCGGCAGTGTACATGCAGCCGGGATCGCCCGGTACGGCCATCGGCGAGACCGCGTCTTCCGTCAATGCATAACGTCGATAATCTTCGTGTTCAACGGCCAGTTTGCGTTTGCCTTCCAGTGCGGGTGAAGTGGGTGGATCAATCACGGCCCGGGCCTGGCCCTGTGACTGGTCGGTCAGTACGATGGCCACGGTCTGCAGTGTCTCGGCCAGTTTTACCGCCCACTCGGTGGTGAACACGCTGTCCCGGATGGAGAGTGCGGAGAGTACCAGGTGGGGCGCGTCGCCATGCAGGCCGTACAGGGCCAGGTTAAGGTCGGACTGCTCGGATTTCGTGGGGATACCGGTGGAGGGACCGCCGCGCATCACATTGCTGACCACCACGGGCGTCTCACTGGCCACTGCCAGGCCGAGCCCCTCCATCATCAGGCTGAGACCGGGGCCGGAGGTGGCGGTCAGCGAGGGGACGCCGCCGTAGGAGGCGCCGATGATCATGTTGATTGAGGCCAGCTCATCCTCCGCTTGCACCAGTTCGCCACCCAGCCGTTCCAGGTTGGGTGCCAGCCACTCCAGCAGTTCACTGGCGGGGGTGATGGGATAGGCGGCCACAAAACGTATGCCGCCCTGCACGGCGCCCAGGCCGCTCGCCTCGTTGCCGCTGATATTCCAGCGTGTCGTGGGCGATGCAGGTTGGGTCAGCGGGGTGATGGTTTTTTTCCCTGGCGCCTGTCCGTAACCCAGTTCGATGCCGTGCAGACTGGATGCGAGAACGGCATCCCCTTTCCGTTTCAGGATATCCCGCGCGGCCCCGGTAACCGTTTCCAATGGTAACCCCATGAGTTGCGCCAGCAGGCCAAGCCCCACCATATTGGCCCGACCGTTTTCGAATTCACCAGCCAGTTGAGTGAGTGGAATTGATAGCTGTCTCTCGGCAGAGAGATCAAAGTGCGGTGGCACCTCGCCCTTGTCGCTATCGCGCAGAATGATTGATTCGGCGCTGATCGGCAACTCGTCGGCGAAGCGCTCGACATTCAGCCAGTCCAGTGCCAGCAGGATATCGAAATGGTCATCCAGGCTGTCCACCGGTCTGCCTGCCACCCGCAGCATAATGGCCGATTCTCCACCCCTGATCTGGGGGCCCGATGAACGGGTCATCAATGCATAGAGGCCAAACCGGGCGATACTCTCCAGTAGTATCTTTCCAATGGTCACCACGCCACTCCCACCGGAGCCGATGATGGCCACCGAGTGGCTGAAGGTTGTAGTCAAATCGGTTTTCCTGTCCATGGGGACTTCCTGCTCTAACACTCAATCCGTTCTGCCAGGAACGGTGCCGGGTTTATCTACCGGCCTTTATACTCGCATGCCCCGGATTATAAGGTAATGATAATAATCATGTGCAGGCCAGTCATTGTCAGTCGACCATCGTGCCTTGTGAACCAGGGCCAGGTATGGCGGCAGGATGACTTCATCCTGCTGCAATTTATGACCTGTATACCTTGTGCCAAATCGAGTTTGTCACTGAAGCAGAGATGATAACGATGGCAAAAAAATTCCTGATTACCCACCAGACTCAGCCACGATCAGATACGAATCACCGCCTAGGCAACCGGTGGATGCGCCTCCCGGTTTATCCACCCTACGGATTGGCTGCATAGACAACTAATGCAGGCCTCACTCTGCCAGGCCGGCGGCCAGCGTCATCAGGGTCTCAGCGGTGGGTTGTTCAATTTTCAACTGAAACAGGTGGTCGGCGCGAGTCTTTCCCTGGTTGACAGCAGCTATGGGCGTGCCCCGCCGGGACGCTTCACGGATAAACTGAAACGCGGAGAACACCATCAGGGAGGTGCCTGCCACCAGCAGTGCATCGGCCTGGTGCAAGGCGTCATAGACCGCTGCAATACGGCTACGCGGCACCTGCTCGCCATAGAACACCACGTCGGGCTTCAGGATGCCTCCACAGATCGGGCAGCCGGGTATGGTTATGCGGCTGAAATCGATCTCCAGATCGGCATCGCCGTCGGGAGCGGTCGTCGCGCTCAGGGCGTCAATTCCGGGGTTGAGCGAGGTCAGCTTCTGTTGCATCCAGTGGCGTGATTCCGGTTCGCTACAGGACTGGCAGCAGAGTTGCTCCAGCCGGCCGTGCAGGTCGATGACCCGGCGGCTGCCGGCCTTCTGATGCAGGCCGTCCACGTTCTGGGTGACCAGTTGGCCAATCCGACCCTGTAATTCCAGACGGGCCAGGGCGTGGTGCGCCGGATTTGGGATGGCCTGGCTGAACGGCTGCCAGCCCAGATAACTGCGGGCCCAGTAGCGCTGGCGGATGGCCTCGCTGCCCATGAACTCCTGGTAGAGAATCGGCTTGCGGCGTTTCCACAGGCCCTCTCCGTCACGATAGTCGGGGATGCCGGAGTCGGTACTGCAACCGGCCCCTGTCAGTACCAGCAACTGCCGATGTTGAGCGATGAATTGCTGAAGGGGTTGCATCGAGGTGATCGTCCGCCGCGTGGTTCTTGGATATAGTGTATCGTATTAGCCCATGAGCGGGGCAGCCAGGTGGATGGCTGCCTGACCCGGATCGGATGCTGCCGTAGCAGAAAGGAATCATGACCAAGATCGCTATCCTGATCGTTATTGCGTTGATCGTTGTGGCCGGAATCTATACGGAACTGCAGCGGAGCAATAATCTGGCGCATGCCGCCAAACGAATGGGGCTGGGTTTTAGTGCGGGCCTGCAGCCCATATCTGCCGACTTGAGTGCGCTGGAGTTTGACCTGCTGGCACAGGGCAACCGCGAGATTGCCAACCGGATGTCGGGCAGGCAGCAGGATTATCGGACCGATATCTTCGACTACAGCTACGACGCGACGGTAGCGGGCGAGGGTTTTGGCGCCCACCCGGCGGCCGATGATCCGGTCAATATGGAGCGGCGTAATCAGACTGTGATCCGCTTGCGGTCGGCAACGCTGTTTGCCGATTTTGATGTCAGCCCCGCCCGGAGTCACCAGCGTCAGGTCGCCGCCCGGTTCGGTTTCTCTCCCTTGTTTTTCGAAGAGGAGCGAGTGTTCAGTCAGGCCTATCATCTGCTGGCGAGGGACGGTGTCCGCTGCAGGATGCTGTTTAACCCCGAGGTGCGGGCGTTTCTGCTGAACCACCCCGGACTGGTGGTGGAGGGGCGAGGCCACGACTTGCTGTTCTACCGTTTTGGCCAGCGTCTGAAGGCCAAGGAGCTACCGGCGTTTCTGCAAGAGGCGCAGGAGTTGGCGCGGCTATTTGAACGCGCATTAACCGCTGCTGATTAACCTGCTTTCCGAAACTATACCCTGGGGCGGGCTGTACCCACTTTTATTATTGAATCCGGCGAACCTGTAACCGCTGGAGTGCCTGTTTTTATCTTAGTTTCCGTTTGCCCCCCTTGCCTCCCATTTGGGAGGTGTCAGATAAAACCCGTTGCGGATAATCAACTAGCACCATAACGAATGTCGGGCAGGTCGGTTCGATCTGCACGACGAATAAACCGGGTGGCTTTCCGAACTGGGAAGGAGGCGAGAAAGATGAACAGGCTACTGCGCTATTCAGTACTGATCGTGGCGGCGCTTTCTGTCGGTTGCAATGGCACCACCGGCAGTATGCGCAAGGAGGATCTGGGCTCTGCCTTGGGAGCGGTTGGAGGTGCCCTGATTGGTGCCAAGGTGGCTGGTGGTAACAATCGTTGGCTCGGGGCGGCCATTGGTGGTGCGGCCGGCTTCTATGCCGGAAAGATGATCGGACGGTCGCTGGATGAACGTGATCGACAGGCGTTGGCGGCACAAACCATCGAAGTCCTTGATCAACCTGCCGCCACCGTCTCCAGCTGGCAGAGTGATCGCAGTGGTGCGGCGGCACAGATCAAAACCGGCGAGATCAGCTACAAGAGCGAGCCCCGCCAGGTCAAGCGACTGGCGGCGGTCGAAGCGGTACCCAGTATCCGGCTGGAAAATCGCGAGTATGAAACCACGTCCGCCCTGCGGGTCCGTTCCGGACCGGGCACCGCCTACCATACCATCACCACATTACAGCCGGGTGATCTGGTCACATCCGCGGGTCGTACTGACAGCGGCTGGCTGATGCTGGTGAAGAAAGGCGTGACCGTGGGTTATGTGCATGGGGGTTACGTGAAACCCTATAACCCCGTTGCTCAGGCCAAGGCCAAGGCCAAGGCCAAGGGCATTGATCTTGACAGTATCGAAGTCGAGCCCCTGCCCCGACAGGAGGGGTTTGCCGGTATCGACCTGGATGCCATGGAGACCACTACGTCCACGGTAACCACCCAGTTGGGCTGTCGTGATGTTCAGATCAGCGTCACCACAGACAAGGGAACGAATAACGAGACGACCCAGGCGTGTCAGAAGTCGGACGGTGTCTGGGAGCTGGGTTGAGGAGGATCGTCATGCGTACCACGCAGATTGCAGTTGCCGCGACGCTGTTGCTCGGTTTCAGTGGCGTGGTGATTGCGGATAAAACCCTTGCTCACAGCAAATCGCTGGGCATGTCATTCACCGCCCTGGGTGACGTCTGGTGCGCGTCGGAGGTAAGGATTCGGGGCGATGCCACGGATGCCGGAAAATTTGCCACGCCCGACTATGGCGACATTATCCAGCGCCTTGGCCAGGTGCTGTCCCGGGAATGCCCCGATGCCCAGCGGTTGTCCATCACCGGCATGAGTGACGGCCGGCTCGTATGGAGTGGCGACGTCGGGAAAGGCGACGGATGGCGTATCCGGCAGCCGGCGACAGCCTCCGTGGTGAAGACACCCGACAGTGAAAAAACCGGCCCGACGGCCCCCAAGGTAGCAGCCAAAACCCCGTCTGCCGCAGCGCCGGATGTGAGCATCGACACACCTCTCTCAGGTCAGTCTGCGGTGGCGGCACCCGCGGTACCGGTTCCAGAGTGGCAAGCCGTAAACCCAACTCCATCCGCACAGGCGCCTGCCGAAGTGGTGGCGCAAGCCGATCAGAAGAAGGATCAGATGGAACTCGCCGGAGGGAAGTCCGGCACACCCGCATCGGCGGCGATCCGAATCCCCGATTGCGAGGCGATCGTGACCTGGGCCTCCAGGGCCTACCAGGAGGATCAGGACACGTTACGGCGCGGCGGCCGGCCCTTCCAAAGCGGTACCTGGCTGCTCTCGGGGTTCAAGGATGAATACTGGATACCGGTGTTCGGCGCGCCGTTCCCCGAAATAACGCCGGCCGAGTACGCGAAATTCGCGCAGACCGCGGAAGCCTGCCGACGGGAACTACGGCCCGAGATGCTGAGCCTGCCACGTGGCCATCCACGACGCGACTTGCTGATCGGCGCCGACGATTACGTGCTGCGTGCCGCCCTTGGTCGGCAGCTCAACCCGCAGACCGCGGCACCGGTGCTGGCGCGCCACAAGGCCGCCTACAAGGCATACGACGAAGCCATTGCGACCCGTGACGCGCAACTCAGCGCGCTGAAGAACCTGCCGCCGGAAAAGCAGAGCTTCGAGACCCTGGATGCGATGAAGACGGATAAAAAGCTGATTGCCCTGGGTCCGGCGCGGGCGCGGCATGTGCAACTTCTGGAGGCCGCCACGCTCGATCTTGCCGACCGGATCGTTATGGCGGCAGCCGAGGAGATCAAGAAATTCCCCGAAAGCCTCGACGGGCTGCGCGGTCTGATCACCTACCGGACGACTGCACGGGCGGAGCTCAGCAGGTACAAGAGCAGAAAGGTGCAGGACTTCCTGACCATCGAGGCGGAGCGGACCAATGCCCTGGCGGCGGCGGCATTGCCGGGGTTCGTTGCCGAGCTGCAGGCGGCGTCGGCCAGCGCCGAAGGCAAGGCAACGGTGCAGGCGGCCGTCAACAAACTGTTCCCGCAACAGCCGCTGCCACGCAACATCCGCGCCTACCGCAAGGCGGTGACGAAGCGGCTGGCCGAGATCGATGAGGAGATAAAGAGCGTCGCCTGCAAGGACACCCTGGCCAGGCACGACTTGAGCGGCGACGCCGCCACGCCGCTGCTCGGGCCGGGCGGTGAATCCACCTTCGGCGTCTTCGTCTGCGCGCTCACCGACAAGGGTCTCGCCTTCGGCGAGTACAAGAAGCCGGGGTTCTTCGGCAGCACGCACGAGCTGGTCATGCAGATACCGTCGGGCCCCTCTCTGGTCTTCGAGATGGAGCTGGTGGAGGCCATCAAGGGAAAGCCGGACATGCTGGTCGGCACCCGCATGAAGGACCCGACCCAGACGCGGGCCCTGACCGTGACGGCCTGGCAGGAACTGGCCGCGGAACTGACCGGCTACACGCCCCCGGGTATCGCAGGGGAGGTGTTGCTGCCGGCCGCGCAGGCCCAGCTCGACAGCACGCCACAGGGGTGTGTGACAACGGTCTATACCCAGAGCGTGACCGCCTTCCCCGTCACTCTGCAGGCGGGGGCGATGGACCGGGACACGGTCCGGCGGTTCGCGCTGCTTGGCGATCTCGGTCTCATCGAAGTGGAAGAGCGGCCGAGCCAGAACGTCTCCTATCGGAACTACCGCTACACCCTGACCGCAATGGCCGAACCCTACTTTCAGGGTAAGCACGGCCTCTGTTTCGCCAAGCTCGCGGCCGAGGAGATCAGCGATATTTCGGCACCGTTCAAGCGCGACGGGCGCACCTATGTGACCGGCATCCTGGAAGCATCCCCTGTCCTGCCCGAGTTCGCCCTCGATCCGCGGTTCGCACAGGCGGTGGACGGACCGGTTCGGGGCCTGATCAACTCGATGAAGAGCGGCCAGGCCATACGGTCCAAGGTCGCCTTCGTCCGGACCGACGCAGGCTGGAAAGCTTCGAACTAGGAGGCCTGTCGGGCTTTTCCGCAGTAGATCAGTGTTAAGTCCGACAGGCTCCCAGGTATGGCAAGGAAATGCGGCCAGAGAACAACTCTCTAATATTACCTGATTCGGGATAACCAGCTTCACCGGGATATCAAGGTGAGGCTAGAGCGCTGAGTCAGGTGTCCAGCGGCCCCTCGGGTCGGGTGTGGACAAGGTGGAATTTCCCACCCCGCTTCAGATGGACGAACATGGCCGTCACCAGGTACATGATCAGGGAGTAGACGGCAGCAGGCACGGCCATGGCCGGTACCGCAAGTATGCCGGCCGCGATGGCAATGGCAGTGCCGCCGCTCTGCATGCCTGTCTCGATCACAATAGCCGTGTTCTGTCGGGGTTGCAGCCGTGTAACACGGGCCAGCAGATAGGCGCAGGCCATGCCGGCCAGGCACAGTGTCAAGGCAGCGGGGCCGGCCTGCAGCAGCATGTCCGGCAGTTTATGACGTTCACGGAACACCAGTGCGGCAATCAGCAGGATCAGCGCGATTACCGCTATACGAATCACGGCGGGCCTGATCCGATCAGCAAAGCGGGGCCTGAAATGCTGCAGCGTCATACCGGCCAGTGTGGGCAGCAACACCATCTGGACCAGCCGCTCGGAAATCATCTCAAGCCTCAGGTCCAGGGTGGTATCGGTACTGGCGAACAGCCGTGCGGCAAGGCCGATATAGAGCGGGATTGTGATCACCGGGAGCAACTTGCTGATGGCGGTCAGTGTCAGTGACAGGGCGGCATCGCCCCGGGCAAGATAGGTGAACAGGGTGGAGGTTGAGGCCGATGGACTGGCCGCCAGCAATACCAGTCCAATCTGCAGTTCCATGGATAGCGGGTAGCTCCCGGCAATCAGGAAGGAGAGGCCCGGAAATATCAGAAACATGCTCAACAGGCCAACGACCGCTGAAAGCGGCGTGGTCAACAACGCGGTAAAGTCGGTTATGCGCAGGCTCATGCCGACGCCCAGCATCATGGCCGCGATCACCAGTGGCAGAAGAACCTGTATCGGAATGCCGGCTTCCAAGGCAACCACCCTCCTGCTCCGGAGTGCGGCTCCGGGTCTTTATGGGGCAAATCTTTAGTTAATCCTCTGCAAACTATAGCAGCCCCGGAACCGCAGGGGCTGCAGAGCGTCAGCACAAATCAGGCGGAAACCATTTTGGAATCGACGTCACCCACCCAGGCCACATTGAAGATAGAAAAAAGCCGACTATTATCAAGGGAATCGGTCATAAGACCGGTTTTGCCTGTTTGTGTTGGGTTTCCGGTGACCAATCGCTACGGATTCAGCAGATTTATACGGAAGTTTATCGGCGACGGCGTGGCCAATCCTATGAGTACGCCGCAGGATGGAAGCAGTGGAGCGACCCCAAAAGTTAATCGATCAGATCTATGCGGCGGCACTGGATGCCACTGTCTGGCCGCTGGTGCTGGAAACCCTGGAACAGATGTTCGGTTGTATCGCTTCCGGAATTTATACCACCCATCTGCAGCGCAACAGGGTGTCGCCGGTGAACTTACGCGGGATTGATGCCGCTCTGCTGGACTGTTATATCGGGCGCTTTTTATGCAGTAACCCTTGGCGGGAGGTGCCCGCGCTGCAGCGGCAAGGGTATGTGCGAACCGACAATTCCCTCGACCGTTATTACAGAAAACAGGGGTTCTATCATAAAACGGAGCTCTATAACGAATGGATGAAACCGCAGGATTTCATTCATACGCTGGGTATCAATCTTTATGTCGATGGATACGCCCAGACAAAATGCTTCCTCTATCGACCCCGGCAGATGCGACCGTTCACGACGCACGATATAGATCGCTTCAGGTGGGTCAGCGGCCATCTTGCCAATGCCGTACGGGTGGCACGGCGTCTTGCGGTCGAAGAGTCATCCCGCAAGGATCTGCTCGCGATAATCGATCGCATGACCTGCGGGGTGCTGCTGCTCGATACTGATCGCCACATCATCCAGGCCAATCCGTTTGCCGAGGCGCTGCTCAGACGGCACGATGGACTGGTTGTCAGGCATTCCAGGCTGGTTACCAGTCATCGGGGGGATGAGCGGAAGCTGGCTGGGGTGATCCGTTGTGCGCTGGCCGCCCATCTCGGGTCGGATTCCGGGGCTGCGCATCTGGCCAGTCTGCGCCGCCCGGAGGGCAGGTCGCCACTCTGTGCTGTCGCCATACCGCTACCGCGCCAGACGCCCGGCCCGTTCCAGGCGGAAAAGGCCGCTGTTGCCCTCATCCTGAATGATCCGGAACAGGAGTCGGTTGTTTCCGTGGACTGGCTGCAGCAACGCTATCAACTCACCAAAACCGAGGCGAGGCTCACACGCAACTTGAGTCAGGGCAGCACGCTACGCCAAGCCGCGACCGCGGCGGAGCTCAGCTATGAGACGGCACGTTGGTATCTCAAGAGTATTTTCCAGAAGACCGGCACCAGCCGGCAGACTGAACTGATACGCGCCCTGCTGTCGGAACAGATCGTGATCCGGAATAACCTGCTCCACTGATTTTTCCTGGGGGTGTTGTGCTGCCCGCAATAACGGTCATCGGTATCCCTTTTTCGCCCTATGCGGCCTATCGGCGGTTTATAACCGGACCACGATGCTTCCAGACGCGGCACGCCTGAGTGGCCGTCGTGTTGTTAGGTCGTTCGGGGGATCGGGGCAGCCGTCCGGGGCGGTGTTTTTTTCGGGTCGGGTTGCGGTTTGGTCCTGATTGCCTGACAGGGAACAACGCGGGATGTGGGTCAGGGTAGTGTTTTACAGCTTTTCCGGTTCAGGCTGATGGTGGCTGTTGTGCGGCTCTCCGGCTTGACCTGCAGTGTCACATCCCAGCCATAGGCCAATGCCAGTTGCCGGACGATGGCAAGTCCCAGACCGCTGCCGCCGGTACCCTGGTTGCGTGACTGCTCCAGGCGGTAGAAGGGCCGGAAGACGTTTTCCAGTTCCTCTTCGGGTATGCCGGGCCCCTGATCCGAGACCGAGATGACCACCCCTTTTTCGGTACAGCCGCAAGTCACGGAGATAGGTGATCCTTCTCCATAGCGCAGGGCGTTTTCCAGCAGATTGGAGACGATGCGGGTCAATGCCATGGCGTTGACCTCCTGGCGACAGCCGGGGCAGGGTTGCCAGTGGATGGTGACGCCATGTTCCCTGAATTTTCGGACCAGTTCGTCCAGCAGCGGCTCGATCAGCAGGTTCTCACTCTGTCCCCCTTCCAGTCCCCGGCTGATATCCAGAAACATGCCGATCAACCGGTTCATCCGCTCCAGATCGCGGCGAATGCCGGCCAGCAGTTCGGCATCGCCTCCTTCATCGGGCAACATTGCCAGGGCCAGTTGAATTTGCGTGATGGGGGTGCGCAGGTCATGGGAGATGCCGGCCAACAGCGTGGTGCGGTTGGCCAGCAGTTCTCGCACCTGCCTGGTCATGCGGTTGAAGCTGCGGGCCAGGTTGGCCAGCTCATCGGGACCCCGTTCGGCAATCGGATCGGGCCACTCACCGGACCCCAGGGTGCGGACCGCCTTCGATAGTGACTCCAGCGGCGCGGTCTGGCGCTTGACCAGCACCACGGCCGTGATCAGGGTCACGCCGACGCCGACAATCAGTACCAGCAGGATGGCGATGGGCGGGCGGACGCCGATTCGGGAGCGTGGAAAACCGAGGCGGATCTGTTCTCCCCGGATTGGGATATCGACCCAAAACCACTGTCCCTGGCTGACCGAGCGTTCCTCCAGCAGCCGAATTGGTTGCCCGGTGCGCTGACTCAGGGCCTGTTCCAGAAAAAAACGATAGGGGAGCCAGCTGTTGCTGGGGGCATGGGCCTGGTTACTACCGGTCAGGGTGATGTGGTAGCGATTGACGAACATCGCCTCCAGCGCGGGGCGTTCAGAGCCGGCTGTCTGCCACTGTTCCGCACTGGCGATCATCAGGGCCGCCAGGTCATCCGCCGACCGCTGCCCGAGGGGAATCAGCATCAATGATCCGATCACCATCAGCATGAACACCAGAAAGCCGATGGAGACCACGGCGATGGTATTCAGGGTGCGGCCGAACAGGGTGCGTGGCTTCAGGAACGTCACGGGGCAGGGTTAGGTGTCGGGGGAGAAAAGATAACCCGCGCCCCAGATGGTGCGCAGGTAGTGCGGTTCGGAGGCGTCGGTCTCGATTTTGCGGCGCAGCCGGTTGACCCGTACATCGATACTCCGGTCGAAGGGGGAGCGCTCATAGCCCTTGGTCAGGTTGAGCAGGCGGTCGCGGCTCAATACGCTGTTCGGGTGCTGGGCAAAAATCCGCAACAGTTCGAACTCACCGGCGGTGAGTGGGATGTCCACCTGTTCCCGGCTCAGTTTATGGCTGTGCAGATTGAGTTCAAAGGGGCCGAAACGGATCATTTCCCCGGAGCCGGTACTGGTGGGCTGTGCCTGCCCGCGCCGCAGTACGGCGCGTACCCGCGCCAGCAGTTCGCGCGGATTGAACGGTTTGGCCAGATAGTCATCGGCCCCCACTTCCAGTCCGACGATCTTGTCCACCTCATCGCCCCGGGCCGAGAGCATGATGATGGCCTGATCCCCCTGTTGACGCAATCGCCTGGCCAAGGTTAAGCCGTCATCACCCGGCATCATCAGGTCAAGGATGATCAGGTCGACCGGCTGCTTGTTCAGATAACGCTCCATGGCCACGCCGTCGGCCACCGCCTCGACCTGGTAACCCTGTTCGGTCAGGTAACGTTTCAGCAACGTGCGCAGTTCAGGCTCGTCATCCACCACCAGCAGACGGCCGGTCTGCTCACTCATGGTCGTATCGATCCGGCATATGTAACCGTTTTGAAACAATTTGAAACAACATGACACCTCAGCGAAATCAAATCCGCATAACTCTTCGACAATCTCACCAGTTACAACAAAAACAACCGACAGTCCATGTTTTTCATACTGTTACGCAACCGCAGAAGAGGTTTCATTTTATGCAAAATCCGATAAAACAGTTTCAAGGTACTATCAAAAAAAGTGCGGTACTACTTGCCGCTATCGGCCTGTCAGCCAGCGTCGCCGTGGCGCAGCCCCAGAGTGCCGCGCCCGATATGCAAAAACTGCAACAGATGATGGGTCAGCAGATCAGCTTAATGAAACCGGAGCTGCAGCAAAAGGTCAAGGCGCTGTCACCGCAGACCAAAAAGCTGTTGTTGCAGATCTATGGTCAACATACCCGTCACAGCAACAAGGTGACCTTGCGTCAGGTGATGCATGAGGTGTTGTCGGATTACAACAGTATGGTCACCGGTGTCCTTACCGATAACTCCGAGCAGGCCGCCGACAGTGCACGGCGCCTGGCCAATCACCGTATCCCTATTGGCGGCCTGGTGCCCTACCTGGATCTCAAGTTTGTCAATGACGAAGGGCTCAGTGCGCTGGCCGGATTCAATGATGCCGTGGAGGGCAATGCCAAGCGTCTGGCCGCCGCCGCCGATGAGGGCGACATGATCAAGGCGTCTGCGCTGGTCGGAGATATCACCCAGGGTTGCTTTAGCTGCCACAGCATATTCCGTGGTGTGCCCGGGAAGTCCGCATTGCTCCGCTGAATAACAAAAACAAATAGCCAAATAAAACCATAATAGGAGGAGAATATAATGCAGAAATTATACTGCAGACTGTCAGTTGTCATGACGCTGGGCATGATCAGCGTCCCGTCTTTTGCCACTAACGGTGACCAGATGCTGGGCGTGACCGCCATGCAGTGGGGCATGGCCGGTGCCCACACCGCCGCGCCCCAGGATGCCGCCACCGTGCTGACCAACCCGGCCGGTCTGGCCGACCTGTCGATGCAGGAGTTTAGGGCCGATTTTGGTTTTGGGATTCTGAACCCACCGCGCAAGGTAAACAATCAGGATAGTGATTCGGACTACTATCTGATGCCGGCCGGTGCGCTGGCCTATCGGCCGAATGAGAAACTGACCCTGGGCATGGGCATGGCCGGACTCTCCGGTATGGGGGTGGATTTTCCCGATACTGCCCCGGCCATGGCTGGTAATCAGGCAATTGTCACCACCAAGCAGTTTTACAAGATCGCCCCGGGATTCGGTTATCAGGTAAATGACAAGCTGGCGCTGGGTGCGGCGCTGAATATCGACTATCAGAGCCTGGCGCTGGCCAATCCCATGTTCCAATTGCCACAGAATCAGGTGTATGGTTTTGGCGCCACCTTTGGTCTCACCTATAAACCCAATCCCCGTTTCACCATCGGCGCCTCCTATACCACCAAGCAGGAGATGGATGAGTTCAAGTGGAATACCCTGGCGGGTACTTATGGCATGACCATGGATGCGCCACCGATCTTCAGTGTTGGACTCGCCTTCAAGCCGATGCCGGGTCTGCTGATCGAGGCCGATATCAAGCATATCGCCTTCAGTGATGTACTGGACAAGGTCGCGTTCAAGACCCCGGCCGGCACGACCCAGATGAATTTCGGCTGGTCGGATCAGACCGTGTTCGCCATCGGTGTGCAGAAGCAGCTCAATCCGAAGACCGCAATCCGTGCCGGTTTCAACTATGGTGAATCACCCATCGGGCCGGAAGACGTGGACAATAATATCGGCTCCCTGGCGATCACCGAAGCGCATCTGACACTGGGCCTGACCCGTCAACTCGGTCAGCGGCTGTTCACCTCGGTCTCCTATGCCCACGCCTTCCACAACGAGGTGACCTCGAACAGCGGTAGCGGCAACAAGATCGAGCTGGAGCAGAATGTGCTCAATCTGCAGATGTCCTATCGCTTCTAATCACCCAGGCCCACCAGGAGATAAGACCTATGACGGTTGATCGTATTGTTCATGTTGTGGCGGGATTAATGGTGTTGACCAGCATTGCCCTGGCCCATTTTGTTCACCCCAACTGGATCTTTCTAGGGGTATTTGTCGGGCTGAACCTGGCGCAGAGCGGGATCACCAACTTCTGTCCCCTGGCGAGCATTCTGAAACGCCTGGGTGTCCAGGAAGGGAGCTGCTGCTCCTGATATAAGAGAGAAAGTAAAGGGAGGCTGACTCCGGCGGCAATGATCGATAGGGATCGCCGCCGGTTCAAGGGGTCGTCGGGTTAGGCAGTTGTTAACCCGGCTATCCCTTGCTTTTTTTGTGTGTGATAAGCGGGTGGTGTGGTGGCGGCCACGCCCGATCGGCAGTCTGGATGTGAACTGCATGTCGTCAACTGCCGGTTTCCGGTAGAATGCGCGGCTGATCTGTATTCACCACGCCAACGATCCGCACCGGGGTATCCGTCATCCATGCGCGCCTTCTTCTACTTTGTCCTGCTGTTGCTGGTATCCCTGTTTCTCAGCGGCCTGATCAACTATCCGCTCTATAGCCTGCTGCAGGAGAGCATGAACAAGGGGCCGCACAAACTGATCAATACCGTGGCGAAGCTGATTGCCATACCGGGTTTCATCCTGATCATCCGGCACTATGCCATCGATAACCGGACCGGGCTTGGGTATGGCCTGCCGAAGGCTGAATTCCTGCGCGAATTGCTGCGAGGCTGGATCAGCGGCCTGTCGATACTGCTTCTGCTGAGTGCCGCGTTGATCCTGTTCGGGGTGCGCGGTATCAGTTTTCCCGCCGGGGAGTGGTGGCCGCTGTTGCTGAAAACCACCCTGGTGGCCCTGATCGGTGGCTTGCTCATCGGTTTTATTGAAGAGACTTTTTTCCGTGGCGGGCTGTTCGGTGCGATTCGCAGGGATCACGGCTTTGTCGTAACCCTGTTACTCTCCAGCCTGTTCTATGCCGGGCTGCATTTCATCAAACCGCTGCCGTTGTCAGGCGATGCGGCAGAGACCTGGTACAGTGGCTTGTCGATATTGTCCGGTGCCTTTGTGCAGTTTAGCGAGTGGCAGACAGTCGATTCATTCATCGCCCTGTTCGGGCTCGGCGCCTTCTTTGCCGTGGTACGGGAGCGTACCGGCAATATTGCGTATTGCATTGGGGCGCATGCCGGCTTTGTGTTTGTGATCAAGGTCGTACGCAAATTCACCGATCTCAATCCGGACAGCATTTTTAGTGTCATGGTGGGAAATTATGATGGCATGATCGGCTACCTGTCGGCGGCCGGCCTGTTGGTACACACCCTGATTGTCTATCGTTTCTGGCGCCGCCCGCATGCCGTGCGGGCGGTTACGGAATAGAGGCCACTCAGCGCTAGCCGGACATGACCGAAGGCGGTAACGCCTATTCGGGCAGATCGGGCGGGATGTCGTTGAACTGGCGCAGAAAAGCAATCAGGTTGGCGCGCTCTTGATCCCGACGAATGCCGCGAAAGTCCATGAGCCTGCCGGGTACTGCCTGCTCCGTATTGGTCAGATAGTAGTTGAGGGTGTTGATACTCCAGGTGTGGCCACTGTCGCGCATGGCGGCCGAGAATTCGAATCCTGCCACCGTGCCGGCCTTGCGCCCCAGCAGATTCCACAGGTGCGGCCCCTTGCCGTGCCCTCCCTGTTTCTGATGGTCGTGGCAGGCTGAGCATTTACGCATGAAGCTGTGCTCTCCGGCCGCGAGATCCGCCTCTCTGAGTTGTTGCTTGAATGGCTCGCTCAATGGGGGTTGATACTGACTCAGCGGCCCGGTTGCATCGGCGACCAGTGTGGTGGAGATCATCAGCATTCCAACGGTTAAGTATAATCGGTGTATTCTTGCAGTCATGGTGCACTCAGTCGCTTGTCCGGCACGGGTAACAGGGCCGATCAGTTTATTCCATTCTACCGGCAATCTGTAACACGATCGGGTTCGTAATACCATTCCTTAAATTCTCTCTACTGCGCCGTGACAGACCGGCGCATCGCCACCTGGGGACTTAGCAGGTTGCCGCGCGCTAGACCACACCCTGTTCAATCATTGCATCCGCCACCCGTCGGAAACCGGCAATATTGGCGCCCAATACCAGGTTATGGGGTTCGCCGAACTCTCTGGCGGTCTCACTGGCGTTTTGGTAGATTCGGGACATGATGGCTTTCAGTTTTCTGTCCACCTCGTCAAAACTCCAGTACTGCATACTGGCATTCTGCGCCATCTCAAGCTGACTGACCGATACGCCTCCGGCATTGGCCGCCTTGCCCGGACCAAAACAGATTCGGGCATCCCGGAATAGATCTACCGCATCCTGGGAGGTCGGCATATTGGCCCCTTCGGTGACCGCAATACAGCCATTGCTGAGCAGTGCCGCGGCATCAGCCGCACCCAACTCGTTCTGGGTGGCGCAGGGGAAGGCCAGGTCACCGGATATACGCCACACCGCATGCCCGTCATCCGGATACTCGCCTGCCGGTATGAATTCCGCATCGGGGTGTGAAGTGAGGTAATTGTCCAGGCGCACCTTGCGCACTTCCTTCAGGTTTTTCAGGGTATCCAGATCAATGCCTCCGACATGGTAAAGCGTACCACTGGAGTCAGAGCAGGTGATTGGGCGGGCGCCCAGTTGATAGAGTTTTTCGATGGTATAGATCGCCACGTTACCCGCACCTGACACCAGGCAGCTCTTCCCGGCCAGGCTGTCACCTATCGCTTCCAGCATATACTGGGCGAAGTAGGCGCAGCCGTAGCCGGTAGCCTCTTTGCGCGCCAGCGAACCACCCCACAACAGGCTCTTGCCGGTAAGCACACCGTCATAGCGACCGGTGAGCCGCTTGTATTGACCAAACATGTAGCCAATCTCACGTGCCCCTACGCCGATATCTCCAGCTGGTACATCGGATGTCGGTCCGATATGACGATAGAGCTCATTGATAAAGGATTGGCAAAAACGCATGATTTCACCGTCCGATTTGCCCTTTGGATCAAAGTTGGCCCCGCCTTTTCCACCCCCGATGGGCAGGCCTGTCAGTGCGTTTTTGAACACCTGCTCAAAGCCGAGGAATTTGATAATGCTGGCGTTCACGCTGGGATGAAAACGCAGCCCCCCCTTGTAGGGACCCAATGCCGAATTGAACTCAATGCGATATCCCTTGTTGACCTGAATCTCCCCGAGGTCGTCGACCCAGGGTACCCGGAACATGATCTGGCGTTCGGGCTCGACTATCCGTTCAATAATGGCATGGTGTTTATAGTTTTCATCTTTCTCCAGGATTGGCCGCAGAGATTCCAGTACCTCTTCAACCGCTTGGTAAAATTCCGTCTGTGCCGGGCTGGAGTGTTGGAGCCTCAGGATTGTTTGATGAATGTAAGTCATAATATTCTCATTTTTTTGCGTGATTGGGCGGTTGTGCAACTTGTTCCCGAGTCTATCCTTATTACTAAGGCGTTCCGACATGGATGGCTATCCTGTATACCGTCTGGCGTCAGCGACAATACCAGTCGCTGTGTAATCAGATAATAACTCCTCTATGTATAGTAAAGAATAAACGCATTTTCCCCCAAGTCCTCGGGGAGCGATCCGTTCAAACGACAGAGGTATTTTGTGGCTCTCCTCAGACAACCCGTTGCCGGCTGATCCCGGTCGCACGGTCGATCAGGGATCACCCCGCAAGTGATGGACGTTCCTGATGCCTGGCCGGGTAAATCACCGAGCGGGCTGAGCCTTCTATACTTTAATCGGGGGAAGGTGAGGCAGGCATGACTGTATTGGATTCCAGACACTGGTGGCTGTTGCCGATACTGCTGATTGCACTAATGGCATCGGCTCAGGCAGCAGAGGAGGCACCCGCACCGGTGGGCGCGCTCTGGATGCTGAAACTGGATGGCACGGTCGGCCCTTCAACGGCCGACTATTTGGTGCGTGGACTCGAACAGGCCGCCGGCACGGGCGCGGCTGCGGTGCTGCTGCGGATCAATACGCCGGGCGGGCTGGACAGTTCGATGCGCGATATGGTCGCGGCGGTGTTGGCTTCGCCGGTACCGGTGATCTGTTATGTAGCCCCCGGTGGTGCGCGCGCGGCCAGCGCCGGTACATTTCTACTCTACAGCTGCCACATAGCAGCGATGGCACCAGCCACCAATCTGGGGGCCGCGACCCCGGTCTCGATCGGAGCACCGCTCACCCCATCCCCGGGCGGCGACAACCCGGTGCCGGGCGGTGAGGGTGATGCCGGGGGCGACAGCAAGAAGGCGCCGGTCTCGAAGAGTGCAATGGAGCGCAAGGTGACCAACGACGCAGTCGCCTATATCCGTAGTCTTGCCGAACTGCGCGGTCGTAATGCCGATTGGGCCGAAAAGGCGGTCCGGGAGGGGGCCAGCCTGAGTGCTGCTCGTGCCCTGGAGATGGGTGTGATCGACCTGGTCGCGGCGGATACAGAAGCGCTGCTGAAGGCGCTGAAGGACAAGCGCATCAAGATCGGGGCGCGCGAGATCGGTCTGGATCTCGCCACTGCTCCCCGTGTGGTCCATAACCCGGACTGGCGCAGTGAATTCCTCGCAGTGATCACCAACCCAAACGTTGCTTACGTGTTGATGCTGATCGGCCTCTACGGGCTGATTTTTGAGTTCTCCAACCCCGGCTTTGGCCTGCCCGGCATTCTCGGTGCAACCTGTCTGCTGGTGGCGCTCTATGCTTTTCAGATACTGCCGATCAGCTATGCCGGGCTGGGTCTCATGCTGCTCGGTGTGGGCTTGATCGCGACCGAGGTGATGATGCCGAGCTTTGGTGTGTTTGGTATCGGTGGTCTGATCGCCTTCGTGGTCGGTTCGATCATGCTGATGGATACCGAAATTCCCGCCTACCAGATCGCCATGCCGGTGATTGTAGCGTTGGCGGTGATGACCGGAGTGATGCTGTTCATGGTTCTGGGCATGGCGATGCGCGTCCATCAACGCCCCAGGGTGTTCGGTGTTGAGACGATAATCAATCAGTGTGGAACCATTGAACGTATAAGTGCCGGTCAGACGTTTGCACGCCTTGAAGGAGAGCTTTGGACAGTGCGCTGTGCTGATCCCCTGAGCGTGGGTGAACGGGTCCGGGTCAAGGCTGTGGATGGGCTGACACTGGTGGTCGACAAGCTGGAGGATTGACATGCTAGGCGTGCAATATTTCGTTTTATCCTTGTTGGTCATCATTGTCCTGATGATGATCATGATGTTTCGCATCCTGCGCGAATACGAGCGTGGCGTCATCTTTATGCTCGGGCGCTTCTACAAGGTGAAGGGGCCGGGGCTGATTATCGTGATCCCGGTGATTCAGCAGATGGTGCGGGTCGATCTACGAACCCTGGTCATGGATGTGCCGACTCAGGATGTCATCTCGCTGGACAATGTCTCGGTCAAGGTCAATGCCGTGCTCTATTTTCGGGTAGTCGATCCGGAGCGGGCGATTATCCATGTGGAGAATTATCTGGAGGCAACCAGCCAGCTCTCCCAGACCACCCTGCGCTCGGTCCTGGGTCAACATGAGCTGGATGATATGCTGTCGGCACGTGACAAGCTTAATGCCGATATCCAGCAGATCCTGGATAAGCAGACCGACGCCTGGGGCATCAAGGTCGCCAATGTGGAAATCAAGCATGTCGATCTGGATGAGAGCATGATCCGCGCCATTGCCAAGCAGGCCGAGGAGGAGCGTTCCCGGCGTGCCAAGGTGATCCATGCCAGCGGTGAACTGGAGGCGGCCGAAAAACTGCTCAATGCGGCGCAGATCCTGGCGAGACAGCCGCAGGCGCTGCAGCTGCGTTACATGCAGACCCTGACCGAGATCGCCGGCCAGAATACCAATACCATCGTCTTCCCGTTGCCGATCGATCTGATCAACCAGTGGACCAACAGCGGAGGTGGTGACGATCCGGATAATCGGGCGGGATAGGGCACTCCGCGGGCCCCGGTCGGGTACGGTTGGTTTCTCGGCAAGTCTTGCGGTTGCGTCGGACGGTGTTGGTCGTTTTCGAGTGCAGACTTCTCCCGATTAGGTCATGGTCAGATGGCCGGCTTTAGGAATGTTGGCGTTCATTCGCCGCTATATAAACCGTATCCGACTATGGTGGTGTTTGGTGGATAACCAGAAAATTCTATAAAACACCGGTAGATAGTAAAGAGACAGGATCTATTCCAATAATTGAATAACGCCGTTCATCGACTATGCTTAGGGTGCTGTCTTGATGGTAGCATCAGGTGCATGGCACCCATCCTGCTGTTCACGGACACCTGTTGTTCGACTCGCCATCCACCACTGCTTTCAAAGCCGGCATCAAAGCTGCAGCCAGTATTGGCCACCGCATCCTAGTAGTTGATCATCTGAAGTCCCGGCCAATCAAAGCCATCGCTGCCTGGCGCAATTGCAAAAGTTGGAGACTGTGTTGAACGGGATAAAAGGAATAGCCGCAGCTTTTTCCACGGTATTGCTGATGCTGGCGGCATCCTTTGCCCGGGCTGATTTCGCCCTCAACATGCGACCGGGTGTGACCCCGATCAGTCGGGAGATCTATGACCTGCACATGATTATCCTCTGGATCTGTGTGGCCATTGGTGTATTGGTCTTTGGCGTGATGTTTTACAGCATTCTCCGGCATCGCCGATCGCAAGGCGCGGTGGCGGCAAAATTTCATGAAAGCACTTTTGTTGAGATTATCTGGACCCTGGTGCCCGCCCTGATTCTGGTGGCGATGGCAATACCGGCAACTCAAACCCTCATTGCCATGGAGGACACCAGTAATCCCGACCTGACGATTCAGGTCACCGGTTATCAGTGGAAATGGCACTACCGCTATCTGGATGATGAGGTCAGTTTTTTCAGTCTGCTGGCGACTCCCCGGGCGCAGATTGAGAATCGTGCTCCCAAGGGCGAGCACTATCTGCTGGAAGTCGATCAGCCGCTGGTTGTGCCGACCCGGAAAAAGATCCGTTTTCTGCTCGGCTCCAATGATGTCATTCACGCCTGGTGGGTACCCGACCTGGGCTGGAAGCGAGATGCCATTCCCGGCTTTATCAATGAGTCCTGGGCCTGGATCGAAGAACCCGGCACCTACCGGGGTCAATGTGCCGAACTGTGCGGCCGCGATCATGGTTTTATGCCCATCGTGGTGGTGGCCAAGCCCGAGGAGGAATACCGGCAATGGGTGGCGGGTCAGCTGGCGGCCCAGAAAAGTGAGCAGGCGTTATCCGAACAGGTGTGGAATCTGCAACAGCTGGTGGCGCGTGGTGAGGGCATCTACAACAAGATCTGTATTGCCTGCCATCAGCCCGGCGGTGTCGGTGTACCCAATGTCTTCCCGCCGATCAAAGGCAGTCCGGTGGCGACTGGTCCGGTCGATGCGCATATCGACATCGTGCTGAAGGGAAAGCCGGGCACCGCCATGCAGGCGTTTGCCGGCCAACTCTCGGACCTGGACCTGGCGGCGGTCATCAGTTATGAACGCAACGCCTTTGGCAATGACACCGGGGATAGTGTGCAGCCGGCGCAGATCAAGGCGGCGCGGTGAGGAGAGAGCCATGACGGATACGATACAGCCACATGCAGATGAAAAACCGGCCGGTCTCTGGCGCTGGGTGGTGACCACCAACCATAAGGATATCGGTACACTCTACCTGCTTTTTGCACTGCTGATGTTTTTTATCGGCGGTAGCATGTCGATGGTGATCCGCACCGAGCTGTTTCAGCCGGGGCTGCAGTTTACCGATCCGCTGTTTTTTAACCAGATGACCACCATGCATGCCTTGGTGATGATCTTCGGTGCGGTAATGCCAGCCTTTGTCGGGCTGGCCAACTGGCAGATTCCGTTGATGATCGGGGCGCCGGATATGGCCTTTCCAAGGATGAATAACTGGAGTTTCTGGCTCTTGCCATTCGCCTTCAGCATGCTGTTGAGCACCCTGTTCATGCCCGGCGGCGCACCCGCCGGTGGTTGGACCATGTACCCGCCACTGGTGCTGATGACCGGGGATGCGTTCCCCTATCTGATCTTCTCGATTCACCTGATGGGACTCTCCTCGTTAATGGGTGCCATCAATATCATCGTGACCATTTTCAATATGCGCACGCCGGACATGTCCCTGATGAAAATGCCGCTGTTTGTCTGGACCTGGCTGGTGACTGCCTTTTTACTGATTGCCGCCATGCCGGTACTGGCTGGGGTGGTGACCATGTTGCTGACCGACCGCTATTTTGGCAGCAGTTTCTTTAACGCCGCTGGGGGCGGGGACCCGGTGATGTTTCAGCATATCTTCTGGTTCTTTGGGCATCCCGAGGTCTACATCATGATCCTGCCGGCCTTCGGGGTGATTTCGACCATCATTCCCACCTTTGCGCGCAAACCGCTGTTCGGTTACGCCTCGATGGTCTATGCAACCGCCTCCATTGCCTTCCTCTCCTTTATTGTATGGGCTCATCACATGTTCACCGTCGGCATGCCGCTGGTGGCTGAGCTGTTTTTCATGTACAGCACCATGTTGATCGCCATCCCCACCGGGGTAAAGATCTTCAACTGGGTCTCGACCATGTGGCGCGGCTCCATGACCTTTGAGACGCCGATGCTCTGGGCGATTTCATTTGTCGTGCTGTTTACTATTGGCGGACTGTCCGGGGTGATGCTGGCTATCACGCCGGCCGATTTTCAATATCAGGACACCTATTTTGTGGTGGCCCATTTTCATTATGTGCTGGTCACCGGATCGGTGTTCGGCATCTTCGGCGCGGTCTATTACTGGCTGCCGAAGTGGACTGGCAATATGTACAACGAGCGGTTGGGAAAAATCCATTTCTGGTGCTCAGTGGTATTTTCCAATCTGCTCTATTTTCCGCAACACTTTCTCGGCCTGGCCGGCATGCCACGACGGATTCCCGACTATGCCATCCAATTCACCGACTGGAATCAGATCTCTTCCATCGGTGGTTTTGGTTTTGGGCTCAGTCAGTTGATCTTTGTCTATGTCGTGTTTCAGGCCATACGGTCGGGTCGTAAAGCGCCGGCCCGGGTCTGGGATGGCGCGGCCGGACTGGAGTGGAGTGTACCTTCGCCGGCACCCTATCACACGTTTCAGGAACCACCGAAGTTGGCGGATGGGCAGTTGCAAAGTGAGGGGGTTTAGGCTGTGCAGCGACAAATCGATACAGCTCAAGCCAGCCGTCGGCGTAACAACATCCTGCTGGCGCTGGGCCTGTTCGTTGTCGCCCTGGTATTTTTCAGTGTCACACTCCTGAGCCATCTTTGAGCCATGAAAAATTCAACCCGGCAACAGACCAACCGGAAACTGGCAGCGCGGCTGGCCGGCGTCACCCTTGCCATGTTTGCTTTCGGCTTCGCCCTGGTCCCGTTGTATGACGTGTTTTGTGATATCACCGGCCTGAATGGCAAGGACGTAAACCGGATCAGTGTGGTGGAGCCGGCCGCGGTTGACGGCAGTCGTTGGGTGACGGTGGAATTTTTGTCCAACAGCAATGCGGCAGGCAGTTGGGAGTTTCAACCCAGCATCAGCAAGTTGCGGGTACAGCCGGGGAAACTCTACTCGGTCAGTTACAGGGCCCATAATCCGATCAATCGGGTGATGACCATGCGGGCGGTTTCCAGTATCGCGCCTGGCACGGCGGCCGGATACGTCAACAAGCTGGAGTGTTTCTGTTTTCGGCAGCAGCGTTTTGCCGCGGATGAGCGGCGTCTGATGCCTTTGCGCTTTATGGTGAACCCTACGCTGCCACCCGAGGTGGGCACCATCAGTATCGCCTACACCCTGTTTAACAGCCTGGACGGAGAGTCCGCGCCCGACTCGTGAATGGTTTCACAATCCAGTCATGACAATGGCTGAAGGTGCCCTGCTATGTCCACAGTAACCGATCGATACTATGTGCCACATAACAGCTACTGGCCTATCCTGGGTTCCGTCGGCTTGTGCGCGCTGTTTGTCGGATTCGCCCGCTTGCTCACCGGTGCGGCCGTCGGCAGCACCTTGATGATTGTGGGTGGCCTGATCATGGTGCTGATGCTGGTCGGCTGGTTCGGTACGGTGATCCGGGAGAGTCAGTCCGGCAGCTATAACCAGCAGGTGGGGCGGTCATTCCGCTGGGGCATGTGCTGGTTTATCTTCTCCGAGGTGATGTTCTTCGGCGCTTTTTTTGCCGCGCTCTTTTATGCCCGTGTGCTGTCGGTCCCCTGGTTGGGTGGCGCGGGCAGCGGGGTCAGCACCCATCTGTACATCTGGCCCGATTTCCTGGCGGCCTGGCCGCTGTTGCAGCTGCCTGATCCGAGCCAGTTCGAGGTCGCGAAGGCACCCATGGCGGCGGCCGGGATTCCGGCCCTGAATACCCTGATACTGCTCTCCAGCGCGGCCACCGTAACCTGGGCCCACTGGGGCCTCAAGGCTGACCGGCGGCGTCAGTTGATAGTCGGGCTGGTGTTGACGATTTCTCTCGGTCTGCTGTTTATCGGGCTGCAGGCCTATGAGTACCGGCATGCCTTCACCGACCTCAATTTGAGTATCAACTCCGGCATCTACGGCACCACCTTTATCATGCTGACCGGCTTTCACGGTCTACATGTGACAGTAGGGGTCATCATGCTGATGGTCATCCTGGGGCGCAGTCTGGCCGGTCACTTTACCCCGCTGGGTCATTTTGCCTTTGAGGCCAGCGCCTGGTATTGGCACTTTGTCGATGTGATCTGGTTGATCCTGTTTACTTTTGTCTATTGGTTATGAAATCTGTGGATACAGAGCGTTGCAAAAATACCGCTCTGCTGGCCGGGGGCTGGGGTGGTTGGCGCGGGCGGGCGCTCCGTCCTCCCGCTATTCATCTGGGGCGTTACTGTTTCCAGCCGGCCTGGGTCATGACGCTGCTGACCCTGGTGCTGGTGTCGTTATTGGCGGGATTGGGTTTCTGGCAGTTGGCTCGCGCGGATGCAAAGGCGCAGTTGATCGAGCGTTTTGACCATAACAGTGCGCTGCCCGCATTGGACCTGAATCGCCTGAAGGCCAGCGGTCAGCAATTGGAGTATCGCCATGCGACGGCTAATGGCGAGTATCAGGATACCCCCGTTATTTTACTCAATAACCAGATCAACCAGGGACGGATCGGCTTTCATCTGCTGGGTCTGTTCCGGTTGATGGAATCCGACAAGTACCTGTTGATCAACCAGGGCTGGATACCTGCAACAATTGAGGGTAAGCCGACGATCACCGCGTCCCGAATTCGTCTATACAACAGCCAGACGGTGCAGGGCTTGTTGGTTCCTGCTCCGCGTGTTGGACTGCGCTTGGGTGAATTGCGTTATCGACCCGATGCCCCGGTAATGGAGTTGCCCTACCTTGACCCGCTTTGGTTGGGGCGGGCATTGAATGTGGATCTGCAGCCGTTTGTCTTATTGCAGAACACGCAAATAATTGACCAGTACAAACAGCAACGAAAGACGATCTGGCTAAATCCCGAGCGGCACCGGGGTTATGCGCTGCAGTGGTTCTCGCTGGCCCTGGCGCTGGTGATGATTTATCTGCTGACCAATCTGAAGCGGAAGGGGCGAGATAGCTAACCGTACGTCCCGTCGGGTTGGGTGTGGCCGGGTTTGTGGGCCGCTGACGGTAGTCTGTGGAGGAGGTTCAGTATGGTGATGCATTATGAACTGCCCGATTCGCAAGGTGAGGTGTTTATTATCCGCCCGAATAACTCATTGAAGTGGCGACATGCCAAGTTGCTTTTCAATGTGATTGCCGTGGGTATGCTTGGTATGGCGCTGGCCTTCTGGTCGATTGGGGCCTGGCTGGTCTTTCCCTTTGTCGTTGCCGAACTGGCTGTGCTCGCATTTGGGCTCTATCGAACCTCGCTGAAGGCGTACTCCAGGGAGGTAATCTCTGTTGCGCCGGAATCCGTTCGGGTGCAGCAGGGGCGAGATCACCCGGAGTTTCAGATAATCCTGCCCTATGCACGTGTCAATCTGAAAAAGGGGGAAGGCCGGTTGGGCTCCGGTCATCTCTACCTGCGGTCGGCGGATTCCGAAGTTGAGATAGGCGGTTGCCTGATTGAATCCGAGCGGGAAACGTTGGCCGGCGATCTGTCCCGCGCCGTTGCAACTTGCAGGATTCTGGCCGGTTCGACGATTCCCCCGTCCGGGCATGCCGGCAGGCTATTGCCGCACTCCTGAGGACATCTTGCGCGCCGGCTGACACAACGGGTGTCGGTTGGTCGGCCGAAAAGCACCGACACGGATGCGTACCGTGAGCCGAATTGCCAATCCATTATAACTTTTGTGGTTGGGTTTTCTACATAAGCTGATTCCAATTACTTATTTTGGATGAACTCTGGGCCGGGTTATGGTCTGACAATCAGTACCGAAAACTTTCAGGACAGGGTTTTAATCTAATGAGTAATATTATTCGTGAACGGGTTACCAGTGTTCACCACTGGAATGAGACGCTATTCAGCTTTAAGACCAGCCGCAACGACGCATTTCGATTTCACAATGGCCACTTCACCATGATCGGTATTGAAGTGGAGGGGAGGCCGCTGATGCGGGCCTACAGCATCGCCAGCGCGAACTATGAAGATGAGCTGGAGTTTTTTAGTATCAAAGTGCCGGATGGCCCACTGACCTCGCGCCTGCAAAAAATCCAGACCGGTGATGAACTGCTGCTCAGTAAGAAAACCACCGGTACGCTGCTAGCGGACCATCTGTTACCGGGTAAGCATCTCTACCTGCTGGCGACAGGAACCGGTCTGGCGCCCTTCCTGAGCATTATCAAGGATCCGGACATTTATCAACGCTACGAAAAAGTGATCCTGACGCATGGCGTGCGCTACGTGTCCGAGTTGGCATATCAAAATATGATCCTCGAAGAGTTGCCAAGCAATGAATACTTCGGCGACCTGGTTGCCGACCAGCTGATCTATTATCCCACTGTCACCCGGGAGCCCTTCCGTAACCAGGGTCGGCTGACCGATCTGATGGAGAGCGGCCAGTTGTTCAATGATATCGGTCTGCCGGCATTTGATCAGGAGCATGACCGGTTTATGATTTGCGGCAGTCCCAGTATGTTAAAGGATACCTGCGACATTCTGAAAAGCAGAGGGTTTGAAGAGTCCCGCAATGGGGTGGTGGGGAGTTATGTGATCGAGCGGGCGTTCGTGGAATCCTGATTGCCATATATGACCTTCTTTTTTGCCGGGCACTCAGCTCTCCTTGATGATCATCGTCCGGCGGAACTCCTCCTCGGGAAAGACGCGACCGGATTGCAGGGTTTCGAAAATATGGTCAAACACCAGGCCGGGCTGCCCTTCGATTCTCCCGGACCTGAAATAGGAGTGTCCCTTGGGGGTGTCGTAAATATTATTGATGTCATCACAGTCCACGGTATACACGTTGGCCGGAGTGAGCCGCATGTCTTCGGGGCCGGTATGCCCCAACCGCCGGGAGGCAATCTTGTTCTTGAGATTTGACGCCTTGCTGGCACGTAGTGCAAGGTCGTCAGATGCATAGTAGACAATCACATTGCGTGACGCATGACAGATCAGTTCGCCAATATTGCCCTCCTGCAGGGACTCATTGACGATATCTGCCGCGATGAGAAAAGTGTTTCTGAAAATGAGTGGAACGCCGTCCGCCAGGTCATAGCGGTTCCATGTCGCCAGGGTCTCGCGCAAAACCCGGTTTCCCATGGAATGGGCGAGTACACTGATTCGCTTAAAGCAGGGATCGACTTGCGGGTTGTACTTATCTGAATTTCGCCAAGTTAAAAACTTTTCCAGAATCCTGGAAAATGAGTAGGCACTTGAGTCGGCTGCTTTCTGGTCGTCCCAGTAATCCTGTACGATTCCGATATCATTATCGCATGGCCAAATCAAAGGCACGACCAACACCTCCTGTTTTTTCTTTTTTTCGCAAAGATCCTGAAACTCTTCTGCGGCGCTGAATACATCTACAGGGAGATTAGAGAAGCCGTGAATGTAGATGAGTACCTGTCGGTAAGGCGCGAGTTTGAGTCTGCAAAGAAATTCAATACTGCCTATTTCCGTATAAGCGTTATCGCCAGTTTTCTCGCAGAAAAAAACGGAGTTGCTTGCCGCGTTGTTGTCGAGGTTGAAATCAAACTTCCGTCCAACACGTGAACGAATGCTTTGCTTTGGGAAGCGATTGGTGATGAAAAGCATCCGAATTTTCTCCTTTTTTCCTGGTGGCAGGTCATCCGGTTGTTGGGTTTTTGTCACTCTCGACGAGACCGGGTTTTATCGTTAGATGTCCGATGCAGACTGAATGCCTGCCTGTACTGACGTAGAGTAATAGTTGCAGGACAGGACCACAAAAATGAGAACGGCATCCTGCAGTTAGTAATCCTCCATCAGTCATTACATAGATTAGCAGAGGATTGGTATTGAACGCGTATTTCGACGGGTTGCCTGCGGCGGGTGGCTTGTCTGACCGGATCAGACTGTCTGTTACAATAGATTACACACCCGACATACGCCGGAAAAGTTGCTCCCTTACCGTGCAGTTACCAATCATTCAGGGGAGGCCAACATGGCAAGTCAATTGAATACACGCGTGGTCAAACTGTTTCCACGAAGAGTCATCACGCCAGTCACAGGAGCCTTGGCGCTGGTTATCGGTATCAGTGGCGGGATGCTGTTTTTTCATCTCGGCGAGGGAGTGGTCAAGACAGCCCATGAATGGCTGGGCATGTTGTTTGTGATGGCCATGCTGATTCACATGCTCTCCAACTGGAATGCGATTACACAGTATTTCAGACAAGGCATTGCCAGGGTGGCGTTGCTTTCAGTATTACTGGTAACGGGAGCATTTCTCGGCACTGGTGCTGTCGGCCTACCCGGCGGTCCCAATCTGATATACCAGGCGCTGGGGGATGCGCCGATTGCATCGCTGGCAGTCCTGTTCAAGGTCGATGAGGCGGGGTTGATAAAGGAACTTGGAAGTCGGGGTATCCCAGTGACGACAACCGCCCAGAGTATAGGTGATGCGGCGGTAGTTGCAGGCGTGAACGCACGTGATGCGGTGAAACAGTTGGTCAGCAGTGTGGGCAGCATGCGCTGATTTATGCGTCGGGATCTTCTTCAAGCGCGTCTGGTGGCTGCTGCTTTTCCGGCGTGTTTATCACCAGACGTCGAAACAGCAGTGATGTCACTATGATGCCGCTCGCGCTGGCCAGCATAAGCCAGCGGGTCTCCTGCCAGCTACCCGTATAAGTGGCCAATGCGGCCAGTGCCGGCGGTCCGAGCAACTGTCCCATGTGAGAGCCTTGTACCATCATGCCGTTAACGGTACCGATCTGCCCACGTGTGGGGGCCACGGTGGGGGCGCCGGAGAGTACTGCTCCCGGAGTCATCCCGCCAAAGAATGAGAAGGCCAGGCACAACAGATAGCGGAACAGATCAGAGAAACCGTCATTGAAAATACCGAACGCGGTAATGCCGAGACCGGCACCGGAGATTATCAGTGTGGTCGAACGCGTCAATCCCCAGCGGAACAACCAGCCCACGGTCAGGTTGCCCGGGATATTGGCCGCCACCACCAGTGCGGTTAACACGCCGGTTATCTCGAGCGACAGGCCGCGCTGTTCCACCATAAAGCTGGGTAACCAGGCCATCAGCGAGATCCACTGTATGGTGTAGAAGCCAAAGCCGATGCTCAATAACCAGGGTCCGGGGGTGCGGATGGTCAACAGGATATTTTCCAGCAGACTGTGTTCGGGCGGGGCGACGGTAGTGTCCGTGCGCGTTCCGCGGCCCTCTCTCCACCCGATAAGAAAGAGCCAGATCAGTGTAGTGGCTGAGGCCAGTATCCAGAATGTCCGCCACCCCATGGCGGCAACCATGATCGGGGTGAATATCATGGAGAGCGCCATACCCGCCGGCATGTATGTGGTCCAGATGCCGAGCGAGAGCTGCAGATCCTTGAGCGCCGAGGCACGTATAATCAGGATAGGTGCCGACACGGCAACGGAGATAAATCCAAAACCCTCGATGACCCGGCTGAGCAGCAGCATCTCGCCGGAACTGGCCAGTCCGCCGATCAGGCTGCCCAGGCTTAAGGTTCCTAATCCAAGCATGGCCAGCTGTTTTGCCCCCAGACGATCGGCAAAGGTACCGGCCGCGATACCGAATGCCATGCCTGTCAGGCTGAACACGGACATGATCCAGCCGGCGACAATGAGGCTGATGGGTATCTGTGATCGGATCTCCGGCAACGCGGTTGGCGCCTTGCCGTAATGAGCCGCTGCGATAATGCCGGCGGCCAGCGCAATGACGATGGCCTCCCAGTTGGTCTTTAATGGTTGCTTCATTCGCCTCGATAACCGATTGGTGATGACCGGCTATTGTTACTTGCAATCTGTTATTTTTCACGCACTTTCACTCATCTGTCCTGATTGTTCTTCCGGGAGAGGCTGGCGTAGGCGCGGAGTGATGGCCGTGCCGATACCATCTGCGGCAAACAGTTTTGATCTGTCAGGCCTGCGGTCCCTTTGAATAGACTTTGACAGGACCAGGCTACGGCTGTCAGATCGTTAAACGAACGGACTATCGATAATCCGGGTTCGGGTGGTCGAAATTGCATCCCGCTTCCCATTTGTCACGCTGGTTTCCGTGCGTGGGAATGCCGCTGTTTTCCTCTAACAGCCGCGCCATATGCAGCAGATTCCAGGTCATAAAGGTGGTGTTGCGTTGGGTGAACTCGTTCTCGGGGCCGCCTGATCCCTGATCCGCGTAGGATGGTCCCGGTCCCGCTTCACCAATCCAGCCGGCATCTGCCTGCGGAGGGATGGTGTAACCAAGGTGTTGTAGAGCATACAGCACACTCATGGCACAGTGCTTTACGCCATCTTCGTTGCCGGTGATCACTGTTCCACCCACCTTACCGTAATAGATATATTGTCCGTGTTTGTTCAGTTTTCCCGACTCACCGTAAAGGCGCTCGATGAGACGTCGACAGACGGAGCTCTCCTCTCCCAGCCAGATTGGCGTACCGATCACCAGAATATTGGCCGCCATGACCTTGCGGCAGATCCCGGGCCAGTCGTCCCGTTCGAAGCCATGTTCTGTCATGTCGGGATAGACACCTGGCGGCAGCAGATAATCGACCGGGCGCAGGAGCTCGGTTTTGACATGATTGGCCGTCATGATGGAACGGGCGACATCGAGCAGGGCTTCGGTGTTTGAAGTTACCCCGGTTGGTTTCAGTGTGCAGTTGAGGAAAAGGGCGGATAGGTGCGTGAAGTCATACGAATGATTCTTGCAGAGCGCCTGTTGTTTGCTGTTCAAGCTCATGGTAGTCGTCCTCGTGTTGGATGATGGCCTGAAGATAGAGTCGTCCTGTTCAGGAAATATAGGCCATTGGCGGCAAGCCGTAATCCATTACGAATTCGGAAAATCTGCCGTTACACGTTACGCAATGCAAGGTGAAAGTTTCATCTGTTTCGTTGGTGCACTCTATTTGGAAACGTTCGTGATGTGCAGTGGGGCGCAGGTCGATACTCTATCCCCCATAGGGGAGGGTGCGTCAATTGCTGGTGGTAAACGAACAGTGCGGACCCTGTCCGTTATAAAACCGTTCAATCGGTACCGTTGTTGCTCCGACAGCTGAAACTGAGAAGCTATAATAAGCGCAAGGGGTCGCCACATTCTGGTAGTCCCCAAACGAAACCGGAGCACGGAAACGACAGTAAGCGGACCAATCAGGCATGTTTTTAGCACACAGCAGATTGATACAGTACAGTCGGGCATTCAGCGAAATTGACTCTTACAACCGCATTATCGGCAAGCGACAGAGCGCGTCTCTGTATTCTGCCGCGCTTCGCCAGCCCGCCCCCAAAAAGCGCCCAAGCTGGAAAAGCTACCCGCGATGGTGCAGGTTTGCGAATGGGAAAACGGTCCGTTAATTATCGACGCCTGCAAAACCACGCAGAAAATATGTCGACAGTATCGACAGTGGAGTTCATGAGTGATGATGATCAGTTCAATTAATCCCGCGTCGGGTCAGGAGATCAAATCCTATCAATTGCTCTCTGCGGATGACCTGTCAACCATTTGTATCAATGCTTCACGTGCGCAACGCCACTGGATGGCTCTGCCAATGGAGCAACGCGCCGCGCTGTTGCGTGCCGTTGCACAGCAGTTGGACAGCCGGAAGAGCGAACTTGCCAGACTTATCACCTCAGAGATGGGCAAGCTGATCGGCGAGGCCGAAGGTGAGGTAGAAAAATGTGCCTGGGTCTGTCGCTACTATGCCGACATGGCCCAACAGTTTCTGGCCGATGAGGTTATCGAGTCCGATGCCAGTCGCAGCATGGTGGTCAAACAACCACTGGGTACCGTGCTGGCCATCATGCCGTGGAATTTTCCCTTTTGGCAGGTTTTTCGCTGTGCCGCCCCGGCGCTGATGGCGGGAAACAGTCTCCTGCTAAAACACGCCTCCAATGTGCCGGGTTGTGCACTGATGCTGGAACAGCTGTTCCAGGATGCGGGATTCCCGAGCAGTGTCTTTTCAACCCTATTGATTTCATCGACTCAGGTGGCCGATCTGGTGACCGATGAACAGATACATGCAGTCAGTCTGACCGGCTCTGAAGCGGCTGGACGCAGTGTGGCTTCGGTTGCGGGAAAATATCTCAAGAAGTCAGTGCTTGAGCTGGGTGGTTCTGATGCCTTTGTGGTGCTGAATGATGCGGACCTTGAGGCCGCTGTAAAGGCGGCCGTGCAGTCCCGTTTCCTCAATTGCGGGCAGAGTTGTATTGCCGCCAAGCGGTTTATTGTGGTGGATGACGCGGCGGACAGCTTTGCCAATAGATTTCATACCGCCATCGACAGCCTGCGTGTGGGTAACCCCCTCGATACCGAGACCACGCTGGGCCCCATGGCGAGGGAGGATCTGCGCGAGACCTTGCACCGGCAGGTAACCGCGAGTATCGATAAGGGTGCTGAACTGCTCACCGGGGGGCAGTACCTGCCACAACCGGGCTGGTTTTATGCCCCGACCTTGCTGGATCGGGTCAGACCAGGCATGCCGGCCTATGAAGAGGAACTCTTCGGGCCCGTGGCTGCATTGATACGCGCCAATGATGAACAGGATGCGCTGCGTATTGCCAATGACAGCCGTTTTGGGCTGGGGGGCTGTGTATGGACAGCGGATGAGGTACGGGGGGAAAACTTTGCGCGACGTATGGCGTGCGGGTCCGCCTTTGTCAATGGCCTGGTTAAAAGTGATCCGCGACTGCCGTTTGGCGGCATAAAACATTCCGGCTATGGTCGTGAGTTGTCCCGCCTGGGGATTCATGAATTCATCAATGCCAAAACCGTGTGGATAAAATAGCGGCAGGAGAGCAATAGATATGGACTACTCGACCATTCTACTGATGAGCGAATTTGTCACCCACGATGTAAAGCGTTTTATTGTGGAAAAGCCGGACGGCTTCCACTTTAGCCCCGGTCAGGGTGTTGAGTTGGCCATCGATAACAGTCGTTGGAGAGACCAGGGGCGTCCGTTTACACCGACATCCCTGACAGATGACGCTGTGCTTGAATTCACCATCAAGCAGTATCCGGCGCATCAGGGCGTCACGCAGGCGCTGCACAGTCTGCAACCCGGTGCGAAACTGACCATCAGTAACCCATTCGGCACCATTGAATACAAGGGGCCCGGTGTTTTCATTGCCGGCGGTGCCGGCATCACCCCCTTTATAGCGATTCTCAGGGATCTGGCCAGGCAGAATGCACTCAAGGATCAGACGTTGATATTCTCTAATAAAACTCCGGCAGATATTATTAACGAAAAGGAGCTCAGATACGTATTGGCGGAGCGCTGCCTGCTGACCTGTACCCAGATTAGTGTGCCGGGGTATGACAATCATCGCATCGACAAGATGTATCTAGAGACAAAGATTGCCGATTTTGATCAACATTTTTATATCTGCGGCCCCGACTCGTTTACAAAATCCGTCACGGACGCGTTGGCCTCGCTGGGTGCAAAAACAGATGCGCTGGTGTTCGAGCAGTAGACGCTGCGGCGAGTCCCGGCCATGCCATGGACCTTGGCGGGTTCAATGGCTGAGCGGGCGAAACGGCCATCCAGCTATTCTGATCAACACGGGTGTAAGAGGCGTTGAGTGCAACACTGTGCATCAGACACTATCCATGTAGTGCGTTTCACTCAACACAGCCTGACGATTTTCCCGATAACTATTGAGTGCCGAATAGTCACGCAAAAGTTTGTACCTGATATCCTTTTTTAGGTTTACACAGCAGGTGATGTCATGACAAAAGCCACCCCACTCGACTGGTATTCGGAAGCCATACCTTTCGAGGAGTTGCTGGAGATTGCCCGATCCCAAATCAGACAGTGCAACGCCCGCTCCCGGCCGGAGGTTTATCAGTGTGCCCTGCAGGTAGTCCGGGATAAGTTATGCCCCTGTGCCGCGTCGGAGGAGCAACTTGTCAATGCACTGGTGGATGAGTTTCTGCGCACGACAGCGCGATGAGTGGGTTGTCCAGGCTGTCTCCTGAACGCATTTGCGCCGTCTGATTTGCATTGAAGGCCGGGGGACAGCTTGTTCCCAGTCGTTCATCTGACCGGAGCCGTTACAACTTACGGCTGTTTTCCATCGGGCGGCGCTAGCGTGCCGTCAGCTTGATCTCGATACGGCGGTTTTGCCGGTAGGCCGCCTCGTTGTTCGCCGGATTCAGCGGGTGAAACTCGGCAAAGCCGGTGGCCGCCATGCGCTGTTGGGAAATGCCCCGCGCCGCCAGATGGCGCAATACCGACACGGCCCGTGCCGTGGAGAGCTCCCAGTTGGAGGCAAATACGGCACTTTTGATCGGTACCCGGTCGGTGTGTCCATCAATACGTAAAATCCAGTCGATCTGATCCGGGATGATCTTGATCACATCACGCAGCACCCGGGCCAGCTCATCAAGCTGTTGCTGGCCTGCTTCGCCCAGTTGCGCCGAACCCGAATCAAACAATAGTTCCGACTGAAACAGGAAGCGGTCCCCCTTCACCTGGATGTAGGGGTTGGATTTAAGCAGGCTGCTTAGCTGACCAAAGAAATCCGAGCGATAGCGCTCCAGTTCGTTGACGCGCCGCGCCAGTTCGACATTCAGTCGTTTGCCAAGATCGGTGATTTCGGCCGCGTGCGCTATTTTTTGTTTCTCGGCAAGCGCCAGGGCCTGGCTGATCTCCTTGAGCTGGGTGCTGAGTCCGTCGATCTTCTGTTTGAGCAGTACCACCTCGGCCTGGGCGTCGGCGGAGAGCCGTCGCTCCTCCCTCAGAGCCTGTGACTGTTCGCCAACCAGGGCGCTGAGGGCCTGGATACGGATCTCCCGGTCCTCGACCTCCACCTGTGCCAGATGGGTGCGTTCGTTCGCCTCGGCCAGGCGTGCCTCCAGCGCCTTGCTGCGATCACGCAGTTGGGTTGCCTCATCGGTCTGCTGCCGGAGATTGGCGCTCAGGCTGCCGATCTGCGCCTCCAGTTCCGTCCGCAGTTGCCGGAGCCGGTCGATGTCCTGTTGCAGACTGGCGATGTTCAGTAACTGTTGTTCGATCTGCTGACGATCGGCTGCCTGCGCCTGCTTCAGTTGATCCATCTGGCTGGTGAGATCATAGCGCTGTTCGGTGAGCTGACTGATCATCCCGGATAGATTCTCTACATTGGCCGACAGCGCCTGGTTCTTCTGCTGCTCCAGTCCGAGTTCAATGGTCAGTTGATTGAGGCGTCGTTCCAGGTCGCCCAGTTCGCTCTCCTGGCTGGAGAGGATCTGGGTCAGCATGAACTGGGCGAAGGTGAAGACCAGCAGAACGAAGATGACCAGCATGAGCAGGGCGGCCAGGGCATCCACATAGCCGGGCCAGACGTTGACGCTGAGACGGCTACGGCGTGAGTAGGCGGACATGGGATATCACTCCGCGCCGCTGCCAGGCTGTTTTCCAGCCACCGCCTCATCGGTGGCTGGTTGCGTCTGCGACGACTGGTTGCGCTGCCCCAGCTTCTCCTCGATGAGCAGGCTGAGCCGCTGCTCCATATCATCCGGGTCCTCCACGGGGGGGCGGCCGCCGGGTTCGTCGATCAACTGGGTGACGCCGGAGAGCCACTCCTCCAGATCGTTGAAAAAGCGGTTCTGGGCATGCCCGGCGAGGATGTCGATGAATCCCAGCACCAGGGAGCCGCCGAGGCCGAACAGGGATGAGCTGAAGGCGGTGCCCATGCCGTTCAGGGGTTGCTGCAGCCCGGCCTTAAGCTGTCCGAAGACGGCCGCAAAGTCACGATTGCCCACGTCCAGCCCGCCAATGACACTGCTCACCGAGGAGATGGTGCCGAGCAGCCCCCAGAAGGTGCCGAGCAGGCCGAGAAAGACCAGCAGACCGATCATGTAGCGGGAGATCTCGCGGGACTCATCGAGGCGCGCGCGAATGCCGTCCAGTACTGTGCGCAATGACAGGGCGGAGAGACGGAAACGGTCCTTGCGCCGTCCATGCAGATGGCGGGCCAGCCCCTTCATCAGGCGCGGGCTTTCGGCAACGGAGATCCCCGCCTCCCCGGTCCGGAACAGGGTGATCCAGCGGATCTCCGGTTCCAGGATCACCACATGGCGTATGTTGATAATGATGCCGATCAGCAGGGCGCCGATAATCAGTGAGTTGAAACCCCAGTTGGCCATGAAGGCGCTTTGCAGCGGCGCAAACAGCAACAGGCAGACGCCGGCCACCAGGGCCAGATAAATACCCATCCAGAGCAGGGAATGGCGTGGATTACTCATGTCTTGAGAAACCTCCCGAAAGCAGAGTTGCCACCATACTCCGGGACGGCAGGGGGTTCAACGGGGCGCATGGCCCCGCCTTGTGTGGCGCGCCGGCAAATCACGAATCTGTGATCGGCTCGATTAATTTGCCGGGGCGGAAGAAAAGGGTGGCCTGACCGGATGACTTCCCATCGTGCCGCGCAGACCATATCACCCGGTGGCGGCAGTCCGTTAGGGTGCGGGCCGTCCGGGTTAACACGGTTGTTAAGTTGCTGGCTTTACCGCCTCAATCGCTGCGGAAACGATATAGTCTGAAATATCAGTCCCCGGCACCCATTCACGGATGAACGATCTGCTTTCATCCTTTGGGGCAACATGAATGCTCGTGAACCCTGCTTCTGCCAGCATCCGCTCAATCTCCGGCACCGGGGATGCACCCGCCATGCACCCCGCATACAGCGCCATGTCTTCACGAACCTCTTGCGGCAGTTCCGTAGCGGCAACCACGTCCGAAATTGCCAGTCTGCCGCCGGGTTTCAGGACACGGTAAGCCTCGGAAAATACCCTGGGCTTGTCTGGTGACAAATTGATGACACAGTTTGAAATGATCACATCGACACTGCCATCGGCGACCGGCAGGTTCTCGATCTCGGCGAGGCGAAACTCCACATTCCGGTAGTTGCCCTGGTCCGCATTGGCGCGTGCCTTGGTGATCATTTCAGGGGTCATATCCACGCCGATGACGTGTCCCGTGTCTCCTACCTGTCGGGCTGCAAGAAAACAGTCGAAGCCGCCACCGCTACCCAGGTCAAGGACGATTTCACCTGCCTTGAGTGCAGCAATTGCTTGCGGGTTTCCACATCCAAGCCCCATGTTTGCTCCTTGGGGGGTGGACGTAACATCGTCAGTGCTGTAACCCATTTCTTGTGAAATGGCCTCGGCACTTGGCGTGGAGGCATCACAGCAGGTTGTGCCACAACCGCAGCCCGCACTTTCACTCTCTGCCACTTGCCCATACCGCCGGCGCACCGCCTGGCGGATCTCATCATTTCTCACATAACCCATTGGTTTCTCCTGTCGCTTGGGTACCGACGCTGGTTGCGTCATACCCATATAGACGGAGACATAGCAAAAAAGACGCAAAATTCACGAGCACCGTCCATTGCACTCTTTTTGACGCGGCTCATAGTCGACGACGCCGTTTTGTCCGGTTTCGATCACGCAACAGTCGGCAGTCGTGCAAGCGCTGCCGTAATTGGTCACGGCCCCGCTGTATCCTCGATTTCGCTCCAGAATAGGAGAGTCCAAGGTGCGTTGCTACCTCCTTTTGGGATAACCCCTCAATCTCGGACAGCGTAAGGGCCAAGCGGTAGGTCTCCGGCAGGTCGTCAATAAGCGGCTGGAGACAGCTAGCCAGTTCCTCTACCGGGTCGCGCTCCCGTTCCGGGGCGGTCAACTCCTCCGGCAGTTCAGTCCAGGGTTTCTGCGATCGGTAGTGATCGGCGATGACGTTTGATGCTATCCGATACAACCACGGTGCGACGCTACCACGCACCCGCAGTGAATGGAGGTTTTCATACGCCTTAATAAATACCTCTTGGAGGATATCATCCACCACGTCCGGTTCAGGTACGCGTCTGACCACGTAAGCGTGTAAACGCGCCTTGTGTTCGTCCCATATGTCAGATATCGGGTGCATGGTTTTCTCAATTTAAGGAGCGTTTGATCATAAGCAGGATTAAGTCTTTGATTCTCAGGCACCTGTTAAAATCCCATCGAAGAATCGGGTAAGACCTGCAAAATCATCCAACGGCAGAATATTCGCAATGTACTGATCCGGATGGACAAGGATCATACAATCCAAAGTATGGCAAAAACTGAAAAACTGGAAAAACTGGGGTCAAATGAAAAACTATTCATGGACCTGCGTGTGCGATATTGGGTTTTTCATCTGACCCTAATTTTTTTGTGCATATTATTGTAAATGACTATATTGGAACCAATAGTACCCTTGTTCAGCCAATCTTCTACCTGTTGAAACAGGTTAATAAGTCGTTGAATTTCATTATGTGCAGCTTTTTCAGGGCCAAGAATCTTTGCTATTATCGAGGAAACACGAAACCACTTTCCAATAGAAAGGAATACTCTTCGATAGAGTCGCCCATTTTCGACCAACTGATAGCATTGTGTTTTAGCCGCAGAGATGCGCCGTCCATAAGAATCAACTATCCCTTCGGAAGGCACCGATCCAAACTCGATAACGAATCTCGGACGAAGATATTGGTCGAATTTGACTTCTACCAAGTCAAATCGTACTGCCAATTCCCGCCGATAGAAATATTTCGATCCTCTCGAATTACTCACCATTTCCTGCTTAAAACCATGTGAATTAAGGTATTTTGAGAACTCTGACTTGATCAACTGGTGAAGCATCTGGGTCAGAGTTCGCATTTTTCCCTTTCCTCACAGGAGTGATTGTAAAAACTACTTTCCAATATCGTCTGTTCCAAAACGCAGAGAGCTCCCCACACCGCCTCCCACAACTGATCCACCAACAAAGTATGGGGTCAGATGAAAAACTATTCATGGACCTACGTGTACAATATTGGGTTTTTCATCTGACCCCAATTATTATGACCCCAATTATTAATGCGAAATTCTCAGAGATGCCTAACGCTTTGCACACCCGAGAGCCGCCGCAATGCTTTGTTAGGCCAAGCTCTCTTCGTGCGCATTGCTTCTAGCTCTTGGAAAACGTTTTTTCGCTCGTGCTTATAATCAAAGTGACGATCAATTTCTTCAATATACTTGTTGCCGTTGTACACCCAATCATCTTGTGGTGAGAGCATGTCAACCATCAGATCGCCTACTGTGCTGACACCTGATGCATGGAATGTAAAGACTAAAAGTGTTGAGTACACTTCACTTAATAGTTCTGCCACTTCTTGCAGCTGCTCTGCTCGTTCCAGCCCTATCGTGATACCCTGCTCATACAGTGAAAACCGCTCTTCAATTTGTCTTGTAGAAGCATGAACATACTCGCACGCTTTATAATAATTCTGAGTGTATTCAGAACACAATGACTTCTTTAGTTCCTGGCTACCGACCATGTGGAGATCAATGTCGTTGATATGCTTTATATTCGATTTATCGATCTTTTTATCAAAATATATAATCTTTTCGTTTAGCTTGCCTCTCCACAATTGCTGATCTACAAACAGGTAGCGCATGCTCGAATCAATGAGGTAGCGTATTTCTCGTTTAGCAGGATTTATCCCTCCCTCTTTGAGCATCGTTAAAATCATGATTGCCGACATGAAGTAGTCATCAATATGGCTAAGCGAAAGAGAGTTATCGCGAAATTCAGCACCACGACTGCAATAAGTTGAACAGGACTTTATTCCTTTAATGAAGTCAAATGTAACTATTTCTAGAAGCCTTAAAGAACACTGATATTTATCGGATTCAAGATGCTTTTTGTGCTCGATGATTTTTGCTTCTCGTGCGGTTTGAACTTTCGAAAGCATGCTCTGTATATCATCCATGGTGAATCCTTATGTAGGCCTAACGAGCCTGTCGAAAAACCCACTTGAAACAAACAGGTTTTTGGATTGTGAATTTTCGACTGTGCTCATTCATTGTTTTTGTCAATTAATCGGTGATTTCCTTTGTTGGCTAATACGAAAGTATGGGGTCAGATGAAAAACTATTCATGGACCCACGTGTACGATATTGGGTTTTTCATCTGACCTCAATTATTGCTCTCCTGTTAGAGGTGAGTGTCCGTTTTACCGGGGAATGTTCAGTTCCGATTGCCCGAATTTGTTATGGGGGGCATATCCAGTGACTTCATTTTGCATCTTTCAACTTCATGTGCGGTTGTTCTGAAGGTAGCGCATAGAAGCCTAGTTTTTCATAGAATGGCACTTTTCCTTTGCTAGGCCACAAATTGACACTGTCGATTCCAAGTTCCCGGCATTCCTTAATAATTCCATTCATTATCGCGGTTCCAATGCCTTTACCACGGCGACCTTCTAGCACTATTACATCCACGATAAAGGCGTACCTGGCATAGTCAGTGATGATTCTGCCGATACCTAATAGAGCAGTACTTTCATCTCGGGCCACAAACCACTCAGATCCAGACTCGACTGCCTTATTCATTTTTTCTGTATAAGGATCATCAATCCAGCCAGCGTCCCGATACATGCTCGCAAGCTCATCCCCCGATGGTGGCTTTCGATCAATCTTCATTCTGATTGAAGCGCCTCCCAAGCATCATTGGCCCCATAACGAGGCTGTAGAAAAACCTGCAATTGGGGATGATCCCCAGCGTCTCTATTTAACTGTGATCCAACGATTTTCATTTTTATCTTTCGATAGACGATTTATTAGAATGACAAGCGCCCACGGATTTCACAATGCAGAGCGTTAAGATAGCCCCATGGCGTTTTTCATCTGACCCCAATTATTACTCTACAGGCAATTTAACAGCCTCAAAATCTAGTTGCTGTAGCTGTGATAATGAGTATGTATTTGCTAGGTAGAGATCCCATTGTGTTTCGATGTCGGCAAGAATAGGCATAACCTTCTCAATGTCGGCTTGAGCGGCCTTGTTAGATTATTGCAATGTTTCACTGCGGCGCTCATCTGAAGAGGCATTATACGAAAGCAGCCTAGCCTCAGCTGCCTCATATTCTTCAGTGGTTATAATTTCTTCTTTGAGTAACCATTTAAATTTATCTAGCTCATTCTCTACATTGTTTTCATAATCAACAGACCCATATTGCTCTTTTATTATTTCATTTCTACGTGAATAGAGTTCTTTAATTATTAATTCGTGTGATTTGTCTTTTATTACACTTATTATTCCTTTTTTAGTAGGTATCGCTGTATATTGGGTCTCAGTCAACCTGAACAGCACATAACAAACAATGCTTACAGAAGCCATTGATAATTTTATTTGATCTTTCCATACCATAAATATGAAATACTGCGCAATGCCAACCACTAGAAACGTTATTGCACCAATTAGAAAAAGTACGTTCCTATCTGTTGATTCGTAAAATTCACTAGTTGAAGGTAAATTCAGATAGCTGAATCGCTTTTTTCTGCTGCCTGACTCATCTTGTATTTGATACGTAAAATGGTCTTCTTCAAAAAGGAATTCTGCGGAATTGTTCCATTTCTTTTGTTTGATGTGCATGATCTGTGTTTTTTAATCTAACGTTTTAGGTAAGGGGCGGCTGGCAAAGCCAGACGTCCCGCGCAGGACCGAAGGCCCGGAGAGAACTTGACCTGCTTGTTAGGTGGGATATTCATTTTTAAAGTCTTCAAGCATTTTTGTTGAATTCTCATGTTTTGATATTTCGAAACTGCTCTTAGCTTTCCTAATCAGATCAACATCTAAGCATTTTGCTTTATATACTTTTATTGAATCGAATCTTTCCCAATTATCCTCAACCATATCCACAGCTGCTGCTAGATTATTCCCATCAATTACTGACAAACAATATCCATCACCTTCCACCCACCAATATGGCCAATCATTGGACATTTCAGGGAATCTTTTGGCCCAGTAATTTCTTAATTTATGTAGTGGTGTATCCATTTCTTAAATTCACCTAACGAGCCTGTCGAAAAACCCGCCTAACGCAAACAAGTTTCTGGCTGGTGAATTCTCGACGACACTCTTTCATAATTATTGGTAGCTGTTTGATGATTTATCTATATGGTGATCAACACGCCATCGTTCCTTGCTTTCTACGCCCATTCCCATCCATACCGGTTGATCTTCAAGATATTGTGTAACAACATCATCAACTTCCATTGCCCATCCACCTTGCGCTTGCCTCTTAGGCTAAATCGCTTGATGCCGATGGCATCCGTAATGTGTCCAAACACCGGCTCCACCGTGCCCAGTCGCTGACTATAGATATGCCGGCCTTTCGGGCTGTCTATTTTGCGCTTCATCCGCTCGATGATTCCCGCCTTTTTCTCCTGCGTGATATCCAGTGCGACGTTGATCTGGCGTGGGGTAGGCTGGTTTGGATTCCGCAGACAACGCTTTCTCAACCCACAGTCGTTGCAGTCGTGCTCGTAGCCCTGAAACTGCATGAACAGGTGATGGCCGATTCGGGCGCGCCGGGCCTTGAGCCACATTATCTTTCCCGCTGGGCAACGACAGGTCTCGCTTTTTCGGTCGATGGCGAATTCACTCTGGCTGAAACGCTCCTTGTCCTGGCGCTTGTTTCGTTCCTTGGCGGATTTGTGATCCTTGAAACGCGGATCACGGGAACGGAATCCGGTATCGGCCAGATAGGCATCGATACCTTCCGCTTCCAGGTATTCCAGCATCTCCCGGTTGTGATAACCCGAGTCCGCCGTGATCTGGGTCTTTTTCAACTGCTTTTCTGATGTAGTGTCAACGAAGGTTTCTCTGATCCCTTCGAGGACCGGCTTCAATAAGCCATGTTCCTGACCCTGCCCAAAGGCCTCGGCATGCACCACAACTTGGCATTGGCTATCCACCGCCGCTACACCGGTATAGCCCTGTATCACGCCATGACTGGTCTTCATCTTGGCGCTTTCGTTGTCGGTGATGTTGCTTTTTACCGTTTTGCCGCTTATCCCCTTACGCTCGGTTTCGGTATCGAGAAAGTGTTTGATCTTGCGTGAGACGGCCCGCAGCTTCTTGATCTGTTCCTTTTCGGGTGCTTGTATGTCCGGTGCCAGCTCGGCATTGTCTTGCTCTTGATGTCGCTGCAGCATGCGGCGCACCGCTCTATCAATCTTCTGACGCTTCTTTTTCAGTTCGGCATGGGTGCCACTCCACTCCTTGGAGGCATTAGAGGGTAGCTTGCAACCATCAATGGCAAACATCTCTTTGCCAATCAGACCCAGCTGATCACACATCAATACGATCTGGCTGAACAGATCGGTAATCGCTTCCGGTGCACGGGAGATGAAATCGGCCAGTGTACTGAAATGGGGTTGGGTATCGGCCGAGAGCGCCATGAAGGTGATGTTCTCACGGCACAGCCGTTCAATCTGTCGGCTGCTGGTGATTCCTTTGGAGTAGGCCAGGATGATGATCTTTAGCAGTAGTCGTGGGTCATAGGCCGGGCGGCCATTGTCATCGTTGCGGTAGTGGCGATCGAAGGACGTCAGGTCCAGTTCATGATCAATTAAATAAGAGAGGGAATATTCAAAGCTGCCGGGGAGAATCTGGCGATCAAAGGCAACCGGGATCATCTTCATTTGATCGTAGTTGTACTCCTTATAGCGGGCCATCATCCATTCTCCCTGCCAGTATTATTGTGTTTCTGATTTTACCCAATAACGGGGTTTTTCTACAGCCTCAACGTTCAGCGAACCGGCGGAGGCGCGTCAGCGCCGGAGTCCGCGTTGCGCTGCTTGTTAGGCTTAGACCCCTGGCTTGCCGAGGAACTCTGCCTGATACTTACTAACTGTATCTTCATTAAAAACTACCTCCTCTAAAGCCTTGAACGCAATCTTGAAGCACAACTCTTGTAAGAAGATCGCTTCCATTTCGTATTCTTTGTGATTTTCTGGATGCCAGATATCTTTCCGCTTAACCGTGTGATGGTGTAAAAATCCGCGCAACTCAACTATTTCTGAAACAACTTGCTTTACGCTTTTATTGGCGAATTTATCTTGAAACTTTTGACTGAACTTTCTCTCTCTTCGAATAATCCCACCTGGGTCTTTTAAGGATTCTTGAATCATAGAGACTAGCTCTTCTGAATTCATGAAGCTTTGAACTATCTGAGCTTTCTTAAACTTCCCATCCCCGTAGGCTGATTCAATAACAAAATAAAAATCGTAAATGGCTTCTATGTATCGTGATTTCTTAACATCAATGCGGCCCTTTCGAAAAAAACTAAGAGTCACTTCCGATTTATGCCCAAGCGAGGCTCCAATTATTGACCGTGCCAGAAGATCGAAAGACAACGGACGTAATTGGCTATCTTCTATTTCATTTGTGCTGGTTGAGTACCTATACATAGCTAGCTGCTTTTTTTCCCCTTCAGAGGCGGGCAGCCATTCCACATGGAAGTTCTCATAGTCAATCTTTTCCAACCCGTATATCGATAGTAAGCCTTCAATAATTCGTAGTTCTTGGAGGATGAACGGGTAGTGAGGCTCACTTGGGATGTTGATATCTAACTTAACTCCAGGTTCTTTACTTTCGCGAACAATCGGCCAACTACGTTTATCGACATCACCAGTTGTAACAGAAATGTGCGTAATTACACCGTTATCATTAGTTAAGAATTCATATACCAACCCCCTTGCTCGGATTGGGTGTAATACTGATGGCTTAACTTTACCTTCAACCGAAAATTTGTATCGACACTTCATTTTTTGAAGCCTAACGCTTTGCACAACCGAGAGCCGCCGCGTAGCGGTGGTGAATCGGTTGGTGCGACTGGTTACGCTGCTTTATTATCATCGAGCTCCCAGCCTGGAAATACCAACACGGCAGGATGGCAGTGTAGCGCTTTCGCCAATACCTTCGCCCTTTCAACACCCAAGCTCACTCGATTATTCTCAATCGCTGACAGAGTAGATTGTGGAATACCGGTCAATACGGCTAATTGATTCTGGCTTAGCTCCTGTAGTTCACGGATAATGCGAACAGAATCACCAACCGATACATCCGTAGTCTTCTTGGCTTTTTGGTACTCTTTCATATCATTTCCTCCGATAGTCGTGAGGAGTTACTTCTACAACTTTTACGAGAACATGGTCGCGTTCAATTGTATAAATTACGCGGTATTGTTGATTTAGTCGCGACGAGCGAAATCCCTTCCATTCCCCCTTCAAGGCCTCATCATTAAAGCCACGGATGAGTTTTAAGCCGTCAGGTCCAGATAGCCGGACTATATCTTTCCATTTTTCGTAACGTTGCAAGATTTCCTTTGGAATCTTACTCAACTGCCTCGGCACCTTCCGGTGTTCGTAGATTAACCACATACCATATATAGTATATATATACTGTTTTTAGTATGTCAATGAGGATTTTAATGCGTAACGCTGAGTTAAGTGGCCAAGCACGCTGTTTGCTTGGTCCAAGTGCGGTAGGTGTCAACAAAGTTGTCGCATCAAAGTGGTTCATGCCGCCTGCTTGATCTCCTCCCTTTGGTTTTCCACTGATGATGGGTTTAAAGTAACAGCCGGGACGGGCTTCCAGTTCCTGATGTCA